>Ga0193706_1000005_pt1 | contig 502337 bp, 338 predicted proteins | sample U3c1metaG_FD_160130 | JGI IMG/M metagenome (GOLD analysis project Ga0193706, IMG submission 160130) | Soil microbial communities from a riparian zone of the East river system, Colorado, United States - U3c1 | ecosystem: Environmental > Terrestrial > Soil > Riparian zone | place: USA: East...
GGACTTGCTCTCCTCCAACCGCTCGGCCCCCTGCTCTTTCGAACGGAGAGCATCCTAGAGAAATCAGCGATCGCTCGCCCAGCAGGGGGACATCTCGCCTCAGGATTCCTGGCGCGCAGGCTCCTAGTAGTCGGCCAACAGCCTGCTACACTTGCCATGGAGGTAAACGATGGCCGTCCACGATAGGAAAGACCCGAAAGGCCGTGGCGTAATCCCGGGTGAGTTCTGGTCCGGCCCCACTCTGGAGGAGCTGGCCAAGATGCAGAACGTTCGCCCGGTCGAGCGTCTTGAGGAGGTCGTCGGGGGCTGGCCCACGGAAGAGCTTCAGGATGGATTCGAGGAGGAACTCGTTCGCTGGCGGCAGGAGCGGGATTGAGGAGGGTGGAAGGTCTCGTCGTCGATACATCCGTAGTTTCCTACCTCCTGAAGGGGCATTCCCTGGCTCCGCACTACTGGGAGCACCTCAAGGGAAGGCTTCTATGCCTCTCATTCATGTCAGTCGCCGAGCTGTACCGCTGGCCTTTCGCCCGCAATTGGGGAGAACATCGGGTCCAATCGCTCCGGGAGCATCTCAGAAATTACGCCGTGCTCCCCTACGATGACGCGATGAGTTGGGAGTGGGCCCGAATCATGTCGCGAAGGGGACGCCCGATCTCCCTGGCAGACGCTTGGATCGCTGCGACCGCGGTCCGACACCACCTTCCTCTGGTAACCCACAACGCCAGACACTTCCAGTCGATTGATGGACTGGAAGTCGTCACCGTCCCCGCCTAGCCCAAGGCTCAGCTCTGGAGTCCGGTCCGGTGTAGAGTTAGGGCAAAGGAGGAGCACCCCATGAAGAAGAGACTCCCGAGGAAGCTCGACCTCAGCCGCGAGACCCTGCGGCGTGCGAGTAGACGGCTGACCGGCTTCTCATGGGTCTTCCGGGAACGGTTCCCCCAGGCACGGAGACGATCGCCCTTTTCGTTTCGCCGTCTCCCCGGAGTCGCGGGACGGTTCCCCGCAGCGCGGAGACGCCTCCCCGATTCGGGCGGCCCTTTCCCCTGAGGCTCCGGGCGTCTCCCCCATTGGCGAGACCGCTTCCCCAACTCGCGGAGGCGGTTCCCCAATTCCGAAAATCGATTCCCCCAAGTCTCCGGACGCCTCCCCCATTCTCTCCGGCGGCTGCCCTATTTCGGCGGCCATCCCCCCTTTCGGGTCGGCAGCGCTCAAAACGTTACGAGCAGGGCCGGACGGGTTCCATGACATCCCGGAGAGGCTCCGGCGCGTTCTACGCGCCTTCGGCGGCGGCCTGGAGATCGTCCGGACTTCCTGCGAACGGTTCCAGGGCGGGCTCGACGGGTTCCAGGCGGGCCGCGGAGGGTCTGGCGGTGGGCACGGAAACCTTCCGGGCCTTGCGGCGGCGGCGGCCGCGGATGCCGATTCCAAACTGCTTGAGCAACGGGTGCCGCGTACCCAATGCGAGAATGACGAAGGCCCGCAGATCGCGCGCGGCACGGTTGCCCTGGGCAATCAGGGACATGATCTCCTCGGTCTTCAAGATCCGCTTTGCGAGCAGATCCTGCTGCTCAATCCTCGCGGCCTTGAACTCGGCGATGATGGCCTCGAGCTTGTCCGCGACCTGAAGGGCGAGTGGGGGCAACCGGTCAGCGTTCGCGCGGACCATGCCGAGCACGCTCTCCATCTCGGCAAGGGCCTGTTCGTGGGAAACTTTGGGCATGGGATCTCTCCTTATCGGGACGGGATTCTACTTCCGTTGTAGAGTTCAGGGCAGGAGGAAACCATCCCCATGAAAAAGAGACTCCCGAAGAAGCTCGAGCTCAGCCGCGAGACCCTGCGGTCTCTCGGGAAGACCAGCCTGCGCGAGGCCGGCGGCGGGCGCTCGGACACCTGCCCCTGGATATGCGGGTCGGGCGCCAACACGGCCTGTTTCGATACCTGTCTCTGCAATTCGACTCTCTGCTGACGGGCGGCTCACCCGGTTTCTTGCGCCCGGCCATCCGAGACCGGGCGCGCCGGAGTTCCTCGTCAGCGGATCGTGGGCATCAATGTCGGAATCATGGACCGACGATTCCTGCGGTAGATCCTGAAATCGGAATCGAGGGTCAGCAGAACCGCGTCCGGGTGCAACTCTGACATTCGCACCAGGCAAGCGATGAGGGTTTCCTCCTCACTTGCCGTAGCCAGCGAGATAGTCTGGATTCACCGAGAGATCCTCGGGGCCCTCAATCCATCCGGAGAGATCTTGAGCCAGCGACGCAAAGGACTCTCGGGCCGGAGGGCTGTTCTCGTTGAGATAGGCGGATATCGCTTCACGAATGACCGCCGTCTTGGTGGTCCGCAGTCTGCCAGCCAGCGATTCAAGCTGGTCATCCAAGGCGTCCGGAAGTCTCAGGGACAGGGTCTTCATGTCCGTATTATCTCCCGAACAGAGAATAATATCGGCTGCGCTCTCGGTTCAGGCGCTGGCATGAACGGTCCTATCGCGAAGGCTTCTATCTATTCGGTGGACCGGCGCTCTTGCGCCCCATCACCTGGGCCACGATCCGCCGGAACTCCTCGTCCTGCCGCAGGTCGTTGAAGGCTTCCCGGTCCAGGGCGGCGGGATCGGCGAGCCCCTTGTCCGCCGCGGTGCGCAGGGCTTCCAGGGCCTTCTTGCGGCCGGCTTTCCCCTTGCGGGCGTGGATGGCCGCGATCTCTACCCAGGGGCCCGGCTCCTCGGGGCGGATCTCGGCGCCCACTGAAATCATGAAGACAGCGCGGTCGTACTCCTTCTTTTCGAGGAATGACTGCGGCTGGTAGAACATCGTCTGCCCCAGGTAGGTGTTGAGGATCCGCTTGGCGGAGAGGCTCTCCTCCGGGTCGGCCGAGGCGGCGCGTACCTTGAGCTCCGGGATCTTCAGCTCGGCGGCGATCTGCGCCGCGGTCACCGGCTCGTTGCCGGGATTGGCGCGCGCCAGGATCGCCGGCGCCCGGGCGAGGAGATCCTTGTCGCGGCGGTCCCGCTCGTCGCGCTCGCGGAGCTCCTTCCGGCAGGCCGGCGAGGCGGCGAGGGCCGCGGCCTTGCGCTCGGCCTCGGCCACGTCGCGCAGCCCGGCGTAGTCGGCAGCCATCGCGGACCAGGTGTGGAGCGCGTCCGCGGGGTGAGCGGCGGCCTGCGACCGGGCCTGCTCGCGGTCGCGGTTCCATTCCGACTCGACAAGCGCGGGGCTCTTCTCCCGCTTGCCCGCCTTCATCGCCTGCAGCTCCATCCAGGCCACCGCTTTCATGGCGAGACCGGCCGGCGGCCAGTCGTGCAGGCCGGAGAAGTGCTCGATGCGGTGCGGGAGGGCCAGGGCCTTCATTGCCGCGTCGAGGTCGTTCATCTCGTAGTAGTTGAAATCGCGGTCGCCGACCGTGCCGAAGAAGGCGAACGGGTTGTCCTTCTTCGGCGGCGATCCGAAGGGGAAGCCGGCGCCGGCGCCGATGATCCCGGCGATCGTCCCCGGCGCGGTGAGGGCGAGGATGCAGGCGAAGCGTACGGTGCCGGAGTAGCCGGCGGCATAGACGCGCGCGTCGTCGATGGCGAAGCGGGCGTGGGTGTCGGCCCACAGGGCGTGCATGGCGGTAAAGTTGGGCTCCGCCGGCCCATCGCTCGCCGTGTTCCAGGAGCTGACCAGGATCCAGCCATGGGTCTCGGCGGCCTGCTGGAAGAGCTCGGCCACCCGCCGGCCCTGCGCGCGGGCGTCGAAGGCGTAGAGGATCGGCCAGCGGCGGTCCGGGGTGTAGTTGGACGGCAGATAGAGGGCGTAGGCCTGATCCGGAGCGCCGGCGCAGGTCACCTTCTCGACCAGGGTTCCGCGCGGCAGTTCGGCGGGCTTGGCCGGCGCGGGCGCCGCCGCGAACCCCGCGGACGCCCAGAGGACATGTGTCAGAACGATCCAGAAAACGCTTCTCATCGTGGCCGGTCTCTCCTCGCGCCTCAGGGCTCCAGGGTACACCGTTCGCGAGGGCACGCGGCAGCCGCGGTATATAGTCTCCGGCCATGAAACGCCTTGCCCTGTTCGCCCTCCTTACCTTGCTGGCATCCTCCTGCGGACGCTTCGGCAACGAAGAGAAGGCCGCCGCCCCGCAGGCGGAGCGGATCATCGTCATCGGCCAGCAGTACAACGAGATCATCTGGGACCTCGGCGCAGAGAAGGACATTGTTGGCGTCGACTTCTCGAGCACTTATCCGCCGGCGGTCAAGAAGGTGCAGACGGTCGGCTACCACCGCGCGCTCAGCGCCGAGGGGATCCTGTCGCTGAAGCCGACGCTGATCATCCATGACGGCAGCGTCGGGCCGCCGCAGGTGATGCAGCAGATCGCCAGCCTGAAGATCCCCACCAAGACGTTCGCGGCGAAGAACGACTCGATCGACGGCACGAAGGCGCTGATCCGCGAGATCGGCGCCTACTTCCACAAGGCGGAGAAGGCCGAGGAGATCTGCCGGAAGCTCGACGCCGACCTCGCGAAGTCGCTCGAGGAGGTGAAGCGCTATACGGACCGGCCGCGGGTGGCGGTGATCCACTTCGGCCGCGCCTCGAACATCTACCTGGTGGTCGGCAGCGGCGGCAAGGGGGACGGCGGCGGGGCCGGACAGATGATCTCCTGGGCCGGCGGCCAGATGGCGATCGACAAGAAGGGAATGGAGCGCATGGCCTCCCCCGAGGTGGTGGCGAAGGCGAATCCGGACGTCATCCTGATGTCCGAGTTCGGCTATGACCGGCTGGGCGGCTCGCTCGACCAGATCAAGGCGCTGCCGGGGGTCGCCACCAGCGACGCGGCGAAGAACAACCGCATCTACCGGGTGGTCGAGCACGACATGATGTACCTCAACCCGGACTCGGGCGCGAACGTCGCCAGGCTCGCGAAGCTGATCCACGAAGGGAAATGAGTACCGGGAGGAGCCGGGTGCTCGCGGTGCTGCTCGCCGTGATGGTCGTCGCGGCCTTGGCTTCGATCCGCTTCGGCGCGCTCGACTTCTCGTGGCGGCAGATGGCGTCGGCCTCCGCGGCCCTGCTCTCGGGGCGGACCGGCGCCACGCTGGACGAACGGATCTTCGCCGAGCTGCGGGTCCCCCGCGCGCTGCTCTGCCTGTTCGTCGGCGCCGCCCTGGGTGTGGGGGGCACGCTGATGCAGGCGCTCTTCCGCAATCCGATCGTCGAGCCCGGGCTGGTCGGCACCTCCAGCGGCGCGGCGTTCGGCGCGGCGCTCTTCTTTGTACTCGGGTCGGCGCTCGGTTTCGAGGCCAGCCCCTGGGCGCTGCCGATCGCCGCCTGCGCCGGCGGCGTCCTCGCCACCGGGCTGGTGTTCGGTCTCGCGCAGGGGGGACCGGGGGGCCGGGCGTCGGTCGCCGCGCTGCTCCTCACCGGCCTCGCCGTGAACGCGCTTTTCCTGAGCGGCATCGGCTTCCTCACCTACATCGCGCGCGACCCGCAGGCGCGCTCGATCACCTTCTGGAACCTCGGCACGCTCTCGGCCGCGAGCTGGCCGATGGTGCGGGTGGTGGGGCTCGCGACGGTGGCCGGCACGCTGCTGGCGATGCGCTACGCCAAGCCGCTCAACGCGCTGCTGATCGGCGACGACGAGGCCACCTATCTCGGGGTGAACGTCGCGCGGCTGAAGTGGGTGGTTCTCGCCATCAACGTCGGGATGGTGGCGATCGCGACGGCGTTCACCGGCGTCATCGGCTTCGTCGGGCTGATCGTGCCGCACATCCTGCGCATGATCGGCGGCGCCGACAACCGGTACCTGATCCCGGGGAGCGCCCTGCTCGGCGGCACGCTGCTCACCCTGGCCGACCTCGTCGCGCGCGTGGCGCTGCGGCCCGCGGAGCTGCCGATCGGCATCGTCACCTCGCTCGTGGGCGTGCCGGTGTTCCTCTCGCTGCTGCGGCGCGGGCGTTACGTATTCTGAGGCGGACGGACCCGATGATCGAAGGGCGCGACATCGTCTACGCGGCAGGCGGCCATGAGATCCTCCACGGCGTCTCGGCCGCCTTCGAGCCGGGGCGGCTGCACCTGATCATCGGTCCGAACGGCGCCGGCAAGTCGACCTTCGTCAAGGTGCTCTCGCGGCTGCTCAAGCCCGCGTCCGGCCAGGTGCTCTACGACGGCGCCGACGTCGCCCGCGCCGGCGAGCAGACCCTGGCCCAGCGCCGGGCGGTGCTGTCACAGGCGATCGAGATCGCCTTCCCGCTCTGGGTCCACGAGGTGGTGATGATGGGGCGCTACCCGCACTTCAGCGGCCGGCCGGCGGCGCGCGACACGGCGGTGGTGGCCGAGGTCATGCGCTACTGCGACGTCGAGGAGCTCGCCGGGCGCAGCTATCCGACGCTCAGCGGCGGCGAGAAGCAGCGGGTCAACTTCGCGCGTGTGCTGTCGCAGGTCTGGCAGCCGCGCCAACCCGAGACCGGCGGCAGGGTGCTGTTCCTCGACGAGCCGCTGACCTTCCTCGACATCGGGCACCAGATCGATCTGATGCGGAAGCTGCGCGAGTTCGGCGCCGCGCCGGACATCACCGTGGTCGGCGTCGTCCACGACCTGGCCCTGGCGGCGCGCTTCGCCGACCAGCTCGTGCTGATGCACGACGGCGCCGTGCTCGCGGCCGGCTCCCCCGCGGAGGTGATGACGCCGGCGAACGTCCGCGCGGCCTTCGGCGTCGAGCCGGTCAGCGTCGCGACGCCGGACGGCCGGCAGCATCTCGTGTTCGACTGATTCCGACCCGATCTCTAGCTTGGGGGGAGGGGCAGCACGGCGGTCCGCCTCGATCCGCCGAGTAAGTCGGAGACGACCGCCGGGGCGAGCGGCTTGCTGAGGAGGAAGCCCTGGTACTCGTCGCAGCCGCAGGCGGCGAGCAGGCCGAGCTGGCTCTCGCTCTCGACCCCTTCGGCGAGAACTGCGAGACCCAGCCCGTGGGCGAGCCCGGTGATGGCGGCGATGATGGCGGTGTCCTGGCGGCTGTTCTCGATGCCCCAGACGAAGCTGCGGTCGATCTTCAGCGTGTCGAGCGGAAACCGCTTGAGGTAGGAGAGCGAGGCGTGCCCGGTCCCGAAGTCGTCGAGGGCGATGCGGACCCCCATCTCGCGGAGCTCCGAGAGCACGCCGATCGTCATCCCGGCGTCGTGCATGGCGGCGCTCTCGGTGATCTCGAGCTCGAGGGAGCCGGGCGGGATCCCGCTCTCGCTCAGCACCGTCTGGACCGTGCGCGCCAGGTTGCGCTGGCGAAACTGCAGCGCCGAGAGGTTGACGGCCACGCGCAGCGCGGAGCCGCCGCCCTTTCGCCACTGCCGCGCCTGCTCGCAGGCGGTCCGCAGCACCCACTCCCCGAGCGGCAGGATGAGCCGCGTCTCCTCGGCGATGGCGATGAACTCGCCCGGCAGCACCACCCCGCGCCGCGGATGGTTCCAGCGCAGAAGGGCCTCGACCCCGACGGTCCGCCCGCTGAGCACCCCGGCCTGTGGCTGGTAGACCAGGGTGAACTCGCCGCGCTCGATCGCCATCCGCAGATCCCGCTCCAGGCTCAGCCGCGCCACCGACCTCGCGTTCATCGCCGGGCTGGAGATCTGGATGCCGTTGCGCCCCTGGTCCTTGGCCCGGTACATGGCGATATCGGCGCTGCTGAGCAGCGCCTCCGCGTCCTCGCCGTCGGTGGGATAGAGGCTGATGCCGATGCTGGGGGTGACGTAGAGCTGGTGGCCGTCGATCTCGAGCGGCCGGGAGACAGCTTCGAGGATCTTCTGCGCCACCCGCGAGGCGTCCTCGCCGCGCTCGATGCCGGGGAGCAGGAACGTGAACTCGTCCCCGCCGACGCGGGCGACGGTATCGCCCTGGCGGAGGGTCCGCTGGAGACGGCCGGCGATCTCGATCAGCAGGCGGTCGCCGGCGGCATGCCCGAGCGAATCGTTGACCACCTTGAACTGATCGAGGTCCAGGAACAGCACGGCGAGGCGGTCGCCATGGCGCTTCGCCCGGGCGAGCCCCTGCGTGAGCCGGTCGTAGAAGAGCATGCGGTTGGGCAGGCCGGTCAGGGCGTCGTGACAGGCCTGATAGGCGATCTGGCTCTCGGCGCGTTTGCGGGCGCGGATGTCGCGCACGACGAGGACGGCGCCGACGCCGACCCCGCGGTCGTCGGCGAGGGGGGAGAGGGAAACCCCGACCTCGATCCGCTCCCCTTGCCGGGCGCGGAAGACCATCTCCGCGTCGCGCACGACCTCCCCCGCCGACACCAGCAGGAGTACGGAGGAGCCCATGCACGGCTCCGCCAGAAGCTCGATCGGGGCGCCGGCGAGCTCGCCCGGCTCGTAGCCGAAGACTGTCGACGCCGCATGGTTGGTGAATCGGATGATGCCCCCAGAATCGCAGACGATGACCGGGTCGGCCACCGTCGCCAGGATCTGCTCAGCGGCGAAGGCCGGAGTGAGGTCGACCAGGAGGTAGCGCCGGATGGTACGGGCGGCGATGACGATGAAGGCGAGGACCGCCAGATAGCCGAAAGGATAGAGCGGCACTCCGTAGGCCGCGACGTAGTCAAAGGAACCGAGATAGGCGACCGCGAACCCGGTCATCAGCGAACGGGTGCGCAGGCTGTGGATCCCCGGACTCGACCTCCGGTAGTCGAGCCAATATTCGCGGAAGCTCAACGCCAGCATGATGAAGAAGAAGGCGAGGAAGGGCACGCCGAGCCCGCGGAAGCGCGGATAGAAACCCCACCAGTAATGGTAGAGGTCGCGCACCAGCGCGCCGGTCCCGGCACTCGCCAGGGCGAAGGCAATGGAGAGCAGCCACCCGGCCCTCACCAGCCAGCGGCGCCGGGAATGCGTCACCGCGACCGCGAAGCCGTAGAGCGCGCCGGGGATGAGGCAGATGCCGAGGTACGCCGACCGCGCCCAGATCAGGGCGACGCGCTCGACGGCGGCGAGGTACATGAAGGAGAAACAGATCAGCCAGATCGAGATGCTCCCCGCCAGCAGGGAGAAGTGCACGGCCTCCCGCGAGCCGCGCTCGCGGAACAGCACGAAGATGCCGAGGAGCAGCATCGCGACCATGGTCGCAAGCAGCGGGATCGCGTACGCGTTGAACGCGTAGCTCGTGGGATCGAGGATCTCGGAACGCATCTTGTCGGGGCTTCGGTCGCGGATTATACCGTTTTTTGGAAACCGGCCGGCGGCGGGCGTGGATAATACCCCTGTGTTCCACCCCACCCGCCACGACTCCCTCACCCGCCTCCGCATGGCCCCGACGCTCTTCGGCCGGCCGGTCCGCGAGGTGTCGGCCTACGCGTTCGCGGATCTGCTGATCGACACCGGCCCGCCGGCGACGGCGTCCAGGCTGGTGGCGTGGGCCCGCGGCGGGCCGGTGCGGCGGGTGCTGCTCACCCATCATCACGAGGACCACATCGGCGGCGCGGCGGCGCTCGCGGAAGAGCTGGGCCTGCCGGTCCTCGGGCCGGCGGGGGCGGTGCCGATCTTCGCCGAGGGTCTGCGCATGCCGCTCTACCGCAAGATCGTCTGGGGCGGCCAGCCACGGACGTTCCACGCCGAGCCGCTAGGAGAGGTGGTCGAGGGGGAGGAGTACCGGCTGCGGGTGGTGCCGACGCCGGGGCACGCCTTCCACCACGTCGCCTTCTTCGAGGAGGGGCGGCGGTGGCTGTTCTCAGGGGATCTCTACGTCCACGAGCGGGTGAAGCTGCTGCGGCGGATCGAGAACGTCTGGGATCACGTCGCATCGCTCCGGCGGGTGCTCGCGCTGGAGCCGGAGCTGCTGATCTGCGATCACGCGGGCATCCTCGAAGACGCCCAGGGGCGGCTCGCCCGCAAGATCCAGTGGTGGGAGGATCTGGCCGGGAAGGCCCGGGAACTGCGGGACCAGGGCCTTCCCGTCGAGGAGATCGCCCGCCGTCTGCTGGGTCGCGAAGCGCTGCTGACCTACGCCAGCCTGGGGGATTTCTCCAAGCGCAACCTGATTCGCGGCCTGCTCGGCGGCGGGTGATCCGCGCTTCAGACCGCGACCGCCTGCCTCACCGCCACCGGCTGCTCCACCCGCGCCGGGATCTCCTCGAAGCGGGCCGAGAAGTGGCGGAGCACCTTCGGCGCGTAGGTCATGCGCAGGCCGCGGAGGGTGTGGCGCTGGTCGCGGATGTCCTCCAGAACGCCCGCGACATACTCCAGATGGGAGTTGGTGAAGACGCGGCGGGGCACGGCGAGGCGGATCAGCTCCATCGGCGCCGGGATCGGCTCGCCGGTCTCCGGGTGCTCGCTGCCGAACATCACGCTGCCGATCTCGACGCCGCGGATGCCCCCCTCGCGGTAGAGCGCCACCGACAGCGCCTGGGCCGGGAACTCCAGCGCCGGGATGTGCGGCAGGAGCTGCTTGGCGTCGATGTAGACGGCGTGGCCGCCGGTGGGCTGCATGATCGGGATGCCGGCCGCGGTCAGCAGGGCGCCGAAGCGCTCCACCTGCCCGACGCGGAAGCGCAGGTAGCTCTCGTCCAGCACCTCGCGCAGGCCGCGCGCCACCGCCTCGAGGTCGCGCCCGGCGAGGCCGCCGTAGGTGGGGAACCCCTCGATGACGATCAGCCGCTGCTTCAGGGTCTCCAGCAACTCCTCGTCGCGGCTGGCCAGGAAGCCGCCGATGTTGGCGAGGCCGTCCTTCTTGGCGCTCATGGTGCAACCGTCGGCGTAACTGAAGATCTCGCGCACGATCTCGGCGACCGGGCGGTCGGCCTGACCCGGCTCGCGCTGCTTGATGAACCAGGCGTTCTCGGCGAAGCGGCAGGCGTCGATATAGAAGGGGATGCCGAACTCGCGGCAGAGCGCGGAGACGGCCTTGACGTTGGTCAGCGAGACCGGCTGGCCGCCGCCGGAGTTGTTGGTTAGCGTCAGCATGCAGACCGGGATGTTCCCCGGCTCCTCGACGAACAGCTTGCGCAGGCGGATGAGGTCCATGTTCCCCTTGAAGGGGTGCCGGGCCTGGGCGTCCCGCCCCTCGGGGATGACGAGGTCGAGCGCGATGCCGTGATTGACCTCGATGTTGGCCCGGGTGGTGTCGAAGTGGCTGTTGTTGGGGATCACCATGCCCGGCCGGGTCAGCAGGGTCGAGAACAGGAGGTTCTCGGCCACGCGCCCCTGGTGGACGGGGAGGAAGGCCGGGAAGCCGAAGACGTCCTGGATCGACTCCTGGAGATGGAAGAAGTTGCGGGCGCCGGCGTAGGCCTCGTCCCCCTGCATCATGCCGGCCCACTGCCAGTCGGACATCGCCGAGGTGCCGGAGTCGGTGAACAGGTCGATGAACACCGCCTCGGAAGGGATCTTGAACAGGCTGAATCCCCCCTCGATCAGGAGGCGCTCACGCTCTTCGCGCGGCAGGAGCTGAATTTTTTCGACAACTTTGACGCGCCACGGCTCGGGCAGTGCTCTGCTCATTGGTTTTCTCCCCCAGGATCGCCGTCGGAGAGACGGCGGAAAACAAAACATTCATAAACGTCGATATACGACGAACCCTGCAAAACTGCGTCAGGTTATCTCCAGAGTGTCACGTTGGCGAGATTGCGGGACAACTCCGAGGTCGTTTCAGGAATGTCCTCCCGCCACCGGATGTTTGAAGGGTCGATCCAACCGCACCCACCCGGCTCACGGAAGGGTTCGCGCTTTTTGTCCTGACTCGGAGTTTCATCACGATGATCAGCGGGTCCTCCACGGCCGACCCTCGCCTCCTCCCTCACAACGAAGAGCGCTACCGCACCCTGGTCGAGGCCATCGCGGCGATGGTCTGGAACCGCTCCGCGAGCGGCGAGTTCGAGACTGTGCAGCCAGGTTGGAGCGCCTTCACCGGCCAGAGCTTCGAGGAGCTCCGAGGGTGGGGGTGGCTCGACGCAGTCCATCCGGACGACCGCGCCGCCACAAGCGAAGCGTGGTTCCAGGCCCTCAGCCAGGGGACTCGATACGAAGTGGAGCATCGGGTACGCCGCCACGACGGCGAGTACCGCTACATGGTCTCCCGCGCCGTGGCGCTTCCGGACGGCGCCGGCGGCGTCCGCGAGTGGGCCGGCCTCCACATCGACATCCACGAGCGCACGCAGGCCACCGAGGTGCTGCGCCATGCCTGGGAGGTGGCCGAACGGCGGGCGGCGGAGCTGGACGCGGTGATCGAGAGCATGCCCGACGCCGTCTACGTCGGCACCCCTGAAGGGATCACGCGGTGCAACGCCCACGCCCTGCGGCAGCTCGGGGCCTCCTCGCTCGCCGACCTCCGCGAGCGGATCGGCGAGCTGGGAGCCAAGTTCAACATACGCCGCACCGACGGACGGCCCGTGCCGCCGGACGAGCTCTCCTTCGCCAAGGCTCTGCGCGGTGAGGTCGCGGTCGAGGACGTGATCGCCCGCAACGCCGAGACCGGCGAGGATGTCCACATCCGCGGCGCCTCGGCCCCGGTTCTCCTCAACGGCCGCGTCATCGGCGCGGTGGCGATCAACACCGACATCACGGACCGGGTGCGGGTCGCCGAGGAGCGGCTCCAGCTCCTGGAGAGCGAGCGGGCGGCGCGCAACGAGGCCGAGCGGGCGAACCGGCTCAAGGACGATTTCGTCGCCACCCTCTCCCACGAGCTACGCACGCCGCTCCACGCCATTCTCGGCTGGACGCAGATCCTGCAGAGGAAGAAGGACGATCCCAAGGCGGTCGACCAGGGCCTCCAGGTCATCGAGCGCAACGCGCGCGTCCAGTCGCAGATGATCTCGGACCTCCTCGACATGAGCCGCATCATCTCCGGCAAGATGCGCCTGGAGGTGCAGGCGGTCGATCTCGCCGCGGTCGTCGAAAGCGCCACGGAAGCCGTGCGGCTCGCCGCCGAAACCAAGGGGATCGGCATCGTGGAAGCGATCGACCGCGAGGACGGCATCATCACCGGCGATCCGGACCGCCTGCGGCAAGTGGTCTGGAACCTGCTGTCGAACGCGATCAAGTTCACCCCTACGGGAGGCACGGTGCGGGTCGAGCTGGCGCGCGCGGCCGCCAGCGTCGAGATCCGCGTCAGCGACACCGGCCAGGGGTTCGATCCGGCGTTCGCGCCCTACCTCTTCGACCGTTTCCGGCAGGCGGACGCCTCGATCACGCGGAGGTCCGGCGGCCTGGGGCTGGGGCTCGCGATCGTCAAGCAGTTCGTCGAGCTGCACGGCGGCACGGTGACCGCCACGAGCCCCGGCGAGGGGAAGGGCGCGACCTTTACCATCCTCCTGCCGCACACCGCGCCCGAGCAGACCGGAGAGGCTGCCGCCCGCCAGCCGGCCGCCGGTTCCGCCGCCGCGGCCGATGACGCCTGCGTGACGCTGAAGGGGGTACGGGTGCTGGTGGTGGACGACCAGGACGACGCCCGCGAGCTCCTCGAACGGGTGTTCACGGAGTGCGATGCCGAGGTCGAGACCGTAGCCTCGGCGGCCGAGGCCCTGGAGGCGATCCGCCGCCGCCGTCCGGACGTGCTGGTGAGCGATCTCGGCATGCCGGGCGAGGACGGCTACGAGCTGGTCCGCCGGCTGCGCGCCCTGCCGCCGGACCAGGGGGGCGCCATCCCCGCCGCCGCGGTCAGCGCCCTCGCGCGCCCCGAGGACCGCCGGCGCGCCTTGGAGGCGGGCTATCAGGTGCACGTCGCCAAGCCTGTGGAGGCCTCGGAGCTGCTCGCGGCGGTGGCGAGGCTGGTGGAGGGGCATCCCCTCTGAGATCCCTATAGACTAGGGTCATGGACCCTGAAGCGATCGAGGCACGGCTCCGCGAATTCTTCGCCGCGAACGCCGAGCGGGAAGGCATCGCCGCGGCCTACCTCTTCGGCAGCGTGGCTCGGGGGACGGCGGGGCCAAAAAGCGATGTGGACATCGGCATTCTCTACCTTGAGGACCCTCCGCTCACCCTGGAGGGAATGGGGTTCCGACTCGAAGGCGAGATCGAGAGCCTGCTCAGGGTTCCCGTTCAGGTGGTCGTCCTCAACTACGCTCCGGTGGATCTCACTATCAGAGTGCTCCGAGACGGCAAGCTGCTCGTAGACCGGGACCGGCCGAAACGTGTCCGCTTCGAGGTGAAGACCCGATTCGAGTTCCTGGACCTGGAGCCCTATTTGAAGATGTACCGGAGAATGGGAGAGAAACCGAGGTGACGGATTATCAATTGGTCGCTAAGAAACTTGTTCTCATCGAGACCAGCGTTGGAGAGCTGCGCACCTTGGTTCATCTCGAAGCTATTCCCGACGATCTTCGCGAGCTTCGCTTCGCAGCGTATACCCTGCACATCGCAATCCAATCCGCTCTCGACGTGGCAGCCCATATCGTTTCCGACGATCGCTTGGGCGAGGCTCACAACAACCGTGAATTCTTCGAGCTCCTCGCCCGTTATGGCTGGATCTCCCACGAGCTCACGGCTTCGTTGCGGGACATGGTCGGCTTCCGGAACATCATCGTTCACGGTTACGAACGGCTCAACGGGGCGATTGTCAAGAAGATCATTAAAGATCATCTGGACGATCTGCTTCAGTTCGTGAGTGCCGTCCGCGCGAAGTTCTGAAGACAGCCGTTATTCGAAGATCTGAGCCCGCGTGATCGTCAGGCCAGCAACGGCGTCTCCAGCCGGTCCCCCGCTTCGCCTGATACCATCCCCGGGCCATGCCCGCCCCCCTCATCGAGCTGCGGAACCTCACCAAGGACTACCTGGAGGGGAGCCGGCGGCGGATGGTGCTGTGCGACGCCAACCTCACGATCGGGCGCGGTGAGTTCGCGGTCCTGATCGGGCGCAGCGGCACGGGGAAGTCGACGCTGCTCAACCTGCTCTCCGGGATCGACCAGCCCAGCTCCGGCGAGGTGGTGATCGACGGCGTCGCCATCTCCTCTCTCTCCGAGCGCGAGCGGACGCTCTTCCGCCGCGACAGGATCGGCTTCGTCTTCCAGTTCTTCAACCTCATCCCCACCCTCACCGTCGAGGAGAACCTGCTCCTGCCGATGGAGCTCAAGGGGCGCATCGGCCCCGAGCAGCGGCGGGCGGCGCTCGCGCTGCTCGAAGAAGTGGGAATCGCGGACCGGGCGTCCAGCTATCCGGACCGGCTGTCGGGCGGCGAGCAGCAGCGGGTGGCGGTGGCGCGGGCGCTGGCCCACGATCCCCTGCTCGTGCTGGCCGACGAGCCGACCGGCAATCTCGACCTCGAAACCGGCCTCCAGGTGCTCGACCTCCTCGACCGCCTCACCCGGCAAGCCGGCAAGACCATGGTGATGGTCACCCACAGCCCCGAGGTGGTGGGGCTCGCGGACCGGGTGTTCCGCATCGAGGACTGCCGGCTGGTGGAGCGGAGGGAATGAGCCTCCTCTGGCGCTCCAGCCTGCGCTACCTCCTGCGCCACCCCTGGCAGTTCGGCCTCGCGGTGCTCGGCGTCGCCCTCGGGGTGGCGGTGGTGGTGTCGATCGGCCTCGCCAACGCCAGCGCCAGCCGCGCCTTCACGCTGTCGACGGAGGCGGTCACCGGCAAGGCCACGCATCAAGTGATCGGCGGCCCCGGAGGGATCCCCGACGCCGCCTTCCGTCGCCTGGAGTTGGAGGCCGGCCTCGACGCGGCGGCGCCGGTGGTCGAGGGCTGGGTGGGCGTCCCCCCCAGCTCTCCAATTTCTCCAGGACGCCCAAATGCGCCGGTGCGCCCCGCCCGGACGCTCCACCTGCTCGGCGTCGATCCCTTCTCGGAAGGCCCTTTCCGCTCCTATCTCGGCGGCGCCACCGGCGGCTCGCGGCAGGGCGGGACCGCCATCGACCTCGGCCCGCTGCTCACCCGTCCGGGGGCCGGCGTGCTGGCGGCGGGCACGGCGCGCGAGTTGGGGCTCCGCCTGGGAGACCCGTTCACCATCCGCGCCCAGGGGATCAAGCGGCGGCTGACGCTCGCCGGCACGCTGGCCCCGGAAGACGCGAACACCCGCCGGGCGATCGCCGATCTGCTGGTGATGGACATCGCCTCCGCCCAGGAGACGCTCGGGCGCGTAGGGCGGATCGACCGCATCGATCTCATCGTGGAGGAAGGCGCCGCGGGCCGGCGTCAGCTCGACCGGGCGCGGGCGGTGCTGCCGCCCGGCGTCCAGATCCTACCCGCAGCCGGGCGCACGCGCACCACCGAGGAGATGACGCGCGCCTTCCGGCTGAACTTGACCGCTCTCTCGATGCTGGCGCTGGTCTGCGGCGCCTTCCTGATCTACAACACGATGACTTTTTCCGTGGTGCAGCGCCGGCAGTGGATCGGCACCCTGCGGGCGCTGGGGGTCTCCCGGCGCGAGATCTTCACGCTGGTTCTGGGCGAGGCTCTGGCGGTGGCCGTGCTCGGCACCGCCGCCGGCCTCGGCGCCGGGGTTCTCCTCGGGCGCGGGCTGGTGCGGCTGGTGACGCAGACGATCAACGACCTCTACTTCGTGGTCTCCGTGCGCGAGCTGGCGATCCCGCCCGCGACGCTCGCCGTCGGCGCCCTCCTCGGCATCGGGGCCACGCTCCTGGCGGCGCTCGTGCCAGCGATCGAGGCCACCCAGGCACCGCCGCGGGCGGCGCTCCTCCGCTCGACGCTGGAGGCGCGGCTGCGCGGCTCGCTGCCGCGCGTCACCGCCTGGGGGATCGGCCTGCTCGCCGCCGGCGCCGGGCTGCTGGCGCCGCGCAACCTCGCGGTGAGCTTCGTCGGGCTGTTCGCCGTGATCCTGGGGTGCGCCCTGCTCTCCCCCGTCGCCACCGTCCTGCTGATGCGGCTCCTCCGCCGGCCCCTGGGCGCCACTCTCGGCGTCCTCGGGCGGATGGCGGCCGGCGGGGTCGTCGCCTCCCTCTCGCGCACGGCGGTCGCCATCGCCGCCCTGGTGATCGCGGTCTCGGTGACGGTCGGCATCGGGGTGATGGTCGACAGCTTCCGGCAGACGGTGGTGCGCTGGCTCGAGATGACGCTGCAGTCCGACGTCTACGCCTCGGTGCCCAGCCGGGCGGGGGGGTTCAGCGGCGCCGACCTCGATCCGGCCGTGGCGCAAAGGGCGCTGGCGCTGCCGGGCATCGCGGGAGGGCACACCCTGCGCCGCGTCGAGCTGGCGTCCCCTTCCGGGCCGGTCCGCATCGTCGCCATCGGTGCCGGCGAGCGCAAGCTCGCCCGCACCTTCGAGCTCAAGGAGGGGCGCCCCGCCGAAGCCTGGCCGGCGTTTCAGACCGGGGACGCGGTGCTCGTCTCCGAGCCCTTCTCCTCGCGCACCGGCCTGGGGACCGGTGCGTCGATCCGCCTGCGGACCGCGCGCGGGGACCGCGATTTCCGGGTGATGGGCGTCTATTACGACTACGCCTCGGACCAGGGGGTGGTCCTGATGAGCGGAGCGACCTACCGGCGCAACTGGAACGACCCGTTCCTCACCGGCTTCGCGCTGGATCTGGCGCCCGGGGCCGACCCCGACCGGGTCGCCGAGCGGCTGCGGACGGCGATCGGCTCCGAGCGGGCGCTGATGGTCCAGTCGAACCGCTCGCTGAAGAAGATCTCGCTGGAGATCTTCGACCGCACCTTCCTGATCACCTCGGTCCTGCGCCTGCTGGCGGGGCTGGTGGCCTTCATCGGCGTGCTCTCGTCGCTGATGGCGCTCCAGCTCGAGCGCGCCCGCGAGCTCGGCGTGCTGCGGGCGAACGGCATGACCCCCGGGCAGGTCTGGCAGCTCGTGACCTCGCAGACCGGCCTGATGGGCCTCGCGGCCGGCCTGCTCTCCCTGCCGGTCGGCATGACCCTGGCGGCGGTGATGATCTACGTCATCAACCGCCGCTCCTTCGGCTGGACGATCCGCATGGAGCTCGCTCCCGGAGTCCTCCTCCAGGCGCTGCTCCTGGCCCTCGCCGCCGCCCTGCTCGCCGGGCTCTACCCGGCATACAGGATGGCGCGGACGTCGCCGGCGCTGGCGTTGCGGGAGGAGTAGCGGATGTGGACTGTGGGTGGGTTGCGACCTCAAAGCCCGGGATTGAAATCCCGGGCTACCGACGACTGTCCCTTCCGGGACTTCCCCAAAAAATATTTGAAGTCCGGAGGACGACCGTGGGTAGCCCGGGATTTCAATCCCGGGCTTTGGCGGCTCCGGACCCGATCAGCAATCCTCCTCCTCGCCAGCCTCTGCCTCTTCGCCTGTCAAGAACCGCCCTCCCAACCCCGCGCCTCCCTCTCCGTCGCCGGCGCCCTGCGCAGCGCCGACGACCGGGGGTACGCCAGGGCACTGGCGCCGCGGGAGTTCCACTTTCCGTCCGATCATGGGCCGCATCCTGAGTTCCGCACCGAGTGGTGGTACTACACGGGGAACCTCGCGACGGCCGAGGGACGGCGCTTCGGCTTCCAGCTCACCTTCTTCCGCTCGGCCCTGGCGCCGGAGATGCCCGCGCGGGCGTCGGCCTGGGCCACCCGGCAGGCTTGGCTCGCCCACTTCACGGTGAGCGACGTCGACGGGAAGAAGTTCCACTCCTTCGAGCGCTGGAGCCGGGACGCCGTCGGGCTCGCGGGCGCGCAGGGCACGCCCTTCCGGGTCTGGGTGAAGGACTGGACGGCCGAAGGGGCTCCGGTCTTCCCCGTGCGTCTGCGCGCGGCGGAGGGGGAGGTGGCGATCGATCTTCTCCTGCGGGCGGGGAAGCCTCCCGTGCTCCAGGGGGAGCGGGGCTTGAGCCGCAAGAGCGCCGAGCCGGGCAACGCCTCCTATTACTACTCCCTCACCCGCATGCCGACCGCGGGCACGGTGCGCATCGGCGGGGAGCCCTTCGCGGTGACCGGCGCCTCCTGGATGGACCGTGAATGGAGCACCAGCTCGCTCGGCAAGGATCAGGTGGGCTGGGACTGGTTCTCCCTTCAGCTCGCGGACGGCTCGGACCTCATGCTCTACCGGCTGCGCCGGCGGGACGGCACCGCCGATCCGGCGAGCAGCGGCACCGCGGTCGGACCGGACGGCGGCTCCCGGCCGCTCGCGCTCGCCGATTTCCAGATCGCGGGCTCCGGCGAGTGGCGCAGCCCGCGAAGCGGCGCCGGGTACCCCGCACGGTGGCACTTGCGCGTCCCGGGCGAAGACCTGGACCTCGACGTCCGCCCGCTGCTCGCCGATCAGGAGCTCGACGTCTCTTTCCGCTACTGGGAAGGGGCGGTCGCGGTCACGGGGACCCATCGCGGCAAGCCCGTGCAAGGGCACGGGTACGTAGAACTAACCGGCTACGACATTCGTTAACAATATGCCGCCTGGGGCGTTCGGAGGGTGTGCGAGCGCAACCTTCACGCCCGCATGACGTACCCGTGCCGGGGCCCGCCGCGTGGGGTGGAGAATGCCTCCTCATCCTCTTCTCACCGGCGGGTACCCGGCACGGCTTTTCGCCACTCGTGAGATGATGCACGCAAATTCTTGAGGAGATCCCCTAGATGAAAACCTTATTTCGCAACGCATTGACCGCCGCGGCGCTGGTGGCTCTCCTGGCGGGAGCCGCGAACGCGAAGCCGCCGGTGAAGCCGGCCGCCGAGGCGCCGCGGCAGGTGAAGCAGTACACGATCGACCAGTTCCTGGCCAACACCTCCTATGGCGGAGGTTCCTTCTCGCCGGACGGCCGCAAGATCCTGGTCGGCAGCAACAAGACCGGCGTCTTCAACGCCTTCGCGATCCCCGTCGCGGGGGGCGAGCCCGTCCAGCTCACCGACTCCAAGGTCAGCGCCATCCAGCCGATCGGCTACTTCCCGCACGACGAGCGCTTCCTCTACAGCAGTGACCAGGGCGGGAACGAGAAGAACCACCTCTACGCGCAGTCGCCGGACGGCAAGATCCGCGACCTCACGCCGGGGGACAACCTCAAGGCCCAGTTCATGGGCTGGTCCAAGGACGAGAAGAGCTTCTTCCTCGGCACCAACGAGCGCGAGGCGAGCGCCTTCGACGTCTACGAGATGGCGTTCGACGGCTATGAGCGCAAGCTCCTCTACAAGAACGAGGGGGCCTACCTCCCCGAAGCCGTCTCGCCGGACCGGCGCTACATCGCTCTCGCCAAGTCGGTCACCAACGCCGCCTCCGACATCGACCTCTACGACCGCACCACCGGCAAGCTCATCACCCTCGCCTCCCATGAGGACGCCGGCGCCGAGGTGGCCAACTCCGCCGCGGACTTCAGTCCGGACGGCAAGAGCCTCTACTACACGACCGACAAGGGGTCCCAGTTCGCCTATCTGGTGCGCTACGACCTCGCGACGGGCCAGCGGACCGAGGTGCTGCGCCCGCAGTGGGACGTGCAGGGAGCCGGCTTCTCCCGCGACGGCCGCTGGTTCAACGTCGCCGTCAACAACGACGCCAGGACGGAGCTGCGGGTCTTCGAGGCCGCCGGGATGAAGCCGGTGAAGCTCCCGGCGATGCAGGCGGACATCACCGGCATCAACTTCCAGCCGCACGGCTCGCTGATGTCCTTCTATGCCGAGTCCGCCGGGCCCCGCGATCTCTACGTCAGCGATCTCAAGACCGGCAAGGTCCGGCAGCTCACCCACGCGCTCAACGCGGCGATCGATCCCAAGGACCTGGTGCCCCCGCAGGTGGTGCGGTTCAAGTCCTTCGACGGCACCGAGATCCCCGGCCTGCTCTACAAACCGCTGACGGCTTCGCCCACCGCCAAGGTGCCCGGCCTGGTCTGGGTCCACGGCGGCCCCGGCGGCCAGTCGCGGATCGGCTACAGCGGCCTGATCCAGTACCTGGTCAACCATGGCTACGCCATCTACGCCATCAACAACCGAGGGAGCAGCGGCTACGGCAAGGCCTTCTACGCGATGGACGACCGCAAGCACGGCGAGGGGGATCTGGACGACTGCGTGGCGACCAAGAAGATGTTCGCCGCCACCGGCTGGGTGGATCCGGCCCGCATCGGCATCATCGGCGGCAGCTACGGCGGCTACATGGTGCTCGCCGCGCTGGCCTTCCGGCCGACCGAGTTCGCGGCCGGCGTCGACCTCTTCGGCGTCTCCAACTGGCTGCGCACGCTGGAGAGCATCCCCGCCTGGTGGGGACCGACCCGCGACTCCCTCTACAAGGAGCTCGGGGACCCCAAGGCCGACGCCGACTACCTGCGCAAGATCTCGCCGCTCTTCCACGCCGACCAGATCGAGCGGCCGCTCATCGTGCTCCAGGGGGAGAACGACCCGCGCGTGCTGAAGGCGGAATCGTCGGAGATCGTCGACGCGGTCAAGAAGAAGGGCGTCCCGGTCGAGTTCCTCCTCTTCCCGAACGAGGGGCACGGCTTCAACCGCCGGGACACCCAGGAGAAGGCCTACACGGCCACCCTGCAGTTCCTCGACAAGTATCTGAAGGGGGCGAGCGGCTCGTAGAAAGCGGCTACATCGCGGCTTCGCCGAGCGGCGAAGCCGCCTCCGCGGCATGGGCCGCCGGCAGGGCGCTCAACCCCGGGCAGAAGATCTCCGGCGGAATGTGGCGCAGCAGCTCCTCACGGCAGAACCCCATCATCTCCTCCTCCAGGTCCCGCCGGTAGCCCACCTGGCCGCCCGTCTCGTCGAGGGGAGCGGCGAACAGCGGGCTCTCCGGGTAGAGCCGCGCCATGTTCCTGAACAGCCCCCCCGGCAGGTGGAACGGGCCGAGGCTCACCGAGTGGAGGCTCTCGACGCGAACGGCGCCAAAGACCTGCTCGTACAGGCGCCGGTACTGCTCGCGAAAGCCCTCGTCGTAGATCAGCGGGTCGAAGCGGAGACCCAGCCGCCAGCCGCGCTCCTGGAGCTTCTTCATTGCCCGGATACGGCGGTCGACCGAGGGGGTCAGGTGCTCCACCGACGCAGCCACCTCCGCGGGCGTGAAGCTGAACGCCACGATCACGTTCGGCGGCGCCTCCATGTCGAGCAGCGACTTGATCTGCGTGCTCTTGGTGCGCAGCTCGAGGAACGCGGCCGGGAAGCGGGCGAAAAAGGGCACGAAGCTCGCCGCGAAGCGGGTCACCGGCTCGAGCGCCAGGCTGTCGCAGTCGTAACCGGAGAAGAACCAGGCAGAGCCGTTGGGGAGCGACCGCAGCCGCTCCTCGATCGCCCACTGGTAGTCCTCGTAGTTGATGAAGACGACGTAGTGGGCCGACCGGTACATCCCCTGGAGGAAGCAGTACCGGCAGTCGTAGATGCAGTTGTGCATGTGGGAGAAGGTGAAGCTCCGCGCTCCCTTGACGCCGAACCCCGCCGGCGCCTCCTGCACGAAGCTGCGGTGCTTGCGCGCCAGGATCAGCGACGGCCGGCGCTTCTGCAGCCGGAAGTGCTGAGCCCGCCGGTTGAAGATCTCGCTGTACCGCGAGCAGGGGACGACCTCGGCGTCCGGGAAGCGGCTCTGGATCTGCAGCGTGCGCGGATGCGCCAGGATCTCTTCCTCAACGTAGATCATCGGCGGCGGCTCCTGGCGGGGGCAGTCGGATGGGGATGACGGCGAGCCGCGCTTCCAGCGAGCGCAGCACCTCCCGCTCGGCGCGGGCGCCGTCGAACAGGGATTCCAGGTAGGCCGGATCGCGCGAGCTCGCGGGATCGAGCGCCGCCAGCCGCCGCAGCAGCCGCCGCAGCCGGAGCTGCTGCGCGGCGGTGAAGGACCAGCGCTCCAGGGCCTCGGGGTATCCCGGCGGCTCGGCGGCCAGCGCCTCCAATTCCCGCGCGAGATCCGTGAGACCGCGGGCGAAGGCCTCGATCCGGTCCAGGTTGCTGGCGATCGCCGCCTCGACGGCCCGGCTCGACATGCGCCGCGAGAGGGTGGCGTCCGGATTGTCGGAGATCACCTTGTAGACGTGCACCAGCTCGGCGACCGAGAACCGGCAGGCGGTGGGGAAGAAGCCGGCCGCCTCGGACTCGTAGACCCAGGGGGGCGCGTACTCCTCCTCCACCCGCTCGACGGAGAGGACGGGGACGGTCGGGCCCGGGCTGTCGATGACCAGTTGGGGGTACCAGGAGGCGCCGCTCGCCGCGTCGGAGATCTTGTGCGCCAGCACCCCCTCGCCGAGCTTCCGCTGGCTGTGGCCGCCGAGGCCGACGTTGAGCCAGGCGCGGCCCAGGGCGCCGCCGGCCATCAGGTGAAGATAGGCGGTGGCCGCGGCCGACGCCGCCTTGCCGTGACCGGAGACGATCAGCCAGGCCTCCTCGCTCCGATAGACCGGGAACGGCGCCTCGCTCACGGCCGCCATTCCGAACCGGCCCACCAGCGGGTGGGCCTCAGCCTGCAAAGCTACAACAAAGCGAAGCATGGTACGTCCCGAGATCCTTGTTGTGACGGCTTCGTCGAACCGGCGCCCGCCGGCAACGATTCATCATCTCATGAGATGATCCCGGCCGCATGGGCCACCCCCCGCTGCTCCCACTGGTCCTGTTCGTCCTCACCTACGCCGGGCTCGCCCTCGGACGCGTGCCGGGGCTGGCGCTCGACCGCACGGGGTTCGCCCTGCTGGGGGCCGTGGCCTTCCTCGCCACCGGCGCGATCACCGTCGAGCAGGCCAAGCAGGCGGTGGACGCGCCGACTCTCGCCGTGCTCTTCGGCATGATGCTGCTCTCGGCCCAGTACCGGCAATCGGGGCTCTATTCAGCGATCGGCGGCCGGCTCGCCCAGGTGGCGGACCCGCGCCGGCTGCTGCTGGGGACGATCGTGGTCACCGCCCTGCTCGCGGCCGTGCTCACCAACGACGTGATCTGCTTCGCGCTGACCCCGCTGCTCGCCGGCGCCCTGCTCGCCTCGCGCCGCCCTCCCCTACCCTACCTGCTGGCCCTCGCCTGCGCCGCCAACCTCGGCAGCGCCCTGACCCCGATCGGCAACCCGCAGAACATCCTGATCGCGCAGAGCCTCCACCTCCCCTTCCTCCCCTTCATGCTGGCCTGCGCCGCGCCGGTCGTCCTCTCGCTCGGCGTGCTCTACCTGATCGTAGCGCCGCGGCTCCGGGCTCCGGAGGGCAGGATTGTCAAAGCCGTCCCCGGCGACCTCGCCGCCGCCGAAGCCGCTGCCGAAACAGAGCGCATCCCGCTCCACCGCTGGCAGGCGGCCAAGGCGATCCTGCTGACCGCGGCGGCCATCGCCCTCTTCCTCTCCCCTGTCCCGGCGCCGCTGACCGCCCTCGGGATCGCCGGCTTCGTGCTGACCAGCCGGCGGATGCGGACACGCGACATGCTGGCCCAGGTGGACTGGCATCTCCTCGCCCTCTTCGTCGGCCTGTTCGTGGTCGGGCGCGGTTTCGAGGTCTCGGGCTGGACGGAGGCCGCCCGCGGCGCCCTCGCCGCGGCGGGCGCCGACCTCGCGCATCCGGCGGCGCTGGTGGTGGCGGTGTCGCTGCTGTCGCTGGGGGTGGGCAACGTGCCGGCCGTCATGCTGCTGCTGCCGTTCGTCGGGCGGCAGCCGGCGACCGGTTACGCCATGGCGCTCGCCAGCACCTTCGCCGGCAACGCGGTGCTGGTGGGGAGCATCGCCAACCTGATCGTGGCCGAGCAGGCGGGGAGACTCGGCGTCCGCTTCGGCTTCCGCGAGCACCTGCGGGTGGGTCTGCCGGTGACGCTGGCCTCCCTCATCCTGGCCGCCGGGGCCATGCTGCTCTGGCGGCTTTAAAAAGCCACAAGTCTCTAGCCGGCCGGTATCAATGCGATCGCAGCGAGCGGGCGATCAGCCCGAGGCCTCCGAAGAGCAGGACCAGCATGATCAGGGTGTTGAACAGGCTGGTGCTCTGGAAGTAGATCTGGAGGTTCATCAGGATGCCGGCGAGGAGGATGGCCGCGCCGGCGACCAGCAGCAGCCAGCCGAGCACCGAGCGGCCGTTGAAGAACAGCAGGCCGACGCCGAAGAGGAGGGGGAGCAGCGTCAGGCCGAAGGCGTTGTGCCCCCAGACGTTCCAGTAGCCGCTCGTCACCGTGACCTGCTGGGTCAGCAGGTAGGCGCCGCCGGCGGCCATGGCGAGCCCGATCAGGAACTCTCCCAGCCCCCCCGGCGTCCCACCCGCTCCCCGGAACCGCGCGTCGTTTTCCATGGGGGTAATCCTACACGCGAAGCGCCTACACGCGGCGCAGGATCAGGTGGCGGTAGGAGCCGACGGAAGGGTCGTCGCGCTCGACCGCGAAGGGGGCCCCGGAGCGGGCGAGGATCTCCCCCATCCGCCGGTTGGTGCTGGTGAAGACGAAGTCGAGCAGGGCGAGCCCGGCGCGGCGGAGCGGGCCGGGGCGCTCCCCCTCGGGGAGGAACTTGTCGAAGACGGCCAGCCGCCCCCCCACGCGGAGCACCCGCGCGGCCTCGGCGAGACAGCGGGCCGGATCCGGGATCACCTCCAGCACCATGTGGAGGATCGCCGCGTCGAACGAGCCGTCCGGCAGGTCGAGCGCCATGCCGTCCATCACCCGGAACTCGATCCCGGGCCGCGCGTGAGCCATCGCCTGGCGGATCATCGCCGGAGTGAGATCCACCGCCAGCACCTCGATCCCCAAAGGGATCAACGGGAGGTCGGCGCCGGTGCCGCAGCCGATCACCACCAGCCGCTCCCCCGGGCGCAGGTCGAGCAGCTCGATCGAGCGCCGCCGCTCATCCGGGAACTTGGTCACCCGGTCGTAGTGGGGAGCCCAGAACGAATAGCGGAAACGGAGCCAGGCGTTAGACGGCACGATGGACCGGAGTAAATCAGAAAAGGGTGGGCAGAGGCGACCCGGAGGGGGACGCCTCTACCCGAGGGGAGATGGGGCGAGAGATGCCGGAGCGGGGCTCAGAACGGCATCCTCAGGTGTCCGAGGTCCTCGCGGCGGCCGAGCGGCGGGGCCGGCTCGCGGAGGGATTGATCGAAGAACTGGCGGACCTGGATGGGGTCCATGTGGGCGAGGCGGTGGTAGAAGCGGAGCGCCACCTCGACCTCGGTCCGCCAGAGCGGGCAGCGGTCCTCCGCGGCTCCCCGCGCGTCGTCGTCCTGGGGGGAGGTCACGTAGGTGCTGTGACCGCACGCGTGCCGGGCCCAGCACCCGAGACAGGAGGTCTCCATCTCCAGATCCCCCCGCGGCTCCTCCCCCAGCCCGTCCGGGAGGTCCGGCAGCGAGCGCAGGTCGAGGCTGTCGAAGAAGGAGCGCGGGCAGGCGTCGGCCATCGGCATCATCATCCCGGCGAAACTGCTGGCGAAGCTGCCGCGCTCGCCGTAGGCCTGGCCGAGCGGCTCGCTACGCATCAGGCGGTCGACGATCCGGGTCAGCGGCTTGAACTCGACCGGCAGGCGCTGGCCGCCGAGCTCGTCGGCCATCTCGTCGCAGACCGACAGCAGGTCGTTGCGGACCTCGCGCAGGCGGCCGGGGCGCGGCGCGCCGTCGCCGAACGCGGCGTCCTCGAGCACCGTCGCGTCCAGGTGGCGGAGGCCGGTCCGCTTGGCCCATTCCCAGAGGTCGAGGAGACGGCCGCGGTCGAGCACGCAGTGGACGGTCAGCCGCCCCTTCAGGGCCTCGTGCAGCAGGCGCACCGGCGCCTCCGCCTCCCACGTCCCGCCATTATTGTCCCCATCCCGGTCGCGGAGATCGGCGTAGAAGCCGGCGTAGGGAGCCGGGTAGCTGCCGCAGAGCAGCCGCACCTGGAAACCGTAGCCGGCGAGGAATGCCGCGCGGACGGGGGTCACCTCGCGGGCGGCGAGCGTCAGCTCGAAGGCGATCTCCTGCCCCAGCAGCGCGGCCAGGCGGGAGGACTCGACGACGATGCGCTCGAGCAGCGCCGTCCCCGGGAAGGCGCCCCCCCAGTTCAGGTGCAGCTTGACCCGGCTGGCGCCGAAGCCCTGCTTGAACACGAACCCCACCACCTCCAGCGCGGCGTCCTCGCGCGCCTGGTCGATGCGGACGTGGAGCTCGTCGTCGATCCGGTAGATCGCCCCCAGGCTCCACCACCCCCCCTCGGGGAGCTGGACGGCACCGGCGGTCACGCTCCAGCCCGCGCCCCCCTCGCTGGTCAGCAGGTCCTCGTTGACGAGCCAGCCGAGCAGCGCCTCGTCGAGATCCCCGGTCTCCAGCGCCGGGGCGACGTGGAACTGCAGGTCCTCGGGCACCTCCACCACCGCCGCGCGCTCCAGGTCGTAGATCAGGCTGCAGGAGCCGTCCCCCTCGATCAGGGGGTGCAGGGCCCTCAGTCGCAAGGCGCCGGGCATGGGCATGGTGGTCGTCGGAAACATGGCTCATCCTCCTCCTTCGGTGAAGCCGGCGATGGGTCGACCCTCCCCTGCACGTCGAGTGAACGGGACGGCTGTTCATATCGCCTCTAATACCTTCGTTTCCGCTGAGGGGTTTTCCGGGACAAAAATCCCGAACTTTTTTTCGAGAGCCCGTTTTTCGGGGGTTTGCGGATCACTATCCCCAATGCTCAACAAAAAAACCTGCAAACGTTGAGGGCGGCCCGCGGGCCGCCCTCAGAGCTCAAAAGGAACAAAAAATCGTTTACTTGCTTCCCCCGGGCCCCAGCCAGCGGTCGAGCCAGGTCAGCACGGTGTCGTGCCAGAGGATGCTGTTGGCCGGCTTGAGGATCCAGTGGTTCTCGTCGGGAAAGTAGAGGAACTGGCTGGCGATCCCCTTGCGCTGGAGGACGTTGAAGGCGGCGATCCCCTGGGTGACCGGGATGCGGTAGTCGAGGGCGCTGTGGACGACCAGCATCGGGGTCTTCCAGCGGTCGACGAAATTCACCGGGTTGTTCTTCTCGTAGAGCTGCGGGTGCTGCCAGTAGGTGCCGCCCATCTCCCACTCCGGGAACCAGAGCTCCTCGGTGCCGTAATACATCATCCGCTGATCGAAGGTGCCGTCATGGTCGACCAGGCACTTGAAGGCGTTGGGCCAGTTGCCCTGGATCCAGTTGATCATGAAGCCGCCGTAGGAGGCGCCGAGAGCGCACGCCCGCGTGCCGTCGATCCAGGGGTAGCGCTGGAGGGCGGCGGCGAGCCCCTTCTGAAGGTCGACCAGCGGCTTGCCCCCCCAGTCCCGGGTGATGGCGTCGGTGAACGCCTGGCCGTAGCCGGTCGAGCCGTGGAAGTCGATGGTGATCACCGCGTACCCCGCCCCCGCGTAGGGCTGCGGGTTCCAGCGGTAGTGGAACTCGTTGCTGAACGATCCCTGGGGGCCGCCGTGGATGAGGAAGGCCAGCGGGTACTTCCTGCCCGCCTGGAAGCCGACCGGCTTGGTCACCCACCCCCAGACCGTATCGCCGTTGGCCCCCTTGAAGGAGAACTGCTCCGGCTCCCCCATGCGGATGGCGGCGAGCGCCTCCTGGTTGACGTGGGTGAGCTGGGACACCCCCGTGCCGTCGCGCCCCACCGTGTACAGCTCCACCGGCGAGATCAGGGTATCGAGGCCGTAGACGATGCGGTCGCCGGCGAGCTTCGGATCATGGACGTGCCCCTGGGACACCAGCTTGGTCACCTTGCCGGTCGCGACGTCGATGGCGAAGAGCGGCGTCTGCCCCACGTCACCGGCCGAGGCATAGAGAGTGCGGCCGTCCGCCGAGAAGAAGACCCCGGCCGGCGAGCGGTCCCAGGCCTCCGCGAGCACCCGCTCGCGGCCGGTGGCGAGGTCGCGCAGCCGGATGCGGAAGCGGTCGGCCTCGAAGCCCGCGCGGGACATTGCGAGGTAGGCCAGGGTCTTGCCGTCCGGCGAGAAGACCGGCTGGGTGTCCCAGGCGAGGTTGGCCTGCGTCAGGTTCCGGGGCGCCTGCGAGCCGTCCGCCGGCACGCTGTAGAGGTCGAAGTTGGTCGACCACGGCTCCTCGCGGCCGCCGAGGCGGGCGGTGAAGACCAACGTGCGGCCGTCGGGCGAGAAGGTGAACTCCTCGGAGCCGCCAAAGGGGCGCGAGGGGGCGTCGGCGTTCATGCCGCGCGAGAGGTCGACCGGATCGCCCTCGCCAGAGGCCGGCAGGGTGAAAATATGGTTGCGCAGCCCCGAGGACCAGACGTCCCAGTGGCGGAAGAAGCCGGCATCCCCCTGGAAGAGCTGGCCGGAGGACTTCTCCTTCTCCTTCTGGTCCAGCCGCTCTTTCGTGCAGGCGACCGTCGGGCAGTCGGCGTAGACCTCGAGACTGAAGGCGAGCCGCGAGCCGTCGGGCGAGAGGGTGAGGTTCGCGACGTCGAGAGGGAGATGGGTCACCTGCACGGGGTCGCCCACGGTGTCCCCAGCGACCGGCAACTTCCAGACCTGGCTCGACTTGGAGCGGCTGGAGAGGAAGTAGAGGCTCTGGCCGTCCGGCGCCCAGCGGGGGGTGTCGTCCGACGCCGGATCGGTGGTCAGCCGGGCGAGGCCGCCGCCGTCGGCATTGACGATCCAGAGATCGGTGCGACCCCGGTTGGCGTCGAGATCCGTGGAGCGGAGGACGAAGGCGACCCGGTCCCCCCGCGGCGAGGGCTGAGGGTCCGAGATCCGCTGCATCGTCACCAGATCATGGACGTTGAACGGATGCGGGTCCGCCGCCAGCGCGGGGAGGGCCGCCGTCAGCATCGCGAAACAAATGAACAGCTTGCGCATGGAACCTCCAGAACGAGTTGGTCCTGGAGACTCTACTCCAGACTGGCTACCCGCAGCCGCCGAACCCCTCCAACTCGGCGATCGAATCCTCGATCTGCCCGGCGTCGTCGGCCTGCGGATCGAGCTGCTCGTAGCGCCGGAGCTGCACGCAGGCGCCGCGGAAGTCCTTGCGCTCGCGCAGCAGCAGCCCCAGCTCGCGGTGCGGCGCCGGGCGGTCGCCGTCGAGCTCGATCGCCTTGCGGAAAGCGTCCTCGGCCTCCCCCTGGAGCCGCGCCCGCGCCTCCGGGCTCTGCTCGGCGACCGACTGGGCGAGCCGCAGCCGCCCCTTGAGGAAGTGGGTCTCGGGGTCTTCGGGCATCCACTCCCGCACCCTCCGGAGCTCGGCCTCGGCGAGCATCAGCCGCCCCATCTCGATGTTGAGCCGGGCGTCCTCCCGCACCAGCGGCCGGAGGTGGCGGGCGAAGGCCTCCTGCCGGCCGGCGCGGTCGATCACCACGCCCGCCACCGCCGCGTGCGCTCCCAGATAGCGCCGGGTGACCTCGATCCGCTCGCTCAGGCGCGGATGGCTGCCGAAGAAGAACGCCTCGGCCCGGTGGGGCTCCCCCTGGTCGTCGAGGAGCGCCTGGTAGACCTTCGGCGCCTCCTGGAGGTCGTAGCCCGCCGCGGCCAGCTTGGTGAAGCCGCCCAGGTCCGCCTCCTCCTCGAGACCGCGGCCGTAGCCGTTGACCGACGCCTGGAAGGCGAGATCCAGCCCGAGCCCGACGAGCAGATTGCCGAAGAGGTCGATCGCCGCCGCTTTCCCCCAGTCGCCGGCATTCAGGGCATCCCCCTCGACACCGGCGAGGATTACCGAGGCGGTGACGGCGGCGATCGAGAGGCCGATCTCCTTGTTGTGGGCGCTCCGCTGATAGCGCAGCATGTGGCGGTTCTCGACGTGGGTCATCTCATGGCCGAGCACCGTCGCCAGCTCGTCCTCGCTCTCCAAACGCGCGAGCAGCCCGGTGTGGACATAGATCGAGCCGTGCGGGTAGGCGAAGGCGTTGAGCGTGGGGTCCTCGATCACTCGCACCCGGTACCGCACGGCCTCATTGGAGGCCATGCCGGGCGGGTTGAGGCGGGCGACCACCTCCTCCAGATAGGCGTCGAGGCCCGGATCCTTGTAGAGCCGGATGTCCTCGAGGAGCTTCCTCTCCTCCCCCCGGGACTGGTCCCAGAGGATCTGCTCGTCGTGCAGCGGCTCGAAAGCCCCGCCCTGGCTCGAGATCGGCGGCAGCCGCGTCGAGACGCAGGAGACGGAGAAGAGCAGCAGAGTCGCCAGGGCGACGGAACGGAACGCGGCGGAGCGGCGCATCGGATTCTCCTCCCTCGGGCGCGTGGATCAGATCGAAGCTTTGCCCTATTCTACCCCGCCAAGGAGACTCCGATGAAACCCACCCCCTGTTTCGCCTTCCTGCTCGCCCTGCTGGTCTCCGCCTGCTCCCAGACGCCCCAGGCTCAGAACCCCTTGCCGGCGCCGGCGAGAGCCCTGCTCCGCTTCGCCGCGTATGGCGACACCCGCGACAACCACGACATCCACCGCGAGATCGTCAAGGGAGTGATGAGCTTCCAGCCGGCGCTGGTCCTGCAGACCGGCGACCTCGTTCGCCATGGCGACGCCGCGGACGAATGGCGGATCTTCGACGAGATCACCGGCGACATGCGGCGGCAGATCCCCTACTACCCGGCCCGCGGCAACCACGACATGGGCACCCACGGCTACTACGAGCAGCGGGTGACCCAGCCGTTCCTCTCCGGCAACAAGCTCTACTACTCCTTCGAGAAGGGGAACCTCCACTTCATCGCCGTCGACACCCAGCAGCCGCTCGACCCGGCGAGCGAGGAGGGGCGCTGGCTCGAAGCCGACCTCGCCAGGGCGCGGTCCGAGGGGAAGCTCATCGTCCCCTTCTTCCACAAGGCGATCTTCTCGACCGGACCCCACGCCGACGAGAGCGGAATCCTGGCCTTGCAGGCGATCCTCCATCCGCTGTTCAGGAAATACGGGGTCCGCCTGGTCTTCGAGGGGCACGACCACATCTACTACCGCACCCTGAGGGACGGCATCACCTACGTCGTCACCGGCGGCGGCGGCGCCCCGCTCTACGACGGCGAGCACCCCGAGCTCGGGGTTCCTGGCGACGTCTTCGAGAAGGTGAACCACTTCTGCGTCGTCGACGTCTATCCGGACCGCGTGGCGGTCACCGCCTACCGGCGCGATCTGACTCAGCTCGACCAGTTCGCGGTACCGATCGAAGGACGCTAGCGTAGCGCCCTCTGCTGATGCGGTCGCGCCCTCTGCTCGGTGGACCGTGCCCTCTGGTTTTTCCGTGTGTGCCCTCTGGAGCTGCGATTGCGCCCTCTGGAGCCGCGTCCCATAGCTTCTGAGGGCAGACCGCGCCCTCTGGTCTCGTGTTGGCGCCCTCTGCTTCCACGCACCAGCCCTCTGGAAAGCGGAGTCAGCCCGTCGTCACGCCGGCACGGCCTTCCCTTGCGCGCGACCGCAGTTCCAGGGGGCACACACAGAGAACCAGCCGGCGCAATCGCGGAACCAGAGGGCGCACACAGAGATCCAGGGGGCGCGACCGCAGTTCCGGTGGGCGCACGTGGAGATCGGGCGGGAAGACACGGCGATCGGGTAAGCGGACTCGGAGATCGGTGAGGCGCATCCGCAGAGCCCGTGGGCCCATGCGGAAACACGGAAGGCGGAAAGCGCGATCCGGAGGGCCAGCGCTGCCTATCGCTCGGACGACGGTGGAACCGGGATCTGAGAGTATCAGCCGAGATCGTGGCATCCGTGGCCTGCGACCTCACCTCCTGTCCTCCTCTCCTGAAGGAGAGGAGGGACCTGTCTGAAGCGACATTGCCGAAGCGCAGAGGAGCCGGCCCAGATACGTCCTCCTTCTCCTTCAGGAGAAGGAGACAGAGGATGAGGTCGCAGGCCACGGACGCTCCGGTCTTTTCGCCCCGGTGTAGTGCGGTTCGGTAGGGGTTGAGGACGCGGAAGGTACGAGGGATCTGGAGGGTTGGCGCCGCCGCGGCGGCGCCAACCCTCCAGATGCCTCGCGCCTTCCGCGTCCTCAACCTCCGACGTTCCTCCCTCGCTTCACATCGAAATCGAACCCTTGCGGAACTCCGTCTTGTCGAGATGCGCGTTGATCAGCACCGGCGAGCCCCCCCGCGCGATCTTCACCGCCTCCGCGAGCACCGCCGGCACGTCCTCCCCCCGTTCGAGCAGGAGCCCGCGGCCGCCGTAGCCTTCGGCGACCTTGTGGTAATCCGTCCTTGCCAGCACGGTGCCGACGTCGTCTTTCAGGATCTCGATCTGCTCGCGGGCGATCTGGGTCCAGCCGGCGTCGTTGCCGACCACCGCGATCACCGGCAGGCCGTGACGGACGAAGGTGTCGAACTCGGCGAGGCTGTAGGCTGCCGAGCCGTCGCCGTAGATGATCCAGACGTCCGCGTCCGGACGGCAGAGCTTGGCGCCGAGGGCGAAGCCGCCGCCCACGCCCAGCGTGCCGAAGACCCCGGGATCGAGCCAGGAGAGCGGCGCCCGCGGGCTTAAGGTATAGGCGGCGGTGGCCACGAAATCGCCGCCGTCGGCCACGATCACGCTCTCGGGGGCGAGCGCGCGGTCGATCTCGCGGCAGAGGTGGATGGGGTTGATCCGCTCGCCCGGGATCGCGGCCTGACGGTCGATCTCCCGCTCCCGCTCCTGGTCGCGGGCGCGCAGGGTGCCCAGCCAGTCCGCCCAGTCGCCGCTCCCGGAGAGGATGGTGGCCAGCTCGCGCAGCAGGAGCCCCGGATCGGCGTGCACTCCGAGGTCCGGCTTGCGGTTCATCCGCAGATCCTGCTCGCTCCGGTTGACCGAGATCAGAAAGGCTTTGCGGCTAATGTGCTTGCCGTAGTCCAGCCGAAAATCGTTGGGGATGCCCGCGAGCAGCACGAGGTCGGCCTCGCGGAGCGCCTCCCGCCGCTTGTGGCGGAGTTGCAGGGGGTGGCCGGAGCCGAGCAGACCGCGGGCGCCGCCCGCCAGGTAGACCGGCGCGCCGATCGCCGCGACCGCCTTCGCCAGCTCCTCGGCCTTTTCCCGCGTGGGGGACGAGAGCAGCAACTGGCCGCCCAGCACCAGCACCGGGCGCTTCGCCTTGCGGAGCCGGGCCACAGCTTTGCGCGCGTCCCCCTTCTCGGGCGGCGGAGGCGGGATCTCGCGCGGTGGCGATGCCGTGACCCGGCCGGCGCCCGCGAACACCTTCGCGGCGTGGCTCTTGAGATAGAGGCGGAGCGCCGTTCCCGCCAGACCGCCCCCCTTGGAGCTCGCTCCGTACCACTGGCGCACCAAGGGCTCGTCGTAGAGCAGATCGATTGGGCACTCCAGGAAGACGGGGCCGGGCACGCCCGAGCGCGCGACGTCGAAGGCCTTCTCCAGCATCGGCACCAGATCACGCACGGTGGAGGCCGAGGCGGCCCACTTGACGTGCGGCTGAATGAGGGGCATCTGCTCGATGTCCTGGAGCGCGCCCCGCCCCTTGAGCAGGGTCGCGGCGGCGCCCCCCAGAAGCACCACTGCCGACTGCGCGAGCTGGGCGTTCTTGATCGCGGTGATGATGTTGGTGACGCCGGGGCCGGCGGTAACCGCCGCCACCCCCGGCACGCCGGTCAGCCGGAAGACCGCGTCGGCGGCGAAGACGGCGTCCACCTCGTGGCGGACATCCACCACCCGGATACCGCGCGCCTTGGCGCCCACCAGGATGGGCGAGATGTGTCCGCCACAAAGAGTGAAGAGGAACTTTACCCCCCGCTCCACCAGCACCGACGCGATCTTGTCTCCGCCGTTCATGAGCGGGGAGTATATCTCCCGCCCGCCCCACCCTATCCCTGGACCGTCTGGATCGCCGCGGCTTCTGGTTTCGGCTTCTGGCCTGTCGAGCGCAGGCTCACAAGCTTGTTGAGCAGATCGAACCAGAATGGAGAGCCCAGTGAAAGAGCTACGGAAGTGATGAAGAAGCCCAGGGAGTGCTGCCAGAACCAGAACCACAAGACCGCCACGAAACCTGGCGAGGGTGGAGTTCGGGCGGCGACCGTCGCGACCTGTCCTTGCGGCTGGCCGGCCTGCCAATCCTTCACACGGTCCTTGAAGTAATAAAGCGGGTAGCGCGGGATGTTGAGATTGAAAAACTGCGTCTGGAGCGTCTCGAGATTCACCAGATCCTTCTTGAGGTTCTGGGCCGCGTTCGGTTGCGCGCCCGGACTGGGAGCGGCACCGTCAGTCACTGTTGGCGCGGCGGGCTTCTCGACCTCGGCCTTCGCCACTGCAACCAGAGATTCCCTCAGCGTCGAATCCGCCCGCAGGAACTTTACGAGCGCGAGTGTATCCACCCCCAGCCCGAAGCTGATGAAGATGGCGATGATGAGGATGTAGCTCTGAATCTTTCTGCGATACCAGCCGGAGACCCGATCCATGGAGTGATCGAACCAGACTCCGAGGTTGTCTTTCATCTTGCTGAAATCACCTCGGGCGTCGTCGATCAGTGCCAGCAGAGCTCGCCGGACATTCTCATCCTTGACATTCTGAACCGCCACTCGGACTTCGTCGACCGTGGCGGGAAAATTCTGGCCGTTCAGCGAGTGGAGCGCCGCCATGACGAAGGTCCGGGTTGGAATGTAAGAGGGCCGGCGCTTCCAGGGCAGCGCATCCTGCTGCACCAGACCTTTGACGAGGTGATGATCGAAGATACCTTGCGCCAGCTCGGACCCGAGCAGGTTATCCAGCCCTTCCTTGAGGGACGCGGCCCGAAGGCCGAACAAATTGGAGATACCCTCGTTGATCGTCGAGCAGATCAGGCTCAGCAGGAAATAGATCAGAACCAAGCCGATACCGACATCCAGAACCATGGAACCTAGCATGGCAATCCTCCTTGAGTGATCAGAGCTCGCGAATTCCGAAAGTGATCGATCCGTTCTGCTGCCCGGCCGCCAGGATGAACTGCTCTTTCCGGGTCGGCTGACTGCTGCCGGGAGCGAACACGAATTTGTCGCGCTTGACGTCGCTAGGCACCATCAGCGGCACGGTCCCCGCGGGGAGCGCCTGGGCGGTGTCGATCGGCAGCGAGGCGCGTCCGATCACATAGAGCCGGTCCCCATCGGTAGTCTTCAGCGTGTCGAGCTGCAGGGCGGCGACCGAGTGCGTGGCGGCCGCCAGGAGCAGGTTCCCCCCGCCCGGCGCGAAGAGGTTCCAGGCCGCGGAGAAGGCAGTCGAGAAGAGGCCGGCCATGAACTTGTTGAATTTGGAGAGCACCTCGACGTCGGTCAGTTGCGCCACCAGCAGGGTCGGACCGATCACCTCTTCCTTGAAGAGGATGCGGTCGGCGTAGGTGTAGGGCGCGGCGTCGAAATTGACCGTCATCCCCTCGCCGAGGCTGAGCGGCTTGACGGTGGTGATCGTGGGCTTGCCTGGACACGGGTAGATCAGCGACACCGTCAGGAGGTTGTGCCCGTCCTGGCGTGTGATCTCGCCGTTGTGCTGAATGGTCAGGGACTTCAGCGTGATCTCGAGAACCTTTCGCGCCATCTGCCCTCCCCGCCGATACGGTCTTGGAGCATGCCCATGAATTCAGGATTTGCTCGATGATACTACGGACACGAAAGCCCCCGACTGGGGTAACCTGCCATCCGGATGATCCGACGAGAAAATCCCTGGCCCGGCGACACCACCGCTCTCGAGGACGATCTCCGCCGCTCCCTGCGCGGCGAGGTGCGCTTCGACGCAGGGCACCGCGCCCTCTACGCCACCGATGCCTCGAACTACCGGCAGGTGCCGATCGGGGTCGTGGTCCCGGTGGACGACGAGGATCTGATCGCGGCGGTGGCGGCCTGCCGGCGTTATAGAGCTCCGATCGTCCACCGCGGCGCGGGCACCAGCCTCGCCGGGCAGTGCTGCAACGTGGCGGTGGTGATCGACGCCTCGCGCCATCTGACCGGCGTGCGCGAGATCGATCCCGTGCGGCGAATCGCCCGCGTCCGCCCCGGCACGGTGCTCGACGACCTCCGCCGCGACGCTCTACGGCACGGGCTCACCTTCGGCCCTGATCCCGCCACCCACGGCTGGTGCACGGTCGGCGGCATGATCGGCAACAACTCCTGCGGCGTCCATTCGCTGACCACCGGCCGGACCTCCGACAACGTCGAGGAGCTGGAGATCCTCACCTATGACGGCCTGCGGCTGCGGGTAGGAGCGACGCCGGAGGCGGAGATCGACCGCATCGTCCGCTCCGGGGGGCGGCGCGGCGAGATCTACCGCCGGCTGCGCGAGTTGCGGGACCGCTACGCCGGGCTGATCCGCGAGCGCTTCCCGCAGCTCTCCCGGCGGGTCTCCGGCTTCAATCTGGACGATCTCCTCCCCGAGCGGGGTTTCCACGTCGCCCGCGCTCTCGCCGGCACCGAGGGGACCTGCGTCACCTTCCTCGAGGCCACCGTGCGCCTGACGCCGGCGCCCAAGGCCCGCGTGCTGGCCGTGCTGGGATATCCGGATGTCGTGCGCGCCGCCGAGAGCGTTCCCGAGGTGCTGGCGGCGGGGCCGATCGGCCTGGAGGGGATGGACCGCTTCCTGGTCGACAACGAGTTCACCCGCCGGTCTTATCCCGAAACGCTCGCTCTTCTCCCGCCGGGGGATGCCTGGCTGCTTGTCGAATTCGGCGGCGAAAGCCGGGAGGAGGCGCTGGAGCGGGCGCGCCAGCTTTCGAAGGCTCTGCTGGTGGAGGCTCCGGCCGAGCAGGCGAGGATCTGGCAGGTGCGTGAGGCCGCGGTGGCGACCACCTCGCGCGATCCGCGCCTCGGCGACGGCTGGCCCGGCTGGGAGGATTCGGCGGTGCCGCCCGAGCGTCTTGCCCCCTACCTCCGCGATCTCCTCGCCCTCCTTGCCCGCCACGGCCTCGGCGCCGCCCTCTACGGCCACTTCGGAGAGGGGTGCCTGCACGCCCGCATCGACTTCGACTTCCGCGCACCGGAAGGGATCCGGACCTACCGGACTTTCGTGGAGGAGGCGGCGGATCTGGTGGTCGCCCACGGCGGCTCACTCTCCGGCGAGCACGGCGACGGCCAGCAGCGCGGCGAGCTGCTACCGCGCATGTTCGGCGAGGAGCTGGTCCAGGCCTTCCGCGAGTTCAAGGCGATCTGGGACCCCGGCAACCGGATGAACCCGGGCAAGAAGGTCGATCCCTACCCGCTCGACGCGGACCTCCGGCCGGCTCTCCGGCTCGCCGATCCGCCGGTCGCTTTCCGGTTTCCGAGGGATATCGGCCCAGGAGATGCCGGCGGCTTCGCCCGCGCCGTGACCCGCTGCGTGGGGGTCGGCAAGTGCCGAAGGGAGGCAGGGGGGATCATGTGCCCCAGCTTCCAGGCGACCCGCGAGGAGCAGCATTCGACGCGCGGCCGGGCGCGGCTGCTGTTCGAAATGCTGGAGGGCGGAGTGATCCGCGACGGCTGGCGCAGCGAGGAGGTCCACGAGGCCCTCGACCTCTGCCTCGCCTGCAAGGGGTGCCGCGCGGAGTGCCCGGCCGGGGTCGACATGGCGAGCTACAAGGCCGAGTTCCTCCATCACCATTACGCGGGCCGCCCGCGCCCGCGGCCAGCCTACGCGATGGGATTGATCCCCTGGTGGGCCCGCCTGGCCTCGCGGTTCCCGGGGATGGCCAACGGGCTGACGCAAGGTCCGTTCTCAGGGATCTTGAAGAAGCTCGGCGGCGTCCATCCCGACCGCCGCCTCCCCACGTTCGCGCGCCGGACGTTCAGGGACGGGTTCGCCGCGAGGTCCGGAACCCCGACGGTCCTCCTCTGGCCGGACACCTTCACCAACTTCTTCCAGCCGCACATCGCCCACGCGGCCGTCGCGGTCCTGGAAGCCGCCGGGCATCGCGTCGGCATCCCGCGCCAAGTCCTCTGTTGCGGCCGCCCGCTCTACGACTTCGGCATGCTCGACCTCGCCCGGCGCCAGCTCCGCCAGATCCTGACGGCCCTGCGGCCGGAGATCGAAGCCGGTCTCCCGGTGGTGGGGCTGGAGCCGAGCTGCGTGGCGGTGTTCCGGGACGAATTGGTCAACCTGTTCCCGGAAGACGAGGCCGCCCGCCGGCTCTCCGCCCAGACCTTCACGCTGGCCGAATTCCTCGTCCGCGAGGGGTTCGAGCCGTTACGACGGAGCGGCGAAGCCATTGTCCAGGGGCACTGCCATCACCACTCGGTGATGGGCCTGGACGCCGACCGGACGTTGCTGGGAAAGCTGGGCCTGGATTTCAAGGTCCTCGACGCCGGCTGCTGCGGCATGGCCGGAGCCTTCGGCTTTGAGGCGGACCACTACGAGGTCTCGCTCGCGGTCGCCGGACAGGCCCTCCTCCCCGCGGTCCGCGCGGCCGGGCCGGACGTCGCGATCCTGGCGGACGGCTTCAGTTGCCGCGAGCAGATCTCTCAGCTCACGGGACGGCGGCCCCGCCACCTGGCGGAGGTGCTGGCGGCGGCGCTGCTTGAGGAGATACCCGGCGGACTCTCCTGAACGGCCGCCCCAGCCGCCGCCAGAGCCAGCGCAGAACGAGGAAGCCCACGAGGATTGCCAGCCCCACCGGCACCAGCACGATGGCGGCGAAGATCAGGAAATCCACCAGCCACTGGAGGAAATCGATCAGCTTGCGGATGCTCGCCCGCAGCGTGTCCGCGGGCTGCCACGACTGGTCTGCCACCGGCTTGGCCGCCTCGGTGGGGATCAGCTCGAGGTTGATCGTGGAGAGGGCGGCTAGCTTGTCGTAGGAGCTGAGCTGCGTCTGGATCTGCTCGATCTGCGTGCGGATGTCGACGAGCTGCCGGTAGATCTCCATGATCTCGTCGGCCTTGCGCCCCTTCTGACGCGACTCGGCGAGCAGCCCCCGCAGCTCGTTCTCCGTCTCCGCCAGGGTGCGGCGGTGGGCGTCGAGATCGATGTATTGATCGGTGACGTCCTCCACCTGCTGGTGCTCGCGGTTGACGCGGACGGCGAACGACCGCAGGCTGTTGAGCACCTGATCGAAGCGTTCGGACGGCACGCGCAACGTCAGCGAGTAGACGAAGAGCTCCCCCTGGCGCTGGGCGTTGGAGGAGGAGACATACCCTCCCATGCCGTTGACCAGGGCCTCGACGCGCTTCGCCACGTCGACGGAGTCCTTCACCTCCAGTTGGAGATCGACGGTGCGGAGCAGCTTCCGCGGGATCGCCGGCGACCCCTTCGCGGGAGGAGGGGGCGGCGGCGCGGACGGCTTGGGCGGTGCGGGAGCCGACCTGGAGTCCCCTCCCACATAACCCAGGGCCTTCATATCCTGGGGTTGCGCGGCGCGGGATTCCCCCGCTGAAACCGTCACGATCCCCGCCGGACGCTCCTTCTTGCAACCGCCCGCGCCCAGCAGGCATCCGGCCAGCACCAGAATCAGGAATCCCCGCATCGTCGTCTCTCCGAAGAAAGTGGAGTCAGTATGGCATGGATGGATGTAGGATGATGGTCAGAGACCATTCTCAAGCGTTTAGACGGAGGTAGTCCAGACATGGTTCCATCGACGAGGTTCGCCGCTGTTCTCGCGATGGTGGGGTGGGCGCTCTTCTCTCTCCCGGGAACCGCGCAGGACGTGTCGGGCCTCCCTCCTGAGACCCTGGCGCAGTCGACGCCGCTCTTCGCCTTCCAGAGCCAGGGGAACCGTCCGGCGATGGTCTTCACCCGCAGCGGCACGGCCACCGAGCAGGATCCCCGCGTCTTCGTTGCTTCGCGGGATGGCTGGCGGCTGGTACTGCTCCCGGACGCGCTGCACAACAGCGTCTGGATCTTCGCCGGCCGGGCTGGCGACGAAGTCTGGGGGATCACCGAAGGGGGCACCGGCGCGCTCCAGTTCCTCTCCAGCGCCAACGGCGGACGCAACTGGAAGGTCCGCGGTGGGCTCCAGAAGATCTCGAAAACGGCCGTGGTGGAGCTCTTCTCGATGAACGACGAGGGGCGCGGAACGCTGATCCTCCGCCTCGACGAGGATTCCAGCCAGAACGCGCCCCGGCTCGGCTACTACGTCTACCTCAGCAAGAACGGCGGCAAGGCTTGGTCCGATCCGATCTACTCCCAGGGCAAGCCCACGCCACCGCCCAATCTCCTGACCCCTCCCGATCGCACTTTCGACAATCAGCAGCCGTTCGAATCCGCCTCCTGGCAGCGCCTTCTCGCCGACCTTCAGCCGGCGGGCTGAAGCCCCTCCGGCCACCTCTCCTGGCCCGGAGAAGAGAGCGCCAAAGCTCTCTTCTCTGGCACCCATCTTGCTCCTTTCTTCAATTCAGCGCGTAGCCCGCCGGCAAAAGCCCGCCGGCGAGTAGATAGTTACAAAATCACAACCAGGAGGTGCCCCATGGCTGACCGCGACGACAACAGATACGACGAAGAGCGCTACCGTGACCGCGATCGAGGGGATCAAGGTGGAAACCGCGGCTACGGCGGCAGCCAGGGTGGATATGGAACGCAGGAGCGTGGCGGGCAGGACATGGGCCGCGACCGTGGTCAGGGCAGTGGCGGTGGCTACGAGGAGAGCCGTTGGGGCACCAGCCGCGGACAGGAAGAGGGGCGTTGGGGCGGCGGCCAGAGCGGCAGCCGGGACTACGGCTCCGGTGGCGGCCAGTACGGCGGCGGTCAAGGCGGCGGCAGTCAGTATGGAGGTAGTCAAACCGGAGGTAGTCAAACCGGCGGCCAGTACGGCAATCAGCACGGAAGCAATCCCTCCGGAAGCAATCAGTACGGCACCGGCCAGTATGGAAGCGGCAACTACGGGAGCGGTTCCGGCAGCTACGGTGGCGGCTCCGCTTCCGGCGGTCGCGACTACTCCCAGGGCGGCAGCGGCTTCGGCGGCGGCGACTACGGGCGGACCGGTGGCAGCTATAGCGGCCAGTCCGGCAGCGGCTATTCGGGCGGCGGCTACTCCGGCGGCGGCCAGTCCGGCTCCGGCTACGGCAACGCCGGCACCTCCGGCAGCAACTATGGCGGCGGCTATTCGAGCGGCGGCTACTCCGGCGGCAGCAACTACGGCTCCTCGACCGGCGGCTCCGGCTCGACGGGCGGCTACGGCTCCACTGGAACCTACGGCGGCGGCTCCGGCTCCAGCCTGAGCCAGGGCCCGTACAGCGGCCGCGGCCCGCAGGGCTATCAGCGCTCCAACGACCGCATCCGCGAGGATGTCTGCGACATGCTGACCCGGCACGGCGACGTCGATGCCACCAACATCCAGGTGCGAGTCGAGAACGGTGAGGTCACCCTCGAGGGCATGGTGAACAGCCGGCGCGAGAAGAGGATGGCCGAGGACGCGGTCGAGGATCTCCACGGCGTCCGCGAGGTCCACAACCGCCTGCGCGTCGAGGCCCGCGAGGGCGAGCACCGGGGCGGCTTCCTCGGCTGGCTGACCGGCGAGAACAAGGACAAGGACAGCGATAGCGACCGCCAGCAGACGTCCGGCTCTTCGGGCAGCTCCTCGATGGGCTCGACGGGCTCCGGCTCGATGGGCGCTACCGGCTCCACCTCCGGCTCGACCGGATCGACCTCCGGTTCCACCGGCTCGTTGGGCGCGACGTCCGGTTCGACCGGCTCCAGCTCGCCGGGATCGACCTCGGGCGCCACCGTCGGCTCGACCCCTGGCACCTCGCAGGCCGCGGGCGGGACCGGCACGGCCGGCAGCACCTCGACGGGCACCGGCTTCCCACTGGGCACCGGCTCCTCGATCTCCGCGGGCCGGACCGATCCGCCGAGCGGCTCCCCCGGCAGCAGCCGCTAACCCGTAGACAGCCTTCGACAACGCGCGCCGCGATCCTTCCGGGTCGCGGCGCTTTCTTTTGGGCTCTACTTCTCGCCGAGGAACGGGTAGCGGAAATCCCTCGCGGGCACGAAGGTCTCCTTGATCGCCCGCTGCGAGGTCCAGCGCATCAGGTTGGCCATCGAGCCCGCCTTGTCGTTGGTGCCCGAGGCGCGGGCGCCGCCGAACGGCTGCTGACCCACCACCGCGCCGGTCGGCTTATCGTTGACGTAGAAGTTCCCGGCCGTGTGGCGTAGGACCCTCGACAGGTGGTCGACCGCCTTGCGGTCCTGCGAGAAGATGGCGCCGGTCAGCGCGTAGGGGCTGGTGGTGTCGACCAGCTCCAGCGTCTCCTCGATCTGGGAATCCTCGTAGACGAAAACCGTCACCACCGGGCCGAAGATCTCCTCCTGCATCAGCTTGAAGCGCGGGTCCTTGGTCAGCACCACCGTCGGCTCGATGAAGTACCCCTCGGACTTGTCGCCGTTGCCGCCGGCCAGGATCTCGGCGTCGCTCGAATTCTTCGCGTGGTCGATGTAGCGCATGATGCGGTCGAAGGAGGGCTCGTCGATCACCGCGGCCATGAAGTTGCGGAAGTCCACGGTCGAGCCCATCTTGATCTGCTTGATCTCGTCCAGCAGTTGCTCGCGGAAGCGGTCCCACAGCGAGCGCGGGACGTAGACCCGCGAACCCGCCGAGCACTTCTGCCCCTGGTACTCGAAGCCGCCACGGATGAACGCCGCCACCAGCGCGTCGACGTCCGCCGTGGGGTGGACGAAGATGAAGTTCTTGCCCCCCGTCTCGCCGACGATGCGCGGGTAGGAGCGGTAGTTCGGGATGTTCTCCGCCATCAGCTTCCACATCGACTGGAAGACCGGGGTCGAGCCGGTGAAGTGGATGCCCGCGAAGTCGCGGTGCCCCATCGCCGGATCGCCCACCTTCGCGGCCCGGCCCGGCAGGAAGTTGACGACGCCGTCCGGCAGACCCGCCGCCTGCAGGACCTTCATCACGTAGTAGTTCGACAGCACCGCCGTCGAGGCCGGCTTCCAGAGCACGGTGTTGCCCATCAGCGCCGGCGCGGTCGGCAGGTTGCCGCCGATGGCGGTGAAGTTGAACGGCGAGACGGCGAAGACGAACCCCTCGAGCGGCCGGTACTCCACCCGGTTCCAGATGCCGGGCTGGGACCACGGCTGCTCCTGGTAGAGCGTCCGCATGAAGTAGGGGTTGAAGCGCCAGAAGTCGATCAGCTCGCAGGCCGAGTCGATCTCGGCCTGGTACGCCGTCTTCGACTGGCCGAGCATGGTGGCGGCGTTGACCGTGTCGCGCCAGGGGCCGGCGAGCAGATCGGCGGCGCGCAACAGCACCGAGGCGCGCTCTTCCCAGCTCGTCTCGCTCCACTCCCGCCAGGCCTCTTTGGCCGCCGCGGCCGCCGCCTCCACCTCGGGGGCGCCGGCGTTGTGGAAGGTGGCGAGCACGTGCTTGTGATCGTGCGGGCAGACCGCTTGGCCGACATCGCCGGTGCGCACTTCCTTGCCGCCGATGATCAGCGGAATCTCGATCCGCTCGTTCATCATCTCGTTCAGCCGCTTCTTCAGGGACTGCTTCTCCGGGGACCCCGGAGCGTACGACCGCACCGGCTCGTTGACCGGCACGGCGAGGGGGAGAATCGCGTTGGACATGCGCGCTGGCTCCTTCGAAAGATTGGAAAGGCCGGGCGGGCCGGCCGTCGAGGTTCAGTCGTCAGCTTCTCAAGACAGGGCTCCAGGGCGGAGCCGCAGGAATCGTATCAGGCTTTGAGGGCGGCCCAGGCGAAGAGCAGGAAGCCCGCGATCATCAGCGTGCCGCCGATCGGCGTGACCGCGCCGAGCCAGCGCGGGCCGCCGAGGGCGAGACCGAAAACGGTGCCGCTGAAGACCAGGCTCCCCAGCAGCAGGCACCACCCGGCGCCGTCGATCCCCCGCCGCAGGCCGTGCAGACGCCCAAGGCCGGTCAGCACCAGGGCGAAGCTGCCGTACATGAGATAGCGGGCGGCGGTCTCCCAGAGCTGCAGCTCGCGCGGTCCCAGACGCGCCGCGAGCGCATGCGCGCCGAAAGCGCCGGCGACCACCGCGAGGGCGCCGCCGAGAGCACCGAGAAAGATCCAGTTCATCGGTGCTCTCCGGTGGAGATCTAGAGCTCGCCGAGCCGCCGCACGGAGGCGATCTTGTCGCTCGGGATCATCAGGTGGTCGTGCTTCTTCCAGAAACCGAGCTGGGCGACGCGGCGGATATAGTCCTCCTTGGAGCGCCCGCCGTCGCCGTCGCGATGGATGTCGGCCTCGTGGAGAAAGATGCCGCGGTCGTCCATGTCGTCGCACCGGCCCACGACGATCTCGGGGCCGGTGGTGTCGACGATCACGGTGATGCCGTGCAGCTCGCCCTTGTTCTGATGGAAGGTGCCCATCTAGCTGGCCGGCACCGCGCAGTGTTCGGCGAAGACCTGCGCCAGGTCACCCGCCACCGCGTTGGCGTCCCGCCCCTCGATCCGGTGGCGGGGGATGAAGTAGACCAGCTCGCCGTCCTTGAAGAAGGCGATCGACGGGCTGCTCGGCGGAATGTCGGCGATGTAGGCCCGGGCCTTCGCGGTGGCTTCCAGGTCCTGCCCCGCGAACACCGAGGCGATACGGTCGGGGCGGCGCTCCCCCTGCAGGGCGAGGCGCACGCCGGGACGCGCCATGCCGGCGGCGCAGCCGCAGACCGAGTTGACCACCAGCATCGCCGTGCCGGACTTTTCATTCATGAAGGAATCAACGTCCTCGGGCGTCCGCAGCTCTTTCACGCCGGCGCTCGTCAACTCCTCGCGCATGGGTCGGACCAGCAGCTCACTGTAGGGCATTGTCGTACCTCCTTTTCAAGCGCCTGGTGGCGCATCGGGTTCTATTCTACGTCCTGCATCAAGCGCTGGAAACAAAAAGCCCGGGCACAAAATGCCCGGGCCAGGAACGTACCGTGGTAGAGCGTGCGGCTACCGGAACCGGACCGTCGCGCCGAGTCGGAAGATCCGCGGGCTCAGCCGCTCGTTGGACTCGAAGAACCGCCCCGCGTTGACGTTGCGCTCCCGCTGCAGGATGTAGGACGCGTTCGTCAGGTTGAAGCCGTCGATCCCCAGGGTGAGGTTGAAGTCGTTGAGGTGGAACTCCTTTTCGATCCGCGCGTCGAACACGTAGATGTTCGGGTTGCGGAACTCGTCGATCCCGGCGAGCTGAACGTTGCGGCTGCCGACCGGGCCGCCTTTCCGGATGAACGGCGGCGTGATGTACCCCTGGCGGCCGGTGAGGCTCGCGGCGACGTTGAAGCCCCAGGGGCGGTCCGGTGCGATCTGGTAGAGCCCGTTCATGTTGAACGACCACTTGGAGCCGGTGAAGATGTCCGTCTTGTTGCCCCCCGACTTCTCGAAGAAGACGCTGGGGTCGTCCGCGGACCCTGTCAGGTCGGTAATGGTGTCGGTGGGATCGTCGAATCTCCTGTATTCGGGACCGATCTTCCACTTCCAGTCGTTGTAGGTGACGTGCCCCCGGAAGCTCCAGCGGTCGGCGAGTCGCTTGGTGAGGCTGAGGGTCGCTCCCAGGTACCGCTGCTTGCGGTCGCCGTTGGTGTAGAAGGTGCCGCCGGTCGGCGTCAGGCCGTCCCGCAGGTCGTAGAACGGCTTTTCGACGGTCTGGCCGTTCGGCAGCGTGCCGCTGACGGTGCCCCCCTGCACCCAGTCGTCGCGAGTGGCGACGCGGGCCTGCCCGGTGGCGTCGTCGAGGACCAGGATCCGGGCCTCGGGGATGTCGAAGACGTTGCGGTAGGTCACGGTCAGACCGGCCGCCAGGTTGGCCCCGAAGCCCTGGTCGATCCCGAAGGTGAGCTCGTCCGTCAAGGTGGGCGTGAGCTTGCGGTCGTTGATGTTGGGAACGGCCGTCGGGTCGTTGGGATCGATGTTGTAGGTGTAGCCGAACTGCAGGGAGCCCACCTCGCCGGGATCGAGGACCAGGTTGTCGTTGGCGTCCTCGAAGTAGAAGTAGGCGTAGTTGTAGCCGATCGGATTGACGCGGGTGGCGAGCGGGAGCTGCCCGAGCTGCTCGGCGTAGCGCGAGAAGGTGCCGCGCAGCAGCGTCTGGCGGTCGGCGCCCAGCGCGTAGGTGACGCCGACGCGAGGCTCGACGGTGCTCCAACTGAACCCGCCGACGTGGTTCCCCTTGAAGTCGATCGGCGGCAGCAGGCCCTGCGCCTCCGGAACGCCCGGATCGAAGGCGGCCAGGTTCTTCATGTACTGGCGGTCGTACCGCAGGCCGGCGTTGACCGTCAACCGCTCGAAGCTGACCGTGTCCTGCAGCCAGGCGGCCCCGTAGCTCGACACGATCTTGTTCTTCCGGTTGCGGAAGAACTCGACCTGCGCGATCCCCGGGGCAAAACCCAGGAGCTCTCCCGAGAAGACCCGGTTGCCGTGCGGCCAGACGGTGCCGGAATCGTTGTCCTGCTCGCGGAAGCTGCCGCCGAACTTCAACTGGTGGCCGGCCGTGCCGGTGTTGAAGAAGTAGCTGGCGTCGAGCTTTTCCTGGTCGATCGTCGCGTCCTGCGTGAAGTCATAGCTCGAGCCGCGCGCCATGCCGTCGGCGTCGACAAAGACGAAAGGATCGAGCCCCCCTTGGGGAGCCAGGGTGAACTTGCCGGTGTCGCGCGACCAGAGGGCAGTGACCGCCAGGTTCGCGGAGACGAGGAGGCTGTCCTCGATCTTATAGATGTCCTGCGGCGTGGTCTGGTTGTGGGTCGCCTCGGGAGCGGTGTCCGGGCCCGCGCCGCGCCCGATCTTGATCTTGTCGTTGGTCCAGTAGTGAAGGACCCCCGAGTTGTTCTGCCCGGTCTGGAAGTTCAGCTTGAAGTTGTAGTCCTCCAGCTTGGTCTTGTCGGGCTGCCCCCCCTGGGCCAGGATGTTGATCTTGCTGACGCCATAGGCGCCCCAGATCCAGAGGTGGTCCTTGAGCAGCGGCCCGCCGATGTCGGCGCCGTACTCCTGCACCGAATCGATCTTGTTGCCGTCCTCCTGCTTCGGCTCGGACTGCAGGCTGCCGTCGGTGTCCAGATAGCGCGCGGAGCCCCGCCACTCGTTGGTGCCGCGCTTGGTCACCTGGTTGATCAGCACGCCCGAGGTCTGGACGGTGACGTCGGCGCTCGACACCGTGAACTGCATCTCGTCGAAGGCCCCGAAGTCGAAGTAGGTGGCCGAGCCCCCCACCGCGTTCATGTCGGTGAGGATGACGCCGTCCACCGCGAAGGTGTTGTCGCGCGAGCCCGAGCCGACGCCGATGAAGTTCGACTGCTGGCCGCTCTCGCTGCCGCCGACGTTGACGCGGTCGACCAGCACCCCGGGCGCCTGGCTGAGCAGCGACCAGGGATCGCGGGCCGTCGGCACCTTGTCGAGCTCGACGGTGGTGACGTTGGTCCCCTGGTCGATCCGCCGCTCGTCGAGCAGCGGGCTCTCGCCGGTGACCGTGATGACGTCCTTGATCGCCCCGTTCAGGGTGACCTCGAGGCTGGCCTTGCCGCCGAGCTTGATCGCCAGGTCCGGCAGCTCCACCGTGGAGAAGCCCTGCAGCTCCGCCTTCAGGTCGTAGGACCCGGGAGGCAGGTTGAGGAACCGGAACTTCCCCTGCGTGTCGGTCACCTGTACCTGCGGCCCCGTCGAGCCGGTGAGGGTGACCGTAACCCCGGGGAGCGCCCCCTTCTGCTCGTCGGTCACCGTGCCGAAAAGAGCCCCCGTCTGTTCCTGCGCGAACATCGGCGCGGCCGCCAGCGCCAGCAGCAGCGCGATGGCGACGAGCGCGAGACGCGGATGGATGCGTCTGCTCATGCTATTACCCCTTTCAAGGTCGAACGGAAAACAAGTCTCCGAGACGCCAGGGTCTCTCTGAATCTCTTGCCAGGGATTATGCAACGAGTCGGCGGCGGGACGCCACCACGCCGGCATCCTGGCGTGGTGGCGCGGCATCCATGGCCGGGTCAGTAGGGGTTGGCGTCGATCACGCCGTTGTTGACGCTGCGCAGGTAGTAGCCGGTCGCCGGCCGGTTCTTGAGGTCGAAGGTGCCGCCGGTGGGGACCTTCCAGATCTTGTAGTTCGAGTAGGTCAGCGGTACCCCAGCCTGGCAGACCGCCGGGGCGTGGTCGGCGAGGATGAAGTAGGCCGGGCCATCGCCGACCACCCGCGCGAGCCCGTTCTTGTCCACCTCCAGAGAGGTCGCCTCGTTGATCCCGATACCCAGGGCGGTCGCCGCCTTGCCGTCCTGGATCTGGCGGGCGAGGAAGGAGAGGGTTCGCCCCAGGCGGTCGCGGGTCACGAAATGGCTGTCCGTGAGGGTGCCCTGCAGGTTGGCCCAGTGGAAGAAGTCGTAGGTGAAGGTGATCGTGCGGTGATACGGATTGGCCAAGGCGTCACTCGACAGCGCGGAGCCAGTGCAGCCGTCGTAGCTGAAGTCCCCCTGAATGGCGAGCCCGGCGCTGGTGCCGCCGACTCCCCCGCCCCGGGCGTAGACCGATTCGGTGGCGGTCTCGACCTTGGTCCCCTTGAAATACTTGACGTAGTCGCACTGGTCGCCGCCGGCGTAGAAGACCACCTCGGCGTTCTTGACCGTGGTCTCCACCGCCGCGGTGTTGGAATCTTTCGCGCTGGTGATCACCAGGGTCTCGACCGAGTCGACGCCGTTCATCGCGTAGATGTAGTCGTTGTAGCCGTTCGAGCCCGAGGAGCGGAGGATCACGACGTCGATCTTAGTCGCGCAGCTCGTGCAGCCGCGCACCTGGTCGATGATCCACTGGAGGGCCGCGTCGATGTCCGTGCCGCCGCCACCCAGGTCGTGGGCCGGCCCGGCCAGGGAGACGACGACGTCGGCGGCGTTGCCGGTCAGGTAGCGGGTGACCTTGCCTTCAGCCGGAAAGGTGAAGAGGGCGGCGAGCAACAGCAGAGAAAGGATCTTTCGCATCAGGTTCTCCTCCAGGTCATTGAATGACTCCACACTGACTCCCACACATACTCCGGTGCGTCGAGGCCCCCGATCCGGGACCGCCCCTGTGCTACGCTGGCCAGCGCATCCTTTCAATCACTGAGGTCTCCCATGCGTGACACGAAGCTGATCCCGATCTTCCTGGGTATCCTGGTCTTCATCGCGGTAGGGTTCGTCCTCCACATCCTGCAGCCGATCCTGCTGCCGCTGGTGGTCGCGGTCTTCCTGTCGCGGATCTTCGGCCCGCTCAACGCGGCCCTCCGCCGCCGCCGGGTGCCCGCCGCGCTGTCGATCCTCCTCGTGCTGATCCTGGTCTCGGCCGCGATCACGATCTTCGCCTGGGCGGTCTACTCGAGCGCCCAGGCGTTCACCGCCGGCCTGCCGCGCTATCAGCAGCGCTCCAAAGATCTGCTCGCCGGGATCACCGGCTGGCTCGTCGCCGAATTCCCCAGCCTGCGGACGCAGATCCAGGAATGGCACTGGCAGGAGGCGGTCGGGGTCTCCTCGGTGGCCGGGTTCGTGGCGGCGATGGTCGGCTCGTTCCTCCTCTTCTTCAACGACGCCTTCCTGGTCCTGCTCTTCCTGGTCTTCCTGATCGCCGGCAGCGAGGCCTTCCCGGCGAAGCTGCGGCGGGCCCTGGCGCCCGAGCGGGCGGAGCAGCTCGCCGCGATGATGCAGAACATCGAGGCCGGGGTGCGCCGGTACCTGATGACCAAGACGCTGTTCAACCTGATGGTCGGGGCGCTGGTAACCGCCCTGCTGGCGATGTTCGGAGTCGACTTCCCGCTGCTCTGGGGGTTGATCACCTTCCTCGCCCACTACATCCCGAGCGTCGGCGCGGTGATCTCGGTGGGCCTGCCGACGATCTTCCTCTTCCTCCAGTTCTCCCCCGGGCTGGCGCTGCTGATCGCCCTGCTCAACGCGGCGCTGCAGTTCATCCTGGGCAACGCCGTCGAGCCGCGGATCATGGGATCGAGCCTGGACCTCAGCCCGCTGCTGGTGCTGATCTCCCTGCTCTTCTGGGGCTTTCTCTGGGGCCCCTGGGGGATGATCCTGTCGGTGCCGATCACCTCGACGATCAAGATCATCTGTGAGAACGTCGAGCCTCTCCGCCCCATCGCCGTGCTGATGAGCGGCTCGCACCAAGCGCCCAAGCCTCGGCCGAGGCCGGCGCGGGTCAGCGAGACGGTGGCGTAGTCAGTAGATCTCCAGGCAGGCGGCCTTGCATTCCTGGAGGAATGAAGAGATCGCGTCCACGCTTCGCAGGAGGATCTCTTCGAGTTGCCGCGTCGAGATATTGCCGCATTTCAGCCAGATCACCTGAGGAGGGAATCCCTGGACGAGGCTCCGTTCGTAGAAATCGGAGTCTTTGGTCACGATCGAGAAGCCGTTCTCCCGGGCAAAATGCCAGATCACAGCGTCGTCTGCGTGTTCCATCCCCAGACGGTGGATCTGGGAGGAACCGGGGAAAACGGTCTCCAGCCTGGCCAGCAGGCGATAGGAGAGATTCTGGTCGAGCAGGAGCTTCAAGCGGCTTGGAACGAGGTCAGGAGGTGCTCCCGGTCGGCCGCGAACTCGAGGCAGGCCTGAATGTCCTCCGGCGTGAGCTCGGGAAAATCGGCGACGATTTCAGCCTGCGACATCCCAGCGGCCAGCCATCCCAAAACGTCGTAGACGGTGATTCGCATCGAGCGGATGCACGGCCGTCCACCCCGCTTGCCTGGTTCCAGAGTGATGCGGTTACGGTAGCTCATAGCCCTAGCGTACCGCACCTGGTTCGCCCCTTGCACACCTCCGCGCCCGACAGTCTTGGAGGTGACAGAATGGCACGCCGTTTTCCGATTCTTTTCCTTCTTCTCGGTTTGCTTCCGGCAATCGCCGGAGCGGCGCCGAATTCGTTCAAGTTCGGCCGGTTCGGCACGGTCCCGATCGTCCGCCCGGCGGGCGAGCCCTCCAAGGTGGCCCTCCTCTTCTCGGGAGAGAAGGGGCTCGGCGAGCGCGAGGCCGCGATCGCCAAGGCCCTCGCCGCCTCCGGCGCGCTGGTCTTCACCGTCGACACGGCCCACTACTTCGCCACCGCGGGACATGGCGGCGGCCGTCTCTTCCCCGCCGTCGACTTCGAGGCGTTGAGCCAGATTGGCCAGAAAGAGTGGGGGATCCAGGCCTACCGGCAGCCGATCCTCGTGGGCACCGGGGCCGGCGCCACCCTGATCTACGTGGCGCTGGCCGAGGCGCCCCCCGACACCTTCGCCGGCGTGGTCAGCGACGGCTTCTGCCCGGCGATCTCCTCCGATCGCCTGTTTCGCCGCGCCAGCGGCTTGGCCTGGGAGCGGAATCGGCCGGGACCGGGCTTCGTCCTGCTGCCCACCAAAGATATCGAGGACCCCTGGCTCATCCTCGATAATCCGGGGACGGCCTGCACCGGGGGCTCTCCCAAGGAGTTCGTGAAGAAAATCGCCAGCGCCCGCGTCATCCCGGCGCCGCCGGGGGTGCCGGCGCGGGAGGCCTGGAAGAAGCAGCTTCCGCAGGCGCTCGCCATTCTCGCCGAGGAGCGCCGGAAGGAAGACGCGAAGATCGAGGCGCGCGGCGCGCTCAAGGACCTGCCGCTGATCGAGGTCCCCGCCAAGGGGCCGGAGAAGGACGTCCTCGCCGTGGTCATCACCGGCTCCGGCGGCTACGTGGGCTTCGACCGCAAGATGGGGAACCAGCTCGCGCAGCGCGGCGTGCGGGTGGTGGGGCTCTCCTCGATCGGCTACTTCTGGAAGCCCCGCCAGCCCGCAGGCTCCGCGCGCGACCTCGCCCGCATCCTCGAGCATTACCTCGCCAAGTGGCACAAGAGCCGCGCGATCATCGTCGGCTACTCGCAGGGGGCGGACGTCGCCCCCTTCATGATCAACCGGCTGCCCGCGCCCCTGCGTTCCAAGATCGCCCTGGTCGCCATGGTCGGCCTCGACGGCGGCGCCCAGTTCGACATGCATCCGGACGGCTGGATCAGCGACCGTCCGATCACCCCCGAGCTCCCCGTGGCTCCCGAGTTGCCGAAGCTCAAAGGCACCCGGGCGCTGTGTGTCTACGGCGAGGTCGAGAAGAAGAGTCTGTGCAAGAGCCTCCCGCCCGGGATCGCCGGCGTTATCGAGGTCCCCGGCGGCCACGGCTTCGAGGGGGAGGCCGGCAAACTCGCCGATCGATTCCTGGCGGAGATTGGGGCGGCGGGCAAGCGCTAGGCTCAGGGCAGCCGCAGCACGAGAATCGTCTGGTCGTCCTCGCGCGGCGCATTGGCGGTGAAGCGGGCGACGTCGGCGAGGACGCCGTCGCGCAGCCCCTCGACGCCGCGGCCGGCGTGGCGGGCGAGACTCTCTTCCAGGCGCTCGAAGCCGAACATGTCGTCGCTCCCCTCCCGCCGCGCCTCGATGATGCCGTCGCTGAACAGGAAGAGGGTATCCCCGGGGCTCATCCGGGCCATTTGCGGGACGACGTGGAGCTCGCCGCGCACGCCGAGCGGATAGGCGATCGACTCCAGCGGGTCGACCCGGCCGGTCGCCGCGATGCGGTAGGGGTGGAGGTGGCCGGCGCTGGCGTAGAGCAGCTCCAGCCGCCGCGGATCGAGCACGGCGTAGCAGAGAGTGGTCAGCAGCCGCTTGCGGGCGGTCTGGTAGACGGTGCGGTTCAGGGTGTTGAAGACCGCGGCAACCTCCGGGTCGAAGGTCACCTGCACCGCCAGCGCCGACTTGGCCATCGACATGATCAGCCCCGAGGAGACGCCGTGGCCGGCGACGTCCCCCACCGCCACGGCGAGCCGGCCGTCCTCGAGCGCCAGCACGTCGTAGAAATCCCCTCCCACCTCCGAGGCCGGCAGGTAGGCATGCGCGATGTCCACCCCCGCGAGCCGGGGCGGGAGATCGGGCAGGATCGAGCTCTGGATCCGCCTCGCCGTCTCCAGCTCCACCCGCTGGCGCTCGCGCTCGGCGATCCGCCGCACGTGGGGAGGGATGTCCTCGTAGCGGTAGACGAACTCCCGGGCGCTGCCGAGATAGCGCACGCTGGCGAGCAGCGGCGCCGCCAGCAGACCGACGGCGAGCCAGCCCTGGATCTGCAGGGTGGCGTCCGCGGCACTCAGCAGTGGGTAGACCGAGAAGAGGATCTGGGTCACGAAACCGGCGATCAGGACGGTCAGCAGGTCGGTGGCGAGGAACAGGACCACCAGCACGGCGGCCAGGACCAGGGCGAGGATGGCGGTCCAGCCCAGGGGGATGGTCAGGGCGAGCGGCGGCAGGACCACGGCGGCGGCCAGAACGGTGAGCGCGGAGCCCCCCCAGACCCCGAGGCGCCGGGCGGCCATCGGCAGCAGCCAGAGGACCACCGCGAGGTAGAACGGCAGGAAGAACGGGACCGCTCCCGCCACCACCTCCAGGCCCGGCCAGCGGCTGCCGGCGGTCAGCAGGAGCGAGGCGAACGACCAGCCGCCCAGCCGCCGGAGCGCGAGCAGCACGGCCGCCGCGACCCCGGCGCCGGCGAGGCCGGCCATCCACCCCCGGAAGGCGGATCGCGCTACCGTCCCGTTCGCCAGCTTCCCCTGGAAGAGAGCTTCGAAGGCCGCCAGCTTGTGCCCCCAGCGCTCGCGGCAGATGGACTCCCCCACCGACCAGGCGAAGAACGTCAGCAGCGCCGCCGGGAAGTAGTAGAAGACCATGCCGAACATGCCGAACAGCCAGGTGTTCTGCTCGCGGGTGGCGACGCCGAAGTTGTTCTGCTGCGAGTCCGAACGGGCGGCGAGCAGCATCGCGAACAGGCTCACCGCCAGAACCACGAGGAAGAGCTGAACACTGCGGCGCACCCCGATCTCCCCCTCGTGATAACGCTTGAGAAAGGGGAAGGCCAGCAGGCCGGCGAAGACGAAGATCCAGACGATCCGGGTGATGCCGAGGAGGCCGATCCCGCGGATCGACTGCGTCAGCTCCTTTTCCCGGGGATCGTCCATCCAGCGGCCGAAACCGGCCAGCCGGTCGCCGGCGAAGAACACCTGGACGCCATGCGGGCTGCCGTCCCCGAGCGGATCCCGGCGATCGCGGTAGCGGACCGTCACGTCGGTCCGCCCGGTGAGCTGCTGGCTGCGGATCTCGGGCGCCTGATAGCGGGAGAGATCGATCCCCTGCCGCGCGAGAAAGGCGTCGGCCCGGTTCCGCGCCTCCGGCGGGGCGATCTGCGCTCCCTTCGCCTGCGGGTCGAGGCGCAATTGCAGCCCGAGGATCTCGCCGGAGGTGGAGACGTTGGCCAAGTAGGTCCACTCATACTGCTGAGCCCCTGGCGGGTAGACGTAGACCTCCCAGCTCATCACCTGACTGGCGAGGTCCGAATTCCGCAGGCTCTCCAATCCCTGGCGGCCGGCAGCGAGCTGGAGCCGGCGCTCCATGCGCAGATCCTGATCGAGGCGCGCCACGACGTAAGGGCTCTTGACCGGCTCGCCGAGATCGCGAAGCCGCTCGAGACCGATAGCCACCGCCTCGGCCCGCGAGGTCGACCAGTGCCGGGGGAGAAAAGGAAACGCCCGCGGGTAGGCCCAGATCATCAGGACCAGCCCGGCGATGCCGGCGAGCAGCCAGAGGGCGAGAGAGCGTGAGTTCCTCATGATGGAGGTACGGAAACGCCCTATTGTAGGTTGCTTTGGGGGGGGAGGGGGGGTAGGCGGGGATGTGGGATTTTCGTAGGGGAGGGGCTTGTCCCCTCCCCTACGCTCCTGCTGCCTGAAGACTGCCTTCTGGTGCCCTCTACCCCTTCGGCAACCCCTCCACCAGCCCCTTCACCGCGTCGGCCGACCGGGCGAGCAGCGCCTTCTCCTCGGTGGTCAGCTTGAGCTCGATCACCTTCTCCATGCCGCCGAGGCCGAGCTGGCAGGGCACGCCGATGAACAGGCCTTCGTAGCCGTACTCCCCCTGCAGGTAGACGGCGCAGGGGAGGATCTTCTTCTTGTCCTTGAGGATCGACGCCACCATCTCGTAGGAGGAGGCGCCCGGCGCGTAGTAGGCCGAGCCGGTCTTGTAGTAGTTGACGATCTCGGCGCCGCCGTTGCGGGTGCGGTCGTTGATCTGTTCGATCGTCGCGGCGTCGAGGAGCTGCGGCAGCGGAATGCCGTTGACCGTCGCATAGCGCGGCAGCGGCACCATGGTGTCGCCGTGGCCGCCGAGCACGAAGGCGTCGACGTCCTCCACCGACACGCCGAGCTTCTCGGCGATGAACCAGCGCATGCGGGCGGCGTCGAGCACGCCGGCCATGCCGATCACCCGCTCGCGCGGGAAGCCGGAGACCCGGCGCGCCACCTCGCACATGGCGTCGAGCGGGTTGGTGACGATGATCAGGATGGTCTCCGGCGAGCGGGAGACGAGCTGACGCACCACCTCGGAGACGATCTCGGTGTTCTTGGCCAGCAGGTCGTCGCGGCTCATGCCGGGCTTTCTGGCCAGGCCGGCGGTGACCACGCAGACGTGCGACCCCTCGGTAGGATCGTAGCTGCCGCCGCCGCTGATGCGGGCGTTGAAGCCCAGCACCGGGGCCGACTCCATCATGTCCAGGGCCTTGCCGGTGGCGAGCTCGGCGGCCACGTCCACCATCACCACGTCGGCGAGGTCGGCCTGCGCGATCAACTGGGCACAGGTGGCGCCCACGTTGCCGGCGCCCACCACGGTGACTTTGTAACGCATCGAAGGGTCTCCCTCGAATCGAAAAGTTGGTTAGATGTTCTCGACGATCGCTTCCGCGAACTCCGACGTCTTGAGCAGCTTCGCGCCTTCCATCTGGCGCTCGAAGTCGTATGTCACGCGCTTCTGCTCGATGGTGCGGGCGAGCGCCGTCTCGATGGCGTCGCCAGCCTCGGGCCAGCCGAGCCAGTGCAGCATCATCACGCCGGAGAGGATCAGCGAGCCGGGGTTGACCTTGTCCTGGTCGGCGTACTTGGGGGCCGTGCCGTGCGTCGCCTCGAAGACCGCGAAGCCGTCCCCCTCATTGCTGCCGGGGGCGATGCCGAGCCCGCCCACCTGGGCGGCCAGGGCGTCGGAGAGATAGTCGCCGTTGAGGTTGGTGGTGGCCAGGACCTCGTACTCGTCCGGCCGCAGCAGCGCCTGCTGGAACATCGAGTCGGCGATGCGGTCCTTGATCATGATCTTGCCCGCCGGCGCCTTGCCGTTGTGCTGGCTCCAGACGTCGTCCTCGGAGATCGTGAAGTCGGCGAACTCCTCGCGAGCCACCTGGTAGCCCCAATCCTTGAAGGCCCCTTCGGTGAACTTCTGGATGTTCCCCTTGTGGACCAGGGTGACGCTCTTGCGGTTGTGGGCGATGGCGAACTGGATCGCCTTGCGGACCAGCCGCTTGCTGCCGAACTCCGAGATCGGCTTGATGCCGATGCCGCTGCCCGGCCGGATCTTCTTGCCCAGACCGGCGATGAACTCGATCACCCGGTTCGCCTCGTCCGTCCCCGCCTTCCATTCAATGCCGGCGTAGACGTCCTCGATGTTCTCGCGGAAGATCACCATGTCGACCTTCTCCGGCTCCTTCACCGGCGAGGGGACTCCCCGGTAGTAGCGCACCGGGCGCACACAGGCGTAGAGGTCGAGGATCTGGCGCAGGGCGACGTTGAGGCTGCGGATGCCGCCGCCGACCGGCGTGGTGAGCGGCCCCTTGATCGCCACCCGGTACTGCTGGATGGCGTCGATGGTGTCCTGGGGGAGCCAGTTCTGTGTCTGATTGTGGGCCTTCTCTCCGGCCAGCACCTCGAACCACGCGATCGACCGCGAGCCGCCGTAGACCTTCTCCACCGCGCCGTCGAGCACCCGGCGGGTGGCCCGCCAGATGTCCGGCCCCGTGCCATCCCCCTCGATGAAGGGGATGATCGGCCGGTCCGGCACTTCCAAGCGATTCTCCGCCTCGCGCCAGGTGATCTCCTGACCGTCGGCGGGCGGCGTCAAACCATTGAATGTCCTGGCCAAGACCGTGCTCCTCCTGAAGGGTGAAGGGGATGGATTGCACCCGGACGGCAGAGCGCCCGGACGCGGGTCCGAACGGTATCACAAGGCGTGTTACAGTCGCGCCTCATGGACTGGGAACCCCTGATCGCCGCCGCCCGGGCCGCGCGCGCCCATGCCTACGCCCCCTACAGCCACTTCGCCGTCGGCGCCGCCCTGCTGATGGAAGACGGCTCGATCCACGCCGCCGCCAACGTCGAGAACGTCATCCCGGCGCTCGCCATCTGCGCCGAGCGCAACGCCATGTCCGCCGCCGCCTCCGCCGGTCTCCGCCACCCGCGGGCGGTCGCCGTGGTGACCGACGCCAATCCCCCCGCGCGCCCCTGCGGCCTCTGCCGGCAGACCCTCGCCGAGTTCGCCCGCGACCTCCCCATCCTGGTCGTCAATGTCGGCGGCGACCGCGAGGAGACCTCGCTCGCCGAGCTCTTCCCGCAGCCGTTCTCGCTGCCGGGGTAGGACGCGCGCGGCGTCTATTTTCCGATGGGATCTTGACTCCGCCGGGCCGCTTATCTACCTTACGAGCTCACCCTCGTTGAAAGGAGCGTTCCGTGCAGAAGAAAGTCCACAAGAAGCTCGCCCTGCATCGTGAGACCCTGCAGCAACTGAACCAGGAGACCCTGTCGGCGGTTGCCGGTGGCATCTCCTTCGCGGTGATCTGCCGGTCGGACACCGTCCTCATCATCTCTGACGTGCCCGGCGGCTGCAACATCCAGACGACTTTCTGCTAGCCGGAACCCTCCTGGGGCGGCGGCCGGGGCTCCGTCCTGGCCGCGCTCACCCCGTCCCGCCGCCTACCCGATCGGCTCCACCTGCACCTGATGCTCGCCGTAGGAGTCGATGAGGGTGACCGTGTCGCCGAGCTCCAGCAGGCCATAGCCCGAGCTGTAGGAAGTGGCGTAGTAGCTCACAAGGCCGAAGGTGATCGTCGGCACCTTCTCCAGGAGTTGATAAGTATTCGCCTGCCCCTCCACACCGGTGAAGAAGATCTCCCAGGGCCCGTCACCGTAGAAGCAACTCGCGAACAGGTCGAGGACATTGGTGGAGCCACCGTTGTACGGCCGCTTATAGGCGCGGTAGACGATGCCCTGCGCGGTGCACGGACGGATGGTGGCGGGGTTCTGCTGCAGCGTGGTGGTCTCGGCCATGATGCGGGTCTCCTTATAAGTGTGGGATCACCCTGTAAGAGCAAGGGAGATGCCCGCGTCCGCGACTCATAAAACTTCGAAAAATCAGTAGCTTGGCCGCATCCGGCAATCCGGTTGACACGTCACTGACGCGTCGCCGGCACGCCAGAGACCCCCACGAACCGCGCCAGGATCGGCCCAAGCACCGCGAGCAGCAGCACGTAGGCGGCCGCCAGCGGTCCCAGCCGCGGCTCCAGGCCGGCGCTGACGCCGAGACCGGCGATGACGATCGAGAACTCGCCGCGGGCGGTCAGGGCGGCGCCGGCCCGCCAGCGGCCGGGCGGATCGATGCCGGCCCGGCGCGCCGCCCACCAGCCGGTCGCCAGCTTGGTCGCCACGGTCACGGCGCCCAGCGCCGCCGCCAGCGGCAGCACCGCCGGCAGGCTGGCGGGATCGATCTCCAGGCCGAAGAAGAAGAAAAAAGTGGCGGCGAACAGGTCGCGCAGCGGCGTCAGCATCCGGTGGGTTTGCTCGACGATCGCCCCGGTCAGCGCGATACCGACCAGGAAGGCCCCGACCGCCGCCGACACCTGGAGCCGCTGGGCCACGCCCGCCACCAGCAGGACCAGGCCGAAGGTGCTCAGCAGGATGATCTCGTCCGACTGGTGGGCCACCACGCGGCTGATCGCCTTGCCGTAGCGCACCGCGACGAACAGCACCACACCCACGGTGGCGAGGGCGATCGCCACCGAGATCGCCCCCTCCCGCAGGCCCCGCCCGACCAGCAGCACCGAGATCAGCGGCAGGTAGACCGCCATCGCCAGGTCTTCGAGGACCAGCACGGTCAGGATGGTCGGCGTCTCCGGGTTGTCCAGCCGCTTGAGCTCCGACAGCACCTTGGCGATCACCCCCGACGAGGAGATCCAGGTGACGCCGCCCAGCAGCACGGCCGCCAGCCCTCCCCATCCCAGCAGCAGGCCGGCGATGAAGCCGGGGGAAAAATTGAGCGCGAAGTCCATCAGGCCCGCCGGCAGCCCGGTGCGCAGGCTGGTCCCCAGATCCTCGCCGGCGTACTCCAGGCCGAGCATGAACAGCAGCAGCACGACGCCGATCTCCGCGCCGACGTGGACGAACTCCTGGCTGACGTTGAGCGGCATCAGCCCGCCGTTGCCGAACGCCAGCCCCGCCAGCAGATAGAGCGGGATCGCCGAGAATCCAAACCGGCTCGCCAGCCGGCCCAGGATCGCCAGGCCGATGATCGCAGCCCCGAGCTCGATGAAGATCGTGGGGATGTCGGTAGCGGCGGCGGCGAGGGCGATCAGCATGGAGGGACTATATCCGGCCACTTCCGCTGCGAGCGTCATCTGGGAGCCGCTCGAAGTCAGAGTCGTCGCCAACTGATGGCATGGCGAGGAGGAGAGCCTTGAGCGACCTCTTTCTCCCTTTTTCGGGCAGCAGCGCTTCCCGCAGGATCTCCCGATGCTCTGCCTCGGCCGAGCAGCCATGACGTGCCGCCCGAAGCTTCAGCTCACGAACGATCTCACTGGCGCCCTGACGGTGTACTAAGAGCACCTAACAAACTCGGTTCCGTTCGTAGGGGAGGGGCTTGTCCCCTCCCTCGCCCCGTAGGGGCGGAATTTGAATAGCCTGGGCGTGAGCCCCAGGTAGCCCAGACGCGGAGCTATACTGAGATCAACATCAGCTAACTCTACGAGGGGTGCGCAATGACCAAGAACCGGAAGCCGGGCCGCGAGACGATCGTACCGATTCAGGAGCGTACCTTGAGGTTCGCCGCGGGCGGAGTTGAAGACCGCCAGCACGTGGACAATCCCGGCCAGACCCCCATGAAGGACGGCCCCTCGTAGGAAGATTCGCTACGTCCAGGGTCGGTGAGAATCCGCCGACATCGCCGCAGGGGCGCGGGCATAAAGCCTGGGTTTTCAACCCCAGGTAGCCCCCCGGACCCAGGGCGTTGCCCTGGGCTGAGGGAGCCCGGGCCTTTGGCCCTTCCCCCAGCCGGAATTTGTTTGAGGCCCAACGGGCCGCCCTTCCTCAGCCCAGGGCAACGCCCTGGGTCTGACGGGCTTGGCAGCAGGCAGGCTGGCGCTGGCCCAGAAGTCCGCCGCTCCCGCCCAGGCCTTCGCCGGCGGCGCCCTGGCGTCGGCGGTCTTCCTCTACGTCTCCAGCACTTCCGCCCAGGAAAGCGCCGGGGCGATCCCCGGGCAGGGCGCGTTGACAGGGGGATTCGCTGCTCTGACGGCCGGAGTGCCTGCTTTCGCCCACGCTTGGGCGGCTCTCCCCCACGCTTGGGCGGTTCCCCCCCACGCTTGGGCCAGACGATCCCCGGCCGGGTACGGTCCCGCCCAAGCGTGGGCCGGAGCGCCCCACGCCGGGGACGGTCTGGCCCAAGCGTGGGGAAGAGCCGCCCAAGCGTGGGCGGGAGCCGCCCAAGCGTGGGGGAGGGCCGCCCAAGCGTGGGCGGGAGCGCCCCCAAGAGGCATATCGCCCCTTCAGGGCGGGGTTTCTGACCTTCAGAAGCCCGCCCGTCACCGCACCAGACGCCAGCTCCGCGCTCCCGGACCGGCGGTCGTCTCGATCGCCACGCCCACCGCGGCGAGGCTTTCGAGGAGCTTCTCCGCCTGCTCTGCCTTGACGTCCTTGAACCGCCGCGGAAAATCGTCCGCGCTCGCTTCCCCGATCTCGGCGAGGAGATCGCGCGCGGCGACCACACGGGCGGGCAGCCCTTTCGGCCAAGCGAGTTTGGCGGCCTTCTTGCCTTTCGCGGCCTTGGGCGGCACGGCGGTTTCGAGTCCCGCTTCGACGAGCGAGACCTGGGTCGCGGCCTTGGTGCCCTGCGGGTTTTGAAACTCCGGCCGCAGCCAGCGCACGAGACCCTGCTTCTCCTCCGCGGCCCGCTCGTGGTTGAGGGCTACGAGGCGCTCGAGGATCTCCTCATCGGTCAGAGTCGTGGGCCAGCCGTAGGCATCGAAGACGGCGGCGTCGAGGTCGTCGTGGATCTGCTTCAGGATCGAGACGAGGCCCTGCTCATGGATAACGCGGTCTTTTTCATTGAGCGGCTCGCCGGAGCGGAGCTTTTCCAGCACGTTATACATGCCGGTGATGGTGAGCTTGGGATACTGGGATTGCTGGCGCTTGCGGTGGGCGTCGAGGGCTTCGCCGAGGATACGTATGTCTTGCTGTTGGTTCACGGAGCAAGCAGGGAAGGGGAATGGCTCAAAGCATGTACTGTTGTTCCAAACGGGGCGGTCTTCGAGAGTGCTTCCTGTCGCAAGCGCCCACGATAGATGCGAGCGGCTTGAGAGCACTCCAAGAATATATGCATCATCGTGCGCGACTACTCTCAGTTTCTGATCTGGAAGAAGGGTATGATCAAGAAACACAAAGAAACGGTGCTTCGAAGTCTCTACCGTGGCAATATATCGGTCCAAGGCATTCAAGGCACGTCTCATGCCTGGGCGCGTCTCGGCAAAAAGCCACCACCGTTGCCGATAGATCTGCCGCTGATTCTGATCACGCTCTGGCTTTACACGCTGCAGGAGCCACTGATAAAGTGCGGGGACCATTCTGCGTACCGAAACCTCATCCTCAAAACCGAACAAGTCGATAACCAGAGCATTACGGGAAGTTGAGGCAAGATCCCTACCATTCATATATGGCCGCAAGTACTTAGAAGCGCTTGGATCACCGCCCAGAACTCCTGCTTGCTGCTCATTTAGGACAAATCCTTCGCCGTGCAACTTTACACCTTGATAGGCCAAATTTGCATTCGCCTTAAGCTTATTGGCCAACCCGACTTCAGCACCAACGCTAAGATCGCTATTGATGGTCCCATGAACTTCCGAGAAAGAAGCCTCTGCAGCTTCTTCGCCAGGCGATTCACGGAGAATGCTTCGCAGCAAACCGGTTAGTGTACCCGCCTCACCGCATGTCATTGCCACACGCACGGCCGCCCCGTCAACTGAGTCGACCCAAGGGTGATCCGGGACTGCAAAGACGATCGATAACGGACTTTTAGCCCGTAGATGGGCGTCGACAACACGCCTACCGAAAACTTGCGAAATGCTATTGGTTGTGATGAGTCCAAATCGCCGAGCCTTCCGGCCCTGTACCAGGGTAGCTGCCTTATCCCACCAGTACAATACGTAGTCACTGGTTTCGGGAACTGAGGTATATGAGTCTCGTATAGCCTCTGCGTAACCATCTCCGAGCACAGATCGCATAAGCCGATTCCCGATATATGGCGGGTTTCCAATAATGAACTCGGCCTCCGGCCACTCCGCCCGTCGTGGATTCACATACCGGTAAACCGGGACCCTGGCCGTCTCATCAGGAATCCTCTCCCCCGTCACCGGCGAGACCTTCGTCGTCTCCCCATCCCATCGCGTCACCGGCTTGCCCTTGTCGTCGAGCAGCAACTCCTCGCGGTCATACGCCAGCACCGCGTCCCGGCACTCGATGTTCCCGTAATCGCGCAGCACCGGCTGGGGCACGGTGAGGGCTCCGCCGGGCTGCCGGACCTGCCACTGGAGGTAGCCGATCCAGAGCACCAGCTCCGCGATCTCCTTGGCCCAGCGCTTGACCTCGATGCCCAGGAACTGCTCCGGCGTCACCCGATAACGCTCCATCTCAAGGCCGATCTGTTGATAGCCGAGATCGGAGAGGAGAGCCAGGACCTCGCTCTCCAGGCGCTTGAAGAGGTCGAGCGTGACGTAGAGGAAGTTTCCCGTGCCGCACGCCGGATCGAGCACCCGCGTGCGGCAGAGCGTGTGGTGGAACTCCAGGACCCGCTTCTGCGCCTCCTCCACCTTACCCAACTCGACGAGTTGCTGCACCTCGGCGCGCACCAGGTCCCAGTCCCCCCGCAGAGGCTCCTCGATGGTCGGCTTCACCAGCCGCTCGACGTAGGCGCGCGGCGTGTAGTGCGCGCCCAGACGGTGGCGCTCCCGCGGATTCAGGGCGCGTTCGAGCAGGGTGCCGAAGATCGACGGATCGACCTGCGACCAGTCGCTCTTCGCCGCCATCAGCAGCAGGATCAACTGCTCCTTGGTGAGGACCGGCGCGTCATGGGTCGAGAACAATCCGCCGTTGAAGCGCAGGAGCTTGCCGGTGATGTAGTCCGAGCCCTGATCCATGGCGCGCCAGAGCGAGCCGACGCCACCGGGAAAGGACGCGGGGTTGGGCAGCCAGTAGGTCTCCAGGGATTGGGAGAACAGCTTATTGGGCAGCAACCCGACGTCCTCCGCGAACATGGTGAACAGGCAGCGCATCAGGAAGGTGGCCACCCGTTCGGGATCGTGGCCCGCAGTTTCGAGGGCACGCGCCAGCGCGGCGATCTGCACGGCGATCTCCCGCGTGACGGCGGCGGTGCGTTTCGAGGGGTCGAGCGCGAGCGGATCGGTCCAGATCGCCCGCAGGAGGTCGGCATGAGCGGCGAGGTCGCGCAGGAAGAAGCGCTTCCGGTGACCGTCCGGGAAGGCGCGGTAGGCGCCGGTGCCGTCGAACGAGGCGTAGACGTCGAAGCAGTAGCCGATGTCGCAGACCAGCAGGAAGGGCGGCGGCTCGTCGAGGAGAGCGGAGTAACCCAGGGCCTGGCCGTGGGCCGCGCTCATCATCTGGCTCCAGGCCGGCGAGTCCCGCCGCTTGGGGCCGGTCGCGGCGCCCTGCTTGGCCTCGAGCAGGAAGCTGCCGTGCTTGTAGAGATCGACCCGGCCGATCGAGGTGCCGCCCGCCCGGGTCCGGGTCACGTCCTTCTCGAAGACATAGAGGTCCCGCGCCGGATCGCCGGTCTTCGGGTGCGGCCGCTCGACGCCGATCACCTCGCACAGCTCGTTGAGGAATGAGTCTTTGTTGGCGCGCTCCGCGTCGCCGCTCGCCGACCAGCGGGCACTGAATGCATCGAGGTTCATGAGCCGCGCAGTTTATCTCAATGGCTACAAAGATCGTCTCCCAGCCCCGCAGGGGCGCCAGGAATTAGCCCCAATACCGTTCATTTAAGGCGTCCTTGGCTTTTAAATGTAGGGGAGGGGCTTGTCCCTCCCTCGCCCGTAGGGCGAAATTTATCCAGCCTGGGGTGTCAACCCCAGGTAGGGAGGCACCCCGAAATCCAAACCCTGTAAGGGTGGCCGATTCCAACCCGATCGGCCACCCCTTCGGGGTTTGGGTTGGTTGGGCCAGCCCACCTGGGGTTGACACCCCAGGCTGGATAAATTCCGCCCCTACGGGGCGAGGGAGGGGACAAGCCCCTCCCCTACATTCAAAACGCCTTAATTGAACAGCATTGGAATTAGCCTGGCGGCGTGAGCCCCGGGAATCGGCGTATCCCCAGCTTGAAACCCCGTCAGGGGCGGCAGGAACTCATCGTGACGGCGGTGAACTCCGCCAATGTGGCGGTGAATCCAGGCAAGGTGCGGAGAACTCCCGTCAGCTTGGCGGTGAACGCCTGCCAACGTGCGGAGAATCCCGCCAACGTGGCGGAGAATCCCGCCACCTGGCGGAGAAGCGCGGAACGCTGGCGAAGGCCGTGGAAAGGCGGGGAGCTTCTCCGTCGATGGGCGTTCGTGGTCGGGACGGGCCACGGTGACGCCGGGCGGGGTGGCGGAGGTGGGGTGGCGGTAGAAATCCCTGAAATCCACCGTCCCTGGACCGCCCCCCCACCGCACCCTTACTATAAGGACGTCTTTTTCTCTTGATCTGTCGTTTTGATCTTGGGTATGAGGCCGCCCGCTCCCGGGCGGCTCGGGGGAGGATCTGGAGATCATGGAGGCAGCCGGCCTTTCGTCGGTATGGATGCCGTACCTGGAGGCGCTGCCTCCCGAGGTCGCCCCTGCGCTCGTGCCGCTCCTCGAACGGCTCTCCTCCCTGCTCGCCCCGATGGCGTCTCCAGCCGCGGGCGCCGCCAGCCTGGCCCTCTTCGACGCCGGGCCCGGGCAGCTCGGCGGACCGCGGATCGCGCAGATCGCCGCCCTCCTCGTCCTCGCCCGCCGCGCCGAGACGGCGGGGGTCCGCTTCGCCTGGGGGATCCTCCAGCAGCCGGAAGCCGCGCTCTCCCCGGCGGTCGCCGCCGACGGCGTGCGCCGGCTGATCGGCGCCGGGACGCCCCACGAGGCCACCGGCCCGCAACTCGCGGCCTGGCGCTCGCGGCTGGAGGAGCGGCCGGAGTGGGACGAGGTCTGGGTGGTCGGCGCCCCCCGTCTCGGCGCTCCGCCGGATCTGCCCGGCGCCTCGCACCTCCAGATCTGGGACTCGCTCGATCCCGGCGCCCGCCAGACCGGCATCTCCCTGCGACGCGGCGTGCAGGAGGAGGAGGCTCTCCTCGATCTCCCGGAGGACGCCGTCTGCGTGCGCCTGCTGCGCGCCGGAGCGCGCCGGACAGACGATCGCGAGCCGGCCGCGACGCTGGCCCTGTCCGGCGATCTCGGCCGCGACGAGCCGCTCCCTCCGGAGCCCGGCGAGATCGATCCGCCTCCCGAGCCGCCGCACCGCGTCCGCGGAGGCGCCTCCAACTCGCGCTTCGCCACCGCCATCCACCGGCTGACCGGCCGCACGGCGCTGGCCTCGCGCCTGGCGCGGGCCGTGGGGCGCCGCCATGCGAGCTATATCCGCAAGATGCGGGAGATGTTCGAGAGCGGCGACCTCGACAGCGCCCTGCGCCACGCCATCCCTCTGGCCGCCGAGGCCGGCCCGCGCCGGCTGCCGCTACGACCCTTCGCGCCGCGGACCGATCTGCACATCCGCCCCGAGCGCTCGCGCCACTGGTCGGTGTCGGAGATCTCGCCCGACCTCCACGCCGAGCTGCGGCGGCTCTACCGCGAGGCCTTCCATCGCCTGGAATCGCAGGAGCGCGTGGAGGAGGCCGCCTTCCTGCTCGCCGAGGTGCTGCACGCTCACGAGGAGGCCGTCTCCTTCCTCGAACGCCATGGACGCCTCCGCCTGGCCGCCGAGATGGCCGAGGCGCGCGACCTCCCCCCGGGTCTGGTGGTCCGGCAGTGGTTCCTCGCCGGCGACCGGCAGCGCGGCCTGCGGATCGCCCACCGCACGGGCGCCTTCGCCGACGCCGTGACGCGGCTGGAGCGCAGCCGGCAGACCGAACAGGCCGCCGAGCTGCGGCGGCTGTGGGCCCGCGAGCTCGCCGCGGCGGGGGACTACGCCGCCGCCGTGGACACCATCTGGCCGCTGGAGGACGAGCGCCGCCGGGCCCTCGAATGGATGGATCGCGCTATCGATCAGGGGGGAGCCCCGGCCGGCCGGATGCTCGCCCGCAGGATCGCCCTGCTGCCCGAGCCGTTCCCGGAGGTGCGCACCGCCTCTCTCCGGCTGCTCGAGAGCTGGCGCGCCGAGGGGGCTCCGGCCCGCCTGGCCTTCGCGGACACCCTGCGCCGCGGGCCGCGGACCCCCGAGGTCGCGACCCTCGCCCGCGCCGCGGTGCGGGCGATCAGCCGCGACTCCGGACGCCTCGGCGCCCGCATGGCGCCGGCCGACTTCAAGCATCTCGCCTCTTTCACCGGGGACGGCGCCCTGCGCGCCGATGCCCTGGCGCTGCCGATCCCCGCGCGGACGCTCTGGATCACCCGCGACGAGCCGCTGGAGGTCGAGATCGCCGCTCGCGACGCCGGCACCAGCGCCGCCTATGACGCGGTGTTCCTGCCCAACGGCCTGACCGCCGTGGCGCTCGGCGAGGCCGGGGTGCGGCTGCTGTCGCGCGGCGGGCGGATCGTCGCCGAGCTCGATCAACCGGCGCACCGGCTCGTCATCTCCGACCACGGCGACCGTGCCATCGCCCTCGCCAAGCGCGGAGATGCCTGGCGGCTGGCGCGGCTCGACTTCTCCCTGCGGCGGGCCGAGGACTGGTGCGAGGCGCGCCTCGACGCCTTCGCCCCGGACTACGACGGCGCTCTCTGGTTCGTCGCCGGCCCGGACGGCCTGCTCGCCGCCGAGACCGCGGGCAAGCGTCTCGACGGCGCCTGGGGGGTCTCCCGCCTGCCGGGGAACGCGCTCGCCATCGCCCGCTCCGCCGTCCAATTCTCGCTGGTCCTCGCCGGTGAGGGGTCCGAGGTGTGGACGTATGAACTCCCCTCGCTCACCCTGCGCCGGCGAGATCCGGTCTCGATCGCGCCGGTGATCCGCCGCACCCACCGCATCGCGATCTCGCCGGAGGGCACTCTCGCCGAGCCGTCGCTCGGCGGCGCCACCGGGCGGCAGATCACTCTCCACGTCCACGGCGGGCCGGACATCGAGATCCCGCTGGCCAACTCGGGGCGGCCGGGCGAGCCGGTGATCGCCGGCGACTGGGTAGCCCTGCCCGTCTACTCCTCGGACGCCGCCTGCGTCTTACTCGTCCATCTCCCCTCCGCCGCCATCCGCGCCGAGATCACCCTGGGCCGCTCGGCCAAGGTCGGGCTCCGGCTGACGCCCCAATACCTGACCCTGGCGGACGATCGCGGTCGGATCCTGGTGCTCGATCTGGAGAACGGGCAGGTGCGGCGGGATTTCCGGCTGTAGAAAAGGGGAAGCCCAGGGTGCTGCCTGGCTGGGGCGCCCTGCCCTTCGAATCCTCACCCTCGGTCCCTCTCCCGGGGGGAGAGGGAGGGCGCGCGACCCAGAGGAGGAGGAAATTGGAACGGATGGGTTCCTCCCCCTTCAGGGGGAGGTTAGGAGGGGGCCCAACGTCTCGGACTCCGGAACGCCCCCTCCTGGCCTCCCGTTCCGGGGAAGGAAAAATCTCCCAGCATCCTCTTTCCTTCCCTCAGCGGGCCCTCCCTCTCCCCCCGGGAGAGGGACCGAGGGTGAGGATTCGGAGGGCAGGGCGCCCAGCGGGCATCGCCATCCTGGCCCCTACCTCAGCACCGCCGCCAGCTCCCCCGCCCGCGCCACCCTGAGGTCCGCCTTCACCCCATCGAGCTTCGGGGGGCGGGGAAATCCCCATTCGACGAGAACAAAGGCACAGCCGGCGTTGTGAGCGGTCTCGGCGTCGATCCAGGTATCTCCCACCAGGAGCAGACGCTCGAGGGGGACGCCGAGGCGCTCGGCGAGGACGCGGAGACCCGCGGGATCGGGCTTGCGGGTGGGCAGGCTGTCGCCGCCCAGGATCTCGCCGAAGAAGCGGGAGAGGCCGAGGCCAGCGAGGATCTTGCGAGAGAGCGCCTCCCCCTTGTTGCTCAGCAGCGCGAGCGGATAATGCCCCGCCAGCTCCTCCAGCATCTCCTCGATCCCCGGATAGGGCTGTGTCTCGTCCAGGCAGACGTCCGCGTAGTGCTCGAGGTAGCGGGCGAGGGCGCGGTCGACCTGATCTGGAGAGAAATCGGGTCCGAGCGCCCGCTCGACCAGCAGCCGCGCCCCCTCCCCCACCATCGTCACCACCACCTCCAGCGGAATCGGTGGCAGCCCGAGCTCCTCCCGCATCCGGTTGATGCCGGTGGTGATGTCGCGGCGGGAATCGATCAGCGTGCCGTCGAGATCGAAGACGAGGGCGGCGGGACGGTCCATCCCGATCGGTTCCTGGCTCATCAAGCGCCGACGAACTCGGCCTCGACCCGCTTGGGCAGGATGCCCGCCTCGTGCCCGCGGTCGAGCAGGAGCTGCACGGCGCGGCGGCCGGCCTCGCCGTAGTCGCGGGTCCAGTCGTTGACGTACATGCCGACGAAACGGTCCGAGCGCTCGGGGTCGTCCTCGAGGCCGCGGGCGTAGCGTGTGGCGTAGCCCAGCGCCTCCTGCCGGTTGTCGAGCCCGTAGTTGATGCTCTCGGTGAGCAGCCGGCAGAGGCGGCGCTTGAGATCCGGCTCGATGTCCCGCCGGATGCCGTTGCCGCCGAGCGGCAGCGGGAGCCCGGTCTCCCCTTTCCACCACTCCCCCAGGTCCACCACCTTGCGCAGCCCCAGGTCGCCGTAGGTGAGCTGCCCCTCGTGGATCACCACACCGGCGTCCGCCTCGCCGGCGAGCACGACGTCGAGGATGCGGTCGAAGGGGACGATCTCGACAGTCACCTGCGGCTGCCAGAGCCGCAGGGCGAGGTGAGCGGTGGTCAGCTCGCCGGGGATCACCACCTTGAGTCCGGGCAGGTCGGCCCGGTTATAGGATTCCCGGGCGACGACGACCGGCCCGTAGCCGTCGCCGAAGCTCGCCCCGGAAGGCATGATCTGGTAGCGGTCGGCGAGATGGGCGTAGGCGTGGAAGGAAAGCGCCGTGATCTCGTACGTGCCCTGGAACGCCGCTTGGTTCAGGCTCTCGATATCCTGCAGGACGTGGGAGATCTCGAGCCCCTCGACGTCGAGGATCCCTTGCGTCAGGGCATAGAACATGAAGGCATCGTCCGAGTCGGGGCTGTGGGCGATGCGGACGGTCGTGGTCGTGGTCTGCGTAGCCATGCCCGGAGGCTATCAGAATCGAGGACGGCCGTGCCCCCCGGAGAGGCCGGCCGCGGGCTCCGGGTCCTGGAGCCGCTGGCCGAGCTTTCGGATAACTCCATTGTTTTCACTGAATTGAAGCGGTGGCACACGCCTTGAATTCTACTCTTGCGAAGGGCCCGGTGGACGGTTCCCCCTTCCACTCATCAGGAGATAACCCATGAAGACCCTCAAGCCCCGACTCACGAAGATCTTCGGGCCGGTCCTGCTCCTCGCGGCGTGCCTGGCCATGTCGTCTTGCATCATCGCCGTTCCCCGCCACCCCCGGCACGGCCGGCACGACCGCCACGACCGCCACGAGCGCCGCTGGGAGGCTCCCCGCCCGTTCAGCAGCCAGGAGGTGAGGCCGTGAGGCTCCTCCACCGCGGAGGGCTCGCGAAGATCCCCGGGGCCGTCCTCCTCCTGGCGGCGGCCCTGGCGCTGCCCGCCGCCGCCCAGCCCCGCTACGGCCCCCGCGGCACCCCTCACCGGACGTATGTGCCGCGGGGCGTCGTCGACGGCGTCCTCAGCGACGAAGGGGGGCGTTGCCCGGTCCTCCGCGACCGCCAGAACCGGAATTATTACCTGCTGGGTGACACGCGCGGCCTGCGGCCGGGGGATCAGGTCAGCCTGCGCGAGCGCCTGCTGAACCGGAGCTCCTGCGGCAACGACGCGCCGACGCTCGAGGTGCTGGAGGTCCGGACCGTCTGGACGGACGGCGCTCACTCTTCGGCCTACTTCGACGCCCGCCGCGACGGCGACTTCGGCCGCTTCATCCTGCGCAGCCGCGACCGCGGCGGCTGGTACTCCGATCGCTACACCTACCTGCGCCAGGGGAGAGCTCCGCAGGGGGGCCAGTACGATGATCGCTACGACCGGAGCCGTCAGTATGACAGCCCCCCCTACGTCCCCCCGTACGCCGGGCCGGATCAGGACCGGGGGCGATCGGACGACCGGGGGCAGTACGACCGGCGGCAGCAGCCCCAGCCGAACGAGTCCTACGACAGCCCTGACAGCGATCCCGGCAATGATCAGAACGACCAGTACGAGGACGGGTACGCCCCGAACGACATCCAGGACGATGCTCCGCAGGGCAACGCTCCGGACGATACCTACGATCGCGGCGACGTCCCCGAGGACCGGAGCAGCGGCAACCGCCAGTTGATCACCGTCGACGGCACGTTCGAGTTCGACAGCACCTGCCCGTCGCTCCGCGGTACGGACGGGAAGTCCTACGATCTGGCCGGTGAATTGGGCAACTCCCACGACGGCGACCGGGTGCGGGTGCGCGGCTTCCTCGCCGGGCGCTCCTCCTGCGGCGGCACGGCCCTAGAGGTTCAGGAAATCCGGCGGCGGTAGGGAACGGCTCGAACGCTACCCGCCCGGGCATTCATGCCCGGGCGGGGCCGCCCCCACATCCCGATCCCTACTCGTACTGAATGAACCCCGGCGCCATGATCCCGTCGGGATCGAACTTCCGCTTGGCTTCGAGGATCATCGGCCAGCGGTCGCCGAAGTGCTGGGCCCACTTCTCCACCGTGTCGAAGGTGATGAAGCCCGAGAGGTAGCGCTTGCCACCGTAGACGATCGACAGCTCGCTCGCCATGTCGAGCTGGGCGAGAGCGCGGTCGAGGAACCTGAACGGCACGCCGGGCAGGATGCCCCAGCCCATCACGTAGTCGCCTTCCGGGTGCATGAACAGGGGGACGTCCGAGGTGCGGGTGTAGGCCGGCCAAAGGAGGATGTGGCCGCCCGGTCCCAGGGCCTGCGGGGGCGTCTGGCCGAGCACTCCGTCGATGAAGTCACGGGCGGTATCCCACGGCAGGGTGGTCTCCATCCACGGATGGGCCATGTCCCAGTAGCCGCTGCGGCGCCAGAGCTCGAAGACCGGGTCCATGCGGTTGGCGAACTCGTACTGGGAGAAGTCCTCGGTATGGACGTGGCGGTAGGGGGTGAGCCCCGCCAGGATCGCCTGGTCGTCCGCCGGCTCTTCGCCGGGATCGAACTCGACGGTGACGTGGAGCGGGAAGAACCACTGGGCGAAGGTCTGCATCCCCTCGCCGAGCTCCATCCCCTCGCCGATCTTCTTGATCCCCTGCAGGCAGGGCGTGCACCAGGCCTCGAGCGAGGAGAAGGTGGAGTTGCCCGGGTCCATCACCTTCTTGGTGTCCTCCATCACTGCCCCGAGGTCGTCGTAGAGGAGGAAGTACTTGCGCACCACGCTCTTCGCCTTGCGCAGGCGGACCTTGGCGCGGGTGATGACCCCGAACTGGCCGAGGCCGCAGCGCACCACGTTGAAGAGGTCCTGGTTCTGCTCGCGCGAGCAGGTGACGATCTCGCCGGTGCCGGTGACCACCTGCAGCTCGTCGACGTTGTCCGCCTGGGTGCCGTAGCGGAAGCTCGCCACTCCCAGGCCGGCCATCGACACCGTGCCCGAGATCTGCACGCCCAGGTTGTTGGTCAGCACGCGGGGGATCAGCCCCTTTTCCAGGCTGGCGGTGACCAGGTCGCGCCAGACGACGCCGCAGTCGACGGTGGCGGTTTCGCCGGCCTCGTCGATCTCGTGAATGGTGTTCATCACCGAGGTGTCGAGCACCACGCCATGGTCGGTCGTGGTCTGGCCGCTCTGGGTGTGCGCCTGGCCGCGGGGCACGACGGGGATCTTCCGCTCGCGGCAGAAGCGGACGACCTCGGCGACCTCCTCGGCCGAGGTGCAGCGCGCGACGGCTCCGGGCAGCCGGTTCACCGTCCGGCCGAAATCGGAGCGGTAGAGCTCGCGCACCTCGTCGTCGAGCAGGATGCGATCGCCCAGGAGGCTCTTGAGCTCGCTGAGGGCGTCGGCGGTAAAGGTCGCGGAGTCGGCGGTATGGACAGTCATGGGTTTTCTCCGGTTTTCTTCCTCAGGGGGTCGGTAGCGCGGCGCAGCCGCGGCGGATCTCGTCTTCCTTGCCCCTCTGTTTTAGCCGATTTGTCGCGGAGCGGCAACCGGGAGCGGCAGAGGGGGCCGGGGGTCCGCGGGCGGCGATGCTGCTGGTGGCGATGCCGACGGCGAGGAGGGTTCCGGCGGCAGGGGCGGCGGCTTCACCGGCACCTCCCGCTTGGGATCGTTCTTGGTCTCGCCGGGCCGTTCGGGCATGGTGTGGGAGTCGTCCTCCTCCGACACGCCCCGCCGGCCGGCGATGTTGGCGGGCAGCACGGTCTTGAACCCCTCCCGGATCCACTTCTCGATGCCGCCGTCGATCAGGACGACGTTCTCGAATCCGCTCGCCGCGAGGACGCCCGTCCCCTTCTCGGCGCATTCGTCGGTCTCACAGTAGATCAGGACCGTCTCCTCGCGGAACGTGACGATCTCCAGCAGCCGGTAGGGAAGGCGCGCCAGGGGGATGTTCTTCGCCTGCCGGATATGGCCGGTATTGCCGTTGAACTGCTGGGGCGAACGCAGGTCGAGGACCAGGACCCCGGGGCTGTCCCGCATCAGCTCGTAGGCGACCGGCGGACTGAGCTTGCGATAGGGCGGGCGCGGCTTGGTCCGCCACTTGTGGAAGCGGGCGCACCCCCCGCAGGCGAGGGCGAGGATTACGAAGAGAACGGCCCAGCGCTGGGCTCGAAGGCGAGCGGCATTCATTCCGGATTCCAAGTCTACACCTCTTCGAGGTCCACCTCGGGGCGGACCTCCCCCACCCGCAAGCCGCGGTGGTTGTGGAGCGGCGGGCTGTGGAGCTCGCGCAGCTCCTCGAACTCGGCGCCGGCGAGGCAGCCGAGCTGGCGGAGGACGTCCAGCACCACGCCGTCCCGGCAGCGCTCGCCGCCGTCGGCGATCTTGACGGCGATGCCGAGCGCCACGGGTCCGCGCACCGCCAGGCCGTAGAACCCCTCGGCCCCTTCCTTGGCCAGCACCCGACCGCGGGTCGCCTCCATCAGGCGGGTGGTGAACCGTCCCGGGCCCGCCACCATCTCCGGCACGCCGGTCATCGCGCGGACGACCTTTCCCGCCGCCGCCGCGACGCCGGCCGGGAGCCCCGCCGCTTCCGGATCGGCGAGTGCCGCGTAGCCGCGGGCCGCGGCGGCGAGCGTCAGATGGAAGGTAGGGATGCCGCAGCCGTCGACGGCGAGGCCGATCTCCCCCGCCGACACGCCGCAGAACTCCGCGACGTGGCCGAGGATCCGCTGCTGCCAGGGGTGGTCCGCCGCCAGGTAGTCCTCCGTCGGCAGGTTCAGCATGCGGCAGGCGAGGAGCATGCCGGCGTGCTTGCCCGAGCAGTTGTTGTGGAGCGGCGTCGGCTGCCCCCCCTCCCGCCGCAGCTCCTCGGCGGCCTGGGCGTCCAGCGGCCAGTGGGCGCCGCAGAGCAGGTGTTCGACACTGAAGCCGCCGCGGGCGAGCAGGTCCGCCGCACGCCGCACGTGGGCCGGGGTGCCGCCGTGCGAGGCGCAGGTCAGGGCGAGGTCGGCGTCGTCGAGCCCATAGCGCTCCGCCACCCCCGCGAGCAGGAGCGGCACGCACTGGAAGGGCTTGGCGGCCGAGCGGAGGAAGGTCGCCACCGCGGGATCGCCCTGGAAGGCGACCAACCGCCCCTCGGGCGTGACCGCGGCCACGGCGCCAAAATGCCACGACTCCGGCAGGCCGTTGCGGGCGACCGTGGCGATCGGCGAGAACAGGAGTTTCAGCGCTCCGCGGCGATCGCCGCCTGCACCGATTCGTAGGTGGGGAACAGCTCGCTCAGGCGAGCCACCTGCAGCAGCTTGCGGATGCGGTCCGAAGGATTGACCAGGATCAGCTCGCGCTTGGAGTTGCGGAAGCGTCCCAGGTAGCCCACCAGCTCGCCGATGCCCGTCGAATCCATGAAGTTGATCTTGGAGAAGTCGATGATGACGTGGCCGCGGTCATCCGACAGCGTGCGCTCCAGGGTCTGGGCGAAGAACTGCGCGCTCTCGCCGAGCTTGATGACCCCTTCCACGTTGAGGAGGGTGTAGCCGTCCAGGTGCCGTTTCTCGACGATCATGGGCTTTATCGCATTACAGAGAGGTGCAGTTTAACACGGCCAGAGCGGCGGCCAGGCGGTGTTACGATCCGCCTCCGTCATGCCGCGCCGTCATCGCTCCCCCAGGAAGGGCCCTCTCGCCGGCGTCCGCGTCGTCGACGCCTCGCGCGTCCTCGCCGGCCCCTATCTCGCCATGCTGCTGGGAGACCTCGGGGCGGACGTGATCAAGATCGAGAAGCCGGACGGCGGCGACCAGACCCGCGCCTGGGGGCCGCCGTGGGTGGGCGAAGGGGACCACCGGGTCAGCGCCTACTTCGTCTCGGCCAACCGGAACAAACGATCGGTGGCGATCGATCTCAAGCGGCCAGAGGGGCGGGCGGCGTTCGAGCGGCTGCTCGCAGGGGCGGACGTGCTAGTGGAGAATTTCCTCCCCTCGGAATGGCGGAAGCTCGGCTTCCGAAGCTCCCGCTTCAACCGGGTCAACCCGCGGCTCGTGCAGTGCACGGTGACCAGCTACGGCACCGCCGGCCCGGAGGCGGACCGCCCGGCCTACGACGTGGTCCTCCAGGCGGAGTCCGGGCTGATGTCCCTCACCGGCTTCGAAGGCGGCGAGCCGGTGCGGGTGGGGGTCGCGGTGGTCGACATCCTCTCCGCGCTCTACGGCCTCTCGGCCGTGCTCGCCGCCCTGCGCGAGCGCGACGCCAAAGGGCGCGGACGCCGCGTCGAAGTCTCGATGGTGGACGCCGGCACCGCCTTCCTCTCCTACGCCGCGCAGTCGTGGCTCGCCGACGGCCGGCAGCCCGCCCGTCTCGGCTCGGCTCATCCGAACCTCGCGCCCTACCAGGCCTTCCGGGCGGCGGACGGCTGGTTCGTCGTCGGCGTCGCCAGCCCGGAGCTCTGGCGCCGCTTCTGCGCCGCCATCGAGCGCCCCGGCCTCGCGGACGATCCCCGTTTCCGCACCAGCGCGGAGCGGGTGGAGAACCGCGCCGATCTCGACCGCCTCCTCGGCGACCTCTTCGCCACCCGTCCCGTCGCCCACTGGGACGCCGCCATGCGCGCCCACCGCGTCCCCGCCGGTCCCCCCGCCAGCGTCGGCGAGGCCGTCGAGAAGGCGCGGCGGCGCGGGCAGGTGACGGACCTTCCCGCCGGCGCCTACGGGGTGCTCCCCACCGTCGCCGCCCCCTTCCTCTTCGACGGCGAGCGCGCCGCCCCGGCCTCCTCGGCTCCGGCCCTCGGCGAGCACACGGAGGAGGTGCTGCGCGAGGCCGGGTTCGGAAAAGGACGGAAAGGACCGCAGGGACGCAAAGGACAAAACTGAGGATTCCTGGTCTTTGTGTCGTTGTAGTCCTTGATGTCCTTGCAGTCCTTTGCGTCCCTTTGCCCCCTCCCGCCGGCCTGGGCTGGTACAATACGTACAACGTTCCGTATAAAGATCGTGCGATTCCTACAACTGCCGTTCACCGTGGCCTTGATCCTGCTCTTCGCGGGCTGCCGGACCGCCGTGCCCTCCCGGCCGGCGGCGGCCCCTCTCGCCACGGCCAGCGGGCCGGTCGCCCTCCAGGAGAGCGACCGCATCCTGGTGCTCGCGCCGCATCCGGACGACGAGGTGCTGGGAGCGGGCGGGGTCCTGGGCGAGGCGGTGCGCCGGGGATTGCCCGTGCGCGTGGTCTTCCTGACCCACGGCGACAGCAACGAATGGTCGTTTCTCGCCTACTGCAAGCGGCCGGTGGTATTGCCACGCGGCGCGCTGGCGATGGGCGCGCTCCGCCAGCGCGAGGCCATCGCCGCCGCCGCGGCCCTGGGGGTCCCGGCCCGGGATCTCAGCTTCCTGGGCTACCCGGACTACGGCACTCTCGACATCTGGCGCTCCCACTGGGGCTCGCGCCCTCCGGACCGCGGCCGGATCACCCGCGCCCGGGCGGTCCCCTACTCCTCCGCCTTCCGGCCGGGAGCTCCGTTCAAGGGGGAGGAGATCCTCTCCGATCTCGAATCGATCCTGCGGGAGTTCCGGCCGACCCGGATCTTCGTCTCGCATCCGGCCGACCACCACCCCGACCACGCGGCCCTCTACCTGTTCACCCGCGTGGCGCTCTGGGATCTGCAGGGGGAGATCGCGCCGACGGTTCACCCGTTCCTGGTCCACTACCCCGGCTGGCCGCGCCGCGCGTTCCGTCCCGGCGAGGAGCTGGCGCCGCCGGACCGCCTGCTCGCCAGCTTCCACTGGCAGTCCCGCGAGCTCGCCCCGGAGGAGGTCGCCACCAAGCGGCTGGCCCTCGTGGCGCACCGCACGCAGTGGGGCTACAGCGCCTCGCGCCTGCTCCCCTTCGTGCGCTCCAATGAGCTGTACGGGGATCTGACCGTGCCCGTGCTCGCCAGGGAAGGGGGCACGGTCCGCCTGGTCGATTTCCAAGGCGAGGCGGCGGCTCCTTCTGATCAGGAGAATAGCGAGGAAGGCAGCGAGCTTGTCGATCTCCAGGGGCTCACCGTGCGGAGGATCGGAGACCAGTTGGAGATCGCCATGGACCTTCAGCAACCGATGGCCGAGGGCTCCACCGTCTCGCTCTCCGCCTTCGGCTACCGGCCGGACCTCCCGTTCGCGGCGATGCCGAAGCTGGAGGTCGCGATCGAGCCGCACTCCTACGCCGTCCGCGACCAGCGGCGGCTCCTGCCGCGCGGCACCGCCTGGGCCACCGCCGCGGGACGTCGGCTGGTGGCGCGCATCCCCCTCGCCTCCCTGGGCGACCCCCGCCGCCTGTTCCTGCAGGTGCGCAGCGGCTCCCGCCGCTCGGCGCTCGGCCAGACCCCCTGGTGGATCGTGGAGCTGCGCCCGGATTCGACGGTGCTGCGGGCGGCGGTTACAGCGGCCCGGTAGCTCCCTACTTCCTGATCCGGCCGATCCACTCGGCGATGTCGGCGATCACCGCCTCGGACACGTGGCCCGGTTTCTCGTACTCCTTCGGAGTGCTCTTCCCCTCCCCCTCGACGAAGAGGTGGTTGAGCTTGGGATAGGTGTGGAAAGCCGCGTTCGGGAGAGCCTGCTTCCAGGCAGCGAAGTTGTCCATCGTCACCTGATAATCGCGCTCCCCCTGGAGGACCAGCAGCGGTGCTTTAAGCGCCTTCGCGGCCTCGGGCGGGTTGTAGCCGTGCAGGTCGAGCCAGTAGGAGACGGGGGCGCCGAGGGCGGTGCCGGTGGCGTCGGGCTTCAGGGCCTTCACCCGGGCGACCTCGGCGCGCAGGGATTCGAGCCGGCTCTTCTCCGGATCGGTGACGACGCCGTCCGCGGCGTCGATGTAGGCGACCTGCTCGAGGATGATGTCCTCCAGCGGCTTGGCGGCCCCCGCCATCACGATCAGGCCGGCGAGCTGCGGATCGCGCTGGCCGATGCGGGGGATGAGCATCCCGCCCAGGCTGTGGCCGAGGACGAAGACGCGCCTGGGATCGATCCCCTCGGTATGGCGCAGCAGGTCCGCGGCGGCGAGGGCGTCGTCCACCGTCTCCTGGCGGACCGTGAAGTCCTTCACCGCGGCGAGCCTGGCGCCGTGCTGGCGGGTGCGCTTCTCGTAGCGGAGCACGGCGACGCCGCGCGAGGCGAGCCCCCAGGCGAGGTCGCGGAAGGGTTTGTTCCCCTCCACCGTCTCGTCGCGGTCGTTCGGCCCCGAGCCGTGGACCAGCACCACCGCCGGGAAGGGACCCGCTCCCACCGGCACCGAAAGGGTTCCGGGCAGAGCCCACTCGCCGGCATCGACCGTCACCTCGCGATCGCGGAACGCATCCTTGTGGACATAGGCGGCGGGAGGGGTGGAATCGGAAGCGGCCGCAGCCGCAGGCTGCTGGGGCGGGACGATGAAGAACCCGGCGATCCTGCCGGCGGTGTCGACGACCACCTTGAAGTCGACCGTGCTCTTCTCGAACTCGACGGTCACGAAGGCGACGTCATATCCCCCCTGCTTCTCGGTGCGGACACCGGCCCGGCGCTTGTAGGCGCCCATCTGATTTTGAACCGCCGTCCAGATCTCGGCGAGCTTCTCCGGCGGCGCCGCGGTCCTCATGGCTTCGGCGAAGGGGCTCGCCGCGGCCTGGAAGTCCCCTTTGGCGAGGTGGTCAATGAGGTCGGTCGCCGTGGTGGCGAGGTCCCTGGCCGGAGGCGTCAAGGCGAGCGGAGGCTGGGCCGGAAGAAGGGTCGGCAGCAGGAGCAGAGGCAGCAGGAGACCGAGGAGGCGTTTCATGAAGAGAATCCTACTCCGAGGACCTGCCAGGAGAGATGACATACTCCCCCATCATGAAACGGCATCGCCGCCACCGCTTCCGGGCCTTCCAACCGGTCCTGCGTCCGGCGCCCGGCCGGGAGCTCCCCCCGGAGTTGCGGATCGGGCAGGTGGAGCGTCTCGCGGAGGCGCTGCCGGAGGGGATCGAGGACCCGGGATTCGAGCTCCTGCTGCGGCGCATCGACGGCGCGCCGTTCTTCGGCGGCAATGAAGTCGAGGTCTACTTCGAGGGGCGCTCCGCCTTTGGCGCCATGCGGGACGCGGTGCGGGCGGCCAAGCAGGAGGTCCTCCTCGAATCCTACATTTTCAAGGACGACTCCACCGGCCGGCTGTTCCTCGGCGAGATCCAGGCCGCGGCCGACCGCGGGATCAAGGTGCGGGTGCTGGCCGACGCCGTCGGCTCCTACGAGACGAAGGCCGAGTTCTGGCAGGAGATGGAGAGCCACGGCATCGAGTTCTTTCTCTTCCATCCGCTGTTCAAGAGCATGTGGTACCAGCCATTTCGGGATCATCGCAAGATCCTGGTCGTCGACCGCGAGGTGGCCTTCACCGGCGGCATGAACATCGGCGAGGAGTACGGCTCCTGGCGCCGCCGTCCCAAGCCGGGGGAGACCTGGCGGGACACTCACGTGCGGATCAAGGGCCCGGCGGCCTGGGAGATGGCCGTCGTCTTCTCCGAGGGTTGGATCCATGCGGGAGGCTCCGAGCTCGAGATCGATCCGCTGCCGGCCGCGGCGGCGGAGGCTCCCGGGGTGCGGATCCTGGTTCTCGACTCCCGGCCCAAGCGGGGGCAGGCGGAGTCCGCGGCGGTGATGGCCGCCGTCGCGGCGGCGGCCAAGCGCACGCTCTGGATCACCAACGCCTACTTCGCCCCCGGGCACCGGGCGATCTCGGTGCTGGGCGAGGCGGCGGCCCAGGGGGTCGACGTCCGCCTCCTGCTGCCGGGGAAGTCCGACGTGCCGATCGCCCGGCGGGCGGGGCATGGCCACTACGGCCAGTTGCTCGAGCGGGGGGTGCGGATCTTCGAGTACCAGCCGGCCATCCTGCACGCCAAGACCCTGGTGGCGGACGGCTTGGTCTCGATCGTGGGCTCGACGAACCTCGACTTCCGCTCTTTCCTCTTCAACTCCGAGTGCGACGTGCTCGCCCTCGACGCCTCGATGGCGGCGGTGATGGAGAAGGCCTTTCTCGCCGACCTCGAGAGCTCCGAGGAAATCCGCCTCGAGGACTGGCGCCGACGCTCCTGGACCAAGAAGCTCGGCGACCGCGCGGCGCGATGGCTGTCGCCGCTGCTGTAGGAATCCCAGAACTCGCCACGCCACTCCACGTATTCAAAGCAGGAATGGCCCCCAGCACCCATACCCGCAGGAACCTTCTGCTCGGGGTCGTTCTCGGTCTTCTCGCCCTGGTGGCGGGGGTCACGCTGGCGGAGACGTTCCTCCCCGAGTGGCAGGCGGGAGCGCCTCCCGATCCGGCGCCGCTGCGCCAGCGCTTCCGCGAGCTCGCGGCGCGGGGGGGCTTCGTCCTCGAGGCCGGCGAGCCGCATGCGATTCTGGTCACCCGCGGACCCGAGCAGTTCGAGCCTTTCCGCCCGCTGGGAGACCTGGGCACCGACTGGCTGCTCGCGACCCGTACGGCGATCCGTGCCACGGTGTCCCACGCCGTCCGCGATCCGGAGGGGCAGCCCGCCACGCTCGCCATCGACTTCTCCTTCGACGGCCAGCCGCAGCTCCTGATGTCCTGGCGCCGGGAGCCGGCGTCGATGTTCACGCTCGTGGACGCGCAGAAGGCCGTCCATTCCGCCGAGGTCCTCGCCCCCTTGCTCCTCGCTCCCGGCGAGACGCTCGGCCCCAAGCGGCAGGCGATGATCATCACCTTCCCGCGGCTGCTCTATCCCATCGCGGGAGGGCAGCGTCCGCAGTACCTGATCGCGCTGATGACGCAGGGGGCCTTCCTCGAACGCCGCGCCGGCCCCCTGACCCGGGCCAGCGGCGGGGAGGCGGACGCGTACGTGGCCCTGATCGCGCTCGCGTTCTGGCGCACCTTCCCCGTGTTCCTGGCGCTCGCGGGACTGTTCCTGGTCCTGCTGCTGAAGGCCCGACTCAGCCTGCTCAATGGCGCCCTGCTCGCCGTGGCGGCCCTGCTCACCCTCTACCCCGCGCCGGGCTTCTTCAACAGCCCGCTGGTTTACAACCTGCTCTTCGCGTTCGTCATCGCGTTGAAGATCTTCCTGGTCTGGTCGTGCGGCGAGTCGCTGCTGCGCTCGACCGACCCCGGCTTCACCACCAGTCTCGACGCGCTACGGGCCGGCCGGCTCGGCCCCCGAGGGGGCCGGGCCCTGCTCGTGGGCTTCGCCTGTGGAGCGGGGCTTGCCGGTCTGCGCCTCGGCCTGCTCGCCCTGACCGAGGTCGTACCCGGCGTCTGGCTGGGACGGGCGAGCATGAGCCTGCCGCTGCTCCGTCCGTTCGGCAGCCCGGTGGCGGACGGCATCCTGCTCGCGGGCGCCGTGACGCTCGCGATCGCGCTGGCGGTGCGCCTCGTGCCCCTGCGCTGGGCTCCCGCGACCGCGGCCGTCCTGGCGGGCCTCTACCTGAGGCCGGTTCCGGTCGAGCCGTTCCTCGCCAGCGTGGCCGTCAACACCCTGTTCGCCGGCCTGCTGGTCTGGATCGGCCGGCGCAACGGCCTCACCGCCCTGCTGATCGCCGCGCTCTGCTCGCTGACCCTGCCGTCGGCGATCCTGGCGGCCGACTACCTGGCCTGGATGCCGGCCGGCTTCGCCTTGACGGCCGGCCTCCCGGCGGCCTTCATCCTCCTCGGGTTGGTGGGGATGGCGCGCTCCGGGGCCGCCGAGGAGAAGCGCCTGGCGCCACCGGCGTTCGTGCGGCGGATCGAGGAGGAGCGGCGCTTCCATCACGAGATGGATCTGCTCGCCAAAATGCAGCGCGGCCTGCTCCCCCGCACTCTCCCCCGCCTCGAGGGGTATGAGCTGGCGGCCCGCTCGATCATCGCCAACGAGGCGGGCGGCGACCTCTATGACGTGCTGAGCGACGACCAGGGGTACGTCTGGATCGCCGCCGGCGACGTGGCGGGGCACGGCTACTCCTGCGCCATCGCCCAGGCGATGACCAAGTCGGCCCTCGCCAGCCTCGTCGGCCGCGGCCGCACCCCGGCGGAGGTGCTGCACCGGGTGGACCGCGTGCTGCGCGCCGCGGGTCCGACAAGAGCTTTCACCACCCTGCTCCTGCTGCGGCTGAACCCCGCGACCGGCGAGGGTTTGCTGAGCAATGCCGGCCACCCCTACCCGCTGCTGATGACCGGCGGCGGGGTGGAGGAGATCGAGATCTCGGCCCTGCCGCTCGGCCAGGGCCCGCCCCGGGAGTATGAGGACCGGCGGATCGTGCTGCCCCCCGGCGCCAGCCTCGTCGCCTGCTCCGACGGCCTGTTCGAGGCCGTGGACGGCGACGAGGTCGCCTACGGCTTCGAGCGCCTGCTCGCGACGCTCCGCGGCGCCGACGGCCGCTCGGCGGAGAAGATCCTCGAGACGCTTCTGGAGGACTGGCGCCGCCATCTGCGGACGGCCCAGCCGCTCGACGATACGACCGTCCTGATCCTCCGGCGCTCGCCCGGCAGGGAGGAGCGATGAGGGCTGAGCGCGGACGGCTCTGGCCGGCGCTCGCCGGCGGGCTCGCGGCCTTCGCGATCGGCGTGGCCCTGGCGGTGGCGTTCCTGCCCGAGTGGCGCGCCGCGCGCCCGGCCGGCTCCGAGCCCTACGAACGGGAGTTCCGGCGGATCGCCGCCCGGAGCGGCCTCCTCCTCGCCCCCGGCAGGCCGGTGGTCAGCCTGACGACCGGCTCCAGCGAGGTCGAGAATGCCTACCGGCACTTCGGCGAGGCCGCCGCCGGCTGGCTCAAGGCGCAACGGAACGAGGTTCTCGTCCGGGTACGCCAGGGGGTACAGCGGCTGGGCACGCGGTCGGCCCAGGAGCTGAGGGTCGAATTCACGCTCGACGGGCGCCCCTGGATCATCTCCTGGGAAAACGCGGCGGGGCCTCTCTTCAGGCCGACCGACCGCGGAGCTTTCGAGCGTCTGGGCGAGAAGTTCGCCAACCTCCTGGTGGCGCCGGGCGAGTCGCTCGGCCCGCCGGTGCGGGGCACCCTGGTGGGCGGCCTCCCCACTTGGCAGGTGAGGAACTTCACGGCGGAGACCGTATCCCCGCCTCAGAACCTGATGATCGGCGTCACCCCTCCCCAGGAGGTGTTCGCCCGCCGGGGAGCGGGCTGGATCGGAGCTCCCGGCAGTCGGCCGGACGACGACTTCAGCCGCACGCTCCTCTCGGGTCTCTTCTGGCTGCCGGTGGCCCTCGCCGTCGTAGGGCTCTTTCTTACCCTCCTCCTGCGGGCGCGGATCGACATGGTCAACGGCGCCCTCCTGGCCCTGGTGGCCCTGCTCTCCGCGAGCCCGCGCTGGCTGCTCCGGTTCGTCGACTCCAGCCCCTGGATGGTGGCCATCGGCTGGGCCCTGGGCGCTCCGGGCAGGGCCCTGGCGATCCTGCTCACCTGGTCGGCGGCCGAATCGCTGCTGCGCGCCGTGCGGCCGGATTTCACCACCAGCCTCGACACCCTGCGGCGGGGTCGCCTGGGGCCGCGGGGCGGCCGGGCACTCCTCACCGGCGTCGCGGCGGGCGCCGCGCTCGCCGGCCTGTCGCTCGCCGTCTACGCCCTCGCCGTCGTCCTGCCCGGCCTCTCGCCCGCCACCGCGAGTATCGACATCCCCCCCTTCCGGCTCGACGGCGGACCGGTGGCGGACGGCATCTGGCTCGCCGCCGGAGTGGCCCTGGCGCTGGCCCTCGCCATGCGCTTCCTGCCGGCCCGCCTCCGGCTCTGGGGGGCCGCGCTCCTCGCCGGCTACGTCATCGGCCCGTTCCACCTCTTCCCCTACCCCCTGGAGCTGGCGGCGAACGTCGCGTTCGCCGGCCTGCTGGCCTGGATCTGCCAGCGCTTCGGGCTGACCGCGCTGCTCACGGCGGCGATGACCCTCTTCCTGCTGCCGGCTGCCCTCTTCTCCGGCCTCCACTTCTCCTGGATGCCGATCGCCTTCACGGTAACCGCCGGCCTCCTGACCGGCCTGGCCGTCCTGGGGTTCGTGGGGATCTCCCGCTCCGAGCAGAGCGAGATCCAACATTTTCCGCCGCCACCCTTCATGCGCCGCCTGGCCCAGGAGCGGCGGATCCAGCACGAGGTGGACCTGCTGGCGCGCATGCAGGAAGGGCTGCTGCCCCAGGAGATGCCGCGGCTGGAGGGGTACGCGGTCGCCGCCCGCTCGGTGCTCGCCAGCGAGGCCGGCGGGGACCTCTACGATTTCCTGCGCGACGACGCCGGACGGCTCTGGATCGCCGCCGGCGACGTCGCCGGTCACGGCTACTCCTGCGCGGTGGCCCAGGCCATGGTCAAGGCGGGCCTGCTGAGCCTCGTCGAGCCCACGGAATCGCCCGCCGGCGTGCTGCGGCAGCTCGACCGGGTGCTGCGCGGCGTCAACATGGACCACAGCTTCACCAGCCTCGCCCTGATCCGGCTCGACCCGTCGACAGGGGACGCCCTGTTCGCCAACGCCGGCCACCCCTATCCACTGATCGCGGAGTTCGGCCGGGTGACGGAGATCGAGCTCCCCGGGCTCCCTCTCGGCCGCGGCCCGGCGCACCCCTACGCCGACCGCGAGTTCCGGCTCCCCCCGGGCGCCGCGCTCGTCCTCTGCTCCGACGGCCTCTTCGAGGTCCTGGACCGGAACGGCAATGCCTACGGTTTCGAACGCGCCCACGAGGTGCTGAAAGTGATGGGGCACCGCCCCGCGGTTGAGATTGTCGATGCCCTGCTCAACGACTGCCGGAGACACCTCGGCGCCGAGCAGGCGCCGGATGATGTGACGGTGGTGGTGGTGAAGAGAGGGTAGGGCTCCCCCACCCCGAAACCTCACCCCCTGGCCCCCTCTCCCACCGCACTCCCCCCGACCGGGCATAGGCGCTAACTTAGAGGCCAAATCCTGTAGGGGCGCCCCTGTGTGGGCGCCCTGCCCCCCAGGGCGGCCACATAGGGCCGCCCCCACAAAAATGGCATTTCTGGTCCAAAGTTAGCGCCTATGCCCCGACCGGGAGAGGGGGAAAGTGACTGAGAGGAAGTAGCTCGTAGGGTGCGCTGTGCACACCACCAACGTTGATGGTGCGCACAGCGCACCCTACAAGAGATATCCGTTGTGGATCGTTCCCCCTCTCCCGGTCGGGGGGAGTGCGGTGGGAGAGGGGGCCAGGGGGTGAGGTTTTGGGGTGGGGGAGCCTTTTCCCGCTACCCCCGCTTCCTCTCCTGCCTCTGCCCGAAGAGCATCTTCTGCTCCAGCAACGCCCGCTGGGCGCGGTAGAAGGCGTCGAGGAAGCGGCGCGACGGCACGTTCCAGCGCTCGCGGGGCCAGCCGATCTTGATCTTGATCTTGTCGCAGACCTCTTGGAGGATGCGGCCGTCGAGGATGCCCTGGTCGTCGCGGCGCAGGAGGTCCTCCAGCACCTGCAACTCGTGGATGCCATAAATATCGAGCTGCTGGCGCGTGAACGGGAACTCCTCGGGCGGGGGCGCCGGCGCGAGCGCGGCCTGCGTGGCCGCTGCCCGCCGCGCCGGGCGCTCGGCGGAGCGGCCGACGCCCCGGGCGGTGAGGTCGGAGAGCAGGACCGCGGCCGGCGCCTTGACCACCATCGTGCCGGCCACCAGATCGCCGCAGCGCAGCCGGTCCTTGTTGAACAGTGGCATCAGGGCGAACACCAGCAGCCAGACCGCGGCGAGCAGCCGCCCCCAGCCGGGCGCCTCGGGGAGCATTTCGTCGGGCGCCAGCAGCACCATGACCGGGATGTAAAACTCCAGGTCGCGCATGATGTTGCGGGCGAAGATCGCCTCCGCCGTGAGCGGCCCGCCGTCGCGTGAGATCACCCGCAACTCCGCCCGGCGCTTGCCGAAGGTCACCCCACCCCAGTGCACCTCGAAGTAGATGAAGTAGAAGTTCCAGAGCAGGAAGCCGACCAGCACCGCGAAAGAAGCTCCCAGCTCTTTCATCCCGACCAGAAAGCTGAGGGCCGCCAGCACCCAGGCGAGAACCGTCGCGCCGATGATCAGCAGCGTATCGAACAGAAAGGCGCTGAGGCGATCGCCGGCCGGCGCCACCACGAACGGCAGCGAGAGCCCTTCCGGGGTCAGCACCCGGTGGATGCGAACCTTATCGAGCGAGATCGCGCTCATGGCCGCGCCCCACGAAAAGGAAGTACCAGGTCCAGAAGACCAGCGTCGTGGCGGCGAGGCTCCAGCGGATGGCGACGTCGTGCACGGTCTGGCGGAAGATCCCCTCGATCAGTCCCGCCACCAGGAACATGGTGACCGCGCCCACCGCCAGCAGCGCGACCTCCCGTCCGCGCAGGGCGAGATTGCGCAGCCTTGTATGCCGGCCGGGGAAGACGAGCGACGAGCCGATCACCATGCCGGCCGCGCCGCACAGGCAGATGGCGCTCAGCTCGGTGACGCCGTGCGGCATCACCCAGGCCCAGAACTCCGCTCCCAGGCCGCGCGTCTGGTAGAGCGCCGCCATCGCTCCAAGCGTGAGGCCGTTGGTGAACAGCAGGTAGATCACCGGCACACCCGCGGCGAAGCCCACCGCGAAGCAGAGCATGCCCACCCGGGAGTTGTGGGTGAAGAGGTAGGTGGCGAAAAACGACAGCGGCGCCTCGCCGCCGCCGTAGAGGATCTTCCGCAGCTCCGGGGTGGAGGACGCGGGGTTGCGCCCCTGCGCCTCGGCGTCGCCGACGAGGCTGTAGTAGCTCTCGGGGTCGGCCAGCGTCATCCGGTAGCCGGTGAGGACACCGAGGCCCATCAGCGCGTAGGCGGCGAGCACGAAGACGAAGTAGCGGCGCACCACCCAGGGGAAGCGGAATTGGAAGAACTCCGCGATCGCCTCCCCGGTCCGCCGCTTGGCGCCATAGACGGCCATGTAGGCGCGGCCGACGAGCGCGGTCAGATAGTCGAGCAGGTTCTTGTCGAGGCTGATCGCGGTCGCCACCGAGAGCGAGCTGATCGCGCTCCGGTAGAGCACCGGCAGGCGGTGGAGCTCGGCCGCCGTCAGGCTCTTCATCCCCCCCTTCTCCAGCCGCGCGAGCAGCTCCTCCAGCTCCCGCCAGGCAGCCTCCCGCTCGCGGCGGAACTGGGCGGACTTCAGGACGAACTCGGACATCAGATCCTCTCCCGCCGTTTGATGTCGAGGTAGGTGTTGATCAGCCGCGACGTGACCGCCGCCGGCGCGGCGTCGATCGGCAGGATCCCCAGCCGGCGCAGGCGGCGCAGCACGACCTCGCGGTCGCGCAGGAGGCCGCCGGCGACCACGGCGCGGTTGAGCTCGAGCACGCCGGCGGGGGCGCGGTCGGCGGTGGCCGCGAGCCCCGGGTCCTGGAGCGCCACGAAGACGAGCAGGTGGCGGCGCGACAGCCGGTCGAGGTTCTCCACCATCAGCTCGGCCGAGACGGTATCGACGAAGTCGGTCAGCACCACCATCAGCGAGCGCCGGGAGAGCCGCTGGCCGATCGAGGTCAGCCCGAGGGTGAAGTTGGTCTCGCGGTCCGAATAGTCCACCTGGGCCCCCATCCGGCTCAGGACGTCGAAGCCGCGCAATCCCCCCTTCGGCTCGACGAAGAGGCCTGGACGGGCATCGAACGTCGCGAGGCCCACACGGTCCCCCGCCCGTAGCGAGACGTAGGCGAGGAGCAGCGCGGCGTTGACCGCGTGGTCCACCTTGGGGATGCCGGCCAGCGGCTCGCACATCAGGCGGCCGGTGTCGATCGCGATCAGCACCTGATGATTGCGCTCGGCTCGGAACTGCCGCGCCACCAGCTTCTTGTGCCGGGCCGACGCCTTCCAGTCGATCGAGCGGCGGTCGTCCCCCGGGGCATGCTCCTTGAGCGAGTCGAACTCGGTGCCGTCCCCCTTGTAGCGCTCGATCTTCAGGCCGGTGCGGAACTCCCGGTCGGTGAGGATGCGCAGCGCCACCGCCTTGACCGGGCGGATGTTGGGGATCACCGGCGCCTGCCGCTTGAGCTCCACCCGCGCCACCGTGGCGATCAGCCCGAGCGGTCCGGCGGAGCGCACCCAGGCGCGCTCGACGACGATCCGCCCGCGCCGGGTGGGGACGAGCCGGAAGCGCAGCTCGGCGCTCCCGGCGGCGATCCGTCCGCGCAACGGCGGCTGCGGCACCAGCCGGTCCGAGAGGTCGACCGCCACCGCCACCGGCATCCGCCGGGCGGAGGGCACCCTGACGGTGAGCACGGCCTCCTCCTCCTCGCCGATGTAGAGGGTGCCCGGCATCTCGACCGAGCAGGCCACGTCCTTGCGGCGCGGCGCCCACAGCGCGTCGAAGCCCATGGCCAGCAACATCAGGCCCAGGTACACCGGCCAGAACGGCCAGAGCCGGGCGTGCACCGCCACCGGCAGCAGGGCGACCGGCAGCCCCAGGGCGGCGAGCAGGATGGCCCGGCCGGTGGGGCGCATCAGCGCGGCGCCGCCACCTGGGTGAGGATCTGGTCGAGCACCGGATCGGTCCCCAGGCCGTCCACCTCAGCGCTGGGCGAGAGGACCACCCGATGGCGGAGCAGCGGCTTGAACAGCCCCTTGACGTCGTCCGGGATCACGAAGTCCCGCCCCTCGAGCACGGCGGCGGCGCGCGACGCGGCCGCCAGCATGTTGGCGGCGCGGGGGCTGGCGCCGTACTGCAGGGCCGGATGGTTGCGCGTCGCCCGGATCAGGTCCACCACGTAGGAGACCGTCTCGTCCGCCAAGCGGATGCCCGCCACGATCTGCCGTACCCAGGTGATGAAGCGCAGATCGCAGAGCGGGGTCAGCCCCAGCCGGTCGAGATTGGGCATCGCCGTCTGGTGGCCGTGGGTCTTCACCATCGTCAGCTCCTCCTCGCGGCTGGGATAGGTGATCAGGACCTTGAACAGAAAACGGTCGAGCTGGGCCTCGGGGAGCGGATAGGTCCCCTCCTGCTCGATCGGGTTCTGGGTCGCCACCACCATGAAGCCGGCCGACAGCGGGTGCGAGGTGCCGTCGATCGTGATCGTCCGCTCCTGCATCGCCTCGAGCAGGGCCGCCTGGGTCTTCGGCGGCGTGCGGTTGATCTCGTCGGCGAGCAGGAACTCGGTGAACATCGGCCCCTTGGTGAGGGAGAAGGTATTGGTCTGGAAGTTGAACAGGTTGGTGCCCAGCAGATCCCCCGGCATCAGGTCGGGGGTGAACTGGACCCGCTTGAACTCCAGCCGGACGCAGGCGGCGAAGGCGCGCGCGAGCAGGGTCTTGCCGGTCCCCGGCGGCCCCTCGAACAGCAGGTGCCCCTCGGAGATCAGGGCCACCATCATCAGATGGACCGCCTCCTCCTGGCCGATGATCACCCGGCCCACCCGCTCCCGGAGGGCCTGGCCCAGCTCACGAACCTTTTCGATCGACATTCGTCATCTCACCTCTCGAGAGCGGGAACGGCGGCGCTGAGAAAGCCGAAGAGGTACTCGAACAGCTCGACATGATTGAGCGCCGCGTCGGCGTCGCGGCCCCAGGCGGTGAGACCGTGATCGCGGATCAGGAATCCCGGCACCTGGGGCGGCGCGGCGGCGAAGCGAGCCGCCATCTCCCCGGCGATCCGCGGCACGTGGGCATGGTTGGGGAAGACCGCGAGCTCCACCGCGGGCTCCTCGTCCCCGATCCCGAAGCCCTTGATCATCTCCAGGGGCGGCAGGCACAGGGCGCCCCCCTCGGCGAGGCGGGCCGCCACGTTGCCCGGGATAGAGTGGATGTGGAAGCAGGCGCCGGCCTCCGGAAAGAGGCCGTAGATGGTGTCGTGGAGGCTGGTCTCGGCCGACGGCCGGTCCTCGGGTCTCCCCCGCTCCAGCACCTCGCCGCCGGGAGCCACGCGCAGGAAGTCCTTGCGCTGAAGCCGGCCCTTGAGCTTGCCGCTGGCGGTGATCCAGAAGGAGCCGTCCGGCTGGCGGAGCGAGAGGTTCCCCGCGGTCCCCATCATCCATCCGCGCCCGTAGAACAGGCGGGCGACTTCGGCCAGCAGGTCGCGCGGATCTCGAGCGCTCATGGAGGAAGACGACTCTAACATGCCCTCCCGTCTCTCTTCTGCTACATTTGGACACTGTCTATTTGAAGGAGGATCGCAAAAGATGGCCACTCTTACCTTTCGCGATGAGAACCGGGTGCTCGACGACCCGGCCGAAATTTCCCGGTTCCTGGAGGGGCTCGGCCTCTGGTATCGCCGCTTCGAAGGATCGGACGATCTGCCGGAGAACGCCGCCGACCAGGAGATCCTGGACGCCTACAGGGAGCCGATCCAGAAGCTGATGGCCGAGGGGGGCTACGCCACCGCCGACGTGATCAACATCAGGCCGGACGTCCCGGGCCTGGATGTCATGCTCAACCGGTTCAACAAAGAGCACTGGCACGACGAGGACGAGGTCCGCTTCATCGTGCACGGACGCGGCCTGTTCCATATCCATCCGCAGGCGGGACCGGTGTTCAGCATCGAGGTGGCCAAGGGGGACATGATCCGGGTGCCGCGCGGGACCCACCACTGGTTCGACCTCTGCTCCGACCGTACGATCCGGGCGATCCGGCTGTTCCAGGACACGTCCGGGTGGACGCCGCGCTACACCGAGACCGGCGTCGACGCCCGGTACCAGCCGCTCTGCTTCGGACCGTCCTACATGCCGCCGACCCGAGCGCTGTAGAGAGGTGCCGCTGCCCACCGGCGTCGCGGCCGTCCTGACCGACATCGAGGGGACGACCACCTCGATCTCGTTCGTCTACGAGGTCCTCTTCCCTTACGCCGAGGCGCGGCTCGAAGCCTGCTGTTCCAGCCCCGCTCCCGGGCTGGCCGCGGCGCTCGCGCGGCTGCGCCAGGAGTACGACGAGGAGACCGCCCGGGGGGCATCTCTCCCCGCTTTTGGAGACGGCGCCCCTTACGCTCGCCACCTGATGAGCCTCGACCGTAAGTCGACCGGGCTCAAGCTGCTGCAGGGACTGATCTGGGACGAGGGGTACCGCTCGGGAGCGCTGCGCTCGCACGTGTTTCCGGACGTGCCTCCCGCGCTGGAGACCTGGACGCGCGCGGGCGTGCGGCTGCGGGTCTTCTCGTCGGGGAGCGTGCAGGCTCAGAAGCTCCTGTTCGGACACACCGAATACGGTGACCTCGCGCCGCTCTTCGAGGGGTTCCACGACACCACCACCGGCCCCAAGCAGGAGCCGGCCTCCTATCTCGCGATCGCGCGGGACTTCGCACTGCCGCCGGCGGCCATCCTGTTCCTGAGCGACGTCCGCGGCGAGCTGGACGCGGCGGCGGCGGCCGGCATGCGCACCGGCCTGCTGGTGCGCCCGGGCAACCGCCCCGCCGAGCCGGGGGGCCACCCGGTGCACGCGAGCTTCAGCGAGCTGGCGTAAGCGTCAGCTGCTCTTCGGCGCTCTTCTCCACCGCTTCCCGGCTGAACAGCAGCGGCCGGTATTCGTGGTTCTTCCAGAGCGGGATCTGGTCCTCGCGATGGCGGTGGTACAGCAGACCGCTCTGGCCGGTGCTGTTGACCACCAGCGAGCGGCCCATGTCCGCGAGATCGACGATCAGCCGCTGCGAGGTCCCGAACAGCGCGACGTAGGGGCGGCGGAAAGCGGTCGAGGCCGAGCTGACCGTGAACACCTCGCCGGCGACCGGGGCCGGCCCGCCGTTGAACATCGGCGTCACCAGCGGAATGCCGCTGTTGCCGAGCGGCTGGTGGGTGAAGACGGCCTTGTGGAGCTTCCCCCACCGCCACTGCGCCGGGTCGTCGCCGAGCTGCCGCGAGATCTGGGCGACCGCCTCGCCGAACGCGCGCTGGACGATGTCGTCCCGGGTCTCCACCTTGCCCGGGGTCCGCTTGTCGTCGAACCAGGGGTTGCGCGGATCGGCCATCATCTCGACCAGGCGCGGCGTCTGGTTGACGGCGGTCCCGCGGAAGGCGTTCATCAGCGGCTCCCCCAGCTCATCGCCATAGACGTCGTCGAGGAACTTGCCGTACCAGGCCTGGTAGACCGTGGCGGCCGGGCTCTCCAGGGTGAATCGCAGGTCCCAGTCGCGCACCTGCCGCAAGGCCTTCTCCTGCTTGGGATTCTGGGGCTTGGCCGCGAGCAGGTAAGGGCGCAGCAATGAGGCCGGCAGCGAGCTGACGTCGGACTGGATGCTCCGCATGTCGTTCAGGCTGACATGAGGGTTGGCGGCCAGGAGCTCGGTGATCCGCTGGGCACGGTAGGGCTCGCCATAGTCGTAGGAGATCAGATAGGGGTAGCTGTCCGCCACCACTTTGTTGTTGGCGGTGACGATGAAGCCGGCCGGCGGATTGAGCAGCGACGGCATCTTGTCGAAGGGGATGAGCCCCTGCCAGTCGCGCTCGGGCCCGCCCGCCGGCACGGGGACCAGACCCTGCTGTCCGGCGGCCCGCACCGGGATCGCGCCCGATCCCTGGTAGCCGATGTTGCCGTCGACGTCGGCGTAGACGAAATTGAGCGTCGGCGCCTGCCAGTTGGAGAGGGCGCCGCGGAAGGCCGGCCAGTCGGCGGCGATGTCGATGCCGGCCACGGCGTCGAGCGTGCGGCCCGGATCGAGAGCCGTCCAGCGCAGGGCCAGGGGGGGCAGTCCTTCCAGATCGAACCCCTCGTTGACGATCGGGCCGTGGGGCGTGATCACCAGATCGAACGGGACCGGCTTGCCCCCCTTGACCGGGATCGACTGGTGAAGGATCTGGGTGTCGCGCCAGCCGTCGCCGACCTTCACCTGCTTGCGGTCGTTGACCTGCTCGACGAAGAAGTCCTGGGAGTCGCCGCACATGGCGGAGATCCCCCAGGCGATCCGCCGGTTGTGGCCGATCAGCACCATCGGCACGCCGGGGAAGGAGAAGCCGGCGACGTCGAATCGCCCGGCGTGGAGCCCGTTCTCGTACCAGACCGAAGGCATTTCGAGCTGGAGGTGGGTGTCGTTGGCGAGCATCGGCTTGCCGGTGGCGGTGCGGCTGCCGTGGACCACCCAGTTATTGCTCCCCACGGCGACCGCGGTCTCGCTCAGCAGGGCGGTCAGCAGGGAGCCGGCTGGCCGCAGCGCCGCCTGGCGGGCCTCGCCGTAGCCCCCCGCCTCTGGCGAGACGATCAGCGGCTGCCGGTCCTGGGAAGGGAACGGAGGCATCAACTGGCGGGCGCTGTCGACGCCGACCTTGGCGGCGAGCCGGCCACGCATCAGCTCCTGGGTCTGGTTCTGTCCCAGCGAGAAGGCGATCATCTTGCTCCAGGCGATCGAATCGACCGGCGTCCAGGGCGCCGGCCGCACGCCGAGGATGGAGAACTCGACCGGCAGCTCGCCGCGGTGGGATTCGATGAAGGCGTTGACCCCGTCCGCGTAGGCCTGGAGGATGGCGCGGGTCTCCGGGGAGAGCACCTGCCAGTCAGCCTCCGCGGCGCTACGGATGCGGAGCGTGCGCAGCGAGCGGTCGGTCGCCAGCACTCTGCGGCCGAACAGCGAGGAGAGCTCGCCGGCGCCCAGCCGGCGGTTGAAGTCCATCTGCCAGAGCCGGTCCTGGGCGTGCACGTACCCCTGGGCGAAGAAAAGGTCGTGCTCGTTGGCGGCGTAGAGGCTCGGCACGCCCCAGCGGTCGCGGATCACCTGGACCGGGGCCGAGAGACCGGGGACGGCGATCTTCCCCGCGGTCTGTGGCCAGGCACGGCGCACCCGCCAGGTAGCGAAGACCGCCAGCGATACGACGAGGGCCAGCAGGCCGAGAAAAAGAATCTTGAGGATCTTGCGGAACCGTAGCTTCAAGAGGTCTCCGATCCGCCGAGGCGGGTCCGCAGCCAGTAGGCCAGCGTGCGGACGTGCGGCTCAGCGAGCAGGGTGAGATGGTCACCCGGAACGTGCTGCCGGTCGATGGGATGGGGGGAGAGCTTCTCCCACCCGAGGTCCGGCCCGAGAGCCGGATCGAAGTCGGCGCCCTCGGCGCGGACGAGCGTGATCCGCCCGTCGTAGGGCCCGGGGGCGTAGAGGCGGAAAGCGCGGACGTTGGTCTGGTAGACCCGCAGCAGCCGGCGGAGCTGGGCGAGGCTGTCGCCGCTGTGCACGACCCCGGCGCGCCGCAGCCGCTCGACGAAGAAACGGAGCTGGGCCTCGGGATCCAGCGGCCGAAGGTCGGCGGCGGTCACCGCAAGGTCCTTGCCGCGCAGCCCCCTGATGTATTCGGCGATCGTGAGCAGCCAGCCGGTCTGGTCTCCCTCCCCTACCGCCGTTCCGTCGTCCACGGGACCGCCGGGAAGCCCGGGGGTGGTGTCGATCACCGCCAGCAGCTCCACCTCTTCGCCGGCGGCCCGGAGCTGCCGGGCCAGCTCGAAGGCGGCGAGCCCCCCGAACGACCAGCCGCCGATCCGGTAGGGGCCGCGCGGCTGCACGCGGCGGATCTCCCCGGCGTAATGGGCCGCCATCTCCTCGATCGTGGCGAACGGCTCGCCGGCGTCCTCCAGGCCGCGCGACTGCAGGCCGTAGAACGGCTGGTCCGCGCCGGCGTGGCGGGCGAGCGGAAAGAAGCAGAGCGCGTCGCCGCCGGCCGGGTGGATGCAGAAGAACGGCCGGCGCCCGTCGTCAGGAGCAGCGGGGATGGGAGGGACGATCTCCACCAGGCATCGCCCGGCGGGCGGAGGGGGCTCGGCGCCCGCCGGGGTCCCCTTGAGCCGCCGCTCGAGCGCCTCGCGCTGGGCCGGGGAGAGCTTGGAGAGACGGGAGGCAAGGCGGTCGCGCCGGGCGTCGACCGCGGCCTCGGGTTGCGTCTCCGCCGCCGGCGCGGCGCCCGTCTCCGCCACGGCCTGCGGCGCTTCGGTGAGCGGCGCCACAGGCAGCTCTTCCAGGCGGACGTCCGGGTCCGCGGCGGCGGCGGCCAGCAGGCTCCGGTAGTGCTCCAGCAGCCGGTCCATGGTGCCGGCGTCGAAAAGGTCGGTGTTGTACTCGACCCCGGTGTACAACCCCTCGGGGGTGTCTACCGCGACGAGGGTGAGGTCGAACTGCGAGGTGCCCGTGCCGGCGTCGAACGGCTCCATGCGGATCGCCCCCCCGCTCCCGGCGGCGTCCTGTGCTCTGTCCGCGGGCTCGTGGTGCATCAGGAACATCACCTGGAACAGAGGGCTGCGGCTCTTGTCGCGCACCGGCTGCAGGGCCTCGACCAGTTTGTCGAAGGGAAGATCCTGAAAGGCGTACGCGCCGAGCGCCTTCTCCCGCGTGCGCTCCAGGAACTGGCGGAAGGTGAGGCCGGTGGCGAAGTCGCCGGGGAGCACCAGGGTGTTGACGAAGAAGCCGATCAGCCCCTCGAGCTCGGGCCGACCGCGGCCGGCCACAGGCGAGCCCACCACGATCCGCTCCTGTCCGGAGTAGCGATGGAGCAGCGCCTGGAAGGCCGCGAGCAGGGTCATGAACAGGGTCGCTCCCGACCGCTGCGCCAGCCTCCGGAGCTCCCGGGACAGCTCGGCGGGGAGCTGGAGCGAGCGGTAAGAACCCCGATAGGTCTGGATCGGCGGCCGCGGCCGGTCGGTGGGCAGGCGGAGATCCGGAAGGGTGGTGCCGAACTGCCGCTTCCATTCTTCCAGCAGCCCCTCGCTCGCCTCGCTCAGCGCGCTCCGCTGCCAGGCCGCGAAGTCCGGAACCTGGAGCGGCAACTCGGGCAGCGGCGAGGGTCGGCGGGCGGCGAAGGCTGCGTAGAGCTCCCGCAGCTCCCGCTTGAAGACCTCGACCGATCCGCCGTCGGACACGATGTGGTGCATGGTGGCGAGGAGCACCCAGTCCCCGGCGCCGAGCCGCAGCAGGGTGGCGCGGAACAGCGGCCCGCAGGCAAGGTCGAACGGCAGGCGTGCCTCCTCGCCGGCCTGCTTCAGGGCCTCGGGCTCCCGGACTGGCGCGGGCAGGCTGGAGAGGTCGATCCACGGCAGCGGCACGGACGCCGCCGGCCGGACCTTCTGGACGCCATGCCCCTCGTGCTCGCCGAACAGGGTGCGCAGCGACTCGTGGCGGCGCACGATCTCGTCGAGGGCCCGCGAGAGCGCGCCCGGGTCCAGGGGACCGGTGAGACGGAGCGGCGCGGGGAGGTTGAAGGTGGCGGTCCCCGGCTCCAGGCGGTCGAGGAACCAGAGCCGCTGCTGGGCGAGCGAGAGCGGCAGATTCCCGCTCTCCTCACGGGAGACGCGCCCGATCGGCGGCAGGGGAATGCCGCGACGGGTCTCCATCTCCCGCCCGATCCACACCGCCAGGCCTTCCACGGTGGGCAGCGCGAAGACTTGGTGGAGCGGCAGCTCGACGTGGAGCGCGGCGCGGATGCGCGAGACCACCCGGGTGGCGAGCAGGGAATGCCCTCCGAGATCGAAGAAGTTGTCGGTCACCCCCACCGTCTGCCCGAAGACGTCGCTCCAGATCCCCGCCAGCACCTCTTCCACGTAGTTGCGGGGAGAGCGGCTCCCCGCCGCCTCGGCCTCCTCCGCGTGGAGGGGCATCGCCGCCAGCGCCCGCCGGTCGATCTTGCCGTTGGGAGTCAGCGGCAGCTCGCGCAGGAGCACGAAGGCCGAGGGGACCATGTACTCGGGCAGGCTCTGCTTGAGAAGGGAGCGCAGCTCCCCCGCGGCGAGGTCCCGCGCCGACTCGACGTAGGCGACCAGGCGGTTGCCGCCGGCTTCCTCCGGCATGGCCAGAACGGCGGCTTCCCGCACCTCCGGGTGGCGGGTCAGCGCCGACTCGATCTCCCCCAGCTCGATGCGGAAGCCGCGCACCTTCACCTGAGTGTCGAGACGGCCCAGGAAGTCCAGCTCCCCGGTGGGCAGATACCGCACCAGGTCCCCTACCTGGTAGAGCCGCGAGCCCGGCGGGCCGTACGGGTTCGGGATGAACCGCTCCGCCGTCAGGTCGGGACGGTGCAGATAGCCGCGGGTCACCCCTTCCCCTCCCATGTACAGCGCGCCCGGAATGCCGACCGGCACCGGGCGCATGGCGGCATCGAGGACGTAGGCCGCTTCGCCCGTCAGTGGACGGCCGATCAACGGGTGCCCGGCGTCGCGCGGCACCACCGCATAGGAGGTGAAGGTCGTATCCTCCGACGGACCGTAGAGGTTGACCACCCGTTCGACGCCGGGCAACTGCCCATAGATCTCCCGCACCAGCGACCCCTTCAGCGCCTCGCCGCCCAGGTTCACCGTCCGGATCGTCGCCGGCAGGCAGCCCAGCCGCAGCAGCTCGGACATCGCAGACGGCACCGTGTCGACCAGCACCACCTCGTCCCGGGCCTCGAGATCCGGCAAAGCCAGGGCGTTCTCGGCCAGCAGAATCTTGCCGCCCGCGGCCAGGGTGGCGAAGATCTCGAACACCGACATGTCGAAGCAGATCGAGGTCGAGGCCAGCACGCCGGCGTACTCCTCCGGCGTGTACATGGCATGCGCCCAGCGCACCATCGCCACCGCGCTGCGGTGCTGGATCGCCACCCCCTTCGGCACTCCCGTCGAGCCGGAGGTAAAGATCACGTAGGCCAGGTTGTCCGGCAGCGCCCGTTGAGAGACTACAGACTCTACCGGCTCCATCTCCCAACCCGGATCGAGGAACACCGTCCGCATCCCCGCCGGCAGATCCCCCTTGAAGGCCGCCGCGAGCCCGCGGCGGGTCACCAGCACGGCGGCCCGCGAGGTCTCCAGCATCAGCAGCACGCGGCTCTGCGGGTAGTTGGGATCGAGCGGCGCGTAGGCGCCCCCCGCCTTGTGAACGGCGAGGAGGGTCATGACGAGATCGGCGGTGCGATCCATCAGCACGCCAGCCAGCCGCTCGGGGCCGAGGCCCAGAACCCGCAGCCGGCTCGCCAGCCGCTCCGCTCGCTCGTTCAGCTCGCGGTAGCTCAGGCGCACGCCTTCCGGATCGACGAGCGCCGTCCGTTCGGGCGTCCGCTCCACTTGGGCCTCGAAGAGCTGGTGCAGGCAGAGCTCGGGACCGGAGGTCGAGCCCGTGTCGTTGAAGCCCACCAGGAGCTGCTCGCGCTCCGCTTCCGTCAGCAGCGGCAGATCGCGCCAGCCGCGTTCCGGATCGCTCACCGCCGCCGCGAGCAGCCGCCCGATGTGGCCCAGCAGCCGGGCGGCCGTCGCGCTCTCGAACAGATCGGTGTTGTACTCCACCCCGGTCCGCAGGGTGGCCTCCGCATCGACCACGAAGAGCGAGAGGTCGAACTTCGCCGTGGTGGTCTCCCCGTCGATCCCCTCGAGCCTCACCTCGCCCAGACCCGGCAGACCGGGGCTGGCGGTCTGCACCGAGAGCAGCTCCTGGACGAAGGGGGAGCGGGAGAGGTCGCGCTCCGGCCTCAGCTCCTCCACCAGCGTCTCGAAGGGCAGGTCCTGGTGGCCATAGGCGGCCAGCGCCGCCTCACGCGCCTGACGCAACGCATCCCGGAAGGAAGCCGCCGCGACGAGCTGGACGCGGAGCACCAGGGTGTTGACGAAAAAGCCGATCAGCCCTTCGATCTCCGCCCGGGTGCGGTTGGCGACGGGCGAGCCGACCAGCACGTCTTCCTGCCCGGAGTAGCGGGCGAGCAGAACGTCGAAGCCGGCGAGCAGGAGCATGAACAGCGTCACCCCCTCGCGCCGGCAGAAAGCGCGGATCTCAGCGGAAAGCTCCGCCGGCAGCATGGCCGAGTGACCGGCCCCCTTGAACGTCTGCACCGCCGGCCGCGGGAAGTCGGTGGGCAGGTCGAGACCCGCTGGAGCGCCTGCGAGCTGGCGGCGCCAATGCTCCAGATGGCGGGAGAGCGCCTCGCCGCTCAGCCATCGCTGCTGCCAGACAGCGAAGTCGGCGTACTGTACCGGCAACTCGGGCAGTGACGACGGCCGGCCCGCGGCGACGGCGGCGTAGAGAGCCGCCAGCTCCCGCAGCAGGATCTCCAGCGACCAGCCGTCGGAGACGATGTGGTGCATGGCCAGTAGCAGCAGGTGACGCTCCGGCTCGAGCCTGAGCAGAGCCGCGCGGAAGAGCGGTCCGGCGCCGAGATCGAACGGCCGCAGGGCATCCCGCTCCACCAGAGCTGAGGCTTCGACTTCCCGTGACCCTACAGGCAGCCCGCCGAGGTCGACGATGGGGAGAGGAAAGGGACCGGCTGGAGCGATCGCTTGGTAGGGCTCGCCGTCGAGGCTCGGGAAAGTCGTGCGTAGAGCCTCGTGCCGGCGCACCACCTCCGCGAAAGCGCTCTGAAGGACCGGAAGGTCGAGCCGCCCTTCCAGGCTCAGCGGGTAGGGGATGTTGTAGACCGCGGAGCCGGGGTCGAGCTGGTCGAGGAACCAGAGGCGCCGCTGGGAGAAGGAGAGCGGCAGCGGGCTGGTGCGGGGGGCCGGCTCGATAGGCGGCACCTCCAGGGCCTCGCCCACGCCGAGCGCCGCTTCCACGCTCTCGGCAAGCTCGGCGATGGTCGGCTGCTCGAACAGCCGGCGCACCGGCAGCTCGATGCCGAACGCCTCCCGAATCCGCGAAACCACGCGGGTAACGAGCAGGGAGTGGCCGCCGAGATCGAAGAAGTTGTCGGTCACCTCCACCACCTGCCCCAAGACGTCGCTCCAGATCCCCGCCAGCACCTCTTCCACGTAGTTGCGGGGGGCGCGGGTCCCTGCCTCGGTGCTCTCCGCAGGGCTGGCCTCAATGCCCACGAGCGCCCGCCGGTCGATCTTGCCGTTGGGAGTCAGCGGCAGCTCGCGCAGGAGCACGAAGGCCGAGGGGACCATGTAATCGGGCAGGCTCCGCTTGAGCAGAGAGCGCAGCTCACCCACGGCGAGATCCCGCGCCGACTCGACATAGGCGACCAGGCGGTTGCCGCCGGCTTCCTCCGGCATCGCCAGGACGGCGGCTTCCCGCACCTCCGGGTGGCGGGTGAGCGCCGACTCGATCTCCCCCAGCTCGATGCGGAAGCCTCGCACCTTCACCTGGGTGTCGAGGCGGCCCAGGAAGTCCAGCTCCCCGGTGGGCAGATACCGCACCAGGTCTCCTACTTGGTAGAGCCGCGAGCCCGGAGGACCGTACGGATTCGGGATGAACCGCTCAGCCGTCAGATCGGGACGGTGCAGGTAGCCGCGGGTCACCCCTTCCCCTCCCATGTACAGCGCGCCCGGAATGCCGACCGGCACCGGGCGCATCGCGGCATCGAGGACGTAGGCCGCTTCGCCCATCAGCGGACGGCCGATCAACGGGTGCCCGGCGTCGCGCGGCACCACCGCGTAGGAGGTGAAGGTCGTATCCTCCGACGGACCGTAGAGGTTGACCACCCGTTCGACGCCGGGCAACTGCCCATAGATCTCCCGCACCAGCGAGCCCTTCAGCGCCTCGCCGCCCAGGTTCACCGTCCGGATCGTCGTCGGCAGGCGGCCCATTCGCAGCAGCTCGGACATCGCCGACGGCACCGTGTCGACCAGCACCACCTCGTCCCGGGCCTCGAGATCCGGCAAGGCCAGGGCGTTCTCGGCCAGCAGGATCTTGCCGCCCGCGGCCAGGGTGGCGAAGATCTCGAACACCGACATGTCGAAACAGATCGAGGTCGAGGCCAGCACGCCGGCGTACTCCTCCGGCGTGTACATGGCATGCGCCCAGCGCACCATCGCCACCGCGCTGCGGTGCTGGATCGCCACCCCCTTCGGCACACCCGTCGAGCCCGAGGTGAAGATCACGTACGCCAGGTTGTCCGGCAGCGCTGCCTGAGCCTCCAACAGTTCCTCTACCGGCTCCGTCTCCCAACCGGGATCGAGGAAGACCGTCCGCAAACCGGCCGGCAGCTCCCCCGCGAAAGCCTCGGCGAGCTGGCGGCGGGTCACCAGCACGGCGGCCCGCGAGGTCTCCAGCATCAGCAGCACGCGGTTCCGCGGGTAGTTTGGATCGAGCGGCGCGTAGGCGCCCCCTGCTTTCTGGACCGCCAGGAGGGTCACCACGAGATCGGCCGTGCGGTCCATCAGCACCCCCGCCAACCGCTCGGGGCCGAGCCCCAGCGCCCGCAGGCGGCGCGCCAGCCGCCCGGCCCGGGCATCCAGCTCGCGGTAGCTCAGGCGCACGCCTTCCGGATCGACGAGCGCCGTCCGCTCGGGCGTGCGCTCCACCTGGGCCTCGAAGAGCTGGTGCAGGCAGAGCTCGGGACCGGAGGTCGAGCCGGTGTCGTTGAACCCGACCAGAAGCTGCTCGCGCTCGGCCTCCGTCAGCAGCGGCAGGTCGCGCCAGCCGCGTTCCGGATCGCTCACCGCCGCCGCGAGCAGCCTCTCGATGTGGCCCAGCAGCCGGACGGCCGTCGCACCCTCGAACAGGTCGGTGCTGTACTCCACCCCCACCTGCAAGGTGGTCTCCGCATCCACCACGAACAGGGAGAGGTCGAACTTCGCCGCGGTGCTCTGCCCTTCAATCTCCTCGAGCCGCACCTCGCCCAGAGCCGGCAGACCCGGGCCGGCCGTCTGCAGGGAGAGCAATGCCTGGAAGAAGGGGGTGCGAGAGAGGTCGCGCTCCGGCCGCAGCTCCTCCACCAGCGTCTCGAAGGGGAGATCCTGGTGGCCATAGGCGGTCAGCGCCGCCTCGCGCGCCTGACGTAGCGCATTCCGAAACGAGGACGCCGCGCCGAGCTGGACACGGAGCACCAGAGTGTTGACGAAGAAGCCGATCAGTCCTTCGGTCTCCCCCCGGTTGCGATTGGCTACGGGTGAGCCGACCAGCACGTCCTCCTGTCCGGAGTAGCGGGCGAGCAGGACGTCGAAACCGGCGAGCAGGAGCATGAACAGGGTGACCCCTTCCCGACGGCAGAACGCGCGAATCCCGGCAGACAGCTCCGCTGGTAGTGCGGCCGAGTGGCTGGCCCCCTTGAAGGTCTGCACGGCCGGCCGCGGAAAGTCGGTAGGCAGATCGAGACCCGCGGGAGCGCCTGCGAGCTGATGGCGCCAATGCTCGAGCTGACGCGAGAGCGCCTCGCCGCTCAGCCAGCGCCGCTGCCAGACCGCAAAGTCGGCGTACTGCACCGGCAGCTCGGGGAGGGGCGACGGCCGGCCCGCGGCGCAGGCCTCGTACAGCGCAGCCAGCTCCCGGAGCAGGATCTCCAGCGACCAGCCATCGGAGACGATGTGATGCATCGCCAGCAGGAGGACGTGCCGCGCCGGTCCGAGCCTCAGCAGCATCGCCCGGAAGAGCGGCCCGGAGCCAAGATCGAACGGCCGTCTGGACTCGCTCTCGACGAGAACCGCGGCCTCGGCACTCCGCAGGGCTTCGGGCAGGCCTGTGATGTCGATCACCGGCAATGGAAAGGATGCGGCCGGCGCGATCGCCTGGTACGGCTCGCCGTCGAGGCCGGGGAAGGTCGTGCGCAACGCCTCGTGCCGGCGCACCACTTCCGCGAACGCACTCTGAAGGATCTGCGGGTCGAGCCGCCCTTCCAGCCTCAGCGGGTAGGGGATGTTGTAGACCGCGGAGCCGGGGTCGAGCTGGTCGAGGAACCAGAGGCGCCGCTGGGAGAAGGAGAGCGGCAGCGGGCCGGTGCGGGGGGCCGGCTCGATAGTCGGCGCCTCCAGGGCTCCGCCCACGTCCAGTGCCGCCTCTACGCTCTCGGCAAGACCGGCGAGGGTCGGCCGCTCGAACAGCCGGCGCACCGGCAGCTCGATGCCGAACGCCTCCCGCACCCGTGAGACCACGCGGGTGGCAAGCAGCGAGTGGCCGCCGAGATCGAAGAAGTTGTCGGTCACCCCCACGGCCTGCCCGAAGACGTCGCTCCAGATCCCCGCCAGCACCTCCTCCACGTAGTTGCGGGGAGCGCGGCTCCCTGTCGTCTCCGCCCCCTCGGTGTAGAGGGGCAAGGCCGCGAGCGCCCGCCGGTCGATCTTGCCATTGGGGGTCAGCGGCAGCTCGCGCAGGAGCACGAAGGCCGCAGGCACCATGTAGTCGGGCAGGCTCCTCTTGAGCAGAGAGCGCAGCTCCCCCGCGGCGAGGTCCCGCGCCGATTCCACGTAGGCGATCAAGCGGTTGCCGCCGGCTTCTTCAGGACTCGCCAGGACGGCGGCTTCCCGCACCTCTGGATGGCGGGTGAGCGCCGACTCGATCTCCCCCAGCTCGATACGGAAGCCGCGCACCTTCACCTGGGTATCGAGACGGCCCAGGAAATCCAGCTCTCCGGTGGGCAGGTACCGCACCAGGTCTCCCACCTGGTAGAGCCGCGAGCCCGGCGGGCCGTATGGGTTCGGGATGAACCGCTCAGCCGTCAGGTCCGGCCGGTGCAGGTAGCCGCGGGTCACCCCTTCGCCTCCCATGTACAGCGCGCCCGGAATGCCGATCGGCACCGGCCACATTCCAGCGTCCAGCACGTAGGCCGCCTCGCCCGTCAGGGGACGGCCGATCAACGGGTGCTCGGCGTCGCGCGGCACCACCGCATACGAGGTGAAGGTCGTATCCTCCGACGGACCGTAGAGGTTGACCACCCGCTCGACGCCGGGCAGTTGCGCGTGGATCTCCCGCACCAGCGAGCCCTTCAGCGCCTCGCCGCCCAGGTTCACCGTCCGGACCGTCGATGGCAGGCCGCCGAGCCGCAGCAGCTCCGACATCGCCGACGGCACAGTATCGACCAGCACCACCTCGTCCCGGGCTTCGAGATCCGGCAGCGCCAGCGCGTTCTCCGCCAGCACGATCTTTCCGCCCGCGGCCAGGGTGGCGAAGATCTCGAACACCGACATGTCGAAACAGATCGAGGTCGAGGCCAGCACGCCCCCGTACTCCTGCGCCGTGTACATCGTATGGGCCCAGCGCACCATCGCCACCGCGCTACGGTGCTGGATCGCCACCCCCTTTGGCACCCCCGTCGAACCCGAGGTGAAGATCACGTACGCCAGGTTGTCCGGCAGTGCTGCCTGAGCCTCTACCGGCTTCTTCACCGGCTCCGTCTCCCAACCGGGATCGAGGAAGACCGTCCGCAAGCCGGCCGGCAGCTCCCCCGCGAAGGCCTCGGCGAGCGGGCGGCGGGTCACCAGCACGGTGGCTCGCGAGGTCTCCAGCATCAGCAGCACGCGGCTCCGCGGATAGTTGGGATCGAGCGGCGCATAGGCTCCCCCCGCCTTCTGGACCGCCAGGAGGGTCACCACAAGGTCGGCCGTGCGGTCCATCAGCACGCCTGCAAGCCGCTCGGGGCCGAGCCCCAGCTCCCGCAGGCGGTGCGCCAGCCGGTCGGCCCGCTCGTTCAGCTCGTGGTAGGTCAGACGAGTGCCTTCCGGAGCCACGAGCGCCGTCCGTTCGGGCGTCCGCTCCGCCTGGGCTTCGAAGAGCTGGTGCAGGCAGACCTCGGGGCCGGAGGTCGAGCCCGTATCGTTGAAGCCCACCAGGAGCTGCTCGCGCTCCGCCTCCGTCAACAGAGGCAGGTCGCCGACGGCACGCCCCGGCTCGGCGATGCCTGCCGCGAACAGGACCTGAAAATGACCGAGCAGCCGTTGGATGGTCGCGTCCTCGAACAGATCGAGCGGATACTCGCAGAACAGCACGAGCCGGCCGTCATCTTGCTCCATCGAGAGGTTGAGGTCGAACTTGGCCGTGCCACCCCCAAGGTCGAACCGCCGTGCGGCGAGTCCGGGGAAGCGGGTGGCCCGCGTATAGCCGAATTGGAGAGCCACCTGGAAGAGCGGGTTGCGCCCGAGGTCGCGCTCGGGGGCGAGGTCCTCGACGAGCAGCTCGAACGGGAGGTCCTGGTTCGCGAAAGCCTCCAGCGTCGTATCGCGGACCCGGGTCAGGAGCTCGCCGAAAACGGGTGCGCCGGAGAGGTCGGCGCGCAACGGCAGCATGTTGACGAAGAAGCCAACCAGTCCCTCGAGCTCGTAGCGGGCACGGTTGGCGCTGGGTGTACCGACGGCGAAATCGTTCTGGCCGGTATACCTGCCGAGCAGGGCCTGGAAGACCGTGAGAACCACCATAAACGAGGTGGCGTTCCAGGACCGGGCGAGACCTTCCAGATCGGCTGCCGAGACCTCCAGATCGACACCGCGGGATGCACCGCGGAAGGTCCAGACCGAGGGTCGACGGCGATCGGTCGGGAGATCGATAGGCGGCACGCCGGCGAGCCGCCGGCGCCAGACCTCGAGCAGCTTCGCCAACGTCTCGCCGCATAGATGCTGCCGCTGCCAGATCGCGTAGTCCGCGTATTGAAGCGGCAGTCGCGGCAGCTCGGCCGGCCGCCCCTCGAACGCGGCCTGGTAGAAAATCGCGAGATCCCCCAGCAGGATCTGGTCCGACCAGCCGTCGCTCACCGCGTGGTGGACCACCAACAGGAACAGGTGCTCGGCGGGCCCGAGCCGGACGAGCAAGGCCCGCAGCAGAGGGCCGGCCGTCAGATCAAAGGCCCGTCCGGCTTCGGCGCGAGCGGCCCGTAGCGCCTCCTCCTCGCGCCGGCCCTCCGGAAGGCCGGAGAGGTCGGTCAGCGGCAGCCGGGGAGCTTCGGCAGGCGCGGGCAGGATCTCCTGCCAGGGCTCGCCGTCGGTTTCGGCGAAGCGGGTGCGCAGGGACTCGTGCCGGCTCACAACCCCGCCGAGAGCCGTGGCCAGCGCCGCGGCGTCGAGCGGACCCTCGAGGCGGACGGCGGTCGGCAGGTTGTAGGCCCCGTCCGCCGGCTGCAGGCGCTCGACCAGCCAGAGGCTCTGCTGGGAAAAGGAGAGGGGCGGACGCTCCGGCCGTGCGCTCCACACCTCTCCGGCCACGGCGAGATCCTTTGCCGAATCGATGATTCCGGAGAGGCCGGCGACGGTCGGATTCTCGAAGAGGCGTTGCAGCGGCAGCTCGATACCGAAGGAATCCCGGACCCGCGAAACGACCTGGATGGCGAGCAGCGAATGGCCCCCCAGCTCGAAGAAGCCCTGATGGATACCCACGCGGTCGAGACCCAGCACGCCTGCCCAGAGAGTGGCCAACAGCTCCTCGGTTGGGGTGCTCGGAGAGGCCGACGGCGCAGGAGAACGGAGCTCGTCGGGTGCCGGCAGCGCCTTGCGGTCAATCTTGCCGTTGGGAGTCAGAGGCAGCGCCGGCAGAAAGGCCCAGGAGGTGGGGATCAATGGATCAGGCAGGCGCTCTTTGAGGAAGGCGCGCAGATCGGAGGCGGTCAGCTCCATCCCGGGCCGCGCCACCACGTAGGCGGTCAGACACTGATCGCGAGCGATGACGACCGCCTCCCCCACTCCTGGATTGCGCCGGAGAGCAGCCTCGACCTCTCCCGGCTCGACCCGGAATCCACGGACCTTGACCTGGAAGTCAACCCGGCCGAGGAACTCGACCGTGCCGTCCGCCAGGTAACGCCCTCGGTCGCCGGTGGCATAGAGCCGGCTGCCGGGCTGGCCGTAGAAGGCTCCCCAGGGATCGGGGACGAACCTCCCGGCGGTCAGGTCAGGCTGACGCAGATAGCCGCGGGTCACCTGCGGTCCGCCAACGTACAACTCTCCCGGGACTCCCGACGGCATCAAGTCCAGGCTGCGGTCCAGGACCAGCACCCGCGTGCCGGCGAGCGGCCGACCCAACGGGACCGGAATCCTCCGCCCGGTCTCGTAAGTCAGGACGCCCACCGTGGTCTCTGTGGGACCATAGTGGTTGAGGATCCGGCAGCCGGGGGCCAGTTCCAGGACCCGCTGGATGAGTCCCGCAGGCGCCGCCTCCCCGCCCAGGATCAGCAGCCGCCTGGGCAGGCACCCCGCGGCTCGCGGCGAGGCGAGGAGAGCTGTCAAGTGGGAGGGCACGATCTTGAGGCAGTCGAGGGGATGACGCTCGAAGGCATCGGCAAGAGCCGCCGCCTCGGACAGGCGCGCCCGCGAAATCACCTGCAGGCAGCCGCCGGTGACCAGCGAAGCGAAGATCACCGTGTTCCCCAGATCCGCGGCGAGCGTGCTCACAGTGGCGAAGCTCGCTCCTGCCGGCAGAGACATCCTGGCAAGGACGCCGGAGAGATAGCTCGCGAGCTGCCCATGACCCACCATCACTCCCTTGGGGCTACCGGTCGAGCCCGAGGTGTAGATGACGTAAGCCAGGTGCTCCAATCCCGCCGGCTCGCCCAACGCGGGGTCCTCTTCCTCGGGCTCTCCCTGAAGGAGGCCCTCTGCCGTCAGCAGGACCACCGGACCGGAGAACGGCGGAAGGATCTCCAGCAGGGTGTCCTGTGAGAGCAGGACGCGAGCTCCGCAGTCTTCGAGGACGAAGCCGAGGCGGTCCCGCGGGGATTCGGCGTCGAGCGGCACGTAGGCGCTTCCCGCCTTGAGCACTCCCAGGATCGCCACGACCATGGCTGGCGAGCGCTCGAAGCAGACGGCAACCGTGCGTTCCCGGCCGCTCCCCGAGCGCCGCAGGTGCCGGGCGAGCGCTTCCGCGCGGGTCTCGAGCTCGCGGTAGGTCAGAACCTCTTCCTCGAAGCGGACCGCCGGCGCGTCCGGTGTTCGCTCGGCCTGGAGCGCGAAGAGCTCGTGGACGCAGCGAACGGGGGGGACGCCGGGCTCACCGTTCCACTCCACGAGGATCTGATCGACCTCGGGCGCGGTAAGCAAGGGCAACTCCGAGAGGCGCAGATACGGACGGTGGACGGCACCCGTGAGCAACGTCTCGAAGTGGCCGGCCATCCGCCGCATGGTCGCGGGATCGAACAGGTCGGTCGAATACTGGAGATCGAGCTTCAGGCCACCGTCGCGTTCCTCTTGAACGGAGAACGTCAAATCCACCTTGGCGCTGCGGATCTCAGGCTCCAGAACGTCCACCGTAAGCCCGGACGGCAGGGGCAGCCCGGCCGGGGCTCCCTGGAAGACCAGCATCACCTGGACCAGCGGCGTATGGGAGAGGGCCCGCTCGGGTTGGAGCGCCTCGACCAGCTTCTCGAAGGGGAGATCCTGATGAGCCTGAGCGTCGAGAGTGGCCTCGCGGACGCGCTCCACGACATGCCGGAATTCCGGATCGCCTCCGAGGTCGGCCCGCAGCACCAGGGTGTTGACGAAGAAGCCGATCAACCCTTCGATCTCGGCCCAGTTGCGGTTGGCCACGGGCGTGCCCACCAGCAGGCAGTCCTGACTCGTGTAGCGGCCGAGCAGTGCCTCGAAGGCGGCGACGAAGAGCATGAACGGCGTGGCGTCCAGGCTCTTCGCCCGCTCCCGCAGGGAATGGGCCAAACCCTCAGGAAGCGCGAATTTCAGCAGGTGACCCTGGGAGCTGCGAACAGCGGGGCGGGAACGATCGGAGGGCAGATCCAGCAGCCAGGGAGCGCCTTCCAGGCGCCGCCGCCAGTAGGCGAGCTGCTTCTCGACCACTTCTCCGCTCAACCATTGCCGCTGCCAACGCGCGAAGGCCGGGTATTGAAGCGGCAGATCAGGGAGCGGCGACGGCTCGCCGGCCAGGAAGGCGCCATAGAGCGTGAACAGCTCCCGCAGCAGGATCTCGGTCGACCATCCGTCATTGGCGATGTGGTGGACCGTAACTGACAGGAGACCCTCCTCCGGTCCGCTCTGGAGCAGGGCGGCGTGCATCAAGGGCCCGGTGGCGAGGTGGAAGGGTTGGGCGTACGCCTCCGTGGCCCGCCTCCAGGCCTCGGCGGCGCGACGGCCTTCCGGCAGAGCGGTGAGATCGACCCGTGTCAGCCAGGAAGAACGGGGGACGGATACGAACTGGAACGGCTCTCCGTCGATTGCAAGGAAGGTCGTCCGTAAGGCCTCATGGCGGCGCACGATCTCCACCAGCGCACGATCCAGGGCTCCGGGATCGAGCCGTCCGCGCAGCCGGAGCAAACAAGGCAGGTTGTAGACCGCCGAGTCAGGCTGCAACTGGTGCAGGAACCAGAGCCGGCTCTGCGCGTACGAGAGCGGCAGTCCGCCCTCGTACGAAAAGGTCTGGAGCATGGCGGGGGAACGGGTGGAGCTGGGCAAGCCTTCGATGATGGACGCCAGCCCCGCGATCGTCGGCGCCTGGAAGATCTGCCGGACCGCGACCTCGATCCCGAAGTCCCTGCGGATGCGCGAAATCAACTGGATCGCGAGCAGCGAGTGGCCGCCGATCTCGAAGAACTTCTGGTGGACGCCGACTCTCTCGAGGTCGAGAAGCTCGATCCAGATAGCGGCCAGCCGCTCCTCGACCGGATTGCGCGGCACCTCCTCCAGCGGCAGTTCCTCGACCTCCTCGGGCCGGAACCCGGAGAGAGCCTGACGGTCCACCTTGCCACTGGGCGTGTGCGGCAGGGTTTTCAGCAGAATCCAGGAGGTGGGCACCATGTACTCGGGGAGGCGCTCCAGCAGGAAATCACGCAGCTCGGCCACTTGGACGGGAACGGCATCCGGACGGAGAGCCGCGTAGGCCGCGAGCCGCTGGCCGGCGACGAGCACCGCGGATTCCGCGACCGCCGGATGCGAAGCGACCATCGCTTCGACCTCGCCGAGCTCGATGCGGAATCCGCGGACCTTCACCTGGTGATCGGTCCGGCCCAGGAACTCCAGCGTACCGTCGGGCAGCCAGCGACCGAGGTCGCCCGTGCGGTAGAACCGCGCGCCCGGCGTGCCGCCGAACCGGTCCGGAACGAAACGGTTGGCGGTCTCCCCCGGCTGGCCGAGATAGCCGCGCCCCACCGGCAGGCCGCCGACGCAGATCTCGCCCGGCACGCCGGCCGGGCAGGGCTCCCCGAACGGGTCGAGAACGTACAACCGGCTGTTGGTGATCGGTCTGCCCAGCAGGGCCGTACGGTCGGCTCGCCATCGCTCACACCGCCAGGAGGTGACCTCGACGGTGGTCTCGGTGGGACCGTACAGGTTGATCAGCTCGGCGTCGAGCGCGGCGAAGAAATCCCTCTGGATATCCGCCGCCAGCGCTTCGCCGCCGCAGAAAACGCGCCGGAGCGATCCGCACTCCCCCAGCCGCTTGTCGTCGAGCATCGCCCGCAGAAGAGAGGGAACGGCCTGGAAGATGGTGATGCCGTATTGGCGAATGGCGTCGACCAGATAGGCCGGCTCGCGCTGCCCTCCCGGCTTCGCCATCACCAGGGTGGCCCCGGCGAGAAGCGGCGCGTAGAGCTCCCAGACCGAGGCGTCGAAGCTGAACGGGGTCTTCTGCAGGACGCGATCGCCGGGGCCCAGGGGGAACTCCGCCTGCATCCAGAGCATGTGGTTGACGATCGCCCGTTGCGGGATCGCCACCCCCTTCGGCCGTCCCGTCGAGCCCGAGGTGAAGATCGCATAGGCGAGACCGCTCCCGTCGACCGCGGGCTCGATGGCGGCTCTCGCCGCCGGGTGGCCATGAACCGCGGCGAGCCAGTCGGAATCGAGGTCGACGATGGATGCCGGCGAGGGTTCCGGCAGCACGTGCAGCAGCCGCCCTTGTGTCAACACCAGGTGGATGTCCGCCTCGGCTAGCATCAGCGCGAGACGCTCGGCGGGGTACTCGGGATCGAGCGGAACGTAGGCTCCCCCGGCCTTGAGCACCGCGAGAAGGGCCACGACCATCTCCAGGGAGCGCTCCAGACAGAGCCCGACCAGGACCTCGGGGCCGACTCCCAGGCCGCGAAGATGGTGAGCCAGGAGATCGGACCGCTCTTCCAGCTCCGCGTAGCTGAGGACCCCGCGTTCGGCGATCACCGCCGGCGCCTCGGGCGTGCGCGCGCTCTGCCTCGCGAACAGCGCCTGCAGGGTGAGCTCTTCGAGCGGAGAAGCCACGCCTCCGCTCCAGCGTGAGATCTGTTCCTCTTCCGCGATCGTCAACAGCGACAGCTCGGAGATCGGCCGGGCCGGATCGGCCACGGCTGCGGCGAGGAGGCGCTGGAAGTGTCCTGACAGGCGGGCGATGGTCGGGGGATCGAACAGCGCGGACGCGTACTCCCAGGCGGTGACGAACGTTTCACCCTCTTGCCGCAGGTAGAGCGTGAGGTCGGCTTTAGAGGTGCCGTTGCCCAGCTCGTGGACCCGCAGGTCGAGCCCGGGGCCGAGTTGGCGCGGTAGCGGCGGAATGTTCTGGAACGAGAGGAACACCTGCGCCAGGGCCGCTTGACTGAGCAGCCGTTCCGGCCGCAGCTCCCGCACCAGCCGGTCGAAGGGGAAGTCCTGACGGTCCAGCCCTTCCAGCACCGTCTCCCGGACCTGCTCCAGCAGACTGCCGAAGCCCGGCTCGCCTCGGAGGTCGGCGCGCAGGACGACGGTATTGGTGAACAGGCCGATCAACCCCTGTGTCCCCGAGCGATGCCGGTTGGCGATCGCGGCGCCGACGCTCAGGTCTTCCTGACCGGAGTACCGGTAGAGCAGGGTATCCAGCACCGCCAGGATCGCCATGAAGAGCGTGGCCTGGCTCCGCAGGGCGATCCCCGTGAGAGCCTGGATGCTCCGCGGCGGGAGCGCGGCGATCAGCAGGCCGCCCGCAAAGCCCTGGACCGGGGGGCGCGGACGATCGGTCGGAAGGTCGAGCGACTCTGGAGCGCCGGCCAGCCGCCGCCGCCAGAACGCGAGTTGCTCGGCGGCCTCCGCTCCCGCGAGCCACTCCTGCTGCCACGCCGCATAGTCCGAAAACTGTAGCGGCAACGGAGGCAGGGCGGCGGACCGTCCCGCCACATCGGCGGCGTAGAGGGCCGCGAGGTCGTGCGCGAGCACCCAGGTCGACCAGTCGTCACCCGTGAGGTGGTGCATGGCGATCAGGAGGCGATGGTCCCAGCCATCCAGCTCGATCAGATAGCCCTGCAACAGCGGCGCGCGGTCGAGGCTCACGGACAGCCTGGAAAGGGCCGTCGCGACACGATCCGCCTCGGCGTTCCGCGGGCCCGCCGGCAGAACGGTGAGATCGATCCGCGGCAGGTCGACGACGGCGTCGCCGAGCTTGAGATCCGGCCGTCCATTCACCTCGGAGAAGACCACCCGCAAGGTCTCGTGGCGGCGCACGATCCCGGCCAGCGACCGCTGCAGGGCCCCGGTGTCAAGGAGGCCTTCGAGATCGAGCAGGAGCGGGATCGTGAAGACCGGCAGACCGGCGTGCAGCCGCTCGGAAAACCACATCCCCTCCTGGCCGGCGGAGACGATCCAGCGCCGGTCCCGCGCGACCGGGATTCCCGCCAGCTCCTCTCCGGCCTGCAGGCCGGTCAGCAGCACGGCGAGCCGCTCGATGGTCGGAGCGTCGAACAGGGCGCGCGCCGACAGGCGGCGTCCCAGGGTGTCGTGGATGCGGGCGATCACCCGCGCCGCCAGGAGAGAGTGCCCTCCCAGCTCGAAGAAGTGATCCTCGACTCCCACGCCGGGCAGGCTCAGGACCTCGGACCAGATCTCGGCCAGGGCGGTTTCGAGCGGGGTCCGGGGCGCCACGAAGCCCGGGCGCTCGCCGGAGATCTCCGGCTTCGGCAGGGCCGTGCGGTCGACTTTGCCATTGGGATTGAGCGGCAGAGCCGCCATCGCGACGAAGTGCGTGGGGACCATGTACGCCGCCAGTTGCTCCCGCAGGGACTCCCGCAGATCCGGAACCGAGATCGTGGCGCCCGGCTTGGGGACGACGTAGGCCACGAGCATCCTGTCCGCGGTTTCGCCGCCGCCGTCGAGCTCGAGCGCCACGACCACGGTATCCCCAACCGTGGGATGGCGCTCCAGGGTGGCCTCGATCTCCCCCAACTCGACGCGGAAGCCGCGGATCTTGACTTGATGGTCGATCCGGCCCAGGTAGTCGAGCTCGCCGTCCTGGCGGTAGCGGATGAGGTCGCCGGTCGCATACATTCGCTCGCCGGGGCACACGGCGAAAGGATCAGGGAGGAAGCGGGCAGCCGTCATGTCCGGCCGGCCCAGATAGCCGCGGGACAGCCCCTCGCCGGCCAGGTACAGCTCGCCGGGCTCGCCGCCCGGAACGCGCTCGAAGTCGCGGTCGAGCAGATATCCCCAGCTACCGTCCAGCAGCCGGCCGACCGAGGGGGGCTGCGGGTCCCCCTTCTTCATCAGCGCCCAGGTCGAGTAGGTGGTGTCTTCGGAGGGGCCGTACAGGTTGTAGATCTTCCGCACCGACCCCAGCGCGTACAGCCGCTCGACCAGCGCGCTCCGCAGCGCCTCGCCGCCGAGATTGACGGTGATCACCGACGGCGGAATGCCCCCGGACCGCGCCAGCTCGGCGCTGGCGGACGGGACGGTGTTGATCAGCGTCACCTCGCCGGCCGCCGGCAGGTCCGGCAGGCTCAGGGCGTGGTCCGCCAGGATCACCCTGCCGCCCAGGGCCGGGGTCACGAACAGCTCGAAAATCGACATGTCGAAGCAGATCGAGGTAGACCCCAGCACGCCCGCGAGCTCCTCCGGCGAGAAGATCCGGGCGCACCACCGGGAGAGGATCACCGCGGAGCGATGGGCGATCGCGACCCCCTTGGGCCGGCCGGTCGAGCCCGAGGTGTAGATCACGTAGGCGAGGTTCCGCTCGTCCGCCAGGGGGGGCAGCGGCTCGGTGCCGTACAGCTCGACTCGCGGCCAGTCGCGATCGAGAAAGACTGGCCTGGCGGAGGTCGTGGGAACGCGGCCGGCCAACCGCTCCTGGGTAAGGAGGAGGAGAGCGCCGCTGTCCGCCAGGATGTTGGCTTGCCGCTCCCCCGGGTAGGCCGGGTCGACGGGAACGTAGGCGCCGCCGGCCTTGAGGACGGCGTACATGGCGACCACCATCTCGGCACCGCGCTCGGCGCAGATGGCGACCCGCACCTCGGGGCCGACCCCCTGCTCGACCAGGAAGCGGGCGAGCTGGTTGGCCTTCGCGTCCAGCTCGCCACAGGTGATCCGCTCTTCGCCCACCACGAGCACCACGGCGTCCGGCTCCGCCGCCGCGCGCAGCTCGAACGCCTGGTGCAGCAGGGTCACCTGGCGCAGGACCGCCTCGACCCCGTCTTCCGCGTAGGTGCAACGGCTCCGGGCCAGCTCGGCGGGCACGCCGTTCATCACGTCATTCGACAACCACTTCCTCCTCCTCTCCCAACTGCCTCTCGATCTCCTCGAGCAGGATCTCCTCGATGGTGATCGCCAACCCTTCGACGGTGGGCTCGTCGAAGAGTGCCCGCAACGGAACCTCTACCTGGAACGCCGTCCGCAGCCGGTGGACCACCTGCGGCAGGAGCAGCGAATGCCCGCCGAGCTCGAAGAAGTTCTCGGTGACCCCGACACGGTCCAGTCCGAGCACCTCGCTCCAGATCGCCGCGATCGTCTCTTCCGAGTCCGTGCGCGGCGCGACGAACTCCCGCTCCAGCTCGCGCCGGCTGCGGTCCGGGGCCGGCAGGGCGCGCCGGTCCACCTTGCCGCTCGGAGTCAGGGGCAGCCGGTCGAGCACCACGAAGCTGGCGGGGATCATGTACTCGGGCAGCCTGCCCTTGAGGAAGCTCCGCACCCCGGCCAGCTCCAGCGTGCCCCCCGGCTCCCTGGGGACCAGGTAGGCTGCCAGCCGCCGGTCGCCGGGAGCATCCTCCCGCGCCACGACCACCGCCTCCGAGATCTCGGGAGCTTCGCCGAGCGCGGCCTCGATCTCCCGCAGCTCGACCCGGAAGCCGCGGATCTTCACCTGATGATCGACCCGTCCCAGGAACTCCAGCTCGTCCGCGGGCAGGAGGCGCACCAGATCCCCGGTGCGATACATCCGCCCGCCCGGCTCGGAGCTCCAGGGATCAGGGACGAACCGCTCGGCCGTCAGGTCGGAGCGCCCCGAGTATCCGCGCGCGAGGCCCGCGCCGCCGACGTACAGCTCCCCCGGGATCCCCGCCGCGGCCAGCCGCTGCCGCGGATCGAGAACGTAGGCCCGGAGGTTGCGGACCGGCCGGCCGATCGGGACCTCGCCGGCGGCCGCGACCGTGGCCGCGAGACCGGCGGTCAGCTCGGAGCGGGTCGCCACGATCGTGCACTCGGTGGGGCCGTAGGTGTTGACGAGCTTCGCCCGTTGCCCCTGGGCATGCCAGGCGGACAGCCTCTCGGGCAGCGCCCGCTCGCCGCCGATGATGACCAGCCGCAGCGCCGCCGGCAGGCTCGCCGATTCGGCTTCCAAGCGCGCCACCAGCTCGTGCCAGAACGCCGTCGGCAGGTCGAGCACGGAGATCTCCCAATCCTCGCACGACCGCAGGAACTCAGGGGTGGAGCCCAGCATCGCGTCGTTGCGCAGCACCAGGGCGGCGCCGCTCCCCAGCGCGGGATAGATCTCCTCGGCGCTGGTGTCGAAGCTGATCGAGGCGAACTGGAGGACGCGGTCGCCGCTCCCCAGGCGATGCTCGTCACGGAAAGCCTCCACGTAGTTGGACAGAGCGGCGTGGCGGACCATCACTCCCTTGGGCTTGCCGGTGGAGCCGGAGGTGTAGATCAGATAGGCAAGGTTCTCGGGATCGACCGCGACCTCGAGGTTGGCGCCGCTCTGTCCGGCGATCCGCTCCGCGTCGGCGTCCAGCCGGACAGCCCGCGAACCCTCCGCCGCCAGGCCGGGCATCGCCGCCAGTGTGCGGCCGGTGGTGATCAGGACCGCCGCCCCGGCGTCCCGCAGGATGTAGGCGAGGCGGTCCGCCGGGTAGGCCGGATCGAGCGGCACGTAGGCACCTCCCGCCTTGAGCACCGCGAGGAGGGAGACGATCATCTCCGGCGAGCGCTCGACGGCGATGCCGGCGACCGTCTCGGGTCCGACTCCGAGGTCTCGCAGATGGCGGGCGAGCCGGTTGGCCTCACGGTTCAGCTCGGCGTAGGTGAGCCGCCGGCCGCCGGCCAGGACCGCGAGGGCCTCGGGGGTCTGTTCCGCCCGGGACTCGAAGAGCTGATGGACCGGGACCACCGGAGCCTCACTCCTCCGCTCCTCCGCTCCGCTCCAGGCCAGCAGCTCTGCCTGCTCCTCCGGGCTCATCAGCTCGTAATCCCAGACCGGACGCGCCGGATCGGCCACGGCGCCGGCGAGCAGACGCTCGAAGCGGGCGAGCAGCCTGAGAATGGTGGCCTCATCGAACAGCAGGGCGTTGTAGGTGATCGCGCCCACGATCCCGTCCGGCCGCTCCGCCAGTGTCAGGCCCGCCTCGAAGATCGCCGTTCCGAGCGCCTCGGTCTGCCGCTCGGCCGCGAGAACCGAAAAGGTGAGCCCCGGGATCTCGATCGACTGCGCAGGCGTGTTCTGCAGCAGGAACATCACCTGGAAGGGGGAGCTCCGGCCCGCATCGCGGTCCGTGTGAACGGCCTTGAGCACCTGTTCCAGCGGCAGGTCCTGGTGCGCGAAGGCGCCGAGGCAGGTCTCGCGGACCCGGCCCAGCAGCTCCTGGAATGCGGGGTCGCCCGACACGTCCGTCCGCAGCACCAAGGTATTGAGGAAGAAGCCGATCAACCCCTCAGTCTCGGCGCGGTTGCGGTTGGCGATCGGAGCGCCGAGCAGCACGTCCTCCTCGCCGGTGACGCGCGATAGCAGGGCCTTCCAGGCGGCGAGCAGCGTCATGTAGAGCGATGCCGAGTGCTGGCGCGAAAGCCGCCTCACTCCTTCCGCGACCGCGGCGGGGAGCAGGATCGAGCCGACCCCGGCCTGGAAACCCTGCACCGTGGCCCGCCGGCGGTCCGCCGGCAGGAGCAGCGGCGGCGAGCCGCCCGCGAGCTTGTCTCGCCAATAAGAAGTCTCGGCCTCCAGGACCTCACCCGTGAGCACCTCACGCTGCCAGGCGGAGAAGTCCACGTACTGGATCGGCAACTCGGCCAACGGCGAGCCCTCCCCCGCCGAGAACGCCTGATAGAGCGTGGCGATCTCACGGACCAGGACCCCCAGCGACCAGCCATCGGCGCAGATGTGGTGCAGCGTCAGGAGCAGGGCGTGCTCCGTCTCGCCGCCGTCGCTCTCGTCCAGGCGCAACAACATCGCCCGGATCAACGGGTCACGCGACAGGTCGAAAGGCCGCGATCTTTCCTGCGAGGCCCAGCGGCTCGATTCGGTCTCGCGGACCGCGGGGGGGAGCTGCCTCAGATCCACCACGCCGAGAGCGATCGGGGCCGGCGGCTGAACCCGCTGGACCGGCCGTCCATCGACGAGAGCGAAGGTCGTCCGCAGCGTCTCGTGGCGGTGGACCAGCTCCGTGAAGCAGCGGTGGAGCACCTCGACATCCAGCCTGCCGCGCAGACGGATAGCCTGCGGCAGGTTGTAGGCCGAAGTCTCGGGATCGAGCTGGTTGAGGAACCACATCCGCTCCTGGGAGAACGAGAGCGGGAAGGACCGGTCCCGCGCCACCCGCGGGATCGGCGGCAGCGATCCGCCTGCCGGCTCCTGGCGGACCTCCTCGACGGCGCGGGCGAGCCCGGCGACGGTCGGATGCTCGAATAGGCTCTGCAGCGGCAGCTCCGCCGCGAGATCGCCACGCACGCGCGAGACCACCTGGGTGGCGAGCAGCGAGTGCCCGCCCAGATCGAAGAAGTTGTCGTTGGCCCCCACCCGGTCGACGCCGAGCAGCTCTCCCCAGATCCGCGCCAGCGCCTCCTCGGTGCCCGCTGACGGAGCCACATAGGCCGTACCCAGTTCTGGCCGGGCATAGGTGTGGGCCTCCGCCGGCGACGCGCTCACCGCCTCCGTGCCGCGGACCCTGGGTCCCCGGCCTCCCAGCCAGTAGCTCTGGCGCTCGAACGGATAGGTGGGGAGCGGCACCCGGCGCCGCTGCTCTCCGGCGTGGACGGCCGGCCAGTCGACCTCGATGCCGGCGAGCCAGAGCCGGCCGAGGGCGGTGAGGACAAAGGCCAGGTCGCTGCGCCGGTCGCTGGCGTGAGGCAGCGATGCGAAGGCGGTGGCGCCGGCCTCCCGGGCCAGGGTGGTGAGCGCATTGCCGGGCCCGACCTCGAGCAGGGCGCGGCCCGGCTCGCGCAGCAGCTCGGCGAGACCGTCGGCGAAGCGCACGGTGCCGCGCAGATGCCGGACCCAGTAGGCGGGATCGGTAGCCTCGCCGGCCGTGATCCAGGTCCCCGTCACGTTGGAGACGAACGGCAGCGACGGGGGCGCGAGACGCAGCCGCCGCAGCCGGGCGGCGAACGGCGCGAGGGCCGGCTCCATCATCGCCGAATGGAAAGCGTGCGAGGTGCGGAGCCGGCGATGGGCGATGCCGCGGCCGGCCAGCAGGTCTTCCAAGCGGGCGATCGCCGGCTCGGGCCCGGCCACGACGGTGCGGGCCGGCCCGTTGACGGCGGCCACCGAGACCTCCGGCGCCAGGAGAGGCAGCAGCTCCGCCTCGGGCAAGGGGACCGTGAGCATCGCCCCCGGCTCCATCGCCGCCATCAGGCGGCCGCGCTCGGCCACCACCTCCAGGGCGTCTTCCAGCGAGAAGACGCCGGCGATACAGGCGGCCACGTACTCGCCGATGGAATGGCCGATCATCGCGGCCGGGCGGATCCCCCAGGCCATCCACTGCCGGGCCAGGGCGTGCTCGACAACGAACAGCGCCGGCTGGGTGAGCTCGGTCCGCGCCAGGCGCCGCGCCGCCTCTCCGGCCTCCCCCTCGGCCGGGAAGAGCGAGGCCCGCAGATCCTGCCCGAGGATCGGCCGCAGGATCTCGCAGGCGCGGTCCACCTCGTGGCGGAAGATGGGCTCGGCGCGGTAGAGGTCCGCTCCCATCCCGGGATGCTGCGAGCCCTGGCCGCTGAACAGGAAGGTCACGGCGCCGGCATCGCCGGCGCCGAACAGGAGGCGGTCGGGATCACCCCCGTCGAGGACCTCCACGGCGTCGGCAGTGTCAGCGGCGCGACGGCAGAGGGCCACGGCGCGATGGCCGAACCGCCGCCGGCCGACCTGCAGCGTGTACGCGGCGTCCGCGATCCCGGTCTCGGGATGCCGCCGGAAATGCCGACCGAGACGGTCGACCGCGCGGGCCAGCGCCGTCTCGCTGCGCGCCGAGAGAGTGAGCAGCTGCCATGGACCGCCAGGGGTTCCCGGGGCGAGCGGCGGCGCCTCCTCGAGCACGACATGGGCATTGGTGCCGCCGATGCCGAGCGAGCTCACGCCGGCGCGCCGAGGGGACGGGGAGTCTTCCCACTCGGTCAGCCCGGTGGCGACACGGAATGGGCTCTCCTCCAGTTGCAGCTTCGGATTGGGCTGCTCGAAGTGGAGGCTCGGCGGCACCTGCCGGTGCCGCAGCACCAGGCTGGCCTTGATCAGGCCCGCCACGCCGGCCGCGGTGTCGAGATGCCCGATGTTGGTCTTGGCCGAGCCGATGAGGCAATGGCCCCGGGCCACCTGCGGTCCGTAAGCTTGGCTGAGAGCCGCGACCTCGATGGGATCGCCCATCTCGGTGCCGGTGCCGTGGGCCTCCACGTAGTCGATGCTGCCGGGATCGACGCCCGCCACCGCCAGCGCCTGGACGATCACCTGCGCCTGCCCCTCCACGCTCGGCGCGGTAAACCCCACCTTGAAGGAGCCGTCGTTGTTCACCGCCGAGCCGCGGATGACGGCACGAATGGAGTCGCCGTCGCGCAGGGCATCGGCGAGCCGGCGCAGCACGACCACTCCAACCCCACTGCCGCCTACGAAGCCGGAAGCCTTGGCGTCGAACGTGTGGCAGCGGCCGTCGCGCGAGAGGACCATGCCCTCTTCGTAGCGGTATCCCACCTCCTGCGGCAGGCGGACCGAGACGCCGCCGGCGAGAGCGGCGTCGCACTCGCCGGAGAGCAGGCTCTGGCAGGCCATGTGGACCGCCACCAGAGAGGTGGAGCACGCGGTCTGCACGGAGATGCTGGGCCCCTTGAGCCCCAGCTTGTAGGAGACCCGCGGCGCCAGGTAATCCTTGTCGTTGCCGATCATCAGGTTGAAGTTGCTGAGCCGGTCGAGCGCCTCCGGATCCGACATGAGGTTGAGGATGTAGGTGTTCATCCCGGCGCCGGCGAATACCCCGACGTCGCCGGGGAACCGCGACGGCTCGTATCCCGCGTCCTCCACCGCCTCCCAGGAGCACTCCAGGAACAGCCGCTGCTGCGGATCGACGATCTCCGCCTCCCGCGGGCTGTAGCCGAAGAAGGGAGCGTCGAACTCGGAGGCGCCCTCGATCACGCCGCGCGCGGGAACGTAGTTGGGATCGGCAAGGGAAGCCGCGGGCACCCCGATCTCCAGCAGCTCCTCGCGGCTGAAGAAGGTGATCGAATCGACCCCGGCTTTCAGGTTCTCCCAGAACTCCTCGACGCCGTTGGCGCCGGGGAAGCGCCCGGACATGCCGATGATCGCGACCGCCCCCTCGGTGCGGACGGCGTCACGCCGGGCCGCTGCTCGCGACAGCCCGGCCTGGTTGGCCGGCCCGGCGCTCTCCCCGCTGGCGCGGGCCAGGTGGGCCGCCAGCGAGCCGACGGTCGGATAGCGGAACAGGTCGAGCAGCGCGAGGTCGCGGCCGAGCGCCTCGCTGAGACGGGAGTGCACCTGGGCCAGCAGCAGCGAGTGCCCGCCGAGATCGAAAAAGTTGTCTTCGGCCCCGACCTTGTCGACCTTCAGCACGTCGCGCCAGATCCCGGCGATCCGATGCTCCATCTCGTCGCGCGGGGGGACATAGGACGCCCCCGAGGCCGCCGCGCGGGTTCCTTCGGGAGCGGGCAGCGCCTTGCGGTCCACCTTGCCGCTCGGCGTCAGCGGGAAAGCGCCGAGCGGCACGAAGGCCGCCGGCACCATGTACTCCGGAACGATCTCCCGGAGGTGCCGGCGCAGCTCGCCGGCCGAAGGGGTCTCCGTCTCGCCGGCGAGGTAGGCGACCAGACGCTTCTCGCCTCCATCCTCGCGCGCCACGACCACTGCCGCCGACACCGCCGGATGGCGCAGCAGGGCGGCTTCGATCTCCCCCAACTCGATCCGGTAGCCACGGACTTTGACCTGATGGTCGATGCGGCCCAGGAACTCGAGATTCCCCCCAGCATGCCGGCGCACCAGGTCGCCCGTGCGGTAGACCCGATCGCCGGGCGCTCCGAAGGGATCGGGGACGAACCTCTCCGCCGTCAGGTCCGGCCGGCCCAGATAGCCGCGGGCCACGCCGGCGCCGCCGATCAACAGCTCGCCGGCCACTCCCACCGGCACCTGAGAGAAGGCGCGATCGACCACGTGGAGCCGCGTGTTGGCGACCGGCGTTCCCAGCAGCACCGGACCCTCGCCCGCCGCCATCTCCCCCGCCGCCGACCAGACCGCCGTCTCGGTGGGGCCGTAGACGTTCCACAGCACGGCTCCGCGGGCGAGCAGCGCATCGGCCAGATCGCGCGGCAGCGCCTCGCCGCCGCACAGCACCCGCAGCCCCGGAATCCCCGGCCAGCCGGTGTCGAGCAGCAGGCGCCAGGTCGCCGGGGTGGCCTGCGCCAGGGTCGCCCCGCAGGCCGCCAGGCGCGCCGCCAGCAGCCGCCCGTCCGCGGCCTCCTCCTTGGTCACCACCTCGACCCTGCCGCCCACGGCCAGGGGCAGATAGATCTCCAGGCCCGCGATGTCGAACGACAGGGTGGTGATAGCGGGCACCACATCGCCCCCCCGCAACCCGGGCCGCTCGGCCATGGCGCGCAGGAAGTTGACCACCGCCCGGTGCGGCAGTTGCACCCCCTTGGGCCGGCCAGTCGAGCCCGAGGTGTAGATCACGTAGGCCAGGCTCTCACTTTCACCTGAACATTCCAGGGGCTCGCCGCTCTCGGAGGAGATCCCGCCGCCCTCCCGATCCAGGCAGAAGACCTCTACCGCATGGGCAGGCAGGGACCCGAGCAGGTCCTCTGTGGTCACCAGCAGGCGGATGGCGCTGTCCTCGATCACCAGGGCCAGGCGCTCGGCGGGGTGCGAGGGATCGAGCGGCACATAGGCGCCGCCCGCCTTGAGGATGCCGAGCAGGGCGGTCACCATCTCCGGCGTCCGCTCCACGCACAGCCCCACCCGCGCTTCCGGCCCGACTCCCAGCCGGCGCAGGCGGCGGGCCAGCCGGTTGGATTCCTCGTCCAGCTCGCGGTAGGTGAGGGTGCGGCCGCCCTGGGAGACCGCCACGGCCTCCGGCGTCCGCGCCGCCTGCACGGTGAACAGCTCCTGCAGCAGGGCTCCGGCCGGCCAGGGGCGCGCCGTGTCGTTCCAGTCCACGGTGAGCTGGCGCCGCTCCCCGGCGGTCAGCAGCGGCAGCTCCGAGACCGGCCGGCCCGGCGACTCCAGGGCCCCTTGCAGCAGGACCTGGTAGTGCCCCAGCAGGCGCTCCATCGTGGCGCGGTCGAACAGGTCGGTGTTGTACTCCAGGGCTCCCGTGAGGCCGTTCTCCCACTGGACGAGGTTGAGCGTCAGGTCGAACTGCGAAGCCCCTCTTTCCGCCTCCAGGAACTCGAACGTCAGACCCGGCAGCTCGACGCGCGTCGAGCGCGGGGTCTGCAGGTTGAACATCACCTGGAACAGCGGCGAGTAGGCGAGATGGCGCTCCACCTCCAGCGCGTCCACCAGCCGTTCGAACGGCACGTCCTGATGGGCGAAGGCCTCCAGAGCCGCCTGCCGCACGCGCCGGCCCAGCGCGGAGAACGGCGGATCGTCCGTCAGGTCCGCGCGCAGCACCAGGGTGTTGGCGAACAGGCCGATCAGCTCCTCCGTCTCTACCAGGCGCCGGTTGGCCACCGGCGTGCCCACCACCACGTCCGGCTGCCCCGAGTGACGGGCCAGCAGCGCGTCGAAGCCCGCCAGCAGCACCATGAACGAGGTCAGCCCTTCCCGCCGGGCCAGCGCCGTCAAGGGCTCCGAGAGCTCCTCGGCCAACCGGAAGCGCACGGCGTTGCCACGGTAGCTCTGCACCACCGGCCGCGGCCGGTCGGTCGGCAGCTCCAGCAGCGGCGGCGCCCCCGCCAGCCGCTGCCGCCAATAGGCCAGTTCCCCCTCCAGTGTCTCGCCCGTCAGCCGCTCCCGCTGCCACGCCGCATAGTCGGCGTACTGCACGGGCAGTGGCGCCAGCGGCGAAGGGCGGTCCGCGGCAAAGGCGGCGTACAGCACCGTGACCTCCGTCAGGAGCAGGCCGATGGACCAGCCGTCGGCCACGACGTGGTGCACCCCCAGCGCCAGGACATGCTCCCGCTCGCCCAGCGCGTAGAGCGTCGCCCGCAGCAGCCCGCCGGCCGCGAGGTCGAAGGGGGTGAGCCCCTCGGCCTTCAGCAGCCGCAGGGCCTCCCCCTCCCGTTCGTCCGCCGGCAGCTCCCGCAGGTCCACCCAGCGGGCCGCGAACGGACGCGCCGGATCGACGACCTGGAACGGCAGGCCTCCCCTCCCCCCGAAGCGCGTGCGCAACGATCCGTGGCGGGCCAGCACCTCGGTCAAGGCCCGGTCCAGAGTGCCGGCGTCGAGGTCGCCTGACAGCCGCACCGCCTGCAGAAGGTTGTAGGCCGTCGAGCCCGGCTCCAGGCGATCCATGAACCACAACCGCTGCTGGGCGAAGGAGAGAGGCAGCTCATCGTCCCCCTCCCGCCGCGCCAGGGCCGTCACCCGCGAGCCCGGGCTCGCGCTCGCGCCTCCCGTCTCCACGAAACGGGCGAGGGCGGCCACCGTCGGCGTGGCGAACAATCGCTGGAGAGGCACCTCGACCCCCAGGAGGGTGCGGATGCGCGAGACCACCTGGGTGGCCAGCAGGGAGTGCCCGCCGAGCGCGAAAAAATCGTCCTCCACCCCTACCCGCTCGACCTGCAGCACCTCGGCCCAGATGCCCGCCACCAGCTCTTCGAGCGGACCGCGGGGCGCCACCTGGCCAGCCGCCACGGCCGCCATACCCTCCGGCGCCGGCAGGGCCTTGCGGTCCACTTTGCCGCTAGGAGTCAACGGGAGGGATTCCAGGACTACGAAGGCCCCCGGCACCATGTAGTCCGGCAGCAGGTGCCGGAGGTGCTCCCGCAGCTCGGTCGCGGAGAGGCTCTCGCCGGCGATCAGGTAGGCGACCAGCCGCTTCTCCCCGCCATCCTCGCGTACCACCACGACGGAGGCGGATACGGACGGGTGGCGCAGCAGGGCGGCCTCGATCTCCCCCAGCTCGATGCGGAAGCCACGCACCTTCACCTGATAATCGATGCGGCCCAGGAACTCCAGCTCTCCCGACGGGCGCCAGCGCACCAGGTCGCCTGTGCGGTAGATCCGGTCCCCGGGCGCGCCGAAGGGATCGGGAACGAACTTCTCCGCCGTCAGGTCCGGCCGGCCCAGATAGCCGCGGGCCAGACCGGCGCCGCCGATCAGCAGCTCGCCCGCCACTCCTACCGGCACCAGCCCGAAGGCGCGGTCCACCACATGGAGCCGGGTGTTGGCGATCGGCGTTCCCAGCGGCACCGGACCCTCGCCCGGAGCCACCTCCCCCGCCGCCGACCAGACCGCCGTCTCGGTGGGACCGTAGACGTTCCACAGCTCGACGCCGCGGGCGAGCAGGGCCGCGGCCAGATCGCGCGGCAGCGCCTCGCCGCCGCACAGCACCCGCAGACCCGGGATGCCCTGCCAGCCCGCCTCCAGCAGCAACCGCCAGGTCGCCGGTGTGGCCTGGGCCACGGTGGCGCCACAGGATGCCAGGCGCGCTCCCAGCAGCGCGCCGTCCGCGGTCTCCTCCTTGGCCACCACCTCCACCCGTCCGCCCATCGCGAGAGGCAGATAGATCTCCAGGCCCGCGATGTCGAAGGACAGGGTGGTGAGAGCCGGCACCACATCGGTCTCGCGCAGCCCAGGCCGCTCGGCCATGGCGCGCAGGTAGTTGACCACCGCCCGGTGCGGGAGCTGCACCCCTTTGGGCCGGCCGGTCGAGCCGGAGGTGTAGATCACGTAGGCCAGGCTCTCCTCGTCCGCCAGCCGTTCGAGGGGCGTGCCGCTCTCGGCGGCCAGCTCGCCGCCGTCCCGATCCAGGCAGACGATCGAGACGGAGTGGGCTGGAAGCGACCCGAGGAGTCCCTCTTCAGTCAACAGAACCGGGACGGCGCTGTCTTCGATCACCAGCGCCAGGCGCTCGGCGGGGTGCGCGGGATCGAGCGGCACGTAGGCGCCGCCCGCCTTGAGGATGCCGAGCAGGGCGGTCACCATCTCCGGCGTCCGCTCCACGCACAGCCCTACCCGCACGTCCGAGCCCACGCCTAGCCGCCGCAGCCGGCGCGCCAGCCGATTCGAGCGCTCGTCCAGCTCGCGGTAGGTCAGGGTGCGGCCGTCCTGGGAGACCGCCACGGCCTCCGGCGTCCGCGCCGCCTGCGCCGTGAACAGCTCGTGCAGCAGGGCTCCGGCCGGCCAGGGGCGCGCCGTGTCGTTCCAGTCCACGGTGAGCTGGCGCCGCTCCCCCGCGCTCAGCAGCGGCAGCTCCGAGACCCGGCGCTCGGGAGCTTCCGCGATCCCCCGCAGCAGCACCTCCAGGTGGCCCGCCCAGCGCGCCATCGTGGCGGCGTCGAACAGGTCGGTCACATACTCGAAAGAACCGACCCAGCTCTCGCCCGCCGCCATCAGCGTCAGCGTCAGGTCGAACGGCGACTGACCGCGGTCGGCCGGCAGCGGCAGCATCCGCAGGCTCCCGAGGTCCGCCTCCGGCGCCGGGGCGTTCTGCAGGATGAACATCACCTGGAACAGCGGCGGGTAGCTCAGGTGGCGCTCCGGATGCAGCTCGTCGACCAGCTTCTCGAACGGCAGGTCCTGATGGTCGTAGGCCCCCAGCGCCGAGCCGCGCACCCGCCGGGCCAGCTCGACGAACGCGGGATCGTCCGCCAGAGCGGTGCGGAAGACGAGCGTATTGGCGAAGAAGCCGATCAGGCGCTCGATCTCGGTCCGCGTGCGGTTGGCGATCGGAGTGCCCACGACCACATCGCCCTGCGCGGTATACCGGCCCAGCAGGGCCTGGAACGCCGCCATCAGCACCATGAATGGCGTCAGGCCCTCGCGGCGGCCGAAGACTTCCAGCGACTTCATCAGCTCCGCCGGCAGGCTCAGCCGGTGGCGCGCACCCCGGAAGCTCTGCGCCGCCGGACGCGGACGGTCGGTCGGCAGCTCCAGCAGCGGCGGCGCCCCGGCCAGCTGATCCTTCCAGTACTCCACCTGCCGCGAGAGCTCTTCGCCGCGGAGCCAGCTCCGCTGCCACGCCGCGAAGTCCGCGTACTGGACCGGCAGCTCCGGAAGCGGCGAGGGGCGCCCCGCGGCCAGGGCCGCGTACAGCTCCGTCAGCTCGCCCAGCAGCAGTGCCATCGACCAGCCGTCCGAGGCCACGTGATGCATTTCCAGCAGCAGCGCGTGCTCGCGCTCGTCCGTCCGCAGCAGCACGGCCCGCAGCAGCGGCCCCCGGGCAAGATCGAATGGACGCCTGCCCTCGGCCAAGCCGCGGCGGCGCAGCTCCGCCTCGCGCTCCGCCGGCGAGAGATGGCGCAGATCGATCAGCGGCAGCTCGAAAGGCCCGGCGGGATGGATCACCTGCACCGGCTTGCCGTCCACCTCCGCGAAGACGGTCCGCAGCGTCTCGTGGCGGCGCGCCAGCTCCGTGAAGCAGCGCGCCAGCACCGCAACGTCGAGATCCCCCTCCAGCCGCACGCCGCTCGCCAGGTTGTAAGCCGACGAGCGCGGCTCGAGCTGATGCAGGAACCACATCCGTTCCTGCGCGAAGGAGAGCGGGAGATCCCCCTCCCGCGGCAAGCGCGCGATCGGCGGCATCTTCGCCTCCCGCCCGGCTCTCCGCGCCGCCTCTACCGCGCCGGCCACGCCCGCCACGGTCGGCGCCTCGAACAGGCGCTGCAGCGGCAGCTCCACGCCGAGGGCCGTCCGGATCCGGGAGACGACCTGCGTCGCCAGCAGCGAGTGGCCGCCGAGGGCAAAGAAGTTGTCCCGGGAGCCCACCCGGCCGACTTTCAGGACCTCCGCCCAGATCCCCGCCAGCAACTCCTCGACCGGGCCTTGCGGGGGCACCCAGCCCTCTCCCGCGGCGGGCGCCTCGGGAGCCGGCAGCGCCTTGCGATCCACCTTGCCGCTCGACGTCAGCGGCAGCGACTCCAGCGTCACGAAGGCCGACGGGATCATGTACTCCGGCAGGCTCTGCCCCAGGGCCTGCCGGAGCTCGCTCGTCGACAGGGGCGCGCCGGCGACGAGATAGCCCACCAGGCGCTTATCGCCGCCCTCCTCGCGCACCACCACGACAGCCGCGGACACGGACGGGTGGCGCAGCAGGGCGGCCTCGATCTCCCCCAGCTCGATGCGGAAGCCGCGCACCTTCACCTGATGATCGATGCGGCCCAGGAACTCCAGCTCCCCCGAGGGGCGCCGGCGCACCAGGTCGCCCGTGCGGTAGATCCGGGCCCCGGGCTCACCGAAGGGATCGGGCACGAACTTCTCCGCCGTCAGGTCCGGCCGGCCCAGATAGCCGCGGGCCAGACCGGCGCCGCCGATCAGCAGCTCGGCCGCCACCCCCACCGGCACCAGCTCGAAAGCGCGGTCCACCCCGTGGAGCCGGGTGTTGGCGATCGGCGTGCCCAGCGGCACCGGACCCTCGCCCGGGGCCACCTCCCCCGCCGCCGACCAGACCGCCGTCTCGGTGGGGCCGTAGACGTTCCACAGCTCGACGCCGCGGGCGAGCAGGGCCGCGGCGAGGTCGCGCGGCAGCGCCTCGCCGCCGCACAGCACCCGCAGACCCGGAATCCCCTGCCAACCCGCGTCGAGCAGCAGGCGCCAGGTGGCCGGGGTCGCCTGCACCAGGGTGGCCCCGCAGGCCGCCAGGCGCGCCGCCAGCAGCGCGCCGTCAGCCGCCTCCTCCTTCGCGACCACCTCGACCCGCCCGCCCACCACGAGGGGGAGATAGATCTCCAGGCCCGCGATGTCGAAGGACAGGGTGGTGAGAGCGGGCACCACGTCCCCCTCCCCCAGCCCCGGCCGTTCGGCCATCGCCAGCAGGAAATTCACCACCGCCCGGTGCGGCAGTTGCACTCCCTTGGGCCGGCCGGTCGAGCCCGAGGTGTAGATGACGTAGGCCAGGTTCTCCTCGCCGGCGGCGCGCGGCGGCGCCGAGGCTCTCGCCTGGGCGATCTTCCGGCGGTCGCGGTCGAGGCAGAGGACGGTAGCGGAGTGGGCGGGCAGCGATGCGAGCAGCCGCTCCTCCGTCACCAGCAGGGAGAGGCCGGAATCCGCGATCACCAGCCCCAGCCGCTCCGCCGGATGCGACGGGTCGAGAGGCACGTAGGCGCCGCCCGCCTTGAGGATGCCGAGCAGCGCCACCACCATCTCCGGCGTCCGCTCGACGCACAGCCCAACCCTCACCTCGGGGCCGACGCCCAGTCGCCGCAGATGGTTGGCCAGCCGGTTGGAGCGCGTCCGGAGCTCCTGGTAGCTCAGCGTCTCCCCCTGGCCGGACACCGCAAGCGCCTTGGGAGTCCGCGCCGCCTGCGCCTCGAACAGCTCGTGGATCAGCGCGCCCGCCGGCCTCGGGGCCGCCGTGTCGTTCCAGCCGTCGAGGAGCTGGGAGCGCTCCGCCGGCGCCAGCATCGGCAGCTCTCCGATCGGCTGGTCCGGAGCCGCGAGCGCCGCCGTCAGCAGACGGCCGAAGTGGTCCGCCAGCCGTCCGGCCGTGGCGCCCTCGAAGAGGTCGGCGTTGTACTCGAGCGTGCCGCCGATCCTGCCCTGGTACTCGAACAGCGACAGCGTCAGCTCGAACTTGGCCGCGGTGGTCTCGAAGCCGTACGGGGCGATGGCAAGGCCAGGCAGCTCCAGGGGTCCGGCGGCGTTGTTCTGCAGCATGAACATCGCCTGGAACAGCGGCGAGCGGGCGAGGTCGCGCTCCGGCCGCAGCTCCTCGACCACCCGCTCGAACGGCACCTCGCGGTGGGCGAAGGCGCCCAGGGCCGTCTCGCGCACCCGCGCCAGCAGGCCGCGGAAGCCGGGCTCGCCCCCGACATCGACGCGCAGCGCCAGGGTGTTGATGAAGAAGCCGATCAGCGGCTCGATCTCGGCGCGGTCGCGGTTGGCGTGCGGGGTGCCGAGGGCGAAGTCGGTCTGGCCGGAGTAGCGGTGCAGCAGGGCGGCGAAGCCGGCGAGCAGCGTCATGAAGTCGGTGGTCCGCTCCCCCTGGCCGAGGGCCGCGACGGCCGGCGCGAGGTCCGCCGGCAGGGTCACCGGCACGCGAGCGCCGCGGAAGGTCTGCACCGGCGGCCGCCGGCGGTCGGCCGGCAGGTCGAGCGGCGGCACGCCGCGCAGGCGCTCGCGCCAGTAGGCGAGATGCTCCTCCAGCGCCCTGCCGTGCAGGCGGCCGCGCTGCCAGAGGGCATAGTCGCCGTACTGGATCGGCAGCTCCGGCAGCGGCGAGGGGCGGCCCTGGACGAAGGCGGCATAGAGCGCCGCCACCTCGGAGACCAGCACGCCCATCGACCAGCCGTCGCTGACGATGTGATGCACGTTGAGCACGATCCCGTGCGCCTCCGGCGCCAGGCGCAGGAGGAGGGCGCGCAGCAGCGGGCCTCGCCGCAGGTCGAACCCACGGACCGCCTCGGCTTCGACCAGCCGCCGCGCCTCGGCTTCGCGCCGGTCCGCGCCGAGCGCCGCGAGATCGACGAGCGGCAGCGCCGGCGCGAACGCCGGGCTCACCACCTGAACGGCCCCGTCCGGCGTTTCCGCGAAGGTGGTGCGGAGGACGTCGTGGCGGCGCGCCACCTCGGCCAGGGCGCGCGCCAGGCTCGCCGGCTCCAGCGTGCCGGTCAGGCGCAGGGCGTTGACCACGTTGTAGGCCGAGCCGGCGGACCCCAGCCGGTCGAGGAACCAGAGCCGCTCCTGGGCGAAGGAGAGCGGCAGCGGCCCCACTGTCCCGGCGCGCGGGATAGCGGTCCAGACTTCCCGCTCGGGCTCGACCTCATAGCCGAGCTCCGCCGCCACCCGCCGCGTCCCGGCGCCGAGGAAGTCCTCCGCCGCCAGCCCGCGCCAGCGCTCCCCCGCCCGCGCGTCGATCCCCGAGTGCTGATGGAACTTGACGTCCCCCAGCATCCGTGACTCGGCGTGCAGGCCGTCGGTCATCCGCGATCCCCGGTCCTTGTAAGGCAGGACCATGTCGGGGTGGTACTCCAGGCCCACGAAGGCGCACAGCTCCCGCAGCACCCGCTCGGGCTCGGCCACCAGCTCCTCGAAGCGCACCGTGTGCCGGCGCTCGCCGGGGATGGCGGCCAGGAACTCCAGGATGTTGCGCTGGGCCAGCAGCCAGCTCATCTCCGCGAGCTGGCGGCGGGTGAGCTCCCCGGCGCGCGGGAAGAAGACCTGCTCGATGCGCGCCTCCTCGAAGGAGGCGATGGTCGCGTAGGGGTGGCGCAGCAGGTGGACGTAGCGCGCGCCCTCGAAGCCGGCCTCCGCCCGCCGCAGCGTCTCCAGGCTCCAGGCATAGGTCGGGGTCTTGTCGACCAGCATGCGGCCGCCGATCCACTCCTGGAGCAGGCGGTAGAGCTCGCGTGTGGTCGTCCCCCGCTCTTCGAGACCGGCGACGATCTCGCTCGCCTCCCCGGCGTCGCACCCCCGGGCTTCCATGACGGCGCGGACCGCCCCCTCCAGGCGGAAGGCGTCGCGGCCCGGGAAGGCGTCGCGCCGTTCGGCCAGGGTGTCGAACTCCAGCAGCTCCAGCTCGGGCGGCGCGAAGAGGGCCGGGTGGCCGCCCAGCATGACGCGCAGCAGCGTGGTGCCCGAGCGCGGCGGCGCCAGCACGAACAGCGCCGGCGGATTCTTCGGCAGGGCCGCGACCTCCGCCGGCAGCGGCGGCGGCTCGTGGACGTGCGCCCGCAGCCGGGCCAGCATCGCCTCGTCGACCCTGCCCGCCGCGGCCTCCACGGCCTCGCTCTCCACCTCGATGCCCAGGCGTCGCGAGAGGGCCGCGGCGTGCTGCGCGGCCAGGTAGGCGGCGAGCCGGGCCACGGTCGGATGGTCGAAGATCACCACCACGTGGACGATCTCCTCCAGCTCCTGCTGCAGCCGGTTGATCAGCACGGCGCCCGAGATGGAGGTGCCGCCCAGGGCGAAGAAGTCGTCGTGCACACCGATGGGCTCGATCCTGAGGACCGTGCTCCACAGGCCGGCCACCCAGGCTTCGAGCGGCGTGCGCGGCGCCACCGGCTCGGCGGCGGATTCGCGGCGCAGCTCGGGCGCCGGCAGCACCTTGCGGTCCACCTTGCCGCTGGGCGTCAGCGGCAGCTCCGGCAGCACCACCATCGCGGTGGGCAGCATGTACTCCGGCAGCGACCGCGCGAGGGTACCGCGCAAGGCGTCCAGCTCCGGCACGGGATCGGCCACGAGATAAGCCACCAGCCGCGTCTCGCCACCACCATCCGCACGCGCCATCACCACCGCCGCCTTGACGCCCGGCAGCTCGTCGAGCGCCGCCTCGATCTCCCCCAGCTCGATGCGCAGACCGCGCAGCTTCACTTGGTGATCGATGCGGCCGAGGAACTCGACCGCGCCGTCCGCCAGCGTGCGGGCGAGGTCGCCGGTCCGGTAGAGCCGCGCGCCGGGATCGCTCCAGAACGCCGCCAGGGGATCGGGCACGAAGCGCTCCGCCGTCAGGTCCGGCCGCTTCAGGTAGCCGCGGGCGAGCTGGATGCCGCCGATGTGCAACTCGCCGGGGACTCCCACCGGCGCCGGGCGCCGCTCGCGGTCGAGCACCAGGATGCGCGTGTTGGCCACCGGCCGGCCGATCGGCACCAGCCCGCGGCCGTCCTCCCGCTCGCAGGACCAGTACGTGACGTCCACCGCCGCCTCGGTCGGGCCGTAGAGGTTGTGCAGCTCCGCGCCGAGCCGGTCGTGGAAGCGCCGCACCAGGTCCAGCGGCAGCGCCTCGCCGCTCGCCATCACCTGGCGCAGCGAAGAGCAGGCTTCGATCCCCGGCGCGTCCACGAAGACCCGCAGCAGCGAGGGGACGAAGTGCAGCGTCGTGATCCCCTCGGCCGCGATCGTCTCGACCAGATAGGCCGGGTCCTGGTGCCCGCCGGGACGCGCCATCACCAGCCGCGCGCCAGTCATCAGCGGCCAGAAGAACTCCCAGACCGAGACGTCGAAGGAGAACGGCGTCTTCTGGAGCACCCGGTCCGCCGGCGTCAGGCCGTACTGGGCCTGCATCCAGAGCAGCCGGTTGACGATCCCCCGGTGCGAGTTCATCGTCCCCTTCGGACGCCCCGTCGAGCCCGAGGTGTAGATCACGTAGGCCAGGTCCGACGGATCGGCGCCGCCGGCCAGCGGAAGCTCCGGCGCCGCGTCGCGGATGATCGTGCCGTCCAGGGGGACGACCGCCGCGCCGTGCTCCGGCAGCCTTTCGAGCAGGCGCTCCTGGGCCAGGATCACCGGCGCCGCGGCGTCCGCGATCATGTAGGCCAGACGGTCGAGCGGATAGGCCGGATCGAGCGGCAGATAGGCGCCGCCGGCCTCCAGGATGGCGAACAGGCCCACCACCATCTCCAGCGAGCGCTCGGCGAAGACGCCGACCGTCACGTCCGGCCCCACGCCGAGGTCGCGCAGCCGCCGGGCCAGCCGGCGCGCCGAAGCGAGCAGCTCGGCATAGGTCAGCGACTCGCCTTCATAAATCACCGCCGTAGCGTCCGGCGTGCGCGCGGCCTGCTCCGCGATGATCGCGTGGATCGTGCCCGGCGCCGGATTCACCCAGCCCGCCACCGCCGTGTCGTTCCACTCGGCGAGCACCTGGTGCTCCTCGGCGGCGGCCATCAGCGGCAACGAGGAGAGCGCGCGGTCCGGGTCCGCCATGGCGGCGGCGAGCAGGGTGGCGAAGTGATCGCCCAGCCGGCGCACGGTCGCGGCGTCGAAGAGGTCGGTGTTGTACAGCCAGACCAGTTCCATCCCCTGCGGCCGGGGGTGCGCCCGCAGCGTCAGATCGAGCTTCGAGGTGCTCGCTTCGAGGTCGCTCGGCGTCAGGGTCAGGCCCGGCACCCGCAGCTCCCCCGAATCGGCCTCCGCCAGCACCAGTTGCACCTGGAAGAGGGGCGTCTGGCTCAGGTTGCGCTCGGGGGCCAGCTCCGCCACCAGCTTGGCGAAGGGGAGCTCCTGGTGGGTGTAGGCACCCAGCGCCATGACCCGCACCTGCGCCAGCAGATCGCGGAACGTCAACCCGCCGGCCGGCCGCGGGCGGAGCACGAGGGAGTTGATGAAGAGTCCGATCAGCCCCTCCAGCTCGTCTCGCGTGCGCCCCGCCACCGGCGTGCCGATCGTGAGGTCGTCGGCGCCCGACTGGCGGGCGAGGAGAGCGGCGAAGGCGGCCAGGACGCCCATGAAGAGGGTCGCGCCCTCCTCCTGATCGAGCCGGCGCAGGGCCGCCACCGGCTCTGCCGGCAGCTCCTGCCGCACGCTGCGGCCGCGGAAGCGCTGCACCGCCGGACGCGGCCGGTCGGTGGGGAGCGGCGACACCCCCGGCGAGCCCGCGAGCTGCTCCCGCCAGTAGCCGAACTCCGCGTCGAGGGTCGCGCCCTGCAGCCGGTCGCGCTGCCAGACGGCGTAGTCGCCGTACTGGATGGGCAGCTCCGGCAACGGCGAGGGGAGGCCCTGGGCGAAGGCCGCGTAGAGCGCCGCCACCTCGCGCACCAGCACGCTCAGCGACCAGCCGTCGCTGACGATGTGGTGCATGCCGACCACCACGGCGTGCTCCTCGTCCGCGAGGCGCAGCAGCAGGGCGCGCACCAGCGGGCCGCGGCTGAGGTCGAACGGGCGGACCGCCTCCTCCCGCACGCGGCGCCGCGCCTCGGCCTCGCGGCGGCCGGCAGGCAGGCCCGCGAGGTCGGCCAGCGGCATGCGTAGCTCCAGCGCAGGCGCCACCATCTGCATGGGGCCGGCGGCGGTGGCGGCGAAGGTGGTGCGCAGCGCGGCGTGGCGCCGCGCCACCTCGTCCAGCGCGCGCTCCAGGGTCGCCACCTCAAGACGCCCGGTCAGCCGCACGGCGTTGATCAGGTTGTAGGTCGAGCTGCCGGGGTCGAGGCGGTCGAGGAACCAGAGCCGCTCCTGGGCGAAGGAGAGCGGCAGCGGCCCGTCGACGTTGGCGCGGGGGATCGCCATCCAGCGCTCCCCGACGATCCCGGCATGCTGCTTCTCCAGGTAGGCGGCGAGCCGGGCCACCGTTGGATGATCGAAGATCACCACCACGTGAACGATCTCGCCCAGCTCGCGCTGAAGGCGGTTAATCAGCACCGCGCCGGAGATCGAGGTGCCGCCCAGCGCGAAGAAGTCGTCGAAGGCGCCGACCGTCTCGACCTTGAGCACGTCGCGGAACAGACCGGCGACGTACTCTTCGAGCGGCGTGCGCGGAGCGACCGCCGCCGCGGAATCCCGTTGCAGCTCCGGCGCCGGCAGGGCCTTGCGGTCCACCTTGCCGCTGGGGTTGAGCGGCAGCTCCGGCAGCACCACGAGCGCGGCCGGCAGCATGTACTCGGGCAGCGAATTCGCGAGCGCGCCGCGGACCTCCGCAAGGTCTGGCGCGGGGTCGGCGACCAGATAGGCCACCAGCCGCGCCTCGCTGGCGCTGTCGTTCCGGGCCATCACCACGGCCGCCTTGACGCCCGGCAGCCCGGCCAACGCCGCCTCGATCTCCCCCAGCTCGATGCGCAGGCCGCGCAGCTTCACCTGGTGATCGAGGCGGCCCAGGAACTCCACGGCGCCGTCGGGCAGCGTGCGGGCGAGGTCGCCCGTGCGGTAGAGCCGCGCCCCGGGATCGCCCCAGCGCGCCGCCAGCGGGTCGGGCACGAAGCGCTCGGCCGTCAGGTCCGGCCGCTTCAGGTAGCCGCGGGCGAGCTGGACGCCGCCGATGTGCAGCTCCCCGGGCACGCCAACCGGAGTCAGACCGCCGTCGCGGTCGAGCACCACGATGCGGGTGTTGGCGACCGGCCGGCCGATCGGCACGGCGCCGCGCCCCTCCTCCCGCTCGCAGGCCCAGTACGTGACGTCCACCGCCGCTTCCGTCGGACCGTAGAGGTTGTGCAGCTCCGCCCCGAGACGGTCGTGGAACCGCTTCACCAGCTCGAGCGGCAGCGCCTCGCCGCTCGCCATCACCCGGCGCAGCGAGGAGCACGCTTCGATCCCCGGCGCATCCACGAAGACCCGCAGCAGGGAGGGGACGAAGTGCAGTGTGGTGATCCCCTCCGCGGCGATGGCCTCGACCAGATACGCCGGGTCCTGATGCCCGCCGGGACGGGCCATCACCAGCCGCGCGCCGGTCATCAACGGCCAGAAGAACTCCCAGACCGAGACGTCGAAGGAGAACGGCGTCTTCTGGAGCACCCGGTCCGCGGGCGTCAGGCCGTACTGGGCCTGCATCCAGAGCAACCGGTTGACGATCCCCCGGTGCGAGTTCATCGTCCCCTTCGGACGGCCGGTCGAGCCCGAGGTGTAGATCACGTAGGCCAGGTCCGACGGATCGGCCCCGCCGTCCAGCCCCGGCTCCAGTGGATCCAGTACCGCGCCGCGGACGATCGTGCCGTCCAGCGAGATCACCTCCGCGCGGTGCTCCGGCAGCCGGTCGAGCAGCCGGTCCTGGACCAGGATCACCGGCGCTGCGGCGTCCGCGATCATGTAGGCCAGGCGGTCGGCCGGATAGGCCGGATCGAGCGGCAGGTAGGCGCCGCCGGCCTCCAGGATGGCGAGCAGGCCCACCACCATCTCCAGCGAGCGCTCGGCGAAGACGCCCACCGTCACGTCCGGCCCCACCCCCAGGCCCCGCAGCCGCCGGGCCAGCCGGCGCGCCGAGGCCAGCAGCTCGGCGCAGGTCAGCGACTCGCCTTCGTAGGACACGGCCGTACGATCGGGCGTCCGCGCCGCCTGCTCCGCGATGATCCCGTGGAGCGTGCCCGGCTCCGGCGCCAGCCAGCCGGCGGCCGTCGAGTCGTTCCACTCGAAGAGGATCTGGTGCTCCTCGCCCGCGGCGAGCAGGGGGAGCGTCGAGAGGGCGCGGCCGGGCTCGCCGGCCGCGGTCAGCAGGTTGGCGAAGTGGGCGCCCAGCCGCAGCACCGTGGCGGCGTCGAAGAGGTCCGAGTTGTAGAGCCACTCCAGCGTCATGCCATGGGCCTGGGCGCGGGCGCGCAGGGTCAGGTCGAGCTTGGAGGTGCTCTCCTCGAGGGCGCCCGGGGTGAGCGTCAGGTCCGGCACGCTAAGCGCGCCGAACTCCGCCTCCACCAGCAGGAGCTGCACCTGGAACAGAGGCGTGCTGCCCAGGTTGCGGTCCGGGGAGATCTCGGCCACCAGCCTGGCGAACGGCAGGTCCTGATGGGCGAAGGCGCCCAGCGCGACCTCCCGCGCCCGGTCCAGGATCTCGCCCAGGCCGGGATCGCCGGCCAGCCGCAGGCGCAGCACCAGGGAGTTGATGAACAGGCCGATCATCCCCTCCAGCTCCGCGCGGTTGCGCCCGGCCACCGGCGTGCCGATGGTGAGGTCCAGGCTCCCCGACTCGCGGGCCAGCAGGGCCGCGTAGACCGCCAGCAGGCCCATGAACAGGGTCGATCCCTTCTCCTGGCAGAGCCGCCGCAGGGGCGCCACCGCCGCCTCCGGCAGCTCCTGCGTGGCGCGGCGGCCGTGGTAGCGCTGCACGGCCGGGCGCGGCCGGTCGGTGGCGAGCTGCGACAGCGCGGGCGCGCCCTGGAGCTGCTGCCGCCAGTAGCCGAGCTGCGCGTCGAGCGCCGGGCCGCCGGCCAGGAATCCACGCTGCCAGACGGTGAAGTCCGCGTACTGGAGCGGCAGCTCCGGAAGCGGCGACGGGCGCCCCGCGCGGAAGGCCGGGTAGAGCGCCGCGATCTCGCGGATCAATACGCCGATCGACCAGCCGTCGCTGACGATGTGGTGGAGGTTGAAGACCACGCTCCACTCGCGGCCGCCGCGGCGCAGGGCGAGGAGCCGCAGCAGGGGGCCGCTGGTGAGATCGAACGGCCGCTCCACCTCGGCCGCGCTCCACAGCGCCGCCTCCGCTTCGCGGGCCGCCGGCGGCAGCGCCTGCAGGTCGATCACCGGCACGGCCACGGCCAGGGCGGGCGCCACCACCTGGACGGGTCCGGCGCCGGTCTCGGAGAAGGTCGTGCGCAGCGACTCGTGCCGGCGCACCACCTCGTTCAGCGTGGCGCCGAGCGCGGCGATGTCGAGGTCCCCCTCCAGGCGCAGGTGGGCGGGGAGGTTGTAGGCCGTGGAGCCGGGGTCCAGGCGGTCGAGGAACCAGAGGCGCTCCTGGCCGAAGGAGAGCGGGAACGGCCCCGCGCCGCCGATCCGGGGGATGGGGGCCCAGGCCTCGCGCTCCCCCCCCGCCTCGTAGCCGAGCTCGGCGGCGAGCTGGCGGGTGCCGGCGCCGAGGAAGTCCTCCGCCGCCAGCTCGCGCCAGCGCTCCCCCGCTTTGGCGTTGACCCCCGAGTGCTGGTGGAACTTGACGTCGCCGAGCATGCGCGACTCGGCGTGCAGGCCGTCGGTCATCCGCGCCGAGCGATCCTTGTAGGGCTCGGCCATGTCGGGGTGGTAGGCGATGCCGAGGAACCCGCACAGCTCGCGCAGCACCCCCTCGGGCTCGGCCACCAGATCCTCGAAGCGCACCACGTGCCGGCGCTCCTCCGGGATGGTGGCCAGGAACTCGCGGATGTTGCGCTGCGCCAGCAGCCAGCTCAGCTCGGCGAGCTGGCGGCGTGTGAAGCCCTCGGCGCGCGGGAAGAAGACCTGCTCGATGCGCGCCTCCTCGAAGGAGGCGATGGTGGCGTAGGGGTGGCGCAGCAGGTGGACGTAGCGCGCCCCCTCGAAACCCGCCTCGGCGCGCCGCAGCGTCTCCAGGCTCCAGGCATAGGTCGGCGTCTTGTCGACCAGCATGCGGCCGCCGATCCAATCCTGGAGGAGGCCGTAGAGCTCGCGCGTCGTGCCCCCCCGGGCCTCGAGGTCGTCCACCACCTGCCGGGCCTCGTCGACGCCGCAGCGGCGGGCCTCCATGACGGCGCGGAGGACGCCCTCGAGGCGGAAGGCGTCGCGGCCGGAGAAGGCGTCGCGCCGCTCGGCCAGGGTGTCGAACTCCAGCAGCTCCAGCTCCGGCGGCGCGAACATCCCGGGGTGGCCGCCCAGCATCACGCGCAGCAGCGTGCTGCCGGAGCGCGGCGGCGCCAGCACGAAGAGGGCGGGCGGATTCCTCGGCAGCCGGGCGATCGCCTCCGGCAGTGCCCCCGGCTCGTGCAGGGTGGCGCGAAAGCGGACCAGGAGGCCCATCTCGACACGCCCTGCCGTGGCCTCTGGCGCGCTCGTCTCCTCCACTTCGATCCCGAGGCGCCCCGCGAGGGCTCCGGCGTGCTGCGCGGCCAGGTAGGCGGCGAGCCGGGCCACCGTCGGATGGTCGAAGATCACCACCACGTGGAGGATCTCCCCCAGCTCCTGCTGCAGCCGGTTGATCAGCACGGCGCCCGAGATGGAGGTGCCGCCCAGGGCGAAGAAGTCGTCGTGGACCCCGATCTGCCCGATCCCGGCGACCTCGCTCCAGAGGCCGGCCACCCAGGCCTCCAGGGGCGTGCGCGGCGGCACGGACTCGGCGGACTCCGGCCGTGCCTCGGGCGCCGGCAGGGCCTTGCGGTCCACCTTGCCGCTGGGGGTCAGCGGCATCTCCGGCAGCACCACCATCGCGGTGGGCAGCATGTACTCCGGCAGCGACCGCGCGAGGGTGCCGCGCAAGGCGTCCAGCTCCGGCACGGGATCGGCCACCAGATAAGCGACCAGCCGCGTCTCGCCGCCGCCGTCCGTACGCGCCATTACCACCGCCGCCTTGACGCCCGGCAGCTCGCCGAGCGCCGCCTCGATCTCCCCCAGCTCGATGCGCAGGCCGCGCAGCTTCACCTGGTGATCGATGCGGCCCAGGAACTCGACGGCGCCGTCCGGCAGCGTGCGGGCCAGGTCCCCCGTGCGGTAGAGCCGCGCTCCGGGCTCCTCCCATCGCGCCGCCAGCGGATCGGGCACGAAGCGCTCGGCGGTCAGGTCCGGCCGCTTCAGGTAGCCGCGGGCGAGCTGGATACCGCCGATGTGCAACTCGCCGGGAACCCCCACCGGCACCGGCCGGCCCGAGGGGTCGAGCACCACGATGCGCGTGTTGGCCACCGGCCGGCCGATCGGCACCAGCCCGCGGCCGTCCTCCCGCTCGCAGGACCAGTACGTGACGTCCACCGCCGCCTCGGTCGGGCCATAGAGGTTGTGCAGCTCGGCCCCCAGGCGGTCGTGGAAGCGCCGCACCAGGTCCAGCGGCAGGGCCTCGCCGCTCGCCATCACCCGGCGCAGCGAAGAGCAGGCTTCGATCCCCGGCACCTCCACGAACACCCGCAGCAGCGAGGGGACGAAGTGCAGCGTGGTGATCCCCTCCGCCGTGATGGTCTCGACCAGATAGGCCGGGTCCTGATGCCCGCCGGGCCGGGCCATCACCAGCCGCGCTCCCGTCATCAGCGGCCAGAAGAACTCCCAGACCGAGACGTCGAAGGAGAACGGCGTCTTCTGGAGCACCCGGTCCGCAGGCGTCAGGCCGTATTGGGCCTGCATCCAGAGCAGCCGGTTGACGATCCCCCGGTGCGAGTTCATCGTCCCCTTCGGGCGGCCTGTCGAGCCCGAGGTGTAGATCACGTAGGCCAGGTCCGACGGATCGGCCCCGCCGGCCAGCCCCGGCTCCAGTGAATCCAGTACCGCGCCGCGGACGATCGTGCCGTCGAGCGGGACTACCGTAGCGTCGTGCTCCGGCAGCCGTTCGAGCAGGCGGTTCTGGACCAGGATCACGGGCGCCGCGGCGTCCGCGATCATGTAGGCCAGACGGTCGAACGGATAGGCGGGATCGAGCGGCAGGTAGGCGCCGCCGGCCTCCAGGATCGCCAGCAGGCCCACCACCATCTCCAGCGAGCGCTCGGCGAAGACGCCCACCGCAACGTCCGGCCCCACCCCCAGGTCCCGCAGCCGCCGGGCCAGCCGGCGCGCGGAGGCCAGCAGCTCGGCGCGGGTCAGCGACTCCCCTTCATAGACCACCGCCGCGGCATCCGGCGCGCACGCGGCCTGCCGCGCGATGATCTCGTGGAGGGTGCCCGGCCGCGGATTCACCCAGCCCGCCACCGCCGTGTCGTTCCACTCGGCGACCACCTGATGCTCCTCGGCGGAGGCCATCAGCGGCAGCGAGGAGAGGGCGCGGTCGGGGTCGGCCACGGCGGCGGCGAGCAGGGTCGCGAAGTGATCGCCCAGCCGGCGCACGGTCGCGGCGTCGAAGAGGTCGGTGTTGTACAGCCAGATCAGCTCCATCCCCCGCGGCCGGGCGTGCGCCCGCAGGGTGAGGTCGAGCTTCGAGGTGCTCTCCTCCAGGGCGACCGGCGCCAGGGTCAGCCCGGGCAGGTGCAGCTCCTGGTAGTCGGCCTCGACCAGCACGAGCTGGATCTGGAACAGCGGCGTCTGGCTGAGATTGCGCTCCGGCGCCAGCTCCCCCACCAGCCTGGCGAACGGCAGGTCCTGGTGGGCGTAGGCGCCGAGCGCGATGCCGCGCACCTCGGCCAGCAGCTCGCGCAGGCCGGGATCGCCGGGCAGCCGCAGGCGCAGCACGAGGGAGTTGATGAACAGCCCGATCAGACCTTCCAGCTCGCCCCGCTTGCGCCCCGCGACCGGCGTGCCCACCGTCAGGTCGTCCGCGCCGGACTGGCGCGCCAGCAGCCCGAAGAAGGCCGCCGCCACCCCCATGAACAGGGTGGCGCCCTCGCCCTGGCAGAGGCGGCGCAGGATCGCCACCGGCTCCGCCGGCAGCTCCTGCCGCACGCTGCCGCCGTGGAAGCGCTGCACCGCGGGGCGCGGCCGGTCGGTGGGGAGCTGCGACAGCGCCGGCGCGCCCTGGAGCTGCCGCCGCCAGTAGCCGAGCTGCGCGTCGAGAGCCGGGCCCTGGAGGAAGCCCCGCTGCCAGGCGGCGAAGTCAGCGTACTGGAGCGGCAGCTCCGGCAGCGGCGACGGCCGGCCCGCGCGCAGGGCCGGATAGAGGGCCGCGATCTCGCGGATCAGCACCTCGATCGACCAGCCGTCGCCGACGATGTGGTGGAAGTTGAACACCGCGCTCCACTCGCGACCGGTCAGCCGCAGCAGGAGCATGCGCAGCAGCGGCCCGTGGGCGAGGTCGAACGGCCGCGCCGCCTCGACGGCGCTCCAGCGCGCCATCTCCCGCTCGCCCCTCGCCGCCGGCAGGCCGCGCAGGTCGACCACCGGCACGCTCAGCTCCAGCTCCGGGGCGATCACCTGCACGGGACCGCTCGCGCCCTCGGCGAAGGTGGTGCGCAGCGCCTCGTGCCGGCGCACCACCTCCTGGAGAGCCGCCTTCAGGGCGGGCACGTCGAGATCCCCCGCCAGGCGCAGGTGGGCGGGGATGTTGTAGGCCGCCGAGCCGGGGTCCATGCGGTCGAGGAACCAGAGTCGCTCCTGGCCGAAGGAGAGCGGCAGCGGCTCCCCTGGCCGCCGCGGCAGCGGCCGCGGGCGGCTGGGGTCGGTTGCCTCCTTCTGGCGGCGGCGCAGCTCCAGCAGCCGGCGCTGCTCGGGCGTGAGCGCCGCCAGACGGCGCTGGAGGTCCAGGTCGGCCTGGCTCGGCGGGGTCATGCGGACTCCTTGGCGGTACGGCTCGACTCTTCGAGGTATGCGGCTTTGGCTTCGGCCACGGACATCTCCTCGATCTCGCGCAGCAGCGCGTCCAGGTCTTCCCCGACGTCCGCGGGCGGAGCGCCGGCGACGGCGGCGGCCATCCCCGCCACGGTCGGGGCCGCGAACAGGGCGTCGAGCGGCAGGTCGACGCCGAGCGCGTCGCGCAGCCGCGACATCAACTGGGTGGCGAGCAGAGAATGCCCCCCGAGGTCGAAGAAGTTGTCGTCGACCCCCACCCGCTCGAGGCCGAGGAGACCCTGCCAGATCTCCGCGACGGTGCGCTCCGTCTCGTCGCGCGGCGCCACGTAGGCGTTGCGCAGGTCGGGGCGGGCGTAGGCGGCGCGCCCTCCGGCCGCCTCGCCGCGGACGAGGGCTTCCAGATAGGCGCGCACCGCCGCCGGGTCCTTGGTGGAGACGATCACCTGCGGCCAGGCGCCGCGCTGAAGGATTCGCAGGAAGACCCGGCGGCCTTCCTCCGGAGCGATGCCGGTGGCGAGCACCTGCTCGCGCATCCGCCGCAGGTCCTCGCCCAGGCCGGAGAGGTCGGCGATCATCCCCACGTCGCACCAGGTGTCCCAGTCCACGGCCACGGTGTACGGCGCGCCGGGCCGCGACGCCCGGAGCTGCGCCCAGGCGTCGAGGAAGGCGCTCGCCGCAGAGAGCGAGGTCTGCCCCGGCTCGCCCGAGTGGGCGCCCGCCGAGGCGGTGAGGACCATGAAGTCGAGCGGCTCGCCGGCCAGCAGCTCGTCGAGCACCCGCAGGCCGCGCACGGTGGGCGCCATCACGGCTTCCAGCTCGGCGGCCGTTTGGAGCTGGAGGACGCCGCCGCCGCGGGCTCCGGCGGCATGGACCACGCCGTGGATCGCGCCGAAGCGCCGCCGGACCTCGTCGAGAGCGGCGGCCACCGCGGCGCGGTCGGTGATGTCGGCGGCCAGCGGCAGCACCTCGGCCCCAGCCTCTTTCAGCCGCCGCAATCCGGCCGCGTCTCCAGTTCCCCGCGAGAGCAGGCCCAGGCGCACCCGGCGCCCTTCGGCCAGGGCAGCGGCCATCTCCAGCCCCAGGCCGCCGGTGCCGCCGGTGATCAGGTAGACGCCGTCGTCGCGGATGCGGAGCGGCTTCTCCGCCGCCTCCTCCAGCCGCACCGGTTCCCAGACCGGCGTCCAGCGGTGGCGCCCGCGCAGGGCCGCCATACGCTCGCCCGTGGCCGCCGCCAATTCGCGCACGAGGTCCGCGGCGGTGACCGTCGGCGGAACGTCGACGACGCGGCAGGAGACGCCCGGCAGCTCCCAGGGGATCACCCGGGCCGGCCCCAGCAGCGTCGCCGCCGCCGGCCGCAGCTCCTCCGAGCCGTCCACCTCGAACAGGCCGCTGGCCGCCACCACGAGATTCAGCGGCTGGCCGCCGCCAGCCTCGCTCCACCCCCGGGCCAGCGATACCAGGCTGCGGAAGCCGCTCTCCTGCTCCTCCTCGAACGAAGCGGCAGGCGCCACGCACCCGAGGTGCAGCACGGTCCGGGGCAGGAGCCCGCGAAATACAGAGGCAAAATCGTGGCCGTCCGTGGCCTCGGCGGGAACGTCCCTCTCCCCCAGGAGCTTCAGCACCCCGTCCGCCAGCGCGCCGGAGCCCACGACCAGCACCGGACCCGCCACGTCTCCAGCCGGCGCGGGGAGCGACCGTTTCCAGGTCGGCACGGCGAGCCAGTCCGCGGGATCGGGGCGCTTGGCGAGCGGATTCCCGGCGACGGCCGGCCGCACCGCGCCCAGCGGCCCTCCCCCCTCCACCCAGTACCGCTGGCGCTGGAAGGGGTAGGTGGGCAGCGACACGCGCAGCCGGCGCTCCCCCTCGTGGATGGCATTCCAGTCGGGAACGATCCCCGCGAGCCAGAGCCGGCCCAGGGCGGTCAGCAGGAAGGTGTGGTCGTTGCGCCGGTCGCTCGCGTGCGGCAGCGAGGCCACCGCCACGGCGCCGGCCTCGCGCGCCAGTGTGGTCAGCGTGTTGCCCGGGCCCACTTCCAGCAGCAGACGGTCGGGCTCCGCCGCCAGCGCCGCCAAGCCGTCCGCGAAGCGCACCGTGGCCCGGATCTGGCGCGCCCAGTACTCGGGATCGGTGGCCTGCCCGGCGGTGATCCAGGTCCCCGTCACGTTGGAGACGAAGGGGATCGACGGCGACGACAGGCGCACGCGCCGCACCCGCTCGGCGAACAGCTCCAGGGCGGGCTCCATCATCGCCGAGTGGAAGGCGTGGGAGGTGCGCAGGCGGCGGTTGCGGACTCCCCGCGCCTCCAGCTCCGCCGCCAGCGCCGCCACAGCGGGCTCCGGGCCGGCCACCACCGCGCGCTGCGGGCCGTTGACGGCGGCGAGCGCTAGATCCTCACCGAGCAGCGGCACAATCTCGGATTCCGGCAGCGAGACCGCGAGCATCGCCCCCGGCTCCATGGCGGCCATCAGCCGGCCCCGCTCGGCGACCAGCGCCAGGGCGTCGGCGAACGAAAAGACGCCGGCCAGGCAGGCGGCCACGTACTCGCCGATCGAATGGCCGATCATCGCCGCCGGCCGCACCCCCCAGGCCATCCACTGCCGCGCCAGCGCGTGCTCGACGGCGAACAGCGCGGGCTGCGTGAATTCCGTACGCGCCAGCTCCTCCCCAGTGGCATTGAACAGGAGGTCCCGCAGGTCGCGCCCGATCAGCGGCAGCAGCAGGTCGCCGGCGCGGTCGAGCTCGGCCCGGAAGACCGGCTCGGCGCGGTAGAGCTCCGCCGCCATCCCCGCGTGCTGGGCGCCCTGGCCGCTGAACAGGAAGGCCACGGAACGCGCCTCGCCGCCGCCGAAGAGGAGCCGCTCCCGGTCGCCACCTTCGAACACGGCCACGGCGTCGGCGGCGTCGCGGCAGAGGGCCACCGCGCGGCGCTCGAAACGGCGCCGTCCCACCTGGAGCGTGAAGGCGGCGTCCGCTAGGTCGAGCCCGGGATGGCTCCGCAGATGCTCCGCGAGGCGGGAGAGGGCGGCTTCGAGAGGGGCGTCCCCGCGCGCCGAGAGCGGCAGGAGCTGCCAGGGACCGCCCGGCGTCCCCGGCGCCACCGCCGGCGGCTGCTCCAGGACGATGTGGGCGTTGGTGCCGCCGATCCCCATGGAGCTGACGCCGGCCCGCCGCGGCGAGGTCCCCCCGGCCGGCCAGTCCGCCAGCCGGCTGTTGACGCGGAACGGCGTCCTCTCCAGCTCCAGCTTGGGGTTGGCGGCCTCGAAGTGGAGGCTCGGCGGGATCTTCCCGTGCTCCAGGATGAGGGCCGCCTTGATCAGGCCGGCGACTCCGGCCGCGCTGTCGAGGTGCCCGATGTTGGTCTTGACCGAACCGATCGCGCAGCTCCCCGTCCCGGCGCCGGGACCAAACGCCTGGGTCAGCGCCGCGATCTCGATGGGGTCGCCGAGGTCCGTGCCGGTGCCGTGGGCCTCGATATAGCCGACGGTCTCCGGCGGCACCTGGGCCACGCCCATCGCCTGCGCGATCACCCGCGCCTGGCCGTCGACGCTGGGCGCGGTGTAGCCCACCTTCACCGCGCCGTCGTTGTTGACCGCCGAGCCCTTGATGACGGCGTGGATGCGATCGCCGTCCTTCAGGGCGTCTTCGAGACGCTTGAGCAGCACGGCTCCGGCCCCGTTGCCGCCCACGAAGCCGCCGGCCCGGACGTCGAAGGCGCGGCAGTGGCCGTCGGGCGAGAACACCGCTCCCTCGTGGTGCTGGTAGCCCGTCTCCTGCGGCAGCCGGATCGAGACGCCCCCCGCGAGCGCGGCGTCGCACTCGCCCGAGAGCAGGCTCTGGCAGGCGAGGTGGGCCGCCACCAGCGAGGTCGAGCAGGCGGTCTGCACCGACAGGCTGGGCCCTCGCAGCCCCAGCTTGTAGGAGACCCGCGAGGCGAGGAAATCCTTGTCGTTGGCGATCGAGGCCTGGAAGTTCCCCACCGAGTCCCGGACCTCCGGGTCACCCAGGAGGTTGAAGACGTAGGTGTTCATGCCGACGCCCGCGAACACCCCCACGTCGCCGGTGATACCCGCGGGATCCAGGCCGGCCTCCTCGAAGGCTTCCCAGGCGCACTCGAGGAAGATCCGTTGCTGCGGGTCCATCACCTCCGCCTCGCGCGGGCTGTAGCCGAAGAAGCCGGCGTCGAGATCCGCGGCGCCGTCGATGATCCCCCGCGCCCGGACGTAACGGGGATCGGCGAGGTCGGCCGCCGGGACTCCGGCGCCCCGCATCTGCTCCTCGCTGAAGAACGTGATCGATTCGACGCCGCCGGTCAGGTTGTCCCAGAACCGCTCGATCGAACCGGCGCCCGGGAAGCGGCAGGACATGCCGATGATGGCGATGCCGGTCTCCGCGCGGCCCGCCGCGTCCCGCCGGGCCAGGGCGCGATCCATGCCGATCCGCGCCGCCGGGTTCTCCTCGCCGGCCGAGCTCAGGCGGTCCGCGAGGGCGCCGACGGTCGGATACTTGAACAGGTCGACCAGCGCCAGGTCGAAGCCCGGGAACGCCTCCCGCAGCCGCGTGTGCACGCGGGCCATCAGCAGCGAGTGGCCGCCGAGGTCGAAGAAGCTGTCGTTCACCCCCACGCGCTCGACCTGGAGCACCTCGCGCCAGACCTCGGCGATCCGGCGCTCGGCGTCGTTACGCGGCACCACGTAGGGCGCCGTGGCATCGGGAGCCCCGTCGGGCGCCGGCAGGGCCTTGAGGTCCACCTTGAGGCTCCCCGTGAGCGGCAAGGTGGCGAGCAACACCACCGCCGCGGGGACCATGAACTCCGGCAGAGCCGTCTTGAGGAAGGCGCGCAGGTCGGCGCCGGTGGGAGCCTCCCCCGGCTTCGGCACGGCGTAGGCCACCAGGCGCTGGATGCCGGGCGCGTCCTCGCGGACCATGGCGACCGCCTGCCCGACCGCGGGGTGGCGGTGGAGCGCCGCCTCGATCTCCCCCAGCTCGATCCGGTAGCCGCGCAGCTTCACCTGCCCGTCGTTGCGGCCGGCGAACTCGAGCTCGCCACCCGCCCGCCGGCGGCCGAGGTCGCCGGTGCGGTAGAGGCGCTCCCCGGGCACGCCGCCGCAGGGGTCGGGCACGAACCTCTCCGCCGTCAGGTCCGGCCGGCCCAGATAACCGCGCGCCACCCCTTCGCCGCCGAGGTAGATCTCGCCGATGACGCCGGTCGGGACGGGCCGCAACCGCCGGTCGAGGACGTAGGCGCGGGTGCCCGCGACCGGACGGCCGATCGGCGGCGCTGCCCGCAGTCCCGGCGGGCAGCGCCACGCCGTCGAGTAGATCGTGGTCTCGGTGGGGCCGTAGCAGTGGGTGAGCTCCAGGACCGACGACCAGTGGGCGGCCAGGTCCGGCGGGCAGGCTTCGGCGCCGACGCACACGGCCCGCACAGAAGGGATCGCCTCATGGCCGAGCGTCTCGAAGACAGCCGGTGTGATGACGAGCGCGGTGATCTCCTGCCGGCGCAGCTCGGCCGCCAGGTCGATCCCCATCAGGCCGTCCGGAAGGAGCACCATCTCGGCTCCCGCCGCGAACGCCGAGAAGATCTCGAAGACCGACGCGTCGAAGGAGAGCGAGGTGTTCTGCGTCGTGCGGCTCTCCGGGCCGAGCCGCAGGCGTCGCACGCCATCGGCGATCAGACGGCAGGCGCCGCGATGGGGCACGAGCACCCCCTTGGGCCGGCCGGTCGATCCGGAGGTGTAGATCACATAGGCGAGGTTGCCGCCCGTCACTCCGTCCGGCGGCCCTTGCGCTTCCTGCCCGGGCGTGCCCGGCCATTCGCTGTCGAGAAGCAGGAGCCCTTCCTGGCGCTCCGGCAGAGCGGAGAGCAGCTCGCTTTCGGTCAGCAGCAACGGCGCGGCGCACTCTTCCAGCACGAACGCCAGCCGCTCCCTGGGATGGCTGGGATCGAGGGGCACGTAGGCGCCCCCCGCCTTGAGGATCCCCAGCAGGGCCGCCATCCGCCGCGGCGTTTTCGCCATGCAGAGGGCGACCGGCACCTCGGGTCCCACGCCCAGGGCCCGCAGGACGTGGGCGAGGCGGTTGGCGTGGCGCTCCAGGTCGCGGTAGGTCCAGCGCTCCTCGCCGGCGGCGATGGCGGGAGCGTCCGGGCGCTCGCCGGCCTGGGTCTCGAACAGACGGTGCAGGCATTCGGCCGCGAGCGGCTCCCCCGGCCCGCCGTCGCCCGCGGCGAGAAGCGCCCGCACCTCGCTATCCGGCAGGAAGGGGAGGTCGGCCGCGAGGCGGTCGAGCCCGGCGGGGAAGGCCGCGAGGAGCGATCCGAGCTGCCCGGCCATCCGCTCCACGGTCGCCGCCTCGAAGAGATCGGCGTTGTATTCGATCCAGCCGTCCACGCTCTCCGCCCCTTCCGCCAAGTGGAGGGTCATCTCGAATTTGGCGGTTCCCGAGTCGAGCGCGAGGGCCTCGAGCCGCAGGCCGGGCAGCTCCAGCGCCTCCGCCGCCGCGGGCTGCAGGGCGGCCATCACCTGCACCAGCGGCGGGCGGCTGAGGTCGCGCCGCGGCTGCAGCTCCTCGATCAGCCGCTCGAATGGGAGATCCTGATGGGCGTAGGCGGCGAGCGCCGTCTCGCAGACCCGGGCGAGCAGCTCCGACAGAACCGGCTCGCCCCGCAAATCTCCACGCATCACCAGGGTGTTGACGAAGAAGCCGATCAGCCCCTCGACGTCCGGGCGGTTGCGGTTGGCGATCGGCGAGCCGATCAACAGCTCGTCCTGGCCCGTGTAGCGCTGCAAGAGCAGCTCGAAGGCGGCGAGGATCACCATGAACAGCGTTCCGCCCTCCTTGCGGGCGGTCTCCCGCAAGCCGGCGACGAGCTCGGGCGCGAGCCGCACCGGGGCCTGGCTCCCGCGCACCGTCTGCACGGCCGGCCGGGGGTGGTCGGCCGGCAGCTCCAGGACGGTCGGCGCTCCCGCCAGGCGCTGGCGCCAGAAGCCGAGCTGCGCGTCGAGCGCGCCGCCCCGCAGCCACTCCCGCTGCCAGACCGAAAAGTCGGCGTACTGGATCGGCAGCTCGGGGAGCCGGGGGGTCCGGCCGGCCGCGAACGCCGGATAGAGCGCCGCGATCTCGCGCACCAGAACGCCCATCGACCAGCCGTCGCTGACGATGTGGTGGATGGTGAGGACCACCAGGTGCTCTTCTTCGGACATCCGGAGCAGCAGGGCGCGCAGCAGCGGCCCGCGCTCGAGGTCGAACGGGCGGCGGGCCTCGTCGATGCCCCGACGCCAGGCCTCCGCCCGCCGCTCCCCCGCCGGCAGCGCGCGCAGGTCGGCGACGGCGAACGGCAGGTCCCCTCGCCGGTGGATCACCTGGACCGGCCCCTCGGAACGGTCGGCGAAGGTCGTGCGGAGCGCCTCGTGCCGGCGGACCACCTCGCGCAGCGCGGCCTCCAGGGCCGGGGCGTCGAGCGGACCGGTCATCTCGAAGGCGGCGGGGATGTTGTAGAGCGGGCTCCCCGGCCCCATGCGGTCGAGGAACCAGAGCCGCTGCTGGGCGAAGGAGAGCGGAAACGCGTTCTCCCCCGCCGCGCGCGGCCGGCTCGGGATGCGCTCCGGCTCCGGGCGCGCCGCCCCGCGCCCTTCCTTCTCCAGACGCTTCAGCAGCAGGTCACGCTGCTGGGGCGTGAGATTTTTGAGCGCCGCGTTGAGGTCCGTCATGGCGCCTCCCCTCCAGGCATGGCGCCGATCTCGGCGAGCATCCGCGCCAGATCCTCCTCGCTGACCTGACCGGCGCGGGCTTCGACCACGGCGGCGGCCACGGCGGCCACGGTCGGCTCCGCGAACAGGCGGTCCATGGGCAGGTCGACCGCCAGCTCCTCGCGCAGCCGGGACATCAACCGGGTGGCCAGCAGCGAGTCGCCGCCGAGGTCCAGGAAGCTGTCGTGCACGCCCACCTGCTCCATCCCCAGCACCTGCCGCCAGACCGCGGCGACCCGCTCCTCCAGCTCGCCGCGCGGCGCCACGCAGGCGGTGGGGAGCGCGGGGCGGGGGTGCAGCGTCTGCGCCCGCTCCAGGACCGCCTCGGCGGCCGGCATCGCCGGACCCTCGGGATCGATCCCGCTGGGTTCTATCCAATACCGGTGGCGCTCGAAGGGGTAGGTGGGCAGCGGGATGCGCCGCCGCTCTTCGCCGGCGAACAGCGTCTCGGGATCGAGCGGCTCGCCGGCGAGCCAGCGCCGGCCGGCGGCGGCCAGGCGCGCCTCGGCCCCGGCGAGCGTGCCGGGGTCGGGACGGTCGAGCGCCGCCGCGGCGGAGGCGGCGTCCCGGCAGACCACGGCCACCCGGTGCGCGAACTCCTGCCGGCCCGCGATCAGGGTGAAGGCAGCATCGCCGAGGTCGGTCTCCGGATGGGCGCGGAAGTGCTCCGCCAGGTTGCGGACGGCCGCGGCCAGCGCGTCCGGGGTCTTGGCGGAGACGGCCAGCAGGCGCCACGGCCCGGCGGCGGCCAGGCGCTCCGGCAATGCCGGCGGGGCCGGCGCCTCCTCCAGGATGACGTGAGCGTTGGTGCCGCCGAAGCCGAAGGAGCTGACGCCGGCCCGGCGGGGCGCGCCGTCGCGCTTCCACTCCGCCAGCTCTCGGTTGACGTAGACCGGGCTGGCGGCGAAGTCGATGCGCGGATTCGGCCGCTCGAAGTGGAGGCTGGGCGGGATCTCGCCGTGCTGCAGCGCAAGCACGGTCTTGATCAGCCCGGCGATGCCGGCGGCGATGTCGAGATGGCCGATGTTGGCCTTGACGGTGCCGAGGGCGGCGAAGCCCCGCTTCGGGGTGCGGGCGCGGAACGCCTTGGCGAGCGCCTGGATCTCGATCGGATCGCCGAGGGCGGTGCCGGTGCCGTGCCCTTCGATGTAGCCGATGGTCCCGGCATCGATCCCGGCCACCGAGAGGGCCTCGGCGATCACCCCGGCCTGCCCCTCGACCGACGGCGCCGTGTAGCCCACCTTCATCCCGCCGTCGTTGTTCACCGCCGAGCCGCGGATCACCGCGCGCACCGTGTCGCGGTCCCTGACGGCGTCCTCCAGGCGCTTGAGCACCACCACGCCGGCGCCGCCGCCGAAGACCGTGCCGCGGGCCTCCGCGTCGAAGGCCCGGCAGTGGCCGTCCGGCGCCAGGATCGAGTCCTCCTGGAAGCGGTAGCCCGCCCGCTGCCCGACGTTGATCGAGACGCCCCCGGCCAGCGCCACGTCGCACTCCTGGTTGAGCAGCGCCTGGCAGGCGAGATGGACCGCCACCAGCGAGGTCGAGCAGGCGCACTGCACGGACTGGCTCGCCCCTTTGAGGTTCAGCTTGTAGGAGACCCGCGTGGTCAGCGAATCGACGGCGTTGCCGACGATGAGCTGCAAGGGGTCGACCGTCGCCGCCACCTGCGCGTTGCGGGCGAGGTTGAACAGCAGGTAGGTGCTGGTGGTGGCGCCGCCGAAGACGGCGGTCACCGCCGCCGGGGATTCCGGGTCGTAGCCGGCGTCCTCGAGCGCCGTCCAGCAGGTCTCCAGGAAGAGCCGGTGCTGGGGATCGAGGATCTCCGCCTCGCGGTGGCTGATGCCGAAGAACGGGGCGTCGAACTCGTCGATCCCGTCCGGCATCGCCACCGCCGGCACCCACGCCGGGTCGTCCGCGGCACGGCCGGCGCCGAGCGCCGCCATCTCCTCGCGGGAGAGGGTGCGCACCGACTCCACCCCGGCGCGGAGGTTGCGCCAGAGCTCCGCCACACCGCGGGCACCGGGGAAACGCCCGGCCATCCCGACGATCGCGATCGTCCCTTCGAGCTCGTCCAGCGGGTGCGTCATCCGTCTATGAAACCTCCGCGGTGGCGCGCCGCCCCTTGCGGGCGGCCCGCCGCCGCTCGCCACGGTCCCGCTGCTCCTCGAAGGCCTCGTCAGGCTCCTCGCCAGGAGCCAGGAGCCTGGCGAGGGCCGCCACCGTCGGGCCTTCGAAGATGCTCACCTCGGAGACGTGCACCCCCAGCTCGCTCTTCAGGCGGGCGATGACGCGGATCGCCATCAGCGAGTTGCCGCCGAGGTCGAAGAAGTTGTCGTGCACGCCGACCGGCTCGATCCCCAGCAGGTCCTGCCAGACCGCCGCGATGCGCTGCTCCCCTTCGCCGCGCGGCGCCACGTAGGCGTTGGCGAGCAGCGGCCGCGGATGGGCGGCGCGCGCCGCCTGCGCCCGTTCGATCTCCGCCAGCGTGCTGGCGGCGCGGTTCTGCTCGAGACGGCCCGCGAGGTCGCGGGTCGAGATCACCAGCCAGGGGGAGGAGCCGGCCAGGGCCCGGCGGAAGACCTCCAGGCCCTCGGCCGTCGACAGGCCCAGCTTCAGCTCCTGCTGGCGCCACTCCCGGAGCTCCGCCGGCACTTCGGTGTCGACCGCCATGCCGGCCTCTCGCCAGGCGTCCCAGCCGAGCGACAGGGTGAAGGCGCCGCGGGCGCTGCGCTCCTGGGCGAAGGCGTCGAGGAAGGCGTTGGCCGCCGCGTAGTCCACCTGCCCGGGCTGGGCGAGCACGGCGGTGATCGAGGAGAAGAGAACCATGAAGTCGAGCGGCTCGCCGTCGAAGAGCTCGTCGAGCACCAGGGCGCCCTTCACCTTGGGCGCCAGCACCGCCTCGGCCGCCCCTCGGGTCTTGACCTGGACGATGCCGCCGCCCGGCCGGCCGGCGGCGTGGATCACCCCGTGGACGGCGCCGAAGCGGGCGACCGCGGCGTCCCGCGCCGCGGCCATCTCGGGCAGGTCCGCGGCGTCGGCGGCGAGGGTCATCACCTCGCTCCCCAGCGCTTCGAGGGCGAGCAGCTTGCGCAGGCGCCGGGAGGTGGCGTCCTCCTCGCCGTACGCCGCCAGCCACGAGCTCCACCCCTCCCGCTCCGGCACCGGCGTGCGGCCGACCAGCACCAGCCTGGCCGCCACCGCGCGGGCCAGCAGCCCGGCCACCTCCAGCCCCAGGGCGCCGAGGCCGCCGGTGATCAGGTAGACGCCCCCCTGCCGCAGGCGGCCGGCGCTCCCCTCGGCCGCCGGCAGCGGCAGCGGCTCCAGCTCCTGGACCCAGCGGAAGCTGCCGCGCAGCGCCGCGGCCGGCTCCCCCTCGGGGTCGAAGAAGGCGAGCTCCTCCAGCACCCGGCCGGCGAGCGCGCGCAGGCCGTCCCCTGGGGTCGAGGGGACCGCCGGGAGCACCACGTCGAGGCTCCGGCAGGCGAGGTTCGGGTACTCGCGCGGAATCACCCGGCAGGGACCGAGCAGCGCCGCCTTGAGCGGCTGCAGCGGCTCCTCGCCGGTGACCCGCTGCAGGCCATTCGAGACCGCCAGGATGCGCACCGGCTCGGTGAGTTTGCGCTTGCCCAGGGCCTGCGCCAGGAAGGTCAGGCTGAAAAAGCCGCGCTCCAGGGCGCGGTCGGCCCCTGGCAGGGACGCGCCGGCCTCCTCGGCGGTGACGTTCCAGAAATGCAGGACGGTGCCCGGCCGGACCTCGCGCGCGGCGAGCTCCTCGAGCAGCAGGTCGTAGCCGGCGGCGTTCCAGGCGTCGACGGTGAAGGCACGCTCCGCCGTACGGGCGAAGCGGTCCCCGGCGCGCACGGCGATCACTTCCCGCCCCTGGGCTTCCAGGAGGTCGACGGCCGCCGCGCCCAGGCCGCGATCGTCGAGGAAGACCAGCCAAGCGCCGGCCGTCTCCGCCGGAGCGGAAGGCGCCGGCGCGGTCCGCTTCCAGCTCGGCGCGTAGGACCACGCCGCGAGGTCACGCTGGCGGCGACCGCGGTCCTTGGCGCGCCCCTCGGTCTTGCGCGGCTCGACCCAGTAGCGCTGGCGCTGGAAGGGGTAGGTCGGCAGCGGCACCCGCCGCCGCCGCTCGTGGGCGTAGAAGCCGCTCCAGTCGACCTCGGCGCCGGCGAGCCAGAGCCGGGCGAGGGTGTCGAGCAGGAAGCGGACGTCGTCCGCCGCCTCCCGCGGGTGGCGCAGCGACGGCAGCACCGCATGCGCCGGCGTGCGCGCCGGGTGCTGCCGCACCAGGGTGGTCAGCACGTTGCCGGGGCCGACCTCCAGGAAGATCCGGTCGGGCTCGCGCAGCAGCTCGGCCGCGCCGTCGGCGAAGCGCACGGTGCCCCGGATGTGCTCGGCCCAGTAGAGCGGGTCGGTCGCCTCCTCGGGGCGGATCCAGGTGCCGGTCACGTTCGACAGGTAGGGCAGGCGCGGCGGCGACAGCTTGACCTTGCGCACCCGCTCGGCGAACGGCGCCAGCATCGGCTCCATCATCGCGGAGTGGAAGGCGTGCGAGGTGTGCAGCAGGCGGCCGTCGATCCCCCGCGCCGCCAGCCGCTCGCGCAACGCCTCCACCGCCGGGGTGGGACCTGCGACCACGCAGAGCGACGGGCGGTTGACGGCGGCCAGCGACAGCTCGCCGTCCAGCAGCGGCACCACGTTGACCTCGGGGAGCGGCACGGCGAGCATCGCGCCGCCGGGGAGCCGCTGCATCAGGCGGCCGCGCGCGGCGACCAGCGCCAGGGCGTCGCGCAGCGAGAAGACGCCGGCCAGGCAGGCGGCCACGTACTCGCCGATCGAGTGGCCGATCATCGCTTGCGGGCGCACTCCCCACTGCATCCAGAGGGTGGCGAGGGCGTACTCGACGACGAACAGGGCCGGCTGCGAGAGCGCGGTCTGGCGCAGCCGCTCGGCCGCCGCCGCCTCCTCCCCCGGCGCCGGGAAGAGCAGCTCGCGGAGGTCGAGCCCGAGGTGCGGGCGGAGCTGGTCGCAGCAGCGGTCCACCTCGCCGCGGAAGGCCGGCTCGCTCTCGTAGAGGCCGCGCCCCATGCCCGGGTACTGCGACCCCTGGCCGGTGAACAGGAAGACCACCGGCCGGTCCCCCGCCTCCTGGCGGACGGTCAGCAGGCGCTCGGGATCGCGCGACTCCAGCGCCCGCACGGCGTCCCCGAGGTCGCGGCAGAGCAGCGCCCGGCGATGGGCGAACGGCCGCCGCCCGACCTGCAGGGTATAGGTCACGTCGGCGAGGTCGAGCAGCGGGCGGCGGTCGAGGAAGGCCGCCAGCTCCGAGGTGGCGGTCTCCAGGGCCGGCTCGGCGTGGGCCGCGAGGAGCACCAGTTGCCACGGCCGCGAGGGGCCGGAAGGCTCGGCGAGCGGCGCCTCCTCGAGGATCACGTGGGCGTTGGTGCCGCCCATGCCGAGCGAGGTCACGCCGGCCCGCCGCGGCTGGCCGTCGGTCTCCCAGTCGCGTAGCGCCGCGTTGACGAAGAACGGGCTGTTGGCGAAGTCGATCTGCGGGTTCGGCCGCTCGAAGTGGAGGCTCGGCGGGATCTGCCGGTGCTCGAGGGCGAGCACCGCCTTGATCAGCCCGCAGACGCCGGCCGCCGAGTCGAGGTGGCCGACGTTGGACTTCAGCGAGCCGATGGCGCAGAAGTTCCGGCGGCCGGTGTGGGCGCGGAACGCCTGGGTCAGGGCGGCGATCTCGATCGGGTCCCCCATCGGCGTCGCCGTGCCGTGGCACTCGACGTAGCTCAGCGAGTCGGGGGAGACGCCGGCGTTGGCGTAGGCCATCGAGTAGACCTCGACCTGGCCGTCGACGCTGGGGGCGGTGTAGCTGACCTTGAGCGAGCCGTCGTTGTTGCAGGCCGACCCCTTGATCACGGCGTGCACGTGGTCGCCGTCGCGCAGGGCGTCGGCCAGCCGCTTGAGCACCACGACGCCGCAGCCGTGGCCGCTGACGAACCCCTTGGCGCGGGCGTCGAAGGTGCGGCAGTGGCCGTCCGGCGAGGTCGTCCCCCCCTCGTGGAACATGTAGCCGGAGAGCTCCGGCAGGTGGATCGACACGCCCCCCGCCAGCGCCATGTCGCAGTCGCGGTTGATCAGGCTCTGGCTGGCGACGTGGACCGCCACCAGCGAGGTCGACGAGGCGCTCTGGATGGTGATGCTCGGCCCCTTGAGGTTGAGCTTGTAGGAGACGCGCGAGGTCAGCGGGTCCTTGTCGTTGCCGAGCGACGCCTGCAGGGTGTCGGCCGAGGCCACCAGCTCCAGGTGCGACAGCAGGTTGGTGATCAGGTAGGTGTTCATGCTCTCGCCGCCGAACACCCCCACCCGGCCGGCCGGCCGCCCCGAGTTGTAGCCGGCCCGCTCCAGGGCCTCCCAGCAGGTTTCGAGGAAGATCCGGTGCTGCGGGTCCATCAGCTCGACCTCGCGCGGCGACAGGCCGAAGAGCCCGGCGTCGAACTGGTCGATCTCCCCCAGCACCCCCTTGGCCTTGACGTAGTCGGGGTTCGCCACCAGCTCGGGGTCGACGCCGGAGGCGAGCAGCTCCTCGTCGGTGAAGAAGTGGATCGACTCGCGGCCGTTCCTGAGGTTGTCCCAGAGCTGGTCGACCGTCCTGGCGCCCGGGAAGCGGCCGGCGAGGCCGACGACGGCGATCTCGACCTCGGCCCGCTCCTGCCGGGAGGGGATCTCGGCGGCGGCCGCCACCGGGCGCCGCGCGGCCTCGGGCGCCGCCGCCGGCGCCGAGAGCGCCGCCGCCAGCGAGCTGACGGTAGGGTTCTTGAACAGCTCGACCAGCGAGATGTCGCGGTCGAGCACCTCGCGCAGCCGGGCGTGGACGCGGGCGAGCAGCAGCGAATGGCCGCCGAGGTCGAAGAAGTTGTCGTGGATGCCCACCTTGCCGACCGCCAGCGCCTCCTGCCAGACGGTGGCGATGATCCGCTCGAGCTCGCTCTTCGGCGCCGCGTAGGCCGCCTCCAGCTCGGGGCGCACCCGCTCCGGCGCCGGCAGGGCGCGCGCGTCCACCTTGCCGTTGGGCGACAGCGGCAGCGCCGGCAGGAAGACGAAGGTCGAAGGCACCATGTACTCCGGCAGCTTGGCGCGCAGATGGGCGAGCAGGGCGCCGGCCGCCGGGGGCTCGCCGCCGTCCGCCGGGGCCGCGGCGACCACGTAGGCCACCAGCCGCTTCTCCCCCGCCTCCTGGCGCGGCACCACCGCCGACTCGGCCACCCCGGGGCAGGCCCCGAGCACGGTCTCGATCTCCCCCAGCTCGATGCGGAAGCCGCGCACCTTGACCTGCTGGTCGACGCGGCCGCGGAACAGGATGTTGCCGTCCGGCAGCCAGCTCGCGAGATCGCCGGTGCGGTACATCCGCCCGCCGCGCCCGAACAGGTCGGGCACGAAGCGGTCGGCGGTCAGCGCCGGGTTGCCGTGATAGCCGCGGGCGACGCCGTCGCCGGCGATGTAGAGCTTGCCGGTGCCGCCGACCGGCATCAGGCCCAGCTCGTAGTCGAGGATGTAGAGCTGGTGGTTCATCAGCGGGCGGCCGATCGGCAGCGTGCCGCCCGACTGCAGGTCCGCCATGCCGACCTGGTAGGAGGTCGAGCAGATGGTGGTCTCGGTCAGGCCGTAGCCGTTGACGATGGTCGCCGACTCCAGGATGCGGTCGACGTCGCCGGCGGTCAGCGCCTCGCCGCCGGCGAGGATCAGCCGCAGCCGGGGGAGCTCCTCCTTCATCGCGTTGAGGGTGGCGATCAGCGACGGCACGGTGGAGAGGATCGACACCTGGCTGCGCGCGACCAGCTCGACCAGCCGGCGGGTGTCGAGGATCTCCTCGCGGTCCGGCAGCACCAGGGCGCCGTCGGCGCAGAGGATGGGGAAGATCTCGCCGACGAAGCTCGCCGAGGCGATCGAGGTCAGCGGCAGCAGCCGGTCGCCGGCGTCCGGGCTGTAGCTGCGGATGAACGAGACCACCATGTTCACCAGGTTGCGGTGGGTGAGCACCACCCCCTTGGGCTGGCCGGTCGAGCCGGAGGTGTAGATGACGCAGGCGGCGTTGCCGGCGCTCCCCCGCAGCGGCGGGCGGCTGCCGGGGGCGGCGGCGATGCCCTCCCAGCCGGTGTCGAGGTGGAGCGCCACGCAACCCTCCGGCAGCGGCGCCGGCAGCAGCGGCGCCAGCTCCTCGCGGGTCAGCACCAGGCGGGCGCCGGCGTCGCGCAGCATGAAGGCGAGCCGCTCGCGCGGGTACTCGGGATCGAGCGGCAGGTAGGCGGCTCCGGCCTTGAGGATGCCGAGGATGCCGACGATCAGCTCCGGCGAGCGCTCGAGGCAGATGCCGACCAGGTCCTCCGGCCCGATGCCGCGGGCGATCAGGGTGTGCGCGAGCTGGCTCGACCGCCAGTCGAGCTCGAGATAGGCGGTCTCCTCGCCGCGGAAGACCACCGCCGGCAGCGCCGGCGTCTGCTCCACCCGCGCCGCGAACAGCCCGTGGATCAGCGCCTCCTCCGGGTAGTATGCGCGGGTGTGGTTCCAGGTGACCAGCAGCCGGTGGCGCTCGGCCTCGGTGAGCAGCGGCAGGTCGGCGAGCCGGCTTCCGGGGTCCGCGGCGAGGCCGGCGAGCAGGCTCTCGAAGTGCCGCGCCATGCGCTCGACCGTCTCGCCGTCGAAGAGGTCGGAGTTGTAGTTGAAGGCGGCGGCCAGGGCGCCCTCGCTCTCTCCCATGGTCAGCGTCAGGTCGAACTGCGCGATCCGCTCCTCCACCGGCATCGAGACCAGCGGCAGGCCGCCGACGGTGAGCCGCGCGCCCCCCTCGTTGAGGGCGAAGGGGGTGAGGTCCTGCCCCTTGATCAGCGGCGCCTTCTGCAGCACGAACATCACCTGGAACAGCGGCGAGCGGCTGGGATCGCGCTCCGGCTGCAGCTCCTCCACCAGCACCGGAAACGGGTAGTCCTGGTGCTCGAAGGCGCCGAGGGCGTGGCCGCGGACCTGGTCGAGGAGGGCGGCGAACGAAAGGTTGCCACGCAGGTTGCTGCGCAGCACCACCGGGTTGACGAAGTAGCCCACCATGCCGGTGAAGCCGGCGCGGGCGCGGCCGGTGGTGGGCACTCCGACCAGCAGGTCGCGCTGCGCGGTGTAGCGGTAGAGCAGCCCCTTGAAGGCGGCGAGCAGGGTCATGAACAGGGTGGCGTTGTGCTCGCGCCCGAGCGACGCCAGCCGCGCCGAGAGGTCCATCGGCAGGCGCAGCCGCCGCGTCGCGCCGCCATAGGTCTGGACCGGGGGGCGCGGCCGGTCGAGCGGCAGGTCGAGGACCGGCAGCTCGCCGGCCAGGCGCTCCCGCCAGTAGGCGCGCAGCCGCTCCCCCGCCGCCCCGGCCAGCATCTCGCGCTGCCAGCGGACGAACTCGACGTAGGGGGCGGCCGGCGGCAGCGCCGAGCCCTCCTCGCCCGCCCGCGCCGCCGGGTAGAGCGCGTCCAGCTCCTGGAGCATCACCGCCTGCGACCAGAAGTCGGTGGCGATGTGGTGGACCACGACCAGCAGCACGCGCTCCTGCCGGGAGCGCTCGAAGAGATAGACGCGCAGCGGCAGGCCGGCCTCGAGGTCGAACGGCCGGTTGGCCTCCTCGGCGATCTGCCGCGCCAGCTCCCCCTCGGTCCAGCGGGCGACGTTCTCCTGGAAGAAAGGGATCTCGACGCCGGCGTGGACCCGCCGCACCGGCTCCCCCTGCGGCGCCGAGAAGGTCGAGCGCAGGATCGGATGGCGGTCGACGATCGCCTGGAAGGCGCGGCGCAGGGCGCCGGCGTCGACCTCCCCTTCGATGGTGACCAGGCCGGGGACGTTGTAGGCCGCGCTCTCCGGATCGAGCAGGTAGAGCAGCCAGAGCGCCCGCTGGCCGTGCGACAGGGGGCGCTCGGCGTCCGCCGGCAGCGGCGGCGCCGCCGCCGGGGTGAGCAGCGCCTGGGCGCGGGCGGCGAAGGCGCGGGCCACCACGTCGGTGACGCTGGCCTCCGCGAAGAAGGTCTCCATGGGCACCGGCGCGCCCAGCCGCTCCTCCACGGCGTGCGCCAGCTCCATGACGTTGAGCGAATCGAGGGCGAAGCGGTGGAGCGGCGCGTGGACGTCGACCGCCGAGCGGGGCACCCCGGCCCGCGCCGCCACCTCGCCGGCCAGCCAGTCCCGCGCGCCCTCCTCGCCGCTGAGGTCGCCGGCGAGCGGCACCGTCACCACGCCGGTGGCGGCCCCCTCGGCCTCCCAGGCGGCGACCGCGGCGAGCTCCCCGGCCAGGAAGGCGGCGCGGCAGGCGCTCCGCCGCACCTTGCCGCTCGAGGTCTTGGGCAGGCTCGCGGTGCGGATCAGCACCACCGCCAGGAGCTGCGCCTCGTGCTCCTCGGCCACCGCGCGGCGGATCGCCGCCATCACCTCGCCGGGTTCGGCGTGGCGCGCCTCCCGCCGCATCTCCTGCACCACCACCAGCCGCTCCTCCCCCTCCTCGTCGACGCTGAAGGCGGCGCCGCAGCCGGGGCGCAGGGCGGGGTGGCTGGCCTCCACCGTCATCTCGATGTCCTGCGGATAGTGGTTGCGGCCGCGGATGATGATCAGGTCCTTGGCGCGGCCGGCCACGAACAGCTCGCCGTTGGCGAGGAAGCCGAGGTCGCCGGTGCGCAGGAACGGCCCCTCGCCGTCCCGGGTCAGCGCCTGGAAGGTGCTCTCGGGCGGCTCCGGCCGACTCCAGTACCCCTGGGCCACGCTCGGGCCGGCCACCCAGATCTCCCCCACCGCCGCCGCTGGCAGCCGGACGCCGCTCTCGGGATCGACGATCGCCACCTCCTGCCCCGGCGGCAGCAGGGCCGGCCGGCCGCTGCTCACCAGCGGCCGCCCGTCGGCGTCCGCCACCGCTTGGTGGCGCTCGAGGCCGGGGACGTTGAAGCGGCCGACCACCGGCGGCTCGCCGACCGCCCCGCCGGCGACGAACAGCGTCGCCTCGGCCAGGCCGTAGCAGGGCAAGAGCGCCTCGCGGCGGAAGCCGCAGCCGGCGAACGCCGCGGCGAAGCGGTCGAGCGTCTCGGCGCGCACTGGCTCGGCGCCGTTGAACGCCACCGCCCAGCGCGACAGGTCGAGGCCGGCCCGGTCCTCGGGGCGGATCTTGCGGGCGCACAGGTCGTAGGCGAAGTTCGGGCCGCCCGACACGGTGCCGCCGTAGCGCGACACCGCCGCCAGCCAGCGCAGCGGCTTCTGCAGGAAGTCGACCGGCGACATCAGCACGCAGGAGCAGCCGGCCCAGAGCGGCTGCAGCAGGTTCCCGATCAGCCCCATGTCGTGGTAGAGCGGCAGCCAGCCCACCACCACCGACTCCGCCGTCATCCCGAAAGCCCGCTCGATCAGCCGCTCGTTGTGGACCAGATTGCCGTGGCTGACCATCACCCCCTTGGGCGCCGAGGTGGAGCCCGAGGTGTACTGGAGGAAGGCGAGCTGCTCCGGCCCCACGGCGGGATCGCGCCACTCCTCCGCCCCCTTCGCGCCGAGCCCGTCGGTGGCCAGCCAGGCGACCGGCGCGTCCGCCTGCAGCAGCCGCTCGGCGTTGGGCAGGATCGCCGAGGTGGTCAGCACCACGCGGGCGCGGGCATCCGCGAGGATCGCCAGAAACCGCGGATCGGGCCGGTTCGGCCGCGGCGGGTAGACCGGCACCGCCGTCACCCCGGCATACAGGCAGCCGAAGAACGCCGCCGCGTACTGCAGCCCCGGCGGGTAGAGCAGCAGCGCCCGCTCCCCCTCGACGCCCATCTCCTGGAGCCGGGCGGCGATCGCCCGCGCTTGGCGGTCGAGCTCGCCGTAGGAGAGGTGGACCTCCTCCCGCTCGCCGTCGAGCAGGAAGGTGTAGGCCCGCCGCTCCGGCTGGCTCGCCGCCCGCAGGCGGAGCAGCTCGACCAGGGTCGCGGGCGCGGACTGACGCGTCTCGTTCATCGGGCTTCCTCCCTCCGTCACCAGTCGAAGCGCCGCGTGGCCTTGATGAGCACCTGGCGCCCCGGAGACAGCGTGCTGAAACCGGAGTTGCGGCGGATGTCGTCGAGATCCTGGATGTCGTTGTAGACCAGGTAGAGGTTCGATCCGGGGCGATACAGCCAGTTGATGATGAAGTTGGCGCGGTAGTTGTCCCCGTCCCGCCACTGCAGGGTCAGCCGCGTCGACAGCCGGGTCGAGAACGAGTAGTCGATCGCGGTCTGCGCGATCTGGGTGGTGAACTTGCCCCACGGGGCGTCCACCTTCACCCGGTCGTAGGTCGGGGAGATGATCAGCCCCTCGACGGGGCGGATGACCAGCGTCAGCAGCGTGCGCAGCCGGTCGCCGTCGTAATAGCCGCCGGGGTGATACCAGAAGGTGAACCCGACCTTGCCGGTGTAGCCCGACGAGATGCCGGTGAACAGGCTGCGGAACCGGTAGTGGCCGGCGGGGATGGTGGCGCCCTTGACCACCGTCAGCGGCACGTCGAGGTTCTCGAGGTCGTCGTAGTAGAGGAAGGCGATGCCGGCGCCCTTGGTGGAGACGAAGCCCAGCTCATAGGTCGAGAGCTGCGTCTCGAGATCCCCCTTCAGGTTGTCTATGTGGTTGAAATCCCCCAGCAGGGTGAGCTTGTGGATTCCGAACGGGTTGCTGTCGAGCGCGATCGACGTGGCGATGTTCGAGTGGTTCTTGATGATCCCCGAACGGGTCAGGAACCCCAGCTCCGGGTTGAAGTTCTCGCCGATGTTCGTGTAGCGGTGGCGGGCCCGGAACTTCGGCGTCTTGTAGATCAGGTCCGCCGAGTAGGCGTTGTCGCTGCGGTCGAGGCCCGGCGTATCGGTCTTCGCCACGTAGCCGGCCGACAGCCAGTTCTGGCCCAGCCGGAGGTCCCAGTCGAGGCCGGCGCCGCGGTTGTAGTCCCCCCCCTGCTGGTCCTTGTTGAGCCCGATCAGGCCGACCGTCGAGTTGCCGAAGATCGGCTGCTTGAGCCGCAGCACCGTCCAGTTGGTCCGCGGCTCGTCGATGCGGTGGCCCGCCGCGTTGAAATAGGTCGTGTCCTCGGTCGTCATGTTGAGGAAGCCGACGTTGGTGTCGCCCACCCGGCCCGCCAGCTTGGCGCCGCCGATCACCGGCACCACCACCCGGCCGTCCTCCGCCAGGCCGATCTGGCGGCTGAAGAAGAAGTTGAACTGCTCGGGAACCGCGAACTGCTCCGGACGGTCGCCGAAGTAGAAGAGGTTGGCCCCCTCGAGGAAGAACTGCCGCTGCTCGGGGTAGAACAGCTTGAACCGCTCGAGGTTGAACTGCTGCTGGTCGGCCTCCACCTCGGCGAAATCGGTATGGACGGTCAGGTCGGCCACCAACTGGGAGGTGAGATTGATCTTCAGGTCCCCCCCCAGGTCGGTGTCCTCGTCGTTGCTGGTGGCGTGGAACTCCCGCCCGGTGCTGCCGATGACGTACGGCACGAACTGGTAGCGGCCGCCGCTGTTGCCCAGGTTGTCGAGGCCGGTGAGGTCGCCGTAGTCCGACACCGAATAGGGGGCGAGACCGCCCGGCCGGCGCGGGATCGGCTTCCAGAACGATGACTCCTGCGTGCGTGCCATGAAACGGCGGACGTTGAAGCCCCAGCTCTGCACGCCGGTGCCGCTGGCGAAGCGCAGGGTCCGGAACGGAATGGCGATCTCGGCCGTCCACCCCTGGCCGTCGCGGGACGCCACGCCCTCCCACAGGCCGTCCCAGTCCGTGTTGACGTCCTCCCCCTCGTTGCGGATCAGGGCGTCGGTCTTGGCGCCGATCGGGTTCATGCTGAAGAAGAAGCCGTTGCGCCGGTCGTGGAACGTGTCCAGGAAGACGGTGATCGTGTCGTCCGAGGCCAGGCCGGCATCCGGACTCTTGGAGCTGGCGACTATCCTGTTCGGCTCGGTGTCGTAGCAGCGAACGCCGAAATAGATGTTCTGCGAGTCGTAGCCCATCCGGACCTCGGTCTTCTGGGTGGCCGGCTGGCCGCTCACGGGCTCGATCTGGATGAAGTCCGTCAGCAGGTTGCCCTCCTGCCAGACCACGTCGTCGAGCTTGCCGTCGATCTTCGGCGCCGCGCTCAGCCGGTGGATGCCGACCGCGTAACCCTGCGGCGGCATCCCCGCCGCCGGTGGAGCGGTCACCGCCGTGGGCTCCGCCGCCGGCGGATTGAGCGGCGTGGGCTCCTGCGCGCCGGCGCTGAGGGCGGACATCAACAGCAGTACGGCGGCGATGCTGATCTTCATCAACTCTCCTCCTGAAAGACCTGAAAGACCCGGACCCGACGGCAAGCTTGTTTGCAGAGCTTCTAATGAAGCCTAAGCAGTCGATGCGGAAGTAAAGATCGAAAAAAAATACGCTTTTTACCGTTCCGAAAAGTCAGGAATACAACTCGGCGATCAGAATCGCTGCAGGCTAGGTGTGGGAACCCCCGCGAAGCGGGACATCGGGGATCGGGGATAAATCCAGGGTGGGGCGAGGACCGTATAATGCGACTTCACGCCATGACCGGTGCTTTTCTCCTATTTCCGCGAGATGTTCGTCCTCGTCATCTCCTCTCGCCATTCATGGAGCCGCCCGGCGATCCGCGGCGCCTGCTCCTCGCCGCGCCTCCCCGCCGGAAGGCGTTGGATACCGCGCTCCAGCGCCGCCAGATTCAAGCCCTGCCCGTGGCCGTCGGTGAGCCGCTGAAGCCGGGCGAGCCGCTCGCTCTCCGGCAGATCGGCAGGCAGGAAATAGTGGGCGGCCACCGCCCGCGTCGTCTGCCGGAAATAGAGCAGCAGGCTGTCGGCGGCGTGCCCGCCGTTGGCCAGCAGCTTCGCCGTGTTGTCGATCAGGACCTCCTTGCCGGCCCCGATCCCCGCGGCGGCCGGCAGCGGCTTGCCGAAACGTCCCATGCCCGCCCAGAGGACCACCCCGAGCAGCAGGACCGACTGGAGCACGGCGAGCACCATCGGGAAGCGCAGCGCCTCAGCGAGCAGGCCCGGGACCCGGTTGAAGCCGTGGATCGTCTCGTCGAATACGACGCTGGTCGCCGCCAGGTCATGAACCAGGAACTGGTAGACCGCCTCGGCGTTCCCCTCCTGGCCGAGCCCCTGATTGTTGAGCAGATCGGGATCGGAGATCAGGTACGTCGCCGGCCCCGCCGCTCCCGCGCGGCGGGCGATCAGGTACCCTCCAGAGCAGCTCACCACCGGATCGAGCTCGGGCGACGGCGCCAGGAGCTGGGGGGCGACGTCGATCCGTATCCCGACCGTCGACGATCTCCAGGTGGCCGTGCAGCGCAGGGCCCTGTCGAGGTGCTCGACCGCGACCTTTCGCAGCCCGTCATCCCCGAGCTCCCGGACCACCCGCTCGACCTCCGTGCTCGAGATCAGGCTCACCCGGTCCAGCCAGTCCGGCCGGTCCTTCCGCGCCGGCCCGGGCGACCACTTGGGGAGCACCAGCACCAGGGGCGCGTTGCGGTCCCGCGCCTCCTCGCGCAGGGCCTTCAGGCGCTCCGGATCGCGGGCGTCCGGCTCGGCCAGGATCAGCGGGCGGCCGGGTCCCACCCCGCCCGCCGGCGCCTGGCGCGGGAGCACCCCGAGCCCCATCGAGACCAGGAACGACGCCAGGCCGTGATGCCCGAGGGCGCTGTAGCTGAACGTGTTGGCCTCCGGCGTGGGGCGGCGCTCCAGATCCTTGCCGTAGACGCCGAGCAGCACGAAGGCCAGGAACGACGCCACCGTGCCGCCGACGATCCAGCCGAGCGCCCGGCGCGAGAACCCACCCTCGAGCTCGCCTTCGATTCCGGAAAATTCCTCGACCGCCGGAACGGGCACGGGCTCGGTCACGCGGTCCTCCGGGTGAGCGCCTGGAAGCGGGCGAGATTCCGCTCGTAGTCCTCAGGGCCGACGTCGGCGCCGCCGAAGAGCGACAGCTCGACCGTGCGCACCAGCTCGGCGAACGCCTCCCGCGCCTCGGGACCGAGCGGCAGCAGCCGCACCAGCTCCCGGCTGGTGCGGGACGGCTGAATGGCGGTCCGCGAGCGCTCCGCGAAATGGCGGATCGCGGCCAGCAGCAGGGCATGCACCGCCTCGGCGTAGCGCCCCTGGCCCGCCAGCCGCGAGGCGTCGTCGAAGACCAGGGCGCGCTCGCCCGTGGACGCCGGGGAGGCCTCCGCCTCCGGGCTGGTCCGCGGCTCGGCGCCGCGCCGGCGCGCCAGGAGCTCGCGCCCGATCCAGCCCACGATCAGAACGCCGGCCACCACCAGCAGGACGATGAAGATCACCGTGCCGAGGACAGCGCCGGCGCCCAGGACGGGCAGCGATACATCCAGCGGATCATCACCGCCCCCGGGGGCGCCGGTCTCGTCCGCGCCGCGGCGCCGCTTGGGATCGGCCGACTCATCGTGGCTGGGCAGCGCGCGCTGGAAGCGCGGATCCTCGAGCGCCGCCCGGGCCCGCGCCCGGACCTCGGCGGGCGGTATTGCTCCCGCCTGGACCCCGGCCTGCGCCGCCGCCGGCGCCCCCCCCCCGACCACCAGGCCGGCGAGGAGCAGCGCCGCGAGGGCGAGCCGGCGCTCAGGCGAAGACCGAGGCGATCTGATCAACGTCGATCGATTCGTGGAAGCTGCGCAGACGGTAATAGATCACCGCGCAGGTGGTCGCGAAGAGGCCGGACATGACCAGGCTCAGCAGCGGCCCGAGCACGGCGCCGATGCCAGGCACCAGGACAGCCCCCAGATTCACGCCGAGGTTGAGGACCCCCAGGACGAGAAGGATGCCGAAGATCCGCCCGCGCTGTCCCTCGGTGAGGAAGGCACTCCGCCGCAGGGCCTCGCGGGCGCCCGGCCGCTCCTCGACCGCCGCCGGCACCGCGACGAAGTACCTGAGCGCCAGCATGATGGCCGGGACGTAACAGAGCAGGAGCAGCGGCAGGAGCATGATGCTGCAGGCCGGCGACGACCGGCTGCCGCCGGACAGCATCCCTCCGATCAGGAGAGCGATGGGGATGACGGCCGCGATCACCGCGCCGAAGACGATCAGGATCTGCAGGATCGCCACCGAGAGCACCGGCAGGAGGCTCGACAGTCCGACGCTCAGGCAGGAGCCGAGCGAGGTGTCCCGGCCGCGCATCTCCTGGAAGACCCCATAGGTGATCGCGGCGGTCGAGATCGGAACGCAGAGCAGGAGCGTCACCAGTGCCACCAGGGGGCTGCCGACGGTGGCGCCCTGGGCCGCGGGGACCTGCCGGGTCAGCAGCCCGGCGCCGAGAAAGATCGGCGAGAAGGCCACGGCGGTCAGGATCGTGAACGGGATGAAGTTCTTGAAGTAGATCGAGAACGACTCGCTCAGGGTCTCCCCGACCCCCAGCCTCTGGATCACCACAAAGACGGGGGTGAACCCACCGCGCGCCGCGCCCGGCGAGGCCGCCAGAGCCGGCGAGCCGGGGGGCGGTCCCTGGTAGACCGTGCCACCCGCGACGGAAGCCGGCCCGTCATAGACCGTGCCCGCGCCGGCCAGGACCGGGCTCTCGAAGACCGGGCTCGCCATGGGAAAGGGCGGCGGCGTGGCCACGGCGGTGCCCTTGAAGCGGCTGACGATGACGCCGCACCGCATGCATTCGGGACTCTCCGGCTGCTCGAATCCACACTTGGGGCAGATCATGGGCGCGATCCTCCTTTTCCAGGAGTTGTCGCGCGCCGGCCTTTCATTTCGCGGACGGCGCGGCTCGTTCCTGTGCCGGGGCAGTGGACCGATCGTAGAACGCCGGGGTGGGACCGTCAAGGAAGCGTCCCCGGGGTGCGATAACCCGCCTCCCGATCCCACTCCCTGTACGGCGGGCCGAACACGCCGCCTCTACCAAAGGAGATTCGTCATGGACAGCAAAGGGATCGCGGCGATCGCACTGACTCTTCTGGGCGGCTTGGCCGCGCAGGCCGGCCAGGCACAGACCTTGACGCATGTGAGCACGGCCAACATCACGCAGCTCAACCCGGGCTTCGTCGAGGCTTCCGGGCTCGGCACCGCCAAAAACCAGACCTCGATCTGGTCGATCAGCGACGGCGAGCTCACGGTCTACAAAATGTACCTGGACGGCTCCAGCAACGAGTCCTTCCTCCCTATTCCGATCAACAGCCAGAGCACCGTCACCGATACCGACTTCGAAGGCATCACCTATGCGCCGCCGCCGCCGGGCAACCTCGACGATCACTTTGTTTATGTGGCCAACGAGAGCGCGCAGGCCATCCTGCCGGTCAACTACAGCACCCAGAAATACTATGCCCAGGCGAGTCTCGCCAGCATGGCGGGCTACACCACCGTCAATTGCGTGGGCGGCGGCAAGGTATCGACCGAATTGCACGGTACCGGCACCAACGCCGGCCTCGAAGGGATCACCTGGAACGGCAATCTCAATTCCTTCTTCGTGATCCAGGAGAAAAGCCCCGGGCTGATGATCAAGATCTCCGCCGACCTCACGACGATCACCGCCTGCCGGGTGCTCACCTTCAGCGGCGCGGACTACTCGGATATCTCCTACGATCCAACGCGAGGCCTACACTGGATCGTGAGCGACGAAGCCCAGCGGCTCTACCTCTACAACTGGAACAACAACACCGTGGTCAAGGCCTGGAATCTCGGTTACGCCCACGCGGAGGGGGTCGCCTTCAACCCGAGCGACAGCCGGCTCTACATCGCCACCGACAACGGCGGCGGCAGCGATTCGTACCTCTACACGTACAGCGTTCAGTAAGGTTTATGGCACGAACAGCTCGAGCCGCGCGGAGTAGACCACAGACTCCCCCGGCTCGAGCATCGCCATGCCGGTCTCCGCGCCCTCCCCCCACTCCGGCCCGAAGGGATCGGCGCGGTTGAACTGCGGCTCGACGACGATGAACGCCTTCTCCGGCGGAGCGTAGACCTGGATGGCGCACACCGGCGGCGAGGCCGCCACCACCCGCAGGCCGTAGGACGCCGCCGGATCGATCACCTCGGCCACCACCTCCCGGCTTGCCGTCTCGAGATCCACGAAGCAGTCGTCCAGATAGAGATCGCCGACCGGCCGGCCGCCAGGCATCGAGAAGTCGTAGGGGCTCCCCGCGACCGGCACCACCTCGCCGGTCGGCAGCACCTCGTCATAATCGTTCACCAGGGTCCGGCTCCGCGCCGGGAGATGGAGCCGTGCCTGCTCCCGCCGGCCGCTCGGGAGATTGAAATAGGGGTGCCAGCCGATCCCCATCGGCAGGAGCTCGCGGCCCACGTTCTTCGCCGTGACCCGAAGCGTGAACGAGTCGCCGCGCAGGACGTTCTCGAACGAGATCTCCGTCGAAGCGGGCCAGCCAAAGCCGAAATCGCCGGCCTGAAGAGTGCCCCGGAGGATGTCGGCCTCCGCCGTGGTCACTCGCTCGATCGCGCCGGCCTCCGAGTCGAGGATCAGGCCATGCATCGAGTACCGCTCCGCCCCCGGCCGCCGCCCTCCCGCGTTCGCGGGCAGGGTGACCTCCCGGCCCAGGATGCGGGTGGTGACCCTCCGCCCGTCCGCCGACAGCCTGCCGCGGATGCGGTTGGCATAGGGAAGCAGGATCGCCCCGCCGATCAGATACGAGGCGTTGCCCGGAAAGCCCCCCTGGTCCGCGCCGAAGAACGCGCCAGCCTCCTCCAAGGAGGGCGCCGTGAGCAGATCCACCTCCCCCAGTCCGGGAAGGCGGGCGCGAACCTGCAGGGTCATCATGCCGCGCCCGGGGAGGATCTGGGCGGCGGTGAAGGCGGGGTCGCCGGTTGAGGAGATTTTCAGGGTGCCGACAGGTGCGCCGTTGTTGAAAGAAGAATTCGCGTCAGCCATCTTGTCCTTTCTGGCGCAGCCTCTGCGCCAGGCGGCAGGAGTATATCCGCGTTGTCATCGGCGAATTTCCCTGGTATACAAAGCCTATGGGTATCAAGGGACAGGACGGCGAAAGGATCATAGTCCGGAGAGGGGCCCTCTACACTTCGGAGGACATCCATCGCGCGTTGTTCGAGGAAGCGCCCGAGCCCCGGCGTCTTGAAGAGTTGAAGGAGGGGGTGCGGCAGTACGTCAAAGGCCGCCGTCAGGGACCGTGACGTCCGGCGTCAGCCTCCTGGTCCCAGAGAATCGCACGCGACAAAGCAGGGACTCTCCCGCCCCCCGCAAGCGGGAGAGTCCCGGTTTCATCCTCACGGGATGAAACTCTGATTCAGTTGTCAAAGAGCCTTCTTCCTGCCGCGTTCCCCGCGTCCTGAACACCATCTCGTGCCCTTCGCGGCGCGTTCCCCATCCGGCACGCCGCTTTCCCCACGTCCCCGAACGCTGTCTGGTGCCTTCGCGGCACGTTCCCCATTCCACGCGCCACATTTCCTGCCCTTCCCAACTCATTCCCCGCGGGAAACGGACCTCGAGGGGCCAGACGCGGGACGTGATCGCCCCGATGTGTGCCGTTCCCCGCGCTTCGTCTTCCGCGAAGGCCCCTGAGCAAGTCGTTCCCCAAGGGGCATGCAGTCTCCGCGACGGGGAACGGGGCGTTCAGAACTCTATCTACTATGCGCATTGCACGTCCTTCATCATTCCCCGTGGGGAATGCCTCGCGTCCGATAGGGATGAGCCATTCCCCGCTTTCACAACACCTCTGATTCTGGGGAATGTGCTTCAGCTTCGGGGGAAAGCCGTCTAAAAACCGGCCGATGGGGTTGACCTTCGCCTCGATTGACCTTATTATATGCACATTGTTACGATCTGTCGAGTCTCTCTGGGATTCCGGATCGGCGGGAAGGCTCTTTGACAACTGAACGACAGGCAAGAGGCGGTTCGGGGGCCGCCTCCCCTGCCATTGCACCTCGGGAACGGTCTGCTAGGCTTCCCTCTCCATGGATCGCCTCGACTCCCGCCGCCTGACCGGCCCCAACCTCCTTCTCGACCGCCCCGGGGCGATCATTGAGGTCTCCCTGTCCCCGGAGCAGGCCGCGGCGGCGGTCGCAGCCTGGGCGGCGCAGGTCCGGCGGATGCTCGACGCGGTCGGCTGGAGGGGCGAGGAGATCGCGGCGCGGACGTTCCCCGGCGGCGCCAGCCTGGCGATCTCGGCCCCTATCGACGCCCTCTATACGGCGACGGAGATCAACGACTGGGCCTGGGACGCGGTCGAAGCCGAGCTCGCGGGCCGGCAGGCGCCGGACTTCCGGCCGGACTTCCAGACGGCGGCGGCGCGGCTGCGGGACGAGATCGCCCGCGAGGCGAATCCCCCCCTCCTCGCCCTGCGGGATGCCGCGGCCGCCCATGGGGTCTCGTTCCTGTCGGACGACCGCGCCGCCTCGGTGGGTCTCGGCAAGGGGTCGCTCACCTGGCCCGCCCGCGCCCTCCCCGATCCGGAGGAGGTCGACTGGAACAAGGTCCACGACATCCCCGTGCTGCTGGTCACCGGGACCAATGGCAAGACCACCACCGTCCGGTTGCTCGCGGCCATGGTGGACGCCTCGGAGCAGATGGCGGGGGTGACGTCGACGGATCAGATCGAGGTCGGAGGGGAGCTGATCGAGCGCGGCGACTTCTCCGGCCCGGGCGGCGCCCGCACGCTGCTGCGCGACCGCCGGGTGGAGGTGGCGATCCTGGAGACGGCCCGCGGCGGATTGCTGCGGCGGGGCCTCGCCGTCCATCGTGCCGCCGCCGCCCTGGTCACCAACATCGCCGCCGACCATCTGGGCGAGTTCGGGATTCTCGACCTGCCGTCGCTCGCCGCCGCCAAGCTCGTGGTCACCCGCGCCGTCGGGCCGGAGGGGCGGATCGTGCTCAACGCCGACGATCCCCAACTGGCGGCCGCGGCCTTGAGCGCGCCCATCGTCTGGTTCAGCCTCGACCCCGGGAACCCGCTCGTGCGGCAGGCCCTGAAGGGGGACGGCGAGGCGGTCTATCTCCAGGATGGAGCGCTGATGCTGGCGCGGGGCGGTGAATGTATTGAGATCACGCGGGTCGAGGCGGTCCCGGTCGCGTTCGGCGGCGCCGCCCGGCACAACGTCGCCAACGCCCTGGCGGCGATCGGCATGGCGTCGGCGATCGGCATCCCGGCCGAGGCGATGGCCACGGGGCTGCGGCGCGTCGGCAACAGCCCCGAGGACAACCCCGGGCGGGCCAACCTCTTCGAGCGGGACGGCGTCCGCGTCCTCCTCGACTACGCCCACAACCCCCACGGCCTCACCGCCCTGCTCGACATCGCGCGGACCCTCCCCGCCGAGCGCCGCCTGCTGGTGCTCGGGCAGGCCGGCGACCGCGACGACGAGGCCCTCCGCGACTTCGTCCGCGCCGCCCTCCCCTTCCAGCCGGACCGCATCGTGGTCAAGGAGCTGCCCGAGATGCTCCGCGGCCGCCAGCCGGGAGAGGTGCCGGCGATCCTCGAGGACGAGCTGCGCCGCCTCGGCATCCCTCCGGAGCGGATCGAGCGCGCCGGCTCGGAGCTCGAAGGGGTCAACAAGGCGCTGGCGGAGGCCCGGCCGGGGGATCTGGTGGTGCTGCTGGTGCACACCCAGCGGGAGGAGGTGCTGGGGGTGATCCGGGAGTGGGTGGGGGCCGCGTAGCGGGCGCCTACGGCCTCGCCGCCCGAGATTGAAATCCCGGGCTACCGACAATCGCCCCTCCCGGGGCTCTGCAAAGGATTATGGGAGTCCCGGACGGGACGGCCGTAGGTAGCCCGGGATTTCAATCCCGGGCGGCGAGGCCAGCCCCCTACCGCACCCGCCCCGCCGTCATCGCCTCGACCAGCTCCCCTTGCGGGAGATCTCCGGCGAGCGCCGCCGGCCCCGCCGGCTTCACCGCCGACGGCTTGGGCTTGAAGTTGACGATCAGCTCCCAGATGCGGGCGAGCTTGTCGCCGAAGATGACCACCAAGTCGCCGGCGCAGGCCATCTCGAGCACGCGCAGGACGGAGTCCTCCTCCTGGAAGACGCCGGGGACGATCCGCTCGGCCTGGAAACCGGCGTCGAGCAGCCCCTGCCGCAGCAGCGCGGCCACTTCGCCGGGCTGGCGCTCCCGCAGGTCCTGGTCCTCGCGGATCAGCACGAGGTCGAAGGCGGGCGCCGCGGCCTTGGCGAGGGCGGCGATGTCCTCGTCGCGGCGGTCGCCGGGGGCGGCGATCACCCCGATGCGCCGGCCGTGGACGGCGAGCTCGCGCACCGTCCGCGCCACGGCTTCCATGCCGTGGGCGTTGTGGGCGTAGTCGAGCAGCACCCGGAACGGATGCTCGTTGTAGAAGTTGAGCCGCCCCGGAGCCTGGAAGAAATCGGTGGTGAAGGTGCGCAGGCCCTGCCGGATGTTCTCCACGCCGATCCCCAGGCCATGGGCGATCGCGGCCGCGAACATGGCGTTCTGGATGTTGTGGAGCGCCCGCCCCTCGATCGTCGCCGGAATCTGGCGCGCCCAGAGCAGGGGGATCTGCCGCTCCCCCTGGTAGAGCACGATCATGCGGCCGTTCAAGCCCTCCTCCAGCACCACGGCCTTGCCCTTGGCGCGGACGTGCTCCCGCACGCGCTCCTTCTTGTGATCCATGGTGACCCAGATCGGCTCCGCCGGGCTCGCCTCGGCCATCGCCGCCACCCGCTCGTCGTCGGCGTTGAGCACGCAGTAGTCCTCGGAGACCTCGGCGATGATCTGCTTGACCTTGGCGAGGTCCTCGATGTCCTCGATCCCGCCCAGCCCCAGATGGTCGGCGGCGACGTTGAGCACCGCCCCGACGCTGCACTTGCGCCAGCCGAGGCCGGAGCGGACCATGCCGCCGCGGGCGCTCTCGAGCACGGCGGCGTCGATCGTCGGGTCGCGGAGCACCAGTTGGCTCGACCACGGGCCGGTCATGTCGCCGCGGACGGTGCGGACGCCGTCGATGTAGACGCCGTCGGTGGTCGCCATCCCCACCTTGTGCCCCGAGAGCTTCAGGATGTGCCCCACCATGCGCGTGGTGGTGGTCTTGCCGTTGGTGCCGGTGATCGCCGCGATCGGGATGCGGAAGCGCGTGCCGCGCGGGAACAGCATGTCGATCACCGGCCCGGCCACGTCGCGCGGCTTCCCCTCGGTGGGCGCCAGGTGCATGCGGAAACCGGGGGCCGCGTTGATCTCGACAATGGCGCCGCCCACCTCCCCGTAGCTGCGCGTGATGTCGGGCGAGATGAAATCGACGCCGCCGACGTCGAGGCCGATCGCCTTGACGGCCCGCTCGGCCATCAGCCGGTTGTCCTCGTGAATCGCGTCCGTCATGTCGATCGCGGTGCCGCCGGTCGACAGGTTGCCGGTCGAGCGCAGGTAGACGGCCTGCCCCTCGGCCGGCACGGAGTCAAGCCTGAGACCGGCGAGCGCGAGCAGGCGCTCCGCCTGATCGTCGACCACCAGGCGGGTGAGCACCTTCTCGTGGCCGATGCCGCGCCGGGGATCGCTGTTGACGATCTCAATCAGCTCGGCGATGGTGCGCCGGCCGTCGCCCACGACGTGCCCCGGAACGCGCCGGGACACCGCCACGACGTGGCCGTCGATGACCAGGATGCGATGGTCCTGGCCCGGCTGGCAGGCCTCGACGATCACCCGATCCGACAGCTCGTACGCCTTCTCGAAGGCCGCCCGCACTTCCTCGAGGGTTTTGAGGTTGATCGATACGGCGTTGCCATGGTTGCCGTCGAGCGGCTTGACGACGACGGGGAAACCCAGGCTCACCGCCTCCTCGGCCGCCTCTTCGACGTCGCAGACGATCGCCTGCCGGGGCACGGGCAGCCCGAGCTGATCGAGGATCTGGTGCGTCAATCGCTTGTCGGAGGCGATCTCGGTGGCGATCTGGCGGGTCTCGCTGGTGAGCGTCGCCTGGATGCGCTTCTGGTACTTGCCGTAGCCGAGTTGCACCAGCGATCCTTCGTTCAAGCGGATCCAGGGGATGTCCCGCTCCTCGGCGGCGCGCACCAGGGCGGCCGTCGAGGGGCCGAGGGCGCGGCGCTGGGCGAGGCGCACCAGGCTCTCGAACTCGGACCGGAAATCGAACGGGGACGGATCATGATCGGCGCGCTCGGGCGGCAGCAGATGGCGGATGATGCGCAGAGCGAGGTCCCCCGCCGCCAGCCCCACCGCCTCCTCGACGTAGCTGTAGACCACGTAGTACTGCCCCTTCGGCAGCCCCTCGCCGCGCGTCTTGCCGAAGGTCACCGGTGTGCCGGCGAGCACCTGGAGCTCGATGGCGACGTGCTCCAGCACGTGCCCCAGCCAGGTCCCCTCCTCCTCTTTCATCCGGCGCACGAAGCCGCCGTCCTCGCCATAGGAGCAGCCATGCTCGGAGAGCGAGGGGATCATCTCCAGCAGGCGATCGGCGAACCCCGGCAGCTCGACCGTGGGGAAGTCCTCCAGCTCTTCGAGATCCATCCGCAGGCGGATGACCGGCCAGAGGGCGTAAAGGTTGGGGCCGCGATAGACCCGTGTCTCCAGGATTTTCATGATGCGATGGTCTCCGGAAGGGTTTCCCTGGATCGATCAAATGCCGGGTTATGGAGCAAAGCGTATGCCAGCGCCCGGGATTGAAATCCCGGGCTACCGACAGTCGTCCCTTCCCGGGGCTCTGCAAAGAAATGGGTTTGAAGTCCCGGATGGGACGGCCGTGGGTAGCCCGGGATTTCAATCCCGGGCGCGGCTCAGGAATCCTTTCTATTCCCCCCCGTCCTCCGAGGTAACGGACACCTCTTCCAAGAGCACCGGCGGCCGCTCGGGAGCCCGGCGGTCGACGGGATCGAGGTGGACCATGGTGGCGGGCGGCGTGATCCCCTCGCGCCGCTTGAGGTCGTAGCGGCAGCCGGTGGTGAGGAAGTCGAGCTTGAGGCCCAGCATGGCGACCGGCTGGCCGCGGTGGATGGCGTGGCTGTCGGTGAACTTCATCCCCGAGGCGTCGACCACCATCACCGCGCCGGCACCGAGGACGGAGAGCTCGCCGTTGCCGCTGATGATTGCCGCCGTATCCTCGTCGATTCCCACTCCGAGAGGAGCGGGATTGTAAGAAAGCGCTGTCAGCAAACGCCCCAATCGATCACGGCGACGGAAATGCTGATCGATCACCAGATCGGGGGCGAGCCCGAGCCCCTTGGCGAGGTGGACCAGCCGGCGGCGCGGCGTGGCGCCGCTCTCCCCGAGGGCGATCATGTGCTCGGAGAGCAGGGCCGCACCCGCGCTGGTGCCGGCCACCACCATGCCGGCGGCGTGGCGGGCGCGGATGGTCTTGGCGATATCGGTGCCGCCGAGCACGGAGGAGAGCTTGAGCTGGCTGCCGCCGGTGATGAACAGGCCGGTCGCGTACTCCAGCAGGTCGTGCGCCTCGGGGCCGGCGTCCATCGCGTCCTGCCGGGTGTCGATCTTCAGCACCTCGACGTTCTCGGCACGCAGGGCGAGGAAGAGGTCGGCGTACCGCTCCCCCGTCTCCGGCATCTCGGAGGCGGTCGCCAGCACGACGATGCTGGCGTCCGGCCCGCCGGCCGCCTCCAGGAAGTAGCGCAGGATGACGCGCTCGCGGGTCTTGTCCTCGGCGCCACCGATCGCGATCAGCAGCCCCGGATGAGTCACATGGGGAATCGTCAGGACGTCCATGGCATCTTTTCCTGGCAAAGAGAATGCCAGATTGGCCGCTTTGGGAGCGCCTCCTTCCTGGTGAGACGGGCACGGTTCCTGCTTTACGCCATTTAGCGAGGGGATTGAGCACAGCGACTTGTGCGGATCTTTGTTTTGGGAGGGACGGAATGATGCAGATCGAGATGGAAACACAGCAGGCTCTCTCCTGGATCGACAGGCTCGCGCAGCCGGAGACCGCGCGCGAGGATCGCCACGAGATCGTCCGCCGGCTGGTGGCGCGGGCGGCCCATACCGCGAGAAGAGAAAGCGCGAGAGACACCGGTGCCCCGGCCCGGTTTCCGGTCGCGCCGGCGGCCGACCCTGGAGAGGCTTATGAAGCGGCGCTGCGCAGAGCGGTCGAGGGGACGCGGCAGACTCACGAGCGGCTGATGCAGGAGAGGCGGGATGCCGGGCGGTTATGGCACTTCCTGGAGAACCATCCGGCGGCGCACCGGCGGATCCTGATCCGCAACGACCGCCGGTTCCAGACCTGGGGGCTCTACGACTGCCTGCGCGAGAGGTTCCATCACATGCTGACGCGGGAGCCGCACGCGGCGCTGGAGGCGGCGGAGCTCGCCCTGGCGGCGGCGCAGGGGCTCTCCCCGGCGATCTACGGCGCACGCTCGGTCCGCGACTTCCAGGGGGAGGCGCTGATCGACCTCGGCACCGCCCGGCGGATCGCCGCCGACCTCGCGGGCGCCCAGACGGCGCTCGATCAAGCCCGGGCGATCCTGGCGATGGGCACCGGCGACCCGCTGGAGAAGGCTGGCCTCGAAAACGCGCGGGCGGCGCTGCTGCGCGACCTCGGCCGATCCGAGGAGGCCGAGCAGGCCACACAACGGGCGGCCCGGCTCGCGTACCGCGTCGGCGGCATCAAGGAGCGGACGGAGCACCACAACCTGGACGACATCCATCACGACCTCAAGCGCGAGCGGCGGGCGTCGATCTCGGGGTTCCGGCCGCGGCGGCACTGAGGGCAGGCGACGCCCGGGCATTGATGCCCGGGCGGGGAAGGCGCCCCCTTCGGCCCGCCCTCTACCCCTCCTCCCCCTCCGGCCGCAGCGCGTACCCCACCCCGCTGACCGTCACCAGATACCGCGGCTCGGTCGCCTCCGCCTCGATCTTCTGGCGCAGGCGGTGGACGAGCTGCTTCAGGAGCTGGCGGTCGCCGGAGCCGCGCGAGCCCCAGACATGGGCGAGGAGACGCTCGGCGGGCAGGGTGTGGCCGGCGTTGGCGAGCAGGATCTGCAGCAGGCGCAGCTCCAGCCGCGTCAGCCGCACGGGATCGCCGCCGCGCACCGCCACCGACTGCAACTCGAGGTCGAGGGTGAAGGCGCCGGCGGCGAGCGGCATCGGCTTCTCCTCGCCGGCCCGGCGCAGCAGCGCCCGCACGCGGGCGAGCAGGGTGCGCGGGCTGAAGGGCTTGGTCAGGTAGTCGTCCGCCCCGAGGTCGAGCGCCTGTACCTGGTCCTCCTCGGCGTTCTTGACCGTCAGCATCATGATGGGCACTCCGGAGGTGGGCGTGCGGGAGGCGGCACGGATCCGCCGGCAGACCTCCAGCCCCGAGAGGCGCGGCAGGTTGACGTCGAGAATCACCAGCGCCGGCGACTCGCGCTCGAAGGCCTCGAGGGCGGCGACGCCGTCCCCCGCCTCGATCACCATGTAGCCGGCCTGCCGCAGGGCATAGCCGATCAGGCTCGACAGCTCCAGATCGTCGTCCACCACCAGAATCTTCAAGCCGCCTCCTCCCTCGTCCGTTCAACCGGCAGGACGACCCGCATGCGAGTCCCCCGGCCACCGCTTCCCGGCTCCGTCTCGATGGTGCCGCCGTGCCGCTCGACGATCGAGCGCACGATCCAGAGCCCCAGCCCCATGCCGCCCGCCTCCGGCTCCCCGCCGTCGCCACTGTCGCCGTCGGTCCGCACGAAGCGGTCGAACAGCGCGCCGCTCCCCGCCCCTGCGGCCAGGCCCGGCCCCTCGTCCTCCACCCAGAGCGCGATCCGCCCCGCCTCCACCGCGCCACCCACGCGCACCACCGACCGCGGGGGGGAGAACTTGTTGGCGTTGGCGAGAAGGTTGACGAAGACCTGCGTCAGGCGCGGCGCGTCGCCGCGGACCGCCGGCAGCGGATAGGGGAGCTCGATCTCCACCTCCTGGCCGCGCTGGGCGAGCAGCGGCGCGGTCATCTCGACCGCCTCCTCGACCACCTCGTCCAGGGCCACGGGGCGGCTGCGGATCGAATCCTGGCCGGACTCGATGCGCACGCTCTCCAGCAGGTTGTCGATGAGCTGCGTCAGCCGCAGGCTCCCCCGCTCCAGGGAGAGCACGAGATCGTGGGTCTGCGGGTCGAGGCCGTCGGGATCCTGGAGCAGCAGCCGGTCGCGCAGCAGCTCGATCGAGGCGAGCTGGGCGGAGAGCGGGGTGCGGAACTCGTGGGAGATGTTGGCCAGCACGGCGTCGCGCTGGCGGCGGCCGGCCTCGACGTCGGTCTCGTCGCGCAGCACCTGGAACTGCTGGTCCTCGGTGGGCGGAGCGCTGGTGATCACCACCGCCCGGCGGGTGCCGTCCGGCCGCAGGAGATGCTCGGTGGCGGTGGCGCCGCCGCGGAAGCGGGCATGGACGATCGGGCAGCTCTCGTCGCACGGCCGGGAGCCGTCCTTGCCACGCGGATTGAGCACGTCGCCGCAGAAGCGGCCAATCGCGCCTTCCGCCGTCACGCCGAGCAGCGCCGCCGCCTGCGGATTGAGATACTGGATGCGGCGGTCGCGGTCGACGCTGAACACCCCTTCGACGATGCCGGTGAGGATCGCCTCCCCCTCGGCCTGCCGGCGGCGCAGCTCGGAGGTGAGCTGGAGCAGGCGGCGGCGCATCTCCTCCATGGTGGCGGCGAGGGTGCCGAGCTCGGCGCCGGGAGCGCGGGGGGTGGGGGTCGAGAGGTCGCCGCGGCCGATGCGCGCCGCCGAGGCGGTGAGCGCCTGGACGGGGCGGGTCAGCCGCCGGCTGATCAGGAACCCCGAGAGGGTGGCGAGCGCCGCCACCAGGAGGGAGAGGAGCAGCAGCTCGCGCACCAGCCGGGCGAGCGAGGAGGCCACGGCGCCGCGCGGCAGGCCGGTCTCGACCAGCATGGCGACCTCTCCCGAGGGGGCGCGCAGGGGGCGGACGGAGACGTAGAGCCCGGCGGCCTTCAGCCGTCCGGAGCCCGGTTTGCCGGTCGCCAGGACCTCGGCCCGCAGCGGCATGCGCGGGTCCTCGGCCTCCGCCAGCGCCCGCTCGGGATCGAGGATGGCGACGGGGAGCCCGACCTGTCCGGCGATCTGGCGCGCGAACGCGGGATCGAGCACCAGGGCGGCCGCCGCGGTCGCGTCCGGGGTGCTGGCGAGCGGCGTGGCGGCGCCGAGGAGGAGGGCACCGTCCGGCAGGCGCACGATCGCGGAGGTCCGCACCTGGCCCCAGGGGACGGGCGCGCCGCTCGCGGCGACCATCGTCCCGCGCGAGAAGACGGCGACTCCGGAGAGCGCGCTGGTCTGCCGGAAGCGGTCGAGGAAGGCGGCGAGGCCGGCGGCGTCCCCCCCTTCGACCAGACGCTTGACCGTCGGGCGCTCCGAGAGCAGATGGGCCGAGGTCCGCACGTCGCGCACCGAGCGCTCGACCGCCTCCTGGGCGGCCGCCCCCGCGAGGTTGACCCGCGCAATCCCCTGCTCGTCCGCGAACCGCTCGATCAGCCCCAGCGCCGCGGCCGCGACCGCGATCACCGCCAGCAGGACGAGGCCGGCGTTGAGACCGATGAGGAGGGTGCCGAGGCTGGTGCGACGCATGGGATTGGAAAGATTAACATTCCTGTCCTACCGCGCCGTCCGCCATTCGATCACGCTCTTGATTCCCAGCGTCGCCAGGGCCAGCAGGGCCAGCAGCGACGCCACCGCGAAGGCGGCCGCGAACTGGTATTCGTTGTAGAGGATCTCGACGTGCAGGGGCATGGTGTTGGTCTCGCCGCGGATGTGCCCGGAGACCACCGAGACGGCGCCGAACTCCCCCATCGCCCGGGCGTTGCAGAGCACGACGCCGTAGAGCAGGCCCCAGCGGATCTTCGGCAGGCTCACCCGGAAGAAGGTCTGCAGCCCCGAGGCGCCCAAGGTCAGCGCCGCCTCCTCCTCGTCGTTGCCCTGCGACTGCATCAGCGGGATCAGCTCCCGCGCCACCATCGGCGAGGTCACAAAGAGGGTCGCCAGCACGATGCCCGGCACCGCGAAGATGACCTTGATGTCATGCGCCGCGAGCCACGCGCCGAAGAAGCCGTGAGCGCCGAAGAGGAGCACGTAGATCATCCCCGAGATCACCGGCGAGACGCTGAACGGCAGGTCGATCAGCGTGATCAGCAGGTTCTTGCCGGGGAAACGGAACTTGGAGACCGACCACGCCGCGGCAAGGCCGAAAAGGAGGTTGACCGGTACCGCGATCGCCGCCGTCAGCAGCGTCAGGCGGACGGCGGCGAGGGCCACCGGCTCGGTGATCGCCGCCAGATAGGCCTCGAACCCCTTCGCCAGCGCCTGGGTGAAGACCAGGGCCAGCGGGATGAACAGGAAAAAACCGAGGAACGTCAGGGCGAGCCCGAGCAGGAGCCAGCGGACCCACCGCGGCTCGGTGAGCGCGCCGCGCCGCTCCGCGCCGGAGCGCCTGCCGCGTGGAAAGGTGGGGACCGCGCCGGCCATCTCAGTTGTCTCCGTCGACCGCCCGCAGCCTGCGGCCGCGGCGCCAGGTCAGGAAGTTGATCATCAGCAACAGGGCGAACGAGGCGAGCAGGAAGACCAGCGCGATCGAGGTGGCGCCGGCGTAGTCGTACTGCTCGAGCTTGATCATGATCAGCAGCGGCACGATCTCCGATTTCATCGGCATGTTGCCGGCGATGAAGATCACCGATCCGTACTCGCCGAGGGCGCGCGCGAAAGCGAGCACGAAGCCAGTCATCGCCGCCGGCAGCAGCTCGGGGAAGAGCACCCGCCGGAAGGTCTGCCAGCGCCCCGCGCCCAGGCTGGCCGCCGCCTCCTCGACCTCCGGATCGAGATCGGCGAGCACCGGCTGCACAGTGCGCACCACGAACGGCAGGCCGATGAAGGTGAGCGCCACCACCACGCCGAGGCGGGTGTAGGCCACCTCGATCCCCATGGGAACGAGCCAGCGGCCGAGCCAGCCGTTCTTGGCGTAGAGGGTGGCGAGGGCGATGCCGGCCACGGCCGTGGGCAGCGCGAACGGCAGGTCGACCAGGGCGTCGACCAGCCGCTTGCCCGGAAAGCTGTAGCGCTCGAGGACCCAGGCCACCAGCAGGCCGAAGACGAGGTTGATCGCGGCGGCGGCGAACGCGGAGCCGAGGCTCAGCCGGTAGGCCGCGAGCGCCCGCGGCCCGCTGACGTCGGCCCAGAAGGTGGCCCACGGGAGGGTGGCCGACTTCAGGAAGACGGTCGACAGCGGGATCAGGATGAGCAGCGCGAGGTAGGTCAGCGTGAAGCCGAGCGACAGCCCGAAACCGGGGAGGACGCTGCCCCCCCGCAGGCGCTTGCGGGATCTCTTCTGTAGGGGCGCCCCTATGGCGCCCTGTTCCTCGACTCCAGGGCGGCCACGCAGGGCCGCCCCTACAGAAGAGCCTTCATTCACCGTCCGGCCCCGTAGATCTGGTCGAAGACGCCGCCGTCCGCGAAGTGGGCCTGCTGTGCCTTGGTCCAGCCGCCAAAGACGTCGATGGTGAACAGTTGCACCTTCGGGAACTGCGCCGCGTACCTGGCGGCGACCGCCTCGTTGCGCGGGCGGTAGTAGTGCCTGGCCGCGATCTCCTGCCCCTCGGGGGTGTAGAGGAACTGGAGATAGGCGGTGGCCACCTGCGCCGTCTTGTGCTTGGCGGCGACCTTGTCGACCACCGTGACCGGCGGCTCGGCCAGGATGCTGATCGACGGCGCCACGATCTGGAAGTCCCCCTTGGCGCCCATCTCCCCCTTGACCGCGAAGATCGCCTCGTTCTCCCAGGCGATCAGCACGTCGCCGATCCCGCGCTCGACAAAGGTGACGGTGGAGCCGCGGGCGCCGGTGTCGAGGATCGGCACGTTCTTGAAGATCCGGCCGACGAAGTCCTTGGCCTTGGCGGGATCGTTGTTGAACTTGCGCAGGGCGTACCCCCAGGCCGCCAGGTAGTTCCAGCGCGCGCCGCCCGAGGTCTTCGGGTTGGGGGTGATCACCGAGACGCCGGGGCGCGTGAGGTCGTCCCAGTCGCGGATCTTCTTGGGGTTCCCCTTGCGCACCAGGAAGACGATCGTCGAGGTGTAGGGGGTGCTGTTGTTGGGCAGGCGCGTCTGCCAGTTCTGCGCGATCAGCCCGGATTTGGCGACGGCATCGACGTCGTAGGCGAGCGCCAGGGTGACGACGTCGGCGCCCAGACCGTCGATCACCGAGCGGGCCTGCTTGCCGGAGCCGCCGTGCGACTGCTGGACGGTGACGTCCTGACCCGTTTTGGCCTTCCACGACTTGGCGAAGGCGCCGTTGATGTCCTGGTAGAGCTCGCGCGTCGGATCGTAGGAGGCGTTGAGCAGCTTGATGCCCGCGGCATGCGCGTACCCGGCGACGAGCAGGGAGAGCCCGAAAGCGGCGGCCGGTAACGATTTTCGATGATTCATGGCTTGCGTTCCTCTATCTAGAAAGCGATCTGGAAACGGCTGAAGAAGATCTTCTCGTCCTCGCGGTCGCCGGTCGCGGCGCCGCCCTCGAACTTGGTGGTCTCGTAGTCGAAGAGCAGCCGCAGGTTCCGGTTGAGATACCAGTTGAGCCCCACCGCCCAGGCCTTCGCCGAGCGCGCCGAGCTGGTGATGCTGGCGAAGACGGGGAAGGTGGCGTCGTCGATCTTCAGCTCGCTGTAGCGCACCGCGAGCTCGAAGGCGCCCCAGGTGTGAGCCGCCCGGTCGAACACCGTCTTCGGGTTGACGCCGCGGTAGGTGGGCTCGCCGCCGGCGATCACCCAGGAGCCCGCAAGCTGCCAGGACTTGTGCTCCAGCGTGTCGGAGAAGAGGTCGCGGCGCACGTCCTGGCGCGAGGTCACGTACTCGGCGAGCAGGCCGAACGGTCCGCGGTAGAAGTACCCCTGGGGGGAGAGCCGGGTGCGGGTGCCGTTGGCCACCGTGGTGCCCGCGGCGGTGGTGTCCGAGCGGTAGGAGAAGAAGGTCTGCTGTCCGGGCGTGCGGTAGGACGGCAGGCTGATGGCCGTGGGCGTCCCGTTCTGGTCCCCCTGGCTCGCCCCGACGCCGAAGCCCAGGTTCTTGAGCGGGCCGGTCCCCTTCACGAACGGCTGGAAGAAGACGCGGGCCGCCAGGTCCTTGGCGTTGTTGACGTCCGCGTCGCCGTTGCCGAGGTCGACCACGCCGTTGAAGACCCCCACGGCGTAGTTGACCGTGCCGTCCGCGAGGTCGCCGCCGACCTGCACGCCGAGGTCGCGGTTGGGCACCAGGTTGGTCGGCAGGGCGCGCTCGACGAACAGGATGTCGGTGGCCGACTGCAGGCGCTCGAGGCCGACCGGCGGCTTGAACTTGCCGGCGCGGACGCGGAAGGCGGGGTTGAAGCGCCCTTCCAGATAGGCGTCCTGGAGCACGGTGGTGCCGGCGCCGAAGTCGGGCATGATGCGGAAGTCGAAGATCTTGTAGACGGTCCCCTCGAAGATCGGCCGCGCCCGGCGCAGCAGGAAGGTCTCCGTCTGCGGCCTCCTCTCGTCGCCGACCCAGAAGCGGCCGTCGAGCTGCACGTAGCCGCGGGCCTTGAACACAAAGTTGCCGTCGGCCGAGCGCAGCGAGAAGCCGTCCTTGCCGGCGACCGTCTGGCCGGCGGTCTTCGCCTTCTCGGCGGCGGCCTCCTTGTCGATCTCGATCTTGCGGTCGAGGACGCGGATCTTCTGATCCAGCTCCTCGAGCTTCTCGTCGACGCTTGCGGGAGGTGGGTCCTGCGCCCGGACGGCGGCCGGCAGGGCCAGCAGGGCGCAGCACAGCCAGATCGAAACGTTCTTCATCGAGACCTCCAAAAGTCAGGGTTGAACTTCACGACACCGCCTCCGGCGAGCGGACGATCAGCACCGGCAACTGGGACACCGCGGGCAGCAGACGGCCGACGAAGCCGCCGAGCGCGATCCGCCCGTCGCGCCCGGGCAGCGGCGCCCCCAGCACCAGCAGGTCGTGCTCCCCCTCGGCGATCTGGGCGACCACCTCCTCGCGCACGCCGCCGTAGCGGACGCGGGTCGCGACCGGCACGCCGATGCGGTTGAGGGTGCGGGCGCTGCCGGCGAGGAAGCGCCCGGCCAGGGTCTCCGACGGGGTGCCGCGCGCCGCTTCCGGCAGCACGGTGAGGATCGTCACCTCCGCTCCCAGGTGGCGGGCGAGGCGGCCGGAGAAGGAGACGTCCTCCTTGCCGGGCTCGCCCACGGCGACGCAGATCAGCAGCCGCGCCGGCACGTTGACCCGGCCGGCGGCGCCGCCCGCGCCGTCCGTGGCCGGCGTGAGCAGGAGGTGATGCTGGCCGGCCGCGAGCACGCCCTCGGCCATCTCGATCCCGTCGCGGGGCGACAGGGAGAGGATCACCAGGTCGCAGGGGCGGCGGAAGACCTCCTCGGCGACCGCCTCGGCCGGCTTGCCGGCGGTCAGGCGGGTCTCCAGGGCGGCGAGGCCGCTGCCGAGCGCCTCGCGCGCCTCCTGCAAGGCACGCTCGCCGGCGTCGTCCAGCGTGGCGGGGCCCAGCACGGCGACCCGAGCGTGGGCCCGGCGGGCGATCTCGCCGCCCAGCGCCAGGGCCGACCGCGACCCCGAGCCGCTGGTCAGCAGCAAAAAACGCAGACCCGGATGCACCAGCGCGTGCACCCGCTGCACCCCCACCCAGGTCGAGTCCCCCGGGCGGAGCGGGAACCGCCGCGCCTGGTCCTGCGAGCGGGTGGCCTCGATCCAGACCTCGTCGCGGCCGAAGGGGACCGGCGGCGCGATCGCCCGCACGCCGGGCAGCGGCGGCAGGCGCAGCCGTAGCCGCTCGAACGAGCCGACGAATGAGCGCTGCTCGACCACCGCCTGGCCAAGGATCGGGAAGGAGCGGTCCTCCGCCGAATCGCGCAGGGCGACGTCCTCGGGGCGGAAGAGCACCTGCACCCGCCGCGCGCCGTCCGCCGGCTCCGCCCGCGTGTTGAGCGGGAACTGGACCGGCCCCAGTTGGACCCCGCCGGCGATGGCCTCCCCCACCATCAGGTTGGCGGTGCCGAGGAAGGTGGCGACGAACTCGGTCTCCGGGCGCAGGTAGAGCTCGTCCGGCGGCCCCACCTCGAGCAGGCGGCCGAAGCTCAGCACGGCCAGACGGTCGGCGAGCTCGAAGGCCTCCTCCTGGTCGTGGGTGACGAAGACGGTGGTGATCTTGAGCTCGCGCTGGATCTCCCGGATGGTGCGCCGCAGCTCCAGGCGGACCTTGGCGTCGAGGGCGCCGAACGGCTCGTCGAGCAGCAGCACCTCGGGCTGATGGGCGAGCGCCCGCGCCAGCGCCACGCGCTGCTGCTGGCCGCCCGAGAGCTGGCGCGGCATGCGGCCGCCGAGACCGGAGAGGCCGACGAGCTCGAGCAGCTCGTCGCGCCGCCGCCGCCGCTTTTCCGCCGGCACGCCACGCACCGCCAGGGCGAACTCGACGTTCTCCGCGACCGACATGCCGCGGAACAGGGCGTAGCTCTGGAACACGAAGCCGACCCCGCGCCCGGCCGGCGGCAGGTCGGTGACATCCCGGCCGTGCAGCATCACCCGCCCGGCGTCCACCTCCGAGAGGCCGGCGATCATCCGCAGCAGCGTGCTCTTGCCGCTCCCCGAGGAGCCCAGGAGCACGAAGAGCTCGCCGTCGCCCACCTCCAGCGACACGGAGCTCACCACGGGGTGCCCCCCGTACCGTTTGGTCAGGTCTTCAAGAACAATGGACATCGCTCGCCTCCAGAACGAGGCCGAGAATAGGGAATGGCGGTGACACTGTCAGTCGAAAGGCGGTGACAAAAAGCGGGAAATTTTGGAACCTGCCCGAAGTCGGCGAAAGTTTCTTCCCTTTTCTTGTCCCCTTTCGGTCTCCTGCGGCAACTTATTCTTTGAAGGCGATTTGTTGATCTGCTTCAGGAGGAGTCAGCGTGGAGGAGAATCTTGTAACGGGGGGACTGGAGCGCTTCGCCAGGGCGGAGCTCTCCCGGGACGGCAACCGCGAGGTCGTGCGCCGGCTGCTCGGCGGCTCGCCGCGGCCATCGACCCAGAATGGCATGAACCGATCCGGCCTCACGAGACGCGATGAGAGCGTCCGTTACGACGAGGCCTTTCGCAGGACCGAGCGCCGCCTCGCCGAGGCCCACGAGCGGATCCAGCGCGAGCGGCAGCTCGCCGGCGGCCAGTGGGGCAGCCTGGAAGGGCACCCGCCGACGCGGCGGCTGGTCATGGTCCGCAACGACGAGCGCCTGCACCATTGGGGGCTCTTCGATCTGCTGCTCGAGAAGAGCCGCGAGGCCGCGGACCGCGACACCGCCGAGTCGGTGAGCCTCGCCGAGCTGGCCCTCGCCGTGGCCGAGCGGCTCGACCCCGAGATCTACGGCGAGGAGCGGGTGTCGGACTTCAAGACCGCCGCTCTCGGCGCCCTCGGGGACGCCCGCCGGCTGGCCGGCGACTTCGCCGGGGCGCGCCTGGCCTTCAGCCAGGCCCGCATCAACCTGGAGATGGGCACCGGCGACCTGATCGAGGAGGCCGGCCTGCTCGGCGGGCTGGTCAAGCTGCTCTGCGACCTCGGCGAGTACGGCAAGGCCGCCCAGACGCTGCAGCGCGCCAGCTCTCTCTACCGCCGGATGGGGGACTCCCATCTCACCGGAGTCACCGTCCCCCGGCAGGAGAAGAAGGAGGCCAAGGGGAAGGACGAGCGGGAGGACGGGCGCAAGGGCGCGCAGGCCCTATAGCCGGCCAGCCAGACCCGATCGCCAGCGGTAGCCGAAGCTCACCAGCAGGTGCCCCGCGACGTTCGGCGCGTCCAGCTCGCCGCCGCGGATCGGGATAACGGCGCGGGCGGCCGAGATCTTGCCCTCGATCCCGAGCAGCCAGCTCTGCCGCAGCGCGATCCGCTTCTCCGCCCCGATCTGGACCACCGGACCGGTCCACTGATAGCCCCCCTTGTCGAGCTGGCGGCCGCGAGCCGCCCCCTCGACGTGCGCGACCACCAGACCCGCCCCGGCGCGTACCAGGAAGCGCCCCAGGTCCCAGCCGCGATTGATCATCACCAGGTTGTAGCCATGGGAGATCTCGAGGCTCTCGATCTCGGGCGGCGGGTTGCGCAGGTAGAGCTTGTGGTGGACGAGCTCGAGCTCCCAGCCCTGCCGCCCGCTCCACCGGCCGGCCCGGACCGAGTAGTAGACGGGGTCGGTGAACGGCTTCGAGTCCCAGCTCGCGTCGATTTTGAGATCCTCCAGGCCCTCCTGACGGAGGGTCAGCCGCGAATCCAGGCTGGCGGCGCCGCCGAGCGAGGCCTGGAAGGTCCACCCCTGCTCGGCGGCGAGCGGGGCGGCGAGGGTCAGGACAAGGAGGGACGGCAGAGCAATTTTCGAGAGTTTCATGCGAGGTTTCGCATGCACGCCACGGACCCGGCCGCCCCGGCCCCGGTACAGACTCCGGCGGTATAGACTCCGGCCCCATGCGCCTCGCCCTGCTCCTCGTCCTCGCCATCGCCCTGCCCGGCTGCGTCTCGCTGCGCTCCTTCGCGGAGATCCGCCGCGCGCTCCCCGCCGACCGCTTCGTCCGCGTCGGCGAGCAGCTCGTGCACGTCGAGCAGGCGGGGGTGGGCGAGCCGGTGTTGCTCCTCCACGGCTTCGGCGCCTCGACCTACTCGTGGCGCAAAGTGATGCCGGCCCTCGCCGCCTCCCATCGGGTGGTGGCGATCGACCTCAACGGCTTCGGCTACACCCAGCGGCCGGCGTCCCGCGCCAGCTATACGCGGGAGGCGCAGGCGAAGCTGGTGCTGGGGACGATGGACGCGCTGGGGATCGACCGCGCCCACATCTTCGGCCATTCCTATGGCGGCGGCATCACGCTCTATCTCGCCTCGCGCCACCCCGAGCGCTTCCGCACCATGGTGCTGGTGGACAGCTCGGCTCCCACCTACTCCGACGACCGCCGCAGCCGCGCCGCCGCCTTCCGCCCGCTCTCCGCGCTCTTCGTCCGCACCGTGGCCCTGCGCCCGAGCTCGATCCGGAAGGGGCTGCTGCGCTCCTTCCATGACGACTCCCTGGTCACCCCCGAGCTCGTGCGGGCCTATCTGGATCGCCTGACGGTCGAGGGGGTGAGCTTCGCCTTCTACGGCCTGACGGCGCCGGCCCCCCCGGGCGAACCGGTGGAGCTCGAGAAGATCGACGTCCCGGCCCTGGTGATCTGGGGGGCCCACGACACGCTGATCGCGCCGGAGGCGGGTCGCCGGGCCTCGGCACGCATGCCCCACTCCGAGTTCGTCCTCTTCGCCAACAGCGGCCACATACCGATGGAAGAGGAGCCGGAGACGTTCCTGGAGACCGTCCTCCCCTTCCTGGAGCGCCACGGCGGCTGATGGCAAGGCTTGGACTGGTCGCCACCTGCGTTCTCGGTCTCGAGGAGATCCTCGAGGGGGAGCTGCGCGGCATGGGAGCGCGGGAGATCGAGCGCCAGCGGGGCGCCGTCTCGTTCAGCGGCGACTGGCGGGACTGCTGGCGCGCCAACTGGCGGCTGCGCACGGCGAACCGGGTGCTCGTCGAGCTCGCCTCCTGGGACGCGCGGGACGGTCCGGGCATCGCCGCCGGCGCGCGCTCCCTCATCTCCGGACGCCCCGGCCCGCGGCTCTGGCGGGGGGGCCTCGACGCCGCCGCCCTCTTCCACCCCGACCGCACCTTCTTCATCCAGGCCACCTCGACCGCCTCCGAGGTGCGCGACACCCGCTGGGCCGCGATGTCGCTCAAGGACGGCCTGGTGGACGGCCAGCGCGACCGCTGGGGCCGGCGCTCGGACGTCGACCGCGAGGACCCCGATCTCCACCTGCGCCTGCGCCTCCACCGCGACCGCGCGACCCTCCTCCTCGACACCTCGGGCGAGCCGCTCGACCGCCGCGGCTACCGCGCCGTCACCGCCGCCGCGCCGGTGCGCGAGCAGCTCGCCGCCGCCTGCGTGCTCGCCTCGAGTTGGGACGGCCAGGGGCCGGTGGTCGATCCGATGTGCGGCTCGGGGACGCTGCTGATCGAGGCCGCCTGGTTCGCCCTCGGCTGGGCACCCGGCCGCCTGCGCCCCCACTGGGCTTTCGAGCGCCTGCCGGGCTACGACGCGGAGGCCTTCACCACCGTGCTCCAGGAGCCGATCCTCGCCGCCGGCCCCGACGTCCGCGTCCACGGCAACGACCTCTCCGCCGAGGCGCTCGACGCCGCGCGGGCCAACCTGGAGCAGGCCAACCTGCTCGACCGCGCCACCCTCACCCGCGGCGACGCCGCCACCTTCCAGCCGCCGCCCGGCCCCGGCCTGGTGCTGATCAACCCGCCCCACGGCGAGCGCCTGGAGACCGACGCCGGCCGCTGGCGCGCCGTCGGCGATCTCCTCAAGCAGCAGTTCAAGGGGTGGAAGGCCGCCATCCTGACCGGCGAGGACCGCGGCAAGCAGATCGGCCTCCGCCCCCGCCGCCGCATCCCGGTGATGAACGGCCCGGCCGAGGGGCGGATCCTGGTCTTCGATCTGTACTGAAGGGTTTTACAGCACCGTTTCCAGCGCCGCGATCAGCCGCTCGATCTCCTCCGGCGTGTTGTAGTGCGCCATCGAGATCCGCACGATGCCGCCGCGCTCCGCCAAGCCCAGATCCTCGATCAGCCGGCGGGCGTGGAAGTCGCCGTAACGGATGCCGATACGGAAGGGGTCGATCGCGGCCGGGATCTCGGCGGCGCTCCGCCCCTCGACCGAGAAGGCGACTGTGGCGATGCGGCCGGCCCGGCCGGGCGCGGAGTCGCCCAGGAGGCGGACGCCGGGCTTGCCGGCGAGGTACTCCAGCAGCGGCGCGGTGAGGCTCTCCTCGTGGCGGGCGATGGCCGCGAAGGCGGCCTCGATCCGCTCGCGGGCCGTGGCGTCCGGCGCGGTGTCCGACTCGGTGTCCGACTCGATCACGGCGCGGCGCCCCAGCTCCTCCAGGTACTCGACGATCGCCGGCACGCCGTGCGCCAGCTCGTAATTGAGGTTGCCAGGGAGGAGCTTGTAGGGCAGGGCGTCTTTGGGCACGAAGACGTGATTGACGTTGGCGAGGTCGAGCAGGAGATCCCGCCTGCCGTAGAGCAGCCCCTGGTGGGGGCCGAAGACCTTGTAGAGGCTGAACACGTAGAGGTCGACGTCCCAGGCGCGGACGTCCACCGCCCGGTGCGGAGCGTAGGCGACGCCGTCGACGCAGACCAGCGCCCCACGCTGGTGGACGAAGCGGGCGATCTCCGCCACCGGATGCACCGTTCCCACCACGTTCGAGACGTGCGGAAAGCAGACCAGGCGGGTGCGCGCGGTCATCAGAGGGGCGAGCCCGGCGAGGTCGAGGCCGGCGGTGGCCGGGTCCGCCCGCCAGAAGCGGACCGTGGCGCCGCGCTCCTCGGCCAGGCGCAGCCAGGGGGTGACGTTCGCCTCGTGGTCGGCGTTGGTGACCACGATCTCGTCCCCCGGGCCGATCCGCTCGCGGAAGGCCCGGGCCAGGTTCTGGAGGAGCTGGGTGGTCGAGGGGCCGAGGACCACCTCGGAAGGGTCGGCGGCGTTGACCAGCAGGGCGCAGGCCTGCGCCGCCGCGATCCGCTCGGCCGCCAGGCGCGACGGCTCGTAGCTCGCGCCGACCTGGACGCTGGAGGTGAGCAGGTACTCCCTCACCCGGTCGGCCACGGAGGCCAGCACCTGAGAGCCACCCGCGTTGTCGAGGAAGACCCAGCCGCCGGCGAGCGCCGGGAACTGCGCCCGGGCAAAGTCGAGATCGAGGACGGGAAGAGGAGCGCGAGCGCCCAGGGACGGCGCCCTGGCGGGCTCCTCGGACGGAAGCGCGCTCATCCCGGCAGGATCAGAGGCTGCGCTTCTTGGCCCGCAGACCGCGGCGGCTGCCGCCTTCCTTGCGCGGCTTGAAGTTGCTGCCGCCGCCACCGCCGAAACCGCCGCCGAAGTCGCCACCGCCGCCGCCGCCGAAGTCACCGCCACCGCCGAAGCCGCCACCGCCGAAGCCGCCGCCGCCAAAGCCGCCACCGCCGCCGTAGCCACCACCGCCACCACCGGCGTAGCCGCCACGGCCGCCGCCACCACCACCGGCATAGCCGCCGCCGGCGTAGCCGCCGGGCCGCGGGCCGCCGGGAGTGCGCTCGCGCGCCTCATTGACGTTCAGGTTGCGCCCCTGGAAATCGTAGCCGTTGAACTGTTGGACCGCCTTCACGGCCTCCTCGTCCGAGCTCATCTCGACGAAGCCGAAGCCGCGCGAGCGGCCCGTGGCGCGATCCATCATGACCGTCGCCGACTCGCAGGTGCCAGCCTGGCTGAACAACGTGCGGAGATCGTCGTCGTTGGTCTTGAAGTTCAGGTTGCCTACGAAAAGCTTCTTTCCCATGTTCTCTGTCGCTCCTGGTCTCTATGAGGCCGTAATTTTTCGGTGCGCCGGCCTGGACAACGCCGGCGGTCACCCTCTTTAGGGCGGTGGGGTCTCTGGCCGCGCAGCGACAAAGACGGACGCCTCCCTGTATCAGGACTCACAAAGATACCAGAGCAGGCAAGGTGCCGTAAACGCTTTTGGAGTCTTTTCCCCGATCTTGTCACGGACAGGCGGCGAAGGCGAGGGTGTCGGTGACCGCCTGGGGCGTGACCCCCTGGGGGTTGAAGTAGACCCGGACCTGGCCGGTGCGGGTGTCGGTCACGGTCAGCAGGTACTGGACGTTGGTGGCGGGGCCGATGAAGATCCAGTGCCGGCCGTTGTCGGCGCAGCCGTCGAGCACCTTGACCAGCAGCTCCAGGTTGTCGGGCGAGACGAACCAGAGGATCCCGGAGTCTCGGGAAGGGACCGGCAGGACGGAAGCCTCGCCGGTCTGGCCGCCGGCGGCCTTCCAGACGGCCCGGACGCGGAAACGGCCGCCGAGGCAGAGCGTCTGGGCGTCGGCCACGCAGGGGCCCGGCACCGCGAAGGTGGTGACCGCGGCCTCCTTGGAGTACTCCGAGAAGGTGCCCGAGCGGTCCGCGCGGATCCGGAAGACGTAAGCGGTCGCCGGCTGCAACCCCTGGACCTCGGCCTCCTTCGAGCCGGCCGGAACCGCGCCGACGTCCTCGAAGGCGCCGTCGATGGTCCTCACCTCGACCCGGTACTCGGTCTCGTCGGTGGCGCGGTCTTTCCAGGTGAGCTTCGCCGCGGTCGGCGTGAGAGTCACGGCGGCGAAGCGGCTGGGCGCCGCCGGCGGCGCGGCCGCCACCGCCACGGCGCAGGAGAGCCCGAGGCAGAGGGCCGCGAGACAGCGTGGAAACAGACGCCCTGTCATCTCAATGTCTCCGGATGGCAATTCGGTTGTACGGCTCGCCGATTCTATACCGCCCCGCGCCCCCGGAAGGCACACCGCGACATGCTAGAATCCCATCCGACCCCGCCGGCCCGAACCGGGAGTCCCCTCGCGCCCCCTGGAGAAGCGATGCCTGTCAAGTTCCACCCCCGCCGCAGCTTCGCCCTGAAGTCGATGTTCCTGCTTGCCCCGCTGGCGCTCGCGAGCCTGCCGCTGTTCGCCGGCACCGGCACGGGCTCGGCCGCGCCCTGGGAAGGCGCGGCGTTCGCAGGCGATCCCGCCGCAGTGGCCCGCGCCGCCGCCAGGATCCAGGGCGAAGAGGGGGACGATGTCGTGGTGCTCCTGATGGAGGCGAGCTACAGCTTCGACGAGGCTGGGCGTGAGACCTACAGCCAGCGGCTGGTCTACCGCATCCTCACCGCCGGCGCCCACGAGAGCTGGTCGACGGTCGAGGAGGGGTGGGAGCCCTGGCACCAGGCGCGGCCGGAGATCCGCGCCCGCGTCATCACGCCGGACGGCGCCGAGCACCTGCTCGATCCCACGACCATCACCGAGAACAGCGCCACCCGGGAAGCCGCCGACATGTTCGAGGACGGCCGGGTGCTGCGCGCCCCGCTCCCCGCCACCCGGGCCGGCGCCGTCGTCGAGCAGCAGGTGACGGTGCGCGATACCGCGCCGTTCTTCGACGGCGGCGTGGTGCGGCTGCACAGCCTCGATCCCGGGATGCCCCTGCGCCACGCCCGGCTGACGCTCGAGGCGCCGGCCGCGATGCCGCTGCGCTGGGTCGCCCGCGAGCTGCCCGGGGTCTCCCCACGGGAGGAGGTGGTGGCCGGGCGCCGCCGGCTGACCTTCGAGGCCCGCGACCTCGACCCGGCGGACGATCCCGAGCCGGGGCTGCCGGCGGAGACGCCGCGCTCGGCCTACGTGGCCTTCTCGACCGGCCGCTCGTGGGCCGATCTGGCGCGCCGCTACTCGGAGATCGTCGACCGCTCGATCCGCGGCGCCGACATCGCGCCCTTCCTGCGCGCGGCGTCGGCGGGAGCCCCGCCGGCCTCGCAGCTCGAGACCATCAACCGCATCCTCGCCCGGATGAGCGACGAGGTCCGCTACACCGGCATGGAGCTCGGCGAGGGCGGGCTGATCCCCCGCACCCCGGCCGAGACGCTGAAGCGCCGGTTCGGCGACTGCAAGGACAAGGCGGTGCTGCTGACCGCCCTGCTGCGCGCCGCGGACATCCCCGCCTACGTGGTCCTGCTCAACGCCGACGAGAGCGATCAGGACGTCGAGGAGTCGCTCCCCGGCTTCGGCCTGTTCAACCACGCGATCGTCGTGGTGCCCGGCGCGCCGGCGATCTGGATCGACCCCACCGACCCCTACGCGCGGGCCGGCGAGCTGCCGGTCGCCGACCAGGGGCGGCGCGCCCTGGTCGCCAGCCCCACCGCCACCGGCCTGGTCCGCACACCCGAGGCCACGTCCGCCGAAAACCGGCAGGTCGAGACCCGCGAGGTTTTTCTCTCTGACCTCGGCCCCTCGCGCATCGTCGAGACCAGCGAATACCAGGGAGCGATTGAGCGCGACGTACGGGCCCTCTACGGGCTCCAGGACGGCCAGACGGTGCGCCAGGCGCTCAAGGAATACGCCACCACCGCCTATCTCGCCGAGGACCTCGGCGCGGTGAGCCACTCCAACGCCACCGACCTCTCGGCGCCGATGCGCCTGCGGGTCGAGGTGAAGAACGCCCGCCGCGGCTTCACCGACGAGCGCAACGCCGGGGTCGGGATCAGCCCGGCGTCGCTGCTCAACCGCCTCCCCGACGAGCTCCTCGGCGCCGACGGCGAGGACGCGAGCCCCGAGCCCCGGCAGGCCGACTACGTCTTCAGCCGGCCGATGACGATCGAGGTCCGCTACCGGATCGTGCCGCCGCCGGGCTACGCGCCGCAGCCGCTGCCCGCCGCGCGGGTGCGCCGTCTCGGCCCCGCCACCCTGTCGGAGGAGTACGCCGCGGCCGGCGGCAACGTCGTCACCGCCACCTTCCGGCTCGACACCGGCAAGCGCCGCATCTCCCCCAGGGAGTTCGAGGCCCTGCGCTCGGGCGTGCGCGAGGCGCAGCAGGACAAGGTCGCGCTCCTGCTCTTCGACCAGGTCGGCGAGGCCCACCTCAACGCCGGCCGGGTGCGCGAGGCGCTGGCGGAGTTCCAGCGCCTGGCGGCGGCGGAGCCCGGCAAGGCCCTCCCCCGCACCCGCATCGCCCGCGCCCTGCTCGCCGGCGGCATGGGCGAGGCCGCGCGCGAGGAGGCGCGGCGGGCCATCCGCCTCGAACCGAAGCTCGCCCCCGCCTATCGCCAGCTCGGCTGGGTCCTGCAGCACGACGAGCTCGGCCGCCGCTTCGGCCCCGGCTTCGACCGCGCCGGCGCCCTCGCCGCCTACCGCAAGGCCAGGGAGCTCGATCCCAAGGACCCGGTCACCCGCGCCGATCTGGCCATCCTCCTCGAGCACGACGCCAGCGGCCTGCGCTACAGCCCGCGGGCCGACCTCGGCGCGGCGATCGACGAGTACAAGGCGCTCAAGAAGGACCTCGCGGCGAAGACCGTCGACGACAGCCTGCTGATCGCCCTGGTGCGGGCGGGGCGCTTCGCCGAGGCCAAGGAGCTGGCGGCCCAGATGAAGGACTCGCAGACCGGCTCCGTCCTCTCGCTGGTCGCCACCGCGGCCACCGACGGCATCGACGCCGCGGTGCGCGAGGGGGAGCGCGCGTTCGGCGACGACACCGCCCGCGCCTCGGCCCTGCAGGCGGCGGCCCAGAACCTGGCGCTGGCGCGCCGCTACCCCGAAGCCGCGGCCCTGATGGAGCGTGCCAGCCGCCAGTCCAACAACGCCGCCGCCCTGCTCTCGATGGCCGACGCCCTGCGCCGGGCGCGGCGGCACGAGGAGATCGTGCTGCCGGCGAACCAGCCGGCGACCCCGGCCCGCCGGCTGATGGCGATGACGACCGGCGAGAGGCTCGACTTCAAGGAGCTGGCCTCCCTCTTCTCCCGCGATGTCCAGCCCGGCATCCTCAAGGAGAACGCGCAGGCCCAGCGGCTGCTCGACGCCGGCACCGCTCCGGCCCGCCGGCAGCTCCGCTCGCAGCAGGTGCCCTGGAACGTGGCGGTCGACTTCGCCCTCGGCGCCATGCAGGAGACGGTCAGCGGCGACGACGCCGGGGGCTATCGCGTCGGGCTCTCCTTCCCCTTCGAGAAGAGCGCCAGGAACCTGAACGTCTACGTCGTGCCCGACGCCGGGGAGTACCGGATCGCGGCGCTGAGCACCGTCGTCTCGATGCTCGGCGAGGAGTCGCTCCGGCGGCTCCAGCGCGGCGATCTCGCCGGGGCGCGGAAGTGGCTCGACTGGGCGCGCGAGGAGACCGGAGGCGACGAGGGGAACGGCGGCGATCCAATCCCCCAGAACCCCTTCCCGGCGCTGTGGGCTGAAAAGTCCGCGGCGAGCGCCGACGATGTGCGCTGCGCCGCCGCCTCCCTGCTCACCACCGCCCGGGAGAGCAGCGCCAGGGCGCTCCCTCTCCTGCGCGCCTGCCGCGACGCCGCCGGCGATCCGGCGCGGCGCAACGCCTTCGACATGGCGCTCGCCCTGGGCGACGCGGCCACCGACCGTTTCGCCGAGATGGAGGAGGATTCGGGGCGCCTGCTCGCCGCCGCCCCGGGCTCCGAGCGCGCCGAGCGGCTGCATGCCCTGGCCCTCATCTCCCTCGGACGCTGGGGAGAGATCCGCGCGCTCGCCGAGCGTCGCCTCCAGCGCGCGGCCGACGATCCATGGGCTCTCCAACTGCTCGCCAGCGATGCCCTGCACGCCCGCGACCTCGACCAGGCCGAGGCGCGGCTGCGGCAGATCGTCAAGTCCGGCAAGGCGACGGCGAGCAACTACAACGAGCTCGCCTGGCTGCTCCTCGAGCGCGGCCGGGTGGACGACGAGGCGCTCGACTTCGGCCAGCGCGCCGCCACCCTCTCCGATTACACGCAGTCGCCCGCCCTCCATACCCTCGCCTGCCTCTACGCCGAGAAGGGGCGCACCGCCGAGGCCTACCGGATCATCGTGCAGGCGATCGGCGCCAAGCCCGGCGAGGCCCCCGGCGCCGACGACTGGTACGTCTTCGGCCGTCTCGCCGAGCAGTACGGCCTGCCCGACGTGGCCCGCAAGTACTACCGGAAGGTGACCCCGCCCAAGAGCCTGGACGCCGAGCCGATGTCCACCCACGCCCTGGCCACCCGCCGGCTCGGCGCCCTCGGCGAGGAGAAGAAGCCGCAGCGCCGCGCGGCGCTCTGAAGCGCTCCTGGCCCCGTCTTTGCTTCGCCCCCGGACGGCACTCGTGTGCCTGCGCCCAACCGCTTCCGAGGAGAAAGCGATGCTGTCCGAACCGCAAGAAAGTATCCGCTCGCCCGCGCCGCTCCACGCTCCGGCGGTCCCAGGGACCGGGGCTGTCCAAGCGGACGTCCCCGCGGGGTGGACCGCCGGGGCGAGCCGGCTGCTCACCGCGCTGTTCGTGATCGTCGCCCTCGAAGCCCTCTACACCGTTCCCAAGTACACCTGGGACCTCGCCGTCGGCGGCCGCAGAGGGATCGGAATCCTGCTGGCCCTGGGCATCGCGGCGATCGCCGCGGCCCTCCTCTGGAGCGGCCGCCACCGGCTGCAGGCCCTGCTGCGCTCGGTGGGCGAACGGCTGGCGGCCATCCCCCGCGGGCGCTGGCTCGCTCTGGTGATCGGGACCGGCATCGCTCTGCGCCTCGCCTGGATCTTCCTGTTCCCCGCTCCGCCCACCTCGGACGGGCGCTCCTACTACGACCTGGCGGCGCGGCTGGCGCACGGCCTCACCTATCAGACGCCCAAGGCCGAGTGGGCCGCGTGGCCGCCCGGCTACCCCTTCCTCCTGCTCGTCCACTTCCGGCTCCTCGGCGTCAGCCTCCTGGCGGTGACCGTCGCCAACCTCCTGCTCTTCGCCGGCGCGATACTCGCCGTCTACGCCCTGGCCCGGCGCTTCGGCGAGGCGACCGCCCGGCTGGCGATGCTCCTCCTCGCCCTCTGGCCCAACCTGATCGCCTCGGCCAGCGTGGCGAGCAAGGAGATGGTGATCGTCTTCCTCCTGCCGGTGCTCCTGCTGCTCTATCTGCGGGCCGGCGAGCAGACCTCGCCCGGGAAAGCGGTGGCGATGCGGCTGGCGGCGGGCATGGTGTTCGGGTACGCCACCCTGACCCAGCCGGCGATCATGCTGCTCGGCGGCGTCTTCGCCGTCTACGAGCTGCTCCTGCGCACTCCCCTCCTCCGCGCCGCGGCGCGCCTCGCGCTGATGGTCGCCGGCATGCTCGTCGTCATCCTCCCCTGGACCGCGCGGAACCACCGGGTGCTCCACACCTTCGTGCTGGTCTCCACCAACGGCGGCGACGTCTTCTACCGGGCCAACAACCCGCTGGCGACGGGGGGGTGGGTCAAGGACGGCAAGCGCGTCTTGCGGAACTACGACGAGCTGACGCGCGACCGCCTCGGCTATCGATGGGGCAAGGAGTGGATCCGCGAGAACCCGGGCAAGTTCGCGCTTCTCGGGCTGAAGAAACAGGTCCTCTTCCTGGGCGATGACGCGGTGGCCGTCTATGAGACGCTGAAGCGGGGACTCGACCGGCCCGGCCCCCTGTACGCCGTGGCGAAGCTCGCCACCAACGCCTACTGGTGGGGGATCTGGGCCCTGGTGCTCGCCACCTTCTTCCTCCGCGCCGCTACCTCCTGGCCGCGGCGCGCGGAGGTCGTGCTCTTCCTGCTGACCATCCTCTATTTCTGGGCGATCGACAGCGTTTTCGAGAGCGGAGCCCGCCACCACATGCCGCTCGTGGGGCTGCTGGCGATCCTGGCGGCGGCGCTGGCGGATGCGGGGGCGCGGCGACCGCAGCAAGCAGGAACAGGAACGTAGGGGCTCGAAGACCCGCCCGCAGGGCGGAATTTATCCAGCCTGGGGTGTCAACCCCAGGTAGGGCAGGCCCCAAAATCCATGAGCCCCGCAGGGCCGACACCACCGGCTGGAGCTACGAATCGGCAAGGACATGCCGGCCCTTCGGGGCTTGGGGATTCTTGGATGCCCCCTACCTGGGGTTGACACCCCAGGCTGGATAAATTCCGCCCTGCGGGCGGGAACGGGGGACGAGCGCGGCCACCCTCCCCTACAATCCCTCCCAATGAACATCCTCGGCCTCTCCGCCTTCTTCCACGAATCCGCCTGCTGCCTGCTGCGCGGCGGCCGGCTGGTGGCGGCGGCCGAGGAGGAGCGGTTCTCGCGGGTCAAGCACGATCCCCGGCTGCCGGTCGCCGCCTTCCGCTTCTGTCTGCGCGCGGGCGGGATCGGCATCACGGACCTCGACGCCGTCGCCTACTACGAGTCGCCGGTCAGGAAGCTCTCCCGCCAGCTCTGGGCCGGCACCCCTGAGGGAGCGTCTCCGGATCTGGGCTGGCTCGATCCGCGGGCTCCGGAACGGGCGATCCGCGAGGGGCTGGGGTGGGACGGGCCGATCCTCACCTTCGATCACCACCTCTCCCACGCCGCGAGCTCGTTCCTCTTCTCGGAGCTCCCGGAGGCCGCCCTCCTCACCGTCGACGGCGTCGGCGAATGGGCCACCACGGCGTATGGAAGAGGACGGGGAGCGGACGTCGAGCTGTTCGAGGAGGTCGACTTCCCGCACTCCCTGGGCCTCCTCTACGCCACCCTCACCTCCTACCTGGGCTTCGAGGTCAACGACGGCGAGTACAAAGTAATGGGCCTCGCCCCCTACGGCGAGCCGCGCTTCCTCGACGAGATGCGCCGGCTGGTTTCCCCGGGAGAGGGAGGACAGTACCGGCTGAATCTCGACTACTTCGATTTCATTCGCGGCCGGCGGATGTACTCGGACGCCCTGCCGCGCCTCTTCGGCGAGGCGCCGCGGAAGCCTGAAGCGGAGATCACCCGCTTCCATCAGGACGTGGCGCGCAGCCTCCAGGAGACGATCGAAGAGATCCTGCTCGCCAAGGCCGGCTGGCTCCACGAGCGCACCGGCCTCCCCGGCCTCTGCATGGCCGGGGGCGTGGCCCTCAACGTGGTCGCCAACGGCCGCATCCTGCGCGAGGGCCCCTTCGAGCGCCTGTTCGTCCAGCCCGCCGCCGGGGACTCCGGAGCCTGTCTCGGCGCCGCCGCCCTGGCCCACGCCCAGCTCACCGGCGGGCGGCCGGAGCCCCTGCGCCACGTCTATCTCGGACCGCGCTGGAGCTGCCGCGAGATCGCCGGCCTGCTCACCGCCACCGGGATCGCCGCCGAGGACTTCCGCGATCGCGAGGCCGAGCTGCTGGAGGCCGTGGTGGACCGGCTGGCGGCCGGCCGGGTGATCGGCTGGTTCCACGGCCCCCTGGAGCTCGGCCCCCGCGCGCTCGGCGGCCGGAGCCTGCTGGCCGACCCGCGCGATCCCGGGATGCGCGACCGCCTGAACCGCCTGGTCAAGAAGCGCGAGGCGTTCCGCCCCTTCGCCCCGAGCGTTCTCGCCGCCCACGCCGCCGGGCACTTCGATCTCGATCACCCCTCCCCCTACATGCTGGAGACCTGCCGGGTGACCTCCCCGCTCGACCTGCCGGCGGTCACCCACGTCGACGGCTCGGCCCGTCCGCAGACGGTCGATCCCGCGGTCGCGCCGCGCTACGCCGCCCTGCTCGAAGCCTTCCGGCGGCGCACCGGCTGCCCGCTGCTGGTGAACACCTCCTTCAACGTGCGCGGCGAGCCGATCGTCGCCTCCCCGGTGGACGCCCTCTCCTGCATGGGGATCTCGGGGATCGACGTCCTGGTCCTGGAGGATTTCCTGATCGACCGCGACCGGCTGCCGGCAAACTGGGCGGACCTCCTCCCCACCTGGCGCGAGCGCGCCCGCAGCGGCTTCGCTCGAGGGTCGAGCGCGATCAGCGCCGATCTCTACACGTTCGTATGAGATCCCTCTACGACGCCCTCGCCGAGCTCCTCGCCACTCCCGAGGGCCTGCGCACCGCTCGCCTCCTCCAGGCGGCCGGCCTGCTCGGCGCACCGTCCGTCCCGGCACCTCGTCCCATCCCACGCTTCCCGGAGCCGATCAGCATCTGGCAGCCGCGGGAAATCGACGGCGAGACCGTCTTCGTCCGCCCCGATCCCCTGCCGCTCGGGGACCACCATGCGGCCACGCCGGTCCTCCGGCCCAAGAAGTCGCTGCTTCCGCTCCGCGTCGCCTTCTTCGGCGAGTCGGTCGCGGCGGGCTACCTCTACGCTCCCCACCTGACGCCCGCCCAGGTGCTCGAAGCCCAGCTCCGGGCCGCCGGCGGGGCGGACCGCTTCGAGGTGATCGACCTCGCCCGCACCAACGAGACCCTCCCCTCCCTCGCCGCGACCGTGCGCGCCTCGCCGCAGATCAACCCGGACGTGCTCGTCCTCTTCATCGGCAACAACTGGAACCTGCTGGAGACGCCGGAGGTCTCCCCCTACGCCCCGTCCGTCGCGGCGCGGCAGCGTTACGGTCAGGCCCTGCGGGAAGACGGGATCGCGGGGCCAATCGGGCTGGCCGCGGAAAGGCTCCGGCAGGCAGCGGAAGCGGCGTTCGGCGCCATCTCAGAGCTTGCCTGGGCGGTGCACATCCCCGTCGTCGTGGTGATCCCGGAGATCAATCTCGCCGACTGGGAGACGCGCCAGCCGCCGGTCTGGCTGAGCGGGGACGGCACCGGCCGCTGGCACACCCTCTACGCGGAAGCCGTCGAGCGTCTCGACCGGCAGGACTTCGCGGGCGCGATTGAATCCATCCAAGGGGCGCGGGAGCTCGACGGCGGCAACTGCGCCTCGACCTGGCGCCTCCTCGCCCGGGCCCACCTGGGCCTCGGAAATCTCGAAGACGCCCGGCAGGCCTGTATCGCCGAAGTCGACGCCGCCCGCTACGCCACCCTCGCGACCTTGAGCGCGCCCCAGGCCACCACGGCGGCCCGCGAGCTGTTGCGGGATCTTGCCCGCCGGCACGGCTTCCTCGCCGTGGACCTCCGCGACGTCTTTGCCGAGCACACCGGATCGAGCCTGCCCAATCGCCGCCTCTTCCTCGACTACTGCCATCTGACCCTGGAAGGGATCCAGATCGCCATGGCCGCCGTCGCGGCCCAGGTGCTGGACCTCTCGGGCATGCTCGAAGAGAAGCAGGACTGGCGGCGTCTGATCTCCCCTTCGCCGCTCTCCCCCGAAGCCGAGGCTACCGCCCGCTTCGGCGCCGCCATCCACACCGCCCACCGGCTCCTTTCGTCCAGCTCCAAGCGCCCCATATTGGAGCACTGGTGCGAAGCCGCCCTCGACGCCTCCCCCGGCATAGCGGAGACCATGCTCGACCTCGTCGCCGCCCGTTGCGCACCCTGTCCCGCCGTGCTGACCGCCGCCCAGCAGCGCAACCTCGCCTCCCCCTACCGTCTTCTCCTCCAGCATGGCTGGCGCTGGGACCACCTCGACGCCGACCTGATCGAAGCCATCCGCGCCGTCCTGGAGCGCCACGGCCACCCCGCCGGAGAGCGGATCGACCGCCTGCTCTTGGAGCATCTCGCGATCCGCGAGGAAGGGACAGAGCTCCTCGACGCGATCTACCTATGGGAACCGCTGGAGAGGTTTTTCCCCGAGGTGATGGACTTCGAGGATCTCTCCCGTCGGGCGACGTTTCGCTCGCCGTGGCCGGAGTCCGCGTTCTGCCTGATCTGTGACGGGGAGCGAGACGTGGAGATCGAGATGACCCTGCGGCTGTCCATACCAGGATCGGTGCGGATCGCCGTCAACGATCGCGAGATCGGCACCGTGGATGCGGGAGAGCGCTGGACGCGGACGGTGCTACGGATCGAGCGGGGCCATCTGCGACGGGGCTTGAATCGCCTGACCCTGCGCTGGCCGCCGCCGTCGATGGACGGCGACGCCGCACTGGCCGCCGCGGTGGACCGCCTGGAGGTGGGGATCGCGGCGGATCTGCACCCGGTGTTCGGGGAGATGTTCTCGTTGGTGGCTCGCCCCCACCCCGAATCCTCACCCCCGGCCCCTCTCCCACCGCACTCCCCCGACCGGGAGAGGGGGAATTGGCTGAGAAGTTGTGACTTGTAGGGTGCGCTGTGCGCACCGTCAACGTTTCTGGTGCGCACAGCGCACCCTACAAGCTCCATCATTCCAGTACCGTTCCCCCTCTCCCGGACGGCGGGAGGGCGATGGGAGAGGGGGACAGGGGGTGAGGTTTCGGGGTGGGGGCCGCCCGGCACCTACAAGTAGATCTCCGCCCCGCCCTGCCGGAACTCGTCCGATTTTTCCTTCATCCCCTCTTCCAGCGCCCGGGTCTCCTCCACTCCCTGCTTCGCGGCGTACTCTCGCACCTCCTCGGTGATCTTCATCGAGCAGAAATGCGGCCCGCACATCGAGCAGAAGTGCGCGACCTTGGCGCCCTCCTGCGGCAGGGTCTCGTCATGGTAGGCGCGGGCGGTGTCGGGATCGAGCGAGAGGTTGAACTGGTCCTCCCAGCGGAACTCGAAGCGCGCCTTCGACAGCGCGTTGTCGCGGATCTGCGCGCCGGGGTGCCCCTTGGCGAGGTTCGCCGCGTGGGCGGCGATCTTGTAGGCGATCACCCCCTGCTTGACGTCCTCCTTGTTGGGCAGCCCCAGGTGCTCCTTGGGGGTGACGTAGCAGAGCATCGCCGTGCCGTACCAGCCGATCATCGCGGCGCCGATCGCCGAGGTGAGGTGGTCGTAGCCGGGCGCGATGTCGGTGGTCAGCGGCCCGAGGGTGTAGAACGGCGCCTCGCCGCAGGCCTCGAGCTGGCGGTCCATGTTCTCCTTGATCAGGTGCATGGGGATGTGCCCAGGCCCCTCGATCATCACCTGTACGTCGTGGCTCCAGGCGATCCGGGTCAGCTCGCCGAGGGTGTCCAGCTCCGCGAACTGGGCGGCGTCGTTGGCGTCCGCGATCGAGCCCGGCCGCAGGCCGTCGCCGAGACTGAAGGCGACGTCGTAGGCGCGCATGATCTCGCAGATTTCCTCGAAGTGCTCGTAGGTGAAGTTCTCGCGGTGGTGCGCCAGGCACCACTTGGCATGGATCGAGCCGCCGCGCGAGACGATACCGGTCATCCGGCCCGCCGTCAGCGGCACGTAGGCGAGCCGCACGCCGGCGTGGATGGTGAAGTAGTCGACCCCCTGCTCGGCCTGCTCGATCAGGGTGTCGCGGTAGATCTCCCAGGTGAGATCCTCGGCCTTGCCGCCCACCTTCTCCAGCGCCTGGTAGATCGGCACCGTGCCGATGGGGACCGGCGAGTTGCGCAGGATCCACTCGCGCGTCTCATGGATGTTCTTGCCCGTAGAGAGGTCCATCACCGTGTCGGCGCCCCAGCGGATCGCCCAGACCAGCTTCTCCACCTCCTCCTCGATCGAGGAGGTCACCGCCGAATTGCCGATGTTGGCGTTGATCTTCACCAGGAAGTTGCGGCCGATGATCATCGGCTCGCTCTCCGGATGGTTGATGTTGGACGGGATGATCGCCCGCCCGCGCGCCACCTCGTCGCGCACGAACTCGGGGGTGATGATCGCCGGGATGCCCGCTCCCAGAGCCCGTCCCGGATGCTGCGCGACGCCGCCACCCCAGGCCCGGCCGTCCATCGTCTCGCGGGCCAGCTCGCGGCGCTGGTTCTCGCGGATGGCGATGAACTCCATCTCGGGGGTGACGATTCCCTTCCGTGCGTAGTGCATCTGGGTGACGTTGGCGCCCGGCCGGGCGCAGAGCGGCCGCCGCAGGTGCGGGAAGCGCACCGTCACCAGCCTGGGATCGGCCGCGCGCCGCCGCCCGTACTCGGAGGAGACGTCCGGCAGCTCCTCGACGTCGCCGCGCCCCACGATCCAGTCCCGCCGCAGCGGCGGCAATCCCTGGTAAAGGTCGATCTCGGCGGCCGGGTCGGTATAGGGTCCCGAGGTGTCGTAGACGGTGACCGGCGGGTTGGGGACGGTCAGCCCGGCATGGGTCTGGGTCGGCGAGACGCGGATCTCGCGCATCGGCACGCGCACGCCGGGCAGGCTCCCCTCGACGTGGACCTTGACGGAATTGGGGAAGGGACCGGTGGTGATCCCGGGACGGATCGCGTGCGTGGTGGGCTCGATCATCGGCGGCTCCTCTCAAGCTGCTACAGCAGGTGTTCCGGCGGACAAACGGGAGGAGGGCCGAAGATCGTCATCGCTTCCCTACGCTGGCATTACCCAGGTCAGGTGATGAGGGTCGTCCCCGAAGGACTCTCAGCCTTGCGGCCCCCCTAGCTCCGGGACGATCCTACACCGTGCGGGCGGGGCGTCAAGGCTCGGGCCCTGCCGGGCTGGGGCGCTCTGCCCTCCGAGTCCTCACCCCCTGGCCCCCTCTCCACGGGGTAGAGAGGGGGAAACAACCCTCCAAAGGCCTTCTTCTCGAGATCGCGCCCTCCCTCTCCACTTCGTGGAGAGGGACCGAGGGTGAGGATTCGAAGGGCGGATCGCCCCAGAGGGCAAGAGACCTGCAGGGGAGAGGCACCGATCAATACGCGAAGGCGCGGGCGTCCAGGACCTCCCCGGTTTCGCTCCCCTCGACGCTGTCCACGTACGCGCGGGCCACCTGGGCCGCCGGCATGCCGGCATCGCCGTCGCGCCCCATGGCCTCCAGCGTCTCGCTCACCCACGGCGGGCTGACGACGTTGATCCGGACCCCGCGCGGCATCTCCAGGGCGGCGGCCCGGGCGAACCCCTCGAGGCCCGCGTTGACCAGGCTGATCGCCGCGCTCCCCCGCGTCGGCTCCTGGGAGAGCACGCCGCTGGTAAGCGTGAAGGAGCCGCCGTCGCGGATCGTCGCCATCCCGGCGCGCACCAGGTTGACCTGCCCCATCAGCTTGCTCGACAGGCTGAACTGGAAGTCGGCGTCCGACAGCCCTTCCAGGGCGCCGAACTTCGCCAGCCCCGCCACCGAGACCACGGCATCGAACGGCGCCGCCATCTCGAACAGACGCTCGATGGAATCCTTGGCCGCCAGATCCACCTGATACTCCCCGCCCGTGTGGCCGACCTGCACCACCTCATGCTTCCCCGCCAACGCCTCGACGACCGCCTTGCCGATGGTCCCCGTGGCTCCGATCACGATGATTCTCATGCTGTTCCCCTCCTCTTGACCGCGCTCGCGCGCCTGGGCTGGCAGCATGGCAGGTGGGCGAAGGTGGGCGCAAGCCCCGCCTTTCAGCCGATCCGGGCGTCGAGCAGGTCGAGCACGCGGGCGTCGCCTTGGATGTCGAACTTGCGTGCGAAGTAATAGGCGCCGCTGGTGATCGCCGGGAGGTCCTGCACGGACAGGGTCTGCGGCCTGCCGTCCCGGCTGCCGGCAAAGTCCGCGTATTTCAGATCATCGTTCCGCAACTCGAAGCGGCCGTCGTTGAGGAGCAGGGTCTGCACGACGGCTTCGCAAGGGCAGATGGTCCTGCGAAACCACTCCAACAGCTTCTCCTCGCTGCGCGCGCGCTCGACGACGTACTCGACGCAGGCCTGGCGGAGCGTCGTCCACAGGGTACCGGCATAGCAGACGAGATCGCGACCGAAGGGCGGCCTTCCCAGGCGCAGACCGACCCGGGGGCCATACACCAGGTGAAAATGCACGAGCGACTGCACGCCGTTGAGGGAGCGCAAGGTCCGCAATGCCGGGGTCGTCCAGCGAGGAGCGTCGAAATACTGGTAGAGGTAGCGGCGCGCCCCCTGATGGCGGCGGCCGCGCCAGGGGCTCGCGGGATCACTGGAATCGCAGGCGTTCCAGGAGCGCACGAAGCCGTCGCAGCCGCTGGTCGCGAGCAGGGTTTCAAACTCCTTCAGCGGCCGGACCGGATAATCCTGAGCCGATAGATAGACCAGCCAGTCGTAGGGGGTTCCTCTCTCTGAGAGCCACTCCACGGCATCAAAATAGGCTTGCAGGACCGAAATGTATCCGCGCCGCGCGGGCTCGCGGAGCGCGAAGACGTCGACGTCGAGCGCCCGGCGCAATTCGTCCGCCGTACAATGGCCGGCGAACCCATCATGGCCGACGAGAATGAAGCAGTCGGGCTGCGAACGCCGGAGCGTTGCCACCAACCGGCGGAGCTGGGACGGCCCGAGATGGTTCTGGATGAAATAGCAGATGCGCACGCAAGTCATGCTAACTCAAGATGATGCCTTTGCTCTCCGCCGGGCCCGCGAGGGCGCCCGGCGATGAAAATCACCTTCTTCCTGGCCGGAGAAAACGACCTCGCGGCTCTGCGACGCCTCGATCCGGACCGGGACTGGCGGGAGTTCAACCGCGGCGAGCGCGTCTGGGTCCTGCAGACCTACCTGCGGCTGGCGCGCGCGGGATACCCCGTCGAGCTGACCGCGTCACCGCCCGCCGAGGGGGTCGTCGTCTTCCATGCGAAACATGCCCGGGCGCTACGCTCCGAGTGGCGGCGACTGGGGAACGCCGTCCTCCTCGGGGCGCGGGCCGACAACCGGGAGCCCCTGATCGCCGACTTCGAGGTCGTGCAGAACGGCCGCTTCGCGGACGCGGAGCGGCGCTTCCTCATCCACCACTGGCCGCAGCCGGCCCTGCTCCCCCGCGATCCCTCTCGCGGCACCGCGATCCGGCGGATCGCCTTCAAGGGGTTCGAGCAGAACCTCCATCCCGAGTTCCGGTCGCCGGCCTGGCGGGAGTTCCTCGCCGGGAGGGGAATTGAGTGGGAGGACGACGCGGTGCCGTTCGCCGGCGCCGCGACCGACAAGGCGGGGATCGACTGGCCTGACTTCCGGCAGGTGGACCTGCTGCTGGCGGTGCGTCCGGAGAACCGGCGCCTGTGGACGCCGAAACCGGCCTCGAAGCTCGTCAACAGTTGGCTCGCCGGCGTCCCGGCCCTGCTCGGGCCGGAGTACGCCTATCGCGAGCTCCGCCGCTCGGAGCTGGATTATCTGGAAGTGAGCTCCCTGATGGAGGCGAAGGCGGCGGTGCTCCGGCTCCTGGAGCGGCCGGATCTCTATCAGGCCATGGTCGAGAACGGCCGCGCCCGCGCCACCGAATTCACGGCCGAGGCGACCCTGTCGCGATGGGTGGACCTGTTGACCCGCAAGATCCCGGCCCTGGCTTCGTCACACTCCAGCCGCCGCCCGCCCCTGCCGGTCCGCGCGGCGGGGCGCTGGCTGCGCCGGACCGCCACTCTGCGGCCCGCCCGATAAGCGGCTAGAGCGCCTTGCCGCGCTCCCAGCAGAGAAAACGCGCGTTGGACGTGCTGCGATTGGCGGCGCCGAAGGCCTCGTGGTCGAAGCCGGGGAACCTGAAGGGGAACGCCGCCATGGCTTCGATTTCGCCGGTGGCGCCCTGGGGATAGGCGCAGCGCCGGGTCTCGCCTTCCAGAAGCCACCAGAAGTCGGCGCCCCAGGGGCCGCTGTCGTTGGTCTCGATCGCCACGCGCTGGACCTCGGACCAGGCGATCGCCGCGATCTCACCCGTTGGATAGGCGGCGGCGATGCCGCTCTCGTCGAAGCTGACGACGAACTTTCTCTCGGGCAGCAAAGCCTCCCGGCGCTCCTGGTGCCGCCGGCGCCTCCATGCCATGAAACGCTCGAACATGGGCCCAGTCTATCCCCAATAGAGAGACGGGGCTCTCCTCCCCCCGGCGCAAGGCACGGAGAGCCCCCGGCGTACCCGCTGAACGGGTACGTCTCTTGGTTTCAGTTTTCAAAGAATGAAATCAGCTTTCGCCGCGCGAAAAGCCAGCGGTTCACGCGGCGGATTCAATTCCACCGGGATCACGTCTTTTCCCGCCGGCAGTAGCTACTGGACGCATGATATTCATAATAGGCATCGATCACAAGCCTCTTCCTCGACCGGATCATCCCCGATCGTTCTCCATTGGCCTTTCCCCACTGTAAAAGGGGTTTTACCGGAGAGAAAGACCTTTCCCCGGCCGGGACGGCCTTTTCGGAGGGAGCGAGAAGGGGGGTTGACGAGCTCGCCCGACCTGGGTATAGTATGCATACTTCACGGATTCACCCAGGAGAGTCACCCTGGTTTTCGGAACCCCGACGCACCACTTCCGGATAGGCCGGAGGCGGGGCGTATAACAATCGATTGGGAACAGGGATCGGGATAATCCCCCCAGTCACACGATGAAAAGGAGAAGGATCATGGCAACGAAAGGCAGTTCCATTCCCGAACGGATCGCGCGGTGGAAGGTGATCTCCGCCGGTCTCAGGCCGCTCCTCACGGACATGCCGCACCTCGCGGCGCTGCATGCCGAGCTGGAGAGGATCATCACGCAGGCCGAGGAGCTCGACGTCCGGGCGGAGGCGCTCAAGGCCGAGAGCCGGGAGGTCAACAACAACCGCGAGGCGGTCGCGCGTTCCGGCGACAACCTCCGCGGCCGCCTCGGCGCCTCGCTGCAGACGGCCTACGGCTTCCAGAGCGAGAAGCTGATCGAGTTCGGCCTCAAGCCGCGCAAGGCCCGGGGGCGCGACAAGAAACCGCGGGTCCGGCGAAATCCGGCGCCCGCGCCGGAATCGCCCGCGGCCGGCCCGGCGACGTAAAGTGTGAAATGTGAACGGTTCGCTCTTTGACAACTAAACCGAAAACCCCAGGGGAGCAGACGCGGGCTGCTCCCCTGGGTCCTACCTGTCGAGCACCCGGTAGATCGAGATCCCCTCCTCCTGGTAGACCCGTTCCATCTGGCGCTCCGGCCCGGTGCCGAACCGGCCCTCCCAGCGCTTGACGATCTTGATCTCGCGCGGTTTCCCAGCGTGGACCACGAGGTGGGTGATCCCCATCCTGCGCAGCAGGTCGAAGCCGTCGGCGTGGGGGACAAACCGGATGTGGTTGACGAGCCCGAGGTAGCTCTCCGCCATGTAGCCGCTGTAGCCGTTGGCGATCGGTTTCCAATGCACGGTGGCGGCGTAGAGGTAATCGTTCTCCCGGGCGTCCGCGTAGAGGGGGAGCTCGACGAGCGCCTTGACGCCGGGCTGGTCCCGCAGCCAGAAATACGCCCGCGGCAGCTCCTTCTCGCGCGGCACCTGTTCCCAGGCGATCCCGCGCGGGGCCAGCTCGAGAGCGAGGAGGCCCGCGAGCCCCACCAGGGCGACGGCCGTCCGCGCCCGCGGGGTAGAGGCGCGGCGCAGCAGGAGGTCCACGCCGCGGGCGGCGAAGTAGACCACGGTGAGGGAGACGAAAGCATAGAACCGCGCCGGAACGCGCATCCCGGAGAGCCCGGGAATGACTCGGGCGAGCGGCACGTACACCGGGGCGAACGAGAGGGCAAGACAGATCAGGCCCGACAGCGCGAGCCCCCGCGCCCACGGGTCCACCTTCCCCTCCCGCAGCCCGCGCAACGCGGCGAAGGCTCCCGCGAAAAAGAGCAGCGTCGGCAGGAAGCCTGCGAACAGCTCGTTCTCGGGACGATAGAAGAGATCCGCGCGCTCGCCCAGCAGGCCGTGCAGGAACCGCCCCGCCCCTGCGCCGAAATAAAGGTTTTGACCGCTGGGACTGAAGTAGCTGGCCAGCCTGGCACTGTACTGCTCGATCTCCTCCGGCGGCCGGGAAAGCCCCTGCGCGCGGGCCACCCGCACGTAGGGCAGGAAGAACGCGGCCACGGCCACCCCTGCCACCAGCGCCACCGGCGCCAGCACGCGCAGCGAGCGCAGGGAGACCAGGTCTCTCCGCTCCGCGACGGCCCGGCTGAGGAAGATCGCCAGCAACGGGAAATGAATCATGTACGCGAGGTAGCAGCCCCCCGACAGGTTGAGCAGGTAGAACAGCAGGAAGAGGGCGGCATCCTTCGCCGTCCGCCGGGCGAGCAGGCGATCCCAGAACCAGAGGGTGAGCGGAATCCACTGCGCGATCAGGATCTGCAGATGGGCCATCTGCGCGAGCCGGAAGGAGGAGAAGGCGTACATCCATCCTCCCAGCACGGCCGCCGTCCAGGTGAGCCCGCTCCGGCGCAGCACCCAGCAGACCGCGAGGGCGCTCGCCACGAAGGAGGAGAGGAAGAGGAAATTGTAGCCGGCGATGGCGTTGGGGACGGCCCGCAGGAACAGGACGAGCTCGGCCGCCGGCCCCAGCAGATGATCGGAGAACGCGAGGGCGCCCCGGGTCGGATAGAAGATGTTGGCGTTCCAGACGTCGGGCAGGCCGAGCTGGATCTGGTGGGCTCCCCACTTGAGCACGTAGAGGTTGAAGAACGGGTCGCCGAGGTCGGGGCCGAGGTGGTCCCCCCAGAGACGGGGGAGCGGCCAGAAGTAGACGAGGACGCCGGCCGTGTAGAGGAGCAGCACGGCCGGCCACGCGAGCGCACGCGGCCATTTCGGCCATCGTGAAGAGCTCACCACCTCCAAAGGCTGACACCCGGCATCATGGGACGTGATCTTATGTCCAATCCCACTTTGCGGGCTGGCGCCGGCCCGCTACGCCCCCGCCGCCCCGGCGCCATTGCCCGTATTGCCCTTCGCCGTGTGGTCGCTCTGGATGCTGCGGCGCAGCTCGGAGCGCAGGGTCTCGGCCTGGGGATTGGCGTCCACCGTGGGCAGGATGCCCACGCCCACCGTCTCGCCCAGCTTGCCCGAGAGCAGCAGGGCGAGCAGGTTCTCCACCAGGCTGCCGCCCCCCTTGCCGTCGCTGCTCATCTGGATCTTCGGCACGACGTCGGCGTGCGACTTCTCGATCGCCTCGGCGAAGCGGCCCATCACGTTCTGGATCAACTGGAACTGCGGGCCGCCATAGGCTCGCACCTGCTCCTCGAGGGCCAGCGCCTGGGCGATACCCACGCGGCCGGCGCGATCGGCTTCGGACTCGCCGATCAGGCGGATCTTCTTCGCCTCGCCCTCGGCCATGATGCGAGTCTTCTCGGCCTCGGCGGTCGCCAGGGCCTGGATCTGCGACGCCTGCTGCTGGGCGCGGGCGTACTCGGCCTTACCCTGGTTGGACTGCACGGTGATGGCGATCTCCGACTCGGTCAGCGCCTGCTGCTGGCGCGCCCGGCTCTCCGCCTCGCGCAGCTCGCGCTCCTTGACCGCGGCGCGCTCCTGCCGGTTGTAGGTCTCCACCTGCTCCTCGGCGATCTGCCGCGAGCGCAGTTGCACCAGGAGCTGCTCGATCTGGCCTCCGCCTTCACCCGATGTCGGCGTGCCGATCAGCACCTCCTGAAGCTCGAGGTTGTAGACCGAGAACTTCTCCTGCATCTGCACGCCCGAGAGGTCCTGGATCTCCGAGCGGTCCTGGAGAAGCTGGATCAGGGTGCGGGTCTGGCCGATGTTCTTGAAGTAGGCGCTGACCATCGGGTCCAGCGTCTGCTCGACCAGCTTCTTGACGTCCCCGAAGCGCTGGATGACCAGCGGCGCCTTGCGGTAGTCGATGTGCACCACCACCGACAGCGGCAGGCTCGGCTCGAAGGCGTCCTTGGTGATCAGCTTCACCTCGGCGAGGTTCTCGTCGAACTTGTGGGAGCCCGTCTCCGTCCGGCTCCACTTGAGGATGAAGTTGGTCGTCGGCACCATGATCACCTTGCCGGCGTAGGTGTTGAACGCGTACTTGCCCGGCAGCAGCGGATCGCTCCAGACGCCGCGCTCCCCCATCGTCACCAGCTCGCCGTGCTTGTAGTCCTTGCCCGAGAGGTCGCGCCCGCTGTCGCCGGTATAGGAGACGACGACGCCGACGGTGCCGACCTCGACGGTGGTCTTCGGCACCAGTTCCTCGGTGGCGAAGAGACGGTTGATGTAGTAGGTGCCCTCGACCAGCACCTGGAGCTGGCGGCCGCGCTGGCCGCCGGCGAGCAGGAACTTGTCGGCGTCCTGGAAACTGTTGTGGTAGGTCTGCGGCTGCGCGGGATCGTTGCCGACCAACGGCGCGATGATCTCCCCCGACGGCACGGCCGGGCCGTCGTGCACGGTGACGATGGCGATGCGGTCCTCGGCGCCGCGGATGACCACCGGGTGGTAGCCGTCACGCTCGCCGATCAACTGTCCCATCTTGCCGAACACCGCCTCCTCGCTGCGGTCCATGGGAAGGTAGTAGAGATGGTCGCGGGTCAGCACCACGAACAGCGCCAGGTTGATCGCGTAGGTGCCTTCGCGCAGGAGCATGCGCTGCGGCCCCTTCTGGCCGCCGACGCGCAGGAAGGCCGTGGCGTCCTGGAAATCGTGGGCGCGCACGTTGGAGGCGAGCGACTGGGACGGGGGCAGCGACTGGCCGTCGCGGGCGAAGATGTAGCCGATCTCCCCCTGCGGGATGGTGACCAGCGGCATCCTGTGGACGCGGTACTGGAACGGCTTCAGGAAGTGCCAGCCGCCGCGCAGGAGCTCCGGCTGGAAGCCGGCCTCCTTCTCCAGCGCGATCAGGCCGGAGCTCACGGAACCCTTGGCGCTGATGAGCTTCTCCAGGATCCCCACCCGGTTGTTGGGGATGTAGACCATCATCGAGCGCAGGATCACGACGAAGAGGAGGAACCCCACGGCGAGGACGGCAATGAGGAAGAGGGACATGATCATCTCCAGTTTCTGGATTGAGTTATTTGGATCGGCGGTCTGGAATCTACCCCCAGGCCCCATGGCGACGCCCCGCCGACGGCGGTTCGGGGGCCATGAACTGGATCAGGGGGTACATAGAGCTACGGAAAAGGCCACGGAAAGTTTGCTCTCCTGAATTGGAGTGTCCAGGGGTGGGGAAACCTTTCGGGAAGGCGGGCGGTGGCGGTGCCAGGGCTCGGTATTTCCACGCCTGGGCACTCAATAAAGAAGAGGCTCTGGGTCTAACCTACCTCAGGAAAGGAAAATTCATGCGCAAGATCGTGATGCTCACCATCGCCCTCATCATCGCAGCGGCATCGCAGCTCCCCGCCCTCGTGGAGTGCAACTGCACCTACTGTCTAAGCCATCCGACCGGCAGTTGCGTCATTCACACCTATCTCCAGAGCACCTGCAACGCTTACATCAACACCTTCTGCGTTGGCGATTAGCTATCGCTGGTCAACAAAGACGCCCGGGCGGTGTCTTCGAGAGGTGTGCTCGACTCACACCGTGCCTGGCGGCCAGGGAGTTGGAACTGGCCAACTCTCCTCGCCGTCCTTCTCCTGATTGCCGCCTCCGCTACCGCGGCGCCGGCCCCAAATCGGGTCTACACCCTCGCGTCCGGCAGCGCCCAGGGCGTCTACCTCCCGCTCGCGCGGGACATCGCCATGGTCGCGCGCCAGGCGGGAGTGGAAATCCGGGTTCTCCCCTCCGAGGGGTCCAGACAGAACCTCGCCTGGCTCGCCGAAGGGCGCGCCGACCTCGCGCTGGCGCAGAGCGATGTCGCCTGGGAAGCCTACACCGGCCATGGCGGCTTTCGCCGGCCGCTGACCGGCCTGCGGGCCATCGCTCCGCTCTACACGGAGGCGGTCCACGTCCTCATCCACCGGCCCCTCTATATTCATCGCATCGAGGATCTGCGCGGCAAACGGGTCGCGGTGGGACCGGCCGGTAGCGGCACGGAAGCCAATGCGTCTCAGGTGCTCGCCGCCGCCGGCCTCACCATCGACGAAGTCGCCGCGCGCCATCTGACCCTCGAGGAGGCGATGGCCGGCATGCGTCGGGGCGAGCTCGATGCGGCGTTCGTCACCAGCGGAGTGCCTTCCATGGCAGTGGCCGGAGCGCTGAAGGACGGCTCCGCCTCGCTCTTCGAACCGGACCAGGACCTCATGGACCGGCTCCAGGAGGCCCTGCCTTTCTTCCTCACCAAGAACATCGAGCCGGCCGATTATCCAGGTCTCGGTGAGCAGGTCACCACCGCCGGCGTCCAGGCGCTGCTCGTCGGCCGCGGCGATCTCCCGGAAGCGATGGTCGACACCCTGCTCCACGCGCTCTCGTCGAGCCGGGAGTTGCGGGCGAAATACCGTCTGTCCGGGCTCGGGTCCAGCGAGGCCGCCATCCCGAGCTTCGGGCCGGCGCGGCGCTACGATGCCATCCAATCCGTGCTCCGCCGGCGCAAGCTGATCCTCGGGATCATCGCCGGTCTCCTGGTCCTGGCGTTTGCCGCCGCGCGTTTCCAAGGCAGCATCTGGCGCCTGTTCCGGCGCGACGACTTCATCCGCGTCGGCGTCTACTTCTCCGTCGTGTGGATCGCCGGATCCCTCGCTCTCTATTGGCTCGAGCACCGGGTCAACGACAACTATTCGACCCTGTGGAAATCGATGTGGTCGGGATTGATCACCGTCTACAGCCTGTCGGGCAAGGAGCCGCTGACCTTCGAGGGCAGGGTGGTCGGCATCATCATCTACCTGCTCGGCCTCGCCGGCCTTGTCTGGCTGACGGAGAAACTCGCCTCCTTCTATGTCGAGAAGAAGATCATCCCATTGTTTCGCAGCGGCTTCGCCAGGATGCATAAAATGAAAGATCACTACGTCATCGCGGGTTGGAACGAAAAAGGTCCCGGGATCGTCGCCCAGCTTCACGGCGAGGATCTGAACGATCGCAAGCTCATCGTCATCCTCACGGAGGAAGATCAAACCAAAGATCTTCCCTCCAATGGACTGGTCCATATCGAGCGTGGAGAGAGGGCCAGCGAGGCGGCTCTGAGGAGGGTGAACGTCCAGGCCGCCCATTCGGTGATCGTCCTCGCGGACGACGAAGATCCGGCGGCGGACGCGCACACCATCCTGTCGATCCTCGCCATCCGCAAGATCTGCTCCGAGCAGCATCCGGCGCGGCAGGTCCCGGTGATCGCCGAGATCTTCGATCCCAAGAACGTGAGCCTCGCCACCTTTGCCAGCGGGGAAGGCGGTGGCATGCTCGAGATCGTCTCATCCCACGAGATGGGTCAGGGCCTCCTCACCCAGGCGGCCGTGCATCCGGGGCTATCGAGCGTCTTCCGGAAGCTCCTGAAATTCGGGAAGGGTGACTCCGAGATTCACCGCGTCCGGGTGCCGGAGCGGTTCGTCCGCAAGAACGAGGAGTGGAGCTTCGATCGTCTGGCGCGATGGAGCCTCGAGCAGAGGTCCCAGGGGATGGACGTGATTCCGATCGCCATCCAGCGCGGGCAGGAGGTGTACATCAATCCGGGCTCGGGCAAGCTGGATCTGCTCCAGGAAGGCGACTTCCTGTTTGCGATCTGCGACTCGCCGCGGGAGCTCGAACGGCTCTACCAGACCGCCGTCGCCCGCTGACGGCCATTGATCTCCCCGGACCTGCACGGACCGCATCGACTCGGCGCAAGGAGCGCGGGAGGACAGGATACTTTTTATAGAATCCCCGGCGGGGCTCACGGGCGCAAGGACCTGAGCCCAGGAGTCTGGGCTACCATGGCGGCATGACGGACCAGACCCCGGAAACCCCCGCGACCGCCCTGCTCAGTCCCTTGACGATCCGCGGCCTGACGCTCCGCAACCGGATCGTCATGTCCCCGATGTGCCAGTACAGCGCCGAGGAGGGTCTGGCCAGCGACTGGCACTTGGTCCACCTCGGCAGCCGGGCCGTGGGCGGAGCGGCCCTGGTCGTCGTCGAGGCCACGGCGGTCATTCGTGACGGCCGGATCTCCCCTGCCGACCTCGGGATCTGGAGCGACGATCAGATCGAGCCGCTGGCCCGCATCGCGCGCTTCGTACACTCGCAGGGAGCGGTCGCCGGCATCCAGCTCTCCCACGCCGGGCGCAAGGCCAGCACCGAGCCCCCCTGGAAAGGCGGGGGTCCTTTGAAGGATGGCGGATGGACCGTCGCCGCCCCCAGCCCGATCCCGTTCCGCGAAGGGGGGCCAGTCCCGGTGCCGCTGGACGAGGCCGGCATCGAAGAGGTCGTCGCGGCCTTCGAGGGAGCCGCCCGGCGCGCCCTGGCGGCGGGCTTCCAGGTGATCGAGATCCACGCTGCCCATGGCTATCTGCTGCACCAGTTCCTCTCGCCGCTGAGCAACCACCGGGACGACTCGTACGGCGGCAGCCTGGAGAACCGGATGCGCCTGACGTTGCGGGTGGCGGAGCGCCTGCGCGGTGTGATGCCGGATGAGCTGCCGCTCTTCGTGCGGATCTCGGCGACGGATTGGGCGGAGGGTGGTTGGGATATCGAGCAGTCCGTCGAGCTGACCAAGCGGCTCAAGGAGACCGGCGTGGACCTGATCGATGCCTCCTCCGGCGGCACCCTGCCGAGGGCGAAAATCCCGGTCGGTCCGGGCTATCAGGTGCCGTTCGCCCGCCGCATCCGCCACGAGACGGGAATCCCGACCGGCGCCGTCGGCATGATCACCGAGCCGCGGCAAGCCGACGAGATCATCAGGAACGGAGACGCCGACCTCATCTTCCTCGCTCGCGAGCTGCTGCGCGACCCCTACTGGGCCTTCCGGGCGCATCGCGAGCTGGGCGAGGCGGCGGCGCTGCCGGTGCAGTACGAGCGGGCCCGGTGACAATCCCCTGCTGAGCAGGAAGTCTGCCTTTACGACTCGCCCGCAGGGCGAATTTATCCAGCCTGGGGTGTCAACCCCAGGTAACGGCCACCACGGCCTCAAGCCCCGAAGGCCGGCAGAACACCTCCGCCGGCCAAGTCCACGTTGCGTCCGGAGTCGATGGGTCTACCGGCCCCTTCGGGGGCTTGGGATTTGTCAGCCCTCGAACCTGGGGTTGACACCCCAGGCTGGATAAATTCCGCCCTGCGGGCGACGGCAGCTCCCCCGCCGCCCATCCTTCCTCTCTCCTTGACAGACTAGGAGAGACTGCGGCACACTCCTAGTCACGCTAGGAGAACAAATGCCCAAGACCGCAGACCTGCTTCCCGGCACCCTCGACATGCTGATCCTCAAGGCGGTGTCCTTAAAACCGCTGCATGGATATGGCGTGCTGCTGCGCATCCGCCAGATCTCGGGCGAGGCGCTGGAGGTGCCGCAAGGCTCGCTCTATCCGGCGCTCTACCGGCTGGAGCACCAGAAGCTCATCGCCTCCGAGTGGGGGCAGAGCGACAATAACCGCAAGGCCAAGTTCTACACCCTGACCGAGGCGGGGCGCCTCCGCCTGCAGGAGGAGACGGCCGACTGGAAGCGCCTGGCGTCCGCGATCGCGGCGGCCCTGAACACCGTTCCGGACGAGGTGTGACATGTTGGGACAGCTCTTCTCCGTGCTCCGGACGCTCCGCCACCGGCCTCAGTTCGAGGACGCCATGGCCGAGGAGATGCGCTTCCACATCGAGCAGTACACGGCCGATCTCGTCAGCTCCGGCGTGCCGCCGGCGGAAGCGGAACGCCGCGCGCGCCTGGAGTTCGGCAGCGTCGACAACGTCAAGACGGACTGCCGCGAGGCGAGCGGCCTGCGCCTGTTCGACGAGCTTCATCAGGATCTGCGCTACGCCGTCCGCCTGATGCGCAAGACGCCGGGCTTCACGGCCACCGCCCTGGCCACCCTGGCGCTCTGCATCGGCGCGAACCTGACCATCTTCGCCGTTGTCGATTCGGTGCTGCTCCGGCCGCTCCCGTTCCCGGCCGCCGACCGTCTGATGAGCGTGTACAACACCTATCCCAAGGCCGGCGTGCCCAACGACGGCTGCTCGCTGCCGAACTACTATGAGCGCCGTGGCCACATCGCCGCCTTCTCGGGGCTGGCGGTCTACCGCGACGCCATGGCGGTCGTGGGCGAAACCGGCGCGACGGAGCAGATGCCGGTCTCGCGGGTCTCCCCGGACTTCTTCCCCACCCTGGGGCTCGGCCTGGTGATGGGGCGCGCATTCACGGAGGCGGAGACCGCCAGCGGGAAAAACGACGCGGCCATCCTCACGGACAGCTACTGGCGGCAGCGGCTGGGCGCCGACCCGCGCGTGCTCGGCCGCGGGATCCGCGTCAACGGCATCTCCAGGACTGTGGTCGGGGTCTTGCCGCCCCGCTTCAGCTTCCTTTCGTCCGAGGCGCGGATCTACCTCCCGCTCGCGTCGAGCCCGGACGAGCGCGCGCCCCGGCAGCGCCATTCGGGGACCGCCCACATGATCGCGCGGCTGAAGCCGGGCGTCGCGCTGGCTGAGGCCCAGGCGCAGATCGACGCGCACAACGCCGCCGTGAACGGGGACGATCCCGAGTCGCGGAGGATGGCCGAGGCGGGTTTCCGTTCGCTCGTGGTGCCGCTGCGCGCCGACCACGTCGCGGCGATCCGTCCCATCCTGCTGCTGACGCAGGCGGGCGCGCTCTTCCTGCTCCTCATCGGCGCGGTCAACCTGGTGAACCTGCTGCTCATCCGCGCCAGCGGGCGGATCAAGGAGCTGGCGGTCCGGCAGGCGCTCGGCGCCGGGCAGCGGCATGTGGTGAGCGGAGTGCTGGTGGAGACCACGCTGCTCACGCTGATCGGAGGGCTCCTCGGGCTGGCTGTCGGCGCCGGCGGCATCCGCCTCCTGGGCGTGCTGGGCACGGATCGCCTCCCCCTGGGAGCTCACATCGCTTTCGATGCTCGTCTGGCGGCGGTCGCCCTGGCCGGAGCGGTCGTCCTGGGGCTGATCCTCGGCGCGCCCATTGCCTGGTACAACCTCAGAAACCATTCAGCCGGCGGCACCCTCTTCGAGTCCCGCGGCGGCACGGCCGGCCGCGCGACGCAACGCCTGCGCCACGGTTTCATCGTGGCCCAGATCGCCCTCGCCTTCGTGCTGCTCGCAGGAGCGGGCCTGCTCGGGCTCAGCCTCCGGAAGGTGATGACCGTCTCCCCCGGATTCCGGCCCGGCAATGTCCTGAGCGGACAGCTGGTCCTGCCGGTGAGGAGCTATCCGGACCGGCAGGACTTTGTCGGGGCTATCGAGAGGCTCACCGCGGAGGTCGGCCGCCAGCCGGGCGTGCAGGCGGTGGGCTTCGCCACCAACGTGCCGCTCAGCGGCATCAGCAACAAGAGCGCCGCCACGGTCGAGGGCTACAAGCCCCCACCTGGGGATTCGCCGCACGGGCACTACTCGTACAGCGTCGGCGGCGACTACTTCACCGCCATGGGTTTCTCCCTGCGCGAAGGGCGCTTTCTCACCGCCGCCGATTCCCGCCGCGCGCAACGGGTCTGCGTGGTCGACGAGGATTTCGCCCGTCGATATTGGCCGTCAGGAGGCGCCATCGGCCATCGCCTGTTCCAGGGCGGCGAGGCGGGGAACGATGCCGACGCGTTCACCATCGTCGGCGTCGTCGGTCCGGTGAAGCAGGCGGGGCTGGTCGAGGACGACGCCCAGGGCGCGGTCTACTACCCTCTCGGCCACCGGATAGACCACAACCTTTGGGTGGTGGTCCGCACAAGCCTGCCTCCGGAATCGCTCGGGCCGGCGTTGCGCAGAGCCGTCCGGACGGTCGATCCCGAGCTGCCGGTCAACGATCTGCGGTCGATGGAGACCCGCGTCGCCGACAGCCTCGTATCCCGCCGCTCGCCGGCCCTGCTGGCGGGGCTCTTTGCCGGCATCGCCCTGCTCCTCACCGCCATCGGCACGTATGGAGTCCTGAGCTACGCCGTGGCGCAACGCCGCCGCGAGATCGGCCTGCGCATGGCGCTGGGAGCCCGGCCGGAGCAGGTCCGTTGGCAGTTCGTCGGACTCGCCCTGCGCCTGCTGGCGGCCGGCACGGTCCTCGGCGTCCTCGGAGCCTGGCTGACCGGCAAGGCCATGCAGTCCGTTCTCTTCCAGGTGCCGGCCCTGCACGTGGCGACGCTCGTCGGCACCGCCGCCATTCTGGGCACCGTCTCCCTTATCGCCTGCCTGCTGCCGTCCGATCGCGCCGCCCGGATCTCGCCGATGGAGGCGATGATCGAGGAGTGAGGGGATTGGTTGAAGCCGGCGGCCTCGGGTAAGACCGCCGGCGCTCCTGCGATCTGGAGTCAGCGGGGCCGGCAGCAGACCGTGGTTTCGGTGTAGTAAGGCGTGGGGTCGTTACAGAAGTCGTCTCCACCACAATCGTTGGTACGGCACACAACGGTGGTGTAGCTCGCGTCGCTGTAGTAGATCCGGATGTGCCCCTGCAGTGAACCGGCCGGACAGGTCAGAGCCGCGACCCGCTCAGGAATCGAGACGGCGATCGAACCGGCGAGCGCGAGCAACAGCAAACCACCCCTTACGAATGTCTTCATTGAGCAGCTCCTCTTCATGGTTCAGTGCTTCAGGCCGAGACGCTCTCCGCCCTTATCTCCCAGGTGCCGGGGGGAGATCGATGCGAGCCGGAGACAATGGGACGCTGTTGTCCGCGACAGCGAGGCTCATGCCCTAAGCCGGCGAGCACCAGTTCTGGCAGAGAGATCCCGCTCCCGGGACCGCTTATCGAGGAGGAGAACCGATGAAGAGACTGCTGAAGCTGACTGCTCTGCTGGGAATCGTGGGCACAGCATCGTGGGGAGGCGCGACCCTCCCTGCCTTCGCCTATCCGCTGTGCAACGGTCTCCACGGCACCAGTTGCTCGCCCACCGGCGGCACGACCAACTGCACGACCTCGGACGGCTTTACCTCATCCTGCACCTGCACCTCCGGCCACCTCTGGCGCTGCAAGCTATAGGACGCGTCAGGGACGGCGGATGCGGCCGGAGGTTCGAACGCCGTCCACCCCGCTCTTCCGATGAGTCCTTGACAGTGCAATGGTGTCAGCTTAACCTAAATCCAGAAAGGAGAACCACTTGAACAAAAAGAAACCACGTATCGGAGAGCGCTTGGTCGCCAGGTCGCCGTCGAGCTACCTGAGGATGATCTCGCTCAGGTTGGAGGAGAAGGCCGTAAGCCAGTTATTGCCAAGGCGTTCACAACCTGTGATGGCGATGTAACCCACCAGCCGGGCGCTCCCAAGGACTGCACCGGTCAAACGGATGCTATTGGCGGATTGCCTGTTTGAGAAATCTCTCGTAGCGGACTCAGATGGCCTATGGACGCAGAGTCGACGATCCGTAAGAATGGTGGCGACAATCAATATATATTGGTTGCTACCAACCCTACGGATTCGGATTCCTTTCTTGTCCAGGAGGCCTTGCACAGAAAGGGTGTCAGAGCAGATCTGATTCACTTTACGGACTTTCCAAGCCGTTCAACAGCCTCACTCCATCTGGATTCGCATGCTGGTGAGGATCGGTGGTCCCTGACCGGCCAGCGAGACCTTTCGCGGCCGCCGCTGCCGAGCGCCATCTGGTGGCGGCGGCCCGAGAGCCCGGTCATCCCGTCCGACGTCCATCCTGAAGACAAGAAATTTGTTTTGCAAGAGACCGTCAAGTTCCTTCGGGGTCTGTGGCATGGTCTCCCCACGGAGACGGTATACGTAAATTCTCCAACGCATGCCATCGAAGCTGACAGAAAACCGTATCAGCTGCAAACCGCGCGTCAAGTAGGATTCACGATCCCTCCTACTCTCTTTAGCAACGATCCGGCAGAGATCCGGGCCGCGGTCCGGAAATGGGGAGGGCGGGCGATCTACAAGTCCTTTGGCAGTGTCAACAATTTCTGGTGGGACCCCGATAAGCAGAAAATCTTGGCCCTGTTCACGACGATCGTTGAGGAGGACAGCCTCGCCGACAATGATACTCTGTCCTTGACACCAGGCATCTACCAACCTCTACTGTCCAAGGCTTTTGAGCTTCGGGTGACGGTGTTCGGCAGCACTGCTTTCGGAATTAAAATCTTGTCGCAGGAGCAGAAACAGAGCCAGACCGATTGGCGCAATGGTCAGCGCACCTTGCAATACGAACCATTCGAGGTTTCGCCAGACCTGCGGCAACTCTGTGTCAAGATGCTCCGCCGGCTCGGGCTCCTGATGGGGTGCTTTGATTTCGTGGTCACCCCACAAGGGGACGTGGTATTCCTGGAGATCAACGAAAGCGGGCAGTTTTTATGGGTCGAAGGGGTCAGTGGAGTACCCCTTCTCGACGCCTTCAGCGATTTCCTCATCCGCCCGCGAGCAGGCTTTCGATGGAAAGCCTCTCCGGAGCCCCTCCGTATACAGCATGTTCAAGCGGCTGCCTCCGAAAAAATGGCTCAGGCTGCCGAGGTCCACCTCTTCCCCGAGCCACTGATTCATATCGATGCCGCGTCCCCTTCCATGACAGTACCCCCCCATGAATAGAAAAACGCATCTGAACTCTATGCGCCCTGGTTGTCTCTTTTTTTTCCTATATCTGTTCCACGTTGCGGCAGCTTGCCCCCTGGAGCCTGGAAAGATTGGGAACATCGACGTTTTTGGGGTTTCCCCTAGGTCGATAGCTGAAGTGAAACGCTGTTTTGGCCCTGAGCTGCGCGAGTACGCAACGGCGTCCAATATTGGCAAACAAGATCAAGCCCACGAGCTCGAAGCAAAGTTGGAACGACAGATCAAGGAGGCGGGTGGGTTCGAAGCGGTGAAAATCACCATCGTAAATTACTTCGAGCCCCACGTACCCTCAGATTTGACGTTCGACATCACCTTGGCCGGTAAAAAACCAGCTATCGAGTATTTGCCCCAGCCCAGCGGTGAGATTCCAGATCCTGATGGCTTGCTGACAAGCTGGCAGGAGTACGAAAAGATCGGAAGCGCGCTTGATTTCGATGGTCAGCTTGCGGGGTCTCCTCCGTGCCCCGCACACCATTGCCTCTATGGTTTCGACCATCCCACGCTCCGTCCCTATGGTGACAAATTCGCTCGACAAGTGCCGGCGGATCGGGACGAACTCATCAAGGTATTACGGATGGACAAGGATGAAAAAAAGCGAAGCTCGGCCGCCTATCTTCTGGCCCATCTGCCGGAGGCCAAGGATGTACTGTCAACGCTGCTGCCGCAACTTCGCGACCCATCTCCCCGGGTCCGGAACAGCGTCATGCGAGTCGCCGCCTTGATGGCAGAGCACGGCGAAGCGCGATCGGTCTCACTTGAACCGATTCTCCCATTCCTTGCGTCCCCAGTTCTCACCGACCGCAACAAGGCGGTCTCCATCGTGGCCGCCTTGGCCGACAACAAGAGCCATCGCGAGTTACTGATTCAGCACTCCGGCTGCGATCTCGTGCGGCTGCTGGAAACGAAGCAGCCGAATCAAAATGAGTTTGCGCATCGGGCGCTGGTGAAGCTGCGGGGTGAGGACCTGGGAGCCGCCGATCCCGCGGCGTGGAAAAAATGGTTGCAGACCCAAGGAGTGGCCTGTCCGATGGAACCGGAGATCGGCCCTGGGAAGCTCTGCCCTCTCACCGCGCCACCAGCACCTCGCCCGCCGGCAGTTCCCCCGCCGCCCACACGGCCACCGGTCTGAATGGGCTTCCTCTGTCTCACCCCTCCTGGCGGAGCACATCGAGCGGGCGGGCGTGGGTCGGGCGCCATGCGACGGCGACGGCGCTCGCGAAGGCGATGACGATGGCGACCGCGATCATCGCCGGCGCCTGCGCGGGATCGAGCACGAGCCGGGCCGCCGGCCGCAGGCGATTGATGATCCCGAAGGCGAGAGCGACGGCGCCCATCCCGGCGACGCCCGCCACCAGACCGAGCAGCGAGTACTCGACCGCGATCCCGGCCAGGATCCGCGCGCTCGAATAGCCGATCGCCTTAAAGATCCCCATCTCGCGGCGGCGCTCCAGCATCGCGAGGCCCACCGAATTCGCGATCAAGACTCCGCCCGCGACGAGCGCCAGCCCGGCGGTGGCGACGACGAAGGCGAAAAGGTTTTCGATCGCGCCTTTCATCTCCACGTTCAGATCGGCCCGGCTCAGCAGCAGGGCCTCCGGCGCGTCCCGTTCGAGGGCTTTGGCGAGCGAGCCGCTCCGCCCCTCCCCCATCCTGCCGGCAAAATTCACCTGCGCCGCCGGACCGCCGAGCCGCAGGGCCGTCGCCTCGTCGACGATCAGGCCCGCCACCCGTGGCACCAGCGGCGAGATGCGATCGAGATCGTAGAAGCCCATGATCGACACCCGGGCGCGCTCGTTCGTGGCAGACGCCGAAAGCTCGACGGTGTCGCCCACCTTCAATTTCCAGGGTGCTTCCCGCAGCCTCACGGGCGCGAGCGCGGCTCCCGCTCCTCGGCTCCAGGCTCCCGCGACGATCCGCACGGTTCCGGTCGCGTCCGCGTCGCAGCCCGTGACCCCGCGCAGGACGTCGAGCGAACGGCCGCCCGGGATTCGCGCGTCGGCCGGCGAGGCCACGAAGCGCTGAACGGTCTTCACCTCCGCTTGTGCGAACCCCACGGCGACCGCGCCGGCATCGGCCGGAGCCGCGTAGACGGCGACGTTGTATCCGCTGCTCGGGAGCTCCTGTTTCGCCATCCGCTGGCGACCGTTCGAGATCGTCGCTCCGGCAAATCCGATCGTGAACACGCCGCAGAAGAGCGCCACGAGAGCCACGAGCGTGTGCAGGGGATTGCGCCGGAGATTTCTGCGGGCGATCGCCACGATGCCTGGCAACGGCAGCGGCACCGCGACGACCGCGAAGAACCCGGAGCCGAGCAGCGCTACGAGGAGAGCGAGCCCGACGGCGCCCGCCGCCACGACGCCGGCACCATAGAGAACCGAGCGCATGATCGCCGCCGCGAGCGCCGAGAACAGCACTCCGAGCACGGCGTAGAGCACCGCCGTCTCCCTCCAGACGATCGGAGTCGGAAGATCGCGCAACAGGGTCGACGGCCGCACGGCGCTCGCCCGCGCGATCGCGTGCAGACCGAAGCTGACCGCGGTCGCGATGCCGACGGCCACGCCGCCGATCAACACCCGGGGATCGATCGCCGAGCCGAGCATGATTGGTCCCACTCGACCGAGCAGGGCGCGCAGCCAGAAAGAGAGACCGGCGCCCATCCCGGCGCCGGCGAGCCCGCCGACCGCGCCGAGCATTCCCGTCTCCAGGCCGAACAGGAGCACGAGATGGTGGCGCTCGTAGCCCAGCGTCTTGAGCGTCGCGATCTCCAGCTTCCGCCGCGCCAGCAGGACCTGCATCGTGTTGGACACGCCGATGCCGCCGAGCAGGAGGCCGAGGATGCCGGCGCCCTTGAGCATCAATCCGAACAGGTCCACGACGCGGGCGCGATTCTTCGCCATGCTTTCGTGCGTCGCCACCTCCCAACCCTCGGAGCGGAGAGTCTCGACCTTGGGCGCGGCCGGCCCCCAGAGCACCAGCGCCGAGCCCTCGACGTTCTCGCGCCCGGCGAGGCGGCGGGCCGTTGCCAGGCTGTAGAACACCGTGTCCCCCTGACGATCGGGTGTCAGCTCGGCGATCCCGGCCACCCGCAGACGAGCGGGCGCGCCTGCCGGACCGCCGCCCATCGTGAACCGGTCGCCGACCGCGAGCCCCATGCTGTCGGCGACATCGCGAGTGATCACCGCCGTTCCGGGCTCGGCGATCAGGTCTCCGAACGCGCGAGCCGGCGCCCCGCCGAGACGCATCTTCCCGACCAGGGGAAACGTCGCGGGGTCCACGCCGAGCGACCTGCCGAGGAGATGGCTCCGTCCGGCCCCGGCGCGCTTGAGGATCGCTCCCCCGCCCTGCGTGGTGAGAGTATAGGCCGCGAGCGCGCCCCGCGCCCGCATCCGTTCGAGCGCCGCGATGTCCTCGGCCGCGAGGGTCCGGTCCCCCCGGGAGAGCGACGCGTCGCCGCCCAGAACGGAGCGCGCGTCGAGCGCGATCGACGCCGCGATCATCGACGAGAGGAGCTGCAAGGCGACCAGCGACATGACGCCGAAGCCGACGCACGCCGTCGCCAGCAGCGTCCGCTGACCGCCCCGCAGCAGGTTGCGGGCGGCGTACCGGAGCGCGAAAACGAAGCTCATCGCTCCTCCAGGAGGCCGTCGAGCATGTGCAGATTGCGATCGGCGCGGGCGGCGACCTCCGGGTCGTGCGTGGCGACGACGACGGTGATCCCGAGCTCGCGGCGCAGTGTTTCGAGCAATTCGAGAACCTGCGTCCCGGTGGCGCTGTCGAGGTTGCCGGTCGGTTCGTCGGCGATCAGGAGAGCCGGCCGCGTGACCAGCGCGCGGGCGATGGCGACGCGCTGCTGCTGACCGCCCGAGAGCTGGTGCGGCCGGTGTCCGAGGCGGTCCGACAGTCCCACCAGCCCGAGCATCTCCCGCGCGGCGTCACGGGCCCGCGAGCGCGCCGAGCCCACGTGGAGCGGCGCCTCGACGTTCTCCTGGGCTGTTAGCGACCCGATCAGGTTGAACGATTGGAACACGACGCCGATCTTCTGGTTGCGCAGCCGCGCCATCGCGCGCTCGCTGAGCCGCGTGACGTCCGTCCCGTCCACGACGATGCGCCCCGAGGTCGGGGAATCGAGGCCGGCGAGAATCCCGAGCAGGGTCGACTTGCCCGAGCCCGAAGGCCCGGTGAGAGCAATCCACTCCCCTGGATCGACATTGAAGGAGACGCCCCTGAGGATGGGAACCAGCTCGCCGCCGAGCGGGAGAGAGCGCGTCAGATCGATGGCCTCGATCGCGGGCCTGTCGTTTGGGTGCATTGTCAGATCAGCCTCCGAGTAGAGTCACTGGTCCGTACAACGCACCCCGGCGGCAGGTATTACCGGCTACCAGGAGATTCGCGCTTGCGGCAGGTGAAGCCAGATAGGATAATGCGACCCGGACCCTCTCGAAAGGCAACATTTCGTGAAAAACAGAGCTACTCCTCCGCAATTTCAGGGTAATCGGGATCGCGCGAGCACCACCTCGGGCCGTGCGCGCCTCGAATCCATCGACGTCGTCCGCGGGGTGATCATGATCATCATGGCGCTCGATCACACCCGGGACTTCTTCGGCATCCCCGGGCAGAGCCCCACCGACTTGGCCAATGCCACGGCTGCTCTGTTTCTAACGCGCTGGATCACATACTTCTGCGCGCCGGTGTTCTTCCTGCTCACCGGCACGGGCGCATACCTCTCGCTACGGCGGAAGACTCCGCGCGAGCTTTCCTGGTTCCTGCTCACCCGCGGGCTCTGGCTGATCTTTCTGGAAGTCGTGCTGCTTCGATGCTTCGCCTACCAGTTCAATATCGATTACCGGGTGACGATGCTGCTCGTCCTATGGGCGCTCGGCTGGGCGATGATCACGCTCGCGGCGCTCGTTCGCCTTCGCCTGCCGACGTCCATCGTGACCGCCTTCGGCGTCCTCCTGATCGCGGGTCACAACCTCTTCGACACCGTGAGGTCGGCAAACCCCCTCTGGTCCATCCTGCACGCACCGGGTTTCGTCCTCAACACCCCGGAGCATGTCGTGTTCGTGGCTTATCCGCTCATTCCCTGGATCGGAGTGACCGCCGTTGGATATGGTCTCGGACAGGTCTACGGCTGGGATGCCGGTCGCCGGCGGACCTTGCTGCTACGGCTGGGGTTGGCCCTGAGCGTGGCGTTCCTGGTGATTCGCGGACTGAATGTTTATGGCGACCCGTCGCGCTGGATGCGGCAGAAGACTGCGGCGTTCACCGTGCTCTCGTTCCTGAACACGACCAAGTACCCGCCGTCGCTGCTGTTCCTGCTGATAACGCTCGGTCCGGCGCTGGTCTTTCTCGGGCTCGTCGATCGTCGCACGCCGCGAATCCTGCAGCCAGCGCTGGTCATCGGCAAGGTGCCCCTGTTCTATTACATGCTGCACTTCGCGCTGATCCACCTGCTCGCCGTCGCCACCTGCTATGTGCGGTATGGATCGGCGCACTGGATGTTCGAGTCACCGGACCTCGCGCACTATCCCTTCACCGCGCCGCCCGGTTGGGGATATTCGCTGCCGGTCATCTACCTGGTCTGGGCGGTCGTCGTGATCGCGATGTATCCGCTCTGCCGCTGGTTCGCGGCGCTCAAGCAGCGGCGAAGCGATGCGTGGCTGAGCTATCTCTGAGCGCCAGGGCTCAGGGCGAGATTCCGGGACGATCAATCTCCGGCGGATGGCTCGCCGGGGCCGGCGGCTCCGGCAAGCGACCCGCCGGGACCGGCAAGCCCCGAAAAGTGCATTCCACGCCACTCGCCGGTCCCGGCGAACGATTCGCCGTACATATTACGTCTGCCGAGATGGTTGGATGCGCCATGCGCACCTTCCAAGCCATCGAAGGACGCGCCCAGCACGCCCCTGCCGGCAGTCCGTCTCGACGCGCCGTCGCGGGTGGAGCAGTTACTACCTTTCTACACATTGACGTAGAGCACCGGAGCCGAAACTCGTCGACACCAGTAATGGGCCACCGAGTGGTCGAGGTGTTTTCTTGCAGTGCCCGCCTGGTAGCGGTTGCAAGTGGGCCCAGCAATCTCTCGACCGCGGCAGTGGTGGCGGCCTGCTGTGTGGCCTCGTCAACGAAGACACGAGGTGGTCCTCGACGCCTTGAGGTGGTCAGCGTGCTCTCAAGGTAGGCAGCCACCGACTCTCAACTCACGTCGGGCCTCCTTTCGTGCCACACTGCAACTCTTCTGGAGAAGTTCCGGAGCTTCGCCCATACCGAGAGGGTCGAGCCACTGACGCAGTCTCAGGTAGGCCTGAGAGAAGGCTCCGTCGAGCGCATAGGCTATGCCGTCTTTCTCATAGATTCCCCACAATTGGCCAACAATGCAGCGGTCCGAGGTTACCATCGGAGCACCCGAACTGCCTGGGCCCAAGATTCCCTCGAACAGCGTCTGATAGAACCGAGAGGAAGAAAGACTGACGCATTTCGGAGCACTGGGCAGTGGTGAGCCTTTCGCGGTCTTCAGGGGTTCGAGCCCTCGATGGCGCGAATAAGTTTGAGGGGATCCATAAGGATGCGAGAGCCGGTGCAGTTCACTCTCCTCGACCTCTGAGATCCTCCAGCCAAGAAAAGTGCGACCCGGCGGAATTTCCTCCAGCCGCAGGAGGGCGGCATCGGCGTCTTCATCGCAAGCGAGCAGGACGGCGCCCCGGGATCTGGGAAGCGACGTAAGGACCTCGGCACGCGAAGTACTCTTTAGGGCTGCCCCGGTGTAATCCCAAACCGCTTCGAAGCTAGGGTAGGACCCGAGCCGCACGCCTCTCCCTCCGAATAAAAAATGATGACGTGCGGTCAAGAAGAACGGCGTCCCGTCACCCTGGCTGTTATTGATCAGGGCACCGGTGCCGATCAGCGGAAGGGGCGCGAGCGGCCTTTCGCATCTTTTAGGATGGAATCCGAAGGCAGCGACCGCTCGCGAGAGGTTGAAAATCATCGGGCTACTCAACCATGATCATGGGGCAGGGGCTGGTCGGTCTCACCGTGAGAGGCCCCAAGGGAGAAGCGAAGGGAATCAGCCGTTCCATGAGCGAGGGTGGGCTCTGTAAAAGCTCGTAGAACCAGCGAAAATGCGTTGCGACTCCTTCTGAGAGCGAAATCTGGGAATCTAGGCCCAGGTTGCCGACCAAGAGATTGACTGGAGAGTCGTCAGCGGGCGAGAGAATAGATATTCCTATTCCTGACGATGAGGTGATCTGGGGTCCGTTGTTCTCCTCCGTTGAGGGCATGGCGAGCTCCACTTGGACCAAGTCTCCCAAGGCCCGGCGAGTACCGACGGGAGGAACACCAGGCGCGCTCCTGAACTCGAACTGCCGGTACTGGCCGTCGGCACGGATGACTCTCTTGCAGGTGACCCTGCCACCGGTGATCTTCACCCGGGAGATTACCGGCCCGGTGGACAGATTCCCCAAGCAGGCTGAATGCAGAGTGGCCAAAGAAAACGGCGACGGGCTCACCTTGGCGATCCAATCCAGGGTCTCCTCCTCCAGGAGAGACCGGGGAGTGGCAAGAGGAAGTGGATAGCTCACGACGTCCATCAACGAAGGAGTCGAGATTCCAAGCTCCTCTCGGGAAAGCTCGAAAAGTGCGAGCGTGTCTCCGCCCAACTCAGGAACCAGCCGGTCGGGGGGTCGGTTCGCGGGATCGAGGGACAGATGCTTGATCGGGACACCAAGCAGAGGTTCGTGGCGGTGCATCCCGGCGGCCTCCTGCTCAGGCGTAGGCAAACGGGCATCCACCAGCAGGACATCCAACTCCTGAGGTGAGGGGCGAACCAAGGCACAGAGATCGGTGAAAATGATGCGAGCCATAAAAGCCATAAACCCTCCTTGAGTGCGTCAGTGAGGAGAGCCGTCACCGCCGAACACCTCGAAAGACGCCCAACTCCAAGGGGGCATATCCTTGGCGCCGGTGCTTTCGATCTGTTCACGCTGAGCCTTGCGGAGCGCAGCAACGGGATCGTGGCTCTCCAGGAAGTGACGATGGAACGTGGTAAGAAGTTGGAGCGTCGCTGCATCCTCGACCTCCGACAGACTGGCTACCACGGCAGGTACCCCGGCCGCCAGGAACGGGCGTGCCAAGCCGATGGCCTCTTCAGCGAACCTCGGGCTACCGCGGCCGGTCGAGCAGGCGGCCAGTACCACCACGCGGGTGCGCTGTAAGTGCCTGCCGTAGATTTGATGCGCAAAGAGGGGGCCTGTCCCTTCCTGCCCAATCTCTGGAGCAAAAAGCAACGCTGACAACAGCGGGTAGGCCTCGTTGACATGTGCGTGGCCAGCAAAGTGAACGACTTCGCTCTCGTCGAGCAGATTCAGGAAGCGAGAGGCGGTTGCCTCGCCCGCGGTCAGAAGGACCGATCGTGGATAGAGGCCGGCCACTCGTACCGCTTCCGTTTCGGCCGCCGGGAGGGATCCTCCGACGGGCAACAGGGTGTCGGCGACAGTCGGATTTCCCACCGCCAGTATCTTGCCTTGTCCGGCGCGCCCCAACTGGCGGCCCCGTTCGCTACAGCGCAGGTATACCGTGGCGCTGGGCGCTACGACGAGCTCATAGTCTTCGACTAGATAGCGAGACCTGCCTCGCTCGATGAGGGCGGCAAAGGGAAGCCCGAAGAGCAGGCCGTCCGGCACGAAGACCAGTCGCTGTCGACCCTTGAAATACGGCTGGACGGAAGCCAGAAGCATGTCGAAGAGGTGCTCGGCCTGGGCTCGGACGGTCTCGTCCCGTCCTCTTTGTTTCAGGACACCGAGGAAGCGATCGATGGATTTTGCCAGTTCCGAGCGGTCGATCGCGGCCTCATGGAAGGCAATGCCGTCCGTGGTGATCACCCAGGTGAAAAGACGATCACCGATCCAGTGATATTGGACCACGGCGACCGGTGTCGGCAGGAGCCGACGCAGTTCCGCGGCCGGGAAAGTAGGAGACTCCGTGGCCAGGAGCCGCGCGGAGTCCATCAGAGAGCTTGGCAGAACGGTGACCTGATCCAGAAGCGCCCGCGCCCGGGAACGCTCCGCATAGCTTAAGGCATCTTCGTTTCTTCCCAATCGTGCCTGGAGCGCGATCATCTCGTCGAACAGAACTCGGGATTGTTCGAAAAAACTGATACGTTCGGAATCCTGAGCGAGACCAGCTCGCTGTGCCTCGTACTCTTCGATGCCTGTCCGTAGGTTGGATTCCGCGGCCGCGAGGTCGCCGAGATCCAGATGAAGGCGCGCCAATTCCTGCCGCGCCGTGATCAGAGAGAGCCGGGCTCCTACCTTTTCGTAAAACTGTAGAGCCTCGGTCAGCTCGGCTCCCGCCCGTCGAGGATCTCGCGAGGCCAACAGGCGGGAACGGAGGGTCAAGATCTCCGCCCGCAGAGCCTCCTTCACGTCTTGGTCAGCCGTCGTTTCAGTATGGCGTTGCGCTTCGTCGACATCCCGCTCCGCGTCCGCGGTTCGGCCCAGGGAAAGCGCGATCCGGCTGCGCTTCAGCAGTGCTTGGGGCAGGGACACGCCCCCGCCCCAGCGTTCTACGCTGGGGATCGCCTCACTCTGCAGGGCGAGAGCGAAAGCGGGATGGCCTTCCTGGAGACAAGCTTCCGTCGCTTCGAACAGCAGCGAGGTTCGGCGCATGGAGCTTGGAATCCGATCCAGAGCGGACAAGGCGAGATAGCGCTGCTTCCAGGCCTCCGCCGTCTGTCCCAGCAGGCTCAGATTCTCGGCCAGCACATGGCGAACGGCGGCGAGATTTTCGATTTCGCCGGTGCGGACGCAGAGGGAAAGCGCGCGAATGTAAGCGGCGAGGCCGCCGCTGAAATCCGCTCGCACCGTCCGGATGATCCCCAGGTTATAGAGAATCCGGCCTTTCAGGGCTGGATAGCGCTCCAGTCGAGGCTGGCGCCGCAAGTCTTCCAGGAGTTGGAGGGTGAGATCGTAGTCGGAACGGAAGTGCACGCAGACGGCAACGAAGAGGTCGGCCCATCCGGCCACGGGGCTCCCGCCGCGACGAAACGCCTGCGACGCCTGGCTCAGGAGCGGCTCGGACTGATTGAAGCGCATCCTCATGTAGAGAGCGCGCCCTTCCCGGTAGGCACGGTGGCCTTCGGCGAGTAAGCTGCGGCTTTTGTCGTCGGCCGTCTCAATCGCCGCCACGGCGTCCTGAACCATGGCATCTCCGCCTTTGCGGGTGAGCGCCTCTCCTACGGCCCGCGCTATGCGCAGGAGCCGCTCCGCTTCCTCCTTCTGCCCCTGCGTCCAAGCGTCGGCCCAGGCCGGCAGCCACTCCTCTTGGGCGGACTCGCGCGCAGGCTGACGATAAGCGTCGACCAGAGCGTCGATCCTGCTCTGGTCAGCACGTAGCGCCGCAGCCTCAAGCTCGGCGCGCCGTTGCTTCCACTCCTCGTCCCAGGCCCGGCGGGGCAGAGAACGCACATGCTCTTCGGCCTCCCGGCTCCAGGGAGATGCCGAGTCTATTTCTCGATACCGCTGCCAAGCCGCTCTCGCCTGGTTGGCGAGGAAGAGCTTTTCGAGTGCCAGAGCCCGGTTGAACCAAGCCGCGGCAAGGCCGGGAGCAAGGCTCAAAGCTCGCTCGGAGGCATCCAGGCTGCGCACTAGCTCATAGGGCTCACCGAGGGTTCCCGCCAGCACGATTCGAGCGGCCGCGAGATCGCTGTATAAGGTGGCATCCCGCGGGCGATGGCGAATGGCCTCCTCGAGATTCGTTACGGCCCGTGGCATGAAGGAATCGGTTCTGGTCATGAGATAGACCATCGCCTGATCGCGCAGCACTTCCGCGGTGACACCAGCCGCTTCCCCGCCGCGAGTCTTCGGAAAACGCTCGAGTCGCCTCAGAAGCTGGACCAGCTCTTTTTGCGGCACTGGGGGGCAATGCGGCAGCGCAACGATGGTGGCAGGCTTCATTTCCTGCTGGCAGGAAGCATAGGCAGAGCCCCCGGTCAGCCGAGGCTCGACGATCCGCTGCTTTACGAGGATCTTAGCGAGCGCCACGTGCAAAGGCGCGAAGCTCTCCTGCTCTGGCCGCTCGCATGTGAGTAGCAGCAAAGAGAGGACGACAAAAGAGAGGTTCCTTACCGTGCATGCGGTGGCGCTATGAAAAGACCGTGAGCCCATTGAGACTCGCTCCATGAAGGGGCAGTCATACGCTCTGTCGAACTAGATGACTAAGGATAGCAAATTTCTCAAGCCTCATGTCTTTTCCTTAGACGACCGGAACCGCAATTTTCTTGGCATTATGCTACAGCTTGTCATCTTCGGCTATCTCGACCGAAAGAATTTTCCGAGTCGAGCCCGCAGAAATCGCTGCCTCAAAAGAAGGGTCTCTCAAGGGAGAGCTCCTCTCCGGATCGATCCTCTTCCGACCGCAATGCACCTACCGTGCCGCGGCCACCCCGCCCGCCGGCAACTCCCCCGCCATCCACCCGCCGCCCAGAGCGCGGATCAGGTTGACGCTGGCGGTCATCTGGCGGACGCGGAGGTCAACGGAGTTGCGCTGGTTGATGAAGGCGGCGTTCTCGGCGGTGATGACTTCCAGGTAGGTGGCGATGCCGGCCTGGTAGCGGTTGCGGGTGAGGGCCAGCGAGCGCTCGGCGGCGGCGGTGGCGGCGGCCTGCTGGGTGGCCTCGTCGGCGAGGATGCGCACGGCCGCGAGGTTGTCCTCGACGGCCTGGAAGGCGGTCAGCACGCTCTGGCGGTAGGCGGCCACAGTGGCGTCGTAGTTGGCCTCGGCTTCGGCCACGGCGGCCCTTCGGCGGCCGCCGTCGAAGACCGTGGCGAGGAGCGAGGGACCGAGCGACCAGAAGCGGTTCGGCAGTGAGAAGAGCGTCGCCAGCGTCGTGCTCTCGAAGCCTCCTGAGGCGCTCAGGCCCAGGCTCGGAAAGTAGGCGGCGGTGGCGACGCCGATCTGCGCGTTGGCCGCGGCCACCCGGCGCTCGGCGGCGGCGATGTCCGGCCGACGCTCCAGCAACTCGGAGGGGACTGCTAGCGGGACCATCGGCGGCGGCATGGCGATCGGACCCTGCGCGATGGTCAGATCGGATGGCGCCTTGCCGGTGAGGATCGCGATCGCGTGCTCGAATTCGGAGCGCGCGACGCCGAGGTCGATCGCCTGCGCCCTCGCAGTCTCGAGCTGCGTCTGCGACTCGGCCACGTCGGCGCCCGACGCGACTCCCTGGTCGTGCCGGTTGACCGTGATCTGCAGCGCCTTCTCGTAGTCGGCGACCGTGGAGTCGAGAAGCCGTTTCTGCTCGTCGAGGCCGTGGAGCTGGAAGTAGTCGACCGCCAGCTCGGCCTGAAGGCTGAGGCGTAAGGCCTCGACGTCCGCGGCGCTCGCCTGGGCGTTGGCGACATTCGCTTCGATGTCCCGGCGCACCCTCCCCCACAGGTCGGCTTCCCAGGTGAAATCGATCGGCACCTGATAGATCGTCGCGGTGCTGTTTTGCGAGGTGCTCGTGGACGAGCCCCGGCTCGTCGAGCCGCGCGAGGTGGTCACCTGGGCTCCCGCGGTCACCGTCGGGAACAGTCCGGAGCGCGCCGCCGACACCGCCGCGCGGGCGCCGCGGAACTGGGCCTCGGCCTGCGCCAGGCTCTGGTTGGAGACGGCGACCTGTTCCTCGAGGGCGTTGAGCGCGGGATCGCCGAACGCCTCCCACCATTTTCCGCGCAGGGCGCCGTCCTGAGGCTGTGCCGTCTTCCAGCCGGCCGGCGGCGCCTCCTTGAAGGCGGCGGGCATCTCGGTGGACGGTTTTTTATAGTTCGGACCGACGGCGCAGGCCGCGCCGAGGATCGAGATCGCGAACAGACAAGACAGGCGCGTATTCATAAATCTTTCTTTCTCATGTCGCGGGCACGGCTTCCGGATGGCGCTCGTGCCGGCGCCGCACCCGCCAGAGGCGGAAACGGTCGAGGTAGAGGTAGACCACCGGCGTGGTGTAGAGGGTGAGGAGCTGGCTGAACAGCAGTCCGCCGACGATCGCGATGCCGAGCGGCCGGCGCAGCTCGGAGCCGGTGCCGATGCCGATCGCCAGCGGCAGGCCGCCGAGCATCGCCGCCATCGTCGTCATGGTGATCGGCCGGAAACGCAGCAGGCAGGCCTCGTAGATGGCGTCGGCCGGGCTCTTCCCCTCCTTGCGCTCGGCCTCGATCGCGAAGTCGATCATCAGGATCGCGTTCTTCTTGACGATGCCGATCAGCAGGATGATCCCGATCAGCGCGATCACGGAGAGCTCGGTATGGGTGATCATCAGCGCCAGCAGGGCGCCGACGCCGGCGGACGGCAGGGTCGAGAGAATGGTGATCGGATGGATGGTGCTCTCGTAGAGCATGCCGAGCACGATGTAGACGGTGAGCAGCGCCGCCAGGATCAGGATCGGCTCGTTCTTCAAGGAGGCCTGGAACGCCTGCGCCGTCCCCGCGAAGCTCCCCTGGATGCTCGCCGGCAGACGGATCTCGGCCTCCGCCCGGTCGACCGCGGTGACGGCGTCCCCCAGCGCGACGCCCGGCGGCAGGTTGAACGAGAAGGTGATCGCCGGGAACTGCCCCTGGTGATTGATGGTGAGCGCCGCGTTGGTGGTCTCGTAGCGGGTAAAGGCGGCGAGCGGCACCAGCTTGCCGTCGCCGGTCCGCACGTTGATGTACTTCAGGCCGTCGGGGTTCTGCCAGAAGCGCGGCTCGACCTCCATGACGACGTGATACTGGTTGAGCTGCTGATACATCGTCGAGACCTGCCGCTGGCCGAAGGCGTCGTAGAGCGTGTTGTCGATCATCGCCGGGGTCACCCCCAGCCGCGCGGCGGTGGCGCGGTTGATCACCAGCGAGGCCTGGAGCCCCTTGTCCTGCTGATCGGAGTTGACGTCGACCAGCTCCTTGACGGTGCGCAGCTTGCGGAGCACCTGCGGCGCCCACTGCAGCAGCTCCTGGGTATTGCTCCCCTGAAGCGTGTACTGGTATTGCGCGTTGCCGCCGCGGCCGCCTACCCGCAGGTCCTGCACCGGCTGCAGGAAGAGGTTGGCGCCGGGCTCGTGCGAAAGCTTCGGACGCAGGCGCGCGATCACCTGGTCGGCGGTGATCTTCCGCTTCGGCTCGAGGGCCACGAACATCCGCGCCGAATTGTTGCCGCCGGTGAAGGCGGTCACGCTCTGAACCGCCGGATCGCGCTGGACGATCCCCACCAGCCGCGTCATCCGCTGCTGCATCGCCTGGAAGGAGCTCGACTGGTCGGCGACGATCGAGCCGTTCAGACGCCCGGTGTCCTGCTGCGGAAAGAAACCTTTTGGCACGATCACGTAGAGGTAGACGCTGGTCGCCATCGTCGCCAGCGTCACCAGCATCGTCAGCCCCTGGTGACGGAGCACCCAGGAGAGCGACTTGTCATAGCGGCCGAGGATCCAGTCGAAGGCCCGTTCGCTCGCCTGGTAGAGACGGCCGTGCTTCTCCTGCTCGCGCGGCCGCAGGAGCATGGCGCACATCATCGGCGTGGTGGTGAGCGAGACGACCAGCGAGACGGCGATGGCGATCGAAAGCACGATGGCGAACTCGCGGAACAGCCGGCCGACGATCCCTCCCATCAGCAGGATCGGGATGAACACCGCCACCAGCGAAATGCTAATCGACATCACGGTGAAGCCGATCTCCTTGGCGCCGCGCAAGGCCGCCTCGAACGGCGCCACCCCCTGCTCCAGGTAGCGCGTGATGTTCTCGATCACCACGATGGCGTCGTCCACCACGAACCCGGTGGCGACGGTCATCGCCATCAGCGACAGGTTGTCGATGCTGTAGCCGAGGAGGTACATCACCCCGAAGGTGCCGATCAGCGAGACCGGCACCGCGACGCTCGGGATCAGGGTCGAGCGGACGTCGCGCAGGAAGGCGAAGACGACGAGGATGACCAGCGCGATCGAGATCATCAGCGTGATCTCGACGTCGTGCACCGAGGCGCGGATGGTGGTGGTGGAGTCCTGGACCACCGACAGGTCGATCGCCGGCGGGATCGACGCCTGGAGTTGCGGCAGCACGGCGCGGATGCGGTCGACGGTGGCGATGATGTTCGCCCCCGGCTGCCGGAAGATGATGACCAGGACCGCCGGCTTGCCGTTGGAGAGCCCGCCGGAGCGGGTGTTCTCGACCGAGTCGGTGACGGCGGCGATGTCGGACAGGCGTACCGGGGCACCGTTGCGGTAGGCGACGATCAGCGGCTGGTACTCCGCGGCCTTGAGCAGTTGGTCGGTGGTGTTGAGCGTCCAGACGCGGTCGACGCTGGAGAGCTCCCCCTTGGGCCGGTTGGCGTTGGCGTTGCCGAGCGCCGTGCGGACGTCCTCGAGGCCGAGCCCGTAGCCGTTGAGGACGGTCGGATTGACGTCCACCCGCACCGCCGGCAGCGCACCGCCACCGACGGTGACCTCGCCGACCCCCTCGATCTGGGAGATCTTCTGTTGCAGCACGGACGAGGCCAAGTCGTAGATCCGGGTCTTCTCGATCAGGTCCGAGGTCAGCGAGAGGAGCATGATCGGCGCGTCGGATGGGTTCGATTTGCGGAAGCGCGGATTGCTCGGCAGGTTCGCGGGGAGCTGGCCGCGCGCGGCGTTGATCGCCGCCTGGACGTCGCGCGACGCGGCGTCGATGTCGCGGTTGAGATCGAATTGCAGAGTGATGTTGGTCGAGCCGAGGGAGCTCGAGGAGGTCATCTCGGTGATGCCGGCGATGCGCCCGAACTGGCGTTCGAGCGGGGTGGCGACGGCGGAGGCCATGGTCTCGGGGCTGGCGCCCGGCAGCCCCGCCGAAACGTGGAGAGTGGGGAACTCCACCTGCGGCAGCGGCGAGACGGGGAGCAGCCGGAAGGCGAGGGCGCCGGCCAGCGCGATCGCCACCGTCAGGAGCGTGGTGGCGATCGGCCGCCGGATGAACGGCTCGGAGATGCTCACGTTTCCTCCGCCGGCCGGAGTTGCCCCGCACGCCTTTCAGACCTTCTCGTCACCCGCCGCGACAGACGGTCGAAGGCGATGTAGACCACCGGCGTGGTGTAGAGGGTCAGGAGCTGGCTGAAGATCAGGCCACCGATGATGGCGATGCCGAGCGGGCGCCGCAGCTCGGCGCCGATGCCGCTGCCCAGCGCCAGTGGCACCGCCCCCAGCAGCGCCGCCATGGTGGTCATGATGATCGGACGGAAGCGCAGCAGGGCGGCCTGATAGATCGCCTCCTCCGGCGCCTTGTTCTCCTTGCGCTCGGCGTCGAGCGCGAAGTCGATCATCATGATCGCGTTTTTCTCGACGATGCCGATCAGCAGGATGATGCCGATCAGCGCGATGATGCTGAACTCGCTGCCGCAGAGCAGCAGCGCCAGCAGCGCGCCGACGCCGGCCGAGGGGAGCGTCGAGAGGATCGTCAGCGGGTGGATGTAGCTCTCGTAGAGCACGCCGAGCAGGATGTAGACCGTGATCACGGCCGCGAGGATCAGCAGCGTGGTGTTGGAGAGCGAGGCCTCGAACGACTTCGCGGTGCCCTGGAAGCCGGCCTGGATGCTCGCCGGCATGTGGAGGTCCCGCTGGGCCTGGTTCACCGCCTTCACCGCCTCCCCCAGCGACGCGCCGGGCGCCAGGTTGAAGGAGACGGTGACCACGGGGAACTGCCCCTGGTGATTGATCGCCAGCGGCGCCGTCGTCTCCTCCACCCGCGTGAAGGCGGCGAGCGGCACGGAGCCGCCGCTCTCCGAGCGCAGGAAGATATTCGACAGGTCCTGCGGGCTCTGATGGAACCCCGGCTTGGTCTCCAGCACCACGCGGTACTGGTTGAGCTGCGTGAACATGGTCGAGATCTGCCGCTGGCCGAAGGAGTCGTAGAGCGCGTCGTCGAGCATCTGCGGCGTAATGCCGAGCCGCGACGCCGTGCCGCGGTCGAACACCAGCCGCGCCTGCAAGCCGTCGTTCTGCTGATCGCTGCCGACGTCGGCGAGCTCGGGGAGCTTGCGCAGCCGGTCGACGAAGCGCGGCACCCAGATGGCCAGCTCCCGCGGATCGGCATCCTCGAGGCTGTACTGGAACTGCGCGCGGCTCACCCGGTCCTCCACCGACAGGTCCTGCACCGGCTGCATGTAGAGCGTGACGCCCTTGACCTCGGCGACCTTTGGAGCCAGACGCCGGATGAGGTCGCTGGCGCTGATCCCGCGGTCCGCGAGCGGCTTCAGGTTGATCTGGAGGCGGCCGGTGTTGATCGTCGTGTTGGTGCCGTCGACGCCGATGAACGACGACAGGCTCTCGACCGCCGGATCTTTCAGAAGGACCTGAGCCAGCGCCTGCTGCCGTTCGGTCATGGCGGTGAATGATACGTCCTGCGGCGCCTCGGAGACGCCGAGGATCACGCCGGTGTCCTGAATCGGAAAGAACCCTTTGGGAATGAACAGGTAGAGCAGCACCGTGGCCGCGAGGGTGGCGACCGCCACCACCAGCGTCGCCGGCTGGTGCTTCAGCACCCAGGTCAGCGTGCGGCCGTAGAAGGCGATGACGCGCTCGAAGACCCGTTCCGAGGCCTTGTAGAAGCGCCCCTGCTGCGATTCCGGCTTGTAGCGCAGGAGCTTGGCGCACATCATCGGCGTCAGGGTGAGCGAGATCACCGCGGAGATCAGGATAGTCACGCTGAGGGTCACCGCGAACTCGCGGAACAGGCGGCCGACGACGTCGCCCATGAACAGCAGCGGGATCAGCACGGCGATCAGCGATACGGTCAGCGAGAGGATGGTGAAGCCGATCTGCTCCGCCCCCTTCAGCGCCGCGGCGAGCGGCTTCTCTCCCTGCTCGATGTAGCGCGAAATGTTTTCGATCATCACGATCGCGTCGTCGACCACGAAGCCGGTCGAGATGGTGAGCGCCATCAGCGTCAGGTTGTTCAGGCTGTAGCCGAGCAGGTACATCGCCCCGAAGGTGCCGACCAGGGTCAGCGGCACCGCCACGCCAGGGATAACGGTGGCGGCCAGCGTGCGCAGGAAGAGGAAGATCACCATCACCACCAGAGCGATGGTGAGCATCAGCTCGAGCTCCACGTCGCGCACCGAGGCGCGGATGGTGTTGGTGCGGTCGGTCAGGATCTCCAGGTTCACCGTGGTGGGCAACGAGGCCTGGAGCTGCGGCAGCAGGTCCTTGACGCGGTCCACGACGCTGATGATGTTGGCCCCCGGCTGGCGCTGGATGTTGACGATCACCGCCGGCGTCGCGTTCATCCAGGCCGCCTGCTTGACGTTCTCTGCGGAATCGATCACGGTGGCGACGTCGGAGAGATGCACCGGCGCGCCGTTCCTGTAGGCGATGATCAGCGGCCGGTATTGATCGCTCGACAGCAACTGATCGTTCGCCCCGATGGTGTAGGACTGGCGGCTGCCGTCGAAGCTCCCCTTGGCCTGGTTGACGTTGGCCTGGCCGACGGCCGTGCGCACGTCCTCCAGGGTGAGGCCGTAGGAAGAGAGGGCCGTCGGATTGGCCTGGATGCGCACCGCCGGCTTCTGGCCGCCGCTGATGGTGACCAGTCCGACGCCGGGGAGCTGCGAGACCTTCTGCGCCAGCCGGGTATCGGCCAGATCTTCCACTTTCGACAGCGGCAGCGTCTTCGAGGTCAGCGCCAGCGTGAGCACCGGAGTGTCCGCCGGGTTGGTCTTGCTGTAGATCGGCGGGTTGGGCAGATCGCGCGGCAGGAAGCTGCCGCCGGCGTTGATCGCCGCCTGCACCTGCTGCTCCGCGACGTCGATATCGAGATCGAGGGTGAACTGCAGAGTGATCACCGAACAGCCGTCGGAGCTGGTCGAGGTCATCTGGTTCAGGCCGGGAACCTGGCCGAACTGGCGTTCGAGCGGGGCGGTGACGGCGGAGGCCATGACGTCCGGGCTGGCGCCGGGATAGAAGGTGATCACCTGGATCGTCGGGTAATCCACCTCCGGAAGCGCCGAGACCGGCAGCAGCCGGTAGGCGACGACGCCGGCGAGCAGCAGGCCCACCATCAGTAGCGACGTCGCGACCGGCCGCAGGATGAATGGCCGGGAAGGGCTCATGAGGCCGCCCCCTTTCGTGCCCCGCGGCCGCCCTTCGCGTCCGCCATCGTCACGTCCACCTTCATTCCCGGCCGCAGTTTGTCGACGCCGTCGACGATCACCAGGTCGCCGGCCGCGAGGCCGCTCTGAATCACCGCGTCGTCCCCTTCGGTGAGCTCCACGACGACGTTGCGGTTCTCGACCGTGTGGTCCGGTTTGACCACGTAGACGTAGGTCGACTGCGGGCTGCGCTGAATCGCGGCGGTGGGCACGGTGACGGCTCCGCGCAGGACGTTCACGAGCAGGCGGGCGTTGACGAACTGGTCCGGGAACAGCGCCTCGTCGCCGTTGGGAAACTGCGCCTTGAGGCGGACGGTGCCGGTGGTCGGATCGACCTGGTTGTCGACCGCCAGCAGCTTGCCGGCGGCGAGCTTCCGCTTCAGCTCGCGGTCGTAGGCGTCGACGGCGAGGACCTTGCCGGAATGCACCTGCGGCAGCACCTGCGGCAGATGGTCCGCCGGAATGGTGAACAGCACGTCGATCGGCTGCAATTGGGTGATCACCACGATCCCGTTGGCGTCGCCGGCGTGGACGACGTTCCCCACGTCTACCTGCCGCAGGCCGACCCGGCCGCCGGTGGGCGCGGTGACGCGGCTGTAGGTGAGATTCAGCTTCGCGCTCTCGATCTGCGCCTGGTCGCTCTGGATCGTGGCCCGCACCTGCGCGACCGTCGCGGCCTGGGTGTCGAGCTGCTGTTTGGCGATCGAATCCTGGGCGTAGAGCACCTGGTAGCGCTGGAGGTCGACCTGGGCGTTGTGGAGCGCCGCCTCGTCCTTCGCCTTCTGCCCCTCGGCCTGCATGAGCTGCACCTGGAACGGGCGCGGATCGATGTCGGCCAGCAGGTCCCCCGCGCGCACCATCTGCCCCTCACGGAAGTCGATCCGCAGGAGCTGACCGTCCACCCGGCTCTTGACGCTGACCGTGTTCAGCGGCGCCACGTTGCCGAGGCCGGTCAGATAGACGCCGACGTCCTTGGTCTGCGCGGAAGTCGCGAGGACCGGCACCGGGCGGCTCTGCCCCCCCTTGCCTCCTGGGGCACCCTTGGCGGCCGTGCCCTCCTGGGCCGGAGCCTGGCCACGGTGATGGAAGGCCAGGAGCGCCGCGACGGCCGCGAAAATCGCCAAGAGCGCCAGCCGCCAGGGGTGCCGGCGGCGGGGCTCGTGGGCCTGCTGGGTGTCCGGAGGAGCCGGCGGGGGCTGGGGTGCCCGCTCGCGAGCCTGAGGGTCCGTCTTCTTATCTGTTTTCGAAGCCGGCGGGGCCTCGCTCACTTCCGTTTCTGGGGGATCGGAAACCATGGGAGAACCTCTGGAATCATGAAGATCTGTTCATCTCTTCTCGCGCCGCGGCCACGCCTGCGTCAGGCGGGGTTGAATGCCGCCTGACGATGATCCTAAGCAGGGGAAACCGGGAAGTCGTTAAGAAGACGTAAAGAATTCACCCCAGATACTCGGGCTTCTTCTCCGTCGTATCGAATTTCTGGCTGGTCTTGTAGAGCTCGAACTTCCCGTTCTGGGCGACCTGCTGTGTCTTCGCCAGCAGCGCCGAGACCTGGGCGCCGCTCATCGGCTGGAAACTCTGCGCCGCTTTCAGGGCTTGGTCGAGGATGCCGATCGAATCGATCCCGGTGATCACGACGCTCACCGGCAGGTTCATCGTGTAGTGCAGGCACTCGACCGGGGTTACGGCCTTGCTGTCGAGGATGATCTGATCCCCCATCGACTTCATCCCCAGCACCGCGATCTGGTGCTGCAGCGCGACCGGCAGGACCTCCTTCTCGAAGCTCTTGTAGTGCGCGTCCATGACGTTGAGCGGCATTTGCACGGTGTCGAAGCTGAACTTGTGGGCATCCGCCGTCGCGATCATATGCAGGTGGATCTCCGGGCTCTTGTGCCCGGTGAAGCCGATGTAGCGGACCTTCCCCGCCTTCTTCGCTGCCAGCACCGCCTCCAGGGCGCCGCCGGGCGCGAAGATCCGGTCTGCGTCATTCATCCGGATGATCTCGTGGAACTGCAGAAGGTCGATGTGGTCGACCTGCAGCCGCTTGAGCGACTCGTCGAGCTGGCGGATGGCGGACTCTTTGGTGCGGCCGTCGATCTTGGTCATCAGAAAGGCCTTCTGACGGTAGCCGTCCTTGAGGGCCTTGCCCATCCATTCCTCGCTCTTGCCGTCGTTGTAATCCCAGGAGTTGTCGAGGAAGTTGAGGCCGCGATCGAGCGACGCGCGGATGATCTGGAGGCTCTCCTGCTCGGAGACCCGCCCGATGTGAGCGCCGCCGACGCCGACCAGGGAGACCTTCTCCCCCGTGCGCCCGAGGGTGCGGTACGGCACCCCCTGCCTCACCTCGGCGGCCCAGGCGAATCCGCCGGAGCCCACGGCCACCGCGGCAGCGGCCGACAGCTCCAGAAACTGCCGGCGGGTGACCCCGTGGCTCTCCTCCCCCTGGGTGTTTTCCTCTGATTCTTCGTGCGGTCCGCGCATCGGCTCACCTCTTCGCAAGTTCCTCGTTGATGGATGTCAGAACGAGCGGTCCGGGTACCGCCACCGGGAGGAAACTTGCAGCAAGAGGCGAGCCAGGGGGGCTCGAAAAGGGCGTGTCCGCCAGCCGCCCGGGCATCAATGCCCGGGCGGGGCCGGCTATTCGCTAATGCCCTTTGCCCTTCTTGCCCAACTCCCGCCAGCTCTCCTCGTGAACCTCGACGTCGTACTTCTTCGCCGCCGTCTTGATGCGTTTCCAGGCCTCATTGCGCTCCTCGTCGCTCACCTCCTCGACCTGATTGAAGCGGGAGATCGCGTTCCGCACGTGGCTGGCGTTTTCGAGGGGCTCTTTGCGCTGCTTGGGAAAGGCGAATTGGCTCGCCGGGATCTCGTCGCGCTTTTCGGTGTCCAGTTTTGCCATGATGCTCTCCTCCTCGATCGTTCTTGAATTCATGAACGATGCCAGAAGGAGAGTCGGGCTCTTACTGAATGGCCCCCGCATGGCCGAGGAACCGGCGCAGCATGGAGATCTGGCCGCCGTGGTAGCCCTCGTGGAAGCCGAGCTGGAGCAGCCGCAGGGCCAGGGAATCGCCCTTCTCGCCGGGGGCCGCGAGCTCCTCTTCGGTGAAGGCCCCCACGGCTGCGACGAGCGGGGCCTGCGAGCGGTCCAACTCGGCGCGGATCGATTCCAGGGGCACGGGGTTGTCGTCGGGGCCCAGGGGAGCGCTGCCGCGGGCGTAGCGGGCGGCCTTCTCCGGATCCCAGACGGGGGGCCGGTTCAGGAGCTTCATCGCCACGTTCCGATGGTAGAGCATATGGCCCAGCACCCAGTTGAGGGAGTTGCCCCCGGGCTCGGGCGCCCGCAGCGATTCCTCGTGGCTGATCCCCTCGAGATTGAGCATCAGGCTCATGTAGCTGGCTTCAAAGATCTTGGCGATGACTTGTCCGTCCATGGTCGGGTCGGCCTCCTGTCTCGTTATTTGAATACAATCCGCTCTCATGAAGATCATCGCCATCTTATCCGCCTTCGCGCTTCTCCTCCTGCCGGGAGGGGCATCCGGCGCTCCCCTGGACCGTGCCGGACTGGCCGCCCAGGTCCGCGCCGAGCTCCTCTCCTCGTGGCAGGCTTACGAGCGGTATGCCTGGGGGCACGATGAGCTCCAGCCCCTGAGCAAAACGCCGCGCGACTGGTACGGCGAGTCCCTCCTGATGACCCCGGTGGACTCTCTGGACACGCTGCTCCTCCTGGGTTTCAAGGACGAGGCGGCGAAGGCCCAGGCCCTGATCGTCGACAAGCTCTCCTTCGACAAGGACGTCAGCGTCAAGAATTTCGAGGTCACCATCCGGCTCCTGGGCGGTCTGCTCTCTGGCTACCAGATGACCGGCGACGCGCGCCTGCTCCACCTCGCCGAGGATCTCGGAAAGCGGCTCCTGCCCGTCTTCAACTCCCCCACCGGCATGCCCTACATGTACGTCAATCTCAGGACGGGCAAGACCTCGGGCGCGCGCTCCAATCCAGCGGAGATCGGCACGCTCCTGCTCGAGTTCGGCATCCTCTCGAAGCTGACCAAGAACCCGGTCTTCTACGACAGGGCCAAGAACGCCGTCGTTCAGCTCTACAAGCGGCGCTCGAAGATCGGCCTGGTGGGCGAGGAGATCGACGTCGAGACGGGGGAATGGACCAGCCGGGCCAGCCACATCGGCGGCGGCATCGACTCCTACTACGAATACCTCCTGAAGTGCTCGCGGCTCTTTGGCGACAAGGACTGCGGAACCATGTGGCGGGAGAGTGTGCGAGCCCTCGACAAGCATCTGGCCGATCAAGTCCCGACCGGACTCTGGTACGGCCAGGTGGACATGGTGACGGCAAAGCGGACGGCCACGGAGTTCGGAGCCCTGCACGCTTTCCTGCCGGCCGTCCTGGCGCTCGGGGGCGATCTCGGCCGGGCGAAGCGGCTCCAGGACTCGGCCTACAAGATGTGGAACCTGACCGGGATCGAGCCCGAGGTGATCGATTACCGGACGATGAAGGTCACGGCCGCCGGCTACCCCCTGCGGCCGGAGATCATGGAATCGGCCTACTACCTGTTCCATTCCACGAAGGACCCGCGCTACCTGGAGATGGGCCGGACGTTCTTCGCGGGGCTTGTCGCCCACTGCCGGACCGACGCCGGCTACACGGTCCTCAAGGACGTCACGACCCGGGAGAAGGGGGACCTGATGCCCAGCTACTTCCTGGCCGAGACGCTCAAGTATCTCTATCTTCTCTTCGCGCCCGAGAAGACACTGGACCTTGAAAAGGTCGTCTTCAACACCGAGGCGCATCCGCTACGGCGGACCTGGTAGATAAAAAGCCGGACAGGGCCGGGGGAATCGGCCCTGTCCGTTTGGAGGAGAGGCTCTACGGGCAGGTGGCGAACGCCTCGGCGTCGCGCACGGGCGCCGGGGTGGTTCCGGCGGGGTTGGCGTAGACCCAGGTGCGGCCGGTCTGCGTGTCGCGCACCTTGACCGTGAACTCGATGTCGGTGACGGCCGCGAGGTCGAGCCAGTAATGGCCGTTGACGGCGCAGCGGTCGAGCACGTGGAGAAGGACTTGCGGCTCCTCCTCCGGGGAGGAGGCGAAGAGGCCGGTGTTGGGAGCTTCTGGCATTGCCACCCGCTTGGAGCTCCGGTCCCCCCGGAACGCCGACGGCCGCCACTGCACCGCCGCCTCGAACCTGCCGCCGTTGAGGCAGACGGCGCGCGTCTCATCGCACGGTGCCGTCGAGCCGTCGGTACCCTCAGACCCTCCCGCCCGGACCCCGGACTGGACGACGGCCGCGCCGCAACCGGGCGCTTCCTCGTGGATGGTCACCGTCGCGCTGGCGGCGCCGAGCGCGGCGCCGGTGGCCTTGCTGAGCTTGACGGCGAAGGTCTCGTCCGGCTCCGAGGCGCTGTCCTTCTTGATCGGCACCTCGATCGTCTTCGGGCTGCTGTCGCCGCTATCCCAGTTCAGCGTGCCCTTGCGCGTGGTGAAGTCCTTATTCGACTTGGCGCTCCCCGGCGCGGTGGCGAACTTGACGGACGCCTTGCCGTCGCTGCCGCCGGCGCGCTCCACGGTCACCGTCACCACCCCGGCCGCTTCGTTCACGGTGTAAGCCGTGGGGCTGAGCGCGATCGTTCCATGCCCTGAGCCCTCCCCACCGCCGCCGCCGCCGTCGCCGGCGCCCCGGACGACGACCGTGCCGCGCATGCCGCCGGTGGCGGTGCCGTGGACCTGGCAGTAGAAGCCGTGGGAGCCCGCCGTCGTGAAGGTGGTCTGGAACGTGCCGTTATTGGCCGGCCCGCCGCTGGTGAAGCTGTCGTCGTCGGCATGGACGTTGTGGGCGGTGCTCTGCGTCCAGATCCAGCAGACCGGCTGCCCGGGATCGACGGTGATCGTCGAAGGGGAGAACGAGGTGCCGGTGATGGTGATCTTCGCATCCACGCCGCTGCAGCCCGCCGGCGGATTGGTATCGCCCCCGCGCCCGCCACCGTCGTCATAATCCTTGGGATCGACGCCCATGTGGTGATGCTGCCCCGAGGCGGCAGTAGCGAGCAGAAAGCCGAGCGCGAGGGCCGGCAGGGTAATTCGGTGGAGCATCGTCATTTCCTCCTTGGATGAACGCGCGCGGCTTCCCAGCGAACGGGGCGCGGCGGTGACTTGTCCGTGAGTGCCTCCGCCGGCTCCGGCGGTTCAAAGGGCAGGCTGGAACATACGCGGTATGATCCCGCCCGCCCGGAGCTCTGAGCCGACGCATGCCCGAACGCAACGATCCCTACGTCTCCCTGCGCAACCGCAACTTCCTCTGGTTCGTCGCCAGCCTGGTCGCGTTCACGTTTGGCACGCAGATCCAGGCGACGGTGGTGGCGTGGCAGGTCTATGCGCTCACCAAAGACCCGCTCTCGCTGGGGCTCGTTGGGCTGGCCGAGGCGCTGCCGTTCATCGGCGCCGCTCTCTACGCCGGCCATGTCGCCGACCGTCATAACCGCAAGCATCTCTCTCTGCTCGCGATCGGGGTGCAGACGGTCGCCGCCTGCATCCTGCTCGGCTACACGCAGTGGCCGGCGGCGCTGGCGGGCGGGCGGGTCTGGCCGATCTACGCGGTGGTGTTTCTCAGCGGGGTGGCGCGCAGCTTCCTGCAACCGGCTCGCACCGCGTTGAGCGCCGAGATCGTGCCCCGCGAGACCTACGTCAACGCGATCGCCTGGCGCGCTTCGCTCTGGGAGCTCGCCGCCGTGGTGGGTCCGGCGATGGGCGGCATGCTCTACGGCTTCTCCGGCGCTCGTGTGTCCTACGTCACGGAGGTGGCGTTCTGCCTGGCCGGCCTGATCTTCTACACGCGGATCGGCTACACGCCGCAGCCCCGGGAGGCCCAGGCAGGGAGCACGACTGAGAACCTGACGATCGGCATCCGCTTCCTGCTCACCCAGCCGGAGCTGCTCGGCGCGCAGTTGCTGGACCTCTTCTCCGTGCTCTTCGGGGGCGCGGTGGCGCTGCTGCCGATCTTCGCCTCCGAGATCCTGCATGCGGGGCCGGAGGGACTCGGCGTGTTGCGGGCGGCTCCCGCCGCCGCCGCCGTGCTGATGTCGGTTTTGCTCGCCCACCGCAAGCTGCGGCGCGCCGGGCGCACGCTCCTCCTCTGCGTCGCCGGGTTCGGGCTCTGCTGGATCTTCTTCGCGGTCTCGCGGTGGTTCTGGCTGTCGCTGGTCCTGCTGGCCGTCAGCGGCATGCTGGACAGCGTCAGCGTGGTGATCCGCTCGACGCTGCTGGCGATCCGCACGCCGCAGCACCTGCTGGGCCGCGTCTCGGCGGTGAATCAGATCTTCATCGGCTCGTCCAACGAAATCGGCTCCTTCGAGTCCGGAGTGGCGGCCAAACTCCTCGGCGCGGTAAATTCGGTGATCTTCGGCGGCCTGATGACGCTCGGAGTGGTGGGCATCGTCGCCTGGAAGATCCCGGCGTTGCGGAATCTGGACGAGCTCGACTGAAGCGTACGTCCAGCTACGCGGAGCGGACGCGCTTCGCCTAGTTCCAGGGATTCAAGAGTCTTACACCGGAAGCCGCAAAATCGTCTTCATCCCGTGTCACAACCACGAGATCGTGATGTACCGCGGTGGCAGCGATCAGAGAGTCGATTAATGGCATGGGTTTGCCCTTCGCCTCCACTTCGCCCATTAAGGTGCCCCACGTCAGCATCTCTCCGACTCCCAAGGGCAACAGACGATCATGAAAGCGGACCAGCAGGTCATCCTTCAACCATCTCTGCAGTGCCTCTTTCCGCTTCGAAGCCCGCAGCCTTGCAATCCCCTTCTGGATTTCACCAATGGTGACTACGCTGAGGAAAACGCTTTCAGGATTGAGCCCGGCCAGCCAAGCCACAATCTTTTCAGAAGGCTGTTTGGCGACGAATTCCGAAATAACACAGGTATCGAACAAATAGCTCATAGCGAGATATCACGGCCAGCCGGCCGGCGGTCTCTTTTCAGGTCGAGTCCCGAATCCCGCAATGGCGATTCCAAAAAGAATTGCGCAAGATTGGTCCTGCTCTTTTTCAGGGTGAGGTACTCCTCGTACGAAAGGACGACCGCGACCTCGGTGCCTCGCCGAGAAATGACTTGAGGCCCATGCTCGATCGCCTCCTCGACCACTTCGCTGAGCTTGTTCTTGGCTTCCTGGATTTGCCACACTCTCGCCATCGAAACACCTCCTGTCCAGACAGTCCAGACTGTACCACGTCTGGTCCGGGTCCGGCACCTGGGAGAACTCGACGCGTTTGGAGAAAGCATGGCAGGATGACGGCGTTCGGGAGAACCGGACCAGGGAGAATCGAAATGCCGTCAGCCTTCTCGCATGCCGTCGCCGGATTGGGAATCGCCGCCTGTTTTCTGCGGGCCGGAGACGCCGAAGAGCCTGTGGGCGCTCGGCGCCGTCTGCGCCGCGCTGCCGGACGTCGACGTGCTCGGCTTCCAGTTCGGCATCCGCTACGGCGCCCTCTGGGGCCATCGCGGGTTCACCCACTCGATCGTTTTCGCGGCGGCGCTCGCCGCGCTGATCCTGGCGCTCGGCTTCCGGCACGGCGTGCCCGGGTTGCCACCCTGGCGGCTCTGGCTCTTCCTGTTCCTCGCCACCATCTCCCACGGCCTCCTCGACATGCTGACCGACGGCGGTCTGGGAGTGGCCCTACTGGCCCCCTTCGACAACCGCCGCTTCTTCGTCCCCTTCCAGCCGATCGAGGTCGCCTCGTTCGGGGTCGCTTGGCTCTTCACACGGCGCGGCGCGGTCGTCCTGGCGAGCGAGCTCCGGTGGGTCTGGCTCCCCTCGGCGGCGCTCGCCGCCATCGCCGTGCTCGTCCGGCGGACCTAATCAGCCGCCGCCAGCTTGTCGATCTCGGCCAACTCGGCGTGATCGAGCCGCCAGCCGGCGGCCGCGACGTTCGCCCGCACTTGCTCGGGGGAGGTGGCGCCGGCGATCACTGAGGCGACCGGCGGATGGCTCAGCAGCCAGGAGAAGGCGAGCTCGAGCAGGGAGTGGCCACGGAAGGCCGCGAAGTTGGCGAGCTCCTCGACGATCGCAAGGTTTTTGTCGTTGAGGAAGCGCGGCGAGCCTTTCGACAGGCGCGTGTTCTCGGGCAGCGGCTGGCCGCTTCGATACTTCCCCGTCAGCATGCCGCCGGCGAGCGGGAAGAAGGGCAGGAAGGCGAGCCCTTCCCGCTCGCATTCGGCGAGCACCCCCTGCTCCGGCTCGCGGTGCAGGAGGCTATATTCGTTCTGCACGCTGACGAATTTCGCTCCCTGCCCAGCGGCGGCTTTCGCCTCGCGGAGCTGTTCGACGGAGAAGTTCGAGCAGCCGATCTCGCGCACCTTGCCGCTCCGCACCAGCTCGTCGAGCGCGCCGAGGGTATCCGCGATGGGTGTCGAGGGATCGGGCTGATGGAGCTGGTAGAGATCGATGTGATCGGTACGCAGCCGGCGCAGGCTGTCCTCGCAGGCCCGCCGCGCGTAGTCGGGCTTCGCGCCCTGCCGCTGCTCGTCGACTTTCATCCCGAACTTGGTGGCGAGCACCACCCGGTCGCGGCGACCTTCGAGGGCCCGGCCGAGGAACTCCTCGCTCTCGGTTCCACCATAGATATCCGCGGTATCGAGGAAGTTGATGCCGGCGTCCAGCGCCGCGTCCACCACCGCGACGGTGCGGTCGTAGTCGAGGCGCCAGCCGAAGTTGTTGCAGCCGAGCCCGATGATCGAAACGTCGAGCGAGCCGATCTTGCGGTTTTCCATCTCGAGTGTCTCCCAGGATCTAACACCCATTGCGAACCAGGGGGGCCGATGCGATCAGCTCCTGCAGGACTTCGGGCTGCACGGGCTTGACCAGGTGATGACCGAAACCCGCCTTCTGGCTGTGCAGGCGGTCGCTCTCCTGGCCGTAACCGGTGACGGCCACGATGAACACGTCCCGAAAGCCGGGTAGTTTCCGCAACTGCCGGGCCACCTCATAGCCGCTCATGCCCGGCAGCCCGATATCGAGCAGGATGATCTCGGGCCGGAACTTCACGGCCAGGGCGAGGGCTTCCGGCCCATTCAGGGCGCTCTGGACCTCATGCCCCCAGAGCTGGAGGAGAAGCTCCAGGGTCTCCGTGGCATCCCGGTTGTCGTCCACCACCAGCACGCGGCGAGTGCCGGCCGGCCGGCTCCTGGCCGGTTGGGGCTGGCGCGCCGGGGCCGGAACGGCGAGGAGCGGCAGGCGGACGACGAACTCGCTGCCGAGACCGGAGCCCTCGCTCCGAACCTCGACCGAGCCGCCGTGCAGCTTCACCAGCCGGTGCACCATGGTGAGGCCGATGCCGAGCCCCCCCTCCGTCCGGTCCAGCGAACGGTCCCCCTGGGTGAACAGGTCGAAGACGTTCGGCAGCAGATCGGCCGAGATGCCGATGCCCGTGTCGTGGACCCGGATCGCCGCCATCTCCCCTTCCCTCTCCACCGTCAACCGGAGGTGACCACCCTTGGGTGTAAATTTGGCCGCATTGTTGAGCAGATTCAGCACGACCTGCGAGAGCCGGGTCAGATCGCCTTCGATCCGCAGAGGCTCGTCCGGAAGCAGGACCTCGAGGATATGTTCGCGGGAGTCGATCAGCGGCTGGCTCGATTCGACCGCGCTGGTCACGATCTGCCCGATCTCCAGCGGCTCTCTCTGCAGCGTGATCTTGCCAATGGCGATCCGGCTCACGTCCAGGAGGTCGTCCACCAGCCGGCTCAGATGCTCGACCTGCCGGTCGAGCACGGTCCTGGCCCAGCTCAGGGCGGATTCGTCGACACCGCTCATCCGCATCACGCTGAGCGCGTTGCGGATCGGCGCCAGCGGGTTGCGCAGCTCGTGCGACAGCATGGCGAGGAACTCGTTCCTGCGAAGGTCGGCCTCCTCGAGCATCTCGATCCGCTTGCGCTCGGTCAGATCGCGCGTGATCTTCGCGAACCCGCGCAACTCCTTATCGCTGCCATACAGTGGGGTGATGACGACGTTGGCCCAGAAGACTGAACCGTCCTTGCGGACCCGCCACCCCTCGTCCTCGAAACGCCCTTCCGCCCGGGCCATCCGCAGCTCGTGCTCCGGCCAGCCACGCGCGATGGCATCGGCCGGATAGAAGAGGGAGAAGTGCCGGCCCAGGACCTCCTCGGCCCGGTAGCCCTTGATCAGCTCCGCCCCATTGTTCCAACTGGCGATCTTGCCCTCCGGGTCGAGCATGAAGATGGCGTAGTCCTTCACCCCCTCCATCAGCAGCCGGAACCGCTCCTCGCTCTCGCGCAGGACCTCTTCCTGCCGGCGGCGCTCGGTCAGGTCGCGGGTGATCTTCGCGAAACCGCACAGAGCCCCCGTCGCGTCGTGCAGGGCGGTGATGACGACGTTGGCCCAGAAGACCGAGCCGTCCTTGCGGACCCGCCACCCCTCGTCCTCGAACCGCCCTTCCGCGCGGGCTACCTTCAACTCGTGCTCCGGCCAGCCGCGCTCGAGGGCGCCGGCCTGATAGAAGAGGGAGAAGTGCCGGCCCAGGATCTCTTCGGCCCGGTAGCCCTTGATCAGCTCCGCTCCAGGGTTCCAACTGATCACGTGCCCCTCGGGATCGAGCATGAAGATGGCGTAATCCTTCACCCCCTCCACCAGCAACTGGAACCGGTCATTGCCCTGATCGTTATTCATTTCAGTCTCCGAGGGTTCTCGCCAAGCCGACCCCCTCTGGGGAGTACGTGCAAAGGTTCTATCTTGTTTTCGAAAGCACCTCGGCGTCCGGATTGAACGTCAGGCTCTTCGGTCTGGCGGAAAACGCCAGCGGAAAGCTCTGCACAGATTGATCCACCATCACGCGGCGACGCTCGGTGCGGCCGTCAGCGTACTGGATCGAGACCGGCACCGACATCTTGAAGCCGGCGGGGACGCCGGACTGGCTGACCTTGAGCGTGGCAACGTACTTCCCCTCGGCGTCCGGCGACGCCGCGAGGTCGTAGCTCCAATGGTAAGTGGGGATCGCCATGCCGTCCACCCACTCGTCGAAGAACCAGGACCAGTCGCCGGGGGCATGGCGGGCGAGCACCGCCTCGAAGTCGCCGGTGGACGGCGCCTTGCCCTGGTAGGTATGGATGAAGTCGCGCAGGACGTCGAGGAAGGCCTGATCGCCGCCGGTCTGATCGCGCAGTATGCCGCGCAGCATGTGGAGCACCAGGGCGCCCTTGCCGTAGACCTGGGAGCCGTAGGCGGTCGGCACCTCGCCGGTGTCCGCCCGCCAGCCGTGGCCGATCGGACCGGTGCGGTCGCCGTAGGCGCGGTTGGCGAGGTTCACGTCCATGCGGGTGAACTTGCTGAAGCCGGACTTGATCGAGCCGTTCTGCTCGTCGTTGTAGGCGTGGATGATCTCCTGGAGGTAGCGCGGGCCATCCTTCACCGTCGATTCGACGAACATCATCCCCGAATACTCCGCGAAGGCCTCCCCGAGCCAGGCATCGCGGTAGCTCGCGGCCCCCACCAGAACGCCCCAGAACTGGTGCGCCGCCTCGTGCGCCCGAAACAGCTCCCCCACTCCCGGCCCCAGGATGTCGAAGCTCTTCTCGGCGAGCTGGATGAAGCCGTCGAACGCCTGGCCGTGGCCCGCGGCGATGCTGGAGACGTAGATGGGCTCGTCCGGCAGCTTCGTATCGAACAGCTTCTGGTAGAAATCGAGGCTGTCGATCACGTCCTGCCCCACCTCGCGGAAACGGCCGCCGCGGCTCACCTCGACCTTGGAGCCGAAGCAGATGACGTCCGGCACGCCGTCGCGGGTCAGCTTCTCCTCGTGGAAGTGATCGGAGTAGGTGAAGGTCAGCATCTTGACCGGATGGTCGATAATCCAGACGGAGGTCGAAGCCTTCCCCTCCTCCCCGCCACTCCCCTCTTCCCGGCGCCCCATGGCCCGCACCTCGAACTTCTTGCGCGTGGTCAGCTCGAGGCGGGCGGTATGGGTGTCGAGGAGGATGGTCTCGTCCCCTTCGGCGCTCGGATACCAGCTCCGCCCCGCCGCGAAGTTGCGGACGTCCATCTCGTATTCGAGATCGAACCGCCGCTCGACCCCCTTGGCGAGGGGCTGGTCGAGCAGGACGATCAGCGAGCCGTCGTAGAGCCGGTCGTCGAGGCTGGCACGGCGGGCGCCGACGTGATCGCGCAGGACGGGCAGGGGCTTCCCCCCCTCGCTCACCGACGTCACCCTGGCGAAGTTGTGGAGGTAGAGCTGCACGGCCCGCGCGCCGTCCCGCCGTGGCAGCAGGCGGACGCCGACCTTGAACTTGCCCTTCATCCAGTCCTTGTCGCGGCCCCCCTCGGTGAGGTCGACGGCGATGTCGAAGTGCTGGAGATCGACCGCCGGCTGCCAGCGGCTGGTGGGGCGGCCCCGCTCGTCCCGCTCCGCGGGGCGGTCCAGGCTCACCCAGACCTCGATGGCGGGGTGCGAGGAGTTGAAGGTTTCGAGATGGATCTCCTCCAGGCGCTGGGCGTCGTAGTCGAAGGCGACCCAGCCAAAGTCGCCGGTCTTCATGTCGGCCCGGAGATAGCGGTCGCCAGGGTTGGCGAGGGCTTCGACGATACGGGCGTCGGCGTCGTAAACCCGCTGGGTGAGCCAGTGCTCGTGGCGGTCGCGGGCCAGCTTGTTGACCGCGAAGCCGGCGGCGACCGGGACCTTGGCGGGATCGAGCGGCAGATCGCCGGGAGCTCCGGAGGAGCGGAGGACGAGAGCCGTGAAGGGCTGGTCGACCCCGGCGAGATCGGGCCGCCGGGCGAAGCGCCGGAGCTGGGCGAGCTCCGCGGCGTCGGGCACGGCCATCTGGAATCGCCCTTTCCCCTCGAAAACCAGGCCGGTGACGGCGCCACCGGAGGTGGGCTCCTGCAGCCAGATCTTGCCGGATTCGAAGGTCCACGTGGCCCCCTCGACCGTCCAGGTGAGACCGCCGGAGGGCACCGTGACCGGATCGGTGCGGAAGCGCCATTTCTGCAGGCGGTCGTAGTCCTCCCGCAAAGACTGGGCAGTCTGGGCGGCGGCGGGGAGGGCGAGGGCGAGGAGGAGGAGCGACGGTAGGAGGGCGCGTTTCGGGTGCATCGAAGGAGAGTTTAACGGATCAGGGGGGGCAGGCCCCGCCCGGGCATCAATGCCCGGGCTACGTTGGAAGCGAAAAGCCGGGTGAACCCGGCTCAAAGCGCGATCCGAAGGTTGCATGAGATGGAGCCGGCTTCAGCCGGCTTTTCATTTGCGTCGTAGCCCGGGCATTGATGCCCGGGCGGCCCCGCCGCCACCCCAACCGCGCTTCGCGATATTCTCCCCTCCGCAATCTTTCCCCGAACCCAGCATCCAAGCGGCATAGGAGGGACGTAGTCTAGCCATGTCCGATTGGGAAACCCTGGGCGCTGTGGAGCCGCGCGAGTTGCTCGACACCCGGCTGCAGCTCCACTGGGCGGCGCAGGCCGCCGCGGCGGTCGGCAAACAGCTCCTGCCTCATCAGCCGGACTTCAGCGAACAGAGCCTGGAATGGCTGGCGGGTTCCCGTACGCTCGCTCAGGGCGTGGTGGCCGGAGCGCGAGCGTTCCGCTCCGCGATCCGCCTGGGGAACCCGGCACTGGTCCTGCTCGGCGAGGGCGGAGAGACGTTGCGCGCGCTGCCGCTGGAGGGCCGCACGCTCGACGAGGCTTACGAGTGGGTGCGACGGGAAGTCGAGTCACTCCTCGGCAGGCCGCTCGAAATGCCTCTGGAGCGCCTGGAGGGGCTTCCTGTCCATCCGGTGAGCGCCGGGGCGCCGTTCTCGTTCACCGGTCCCGCCGCCGCCGAGCTGGAGCGCTACTACGCCGGCGCCGACCGGCTGCTGCGCGCGCTTCGCGAGCGGAATTCCGGCGCGTCGCCGGTGGCCTGCTGGCCTCACCACTTCGACATCGCGACGCTGATCCGGCTGGATCCTGGCGTCGACCCCGAGACCGCCCGCTCGATCGGCGCCGGCCTGAGCCCGGGGGACGGCGGGAATCCCGAGCCCTATTTTTACGTGCTCCCCTGGCCCCGGCCGGCGGGCGATCTGCCCGAGCTCGACGGCGGCCGGTGGCATACCGGGGACTGGGTGGGCGCGGTACTGGCCGCCGCGGATTTTGCCTCGGAGGGTGACCAGCGCGGACGGATCGAACGATTCCTGAACTCAGCGGTCGCCGCCTGTCGTGGGCTGCTGGAGGACCGGCCATGAGCAACGAAGCGCGCTGGCACGATCTGGGCTCCGTCGAGGAGCTTTCGAGACACCGGCTACGGCAGGTCACGATCGGTCGCACGAAGATCGCCCTGACCTGCAAGGACGGCCGGTTCGGGGCGATCTCGGGAATCTGCAACCACGCCGGCGGACCGCTCGGCGACGGGCACCATGACGGCGACTATGTCGTTTGCCCCTGGCATCACTGGAAATTCCACTCCCGGACCGGCGAGGGGGAGCCCGGCTTCGAGCAGGACTGCGTGCCGAGCTACGAGCTGCGGGAAGAGGAGGGGCGGCTCTGGATCAACCTGATGCCGGTGACGCGCCGTCACAAGCTGCCGCACACGCCGCATCCTCTCGCCCGGCCGGTGCACCGGGAGGACGGGCCGGTGCGCGTGCTGGGGATCTCGACGACGGTGATGGACCCCGCCTATCCGCGCTACTCCACCTCCGAGGCGCTGCTCGAGACGGCGCTCGCCGCGGCCGGGGAGATGGGCGCCGAGGCCCGCTGCCTGCGGCTCTCGGATCTCAAGTTCCGCGCCTGTGAGGGGTACTACTCGAAGAGCGCCCACGCCTGCACCTGGCCGTGCTCGATCACCCAGATGGACCCGGCCGACGAGATGACCGAGGTCTACGAGGGGATCGTCCACTGGGCCGACGTGATCCTGGTCGGGACGCCGATCCGCTGGGGCTCGGCGAGCTCGCTGTACTACAAGATGGTCGAGCGGATGAACTGCGTGCAGAACCAGGTGACGATCCGCAACCGGGTGCTGCTGCGCAACAAGGTGGCGGCCTTCATCATCACCGGCGGGCAGGACAACGTCCAGGCGGTCGCCGGCCAGTTGCTCGGATTCTTCGGCGAGATCGGCTGCCTGTTCCCGCAGTTCCCCTACATCGCCCACTCGCGCGGCTGGTCGGCCGAGGACATGGAGCGCAACATCGCCTTCGTGCAGCAGAGCGAGTCGCTGCACCAGGCCGCCCGCGAGCTGGCGGCCCGCGCGGTGAACACCTCGAAGGTTCTGCTGATGACGCAGGTGGAGACCGAGAAAGTGGCCCGCGGCGGCCGCAAGGGGAATCAGCCGATGGCGCCGGAGTCGCCGGCGGAGATGGCGGCGGGGGTGGAGGGAAATTGATGGGAGGAGAATACCGCCTGCTAGACTTCCGGCCTCATGAAGGGTTCTCAGCCGCGCACCTCCCCTGATTCCATTGCCGTCCGGCCGCGCGCCGGGCTGCTGCTGTTCACCGTCTTCTTCACCAACCTGCTCTCGCTCGCTTGCCAGGTGATCTGGCTGCGCAAGCTGTCGTATCTGTTCGGCTCGACGGCCACCGTCTTCAGCACCGTGCTGTCGATCTTCCTGCTCGGCCTCGCCCTCGGGGCGCTGGCGTCGGGAAAGGTGGCGGACCGCAGCCCGCGGCCCTGGCGGCTGCTCGGACTGCTCCAGATCGGGATCGGCGCCTACTGCCTGCTCTCGCTGCCGATCTTCGATCTCGGCAGGCGGCTCTTCCTGGCCATCTTCCCCGACGATCTCGCGCCGCTGCCCACCGCTCTGGGCAAGCTGGTGATCGTGCTGATCGCGATGATCGCCCCGACGCTCGCCATCGGCGCCATCTTCCCGCTCGCCGTGCGCCTCTATGGACGGGACCTGGGGCACCTCGGCCGCGATCTGTCGCTGATCTATGGCCTGGACACCCTCGGAGCGGCCGTGGGAGCGCTGCTGGCAGGATTCCTCCTCGTGCCCGAGCTCGGGCTCGCAGCCTCGACCTGGTTGCTGGGCCTGGCGGCGGTGGGGCTCGGTCTGCTGGTCCTCGCCGTGAAGGGGGAACGCGGCGGGTTCGAGCGCCGGCGGGAACGGCAGGCACGGCGGCAGGCGGAAAACGCTCCGGTGGCCGAGGCGGCGCCGGCGACCGAGGGGCGAGGAGCGCTCGGCGCGATCCTCGCCGCCTTCTTCCTCTCCGGCCTCGCGGCGCTGCTGCTCGAGACCGGCTGGAACCGCTTCTTCTCGGTGCTCAACGGCACCCACGTCTACTCCACGAGCACAGTGCTCGCCGGTTTCCTGACCGGGATCGGCGCCGGCAGCCTGCTGATGGCGCGCTGGATCGACCGCATCCGCGATCCGTTCGCCGCCGTCGCCTATCTCTACGGCGCGATCGCCCTCTGCGGCATGCTGGTGTTCCGCTCGGAGGACCTGTTCACCCGCGCCTACTTCGCGCTCTTCCACGGCACCGGCGGCTACTACTCCTTCCAGCTCGCCGTCGGCCTGGTGATCATCGTCATCGTCTTTCTGGCCACTCTCGCCATGGGCGCCAACTTCCCTCTGGTCGCCCGCATCGCGACCCGGGTGGCGGCGGAACGGGGGGCCTCGGCCGGCCGGGTCTTCTTCGCCAACACCCTGGGCGCGGTGCTCGGGGCGTTCCTCGCCGAGTTCATCCTGCTGCCGGCCTGGGGCTTCCCCGGCCTGATGCTGACGACGCTCGCGATCTACGTCGTGGCGGCGGCCGTCTTCCTCGCGCTCTCCCCTGGCCCGCGGCGCTGGGCGCATGCGGCGGTCTGCGCCGTCCTGCTCGGCGCGGCCGCCCTGCTCTCGCCGGTGGCGATGCCTTTCCAGATGCCCTCTCTGGCGCTCTACTACCATGGACTGCGGGACGGCAGCCTCGCAGCCTACCGGAAGGAGCTGCGGAGCCTGGAGAGGATCGATCAGAAGCAGGGCTTCTACGGCCAGGTCGCGGTCGTCCGCTCCGGCCCGTACCTGCTGCTCAAGAACAACGGCAAGACGGACGCCAGCACGTCCCTGGAGGACAATCGCGCCCAGCTCCTGCTCGGCCATATCCCGCTGCTCTACCACCCCAACCCGCGGCGGGTGCTGGCGATCGGTCTGGGGGGCGCCTTCACGTTGCGCGCGGTGGTCCATCATCCCGAGCCGGAGCGCATCACGGTCGCCGAGATCGATCCGCTGGTGGTGGACGCGGCACGCCTGCGGTTCGCCCCCTACAACGAGAGCGCGCTCGAGGATCCGCGCGTGCGGGTGGTGACCAACGACGGCCGCAACTACATCGACGGCACGAGCGAGAAATTCGACGTCATCACCTCGGAGCCGCCAAGTATCTGGGTTGCCGGCGTGTCGGGCCTGTTCACCCAGGAGTTCTACCGCTCGGCCGCCGCGCACCTCACCGCCAACGGCGTCCTCTGCCAGTGGGTGCCTCTCTACGAGATGAAGCGGCAGGACTTCCGGACCATGCTGGCCACCATCAGCAGCGTCTTCCCGAACGTCGCCTTCTGGCAGGTGGGGACGGATGTGATCCTGCTCGCCTCGCCGCAGCCGTTCCGGCTGGAGCTCAAGCCGACGGTGGAGCGGCTGCGCAACCCCGCCCTCGCCCGCGACTTCTCGGCCCTCGGCCTCACCATGCGGTCGGTGGTCGATTTCCTGACCTCCCCCGAGGTGCGCCCCGACCAGGTGCCGGGCATCCTCGGCAGCGAGAAGACGGTCCTCAACGTGGACGACAAACCGGTACTGGAGTTCTCGACGGCGCGGAATCTGTACGAGCTGGTGAAGAGCAGGAAGTAGGAGCGGCCCATATGCCCCAGGAACCTCTACCGCCGACTGGCGAGATCATCCTCTACTCGACCGAGGACAGCCGTGCGCGCGTGGAATGCCGCTTTGCTGGCGAGACGGTGTGGCTCACACAGGCCCTCATCGCTGAGCTCTACCAAAAGGATGTCCGGACTATCAACGAGCACCTCCAGAACCTTTTCGAAGAAGGGGAGCTCGATCCAGGGGCAACTATCCGGAAATTCCGGATAGTTCGCCAAGAAGGGACGCGGGAGGTCGCCCGACTCCTCGACCACTATAGCCTGGATGCACCAACCCTCGGCTCCGGATTGCGTGAAGTTCTTCCAGATCATGCAGAACAAGCTGCATTTCGCTTCCACCGGCAAAACGGCGGCTGAACTGATCGCGACACGCGCCGACCACTCCAAGCCCAACATGGGCCTGACCACATGGAAGGGTTCCACCGTCCGCAAAGCGGACATCAAGGTCGCCAAGAATTACCTCAGCGAGGCAGAAATTTCTGAGCTGAATAGGATTGTCGTCATGTGGCTCGACTATGCGGAGGACCAGGCGAAGCGCCGGAAGCAGGTATTTCTCCGGGATTGGGAAACCAAGCTGAACGACTTCCTGGCCTTCAACGAGCGCCGGGTCCTGCCCAATGCCGGCACGGTCAGCAAAGAGGACGCTGACGCACGGGCCGACGCGGAATATGAAGAGTTTGCCGCCCGCCGCCGCGCCTTCCTCGAAGCCGAGGCGGAAAGCTCTGCCGTCCGGAGCTTGGAAGACAGGGCCAAACAGCTCCCCACGGAGGCCCAGAGAGCACGTAGAAAAACGTCCTGAAGCTCCGATTCGAGCGGGGGGCGGGGACGAGCCCCGCCCCTACATTTCAAACCCTACTGCCGCTGCGGCTCCCTGGCTTCCCGCTCGGCCCGGACGGCGTCCAGATCCAGGCGCTTGGCGGTTTCGAGGAGTTGCGGCCTCTCGAAGGAGGTCTCGCGCATCTGCCCCATGCGGTAGGGGCGGGTGGTGTAGGCGTCCTCCACCAGGTCGTTGAGGGCGTTCGGCATGCGGGTGGTGGTCGAGAGGGCCAGGGTGCCCAGACGGTAGGGACCGGCGGCCTGGCGCTCGTGGAACATCAGCCCATAGAAGGAAAGCTCGAGCCAGTGGCGGCCGGGCTCCAGGTTGGCCGCGGCCTGCGCGAAGCCGATCGGCTCCCCCGCCGTCGCGTAGAGCGTGCCGCCGAGATGGAAGCGGCCGGTCTCGGCGACCTCGATCTCGGCGGAAATCACGAGATTGCCGTCGCGCAGGGTGTCGCGGTAGCGGCCGGTCAGGTGAGCGGACGGATCGCTATAGAGGAAGCCGCCGGCCGCCTCGCGCAGGTCGCCGCTGGCGAGCCGCGCCTTCACCCGCACCATGTAGCTCGCCGCCGGGGCCGCCTCGATCCCGGTGGGCGTCCAGCGGGCCGAGTAGATTCCGTCCCCAGCCTTGCGATCGGCCCCCTGGCCGTCGTCCCGGTACGCCACCAGGGCGGTGATGCTGCTGGAGGCGTCCACGATCTCGCCGGTGACCTGAGCGACGGCGACCGCCTTGCCGCGGCTCTCCAGGGTGGCGTAGAGGTCCACCGGCTGCCCCTTCTCGAAGCTCACCTTGGCGGCCCAGACGGAGATCGCGGGCTCGGCGTCATCCGGCCCGCGCCGCGTCTGCCGGGTCGGGATCCGCTTCGCCTGGATCGGGTCCGCCTCCCCCTTCTTGAGGGCGCGGGAGCTCTCCGGGTAGCGCGCCTGCTCCCGGTACTCCTTGGCCGTCTCGCGGGCCAGTTGGCCCGGCTCCACCTGCGCCGCGGCGGGCCGGCCGCCGAGCGCCGGAGCCGCGAGCATCACCATCGCGATGGCCATCCTTTTCTTCGCGTTGAGCATGTCGGTCTCCTTTTAGTAGAGCAGGGTGATGTACTTGGCGGTGGTCATGGTGGCGACGGTGGTGTTGGGCGCGCAGGGAACGCCGCCGCAGGTCCAGTTGCCGCCCGGGATCGCCTTACGGGTGTCGGAGTCGCTGGCGTCGCGCTCGTCGCTATGGTTCTCGTGCGCCGCGTCGAGGTTGCGGAAGCCGCTCGCCTCCTGCTTGTTCGAGTTGTTGCAGACGTTGGTGTTGTCGTAGCTCGCCGTCGCGCTGCCGTTGCAGGCGAAGATCGAGGCGTACTGCACGACGCCGTCGTCCTCGCCGTTGAGGCAGGCGCTGGAGCCGAAGATCGCCTCGTAGCCGCCGGTCAGGTAGATGGTCTTCGCCGGGGCGTTGGAAAAGGTGCGCACCTGGACGTCGTCGGAGCTGCGCAGCCAGTAGGTGGCGTCGTCGCAGCTCTGGATGAAGATGGCGATGAAGCTGCAGAGCGGATTCGACTGCAGACAGACGGCGTCCGCCCCCTGCGAGCCGCGATGGGCGCCGCCGGTGGTGATCGCCATGCTGAGGCGCTGCGCCACCTGGTCATAGGGGCCGTTGGCGTTGAAATTGGGATCGGAGGCGTCGTTGTTGCCGAGGACGTAGTCGATGACCGTGCCGCCCATGCTGTGGGCGATCACCCAGAAAGTGCCCCCCTGCGCGTAGGAGAGGCGGCAGCGGTTGCCGCCGGCGTCGGCGCCGCCGTTGGTGGCGTTGACGATCTCGTTCGCCACCTCGCCGGCCGCCTGGGCGTCCCAGTAGGGGCGGGTGCCGTTGTACCCCACCACGTAGTAGGAGGTCGCGAAGTTCTTCGTCGCCGTGCGGATGAAGTCGTTCGACCCGTTCACCCAGTAGTTCCGGGCGGAGGCATAGCTGGTGTAGGTATTGGTGTTGGTCTGCTTGCCGTGAACGAAGATCAGGCAGGGCTGGGCTCCCGCCTCCGCCGCGACGGCGGCGAACGCCAGCGTCGCAAGGAGCGGGACGATCAGACGACGGAACTTCATCGGGCGACCTCCTCCGTTGAAAAGTCCATGTTGAGCCAGGGCTTCAAAAAAGAGGGTGCGCGCGGGGAGGCGAAGCGCGCCGGGTTTGCGCCCGGAATCAGGCATCCGTGGCCTGCGACCTCACCCTCGGTCCCTCTCCTGAAGGAGAGGGAGGGCCTGTCAGAACCGGTGATCCGCGTAGGGTGTGCTGTGCACACCTTCGAGGCCAGGAGGGGGCCGCCCCAGACAAGGAGCGGTCCCGCAGACTCCGCAAAGCCCCCCTCCTGGCCTCCCCCCGTTCCGGGTGGAGGAAACAATCCGGGCTTCGACAAAGGTCACACTTCCTCAGGAGGAGAAGGAGATAGAGGATGAGGTCGCAGGCCACGGATGCCTACTCGAAATGGCCCTCGAACAGGCCGCCGGCTTCCGCGACGGCGTAGACGAATCCAGGGCTGTCAGATCGGTCCAGAGCCGGACCGCTCCCAGTTTCCCGGCTTCGAAAGGGGCGGCGGTCGACTCGAAGCTGGCGCCGCCGTCGTGGCTGACCACCAGCGGGTTCGCCGCGATGTAAAGCGTGTTCGGATCGGCCGCGTCCACGGCCATGGAGCCGAAGAAGGAGCTCGCGTTCGGCGGCAGGCTCCTGTTGACGACCTTCCAGCTCTCTCCGCCATCCACGCTGCGGAGCAGGCGGAGGCCGCCCTGGAGGGGTTCGTCCAGCGCATAAAGGACGCGGAAATCGCCCGGCGCCACGGCGAACAGGGTCGGGAACCTCAGCGCTCGCGGTTTCGTCGCGCAGGCCAGGATCAGGATCGCGACGAGGAGGATCCGCGATCGGAACGCGATTCTCATTCCAGATCTCCTGCGAACAATCCGCCCGCGGCCGGCATGGCGTAGAGGCGCCCGGGCCGGTTGCGGTCGGTCCAGAGCCGGTTCGCGCCCTGCTTCTCCGCCTCATAGGGGGTGTTGACCGGCGTGAAGGTGGCGCCGCCGTCGTGACTGACCTGGACGCTCGCGGGCGTGTCCAGATAGACCGTGTCTGGACGGGCCGCGAGTTGGAAGCTCAATCCACCATCGGCGCTCACGTGGATCTCTCTCCGGCTCGCGTAGGCGACATGGCTCGGGTCCGCCGGAGCCGCCAGGATCCTCGGCGGCGCGTAGGCGGTATCCACGGAGGAGAGGGAGGCGACGGACCCGCGAGGGCCAAGGCGAGGAGAAGCCCTCCGGCCAGGCGGGAGATGATCCACGAACTCTTGGTTCGGCTCATGAAGGTCGCTCCTCTTTCATGTTCTGGTATTTCCCCCATGACCCACTATGCGCTGATTGTGAAGGAAAACCGGCAATAGTCTCGTCCATGCTAGAGTTTCCGCCGATGAACGCTTATCCCTTCGACGCTCGCGAGCTCGTCGAGATCTGCAAGGCGAATGGCGCGACCCTGGTAGGGCTGTTCGGCTCCATGGCCCGCGGGGAAGCGACCGAGAACAGCGACATCGATCTGCTGGTTCGCATGGCGAAGCCCAAGAGCCTTCTTTCCATGGTGGCCCTGGAACGCCAGCTTACGGACGCCGCCGGCAGGAAGGTGGACCTCCTGACCGAAGGAGCCCTCAGCCCCTACCTTCGCGAGCGCATTCTCGGTGAGCTTCAAGTCCTCTATGCCACGGGATAACTCCGTCTATCTTCAGCACATCCTCGATGCAATCTCGAAGGTAGAGACGTACATCGCTGGTATCAATCGTCAGACCTTCACCGAAGTGAGTCTGGTTCAGGACGGGGTCATCCGGCAGATCGAAATCATCGGAGAGGCCGTGCGACGACTCTCGCGTGATCTGCGGGACAGGTATCCGAACGTCCCCTGGCAAGACATCGCCGGAATGCGAGACAAGCTCGTCCACGACTACTTCGGAGTGGATATCGAGACGGTCTGGCTCACGGCGCTTGAAGACCTCCCGCCTTTGAAGGCTCAGGTGGCAAAGATCCTTGGTGAGTCTGAGCCATCATCCGGTTCCTGAAGTGGCTGTGGACTCCATGCAGGGAGAACCCAGCGTCGAGATCCAGGACGTCACCAAGCGCTTCGGCGATGTGACGGCCGTCGACGGCGTGTCGCTCGCCATCGCCCGGGGCGAGTTCTTCGCTCTACTGGGGCCGAGCGGCTGCGGCAAGACGACGCTGCTGCGGATGATCGCCGGCTTCGAGACGCCGAGCGCCGGCACGATCCGCATCCAGGGACAGGACGTGACGCGGATTCCCCCGCACCGGCGGCCGGTCAACATGGTCTTTCAGCAGTACGCCCTGTTTCCCCACCTGACGGTCGAGGAGAACGTCGGCTTCGGTCTGCGCTACAAAGAGTTGCCGCAATCCGCGCAGGCGGCCAGAATCGGCGAGGCGCTGGCGCTGGTGCGGCTGACCGGCCTCGAAAAGCGCCGGCCGGACCAGTTGAGCGGCGGCCAGCGGCAGCGGGTGGCGCTCGCCCGCGCCCTGGTCCTGAAGCCCGAGGTGCTGCTGCTCGACGAGCCGCTCGCGGCGCTCGACCCCAACCTGCGCCGCGAAGTGCAGGTGGAGCTCAAGGCGCTCCAGCGCGAGCTCGGCATCACCTTCGCCTTCGTCACCCACGACCGCGAGGAGGCGCTGGCGATGAGCGACCGCATCGCGGTGATGAACCAGGGGAAGGTCGAGCAGGTGGGGAGCCCCGCCGGGGTTTTCGAAGCCCCCAAGACCGAGTTCGTGGCCCGCTTCCTCGGCGCTACCAACCTCTTCACCGCCGAGGTGCGGCGGATGGAGGGTGGCGTCCTCCTCCTCCAGCTTCCGGACGGCACCGAGCTGGCCGTATCCGCCGCCGGTCCGCCGCGGCTGCGGCGCGAGCCGGTGCGTTTCGTGGTGCGGCCGGAGAAGCTCGTCCTGCGCGCCGTCCCCGCTCCCCCCGAGGTCTCGCTGGCGGTGACCGTCGAGGACCGCGTCTATCACGGCGCCAGCACCGAATGGATCGTCCGCGACCGCCGCGGCGAGCGCTTCACCGTCCTTTCCCAGAACGCCGGGCTGACAGGAGAGGCCCTGCCCTTCTCACCGGGAAGCCCGGCCTTTTTGGGATGGGACCCGCGGCACAGCGTGGTGTTGCGGGACCGCGAGGGAATCTAAGCCCCCGCTCAGGGAGACCCCTCTCCCCGCCAGGTACAGGCGTCCCCCAAGTTGGGAGAGGAGTCTCCCCGCTGGGGAAGTCAAGCCCCCGCTCAGGTATACCCCTCTCCCCGGTGGGTACAGGGGTTCCCCAAAAAGGGGGAGGGGTCTCCCCAAAAGGGGGAGGGGTCCCCCAAGTTGGGGGAGGGGTCTCCCCGACGTTCCGGGGGTGTCCCTCAGAAGACCGCGCGCTCCCTTGATCGTCGCCGTGGCTCCCCGATCGAGCGGACTCACTCCGCTGGAAGGGGTGCCCCGCCCCGAGCTCCCATCCCTTGACGGAATTCCGTCGAAGCTTATACTGACCGCCACCTTACTGATCTGAAGTCGATGGGAGCCGCGCGGCCGGTCCGTGGCGAGCCGGCCCTCCAGGAGAGGTTGTATGCGGCGCAGCCAAGGTCTACGACGGGCAGCTCTCACCGCGCTCTTCGTTCTGGCGGCTGGCCGCGGGAACGCGCAAACGCCTCTCGCCCTCTCCCCCGGCACGACTCTGGAGCCCTCCTTCGCCGCCGGCGAGACCCAGGTCTTCGCGGCCGAGCTCGCCGCCGGCAGGCTGTACCCGTTGACCGTCGAGCAGCAGGGGATCCATCTGGTCGTCGACGTGCGCGGGCCGGAAGGGGCGAGCCTCGCCGCGGTCGACTCCCCCCTGGACCGCTGGGGGATCGAGACCGTTCTCCTCCGCCCGGCGGCCACGGGCTCCTATCGGATCGAGGTGCGCGCCGAGACGAAGGGCGTCGGACCGGGCCGTTGCGCGATCCGGCTGGACGAGATCCCTGAATCGACACCCGCCGAACGGGAACGGATCGGCGCCCTCGCCGCGATGACGGAAGCGGGCACGATCCTGCGCCGCGAGCCCACGGGCAGCCTCGGCAAGATCGAGGCCGCCCTGCGGGAGGCGCGCGGCCACTTCCAGGCCGCGGGCGACCCGCCGGGCGAGGCCGAGGCGGTCGCCGCCCTCGCCGACGTCACCCACCGCCTGGGCCGGCAGAGCCAGGCCGTCGTTCTCTATCGCGACGCGGTCTCGCGCTGGCGGGATCTGCAACGGCCCGAGCGCGAGATGGTGGCCTGGAACGACCTCGGGCTCACCCTCTGGGAGAGGAGCGAGCTCCCCGCCGCCGACGAGGCCTTCGCCCATGCCCTCGACCTCGCGCGCCGTCTCGGTCTGGCCTACCCTCAGGCCGATGTGCGCAACAACCAGTGCTTGGTGCTCCACGCCCGGGGCGGCGTCCAACCGGCGCTCGTCTGCTACCGGGAGGCCCTGGCGCTCTACCATCAACTCGGCGAGACCAAGGACGAGGCCACGGCGCTCAACAACCTCGGCTTCGCCAATTTCAACCTGGGCGAGCCGGGGCCGGCCGAGGAGAGCTACCGGCAGGCGCTGGCGATCCGCCGGGAGATCGGCGACCGGGCCGGGGAAGCCCAGGCGCTCAACAACCTCGCCGTCCTCTACCGCGGCATGGGGGAGATCGGCGAGGCGCTCAAGGCCTACGGCGAGGCCCGGGAGATCCTCGCCACTTTGGACGACCGCCGGCAGGAGGCCGCCACCCTGAACAACCTGGGGGTGGCTTATAGCGCTATCGGCGAGGTGGAGCGGGCCCGGCTCTATCTGACCCAGGCCCTGGAGCTCCGTCGGAAGGTCGAGGACCGGCGGGGCGAGATCGCGACTCTCAACAGCCTGGGCTGGCTGGAGCGCAAGAGCGGCGCGGCCGGCAAGGCGGTCTCTCTCCACCGCCAAGCCCTCGCGGTCGCCCGCGCGACCTCCGACGCCAGCAACGAGGGGATCAGCCGCAGCTATCTTGGCGAGGCCCTGGCCGCGGCCGGCCACCCCGCCGAGGCGCTCGCCGAGCTCGACCAGGCGCTCACCCTCCAGCGCCAGACCGGGGACCGCCCGAACGAGGCCGGCACCCTGCGCCGGAAGGGGGAGATCCTGGCGGCCGGTGGGCGCACCGCGGAGGCCCTGCCGCTCCTCACGCAGTCCCTCCTCGCCTCGCGCGCCGCCGACGACCGGGTCAACGAGACCATCACCCTCTCGGCGCGAGCTCGCGTCCTGCGGGACCAGGGGGAGCTCGACGCGGCGGCAGGTGATGCCCGGGCCGCCATCGCGGCCCTCGAATCACTCCGCGCCCGGCTGGGCAACCCCGAGCTCCGCGCCGCCTTCCTGGGCTCCCGCGGCGACGTCTACGAGCTGCGCGTCGACATCCTGATGCGCCTCGCCGCGGCCCACCCCGGCCAGGGCTTTGACCGGGCCGCCTTCGAAGCCAGCGAGGACGCCCGCGCCCGCTCTCTCCTCGACATCCTGCGCGAGAGCCGCGCCGCGCTTCGGACCGGCATCGATCCAGCGCTCGCGGCGCGGCAACGGGATCTCGAACGCCGCCTGGCCCTCAAGGAGGACCGGTTCCAGACCCTCCTCGGCCGCGCCAAGGGAGATCCGGCGGAGAGCAAGGCCCTGGAGATCGAGAGCGAGCAGATCCGGGCCGAGCTGGATACCCTCGATGCCGAGATCCGGCGGCGGAACCCGCGCTACGCCGATCTCACCCACCCCGGAGCCGCGAATACGGGGGAGATCCAGGCGCTTCTCGACTCCGGGACGCTCCTCCTCGAATACTTCCTCGGCCGCGAGCGTGGATATCTCTGGGCGGTCGACGCGAACGGGGTGCGCGCCTTCGTCCTTCCCGGACGGGAGGAGATCGAGCGCGCCGCCCGCGCCTTCCACCAGACCCTGAGCACCCCGAATAGCGGCGGCCGGGAGCGGATCGGGCGGACGCTGAGCCGGATGCTCCTGGGCCCGGTGGCCGGCGAGCTCGGCGAACGCCGGCTGGCGATCGTCCCCGACGGCGCCCTGGGCTACATTCCCTTCGACGTCCTGCCGGAGCCAGGGAGCAAAGACTCCCTCCTCGCGCGGCACGAGGTGGTCGAGCTGCCGTCGGCCTCCGTCCTCGCGGCCGAGCGGCGGGAGCTTGCCCGGAGGCCGCCGGCCCGCGAGCTCGCGATCGTGCTCGCCGACCCGGTCTTCCAGCCGGACGATCCCCGGATCGCGAAGAGCGCCCGGCGGGGCGGCGGCGCGGACACCCCCCTCCTGCCCCGTCTCCACTTCTCCCGCCAGGAGGCCCTGGGGATCGCCGCCCTGGCCCCGGCGGGCGCGGTCACCACCCGGCTCGACTTCGCGGCCGACCGCGACCTCGTCCTGTCCGGAAGGCTGCGCGATTTCCGCTACATCCATTTCGCCACCCACGGCATCTTCAACGCGGAGCGGCCGGAGCTCTCGGGGCTTGCGCTCTCACGCGTCGATCCGGCCGGCAAGCCGCGGGAGGGCTTCCTGAGCCTGCGCGACGTCTACGACCTCGACCTGGCGGCCGACCTCGTGGTGCTCTCCGGCTGCCAGACGGCTCTCGGCAAGGAGATCCGCGGCGAGGGGCTCCTCGGGCTCACCCGCGGCTTCCTCTACGCGGGAGCGCCGCGGGTGATCGCGAGCCTGTGGTGGATCGACGACCGGGCGACGGCCGCGCTGATGACCGCGTTCTATCGTGGCCTGTGGGTTGAAGGGCTGCGCCCCGCCGCCGCGCTCCGCCAGGCCCGCCTCGCCCTGGCGCGCCAGCACCGCTTCCGCGATCCCGCCTACTGGGGGGCCTTCGTCCTCCAGGGGGATTGGCAATAAACACTTTCATTTCAAGGAGACATGGATCATGGGATTCGAGAACCTCAAGGGCCGGGAGTTTACAGTCAGAAGTGCCGATGCTGGGGCGAAGCACGCGGTAGACGATATCGTCACCATTGAGGGGTCGGCGGACAAAGTGGAAATTAAATGTAAACGGTACGCGGACGGAAAGTACGACAATGGCACGATCTCGGACGGGACCTATACGATCACCATAACCGAGGATAAAGGGGGCTACCAGATCAAGTTCACTCCTGCCTCCCAGGAGGGCTCGGGGGGGATCGGGGGGTCCTGGACCGCCAATGACAGCCCGCCTGGGCCTGACAACGGCTAGGGGCCCTCAGGACCGCTTCCCCCTCTGTTTGGGCGGCTCGGCAATCGACTGCCGGCCGCCCAAAATTTTTTTGGAACAAACCGCGCCGTCGTCTCACTCCTCAGACGAGCGACTCGCGAGGCGCGACGGAGCAGGGGCCCCGGAGAGCGACTGCGCTGTCGATGGACCGTAATCTCTGACGAGGAGAAAAGAAATGAGCGCGATAGGATTTGGCAAGAACGTAACGGGTGGCGGCAAGAAACCCGATCGGATCGAAGTGATCAAGGGTAAGAACGAGGGATCCGGCACGCTGGCGGACGCCATCGACCAGGCCAATTCCGCCAAGGGGCGCGACCTGGAGATCGTGATCACGACCAACATCGAGCCGAACCCGAAGAAGGACCGTCTGACCGTGACGGCCAGGAACCTCACCATCCGGGCTGAAGGCGGCGCCGTCATCCATCAGAACCGTCTGGTCTTCGACTGTACGAAAGCCGACAACATCTGGCTGACCAACCTGCGATTCGACTCCGACGCGTTGGGCCAGCCGCGAGATACCATCGCGATCAAGGCCACCGAGGGACGCGGGGAGACCGGGTTCTGGATCGATCACTGCTCCTTCGAGGCTTATTACGATCTGAGCATCACCAGCAACACCCGCGACAAGAAGGGCGCGCCACCCCTCCTGATCACCATCTCGCACTGCCGGTTCCATGACCGCAATCCGAACGGGGGCAAAAACCACGGCGCGCTCGGGATCCATGGCACCGGTGGCGACGACGACAAGAATTCCGGTCCCTCGGACCGCGAGACCAACGCCTACGCGACGATCTACCGCAACTACTTCGAGAACGTCCGGCGGCGTCAGCCGCGGAGCTCGCAGAGGACCTTCGTCCACGCGTTCAACAACGTGCTCAAGGATTGGGGGATCGCCGGTCCCGTGGTCCCCGCCGACCAGGTCAACGGGATGGTCTCCGGCAACTTCGGGATCCTCGCCGCGGAGGCCAACTACTTCGACGCCGGTCCGTTCAAGTCGACGATCATGGTCGCGAAGGGCAAGGAGCCGGGCCAGCTCATCGTGGGCACGGACGAGTACGTGAACCTGTATGTCAACGGCGCGATCGACCCGCTCGAGGATCCGCTCAACGATCTGCCTCTGGACGTGCCGAAGGACTCGACCAAGGCTGTCGCGAAGAAGTATGAAGCGGTGAACGACAAAATTCCCCGGCGCGAGCGCATCACCCAGGCGCTGAGCGAAGTGATCAAGAGGGAAGCCGGGCCGCTGCCCGGATAGAGTCGTCAGGCTCCCGGCTGGAGGCCAGGGCGGGAGGCGCGGCCGCATGCCGTTCCTCCCGCTTTTTCTCGTTTCAATCGAGCCGTAGCGGAAAGCGACCGACCGGGACCGGCGCGCCGGTCCCGGGAAGACCGTCGAGGTCGAGCCGGTACTTGCCGGGGGCGAGCGAGGTCGAGTGGACGGTGACGAGAAGGGCGCCAAGGTCGTTGAGCGCCAGGCGGGAGACCTGGAAGACGACGGTGCCCTTTTCGTTTGAGAGCGTCGCCCGGTAGAAAGGAAAGTCGGTATCGCCGGGCTCGACCCAGAGGGCGATCCAGCCCGGCTTCGCGGGAAGCTCGAGGGAACGCGCGGGAGCGCCGCCGCGGACCGGCGTCAAGGAGAGGATGGGGAGGTCAGTCTGCGGCTGGCGGTCCGCCGCCATCTCGCGGGCGAGGGCTTCGCGCTTCGCCGCCTCGGCGGCGAGGTCCCGCCGGGTCTGCTGGAGCTCCCCCTGGAGGGCGGCCAGACGGTCCGTGGAACCCTTCTCCACCCGCGTCTGGGCAAGATCGGACCGCAGACGCTGGACTTCCTGGAGCTCGAACCAGGCTGGCAGGAGGGCGACGGCGAGCAGGGCCGCCGCGGCCAGGGCCAGCCGCGGGCGAAAGGATCTCGAAGCTCCGGGCGCGCGGACCGCCGCCTCCCCGGCCAGCCGCCGGAGACCGCGCTGGAGACGCTCGGCGGCCTCGACCCGGGCGCAGCAGGACAGGCAATCGAGATAGTGCTCCTCGAAGCGCGCGGCCTCCTCGGGCGGCAGGCGGCCCGTCACGTAATGCTCGGCGATGTTGCCGGCGTCGATGCTCTGGTGGTCCATGGCGTCGCGTCTCTTCAGCCTCTATTTGCTCCGTGAAGGATCGCCGCCGATCCTGCCGACAATTTTCTGGGCCCCCGCGAAGAACCGCTGCCGCTTCTCCGCCCGTTCCCAGAGCTCCCGCAGCCGCTCGCGAGCCCGGAACAGCACCTGATGGAAGCGCTCCGGCTCGATCTCCAGATCGGCGCAGAGCACCTCCTTGCTCTCATCGGAGAGATAGAAGCGAAGGAGGAGCTGGCGGTCGCGGTCGTAGCGGAGCTCGGCGAGGAGCCGCTGGACCTGCCGCGCCTCCTCCACGGCCAGGACCCGCTCGAGCGGAGCCGGGCCACGATCCGTCAGCGCGGGCGCTGGGTGCCCCCCTTCCTCTGAATCTTCGTCGAGAGCCCGGTAGCGCGCCTCCTTGCGCCGGTCGGCGATGAACAGGTTGCGCGCCGTGCTGCGGATGAAGCCGTTGAGCTTTTCCGGCTCCCGCACCTCGCCCCGGCGGATCTTGCCGAGGACCAGGGCGAGGGTCTCCTGGTGCAGGTCGTCGGCCAGGGCCGGATTCTGGACCAGGCGGCGGAGCATCAGGAGGAGGCCGCGGCTGAAGCGGGCCACGAGCTCGCTCTCGGCGGCGGCATCGCCCGCCTGGATCCGCCGGGCGAGGTCGGCGACGTCATCCCCCGTAGCCTCATCCCGCGAAGCCTCCGGCTCCATTCGAGCCGCGAGGACGAACGGAGACAGGACGAGGACGACGTGGAGCCAGGATGGGAGCATCTACGGGATGGGCTTCGCGGTCAGCCCTCGCCCATCTCCAGGCGCCGGACGGCCTCGGCGAACTCTTCGATCGGCTCCAGCCGGTCCAGGGCCTCGACGACACGGGTGAAGTCCAGAGCGACGTAGTCGTGGATGAGCACGTTGCGAAACGCCGGCAGCTTCTCCAGCCCTCGCACCATGGCGGGAGGAAACTCGGAGAACGCGGCCAGGTTCCGCACGGCCTCGGTGTAATCCTGAAAGCGGAGCTTGCGGCGGGCGGAGAGCTCGCTGGCGATGTCGATCACCACCTGACAGACGGTCTGCAGAGAGAACAGGACATCGTTATGGAGCGAGAGATCCTGGCTCAGCACCTCCGGGTCCGGCACCCGGGGGCGGAGCTCCCGGAGATGGTCGAGGTGCCGGCGCAGCTCAGCCAGACGATCGATCACGGGGCTCATCGCGCCAGCGCCTCCAGCTTGAGCTTGCGCCAGCGATTGAGCCAGGGTTCCAGGTCGGCGGCGCGGATCTGGACGTCCCGCACGTAGGCGTGATCCGCGGCCGGCTCGCCGAGATAGACCCGCAGACCGTCATAGATGATCTTCCGTCCCAGGAGTGGCGGAGCGTCATTGAGAATGACGACGTCGACCTCGTTGCAGCCCACGACGGAGATCAGATCAGAGCCCAGCCGGAGCCGCATCTCGAAACGCTCCCGGGAATCGGGATGGCGGCCCCAGTCGAGGAGGACCCCCACGTCCACGTCGCTCTCCCGGTGCGCCCGGCCTTCGGCGTGGCTCCCGAAGAGGTACACGGAGGCGACGCCGAGATCCGGATGGCTCTCGAAATATCCGCTCAGCGCTGTCCGCAGATCACCGTTCATGGCCACCTACCTTCTCCTTGTACACAGAAAGAGGCCGCCGGGCAAGGGAGATGCCTTGACAGGCCGGCGCTGCCCCTTTAGCGTCCGCCCGTGGCTCCCGATCGATCGGCCTCTTTCCGCAAGCCGGCTTACCCGCTGATCCTGCCGGCGTGGATCGCGCTGGGGATCTTCTTCCTGGCGCCGCTCGTCCTCATGCTCGCTGTCAGCTTCGCCGAGCGAGGAACCTACGGCGGCATCGAACCGGTCGGCAACCTCTGGGCCTACCTGCGCTCCGGCGCCTTCCTCGGCAACTATATCCGCTCCTTCGGGGCCCTCTATCTCTGGATCGGCTGGCGCTCGCTCTGGATGGCGGCGCTCACCACCGCGCTCGCGATCGCCGTCAGCTTCCCCATCGCCTACTACCTGGCGATCCTGGCGCCGGCGCGCTGGAAGGGGCTGCTGCTGGGGCTGGTCGTGGTGCCGTTCTGGACCAGCTTCCTGATCCGCACCTACGCCTGGATGTTCATCCTGCGCACCGAGGGGCTGCTCAATCACGTATTGATGGGGACCGGCCTGCTTCACCATCCGGTCGAGCTGCTCTACACCCAGACGGCGGTGCTGATCGGCCTCGTCTACGGCGAGCTGCCGTTCATGATCCTGCCGCTCTACGCCTCACTGGAGAAGCTCGACCGCTCGCTGCTGGAGGCGGCGGCGGATCTCGGGGCCGGCGGCGCGCAGTCGTTCTGGCGGGTGACGCTCCCCTTGACCCTCCCCGGGCTCGCCGCCGGGGTGGTGCTGGTGTTCGTGCCGAGTCTCGGCCAGTTCGTGGTCTCCGACCTCCTCGGCGGCGCCCGCAGCATGCTGCTCGGCAACCTGATCCAGAACCAGTTCGCCGTCGCCCGCAACAAGCCGTTCGGCTCCGCGCTCGCCTTCGAGCTGATGGCCGCCGTGCTCGTGCTGCTGCTCGCCTACGCGGTCTACGCGAAAAAGCGGGGCGGGGAGGCGCTGCTGTGAAGGGGACCCGGCGGCTTCTGGCGGCGCACACGGCGCTGGTCTACCTCTTCCTCTACGCGCCGATCGCCATCCTGGTGGTCTTCTCGTTCAACGCCTCGCGGCAGACGGCGTTCTGGAGCGGCTTCACGCTCGACTGGTACCGCCAGCTCTTCGCCAACCCGCTCCTCTTCCGGGCGGTCCGCAACAGCCTGGTGGTGGCCGGAGCGACAACTTTCATCGCCGTCCTGCTTGGCACGCCCGCGGCCCTGGCGCTCGCGCGGCACGAGTTCCGCGGCAAGCGGGCCACCCAGGCGCTGCTCTACCTGCCGGTGATCATCCCCGAGGTGGTGCTGGGCGCGGCGCTGGTGACCTTCTTCGGCGCGGCCGGGCTGCGGTTGTCGATCGCGACGGTGGTGATCGCCCACGTCGTGTTCAGCGTCTCCTACGTGGCGATCGTGGTGCGGGCCCGCCTCGCCGGGCTCGATCCGGCGCTGGAGGAGGCGGCGCGCGACCTCGGCGCCGGCCCCTTCGAGACCTTCCGGCGGGTGACGCTGCCGCTCGCGGCGCCCGGCATCCTCGCCAGCGCCCTGCTCGTCTTCACCCTGTCGATCGACGACTACGTCATCACCTCCTTCGTCGCCGGGGTGGGAGCCACGACGCTGCCGCTCCACATCTACTCGATGCTCAAGGTCGGCGTGACCCCCGAGGTCAACGCCGTCTCGACACTGCTGCTCGCCGGGACGATCGTGCTGATCGTAATCGCTCATTATCTCCTCGGAAAAGACCTGCTTGCCAAAGGACCCTCATGAAGAAATCCTTTCTTCTCCTCGCCGCGATCTTCTTTCTCGTCTCGTGCGGAGTGCGGATGGAACCGAAGATCGAGATGGAGACGTCCAGCAAGGTGCTCAACGTCTACATCTGGACGAACTACCTGCCACGGGAGGTGGTCGACGAGTTCCAGCGGCGGACCGGGATCGCGGTCAATGTCGACACCTACGACTCGAACGAGGCGGTGCTCGAAAAGCTGCAGTCCGGGGTGGCGGACTACGACCTCGTGGTGCCGTCGGACTACATGCTGAAGGTGCTGATCCCGCAGGGCCTCGTGCGGCCGCTCGACCGCGCCCGGCTCCCCCACTTCAAGAACCTCGATCCGCGCTTCCTCGATCAGAAGTTCGATCCCGGTAACGGCCATTCGATCCCTTATCTCTGGGGGACCACCGGCATCGGCTATAACAAGAAGGTCGGGACGGTGGATAGCTGGCGGGTGCTGTTCGATCCGAAATACTCCGGGCGGATTCTGATGCTCGACGATCCGCGCGAGGCGTTCGGCGCCGCCCTGAAGCTGATGGGGCGATCGATCAATGAGCGGGACCCCGGGGTGCTGCGGCAGGCGGCGGAGATGCTGAAGCGGCAGAAGCCGCTGGTGCGCACCTACAACAGCTCCGATTTCGCCAACCTGCTGGCGGCCGGGGACGTCGACCTCGCCCACGGCTACAACGGCGAGCTCGCCGAGGTGGTCGCCAACGCTCCGGACCGGCTGGCCTACGCGGTGCCGAAGGAAGGGGGCACTCTCTGGATCGACAACCTTTCCATCCCCAAGGGAGCGCGGAACCTCGACTCCGCCTACGTCTTCCTCGATTACCTGATGGAGCCCGAGGTGGCGGCGAAGATCGTCAACGGCGTTCACTACGCCGGCGCCAACCAGGCCGCCCTGCCGCTGATCGACGCCAAGATCCGTCAGGATCCCTCGATCTACCCCTCGAAAGAGGTCCTCGACCGCTGCGAGCTGATCGAGGACCTCGGGAAGACCACGCAGCTCATCGACGAGCTGTGGACGGAGGTGAAGGCGCGGTGAGGCCTACGGCTGCTGCGTAATCTTCACGTCATCCATCGCCGCCTCCACCAGGCTCGCGGTGGACGCGTCGGCGGCCTCGATCAGGATACGCACCGTCTGCCCCCTGAAAGCGCCGATGTCCACCGTCCGGGCGGCCCAGGCCGCGTCGTCGTTGGCCGTGGAGCCAAGTTCCTCCAGCACCAGCGAGGTCGTCGTTCCCACCACCTTGACACGCAGGAAGTCGGCGGTCGAGGAGTTGGTGGCGTGGGCGAAGTAGTAGGAGAACGACAGCGTCAGCGTGCCGGTCGCGGGAAGAACGATCGCCGGCGACCGGACGGAGGTGGTGCCGCCGTCGACGTCGAAGTCCCCCGCCGCGGTCCCTGCCAGACGGCCGGTGACCAGATCGTTGGTCCCCGAGATGGTGGTGGCGAGCTGCTTGATGCCGCCGGAGGTGGTCGACTGGGGAACTCCCCGCTCCCACTGGCCGGTGGTCGCCGTGTCCGTCGCGCCCGGATTGACCGTCCACCCCAGGGAGGTCTCGAAGGTGTCGTAGAAGACGGTCACCGGCGGCGGCGGCGGCGTGCCCCCCGCGACCGCGTTGCCGGTGACTACGAGCGCGAAGGGCTGCGCGCCGTTCGGCACGTTGAAGGAGCGCACGGTGACGATGTACACCCCGGCGGCCGGGGCCGCGAGGAGCACCTGCTCCAGCGTGTTCCTGCGGTCGGCGGTGCCGCCGGTCGCCGAGACTCCACCCGAGAAGACGTTGCCACGCCAGACCGTGCCGGTCGGACCGGTGACGATCAGATCGATATCGTTGTTCAGATTGACGCTCGCCGCCGGGGTCGAGGGGAAGTCGGTCCACGCCAGGGTGGCCTTGAACGCCTCACCGGCAGTGACCGAGAAGGTGAAGGTCCGGTCCTCATTGGTCGAGCCGGTGGCGAACGGGGTCGCGTCGTCCTTTACCCAGAGCTTGCGGGTCTGGCCGGTGAAGAAGAGGGCGTTCTCGAGCAGCACCCGCCCCCAACCCTGGCAGTTGGCGGGCAGGGCGGTGGTGCCGGTCATGTTGACGGCGGAGTTCACCAGGGTCGCCCGCAGCAGGGCCGCGGAGGGGGTGAGGGCGTTCGTCGAGATCTTGCTGCCCGTGGGATACCAGCCGTCGGTGTAGTACTGGCGGATCAGCGCCGTCAGGCCGGCGGCCCCGGGAGACGCCATGCTGGTGCCGGACATCGAGAGGGTGGTGCAGTTGTTGGTGGCGGTGCTGCCGTCGTTGCGGGCGGAGACGATGCTCGACCCCGGCACCGTGATCTCGGGCTTGATGCGGCCGTCGGCCGTCGGGCCGCAACTGCTGAAGCTGGCCATCGAGTCGGCGCTGGTGCCGCGCAGGGTGGCGCCTACCGCGACGACGCTCTTGGCGGTGGCCGGGCTCCCCACCGAGCCGGTGCCCGGCCCCGCGTTGCCGGCGGCGAAGAAGATCAGGAAGTCCTTGTGGTTCCACATGAACTCGTCGACGTCCTGGCTGGCGGCCGTGTAGTTGCTCTGCACGGCCGCGTTCTCGTTGTCCCCCCAGGAGTTGGTGTGGAGGCGCGCCCCCTGGTTGTAAGCCTGCTGGAAGATCGGATTGAGGTCGACCACCGGGCAGCCGATGCCGGGCAGGTCGCCGCAGTTGTCGGTCTGGAAGCCGGCGTCCTGGATCACCAGCTTGGCGCCGGGCGCCATGCCGTCCCCCGTGTTGTGGGTCAGGAGATTGGCGAAGTTGTCCCCTCCCACCGTGCCGGCCACGTGGGTGCCATGGTTCTGGGTGTCCCACTCCGTGCTGCCGATGCCGCCGGCGCAATCGGTGGACCAGAGGAAGTCAACGGCGACGATCTTGCGCTGGGCGGTGTCGACGACGGTGCCGCCGTTGCAGGCATTGGTAGGCGGCAGGCCGCGGGCGGTGTCGCGGAAGTAGCAGGAATCAGGATCGATGCCGGTGTCGATGATGCCCACCGTCTGCCCCTCGCCGAAGATCCCCTGGCTGAAGATCGGCGTCGTCTGCCCGCCCGAGAGGCCCGACTGGCCGACCCAGACGGTGGTGTCGTTGCGCAGCGTCCGCCGCCCTTCGAGATCGATCCAAAAGACGTCGCGCAGCCCGGCGAGCGGCTCGCGCAGGGCGGCGATCTCGGCGGCGCTGAGCAGCAGGCGGACGCGGGAGAAGAGCTGGTTGTGCCGCGAGCCGACGACCCCCTTGATGCCGAGATCACGGATCTTGCGCACCACCTCGCCGAGGTCGGCGTCGGGATAGACCTGGACCATCACCGGCCGCATCTCCCCACCGCGGGCCTTGTCCTCCGCCGCGGTCGTCTCGACCGCCGCGATCGCCGGGGAGATCTTGTAGAGCGGCTGATAGGGGCCGGACCAGCTCGCGCCGAGCTTGGAGAGGTCCGCCGCGCTCCGCTTGCCGGCCGGCATCTTCACCAGGTAGGTGTAGTACGGCAGGTAGGTGTAGACCGCGAGGCTCGCCTTGCGCAGGGCCTCGATCTGCCGGGCGTTCGGCGGCGCGGGAAACTTCACCAGCACGATCTCGTCGTCGAGGGAATCCTCGGGACGGACGCGCAGGGACGCGGAGACCTCCGGCTGTGGCCGGCTGGTGTCGATCACCCGCGAGCTCAGCGAGATGAGGGTGGACGCCCGGGCCTCGAGGCTCGCCGAGGCCTCCTGCGCGGGGAGACGGAGACAGACGGCGACGAGCAGCAGTGACGAGACACTCCAGACCTTCCTCGATCCAGGCATGTGCCCTCCTTGGGGAAAAGAATGAGCTTACAAAAGAGCTGGTGCCGGGGAGGATCTGGAGGGGACACAGGCGGGTGCGGGGCGGGCCCCCTACCGTGCCCGCAAATTCTTCCCGGTAACCACCAACGCGAACGGCTGGGGGCCGTTCGGCACGTTGAAGGAGCGCACGGTGACCTTGTAGGTGCCGGCGGCGGGGGTGGCGAGGAGCACCTGCTCGAGCGTGTTCAGGCGGTCGGCGTCGCCGCCGGCCGCCGAGGCGCCGCCCGCGAAGACGTTGCCGCGCCAGGTCTTGCCCGCCGGACCGGTGACGATCAGATCGAGATCGTTGTTGAGGTTGACGCTCGCCGCCGGGGTCGAGGGGAAATCGGTCCACGCCAGGGTGACCTTGAGCGGCCCGCCGCCGGCGATCTTGAACGAGTAGGTCCGTTCCTGGCTGGCCGCGCCGGTCGCGAAGGGGGCCGCGTCGTCCTTCACCCAGAGCTTGCGCGCCTGGCCGGCGAAGTAGAGGGCGTGGTCGAGCTGCACCCTCCCCCACCCCTGGCAGTTGGCGGGGATGGCCTGGGCGCCGGCCATGTTGGTGGCCGAGCTCACCAGGGTGGCCCGCAGCAGGGCCGCCGAGGGGACGAAGCGCCTGGCCCGGCTGCGCTTGCCCGCGGGATACCACCCCTCGGTGTAGTACTGGCGGATCAGGGCGGTCATGCCGGCGGCTCCGGGCGAGGCCATGCTGGTGCCGGAGGAGGAGAGGACGCCGCAGTTGTCGGTCGCGGCGTTGCCGTCGTTCCCGGCGGAGAGAATGCCCACGCCGGGCATCGTGACCTCGGGTTTGATGCGGCCGTCGGCGGTGGGGCCGCAACTGCTGAAGCTGGCCATCGAGCCGGCTCTCTCCCCCCGCTCGGTGGCGCCAACGGAAACGGCGCTCTTGGCGGTGGAAGGGCTCGTCACCGAGCCCGCGCGCGGCCCCGAATTGCCGGCGGCGAAGAAGATCAGGAAGTCCTTGTGGTTCCACATGAACTCGTCGACGTCCTGGCTGGCGGCCGTGTAGTTGCTCTGCACGGCCGCGTTCTCGTTGTCCCCCCAGGAGTTGGTGTGGAGGCGCGCCCCCTGAGCGTAGGCCTGCTGGAAGATCGGATTGAGGTCGACCACCGGGCAGCCGATGCCGGGCAGGTCGCCGCAGTTGTCGGTCTGGAAGCCGCCATCCTGGATGACCAGCCGGGCGCCGGGCGCCATGCCGTCGCCGCCATCGTGAAGCAGAGGATGGGCGAGATCGTCGCCCGCCACCGTGCCGGCCACGTGGGTGCCGTGGCCGTGGCTGTCCCACTCGGCGGCGCCGATGCCGCCGGCGCAATCGTTGGACCAGAGGAAGTCGACCGCGAGGACCTTCCGCTGGCCGGTGTCCACGGCGGTGCCGCCGTTGCAGGCGTTGATGGCAGGCAGGCCGCGGACCGGATCGCGGAAGTAGCAGGCGTCGGGATCGACGCCGGTGTCGAGGACGCCGACCGTCTGACCCTGGCCGTAGAGGTCATGGCTGAAGAGGGGCGTCGCCTCCCGGCCCGCGAGGCCCGACTGGGCGACCCAGACGGTGGTGTCGTTGAGCAGCGTCCGCCGCCCTTCGAGGTCGATCCAGAAGACCTCGCGGAGTCCGGCGAGCGGCTCGCGCAACGCCGCGATCTCGGCGGGGCTGAGCAGCAGGCGGACGCGGGAGAAGAACGGGTTGCGCCGGAAGCCCACGATCCCCTCGACGCCGAGGTCGCGGATCTTGCCGACCACCTCTTCCAGGTCGGCGTCGGGATAGACCTGCAGCATCACCGGCCGGTAGTCCTCGACCGTCCTGGACTTCGAGCCGCCGGCCGCCACCGCCGCGATCTCGGGGGAGATCTTGTAGAGCGGGTGATAGGGGCCGGACCAGCTCGCGCCGAGCTTCGCCGGCAGAGCCCCGCCCGCCGGCATCCTCACCAGCCAGGTGTAGTACGGCAGGTAGGCATAGACCCGCAGGCTCGCCGTCTCCAGGGCCGCGATCTGAGACGCCGTGGGCGGCGCGGAGAACTTCACCAGCACGATCTCGTCCGCAGCGGCACCCTCCGGGCGGGCGCGCAGCGCCTCGGGGATCTCCGGCCCCGGCTGGCGGGTGTCGATGATCCCGGAGCGGAGCGCGATCAGGGAGCCGTCCTGGGCGGCGAGGCCGGAACGGACGGCGGCGAGCAGCAGCAGCGACAGAATCCAGATTTTCCTCGATCCCCGCATGGTTCCTCCACCGCTTCGGTTACAATTCTCAGGCACGGAAATAAAAACAAAAAAAACCTGATGAAGAAGTATCTCCGGTTCGTCCTGGTCCTCCTAATCCTGCTGTGCTGTGTCGGCTGCGACCAAGCGGTCAAGGCGATCGCGAGGGGGGCTCTCGCCTCTTCGCCGCCGCTCCTGTTCCTCGACGGCGCCGTGCGGTTCCAGTATGCCGAGAACCCCGGCGCGTTCCTCAGCCTGGGGGCGGAGCTGCCGGCCGCCGTGCGCTACCTCTTCGGGGTGGTCCTGGTGGGCGCGACGCAGCTCGCCCTCTTCGCCTTCCTGATGCGGACGCGCAGCCTGACAACCGCGCAACGGATCGGCTTCTCCCTCTTCCTCGCCGGCGGCCTCGGCAACTGGATCGACCGCCTCGCCAACGACGGCCGGGTGATCGACTTCGTCAGCCTGGGCCTGGGCCCCCTGCACACCGGCATCTTCAACGTCGCCGACGTGGCGATCACGGCGGGGATCGTGATGGTGCTGATCGCCCGCCGTGATCAGGCGCTGGCGAGCGTCTAGCGGCTGAAACAGCCCGCCGCCATCCGGCCGGAACATCCGCTGCGTAGATTGAGTTGGAAGGCACACAGGGAGGAAAGAGTGACATGAAAAGAATCTTCAAACAGGCCGGTCTGCTGATCGCGGCGCTGCTGATCGCGGGATTGCCGGCCTTCGGCGCCTCGGCCGCCCCCGCTCGCCAGACCGCCCACGCGACCTTCGCCGGCGGCTGCTTCTGGTGCATGGTGCATCCGTTCGACCAGCTCCCCGGCGTGATCTCGGTCACCTCGGGTTATACCGGCGGCGCCAAGAAGAACCCCACCTACGAGGAAGTCTCGGAGGGGATCACCGGCCACGCCGAGTCGGTCGACATCGTCTACGACCCGGCGAAGATCGGCTACGAGAAGCTGCTCGAGGTGTTCTGGCACAACATCGATCCGTTCGCCAAGAACTTCCAGTTCTGCGACCACGGGACGCAGTACCGCTCGGGCATCTTCGTCCACGACGAGAACCAGAAGCGGCTCGCCGAGGCTTCGAGGGCCGAGGTGCAGAAGCGTTTCAAGCAGACGATCCAGACCGAGGTCACGCCGGCGTCGGCGTTCTGGCCCGCCGAGGGGTACCATCAGGACTACTACAAGAAGAACCCCGTCCGCTACAAGTTCTACCGCACGAGCTGCGGCCGCGACCACCGGCTCGAGGAGATCTGGGGCAAGAGCGGCGAGTAGCGATCCGTCATGCACCGGCCGCGCGAAGTTGCGGGATTGAGAGACTGGAGGGAGTCCGGGGTACAATTCTAAGCTGATCCGATGAAAGCCCGGCTTCTTCCGCTGCTGCTGGCCGCCGCCCTCGCCGTTCCCTGGCCAGGGCGTGCCGCGACGTCGCCGTTCGGCCCGGCTCCCAGCGTCGTGGAGCCCATGCCGCCGCGGCTCCCCACGGACCCGAACCGCTGGCTGCCGTGGCGCGTGTTCACCTGGCGCGACGGCGTCCAGCCCGGCAACCCCGCTCTCGCCCAGGACCTCCAGGGGTACATCTGGGCGGATGGACCGATCCGCTACAACGGCCGGACCTGGCAGAAGGTCGCGGTTCCCGGCGAATCGTTCCCGGCGCGCTCCTGGTCGCTGCTCGCGGCGAGCGACGGCAGCCTCTGGTTCGGCCGCGTCGAGGGGGGCCTGCTGCGCCTCCGGAACGGCGTCTGGAAGCGGTACCCGCCGGGCTCCGGCGTGCCGGCCGGGCTGGTCGGCGCGCTGGTCGAGGATGGCCAGGGTGCCCTCTGGGTGGGGACTTCCGGCGGTCTCGCGCGTTGCCGCGACGACCGTTGCGTCGAGGAGAAGGCCCTGCGCGGGGAGAACGTGCGCGGCCTCGTCGTGACACGGACGGAGGCCGGCCGGCCCGCCCTCTGGATCGGCACCAGCCGCGGGCTCCTGCGCCTCGACGGTATCGACCGCCCCTCCCCCACTCTCTCCCCCCGCTTCGACGACCGCGCCGCGCTGCCCGACCCTTCCATCCGCGACCTCGCCGAGACCGCCGCGCCCGGGGGCTCGCACGTGCTCTGGGTCGCCACCGACAACGGCGTGGCCACCCTGCGGGACAGCGTCTGGACGCGCTACGACGCCAGCTCCGGCTTCCCTCCCGGCCCGATGGTCAAGCTGGCGGTGAGCCACTCGCCGCAAGGGCGGCCCATCGTCTGGACGGGGAGCTTCCGCTCGGGGGTGATCCGGTTCGAGGAGGACGGCCGCTGGGCGGTCTACGACACCCGCTCGGGGCTGCCGGTGAACCTCGTCCTCAACCTGCTGCTGACGCCGAGCGCCGCGGGCCGGGAGCCGACGCTCTGGGTGGCGACCCCGGCCGGCCTCGCCCGCCTCGAGCCCGAGCACTGGAACGCCATCGACTCGCGCCGGGGGCTGCCGAACGAAGTCGTCATCGGCCTCGGGGAAGTGCCCTTTCCGGACGGGCTCGACACCTACTGGATCGGCACGGTCGGCGGCATGATCCGGCTCACCCCGAAGGGCTGGGAGCCGTTCTCGATCTCCCCGGCGGAGCCCACCGTGGCCCTGTCGGTGCTCAACACGCGGGAGGAGGACGGGACGGCGGCCTTCTGGATCGGCTCCGTGGACGGTCTCCATCGCTTCGCCCACGGGAGCTGGACCACCCTCGACACCGGCAACTCGCCGCTGCCGCACAACTGGATTCAGTTCCTGCTCGCGGTGCCCTCCGGATCGGGAACCGCCCTCTGGGCGATCACTCCCCGGGGGCTGGCGCGTCTGGAGCGGGGGCGCTGGACGGTCTTCCCCACCAGCAGCCCCGGCCTGGGTAACCAGGTCCGGACGCTGGCGCTGACGCCGCTGCGAAATGGCGGCGCGGTCGTCTGGGCGGGCACGGAGCATGGAGTGGGTCGGTTCCAGGGGGAGGCCTGGGAGAAGGTCTCGATCCCCTGTCTCCCCAACCCGGTGGTCCTGACGCTGCGTCCCGCGCTCAATCCCGACGGCAGCGGCTGGCTCTGGATCGGCACCCGGGGGGGTGTGGTCCGCCTGGGGCTCGACGCCGAGGGGCGCCCGCGCGGCGGGTGCCAGGCATTGACGGCCCAAACCCGGCCGGCGCTCCCGCAGCCGCTGGTCAACCGGATGCAGATCGACGCCTGGGGGCGGATCTACCTGTTCACCGACTGGGGGGTGAGCCGCCTCACAGTCGCGCCCGGGCGGGGTCTCGAAACCGCCCGCGTGGAGTCCTTCGATGCCGGGGACGGCCTGCCCGGGATGGATTTCAACGCCTCCTTCGTCGACCACCTCGGCCGTATCTGGGGGGGCGCGACCGGCGGCGCAGCGGTCCTGGATCCGGCCCCTCCCGAGCCCGCCGCGCCATCGCGCCAGCCGGCGCCGCTGCGGCTCGAGCACGTCCTGGTGGCCGGCCGGGAGCGCCCGCTCGCCGCCGGCACGGCACTGGGCCACGACGAGAACAGCGTCGAGTTCCAATATGCCCTGCTCAGCTACCGCCGCGAGCACGCGACGCGCTACCGGACTCAGCTCGTTGGCCTGGAGGACCGGCCCTCGCCGTGGACCGCCGAGGGCAGTGCGGTCTACACCCGCCTCCCCGAGGGGGAGTACACCTTCCGCGTCTGGGGGATGGACGGCGAGGGGGCGCTCTCCGGGCCGATCGAGATCCCCTTCCGCATCCGGCCGGCGCCCTGGCTCGCCGCCTGGGCGCTCGCCCTCTACGCGGCGGCGCTCATCGGGCTCGGCTACGGCGCCAGCCACGTCAGGACGCTCGCCCGCCGCGCCGCTACCCTGGAAACCGAGGTCGCCGAGCGCACCCGCGAGCTGGCCGCGGCCAACCATCAGCTCGAGCTCGCCTCGCTCACCGATCCGCTGACCGGCCTGCACAACCGCCGCTTCCTCAGCGTCAGCATCGAGCCGGACGTGCGCCAGGCCGTGCGCAGCTCCCTGGACGCCGGGGCGGCGCCCGAGCGCAACGCCGACCTGATCTTCTACTTCCTCGACGTCGACCACTTCAAGCAGCTCAACGACCGCGCCGGCCACGCCGCCGGCGACCAGGTGCTGGTGGAGATCGCCGGCCGGCTGCGCGAGGCCGCCCGCGACACCGACGCGGTGCTCCGCTGGGGGGGCGAGGAGTTCCTGATCGTCAGCCGCTGGACGGGCCGCCAAGCCGGGGAAGTGCTCGCCGAACGCCTGCTCGACGCGGTGACGGCAGCGCCGTTCGCGATCGGACCCGACGCGGGCGCGCGGGTGACTTGCTCGGTCGGCTGGGCGCCCTACCCCTGGCGGCTCGAGAGCCCCGAAGCCGTTCATTACGAGCAGGTGATGAGCTTGGCCGACCGCGCCCTCTATCTGGCGAAGCGGGAGGGGCGCAACCGCGCCGTGGGCGTGCTGCCCGGGCCGGACGGCACGGCGGTTCCGGAAGGCCCCCTCGAGGAGCACCAGGGAGTCTCCATCCTTCTGGTGCGCTCCATGGGCCTTGCTGAAACGGAGGCCGGCGCGAGGAGGCTCGCGCCGGCCGGATCCCAGGCTTACAGGTAGGTCTTACAGGTTGCGCAGGGCGGTGCGGAAGCTCTGGTTGATGTTCAGCCGCTCCATCAGGAGCTCCAGGCGTTGCGGAACCGCCGACGACGAGGCTCCCGAGCTCGCGGTGGTGAACACCGGCTGGCCGACGGGGACCGGGGTCGTCGGCAGGTAGGTCGGCGCCCGCCGCAGGTGGGTCGCCTGCTCGTAGGCGTAGGCGTACTTGATCAGCGTCGGCTCGCTCCACGCCGTGCCGATGAAGCTGAGCCCCACCGGCAGCAGGCCGTCGACGAAACCCATCGGGACATTGACGATCGGGTAGCCGGCCACCGCCGAGGGGTAGGTGCTCGAGCCCCCGAAGTGATCGCCGTTGATCAGGTCGGTCGTCCACGCCGGGCCGCCGCTGGGCGCCACCAGCGCCGTCACGTTGTTCTCCGCCAGGGCGGCGTCGATCCCCTCCGCGCCCGCCAGCCGGTGCCCGACCTCCAGGGCTTCCAGGTATTGCGCCTCGGTGAAGATTTCCGACTGCGCGAGCTCGAAGTACTCCTGCCCGAAGTACTGCAGCTCCTGGCTGGCGTGGGCGTTGTTGAAGGCGATGGCATCGGCGAGCGAGTGGATCGGCACGCCCGTGCGGGTGGCGAGATAGGCGTTGAGGTCGCGCTTGAACTCGTAGATCAGCACGATCGTCTCGGACGAATCGGCGAGCAGGTCGTTGATGCTGGGGAGGTCCGCCGGATCGACCAGCGTCGCGCCGGCGTTGTGCAGGGCGATGAGCGCCTTCTCGAAGAGTGCGTCGGTCTTCGCGCTGTAGCCGGTGAAGAAGGTGCGGAGGACGCCGATGCGCGCCCCCTGCAGGCCGTTGCGATCGAGGAACTGGGTGTAGTCGGTCGAGAACTTGCCGGCGCTCGCCGCGGTCTGCGGGTCGCGGGGATCGACGCCGACCAGCGCGCTCAGGACGGCCGCGGCGTCGGCCACGGTGCGGGCGTGGGGGCCGACCGTGTCCTGGGTGTGGGAGATCGGGATCACGCCGGCGCGGCTGGTCAGCCCCACCGTCGGCTTGATGGCGGCGACGCCGTTGTTGTTCGCCGGACAGATGATCGAGCCGTCGGTCTCGGTGCCGAGGCCGGCGGCGGTCAGGTTGGCCGCCACCGACGCGGCCGAGCCGGAGCTCGAGCCGCAGGGGTTGCGGTCGAGCACGTAGGGGTTGCGGGTCAGCCCCCCCTGGCCGCTCCAGCCGCTGGTGGAGTTGAAGCCGCGGAAGTTGGCCCACTCCGAGAGGTTGGTCTTGCCGAGGATCACGGCGCCCGCCGCGCGCAGCCTGGCGGCCACGGTGGCGTCCTGATGGGGCGGATCGCCGATCAGGGCGAGCGAGCCGGCCGTCGTCGACATGCGGTCGGCGGTGTCGATGTTCGCCTTCAGCATGATCGGAATGCCGTGCAGCGGGCCGCGCACGTGACCCTCCTTGCGCTCGCGGTCGAGCTGCCGGGCGATCCGCCGCGCGTCGGGGTTGACCTGGAGGACGGAGTTGACGGTCGGGCCGCTCTCGTCGATCGTCTGGATCCGCTCCAGGTACATGTTGACCAGCCCGAGAGAGGTGAGCCCGCCGCGGGTCATCGCCGCCTGCATCTCGGCGATGGTGGCCTCCTCGAGCTGGATCGCCTCCAGGCTGATGTTCGGCAGCCCCTGGTTGGCGGCGCCGGCCTCCGAGGCGCCGACCAGCCCCGCCAGGGGGACCCCGGCGCCGGCCACGGCGCCCAGGCGCAGGAAGTCGCGCCGGCTCACCTCGGCGGAATTCTTCGCTTCCTCTCGCTTCGATTCATCACGATCTTCGGGCATGACAATCTCCTTTGCGGTACAAAGATGTGAGGACTACGCTGTCGTGCAAACCACCCGGCAGGAGGCCCCTCCAGGCGATTCATGAGCAGTAGAGACGCGCGCCGGTGATGGAAAAACATCGCGGAGGCATGATGAAGAAAACCAACCTACCAGCTCATCATATAGAACTCTTTACCGGGAAGAAATACAGGCCTGCGACTTCAGTGAGTCTCTCCGGGAGGCCCGGCGGTTCACCCCGGCGCGGTCGCCCGCTCGAGGGCGGCGAGATAGGCCAGGGCGTGCTCCCGGGTCTCGCCGCACATCTCCTCCGACGGCCGCAGGCGGGCGCAGACCTCGGGCCGCTCCGGGTGGCCGAAGATCCGGCAGAGGTTGCCGTCGGTGAGCTGGACGCAGCGGACACCGGCGGGCTTGCCGCCCGGCATCCCGGGGATCGGCGAGGAGATCGAGAGCGCGATGCAGCAGGCGCCGCAGCCGGCACGGCAGTTCATGGCAGAGAGAGCCTCACGGCAGAGAGGATAGCGCTTCCGCGGCCTCCGCCGGCCCCAGCTCCAGCTCCCAGGGCCCCTGCCGGGTCGGTTCCCTCAGCGCCCGCTTGAGGACGGCGAGGAAGCGCGGACGCGGCCACTCGGCCGCGCCGAAGCTCGCCAGGTGGTCGGTGTAGGCCTGGCAGTCGACGATCGTGAAGCCCCAGTGGATCAGGTTGGCGAGCAGGGTGGCGAAGGCCACCTTCGAGGCGTTCGGCTCCTCGGCGAACATCGACTCGCCGAAGAAGACGCCCCCCAGCGAGATCCCGTACAGGCCGCCGGCGAGCTTGCCGCCGCGCCAGGCCTCGATCGAGTGGGCGATCCCCTCGGCATGGAGGGCGGTATAGCCGGCGATCATCTCCCCGGTGATCCAGGTGCCGTCCTGCCCCGGCCGGGGGCGCGCGGAGCAGCCGCGGATCACCGCCTCGAACGCCGTGTCGGCGCGGACTCCGAAGGCGCCCTGCCGCATCACCTTGCGCAGCGACCGCGAGACGTGCGCCTCCTCCGGCCGCAGCACGAAGCGGGGGTCCGGCGAGAACCAGAGCAGAGGCACCCCCTCGTGCGGCCAGGGGAAGATCCCGCGCGTATAGGCGGCCTTCAGCGTCTCCGGGTCGGGCGTCCCGCCCACGGCGACGACGCCCTCGGGGGAGGCCCAGCTCACGGGGGGGAAGAGGATGCGGCGGCGGAACGGCATATTGGGGGAAGGGTATGCGCTGTTCCGTGCAGGAGCAACGATCTTCATGGCAACGCCCTTGCAGCGTCCTTGCCCGCGGAAGAAAGAATCGCGAGGCGCCGGAGGTCCGGCACTCGATCTCAAGAGGAGGTGCACCTTGGCCCTGATCGACATGATCCAGCAGCAGCTTGACGATAAGACGGTCGCGCAGCTCAGCCAGCAGCTCGGCGCCGACCCCGGCACCACCCGCCAGGCGGTTCCGGCGGCGCTCAACGCCCTGCTCGGCGGGCTCTCCCAGAACGTCCAGCGGCCTGGCGGCGCCCAGCAGCTCGAGAATGCCCTGGCGAACCACGACGGCGGCATCCTGGACAGCCTCGGCGGCCTCCTCGGCGGCGGTGGCGCCGCGGACGGCGGCGGCATCCTCGGCCACATCTTCGGGAATCATCAGCCGGCGGTGGCCTCTCAGGTCGGCCAGCGGACCGGGCTCAACGCCGGGCAGGCGGCCCGCCTCCTGATGCTCCTCGCGCCGTTCGTGCTCAGCTATCTCAACCGGGCGCGGAAGCAGGGGCAGCAGCAGGCGCCGGCCGGGGACCTCGGCGCCGGCAGCGTCCCCGCGACCACCGGCCCGATGGGAGGCGCCATGGGAAGCTCGGCTGGCAGCGGCCCGTTCGGGGGGATCACCGACATCCTCAACGGCGAACGCAGCCACATCGAGCAGCGCCACCCCGAGCACAGCGGCATCCTCGGCGATCTGCTCGACCGCAACCACGACGGCCACATCATGGACGACGTCGCCGGCATGGCCGGCGGAATCCTGCGCGGGGGCCGGTAGAAGAGGGGTTGTAGAACAAGGGACACAAGGGACAACAGGGACTCCAGGGGGTGTTCCTGGGGTCCCTGGAGTCTCTGCTGTCCCTTGTGTTCTTACAGCGCTCTCTCGATTTCAACCAAATCGAGCTGCGCCCGCGCCAGATTCCCGCGGTGGCGGTCGAGGACCAGCAGCAGGAAGCGCTGGCCGACGCCGACCGGACGCACGAGCCAGTAGTGGTCGGCGGTGGTGACCAGCACCTCCTGGAGGGTCTCGCCGAGCCCGCGGTCGCGCAGGAAGCGGGAGACCGTGGCCGCGATCTCGGCGCCGCGCTTCTCGCCCTCCCCCGCGGCGGCGACGACGATGCCGGCGGTCTCGACGAGCAGGATCGCCTCGACCCCTTTCGTCCCCTTCCCCCGCTTCAGCCGCTCGGCGAGAAGACGGCTCAGCTCCTCCGACCGCGGCGAGACGCCGGTCAGGATCTCGTCGAGGTCCGGTTCCGGCATTGCCGGCATGGCCGCCGCCGGCTCCGTCCCCTGCTCGCGCTCGTCCTTGAGCCGCATCCCCTCCATCAGCAGGAAGCTCAGGGAGACGTCGATCTCGGGATCGACGGGCGGGCAGCCGTCCGCGATCTCGATATTCGTGTGCTCCCAGGTGACGATCTCCAGGGCCGCCTCGCGGCCGCTCTCCTCGCCGCTGGCCGCTCCGACCAGCCGGCCGGCGCGGAAGTAGAGCTTCCCCTCGCGCTCGGTCTCGGGATCGGGGGAGCGGACCGACAGTGTGCAGGTCTTCCGCTCCATCTCCAGGAGCTGGAGAAAGGAGGCCAGGGAGATATTTTCGACCCGCCCCTTGACGCGCTGGGCGAGCATCTCGGCGATCTTGCGCTTCAGGTCCGGCAGGTTGAACGGCTTGGGGAGGCACTCGAACGAGCCGGCCGTCGCCAACCGGGCGGAGGTGTCGGCGCTGCCCAGGGCCGTCATCAGGATCACCGGCAGCGCGGCGTGGTTGCGGCGCAGGAAGGTCAGGAGCTCGAAGCCGTCCATGTCCGGCATCCGCAGGTCGGTCAGCACCAGGTCGACCGGCTCGGACTCCAGCACCGCGACCGCCTCGACCCCGTTGGCTGCGGTCGCCACCCGCACGCCTCGCCGCTTGTCGCTCAAGCTCTCGGACAGGGCGAAGAGCACCGAGGGCTCGTCGTCCACCACCAGAATCGTTTTCATGCCGGGCATCTTACTTCTCATCTCCAGAGCGGATTAGTATATGGACGCGATCCACCGATCAAACTGATCCGACTTGACGCGCCGGGCTCGACGCCGGCGCTTCGGAGGCACCTCATGAACCGCCGCCTGTCCGCGCTCCTCGCCTCCCTGCTGCTCGCTCCCGCCGGCCTGGGTGCCCAGAGCCGGCCCGTTCCCGCCCGGCCCTCGGTCTTCGCGTCGGAGCCGACATCGTGGCACACCGTGCGCCCGGGGGAAACGCTGCGGGGGATCACCGCCCGGTTCCTGGGCTCCTCGGAGCTCTGGCAGGAGATCCACCGCCTCAATCCCGGCATCGCCGATCCCGACCGGATCGCGCCCGGGCAGCGCATCCGCGTGCCGGCCGAGAAGTCGAGCATCCCGGCGGCACGCCTCGAGCGGCTCTCGCGGCAGGTCGAGGAGCAGCCCTCCCCCATCCCCTGGCAGAGCGCCCAGGTGGGGGACATGCTGGTCGAGCGCGACGCCGTGCGCACGCGCCAGAAGTCCTCGGCGGAGATGCAGTTCCTGGACGGCGCCCGGCTGACGGTGACCGAGGATTCGCTGGTCTTCCTCCAGCGCTCAGGCAAGACCCTGGCGGGGTCCCCGAAGAAGTCGATCGAGATCGTTCAAGGGGCTGCGGAGCTGAACGCGCAGGTGCTGTCGGCTTCGGCCCCTCCCCCCGAGGTCGAGATCGTCCTCGGCAACACCCGGGCGACCTCGCGGCCCGACGCCAAGGGTCCCGCGCGCACCCGCGCCCGCCGCGCCGAGGAGGGGGGCGCCAAGCTGATGGCCTACGGCGGCGAGAGCGAGGTCGAGGCCGGCGGCGCCAGGGTCAAGGTGCAGCGGGGCATGGGCACCTCGGTCGCCACCCAGGGCCCCCCCTCGCCGCCCGAGCCGCTGCTGCCGGCGCCCGTCCTGGCCGGCCCCGAGCCGGACGCCGAGCGCGCCTGCGTCGATCCGCCGCTCGCCTGGCAGGCCGTTCCGCGGGCCGCCTCCTACATCGTCGAGGTCTGCCGCGATCCCGGCTGCGGCGCCCTGGTCGACCGCCGGGTCGGCGAAACGGCGACGGAATGGCGCCCCGCCGGGCTGCCCGTGGGCCAGCTCTACTGGCGGGTAACCGCCCGCAGCCTCTCGGGGCTCGACGGCTATCCGAGCGAGGCGATCCGCCTGGCCATCACTTCGGACCAGGCCGGCCCGCGGGAGGCCCTGGCCGCGGAGGGCTCGCTCCAGGTCGGCGGCCCGCAGTTGCGCGTCGGTGAGCGGCTGTACGTGTCCTCCGCCGCCACCGTCGCCGTGGCATCGGACAAACCCGCGCGCTGGCTGCCGGTCATCGGGGGGAAGCAGGAGAACGCCTGGCCGGCCACCTGGAGCGCGGGCGAGCACACGGCCGGCGCGGTGGCCATGGACGGCTGCGGCGGCCGGGCCGCGATCGCGCCGGTCTCCTTCATTGTCGACGCCGAGCCGCCGGCAATCCGCTGGGAGGTGGGGGACCGCTCCTCGCTCTCCGACCGGCTGGCGCCCGACACCGAGCAGGACCGCCGGCGCCTGGGCGGGCGGCGGAGCGGCGGCCGTTCCGCCCGCGACGCCTGGAAGTCGCAGGCGGGCATCTGGCAGCTCCCCCTCCCCTGGGTCACGGGGAAGGAGAAGGAGCAGGCCCCCGATCTCGCGGTGACGGTCCGCAGCGATCACCCCCAGGCGTTCTTCGCCGCGCCCGGGACGGCCCTATCGACGAACGGCAAGGAGGCAGCGCTCGGCCAGAACCGCATCCTCTGGATCGATGCCGAGGACGCCGGGGCGGGCGTCGACCGCCTGACCTTCCACACCCGCGCCGACGGCGACCGCGTCATTCTGGAGATCGAGGCCCAGGATCTGGTGGGGAACGTCAGCCGGCAGGAGATCGCGCTGCGGAAGGGCGGCGGGTAGGGTCTACCCACCCGCGACGGAGCGCTTCTCCGTCGCCAGTTGCGCGGTCTCCACCCACTGCGCCTCGACGGTAAATTCGGGAAACTCCACGGCGGCGGGCCGGGCGGCCCTCTCCTCGAGACGCCAGCGCAGGCCCGAGGCCGCGGCCATGCGGTCCAGCTCGTCGGCCACGGCGGCGGCGTTCGCGGGACGGAGGAAGTTGTCGCGCTCCAGCAGATCCAGCACCAGCGCCTCGAGCTCCCGGGGGAGCGGCTCCTCGACGCGGGGGCCGAGCGGCCGGATCGCGCCGAAGAGCGTGGCCTGGACGATGTCTGAGACATCCAGACCGCCGCCGAACGGCTTCACCCCAGCCAGGCACTCGTAGAGCACCACCCCGAGCGCGAACAGGTCGCCGGCGCGATTGTGACCGGCTCCCCGCAGGGCCTCGGGAGGCAGGTAGCCCGGGGTGCCGAAGACCAGGCCCTCGGCGCGGATGGAGGCGGCGATCAGGTCGGCGATGCCGAAGTCGGTCACCTTGATCGAACCGTCGCGGCCGAGCATCACGTTGGCCGGCTTGACGTCGCGGTGCACGATGTCGCGGCCGTGGGCGGCGGCGAGCCCGCGGGCGATGGCGGCGCCGAGCGGGATCACCTCCGCCGGCCGCAGCCGGCCGCGCTGCAGGAGGAGCCGCTCGAGGCTGATCCCATCCACCAGCTCCATGGCGATGTAGGCCCCCTCGGGGGATTCCTCGACGTCGTAGACCGCCACCACGTTGGGATGGCTGAAGCGGGCCGCGGTCACCGCCTCGCGCACGAGCTGCTCGGTCCGCTGGCGCCGCTTCTCGGGCGGCAGGTCCCCCAGACGCAGCGTCTTCAGGGCGACTGGGCGCTGGAGCCGGGGGTCCAGGCCGCGGAAGACGGCGCCCATGCCGCCGGTCGCCAGCAGCTCGACGACCTGGTAGCGGCCGAGGAAGACGTCGTCGAGCGCCCGCCGCTCGGCGAGGCCGCGGCGCAGGGCCTCGAAGCTCTTGCGGAGATCGTCGATCTCGTCCCGCCCGGCGGCCACCGGCCCCACCTTCGCCAGCTCCCGCTGCTCCCGCGCGAGATCGCGGATCGGCCGCACCACGGCGGCCCAGGCCACCGCCAGGAGCAGGGCGATGAGCAGCAGCGCCGCACCGAACGCCTGGACCGACTGCCACCGCAGCCGCGCGGCGACCGCCTCCGCCACCCGCGCCGGCTGGCTGGACATCACGGCCCACCCCGCCGTCTCGACCGGCGCGTAGGCGCCGAGGACCTCCTCGCCCCCCCGCCCCCGGAAGCGCCCGGCGCCCGCCACCCGGCCGGCGAGCGCGGCGTCGATCAGCCCCCTGGGGAAGGGGGAGAGCGAGCGGGCGTCCCCCACCACCACCCGCCCTCCGCGGTCGGCCACCGCGAGATCGGCCTCGCCGCCCAGCTCCTCGGGGTGCGCCAGGCCCGCGAGCGCGGAGCCGCCGGAGACCAGGACGACCGTGCCCGCTCCGCCGGGGAGAGGCGCCGAGATCCGGATCGCCGGCGCGCCGGCGCCCGGCACGGCAGTTACCGGCCCGGAAGAAGCGGCCCCGACCCCGGGGAGCCGCAGCGCCGCCGCGACTCCCGGAGGCGCCCCCTTGAGCTGCGCCCTCACCACTTCCTCCCCCTGCGCGTTGACCACCGCCACCGCCTGGATGTCGAGGTCGGCCCAGGCCTGCAGGCTGCCGGCGAGGAGCTCCTGCGCCGCCGGCGAGCGGGGATCGGCGAGCGCCCGGTTGGCCGCCATGCCGCGGGCCAGCGAGAGACGGGTGTCGAGGAACGCCTCCGCCCGGTCCGCCGCCGTCCGCGCCGCCAGGGCGTGTGTGTGGAGCGTCTGGTCGAACAGGGCCTCGCGGTTGACCCCCACCAGGCCGAACCAGGAGATGGCGAGCGGCAGCAGGCCCACCGCGCCCAGGGCCAGGGCGACGCGGGTGAGCAGGCCGAGGCGCGGCAGCTTCATGAGGACGTGGAGGGGAACCGGTAGCCCGTTCCGCGCTCGGTCACCACGTAGCGCGGCCGGGAGGGCTCGGGCTCGATCTTGGCGCGGAGCCGGTGGACGTGGACGCGCAGCGAATCCTCGAACACCTCGTCCGAGGGCCAGAGACGCCGCAGCAGGAAGTCGGTGGCCACCACGCGGCCGGCGCTGCGCAGCAGGACGTAGAGGAGCTTGGTCTCGGTGGAGGTGAGCGCCACCTCGCGGCCGTCGATCACCGCCCGCTGGTGGGCGAAGTCGATCGACAGCGAGCCGTCCACCCGCACCACCGGCTGCAGGGTGTAGGCGAAGTCGCCGATGCGGCGGAACACCCGCTCGACCCGGGCCACCATCTCCCGCGGCTTGAACGGCTTGCGGATGTAGTCCTCGGCGAAGCGCTCGATCGCCTGCACCACCGTCTCCTCCTCGTCGACCGAGGTGAGCATGACGATCGGCAGGTCGCTCCATTCCTGGAGCTTGCGGGCGAGCGCCAGGCCGTCGATCCCGGGCAGCAGGATGTCCACCAGCGCCAGGTGCGGCAGCCCCCGCCGGGCGATGGTGTCGAGAGCCTCCTCGGCCGAGGGGCAGGCCCAGACCGTGAAGCCGGCCCCCTCCAGCTCCCGGCGGATCAGGCGCAGGAGGTCCGGATCGTCCTCGACCGCGAGAATCCGGCGGTCGGAAGGCCCTTTCGGAACGGAGGGGTCGGCGAGCATCCTGGATTTTCCGTGAACCGCTGGATTGTAGCAGCCCTCTCTGCTATGAAGATGCCGCCCATGAGCGCTTCATCCCTGCGCCGCATCCTCTTCGTGGAGGACGATCCGGACATCCAGGTCGTCGCCACCATGGCGCTCGAGTCGCTCGGCGGCTTCACGGTCCTCGCCTGCGGCTCAGGGACCGAAGCTCTCTCCCGCTTCGACGAGTTCGCCCCCGAGCTCGTGCTGCTCGACGTCATGATGCCCGGCATGGACGGCCGGGCGACCCTCGCGGCGCTGCGGCGACTGCCGTCCGGCGGCGTCCCGGTCGTCTTCATGACGGCGCGCGTGCAGGCGCACGAGATCGCGGACTACCGTCAGATGGGCGCGGTGGACGTGATCGCCAAGCCGTTCGATCCCATGACCCTCGCGGCGACCGTGCAGGCGATCTGGCGCTCCCTGCACCCTTGAGGACCCGGTGGACGACGGCGAGCTGAAGCGCTACTTCGCGGGCCGGCTACCCATCCGGGTCGCCGAGGTCGAAGCGGCCCGCGACGCCGCCCGCGGCGCTGGCTGGACGGGCGAGCCCCTGCGCACCTTCCACCGCCTGGCCCACTCGCTCGCCGGGGTGGGCGCGACGTTCGGCTTTCCTGAGGTCAGCGAGGTCTCCCGCCGGCTCGAGAGCCTGCTCGAGAGCGCTCTCGCCAGCGGAGCGCCCCCCGTGGAGGGGGAGGTTGACGGCCTCCTTCGCCAATTGCGGGAGCTCGGAACGGGGGCCTCCGCGGAGGCCCCCTGAGAAGTCAGACGTTGCAGATCTTGGGGCAGTTGCCGCCGCTGCTGCTGGTGTAGATACAGCAGCGGCCCTGCGTGCCGGCGTAAGTGCAAACATCCCCATCCGACTGCGTGTAGCTGTAGATACAGAGGGGGGCGGTGTGGGGGGCAGCCTGCGCGGGCTTCGGCGCCAGCATCGTGGACGTGGCGATCAGGGCGGCACAACCGAGCTTGAGAACAGACTTCATCTTCATCGTACAACTCCTTCAAGTTTGCATTCCCGGCAGTATTTCCCGGGTGCGCCTTGAATTCTATCTTATAGCTAATTAGCAACGGAAGAGCTGTTCAGCGCCGAGCGGATGTGCTCCAGCAGCTCGCGGTTCGAGGTCTGGGACTTGATCAGCACTGAGGCGACCCGGTCCGCGACGGCCGCGTCCACCTCATGGGCGGAGAAGATCAGCACCGGCGTCGCCGGATCGAGGCTGCCGAGGAAGGGCAGCAGCTCGAGCCCCGAACCGTCCGGCAGGTAGAGATCGAGGATCACCAGATCGAAGCGCTGCCGCGCCAGCCGCTCCCGCGCGATGGCCAGATTGAGCGCCTGCTCGACGGTGGCGTCGCGGTCCACGATGGCCGCCACCACCCGCTGCAGGTCGGGATCGTCCTCTACGTGCAGGATGCGCGCGCCGGATGGGCGGACGGCCTGCCGCATCGCCGACCGCAGGCGCCCCTCGTCGATCGGCTTCGCCAGCCAGTCGATCACCCCCACGGCGCCGCCGTTCAGCTCGGTGCGCCCCTCCTCGGCGCGCACCGAGACCACGACGATCGGCAGGCGACTGGTCGCCTCACTCCCCCGCAGCTCGCGGATCAGCGTGACTCCGTCAAGGCCCGGCAGCACGAGGTCGAGGGTCAGCGCGGCGTAGGAGCGCTCGCCGAGGAGCCGCCGGGCCTCCGCCGCGTCGTGCGCCACGTCCGCGCGGTACCCCTCGCGCTCCAGCATCAGGCTGAGCAGGCGGGCGACGTCGCGGTCGTCCTCGCAGATCAGGATCAGCGGACGCTCGCCGCTCTCCGGCCCGGCGGCGGGCGCCCCCCGTTCCGGCAGATCGAAGAGGGGTAGATCGAAGAAGAAGGCCGTCGCCACTCCCGGTTCGCTGGCGAAGCCGATCCTCCCCTGGTGACGCTCGACGATGGCGCGCGAGATGCTCAACCCCAGCCCCGTGCCCCCCTTCTCGCGCGTCGAGGAGGAGTCGGCCTGGGCGAACTTCTCGAAGATGCGCTGCCGGAACTCCGGCGGCACCCCCGGGCCGTGATCGGTCACCGCCACCCGCGCCTCCCCTTCCCCGCGGGTGACCGCCACCTCGACCACGCCGCCGCGCGGCGAGAACTTGACGGCGTTCGAGATCAGGTTGGTGATCACCTGCAGCAGGCGGTCGGCGTCCCCCCAGACCCGCGCCTCCTCGGCGGCCTCGCCGGCGGTCACGATCCGCAGCTCGACCTCGTACCCCTCGGCATACGCCCGGTTGCTCTCGGTCGCCTGCTCGGCGAGCGCCGCCAGATCGACCGGCGCGAGGCGGAAGCCCATCTGGCCGGACTCGATCTTCTCGACGTCGAGGATGTCGTTGATCAGGCGCACCAGCCGCTCGCAGTTCTTGGCGGCGATGTCGACCAGCGAGCGCGCCTTGGCCGGCAGCTCGCCGGCGACACCCCCCGCGATCAGCCCGAGCGAGCCGCGGATCGAGGTGAGCGGCGTTCGCAGCTCGTGGCTGACCACCGAGACGAAGTCGTTCTTCAACTGCTCGATCCGCTTCTGCTCCTCGACGTCGCGCGCCACGGCGTAGATCAGCTCCTGCTCCTCCACGGCGACCGAGCGCCAAGAGAGCCAGCGGTAGGTGCCGTCCTTGGCCAGATAGCGGTTCTCGAAATCCAGCGTGACCTCGCCCGCGCTCAGCCGCTGCCGCTCGGACGAGGTGGGAGCCCGGTCTTCCGGGTGCACGAACTCCGTGAATGGCCGCGACATCAGCTCCGCGGCTGTCCAGCCGAGCACCTTTTCCCAGGACGGGTTGAGGTGCTTGAACCAGCCGTCGAAGCCGGCGACGCAGAGCATCTCGACCGACATGTCGAAGAACCGGTCGCGCTCCTCTTCGGCGCGGGCGCGCTCGTCGATCTCCGCCTGCAGCGCGGCGTTGATGCGGGCGAGCTCGGCGGCGCTGTCGTCGGCCCGCCGGAACAGCGAGTACATGCTGCCGAGCAGCCCCGTCAGCACGCAGACGTAGCTGAGGTTCTTCGCCATGTGCCCAGCCTCCGAAGCGGCGTCGAACGGCCGCGAGGCGAAAGGCATGAAGGCGATCTGCCCCATCAGCCCGAGCAATAGGGCCATCATCATCCAGTGCTCGAACCCCTCTTGCCGCCAGCTCCCCCGCCGCAGGTGGCGAACGATGGCGAGCAGGAAGAAGATCGCCGGCACGATCTCGGCCGGCCGGCGGACGAGGAGGTGCGGAAAATAGGCCGACGGCAGGGGGGTGAAGGTGAAGAAGGCGAAACAGGCGAGCGTGACGGTGGCCACCAGCAGGTAGACCGTGCGCTCGTCGAGCCGCGCCTCGGTGGGCGCCCTGGTGGTGGACGACCGGCCCGACGGCGCGTTCATCCAGAGGAAGACGGCGAGGAAGAGACGCGAGGCGAGCCAGCTCCACGGGCTGGTCGAGGCGAGGTCCGAGGCCTGAAAGCGCTCGGCGAAGAACGCCGACGTCGCCAGCGCATGGTAGCCGTCGAGAAAGGCGGTGCCCGCGAAGGCCGTACCGAGGAGCAGGAAGGTGTCGCTCTTGTGGCTGTGGAAACGGACCAGCGCGATCGCCGCGACCCCGAGGGCCAGCAGGACCGCCGCCGTTTCGTGCAGCATGTGGATGTGGACGTTGCCCACCCAGCCGGAGCGCACCATCCACGGCGCCAGGGTCAGGCAGCCGAGCACGACCGCCGCGTAGGAGGCCACCCGCCGAGCGGCGCGTTCCATCCTCAGCCCTCCGGCCACTCGTTGCGCTGCACCACCGGAAGTTGCAGCGCCCGCTCGCGATCGAGGTCGAGCGAGCCCACGTGGAGGGCGAGGGGGGACTGCACCCACTTGTAGATCGAGCGGGTGAACAGCGTAGCGAAGCGCCCGGCCCAGCCGGCCAGCCGCTCCGCCGGGATCTCGGGGAAGACCGTGCGCAGGGCGAGGGCCACCTCGGGCGGCGAGAGCTTCTCGCTGGCGTAGAGGTAGAGGCAGGCGTCGAGCACCGGGAAGGGCATCAGCTCCCCCTCCGCCGTCTGGGCGTCGGCGAGCTCCGGGCCGGGCTCGGTGTCCAGCGTCTGGCGGATCCCCGAGAAGCCGAAGCGCGCCAGGAACCGCTCCAGCAGCGCGCTCACCACCGTCTTCGGCACGTTGGCGATCACCGACAGCGCCCCCTCGAGGTCGCCGCCGATCGTGGTGTAGCCCACCGCCTTCTCGCTCATGTCCCCGGTCTGCAGGAACAGAGCGCCGGAGCTGTTCGCCCAGTTCCACATGCGGGCGGCCCGCACGCGCGCCTGCACGTTCTGGCGGGTGATCCCGGTCGGCTCGCCGCCGGCCAGCATCTCCCGCGTGGCCTCCACCTCGCGGTCGAAAGCCTCCTCGATCGGCACCACGCGCAGGGATACGCCCAGCTCTTCGGCCAGCGTCGACGCGGCGCCGCGGGTCCCCTCCCCCGAGTAGCGGGTCGGCATGTAGAAGGCCTGGATCATCGCCCCGGCCCTTTTTCTGATCTCTTCGTCTGTCGTAGGGGAGGGGCTTGTCCCCTCCCGGGCGGGGGCAAGCCCCGCCCCTACTTTTTCCTCCTGGAGAAGGCAGGCGGCCCGCCAAGCGATCAGCAGGGTCAGCATCGAGTCGCGGCCGCCGGAGAGGGCGACGCCCAGGAGCTTGAAGGCGCCGGACTTGCGGAAGTAGTCGCGCACCCCCAGCGCCAGCGCCTCGATCATCTCGTCCAGCACCTCCTCGCGCGCCGTGCGCGAGGGCGCCCCCGCCGCCGGCAGGAAGAGGTTCTCCCAGGCCGGCGCCGGATACGCCAGCGACTCGCTGGGCATCACCGGATGCTCGCTGCGCAGCACCGGCACCGCGATCTCCTGGCGCTGGAAGGCCTCGCAGTCGCTGCGCCAGGTCGAGGCCTCGCGCCGCGCCCTGACGGTGCGGTCGAGATCGATCACGCAGGCCGTCCACCCCTCGTGGAAGCGGGGGGCCTCCAGCATCGGCCGGCCGTTCTGGAACACGAAGCCGCCGCCGTCGAACACCAGGCCGTCCTGGGCGCCGACCATGTTGGCGTAGGAGAGCGTCGCCTCGTTGTCCGCCGAGCGGGTGGCGAGCATCTCCCGGCGGGTCGAATTCACCCCGACGCGGAAGGGGGAGGAGGAGACGTTGACCACCAGCTCCGCTCCCGAGTAGCAGCGCCGCCGCATCGGGCCGTCCGGCGACCAGACGTCCTCGCAGACCTCCACCGCCAGCAGGCCGAAGTCGAAGGCGAAGAGGTGGTCGCCGAGGGGGACGCCGCCGGCTTCCAGGGCGAGCCCCGGAGCGCCGCGCGAGAAGGTCCGCGCCTCGTAGAAGACGTTGTAGGTGGGGAGCTTCTCCTTGGGGACGAAGCCGAGGATCTCGCCGCCGTGGATCACCGCGGCGCAGTTGAAGATCTGGCCGCCGGCGCCCACCGCCACGCCCGCCACGAACACCGTCGGCAGGTCCACCGTCTCCTGGGCGAACCGCTCCAGCTCGCTGCGCTGGGAGGCGAGGAACGCCCGCCACTGGACCAGGTCCTCCGCGGGGTAGCCGCCGACCACCTGCTCCGAGAAGCACCCGACCGTCACCCCATCGGCCGCCATCTCCCGCGCCTGGGCGAGCACCTGGTCGACGTTCGAGCGCACCGCCCCCACCGTCGGGTTGACGTTGCCGAGCGCGATCTTGATCAGCCGCATGCGTTAGCTCCCTCCCGGCGGAATCCTGACCGATCGCGGCGGGGGTGGCAACCAGGGGGCCTGGGACGGTTTTTCTCCAGCGGCGATGGAAATTGGCCACATAGGGCCTTTCTGGAGGTTCCGGGAATGTTTCATGGGGTTCCGGGAACGTTTCACGGACATGCGGAAACGTTTCAGAGAGGCCCGGAAGCGTTTCGGGGAGGTCCGGAAACGTTTCGGGGAGGTCCGGAAACGTTTCGGGGAGGTCCGGAAACGTTTCAGGGAGGTCCGGAAACGTTTCGGGGAGGTCCGGAAACGTTTCAGGGAGGTCCGGAAACGTTTCAGGGAGGTCCGGAAACGTTTCAGGGAGGTCCGGAATCGTTTCGGGAACCCCGTGAAACGTTGGCGAGAGCATCAAGGCGGCGGCGGACAACGCCGACCGCGCCGTCGAGCTGGCGGAGCTGGCCCTCTGGATCGCGGACTTCTCGCCCGGAGAGCAGCCCTGGCGCTGGTGCCTCCAGGGCTACGCCTGTGCCCACGTCGGCAACGCCCGCAGGTCCGGGGCGACCTGCCGAAAGCCGAGGAGGGGTCGGCCCGCTCCGCCAGGCTCTGGGAAGCCGGAGCGGCTCAGGCGAAGACTTCGGACGCGTCCCTGAGGCTCTCGTACTCGGCGACCGCCTCCCGCAGCTTGCGTGAGATGTAGAAGGCGACGCAGAACATCACCGAGAGCCCGAGAAAGCCGTCGACAACCCGCAGGAGCAGGCCCAGAAAACCGAGCAGCCCCAGGAGCGCCCCGGGAACCATCCGCACCGAGGTGTTCTCCCGCAAATACTTGGAGAGCACCATCGGCCACTTGAAGAGCCAGAAGAGGTTGAAGAACGGTATGAAGTGGTAGCCGACGGCCTGGCTGGGCGTGATGGGATACGTCGGCGCTCCGGCCACGCGGGGCGAGATCCGGTTGAGGATGGTGTGGAACCGTTGCACGCAGGCGAGCCAGTAGAACCAACCGGCGAAGGCGGCCATCAGGGGACCCAGCTTGGCGGCAGGAGACTCGCCGGCGGCCAGATAGACGCCCTCCCCCACCAGGAACGCGAACGCAAAGGCGAAGCCGATCCAGATCTTGCGGAGCGGCGGCACCGGCTCCTGACTATAGGTCGCCCTCTGCCCCTCGCCGCTCAGGTCGAGCATCGTCAGACTCATGGCACTTCCTTTCCTGCCTGAAGTTTCCTGCCTGAAGGGATTGGCCGGAAAGGATAAACCATTTCAGGTCGAAGCCAGATCCGCCCACCGCGAGGAGTCACGGCTCCCACATCGCGGTCGTGCCGGTCTCGAAGCCGTCCGCGAAGATCACGTTCGGTAGGCCCGACGCCGGCTGGACGCGCGCCAGGGTGGCGGTCCGCGCCGGGTCCATAGGCCTCGGTTAGTCGTCACCAATCTTGAAAAAGACATCATGAACGGCATAGGGGACCAGACGAGAGCCGAGCCGAGGTACCGTCAGCCGCTTCAGGTAGGTGCTCTGCAAAGGATGGAGATTTCCGTTACCATCCACCTCCTGGACGCGCGAGAAGTCGAGACCGATAGCCACAATACCAAAGTGCCTAAGAGAGGCGATCTCTTGCCGTTGGGAGATGCCGTCGTGGTTCCTATCCACCCACAGCAGAAGGTGGCTCCAGATCAGGTCGTCTTCCGAGATGACGCCGTCAGTATGGCCTCCATAGGAAAGACCGTCATAGACTCTCAATGCCTCGAAACCGTTGGCTGCGCTTTCACCCGAAGGGAGAAGAGTGCCTTGGCCGAACAGTTCTCGGCCGCCATCGACGGTACCGTTCCGGTTGAGATCCAGCCAGAGGAACCCTTCCTCTGTCCAACCGCAGGTCCATGCGGTACGGTCGGGAACTCCGTCACCGTTGAGATCGAACGAAACCGGCGCAAACAGATCGGTGGTTTGAACGCCATCGCCGTTGAGATCGAGCACCAGTGGGCTCATAGGACAAAACGCTGATGCCATATGGGCAGAGAACATCAGGCAGATTAGAAAGGCCATTGCTTTCGAGATCCGCATCGCAACTCCTAGTAAACAGGCGGACAATCAGCCCCGGCTATAGGACCGAGGGAAGTATCATGAGACGTCGACCACCGCTGCCCCGCCACAACGCAATCGCTGGCGCTGATCGACCGGGTCCCTCCGGAGGGGCGCCCTCCCATAATATGGCCGATGCAGGCAGAGGTGTCGTTGTCTGCTAGCCCGAGGACGTGCCCCAACTCGTGGGCCAGCGTGTCGGTAAAAATGCAATTGACGCCATTTCCCTGCCGGTCCCAGATGTCGATGCTGGCGCCCGTGACCGTATTTCCAGGTGCCTGAAGCGTAAACGTCGTCCGGCCGCAACTGCCCGAGGCCAAGGTCGAGGTGCCGGTGTGGTGGGTCACATTGACCGCTACGCCCCCACTTCCCCCTATCGACATGCTGGGGAAACTGTTGCCGTAGCCCGGGCAACCACCAGACCAGTAGCCGATGGACGTATCGATATCGGTGCTGCTCACTCCCGAGATGTTGAGCACGTCACCACTCGAGATTCCATTGCCGTTGGGCTGTGAACATTCATCTGCGCCGACATGGAGCGCAGTCAAAGACACCATGGCCGCGATCAGATAGTGGGCAGTCGACCTGCTTCTATTGCGCATGATCAGACTCGTAGAAGGAATGCGCTCGTCTTCGTGCCGCTTCTTCACAATCCTTGACGCAGGAGCTTCTCCAGGCCTTCGATACTGCCGGCCACCGCGATATTCCTGTCTGTTTTCAGGGCCTCGGGAACAATAAGACGTCCCGCCGCGGTCTGAAAGAAAAGCTCCGGGCTCCGGGGATAGACGAGGTTCCTGGCGGCATCGAGCGGTGGATCGTATATGAACACCAGCACCTGATCTCCCGTCACCGGCTGATACAGCGCCGCAGAGCCGCCGCAAAAAATCGACGCTCCGATCTTGAACCGGGCAAAGGGATAAGGGATCAAAACCTCTTCCTTTGCTACCTCCTTCGAGGACCGGAATGCTTCCGTGACCTTTACTCGCAGCAGGGAAGAGGGAAGGCCGTCGAAGAAGCCCTGGGAAATACCCTCGATTCGGCCACGGTAGATGGCAAGAGCCTGCCCGGCGAGGTCGGAGAACGAACGGTTCGGCTTGGGGTCGATCCTGCCCTCATCCGGAGTCGAGAGGAAGATCGGACAGGTCAAATCAGAATCCTGTGCTCCGTGGCTCTTCCGCTCCCCTTGGAGACGCTCGCTCTCGGCCAGGAAACGGCGTAGATTGCCTTGGTCAGATTCCGAGAAGGAACGCCATCGCAGACCGCCCTTCTCCGGAGCCGCAGCCTCCTCTGCCGAGATCCAGACCGGCTCGATCCGCGGACCCGCCTTCATGTAGATCACGCCTGGAGCATTGCGGCCTGCCATCGCCAATCCGACGGGGATGCCAAGGAGCAAAAGTCCTGCACAAGCCGAACGTGCGACGGTCTTAATCATAGAATTAATTGGAGCACTTACCTTACTAAAAGTCAACCAAGGATTGAGCGTAGCGGCGGGCTCACGGCTCCCAGATCGCGGTCGTGCCGGTCTCGAAACCGTCCGCGAAGATCAGGTTCGGCAGGCCCGACGCGGGCTGGACGCGCGTCAGGGTGGCGGTCCGCGCCGGCAGCGTGGCGGTGAAGCCCGTGGACGTGCTCGCGAGCGTGCCGGCGCCCGCGAGGCCGGTGCCGTCGAGGCGCCAGAGGCCGACGCTGCCGGTGGCGCCGCCGGCCACCGTCACCGTGACGTCGCGGGCGACGGTATCCTTGTTGAACAGCAGCACGAACAGCTTGCCGTCCGCGGCGCGGACGGCATAGCTCGCCACGCCGTCGACTTCGCTCGAGACCGCCCGCACGCTCTCGCCGCTCACCCGCCCGCCCGCCCCGTCGTAGTTGCGGTAGAGGCGGAACGCGTCCTCCGCCAAGCTGCCGGACTCCGGCGCCACCCAGCGCAGCGCCATGTCGAGCCCCTCGCGGCCGAAGATGGCGAGCGCCTCGGCCTGCGCCAGCGCGCCGGAGAGCGTATTGTCGCGCCCCCACTTGTACTCGGCCAGGGCGAGCTTCATCTCCGGGCAGTAGGAGTCCCGCCAGGCGCGCATCCGCGGAATGAGCTGCACCACCTTGGTGGCGCCGTCGGCGATCCAGGACTCCGAGATCCAGGTCGGATGGTAGAGCTCCTTGAGCGAGCGCAGGCGCGCCGCGACGGTCGACGCGCCGTCCTCCGCCGACTGGTCGCCGGAGACGCCGGAGACCTCGTTGCCCTGCGGGTAGAAGTGGATGTCGAGCCAGTCGACCGGCAGCTTGCCGGCCGCCGGGTGCCCCGCCGGGAACCGGTTGGCGCAGGACTGCCGCATGTACCACGCGGGCCACGGCAGGCCCTCGTGGGCGGCGCGGTCCGGCCCGTCGAGGCAGTCGCCGAGGGCGGCGTCCTTGGCCGAGGTCCAGAAGTCGCACCACCCCCAGGTCTCGGGACCGAGAATCTCGGCGCCGGGATCGCGGCTCTTGATCTTGCTCGCCGCCGCCAGCCCCTTCGCCCAGACCTCGTCATAGCCGGGCGCCGCGGGATGGACGTCGCGGTGCGTGCTGTTCCAGAGCATCGGCTCGTTGTCGAGGTTGTAGAAGCGCACGCCGGTGGTCGCGGCGGAGCCGAAGCGGGTCACCAGATGAGTGGCGAAGTCCCCCACGTGGGTGTCGAGATTGACCGCCATCGAGGTATCCGCCGGGCTGTTGCCGACGATGAGGCCGGCGGGGCTGCAGCAGCGAGCCCCGCCGCACATCGTGAAGTTCACGCTGGGATCGCACTCGCCGTTGCCGTTGTCCGCGCAGCCGGGCACGCCGGGGTTCCAGGCGCACTCGGTGAGGGTCTGGGGGCCGTATTTGGCGACCGAGAAACCGGGGAGGCGGGCCGACGACTTCGCCACCTGATCGATCGGCATGGTCATCACCACCTCGGCGCCGGCGGCGAGCGTCGAGCTGACGAAACTGTCGGCCGCGTTGACGTTGCCTACCGTCTCGTTGATGTTGAGAAAGAAGTAGTCGAAGGCGCGGTTCGAGGTGTCGAAGAGCCAGTTGTAGCGCGTCGTGCCGTTGCCGCCGCGCCGGTTGGCGGTGTAGAGGCCGGTGGCGAGCTGGCCGGCGTCCGCCCAGTTGACGCCGTAGATCAGCGGATTGATGGCGCGCCGGTCGAGGCTGGAATCGACCGCCACCGTCACCGGGCCGCCCGGAGGCGGACCCCCGGTAGCCTGGACCAGCTCGAGATCGTCGACGTAGGCGGCCGCCTGATCCGCGTTGGCGTTGGTCTGGAAGATGATGCCGTCGAAGGCGGGGGCCGCGACGCCCAGCTCCGCCCAGGTCACGGTCATCTGGGTCCAGCCCGCGGGGAGCGGCGTCAGGTCCCGGCTCCCGACCTCGACGTTGTTCTGATAGATCGCCAGCCGCACCGCCTGGCCGCCGCCAGCGCCGTTGATCCAGAAGCGCACCGCCGTGAAGTCGGCGACGGCGGGGTCCGCGGCTCCGGTGTCGCTGTGGAAGTAGATCCCCTGCCAGTCGCCGCCGACGGCGTCCGGCTCCCAGGAGATCGCCTTGGGAGCGCTCTGGAAGACCAGCGTCTGCGCCAGGTTGTGGGCCGCCCAGCTCCAATCCTGCCAGCCGTTGCGGAGCGCGTTGTCATAGACCACCTGGACCGCCGCGCCGGCGGGCGCGCCGGCGAGCAGGACGAAGGCGGCCGCCATCGCGGCCACGGTGCAGCACCGGAGAAATTTGCATTCGCGCATTGTCGGACCTCTTGTGGAGAATCTGCCGGATTCTGCCACAGAAAGACCCGGTGAGTCAGGCGTGGGGAGCCCTTCGAAACGACCTGCTCCAGCCGGGGAAGCTGGAAGAGATCGGTTACAGCCTATGAGATCCGCGGCGAAAAAACCCAGCGGGCGAGGTGCGGCGGGAGCGGCGGCGGCGGTCCGTCCCCATGGATCTCGCCGCGGAGGCGGCGAGACTCTTCCAGAGTCTTCTCGAGCGCCTCGAGCAGCGGGTCTTTGGATAGCTTGTTGTCCGGCTTTTCCTGCTCCTGGGTGAACTGCATGGCCTACATCCTCCCGGGCCGACCGCGCGGCCCGTGTTACAGAGAAAGAGACGACCGCGGCACCCGCAATCCCTCAATCCGCCGCAAAGCCACCTAAAAAAAGCGGCCGGCGTATAGCCGGCCGTCACATTGGGGAATCTATGATGGCGTGATTCTGCCAGCCGAAGATTACGAAAAAGATTACGGAGCGGCGGACGACGCGAGGTCGAGCACCATCTCCCACTGGCAGAGCGGCTGCCGCTCCCAACCGAGCCGGGTGAAGAACCCGGCGGCGAGCCCCTCCGGCACGATCGGCGAGATCGCCCACGGGCGGCCGGCGAAGGTCTCGGACAGCGCGCTCAGCAGGCGCGATCCCCACCCCTGCCGGCGATGGTCGCGGGCGACGACGAGGGCGGTCAGCGCGAGCCTCTCCGCGGCCGGATCGCTGATCATGGCGAACGCCCGGTCCTCGAGGCGGAAGGCCCGGGACGGCGGCGCAAAGGCAGCGAGGGTCTCGGCGGTCAGCATCCAGGGCAGGTCCGGCTCCCCCTCCCGGGCGACGATGCGGGCGAAGTCCAGCGGATCGATCTCTTCGAGCGGGTCCGACGGCTCAGGGATCTGGACCTCCCACCGGTACCCGACCAGCCGCCGGCGCGGCCGGAAGCCGAGCTTCGTGTAGAGGGCCACGGCGGGCGCGTTGCCCTCGATGACCTCCAGCACCATCGTCCGCTCACCGCGCGCCCGGGCCTCCGCGATCGTCTCCCCGAGCACCCGCCGTCCCAGGCCGCCGCCGCGCAGCTCGGGGGCGAGCCCCATGGCGGCGATGCGGCTGTTCCAACCCCGCCGCGCGATCAGCATCACGCCGGCCGGAGCGCCGTCCCGTTCATAGACGCGGCTCGTATAGGGGTCGAGATCCTCGGCGCGGAACCGGCGCTCGTAGGCCTCGGCGGTGAAGTTGAGGGGGACGATATAGCCGGCGAACGCGCGGCCGAGCGCTGCCGCCACCTCGGCGGCCGTGCACTCCGCGACCGGGCGGGAGACGAGGGTCTGCGGGACGGAGGTGTTCATCTAGCGATCGTAATGGCCGCCGATAGCCATCACATAGAGGTTCTCATCGTCGAACCTGTAGATGAGACGGTCCTTGAGGGAAAGCCGGCGGGACCAGAGCCCGCTCAGCGCATGCTTGAGGGGCTCCGGCTTACCGGCCCCGACCGCAGGATCACCCCGCTGCATCTCCTTGAGCTGACGGCAGAGGACCCGGTGCAGGGCAGAATCGCGACGGCGCAGGTCTTCGTAATGCTCCCAGGTCTCGCCCTCAAAAACGATCGAGCGCATCCAGCTCCTCCGGAGAGAGCCGGCGACCCGTGCCTTCCCGATGAGTCTTCAGCGAACGCTCGATCTGCTCCATGAGCGATTTGTTCTGCAAGACATACAGCGTCTCCTGCTCCCGCTCCCAGTCCTCGGCGCTGACGACGACGAAATCCTGCCCTCCGCGGCGCTTGACCCGCAGAGGGACGTGATCTTCCACGACTTCCTCGACCGCTTCCCGGAGGTGACTGCGAAACTCATGAGCTGACATCTCTCGCATGGCCCGAACTGTACCAGAGATCGGTACAATCCGTAAACCTGGATCCCTTCTGCTGCAACCGTGGCGCCTATCCCTTAAGATAATGCTGCTGTGCAACTTCTTGAAGGAGTCCTGATGATGAGATTGTCTCGGAACGGTATCGCCCTCCTGTCCGCGTGCGCCCTCAGCCTGTCCGCCGTATCGGCGGCGCGGGCGGGCGTCATCCAGCATGTGTTCGTGATCACGATGGAGAACCACGACGGCTCGCAGATCTACGGCAACACGACCGACGCGCCGTACATCAACGGCACGCTGATCCCGAATTACGCCCGCTCCACCAACTTCAACGACGAGCTCCCGTCGCTCGCCAGCGAGCCACATTACATCTGGATGGAGGCGGGGACCAACGCCTTCTCCGACCACACCTTCACCACCGACAACAACCCGTCGAGCACCAACAGCACCAGCAGCACCGCCCACCTGGCGACGCAGATCAAGAACGCGACGAGCGGCGTCACCTGGAGGAGCTACCAGGAGGGGCTGAACTCCACGACCGGCGCCTGCCCGATCGCGAGCAGCGGCTTCTACGCGCCGAAGCACGACCCGTTCGTCTTCTTCAAGGACGTCTCCGGCAACCCGCCGTCGAAGACCAACGCCTACTGCGTGGCGCACCACAAGGCCTACAGCTCGTTCGCGACCGACCTGGCGGCCAACAACATGGCGAGCTACGTCTTCATCACCCCGAACCTGTGCAACGACATGCACGGGGCGACCGGCTGCCCGAACAGCAACTCGATCCGCTCCGGAGACGACTGGCTGAAGGCCCAGCTCCCGCGCATCATCAACTACGCCACTACCCACGCCGGCACCATCTTCATCACCTGGGACGAGGGGAGCGCCACGACCAAGATGCCCTTCCTGGTCGTCGGCCCCGGTGTCAAGGCCAACTACGCGGGAGCGGTCTCCTATACCCACAGCTCCCTGGTCAAGTCCGTGGACCGGATCCTCGGCCTGCCGATCCTGTCCACCGTCTCCGGCAGCAACGATTTCACCGACCTGTACAATGCCGGGTTCTTCCCGTAAGCCGGACGGCACGGCAGGATGTCTTTTTAAGCCGGGAAGTTGCGAAAAGGGCTCCCTTGCTGCGACCCGGCAGTTCCCTGTTACGTGACCCACGGGTCGCAAGTCTGGACCCGTGGGTCGGGTTGCGAGACCCGCGGGTCGTGTTTTGTGACCCACGGGTCAAGATGCGAAATAACCGGTCCATGTTGTCAGCAACACCCAGGACGATCCAACCCAGAGGCTCGACCCAATCCGGACCTCCCCCCTTGTTGCGACAAAGATTCGCCAACTCATCCACTCCAGCCTCGCTGCTGCCACCCAGAACCTTTTCGCAACAAAGCAACCCCCCGAGACTAGGGCAGGCATGGGTCCGGCTCTGTCATTCGCGCGGGTCGCAGCATGGACCACGAAAGTCGCAGCATAATCCCTGCGAGGGCAAGGTCGGAAAGCCCGACTCGCAACACCAATCTTACCAACGGTTCCGTACTTGGGTTGGAGAGGACGGCGGATTTCGGGTCCCCCTCTCAGGACTCCGGGTCTTGTTTCGTAATAGGCGGGTCCAGGGGAGCGGCCCAGGGGTCGTGTTGCGAAATAGCCGGGTCCTTGATGCGAGACCGCGGAAGAGACAACAACGCTTGGCCGTAGGGCTCCTACGGATTCATCGGCTCCGAAGGAGCCCAGGCATGTAGCCTGGGGCGTGAGCCCCAGGAAGGAGCCAATCCCCTCCAAAAGCCCCGGAGGGGCGACGGCAGCCACCGCTCCGGGGAAAACCGCCGTCGCCCCTCCGGGGCTCATGGATTCTTGGAATTGCTGCCACCTGGGGCTCACGCCCCAGGCTACATGCCTCTGCCCCTTGCGGGGCAAGTTCCAAGACTGGCTGAGATGGGCGGGCGCGCTCCGCCTCCGGCTAGGCGCCTCCGCTATGATTGTGCCAGGCCTTGAAACTCATGACCGACTTCTTCATCAGCTACACCGGAGCCGACCGACCATGGGCCGAATGGATCGCCTCGATCCTGGAGGCGGCGAAGTTCTCCATCGTGATCCAGGCTTGGGACTTCCGGCCGGGTGGCAACTTCGTCGTGGAGATGCAGAAGGCCGTCGCCGACTCGGATCGCACCATCGCAGTCCTATCCCCCGACTATCCGCGCTCCCTGTATGCCATGGCCGAGTGGACCGCGGTTTTCGCTACAGATCCGGACGGAGCGAAAAGGAAGCTCGTCCCTGTCAAAGTTCGCGAGGTAGCGCTGGAAGGTCTGCTGACCGCGATCATCCACATCAATCTTGTGGGTTTGGGCGAGGCCGCTGCACGGGAAACGCTCCTCAGCGGGCTAGCACATGAGAGGCCTAGGCCGGAGAGCGTCCGGTTTCCCGGAGCGCACCTGTTCCCAGGTCCGGCGCCCTCGCCTCCTGACCCTGAGCAGGCCAAGGCTGCTCTAGCGGACCTTCCCCTCGACGAGGTTCCGCAGCCCGGCCCACTCCCGGTAGGCTCGCGCATGCCGCTGGCTCACAACCCGCTCTTCGTCGGCCGTGAGGAGGATCTGAGAACCCTCGCCCGCCAACTCAAAGCGGGCGGAATCTCTGCGGTCGGACAAGTGAAGATCGCCGCGGCCACGGGTCTCGGAGGGATCGGAAAAACCCAGTTGGCATCCGAATTCGTCCACTGCTACGGCCAATTCTTCGGCGGAGGAGCGTTCTGGATGAGCTTCGCGGACGCCAGCTCTGTTCCCGCGGAAGTAGCCGCCTGCGGCCGGAGCCTCGGCCTTCACTCGAGCTTCGAGACTCTTACTCTCGACCAGCAGGTCCGCTTGGTCCAAGAGGCTTGGCAGAACCCCCTCCCTCGTCTCCTCGTCTTCGACAACTGTGAGGAGGAAGCGTTGCTTCTGCGCTGGCGCCCCACCTTTGGAGGCGCGCGGGTCCTTGTCACCAGCCGGCGGCCCGAATGGGATCCAGCCCTGGGCGTCAAGACAGTCCCGATTACAACCTTGCCGCGCCCCGTGAGCATCGAGCTCCTGCGCCGCTTCCGGCCCGATATTCCGGACACTGAGCAGGCCCTCGACGGAATCGCGAGAGAGCTTGGTGATCTGCCTCTGGCCCTCCATCTAGCGGGGAGCTTCCTCCAAACGTACCGCTCCTCCCCCTCTTTCGGAAGGCCCACGGCCTACCTGGAGTCGTTGCAGCAGACGGATCTGCTGGCCCACCCCTCGCTGCAAGGTCGAGGTGCTGGAATTTCCCCCACGGGGCACGAGGGGCACGTAGGCCGCACCTTCGCCCTGAGCTTCGAGAGGCTGGATCCAACCGACGAAGCCGGCGCCCTCGCCATAGATCTTCTCTCTCGGGCCGCTTGGTTTACACCCGGCGAGCCAATCCCAAGACCTCTGCTTTTCAAGACGGTCCACACGGATTCAGGGGATCAGATGATGGAGTTGATGGCCGAGGATGCGCTTCGACGGCTGACTAACCTGGGGCTTGTGGAGGCGAATAATCGGAATGATCTGCTGATGCACCGCCTCGTCGCAGCATGGGCTCGCGGCGTGGTCAAGGGCGATGATGCTCGGGAGGCCGTCGAAGAGGCGATCCTGACGGAAGCACACCGGTTGAACGAGACGAACAACCCTGCGCTTCTCTTGGTTTGGCAGCCCCACCTTCTGACCATAACTGATCGAGCTATGGATCGCGGTGATAGGACAGCGGCCCGGCTCTGCGACGAGCTAGGAGTTCATCTGTGGCAGGCCGGCGACTACTCAGGAGCGCGGCCATACCTCGAGAAGGCGGTTGCGACTCACACAAAAGTCTCAGGAGTAGAGCACCAGGACACTGCCAACAGCCTGAACAACCTCGGGCTCCTCCTTGATCATCAAGGTGACTACCCTGAGGCACATTGGCATTACGAGAAAAGCTTGGCAATCCGAGAAATTGTCTTGGGACCGGAGCACCCAGATACCGCCACGAGCCTCAACAACCTTGGAGGCCTCCTCCGAGCCCAAGGAGAATATGAGACTACTGCACGTCCTTACTACGAGCGCGCCTTGGCGATCCAGGAGAAGGTGCTGGGACCGGAGCACCCAGATACCGCCAGGAGCCTCAACAACCTTGGAGGCATCTACTTCAGTCAGAGAAACTTCCCAAGAGCGCGCTGGTTCGCGGAGCGAGCTTTGCGGATCTTGATCGCCAGCCTCGGTCCAGATCATCCGGACACGAAAGGAGTACGCAGCCAGCTTAGCTTGCTCCCTGGAGCTCACCGTCAGAAGAAACAGCGCTCCAAAAGGAAATGATGGCGGGTACAAGAGTCAGCAACATGAACACCGCCACAGCCAAAGACATCATCACCGCCACGAAAAACTGGCTCGAAAAGGCGATCATCGGGCTCAACCTCTGTCCGTTCGCCAAGGCGGTCTATGTCCGGGACCAGATCCGTTATGTGGTCAGCGAAGCGGAGGTCCCCGAGGCGTTGCTGGCCGACCTCGTCGCCGAGCTTCGAGGGCTGGCGGCGGCGGACCCGGGCGCGATCGACACCACGCTGATCATCCATCCGCGGGTGCTCGGGGATTTCCTGGACTACAACGACTTCCTCGGTGTCGCCGACGCGGCGGTCGTCGATCTCGGGCTCGAAGGGGTGATCCAGGTCGCCAGCTTCCATCCGGAGTACCAGTTCGCCGGCTCCGCGCCGGACGACATCGAGAATTGCACCAACCGCTCCCCCTTCCCCATCCTCCACCTGCTGCGGGAGGCGAGCGTCGAGCGCGCGGTGGCGGCGTTTCCGGATGCCTCCGAGATCTACGAGAAGAACATGGCGACGATGCGCCGCCTCGGCCACGAGGGGTGGCGACGTCTTTCAGTGACGCCAGCCCCCGGCCCTCACCAAGAGGATGATGCCAGGAACGGCCAGGAAGGTGAGGGCGATCGCCTTGCCCGTGCCGGTGGGCCAGAGATCCCCGGGGATCACGAACCGCCATAAGGTCACGGCGAGCAGCGCGATCAGAAGCACGCCACAGCCGAAGGGGATCCCACAGCAGCAACCACGGAACTTGACGTTGGACATGGGGAGCTCCTTCCCGGAAAGCCGGCCCGGCAAGGGCCACCGCGGGAGGATGCAAGGCCCGCACCGCCCGGGTGGCCGTCCATATCCACTATGATGACTCCGCGCCGCCCTACGGAAGGCTCTGGCCTCATATGCCCGATTCCGAGACCACCGAATCCATCCTGGAACAAGGCAAGCGCCTCTCCGAATCCCTCCTCTGGCGCCTCCAGTGTAACTTCTTCGACGCCCAGGGCGTTCAGGCCTGGACCACGGGGATCGTCCCCCACTACATCACCAGCAACGGCTGGATCGCCGACGCTTACGCCAAGGTGGTCCTCGGCTGGCTGCGCGACTGCGCGGGGGCGGTCCGTGAGCCGGATTCCTTCGCGCCGCTCGACCTGCGGCATCCGGTCTACATCGTGGAGCTCGGGTGCGGCTCGGGACGGTTCGGCTTCCATTTCTTCAACCGGCTCCTCGATCTCCTGAACCGCTCCTCGCTGAGCCACGTGCCGGTCCGCTACGTGCTGACCGACTTCACGGAAAAGAATCTCGAGCCGCTGCGGAATCACCCCGTGCTCCAGCCGTGGATCGAGGCGGGGATCCTCGACTTCGCGCGCTTCGACGCCTCAGAGCCTGGAGAGATCCGGCTCGAACGGTCCGGGGTGGCGCTCTCGCCCCAGACGCTGCGCAATCCGCTGGTGGTGATCGCCAACTACGTCTTCGACGGCATCCCCCAGGACGCTTTCGCGGCGCGCGGCGGCCAGCTCTTCGAGCTGCTCGCCACCCTCTCAGTCCCGGACGAGGAGGAAGACCTCGACGATCCCACGATCCTCCAGCGGGTGGAGGTCACCTGGGAGGAGCGTCCGGCCGTCATGGAGCCCTACGGAGACCCGGAGCTCGACGCCATCCTGCGGGAGTACGCGGAGCGCCTGAAGGATTCGACCCTGCTCTTCCCCTTCGCCGCGATCCGCTGCCTGCGCCATCTCGCCAGGCTCGCGGACGGCCGGCTCCTGCTCCTCTCGGGGGATAAGGGATATTGCCGCGAGGAGCTGATCGACGGCCGCGGGGAGCCCGCGGTAACCGTCCACGGCAGTTTCTCGATGATGGTCGACTACCACGCCCTGGGTCGCTGGTTCGCCCACCGGGGGGGCGAGCTCCTGTGCACCGCCCATCTGCACTCCAGCCTGAGCGTGGTCGCCGGCCTGCTCGGCACGCCTCCGGGCGGCACGGTGGAGACCCGGCTGGCCTTCGACGAGGCCGTCGAGCGCCGGGGGCCGGACGACTTCTTCGATCTCAAGGTGAGCCTCGGACAGCCTTACGACGACCTCACTCTGGAGCATCTCCTGGCCTGGCTGCGGATCTCCGACTGGGACGCCAACATCCTGCTCGGCGCTTGGCCCACGATGATGAAGCACGCGGGCGAGGCCTCGGGGGTCTTCCGCCTGGAGATCTACCGGGCGGTCCACGAGGTCTGGGATCACTATTTTTCAATCCGCGAAAAGCACGACCTCGCCTTCCATCTCGGCGTGCTGCTCTGCGAGATCGAGTGCTACGGCGACGCCCTCCCCTTCTTCCACGAGTCGATGGCGGTCTACGGGCCGAACCCGGCGACGGTGTTCAACGTCGGCCTCTGCCTGTTTCACCTGGGGGATCTCGAAGAGGCGCGCAAGCAGATGGATCAGGCTCTCGAAGGGGCGCCGGACTTCGAGCCGGCGATCGAGTTGCGCAAGGAGATCGCCGCGGCGCTGGCGCCGGCGCGGCCGCGGAAGAAGCGGGCGAAGGCGAAAAGGACGTAAGGGACATCAAGGACGAAAGACACGATTCCGGTGATCTCCTTCCTGTCCTTGCCGTCCCTGCCGTCCTTTGCGTCCTTGTTCTTCTCCCTTCCGGCATAGAATAGCCCCCTGATCCCGCCGCAACGGATTGAAGGAGAGGGGCGCCTTGGCCAAGGTTCTTGTCGTCGACAGCGATTCCGTGTTCGCCGCCGTGCTCGCGGACCGGCTGCACGTGGCCGGCCACGAGGTGCGCCGGTTGAGCGATGGCGCCCGGACCGCCGCGGCCGCCCAGGAGCATCATGTGGATCTGGTGGTGCTGGGGGACTCGCCGAACGCGGGGCTGCCGGTGATCGAGGCCCTGCGGGGGCAGTCCGCGACGCGGTCCGTGCCGATCCTGATGCTCTCCGGCCAGAACGCCGCCGCCGACCGCGTGGCCGCCCTGCGGGCCGGCGCCGACGACTATCTCGCCAGCCCCTGCGATCTCGAAGAGCTGCTGCTCCGCCTCGACCGCCTGCTCGCCAACCGCACCGCCGCCCTCCAGGTGCTCCAGGGGGACCTCGCCAACCATCCGCTCTGGGCCCTGCTCCAGTATCTCGGCCAAGTGCGCAAGACCGGCATCCTGCGGGTCAAGGGGGAAGCCGGCGCGGGGACGATCGAGATGCGCGACGGCGAGCCCGCCGAGGCCCGCTGGCAGGGGCAGTTGCGCGGCCGGCAGGCGCTGCTCGCCCTGCTCTCGCTCGAGGAGGGGGGGTTCCGCTTCGATCCGGTCCCCCCTGGCGCGCCGCGGCCGGCCGCCTCGGAGCTGCCGCTCCAGGAGCTGCTGATGGACTCCGCCTGGCTGAAGGACGAGATCGGCAAGCGCCGCCATCACATCCCCGCCACCGGCCAGCCGCTTCAGGCGCTCACCCCCAACCTGCCGGCGATCGACGGCTTCGATTCCCTCCCTCTGCGGCGGGTCTTCGAGCGCGTGCTCCAGCGGCCGGGGGTGCGGTTGTTCGACCTCATCGCCGACGAGACCGAGGCGCCGATCTCGACCCGGCTCGCCACCGCCCTGCTGGTGGAGCACGGCGCTCTCGCTCCGCAGTCGGACGAGACCCAGGCGGAGCTCCAGAACACCCGCGAGATCTCGACCGCGATCCTCTTCGAGGTGGCGATCGACGATCTCCTGGAGGCGGCGGCCGGAGCGGGGTTCGCGTCCTCGGCCCTGCCTTACCTGCTGCTGGTGGAGCCGGAGATCTGGCCGGCCCTGCGCCGGCTGATCGAGCAGTCGCCCGGCTTCCGCCAGAACGAGGGGCTGCGCCGGCTGGTCGAGCAGGTCGAGCTGCGCAAGGCGGGGAGCGCCACCTTCCCGAGCCGCCGCGGCAAGCTCTCGCTGCACGTACAGGTGCTGGCGGGAGCGTCGCAGCCGCAGGTCAACGCCATCGTCCCCGGCTGCGCCGGGATCTTCGTCTGGATCCGCGGCACCGAGGCCCTGGAAAGCGTGCGCGCCGTGGTGCAGCGGCTGGAGGCGAGCGGCCCGCGCGGCGCGGCCGGCGTGCTGGTGGCCGGCGCCGAGGCGGCCAGCCGCGAGGCCGGCGCCCTGGCGCGCGGCACCTCCCGCTGGCGGAGCACCCCGCACGAGCCGCAGAGCCTGCTCGGCCTGCTGCGGCTCCTCCATCCGGACGCTCATTAGAAAGAATCAAACCGTAGAAAGAATCAGACCGTGCCTACCCGTCCCACCGTGCTGCTGATCGATCCCCAGGCCGGGCGCCTGCGGGAGCTCGGAAACCGCCTCGCCGAAGAGGGCTATGAGGTGGTGCCGATCGCCGATCCCACGCGCGCCCGCCGCTTCGCGGAGGGGCTGGGGGCCGCCGTGATCGTGACCACCACCGACGCGCTGGCGGCCGGGGTCGATCCGGCGGCGATGCTCGGCGGCTCGGCGGCTCGCACTCTCGTCGTGCTGGGCGAAAGCCCCGGCGAGGAGGAGGCGCTCCCCGAGGAGGTGGCCTTCCTGCCGGTCGGCGGTCTCGAAGCCCCGGAGATCGCTCGCCGCCTGCTCCTGGTGCTGCTCGGCCGCGAGCTGGGCGCGGTGCCCGACGCCGGCCTCGCCTCGCTGGTGGGCGATCTCTCCCAGATGCCGCTGATCGAGCTGCTGCGCGGCCTCGACGCCACCGGCACCAGCGGCCGGATCGACCTGCGCGGCGGCTCGCTCCTGCTCCAGGCGGGCCAGGTGATCGCCGCCGCCGCCGGCTCGGCCCGCGGGCTCAAGGCGTTCTGCCGCATGGGCCGCCTGCACGAGGGGCCGTTCCGCTTCGTGCCCGGCGAGCTGCCGGGGCGGCGGGAGATCGAGGAGGATCTCGACGCCCTGGTGCTCGCCGCCATCGAGGACTCGCTCGGCGAGTTCCCGGACCCGCGCGTCCGCCTGGAGGTGGAGATCGGCCCGAGCTTCTTCGCCACCCCGTTCGCGCCGCTCCAGCAGCGCATCCTCGGCGCCGCCCAGCGCGGCGCCACCCTGCGGCAGATCCTCGACGGCCTGCCGGACCGCGACGGTGAGATCGTGCAGGAGGTGCTGAGCCTGGAGGAACGGGGGTTCCTGGTGCGGCGCGAGCCGGCGGTGCAGATCGTCACCGACTCGACCGCGGATCTCCCCGCGGATCTCGCCGCCGCCCACGGCATCGACGTCGTGCCGCTGACGGTGGCCTTCGGCGCCGAATCGTTCCGCGACCGGGTGGACCTTCAGCCCGGGCAGTTCTACGGCCTGCTGAAGACCAGGCGCGCCCACCCGGCCTCGAGCCCGCCGGCCGGGGACGAGCTCGCCCGCCGCTATGGCGAGTGGCTGGCCCGCGGCCACGACGTGGTCTCGGTCCACCTCTCGGCGCGCCTGTCGAAGACGCTCGAAAACGCCGGCGGCGCCGCCGCCGCCGCGCTGTCGGCGGCGAAGGAGCGCGGCGCCGGAGCGGCCCCCGCCATCGAGGTTGTCGACTCGGGGCAGGTGAGCCTCGGCCTCGGCCTGCTCGCCCTGTTCGCCGCCCGCATGGCGGCGCGCAACGAGACCGCCGCCGAGATCCGGCGCCGCCTGACCCTGATGGCGCCGCGCATCCATACCCTCTTCCTGGTGGACACCCTCGAATACCTCGCCCGCGGCGGCCGCATCGGCCGGGCGCAGGCGCTGCTCGGCGGCCTGCTCGGGATCAAGCCGATCCTGGGGGTGGTCGAAGGCGAGGTCGCCCCCGTCGACCGCATCCGCGGCGGGCGCGCGGCGCACCCGCGCATGCTGGAGATCCTGAAGAGCCGGGTCGACGCCGGACAGCCGGTGATCGCCGGGGTGAGCCACGGCAACGCCCCCGCCTGGGCGGACCGCCTGGAGAAGCTCGTCCGCGAGGCGTTCCCGGTGAGCGAGCTGATCCAGGCCGAGGTCGGCCCGGTGGTCGGCACCCACGCCGGGCCGGGGGTGGTCTCGGTCTCCCTGTTCCAGCCGGCGGCGGACGAGGCGGCGCTGATCGCGCCGCTGTAAGCGAATGTAAGCGGGAGCGCCACTCCTGCTATCCTTCAGCCCATGAGCGAGCTGGGCTGGAAATACCTGACGCCAGAAGACAAGCGATCGATTCTGCAAGGGATCGAGGACGGCGTCGCCCATGGCGGTCCGTATCACGTCGAGATCCATCCCGCGGACCGCTGCAACGTCGACTGCTTCTTCTGCTCGACCGCCGCGCTGCGCGGCACGGACGAGGTCCCGATGCCGCGCTTCGAGGAGCTGCTCGGGGAGCTGCGGGAGGCCGGCACGCGGTCGGTCCGCCTGTCGGGGGGCGGCGAGCCGCTCTTCCATCGCAAGATCCGCGAGTTCCTGGCGGCGATCCAGGCGAGCGGCCTGCCGATCGAGAACCTCACCACCAACGCCGTCCTGCTGCGCGCGGAGATCGCGGAGCTGCTGGTGGCCACCTGCGACCAGGTCACGGTCAGCCTCAACACGGCCGACGAGGCGACCTACGCCGCGATGATGCAGACCAATCCGCGCAACTTCCAGCGGGTGGTGGACAACGTCAAGGCGCTGATCGCCCTGCGGCGGCAGCGACGGTCGCGGAGCCCCTCCGTGCTCCTCCAGTTCCTCGTCTGGAAGGAGAACTACCGCCAGATCCCCGCGATGTACCGGCTGGCCCGGGAGATCGGGGCCGACCGCATCCTGTTCAACGGCCTTGCCTTCCTGCCGCCGGAAAAGAAGATGACCCCGGCCGAGACCGACGAGATGATGGGCCTCTACGAGGAGATCCTCCGCGTCGACGAGTACCGCACGATCGGCGTCATCAACAGTTTCGAGCAGGATCTCACGGCACGGGTGGCGGAGATCAGCCACCGGCTGGGCATCGAGCGCTCGCGCGTTTCCCTGCCCGGGAGGGCCGCGCGCTTCCTGCTGCGGGACGGCTTCACGGTACGCGAGAAAGTCGGCCATTTCCGCGAGCAAGTCCGGATGCGGCGGGCGGCCGGAGCCAACCAGGGGCTGGACAGCTACTGCCTGATCGGCTGGCACTCGATGGTCATCCGCACCACGGGCGTCGTGGCCCCCTGCTGCATCCTGCAGGGCAAGGAGCTGGGGAACGTCTACCACCAGACGGTGCGCGAGGTCTGGCACGGCGAGGCCTACAACCGCTTCCGCGCCGAGCTCTCCCGCATCCTGCGCGAGGGCCCGGCCTGGAAGCACGACGAGACCGCCGACCGCACGGTCGATTCCCTCTGCGGCATCAAGGACGCCTGCCCGATCGGGACTTTCTATTACAAGCCGGACGTGCCGTTCCTGCGCTCGTTCAACGGCGCGCTGCGCAACCTCACCCCTTGATCGAAAATCATCTCTGATCGATTCCCCCCGACGTTTCGCGCCGCCGATCCGTAGAATGGTCAGGCGCGGTGGAAGCCGGCCCGGGAGGAATCGATCATGAGTCAACTCGGTTGGGATCACCTGACACGCGAGGACAAGGCTGCCATCCTGAAGGGGATCGAGGATGGCGTCGCCTACGGCGGTCCTTATCATGTCGAATTTCACCCCCAGGACCGCTGCAACGTCGATTGCTTCTTCTGTTCCACCGCCTCGCTGCGCGGCAAGGACGAGATCCCGATGCCCCGCTTCGAGGAGATGCTCGGCGAATTGAAAGCGATGGGCACGCGGGCCATCCGCCTGTCGGGCGGCGGCGAGCCGCTCTTCCATCGCAAGATTCACGATTTTCTGCGCGCTATCAAAGCGAGCGGTCTGCCGATCGAGAATCTCACCACCAACGGCGTCCTGCTGCGCTCCGAGGTCGCGGAGCTGCTGGTGGGCACCTGCGAACAGGTCACGTTCAGCCTCAACACGGCGGACGAGACGACCTACGCCGCGATGATGCAGACCAATGAGCGCAATTTCCAGCGCGTCATCGATAACCTCCGCGGCCTGGTCGCCGCCAAGCGCCGGCAGGGCGCGCGGAATCCGCACGTCAAGCTCCAGTTCCTGGTCTGGAAGGAGAATTTCCGCCAGATCCCCGAGATGTACCGGCTTGCCTGCGAGGCCGGCGCCGACTCGATCCTGTTCAACGGCCTCGCCTTCCTGCCGCCCGAGAAACTGATGAGCGAGGCCGAGACCGAGGAGATGATGGGGCTCTACGAGGAGGTGCTGCGGATCGACGAGTACCGGCGGATCGACGTCGTCAACAGCTTCGAGCAGGACATCTCGGAGCGGGTGACGAGGATCGGCGTCAAGCTCGGCGAGGAGCGCAAGGCGATCCCGGCCGCCCGGCGGATCGGGCGGATGGTGGCGCGGAAGGACTTCTCGCTGGGCGAAAAGATCGCGCACGTCCGCAAGCGGCGGGAGCGGGACCGGGTCCTCGCGGCCAACGCGGGGCTCGACACCCACTGCCTGATCGGCTGGCACTCGATGCTCGTCCGCCCGACCGGCCTGGTGGCCCCCTGCTGCCTGATCCAGGGGGCGGAGCTGGGGAACGTCTACCGGCAGTCGATCCGCGAGATCTGGCACGGCGAGCCGTACAACCGCTTCCGCGCCGAGCTGTCGCGGATCATGCGCGCCCGGATGAGCTGGGAGCACGACCCCGAGACCGACAAGACGATCACGCCGCTCTGCGGCCCCAAGGGCAACTGCCCGATCGGCACGTTCTACTACTACCCGGACACCCGCTTCGTCCGCGACTTCGACGCCAAGGTGCGGAGCCTCACCGCTTGAGCCGAGAGGGCGACCGCAGGTCGCCCGGCAGGCCCACATCTTCAGCCCTCCGCGGGCGATCGTTCGTCCCGGATCAGCCACGCCGCGCTGAGCGAGGCGAGCAGCGCGAGCCCGGCCGCGGCGAGCATCACGCCCCGGAAGCCATCCAGGAAGGCCCGGTCGACGGTGGTCCGGGCCTGCGTCCGCGCCGGTTCGCCGAGCCCGGCGGGGATCTCCACGGCCGCCAGCCGCTGCCGCTGCGCCTCGATCGCCGTCCGCGCTTGCGGGGGCAGATCGGCCTGGGCGAGCCGGCGGTCGAGCCCGCGTCCGAACAGGCCCTGCATCAGAATGCCGAACACGGCGATGGCGAGGAGCCCGGCGCAGCGGGAGACGGCGTTGTTGATCCCTGAGGCGATGCCGGCGTGGCGCTCCTCCACCGCTCCCATCACCGTCGTGGTCAGCGGCGCCACGCTGATCGCCATGCCGAATCCCAGGACCAGGATGGCCGGGAAGAACGCCGTCCAGTAGCCGCCCCCCAGGCCCGGAATGGCGAACAGGGCGAACCCGGCGGCGGCGATCGCCGGGCCGATGATCAGCGGCAGCCGGGCGCCGTAGCGGTCCACCAGCCCGCCGGACCAGCGGGAGAGCGTGAACATCAAAAGGACGAACGGCAGCAGGGCCGCTCCCGCCGCCGTCGCCGAGTAGCCGCGCACCTGGATGAGATCGAACGGCAGGAAGAACAGCGCGCCGCCGAGGGCGGCGTAGAGCCAGAGCGTCAGCAGGTTGGCGCCGGCGAAGGTGCGTGAGCGGAAGAGCGAGAGCGGCATCATCGGGGCGGCGATCCGCGACTCCACCGCGAGGAAGCCGAGGAGCGCGGCGCACCCCGCGAGCAGTGCCCCCCAGACCAGCGGGTTCCCCCAGCCCAGTCGCGGCGACTCGATGAGGCCGAAGGTCAGGCCGCTCAGACCCAGGGTGGCGAGGAGCGCGCCGGGAACGTCGATCCTCCCCGCGGCCTGATCGTCCCGGCTCTCCGGCACGAAGCGCAGAGAGATGGCGATCACCGCCGCGGCCAGCGGGAGATTGAGGAAGAACACCCAGCGCCAGGAGGCGTGATCGATCAGCCAGCCGCCCATCAGCGGCCCCACCGCCGCCATGATCGAGCCGTAGCCGGACCAGGTGCCGATCGCCCGTCCGCGGCGCGCCGGATCGAAGGACGCCGAGAGCAGGGCCAGGCTCCCCGGCACCATCAGGGCGGCGGCGATCCCCTGCACGGCCCGCGCGGCGATCAGCGTCCCGACGCCCGGCGCCAGGCCGCACGCCACCGAGGCGGCGGCGAACCCGGCGACGCCGGACAGGAACACCCGCCGCCGCCCGAAGCGGTCGCCCAGCGATCCCCCCACCAGCAGCAGGGCCGACAGGAAGAGAGCGTAGATCTCGACCACCCACTGGACGTCGGCCACCGTGGCGCCGAGGTTCCTCTGCAGAGCCGGCAGCGCCACATTCACCGCCGTGCCGTCGATGAAGGCCATGCTGGAGCCGAGGATGGTCGCCGCCAGCACCCACCGCTCCGCCACCGGCCCGCAGGGAGCCGCGCTCTTTCCGGCCCGCACCACCCCTTCAACGCACGGCTCTCTCAGCATCGCGGTTCTCCCTCGCTCTTTAGGCTACCGACGATTGTAGACTCCCCACGAGGAGGCAGCCATGACCTATCCCCGCCTTCAGCGTTCCTTGATCGTAATCGTTCTCCTGGCCCTCGCCGCCCAGCCCGGCGCGGCGCGCACGGCCAAGCCGCCGCTCCATGCCCGCCACTGGATGGCGATCACCGGCAAGCCCCTGGCGGCCACCGCCGGGGCCATGATGTTCCAGAAGGGGGGGAATGCCGTGGACGCGACGGCCGCCATGCTCGCCGCCGCCTGCACCATGTGGGACACCCTCGGCTGGGGGGGCGAGACCCAGGCCCTGATCTGGAACCCCAAGACCCGCAAGGTGATCGCCATCGACGCGCTGGGCGTCGCTCCCACCGGCGCCACGCCCGACTTCTACCATGGCAAGGGGATGGCCTATCCGCCGGAGTACGGCCCGCTGGCGGCGGTGACGCCCGGCACCCCCGGCGGGCTGCTGGTGATGCTCGCCGAGTATGGCCGCCTCTCCCTCGCCGACGTCCTCGGGCCGGCGATCCAGATGGCCGACGGCTACCCGATCGAGGCGCAGCTCGCGGACACCATCGAGCGGCAGAAGGGGGAGATCAAGAAGTGGCCGGCCTCGCGCGCCCTCTTCCTCACCCACGCGGACGAGGCCCGGGAGGCGCCCCGGGCCGGCGAGATCTTCCGCCAGAAGGATCTCGCCGCCACTCTGCGCAAGCTGGTCGAGGCCGAGCGCCTGGCCCTCGCCGCCGGCAAGAACCGCAAGCAGGCGATCCAGGCCGCCTATGACCGCTTCTACAAGGGGGATATCGCCGAGGAGATCGTCCGCGGCACCCGCGAGCAGGGGGGGCTCTTCACCCGCGAGGATCTGGCCAACTGGCAGGTGAAGACCGAGGAGCCGGTCAAAGTCACCTACAAGGGGATCGACGTCTACAAGCTCACCGCCTGGACCCAGGGGCCGGCCATGCTCCAGGCGCTCAACCTGCTGGAGCCGATGGACCTGCGCGGCATGGGGCTCAACAGCACCCGCTACATCCACACCCTCTACCAGGTGATGAGCCTCGCCTTCGCCGACCGCGACTTCTACTACGGCGACCCCTACTTCCCGCCCGCGGAGCCGCTCCAGCCGCTGCTCTCCAAGGCGTACGCCGACGCCCGGCGGAAGGAGATCGACTGGAAGCGGAACGATCCGGCGGTGAAGCCCGGCGATCCCTACGCGTTCGAGGGGAAGCAGAACCCTTATCTCGACCTCCTGAAGGCTTGGGGGGTGCCGGCGGACAAAAAGAAGTGGACGCAGCCGCAGAATTCAAAACTGACCTTTGACGAGTCCTTCCGCGCCGGCACCACCTCGGTGATCGCCGCCGACGAGGAGGGTTGGCTGGTCTCGGTGACGCCGAGCGGCGGCTGGACCCCCGCCTTCATCGCCGGCCGCTCCGGCATCGGCCTCTCGCAGCGCATGCAGAGCTTCGTGCTCGACCCGGCCGAGGGGCCGTTCAACGTGCTGGCGCCCGGCAAGCGGCCGCGGGTGACCCTCACCCCCAGCCTGGCGGTGAAGGACGGCAAGCCTTGGCTGGCCTTCGCGGTACAGGGGGGGGACACCCAGGACCAGAACCTCCTGCAGTTCTTCCTCGACGTCGCGGAGTTCGGGATGACCGTGCAGGAGGCGGCGGAGGGGCCGAACATCACCAGCTATCAGATGCATAGCTCCTTCGGCGACCACGCCTCCGAGCCCGGACGGCTGACCGTGCAGGCCAGCACCCCGCCGTGGGTGCGGCAGGAGCTGCAGCGGATGGGCTACAAGGTGGAGGTCGAGGAGCGCAACTCCGGCCCGATCAACGCCATCCTGCTCGACGCGGAGCACGGCACGATCTGGGGCGGGTCGAGCGATTACGGAGAGGACTATGGAATTGGCTGGTGAGCTGATCCTCCCCGATCTCCCCGACCTCCTGGCCGCCCGCCGCGCGCTGGCCGGGGTGGTATTGCGGACGCCGGTGCTGCGCTCGGACGTCCTGGACGAGCTGGCCGGAGCGCGGCTCTTCTTCAAGGCCGAGGGGTTGCAGATCACCGGCTCCTTCAAGGTGCGCGGGGCCTACAACCGGATCCGGTCCTTCTCGCCGGAGGAGATGGCGCGCGGCCTGATCACGGTGAGCGCGGGCAATGCCGCTCTCGGCGCCGCCTGGGCGGCCCGCGCCGCGGGAGCCAGACTGGTGGTGGTGATGCCGGAGAACGCGGTCCCCGAAAAGCTGGCGGCGGTGGCGGCGATGGGTGGGCAGATCGAGAAAGAGGGGATCACCAACGCCACCCAGGCTTTCGAGCGGCTGGCGCGGCTGCGGGAGGAGCACGGCTACACGCTCGTTCATCCCTTCGACGATCCGCTGGTCATCGCCGGCGCCGGCACCGCCACCTGGGAGTTGTTGGAAGACGCGCCCGATCTCGACGCCCTGGCGATCCCCGCCTCCGGCGGCGGCCCTCTCTCCGGCGCCCTGCTGGCGGCCCGCGGGCTGGCTCCGGCCGCGAAGGTCTACGGCATCCAGCCCGCCGGGGCGGACGGCATCGTGCGCTCGCTGGCGGCCGGCGCGCCCACTCCCCCGGAGAAGGTGCAGACCGTGGCGGACGGCCTCACCGCCCCGAAGCCGGGGGCCTACAACTTCGAGATGATCCGCCGCTGGGCCACGGATGTCTTCACCGTCCCCGACGCGGCGATCCTGGCCGCCATGGGGCTGATCCTCCGGCACCTGAGGGTGATCGTGGAGCCGGCCGGCGCCACCGCCCTGGCCGGGGTGCTGGCCGACGAGCGTTTCCGCGGCCGGCGGGTCGGCATCCTGCTGACCGGCAGCAACACGGGGGTGGAGCGGGTGCGCGAGGCGCTGAGGGCAGCCGATCAGCGGTAGCCCGCGGCCTGCAGCTCGAACAGCTCGGCGTAGCGCCCGCCCCGCGCCAGCAGCTCCTCGTGGGTGCCCATCGACTCGACCTTGCCGTCGGCGAGGACCAGGATGCGGTCCGCCATGCGCACGCTGGAGAAGCGGTGCGAGATCAGCACGGCGGTCTTCCCCTCGCTCAGCTCCTTGAAGCGCTGGAAGACCTCGAACTCCGAGCGGGCGTCGAGCGCCGCGGTCGGCTCGTCGAGGATCAACACCTGGGCCTCCCGCATGTAGGCGCGGGCGATGGCCACCTTTTGCCACTCGCCTCCCGAGAGGTCGACGCCGGTGCGGAAGCGCTTGCCGATGATCTGGTCGTAGCCCGCCGGCAGCTTCTCGATCACCTCGTCGGCCAGGCTGCGCTCGGCGGCGGTGACGATGCGCGCGCGGTCGTCGCGGGCCTCGATGAGGCCGACGGCGATGTTCTCGGCTGCGGTGAGGTGATAGCGCACGAAGTCCTGGAAGATGACGCCGATGTTGGCGCGTAGCGCGCCGAGGTCGTACTCGCGCAGGTCGTGACCGTCGAGCAGGATGCGCCCCTCGTCCGGGTCGTAGAGCCGCGCCAGCAGCTTGACCAGGGTGGTCTTGCCGGCGCCGTTCTCGCCGACCAGGGCCAGCACCTCGCCGCCCCGCAGATCGAAGCTCAGGTGGCGCACCGCCCAGCGCTCGGCGCCGGGATAGCGGAAGCCGACGTCCTCGAACGCGAAGCCGTCGCGGATCGGCACGGGGAAGGGGCGGGGATTCTCCGGCGAGACGATCTCCGGCTCGATCTCGAAGAAGGAGAACAGGTCGTCGAGGTAGAGCGCCTGCCCGGCCACCTGCGAGAAGCCGATCAGCAGCCCCTCCAGCAGGGAGCGCAGGCGGAGGAACGAGCCCGCCAGGAAGGTGAGGTCGCCGATGCTGAAGCGGCCGCTCAGCGTGCTCCAGGCGATGTAGGCGTAGGCCACGTAATACCCCACCGTGCCGATGGCGGTCAGCGCGCCCCCCCAGCCGGCGCGGCGGATCGCCAGCCGGCGGTTGCCCTGATAGAGGGCGTTGGCGAGCTGGCGGTAGCGCTCGATCAGGAAAGCGTTGAGGCCGAAGATTTTCACTTCCTTGGCGGTCTCGACGCTGGCGCCGGTCTGGCGCACGTAGTCGATCTCGCGCCGCTCCGGCGTCCGCATGAAGTCCAGCGAGTAGCTCTGGGAGTTGAAGTGCGCCTCGCCGAGGAAGGCCGGGACCAGCGCCAGGATCAGCAGCGCGATCAGCCAGGGGGCGTAGACCACCAGCCCGGCGGCGAAGCTGACGATGGTCACGATGTCCTGCGCCTGGCCGAAGAGCTGGTTCATCAGCGTCATCCGGCCGGTGGTCTGCCGGCGGGCGCGCTCGAGCCGGTCCTGGAGCTCGCTGTCCTCGAAGTCCTCGAGGTCGAGCGTGGCCGCATGCTCCATCAGGCGCACGCTGGTGGCGTTGGTGAACTGCTCCGAAAGGAGGGAGTCGAGCAGCGAGACCAGGCGGCCCAGCCCGTCGGAGAGCACCGCCAGGATGAGCTCGGCCGCCAGCAGCCAGCCGAGATGCCCCAGCAGGCCGCTGGCCAGCCAGTCCCGCAAGTGCGGGGGCACCCCGGGCGTCCCGGCCAGCCGGATCACCTCGTCGATGATCAGCTTGCCGACGTAGAGAGTGGCCACCGGCAGCAGCGCCCGCACCAGGCGCAGCGTCAGATCGGACCCGGTCAGGCTGGGGCTGGTCCGCCAGATCAGCTTCAGGAAGGGGGGCAGGTTGCGCAGCGCCCCGAACCGCTCGCGCAGCGACCGCGGCGCCGGGGCTGGCGCTGGAAATGAGGGTGGGGTGCGGCCGTTCGTGCTGTTCTCTCGTGCCATCCGGTTCTCTCCGACTTCCCCGCGCAAGGGTTGCACAGATCGCTCCAGGGGAGCCGTCCCCCTCCGTGGGGGAGGGGCGGTTCTCACTGGGCAATCGCCGCCCAGTGAGAACGAACGGTTCCTCCTCAGTGGGCAGCCGCTGCCCAATGAGAATGGCGCCGCTCCCTCGATGGGGCGATGGCCGCCACCGTAGGGAATTTGGAAGGATTCGCGCGGGGCTGACCCGATTGGCGCGCCAAAGGCGCTTCGCTTCCTGGAGGCGGGTACTACATCCATTTCCCGCCTAACAGAGGAGAGCTCTATGGTTCGACTGCGGTCCGTTCTCGTGTCTATCTGTGTCTTTGCTCTGCTTTCCGTTGCCGCGTCGGCGTCACCACCGCCGACTTCTTCAAAAACTCCACGAAAGCTCGCCGCGCCTCACCTGGCCGGCAAGATCGCCCTGCCCCCCCCCGGCCCTGGCCCTGGCGGTCCCCCGGTGATCACTCTCGAGCCGGAAAGCTGGGTCGTTATCGACGCCCCCGGCGACGGCGGGGTGTCCACGGAGGGCACCTCTCCGCCTCCCTCTACCGGCCATGTCTACATCCTCCGTGGCGAGGCCGGCATCTCCGAGTCGCCGCTCCCGCAGACCATCAAGGATGATCTCGTCCCGACCCCCCCGGACGGCGATATCTCTATTTCCAGTGAGGATGGAGGGGAGTACGCCTACATCGTGAGTCAGGAGATCGCCGACGGGATCGAGGCGTCGGAGCTGGCCGGCGCGCTGACTCCGGAGATCGAAGCGATCGCCGAGCCGCTCGACGAGGAGACCTCCTACTCCGCCTCGACCACCAACAAGTCGATCTTCGGCGGCAGTTGCGCCACCCATGACAAGAACTACAGCAAGGTCATCAACCTGCACAGCTACAACTACGACAAGACCTTCCAGCTCGGCGACGGCTTCACGGGCTCCTTCTCCGCCAACGCCCAACTGGAGGGCTCGGTGACCGCCCAGCTCAACTTCGGCCTCAAGCGCAAGAAGGTGTTCGGCAAGTGCGTGCCGTACGGCGTGAAGTTCCAGAACGTCCACGCCTTCGGCAACGCGACGTCCACCGCGGGCATCACGCTCACGGGAGGGCTCGCGTACCAGAACACCTTCGGACCGTGGGACATCTCCAAGGCGCACCTGTTCAGCTTCACCTACTGGGCCGGCCCCATCCCGATCACCATCGGCTTCAACCTGCCGATCACCGCCGGCCTCGACCTGGGCGCCAGCGTCACCGGCACGATCAATTACAACGGAAACTACGTCGCCAGCGGCACCTTCGACTATGTCTGCACGCTCGATGACTGCTCAGGCAGCGCCAACTTCGAAAACACCTCGCCCACCGGCAGCACCCAGTCGATCACCGGTTCGGTGTCCGGCCATATCAAGCCGGTGCCCCACGTGGATGTCGCCATCCGCGCCTACCTCTACGACGACGCGCTCCTTTATGCGCAGGTCGGGGTGCGGCCGTACCTCCTGGGAGACCTGTGGGGTTATACCGGCAACACCTGCGGTGACGCGGACGGCAACGGCAACAATGAGTCCGTCCATGCGCTCACCTTCGATCTGGATCGCCGCATCGACATCACGGCCGAGGCGAAGATCATCGGCCGCGATCCATGGCAGCGGACGCTGAGGACCGGATCGGTCGTGCACATGGGTTTCTGGGACCTGATCAATTCGGATGCGATGCAGCCCCTGCTCCAGGGTCCGGCGAACCTCAATGTGGGGACCGCCGGCAATTACAACGTGAAGATCCGCCCGTGCTGGCCCTACACCGACAAGGTCACCTACCAGCTCAACTGGGGTGACGGCAGCGCGGCGCAGCCGTTGGAGGGCGTTCCCGGCACGGACGTACCGGCCAGCCATACCTGGACCGCGGCGGGCAGCCCGGCGGTCACCGCCACCTCGGTGCAGGACCTGCACGGCCGGACGCTGAATCAGAGCACCTCGCTCACCGTCCAGGTCACGGTGCCGGTGCCGCTGACCATCACGTCCACCCCGAGCCCGGCGTCGTCAACCTATGGCAACGCCATCACCTGGACCGTCACCCCGGCCGGTGGCGACCCGGCGACCCGTCAGTACGCGCTGGTCCGCCAGCTCGCCGGGACGACCACCTGGCTTCCCGCCACTCTGGCATGGCAGACGAGCAACGTCCTGAGCTGGACCCCGCTCGCCGGCGACGTCGGCACCTGGCAGTTCTTCATCCTGGTCAAGGACGGCAACACGCCGGCCGATCCCGGCTACGCGGCTTCCGCCAACCCGGGCCAGACCCTGGTCGTGGCCCCTCTCGCCGTCACGGCCACCACCAGCCCAGCCTCGGTGACCTACGGCAACGCGCTCACCTGGACCGCCACCGCGACAGGTGGAACCCCGGGGACCATCCAGTACACGCTGGCCCGCCAACTCGTCGGGACGAGCACCTGGATTCCCACCCCCCTGGTATGGCAGGCGGGCAATGTCCTGAGCTGGACCCCGACCTCCGCGGACGTCGGTACCTGGCAGATGGCCGTCGCGGTCAGGGACGTCAACACGGCGCCCAATGCCAACGGTTACGGCTACTCCGCCTATACCTTCCCGAACACCGTCCAGGTAGTCGCTCCCCTGGGCCTCACGATCACCTCGAGCCCGTCTTCCTCGGTCTACGGCAACGCCATCACCTGGACGGCGACCGCCAGCGGCGGCGTCCCGGCTACCACGAAGTTCGCGCTCTTCCGCCGCCGCGCCGGCGCCACCGCCTGGATTCCCGATGTCACGACCCCCGCCTGGCAGGCCAGCAACGTCCTGAGCTGGACCCCGACCTCGGCCGATACCGGCACTCCCTGGGAGATCTTCATCTGGGTCAAGGACGGCAACACGCCGGCCAATGCCAACGGCTACGGCTACGCCGCCTACGCCAACGCGGGAAACGTCCAGGTTGTGACCGCGCCCATCACCCTCACCGTCACTCCGAGCCCGGCGTCGTCGATCTACGGGAATGCCATCACCTGGACGGCCAGCACCACCGGCGGCACCCCGGCAACCACCAAATTCGCGTTCTTCCGCCGCCGCGCCGGGACCACGCCCTGGACTCCTGACGCGACCACGCCGGCCTGGCAGACCAGCAACGTGATGAGCTGGACCCCGTCCTCGGCCGACGTCGGCACCTGGGAAATCTTCATCTGGGCCAAGGACGGCGACACGGCGGCCAACGCCAACGGCTACGGCGCCTACGTCAACGCGGGAAACGTCCAGGTCACGGCCCCACCCGTGCTGACCCTGACGGTCACCGGCAGCCCGGCGGCGTCGGTCTACGGAAACGCCATCACCTGGACGGCGACCGCCGGCGGCGGCAACAACCCGTCGACCACCAAGTACGCGTTCTTCCGCCGCCGCGCCGGGACCACCCCCTGGACCCCGGACGCCACCGCGCCGGCCTGGCAGACCAGCAACACCTACAGTTGGACCCCGGCCCCGGCCGATGTCGGCACCTGGGATACCTACGTCTGGGTCAAGGACGGCAACACCCCGGCCAGCATGAACACCTACGGCTACTCCGCCGGCTACAACTCGGGCGCGGTCCGGGTCGTAGCGCCCATCAGCCTCGCATGCCCGCCGAATCCAGGGCCGACGAACTACGGCACCCCCATCACCTGGACGGTCAACCCCAGCGGCGGAGACTCGGCAACCCTCCAGTACGCATTGTTCCGCCGCCGCTCCGGAGCCACGGTCTGGATTCCTGACGTAACCGCGCCGGCGTGGCAGTCCGGCAACGTCTTCACCTGGACTCCGGCCTCGTCGGACGTCGGCACCTGGGAGTTCACGATCTGGACCAAGGACGGCACCACGCCGGCCAACTACAACGGCTACGGCTACTACTCCTCATGCCCGAGCGCCGTTCAGGTCCTGACTCCCCTCGGCCTCACGAGTAACCGGAGCCCGGCGTCGTCGGACTACGGCACGACCCTCACCTGGACGGCCACCGCGACCGGTGGAACCCCGTCGACCACCAAGTACGCGTTCTTCCGCCGCCCCGCCGGAGCCACGGCCTGGATGCCTGACGCCACCGCTCCCGTGTGGCAGACCAGCAACGTCTTCAGTTGGACCCCCAATTCGTCGAACGTCGGCTCCTGGGAGATCGTGCTCTGGGTCAAGGACGGCAACACGCCGGCCAACGCCAATGGCTACGGTTACGGGGCCTACTACAACGCGGGACCGGTCCAGGTCACGGCGCCGCCCCTCGGCCTCACGGTCACCCCGAGCCCGGCGACATCGCCCTACGGCAACACCATCACCTGGACGGCTACCGCCAGCGGCGGCGTCCCGGCAACCACTAAATTCGCGTTCTTCCGCCGCCGCTCCGGGGCTACCGCCTGGATCCCGGACGTGAGCGCTCCGGCCTGGCAGACCAGCAACGTCATGACCTGGACCCCGACCTCGGCCGACGCCGGCGCCTGGGAAATCTTCATCTGGGTCAAGGACGGCAACACGGCGGCCAACGCCAATGGCTACGGCTACGCCGCCTACACCAACGCGGGGGGGGTCCAGGTCACCGTGGCCCAGGCGTATCCCGCCAAGGGGTGGGTCGACGGCTACAACTCGCAGCACATTTGGGGCTGGGCCTGCGATCAGGACTATCCGACCCAGAGCAACCGGGTGGACGTCTATAACACCAACGGCCAGGGCCTCGGCAGCGCCGGCGCCTCCGGCGGCTCCAGCTCCGCCATCAACAGCACCTGCGGCGGCGGCACGGCCCATTACTTCGACTACTACCCGAGCGGCGGAATTGCCTCCGGCACGCATTTCAACGTCTGGTCGATCGACCTGCCCTACGCCACCGCCGGCAACGACAACAGGAAGCTCGGCGGAAACGGCGCCATCGGCGACGGCACCGAATTCGTCATCCCCTAACTTCTCCTAGACGAGCTGCCCGGGCGTTCGCGCCCGGGCAGCCTCACCCCTGAATCTTCATGCCTCCAGGGCCTGCTCCAGATCCGCGATCAGGTCGTCCGCGTCCTCAATCCCTACCGAAAGCCTGATCAGATCCGGCGGCGGACCCAGCCTCCCCCGCAGCTCGTGCGGGATGCTGGCGTGGGACATCCGGCAGGGCAGGCTGATCGAGGAGCCCACCGAGCCGAAGCTCACCGCGATCGCGAACAGCCGCGCGGCTTCCACGATTCTCTCTGAGCGCTCCGGGTCTCCCGTGGTGAAGCTCACGACGGATCCCGGACCGCTCGCCTGACGCTCGTGGATCTCGCGCATCGCCGGCGCCGCCAGAGCGGGGAAGAAAACCTTTTCAATCCGTGGATGAGCGGCGAGGAAATCCGCGATCCGCGCCGCCGTCGCGCCCTGGCGCTCGACGCGCAGCGCCAGCGTCTTCATCCCCCGCAGCAGCAGCCAGCTATCGAAGGGCGCCAGCCCCGTCCCCTCGGCGTTGAGGTGGAAGGCGAGCCGCTCGTGGAGAGCGGGATCGCCGGTCACCACCGCCCCGGCGCTGACGTCGCCGTGGCCGCAGAGGAATTTGGTGGCCGAATGGATCACCAGGTCGGCCCCCAGCGCCAGCGGACGCTGGAGACAGGGGGAGAGGAGCGAGTTATCCACCGCCAGCAGCGCGCCGCCGCGATGGGCGATCTCCGCCAGCCGCTCCAGGTCGGCGATCCGCAGCAGCGGATTGGTCGGCGTCTCCACCAGCAGCAGGCGGGTGGCCGGGGAGAGCGCCGCCGCGACCGCCTCCGGGTCGGTGGTGTCGACGTGACGGACGCGCACTCCCAATCCCGGCGCCACCCGGGAGAGGAGGCGGACCGTGCCGCCGTAGAGGTCGTCGCCGGCGAGGATCTCCTCCCCCATCTTCACCAGGCGGGTGACGGCGACGAGCGCCGCCATGCCGCTGGCGAAGGCGCAGCCGAAGCGGCCACCCTCCAGCGCCGCGAGATGCTCCTCGGCCAGCGCGCGGGTCGGGTTGGCCGTCCGCGAGTAGTCATATTCGCCAAACTCAGCGGCGCCCGGCTGGCGGAAGGTCGCCGTCTGATAGATCGGCGGCGCCGTGGCACCGTAAGGATCGTTCCCGGGCGGCAGATGAACGCAGCGGGTGGCGAGCCTCATGCCGCACCTTCTTTCCGCCACTCGACATCCTCTGCCAGATCGTACAGATCGGCCATCACCGCCTCGGTCGTGGGCCAGCGGCCGGCGCCGCGTGCGGCGATCCTGATCTGGCCGCCGCCTTCGAGCTGGACAACGAGAGCGTTTTCCGCGCCCGCCGCCCACGCGCAGGGGTGGTCCGGCGACAGGTCCAGAGGCTGAACGCTGGCCCGCAGCCCATCCTCCCGGCGCTCGCAGGCGGCGACCAGCCGCAGGCGCCTCCCCCGCCGGACCGCCTCGGCCGCGGCGCGCTCGTCGAGATCCGCGATCCCCCGCCGCGGAATGTTCTCCCAAGGCAGTGAAACGCCGAAGGCTTCCCGGACGAGAAGAGAGAGCTTCTGTGCCGCGTCCGAGCCGTCGAGGTCGAGGGTGGGATCGGCCTCGGCATAGCCGGCCTCGCGGGCCAGCGCCACCGCCTCGGCGAAGGAGGCGCCGGCAGCGCAGCGGTCGAGGACGAAGTTGCAGGTGCCGTTCAGAACCCCGGTGATGGACTGGACGCGGCCGGCAGCCGCCGCCCGGCGCACCGCCTCCAGCGCCGGCAGCGCGCCGCCCACACTGGCGCTGAAGCGCAAGGAGACGCCGCGCCGCCGCGCCCGCTCCGAAAGGTTTTCCACCTCGCCGGCGAGCAGAGCCTTGTTCGCCGTCACCACGTGGCGCCCGCTGTCCAGCGCCAGGGTGATCCATTCATGAGCGGGCTCGCGCCCCCCGAGCAGCTCCACTACCACGTCGGCGTCTCGCGCCAGCAGCGCGGCGGGGTCATCCGTCAACAGACGGCGCGGCACGGCGGGCTCGCGGACACGGCCAAGGTCTCGCACCGCGACCCCGATCACCCGGAAAAGTGCGGGGAGGGCGAGGAGCCGGGCCAGCACGCCGCCGCCCACGGTGCCGCAGCCGAGCAGGGCCACGCGCAGGGGCGGACCGGCAACCCGCGGTGGCACGCGGTCTGGACAGGCGACTCCCAGCTTTCTTGCGAGAAAACGGGCGGTGAGATTCGAGTCCATTCGAGTCACGTGGCCGGCGGAGTCCCGTCCGGCACTGGCGGGGACCACCACGATGGCGCGGTCCAGCTCATGATCGAGATAAGGGATGTCGACGGCGGCGGGCTCGGCGTCGAGCCGGTCGTCGCCTCGAGTGACGAGGCCGATCTGGGTGGGATCGAGCAGCGTGGCGGGAAGGCCCGAGCGGTCGAGCGCGAGAGTCAGGAGAGCGGCCGCGGCCATCTCAACCGTACCAAGCAGGGCGGCCAGCCCCTCCCGTTGAGGTGGCAGGCCCAGTTGCTGCGCCCGTTTGAGCAGGTCGTCGCTGGTACAACCCAGGGCGGAGACCACCGCCAGGACGCGGCGGCCGGCCCGCCACTCGCGATAGATCTCGTGAACGGCGAGCGGCAGGTCGGCGTCGGAGCGCAGCACGGAGCTGCCGAATTTCAGCACGGATGTCTGTTTCATGAATTCCTCTCTTTTCTGGCAAAAGCGCTCACGCCTCCAGGGCGCGGCGCAGGTCGGCGATGATGTCGTCGGGGTTCTCGAGCCCGACGGAGATCCGGATCAGGCCGTCGGTAATGCCGGTCGCGAGCCGCTGCTCCACGGGCACGGCGGCATGGGTCATCGAGGCGGGGTGGGTGACGAGGGTCTCGGCGGCTCCCAGGTTCTCGGCCAGGGCGCAGAGGCGGACGCCGTTCATCACGCGGACGCCGGCCGCCGCCCCGCCCTCGACCTCGAAGGCCATCAGCGCGCCGCCGCTCCCCTGCTGCCGCCGGGCGAGCTCGTATTGCGGGAAGGATTCCAGCCCGGGATAGAGGATCCTGGTCACCCGCGGATGACTTTCGAGAAAGCGGGCCACGCGCAGGGCGTTGGCCGAGTGGCGCTCCATGCGCAGCGGCAGCGTCTTCACCCCCTGCAAGGTCAGCCAGGCGTTGAACGGCGACTGGATGGCCCCGATGGCGTTGCGCAGGAAGGTCATCTTCTCGTGCAGCCCGGCGTCGCGGGTGATCAGCGCGCCGCCCAGGGTGGCGTTGTGCCCCTCGATGAACTTGGTCGTCGAATGGAGCACGATGTCCGCGCCGAGATCGAGCGGCCGCTGCAGCACCGGCGTCAGCAGCGTGTTGTCCACCACCACGACGGCCCCGGCGTTGTGGGCGAGCTGTGCGACGACCTCGAGGTCGGTGAGCTTGAGGGTGGGATTGGCGGGCGTCTCGACGAAGACCAGGCGCGCCGGACGGCGGAGGGCCTCTTCCCAGGCGGCCGGATCCGCCGCGTCCACGAACTCGGACTCGACGCCGAACTTGGAGAGGATCTTCTGGAAGAGGCGCACGGTGCCGCCGTAGACCACGTCGGAGAGCACGGCGCGGTCGCCGGCCTGCAGCAGGGCGAGGGCCAGCGCGGTCGTGGCCCCAAGGCCGGTGCCGTAACAGCTCGCGTGCCCGGCCCCCTCCAGCGCCGCCAGCCGCCGCTCCAGGGCGCTGACGGTGGGGTTCGCCGTCCGGCTGTAGGTGAAGCCCTTGTCGCTCCCCACCGCCTCCAGCACATAGGTGGTCGACTGATAGATCGGCGTCAGCAGCGCGCCCGTGGCGGGATCGGGCCAGGCGCCCGCATGGAGAGCCAGCGTATCGAGGGATGGATCGGTTTCGACATCGAAAGAAATCGTCATGAGAGTCTCCTGAAAAAGTGAATAAAAACAAAAAACCACCGCCGGAGAAGCCGGGCGGTGGTCTTTCGCTTGGTGAAAGCTGTGGGGCGGGTTATCTACAGGTCAAAGACAGGATGACGCACCCCGCGTCCGCGAAAAGGCCAGCGCCCGGCGAGCGCATGCTCATGGGCATTCGCGCGCTGATTCGCATGCTACAGAGGCCGGCGGTCGCGAAACGGAGTTCCATCACGCCATCAATGTATGAGGGGGTGGCGTCCGGTGTCAAGAGCGAACCCGCGGCCTGTTTCTTGCATTCTGTGCACGCCGTAGCACTGAATTTCAGGAGCCCCCAAGGGCTGGAGAACACATTCCTTTCCTATACGTCGAGCGGAGCCGTTCGCATCGTGCAGACGGGTCGGAGCTTTGCTCAGGCTGGATCGGTCTGAGCTGGTGACGATCCTTACTCGTAAAGGAGGAAGTTGATGGCGCGTCTGAAGAAAAGATTGTCGACCAAGTTTTCCATCGGTGTATTTCTGACATTGCTCGTGGCCGTTCCGCTGGTCCTGGCCGCCGTGGACGCCCCGACCGGATTCAACAATGTGACCAACGGCTTCGAGACTCAGACCGATTTCGATCTCGACCGCGCGCAGTTCGACGCGGTCGAGCAGATCGTGGATGGCCTGGGACCGGTCTACAACGCCCAGGCCTGCCGGGAGTGCCATCAGAATCCCGTCTCGGGATCGAGCACGCAGGTCAACGAGTTGCGGGCGGGACTGACCGCCGCCGGTGTCTTCTCCGACCACGCCGGCGGCTCGCTGATCAACGACCGCGCCATCGATCCCGCCATCCAGGAGCACGTCTTCGACAGCGACAACACGCGTACCTTCCGCACCTCGCTCAACCTCGCGGGAGACGGTTTCGTGGAGGCGATCAACGACATCGAGTTCAAGAACGTCGAGCTCGCCCAGCCGCTCGGGATGCGGGGAAGCCGCATCATGGTCCCGGTTCTGGAAACGGGCGTGGGCGGTGGCAGGCTCGTCATGCGCGTCGGCCGCTTCGGCTGGAAGAACCAGCACGCCAGCCTGCTCTCCTTCGCGGCGGACGCCTACCTCAACGAGATGGGGATCACCAGCCCGATCTTCCCGAGCGAGAACACCTCGAACGGCAATTCCGTGGCGGCGTTCGACACGGTGTCCGATCCCGAGGACGCGGCGACCGGCCCGCACCCGTTCGGCCCGGACGTCGAGGCCTTCGCCCGCTTCATGCGCTCCACCGAGGCGCCGCCGCGCGGCGACATGACGGACCCCGGCGTCACCGACGGGGAGACCGTCTTCAAGACCATCGGCTGCGTGACCTGCCACATCTCCACGTACACCACCGCGGCGCCCGGGACCTCCCTGAACGGCGGCTTCTTCGTCGTCGACGCGTCGCTGGGCAGCAAGGCCATTCACCCCTACGGCGACTTCCTGCTGCACGACGTCAACACGGGGGACGGCATCGTTCAGGGAGATGCCACGGGCGCCCAGATCCGCACAGCGCCGCTCTGGGGCCTGCGCACCCGCACGCGCCTGATGCATGACGGCCAGTCCCTGACCATCCGCGACGCCATCGTGCGCCACGGCAATCAGGCCGCGTCGACGGTCACCAGCTTCAACGCCCTCAACGCGACCGACACGACCAACCTCTTCAAATTCCTGAACTCGCTGTAGATCCTTTTTTCAAGACCGGCCGGATTGAGATGTCCGGCCGGTTTTCGCAGGCTCGGTTTGGGCCATTCCACGCACCGATTTTATTAAAGGGAAATCTGTACCTTCCCTTTCAAGACACCAGAGCCTTTCGCATCCTGGCAGGAGCATCCATGCGCCGATGATCGGCGCTTGAAAGGAGGACGGTAGATGTCGAGCTCAAGGAGTAGGAAGCTGTCGAAGCGGTCCCTGGTTGCCGGAGGCGTTTTGACTCTGCTCGTGGGCGTTCCTCTGGTGTACGCCGCCGTGGACGCCCCCACTGGCTTCGACAATGGGACCAACGGTTTTGAAAGTCAGACGAATTTCGATCTGGACCGCGCGCAGTTCGAGGCGCGGGAAGAGATTCCGGACGGGCTGGGCCCGGTTTACAACGCGCAGGCCTGCACGGAGTGCCACCAGAACCCGGTCTCCGGATCGAGCACCCAGGTCAACGAGTTGCGGGCGGGCCAGAACAACCACGGCCTCTTTGCCGATCATCCCGGCGGCTCGCTGATCAACGACCGCGCCATCGATCCCTCCATCCAGGAGCACGTCTTCGACTCCGACAACGCGCGTGCCTTCCGCACCTCACTCAATATCCTCGGCGACGGCTTCGTCGAGGCGCTCCCCGACAGCGAATTCCTCCGCGTCCAGACCGCCCAGCCGACCGGGGTGAAGGGGAGGATCGTCAGTGTGAATGTCCTTGAGGCCTCGACCGGTCCGTTCAGCCAGCGGAACCCGCGGATCGCCCGCTTCGGCTGGAAGAACCAGCACTCCAGCCTGCTTTCCTTCTCGGCGGACGCCTACTTGAACGAGATGGGGATCACCAGCCCGATCTTCCCGAATGAGAACACCTCCAACGGCAACTCCGTCGCGGCGTTCGACACGGTGGCCGACCCCGAGGACGCGGCGACCGGCGCGAACCCGTTCGGGCCGGACGTCGAGGCCTTCACCCGCTTCATGCGATCGACCAAAGCGCCCTCGCGCGGCCCTCTCCCGAGCGACGACATCGGCGAGAAGGTTTTTACCGACATCGGTTGCGAGACCTGCCACACCAACTCGCTGACCACCGCGCCGACGGGGACCTCGTTCAATGGCGGCTTCTTCGTCGTCCCCGCAGCGCTGGGCGACAAGATCATCCACCCGTACGGCGACTTCATGCTGCACGAGATCGGCACAGGGGACGGCATCTCCCAGGGTAAAGCGAACACCGAGGAGATTCGGACGGCGCCGCTCTGGGGCCTGCGCACCCGCACCCGTCTGATGCACGACGGCCAGTCCCTCACCATCCGCGACGCCATCCTGCGCCACGGCGGCCAGGCCACGGCGAGCGTCACCAACTTCAATGCCCTGAGCGCAACCGACTCGGCCAAGCTCTTCGAGTTCCTGAACTCGCTGTAGGGATCAAAATGCGCGACCCGCCCGGGCATTGACACCCGGGCGGCCTCACTCTTACGACTCCGGCGCCGACGGCGCCGTGCCGCGGTCGACCTCGGGGGGCAGCGAGACGTCCCCCTGGGAGGCGTTGAGGTCGGTCCGCAGCCCCTCGAGCTGCCGCAGATGCTCCTTCTGGGCGTTGACGACCCGCAGGAAGACGTTGGCGGTCTCCTGATCCACGTCCTGGATCATCTTGGTATAGAGGATATCGTTCTCGTAGCGCTCCTCCGAGATGGCGGTGCCGATGTCGGCGTCGGCGCCGCGCACCTGTCCGGCGGCATCGAGCAGCTCGATGGCGAGGACGTCCTTGGCGGCGGCGAGCTGCTGCCAGCGGCGGGCGACGTTGGGCATGCCGTCCCGCTGGGCTCGGGTGGCGTTGGCGCGGTAGCGCGCGGCGCTCGCGGCCTCGGCGGCAAAGGCGGTCTTCAGGTGCTCCTGGAAACGCGGGATCCTCGACACGGTTCTCTCCTCTCCTCCGGTTCGCGCTAAGATGCCCTGGCGCTCGTCGGGTACGCCTGCCCGCCAGGGGAAAGCGGGCCAATTCTATGGGAGTTGGAGTAGTTGTCCAACCTCGGCGCTTCCCGGCGGCCTCCGGACCCGGGAAACTTTGCCCTCACCACCCCGTAGTGCCTTTCGGGGCGCCCCTTGGCGACCCCTGGCCGATCCCAAGTGAAAGAACGCCTCCGCCGCTTCCTGACCCTCCTCGTGACCCTCGCGGTCCTGGGTTTCGTCGCGCTGGCGGGCATCCCCTACCTGAGCGTCCTCACCCGCGTCCTGCTCGCCGGAGGCGGGGTGGCGCTCCTGATCTGGGGGCTCTGGCGGGCCTACCGCGCCTTCCTCTGGAAGGTCGGACGCCGGCTCGCCTTCTCCTACTTCCTGCTCGGCGTGCTGCCGATCCCCCTGCTCCTCCTGCTGCTGGCGGTGCTCGCCTACCTGCTCTCCGGCTTCTTCCTCGGGCATCTCTACCGCGACGCGGTGCAGTCGATGCAGGGGGATCTCGTCGCGGCGGCCCAGGGACGACTCGGCGCCTTCGCCACGGACGGGCCGCCCCGCCGCGCCGAAGGGGGGGACGTCGTCTTCGGCTACTACCGGGGGGGCAAGAAGCTCGCCGGCGATCCGCGCCTGCCCGCCGTCTGGCCGGCTTGGCTGGAGCTGCCGGCCCCGCTGCTTCTCCCAGGAAACTACCGGCAAGGGGACCGCCTGCGGACAGCCCCGCGCTTCGTCTCGGTGCCCGGCGGCCGTCCCACCATGGCGGCGGCGGCCTCGCGCAACGGCAGCGGCGTGGTGGCTCTCTACGCCGGCGACTTCGACGGCGAGCTCAGCCGGCGCGCCGACGTCTGGACTGAGATGTTCCGCTCGGACGATCCCGACCTCGCCTCCATCGGCCTGGAGGTCCGCGGACGCAGGGTCCCTCTCCTTCAGCACACCCGCAAGGATCAGCAGGCCACCGACGCGGTGCGCTTCTTCAAGCAGCGCGCGCGCGGCGAGCGCTACTGGGACAAGCCGCTCTTCTGGTGGGGGGAGATCTCCGGCCCCCTCCTCGACCTCTCCACCGGCCGGCAGGTGACCGACTACGTGGCGGCCAACCTGAACGCCACGGCCAATATCGTGCGGACCCACCTCTTTTCCAGCGCCGCCGAGATCGACGGCCTCGCCTGGCTCACCCTGCTCGTCGTGGGATTCCTGCTGTTCGACGTCTACGCCGCGGCGGCGCTGATGGCGGTGTTCATGATCGTCGGCCTGTCGCGGGCGGTGAACCGCCTGAGCCGCGGCACCGAGGCGGTGCGGCAGGGAGATTTCGGCGTCCGCATCCCGGTGCGCCGCCGCGACCAGGTGGGGGATCTCCAGCGCTCGTTCAACGAGATGGCCGGCGATCTCGAGACGCTGGTGGCGACGGCGGCCCAGAAGGAGTCTCTGGAGAAGGAGCTGGAGCTCGCCCGCAGCCTGCAGAAGAGCCTGCTGCCGAGCGATTTGCCGGCCGGCAGCGGCGTCGAATTCGCCACCCTGTTCGAGCCGAGCGCCGCGATCGGCGGCGACTACTTCGACGTCCTCCGCATCTCGGAGGACGAGCTGGCGGTGATCATCGCCGACGTCTCCGGGCACGGGCTGTCGAGCGGCCTGCGGATGGCGATGCTCAAGGCGGCGCTGCTGATCCTGGTCGAGGAGACCCGCGATCCGGAGGAGATCCTCGGCCGTCTCGACGCCGTGGTGCGCTCGAACCGCGAACGGCGCTTCTTCGTCACCGCCACCCTCGGCCTCTTCAACCTGCGCACCGGCCACCTGCGGCTGACCAACGCCGGCCACCCCCCCACCTACCGGGTGCGGGGCGCCGAGGTCGAGGAGATCCTCCTCCCCAGCTCGCCGCTCGGCGGCCTCGGCCACAACTACGCCAAGGCGGCGCTGACGCTCGAGCCGGAGGACTCCCTGGTCTGGCTCTCCGACGGTCTGATCGAGGCCACCAACGCGGCCGATGAGCCTTTCGGCTACGACAGCGTGAAGCAGGTCCTGGCGGGAGCGGCCGGCGAGAGCGCGATCGAGATCCGCAATCGCCTGCTCGCCGCGGTCGAGCGGCACACCGCGGGCCACCCCTTACAGGATGACCGGACGTTGATGGTGATGCGGTGGAGTGGGACGGCCTAGATCCCGGCGATCTTCGCCGTCGTCAGCCCCAGGGTGCCGAAGATGCGGCGGACGTACTCGCGGGTCTCGCGGTAGGGGGGGATGCCGTTGTAGCGCCAGACGGCGTTCTCGCCGGCGTTGTAGGCGGCGAGGACCTTGGAGAGATCGTTGGGGAACTGCTCGACGAGCCAGCTCAGGTAGGTGATGCCGGCCTCGATGTTCTGCTTGGGATCGAGCAGCTTCTCCCGGCGGACTCCGAAGCGCTCGGCGGTCGCCGGCATGAGCTGCATGAGCCCGCGGGCGCCCTTGTGGGAGACCGCCCGGATGTTGCCGGACGACTCGGCGCGGATCAACGCCGCCACCACCTGGGGATTGACCGAGTGGCGCTTCGCCGCCTCGAAGATCATCGAGCCGTAGGGGCCTTCCGGCACCTTGGCCTGCGCCTCCTCGAAGTGGAGCGGCACCGAGGCCACCTTGAGCTCCTCGGTCACCGTCTCGGCGATCGTCTTCGGCGGCTCGGGCTCGGGGATCACCTCGTCCTCGATCACCCGGTCGACGCGATCGATCGGCAGGGTCATCCGCCCGCCGGTGGCGAGCTGCAGAAGAGCCTGATCGTCGTTGGCCTCGAAGCCCGTCACCTTCATCACGCTGCCGTCTACCAGGATCACCAGCTCGGCGCGAGCGGGAACCGCCATGCCGAGGCCGAGCAGGAGAGAGGCGAGGACGAAGAGCGTGGAAGGCCGGGGGCTGTGCATCAGGGCAAATATCTCCAGTCCGGTCGTCAACAGGTCCAACACATTGTACGGAACAGCGGCCGAAAACGCCTAATGCCCCGCTCGGGAATGTTTGCTCTCAAGAGTTTACAACCCAAAACGGGCGCTGAAATTCCAGTGGGGGCTACGACCGCGGATGAAACCGGTCGTAGAGGCTCTTCAGCCGTTGCTGGTGGATGTGGGTATAGATCTGGGTGGTCGCGATGTCGGAGTGGCCGAGCATCGTCTGCACGGCGCGCAGGTCGGCGCCGTGCTCCAGGAGGTGGGTGGCGAAGCTGTGCCGCAGGATGTGCGGCGAGATCTCCGCCCGCAGCCCCGCCTTCAGGCCGTACTTCTTGATGATCATCCAGAACCCCACCCGGCTCATGGAATCGCCGCTCTTGTTGACGAAGACGTGGAGATGCCGCCCCCGCGACAGCTCCGGGCGGACGTCGCGCAGGTAGCGCTTCACCCAGTCCTCGGCCTGGTCCCCCACCGGCACCACCCGCTCTTTGCTCCCCTTGCCGAAGGCGATCAGGAAGCCGGCGTCGAGACGGAGCTGCGGCAGCGTGAGCCCCACCAGCTCGCTGACCCGCAGGCCGGTGGCGTAGAGCAGCTCGAACATGGCGCGGTCCCGCAAACCCAGCGGCGTCGCCACGTCCGGAGCCGCCAGGAGCGCCTCGACCTCGGCCTCCGAGAGCACCTTCGGCAGCGGCTTCCAGAGCTTGGGGGGGAGCAGGTTGACCGCCGGGTTGTCTTTGCGCTCGCCGGCGGTGACCAGGTGATCGTAGAAGCCGCGGATCGCCGACAGCGCGCGCGCGCTCGACCGCGGCGAGAGCCCCTGGCGCTGAAGGTCCCGCATGTGGGCCGAGAGATCGGCCGCGGTGGCGGCGAGGAGGTCCGCCCCGCCCTTCTTCGCCAGCGCACCTCCCAGCCGGGAGAGATCGTTGCGATACCCCTCGACCGTGTTGCGCGCCAGCCCCCGCTCGACCGCCAGGCTCTCCAGATAACGGTCGAGCACCCGCCGCCAGGGGGGGACGGGAGCTTTGGCAGATGCCGCCGGTTCCACCGCCGTCACGGCAGCGCCCGCGGCCTCGGCGGCTGCGGCGTGACCCCACGCGCGGTGCAGATCTCCAGGATCTCGTTCTCCACCAGGGTGACCGCCGAGTCCTTCGCCTTCTGGAAGATCTCCTTCACCAGCTCAGGGTTCGCCTCGATCCCGCGCTCCTGGAGCCAGTAGACGACGTTCGACTCGCCGCTCATCGGCCCGATCTCGATCACCTGCCGGCAGCCGATCAGCCCCGCCGGAATCGACGAGTAGATGCGGTCGGCCAGCCAGTCCTCGCCACGGGCGCGGGCCTTGATGATCGCCGAAGCGTGCACCCCCGTGCCGGTGCGGAAGGCGTCCTTGCCGACCACCGGGTAGTTGTCGGGCAGCGGCACGCCGGTGGTCTCCGACACGAACTGGCAGTACTCCAGCAGCCGGTGGAGGTCGCGGTTGATCCAGCCGAGGAGCTGCATGTTGACCAGCAGCGTGTCGATCGGGCAGTTGCCCACCCGCTCGCCGATCCCCACCGCCGTGCCGTGCAGCCGGTCGGCACCCGCCTCGGCGGCGGCCAGGGCGTTGACCACCGCGAGATCGCGGTCCTTGTGGCCGTGCCAGTCGATCATCACGTCGTCGCCGACCACCTCGCGGATGAAACGGATGACGTTGCGCGCCCCGTTCGGAGTCGCATGCCCCACCGTGTCGGCCACGCAGACCCGCTTGGCGCCCGCCTCGACCGCCTCGGTGTAGAGTCGGCGCAGGTCCTCCGGCGCGGCGCGGGTGGTGTCCTCGGTGACGAACATCACCGGCAGCCCCTCCTTGACCGCGAACTCGACGGCCTCGCGGGTCAGCTTGAGCATGCGGTCGAGCGTCCACCCCTCGGCGTACTGGCGAATCGGCGACGAGCCGATGAAGCAGGAGGCCTCGATGGCGATGCCGGTGCGCTGCGAGATCTCGACGATCGGCCGGATGTCCGCGATCACCGTGCGCGCCGCGCAGTTGGGGGAGATCTTCAGCTTCTGCTCGACGATCTCGCGGGCGAGACGCTCGACGTCGCGCGCCACGTGCGGCCCCGCCCCGGGCAGGCCGATGTCGAGGGACTCGATGCCGAGCTCCGCGATCATGTGCAGGATCTTGAGCTTCTCCTCGATCGACGGGTTGCGGACGGACGGCGACTGCAGGCCGTCCCGCAGCGTCTCGTCGTCCAGCTCCACCCGCCCGCGGGCCGGACGCAGCTCGGAGCCGCCGGCGCGGTTCCAGTCGTAGATCAGCTCGGACTCACTGGGGTGCATCAAAATCTCCAATCGACAGGATTATAGATCCCCAGGGAGCCTACCGGGCCGCCACCGCGCCTATCGTCCGCGCCAGCAGATCCCCCACCTGCGAGGTGGTGAGCGAGCCGCCGAGATCGGGGGTAGTCTGCCCCTCGCGCATCGAGCGCGCGACGGCGTCGTCGATCGCCTGCGCGGCCTCCTTGTGCCCGAGAGAGTCGAGCATCAGCGCGGCCGAGAGGATGGCGCCCACCGGGTTGGCGCGGCCGGTGCCCGCGAGCGGCGGCGCCGAGCCGTGGACCGGCTCGAACATCGAGGTCCGGCCGGGGTGGAGATTGGCCGAGGCCGCCACGCCGAGCCCCCCCTGGAGCGCGGCGCCGATGTCGGTGACGATGTCGCCGAACATGTTGTTGGTCACGATCACGTCCAGCCCCTCGGGCCGCAGGACCATCTCCATGCAGAGGGCGTCGACGTACATGCACCGGTTCCTGATCTGCGGATACTCCTTCGCCACCTCGGCGAAGACCCGCCGCCAGAGGCCGTGCCCGTGCTGCATGACGTTCGACTTGTCGCTCATCATCACCTCGCGGCGCCCGTGGGCCACCGCGTACTCGAAGGCGGCGCGGATGATGCGCTCGACCCCCTTGCGGGTGTGGATCTCCTCCTGAATCGCGACCTCTTCCTCCCACCCCTTCTTGAAGGTGCCGCCGACGTTGACGTAGGCGCCCTCGGTGTTCTCGCGGAAGACCACGAAATCGACGTCCTTTTCCGTGCGGTCCTTCAGCGGGCAGAGCCTCGCGTCGTAGAGCTTCACCGGGCGGAGGTTGATGTAGAGGTCGAGCTGGAAGCGGGTGCCGAGGAGGATGTCGGCGGCGTGCTTGTTGTCCGGCACCCGGGGGTCGCCGAAGGCGCCGATCAGGATCGCCGAGTAGTTGTCGCGGAAGTCGTCGAAGGCTCCCGCGGGGATCGTCTCGCCGGTCGCCAGATAACGGTCGGCGCCCCAGTCGAAATGGACCAGCTCCAGCGGGAGCTCCCAGGCCTCGGCGGCGGCCTCGAGGACCTTGACGGCCTCGGTGGTCACGTCCTTACCCGAGCCGTCGCCGGGCAGCACCGCGATACGTTGCGGCCGGCGTTCAGAAGGTGGGGTCGGATTCATGCGCGGGATGCTAGCACGAGGCCCGCCGACGCTCCGTGGAGGTCCGCTTCGCCGCCGGACGGTCGAAGAAGCTCACCACCCGCCCCGCCGCCGGCTGCGGCATGGTGGCGGGAGCGGACGGAATCCGCAGCACCAGCCCGAGCTCGAAGACGAACGGGATCTCCGGGCAGAGCCAGACCGAGTGGAGCCCGGGCCAGTGGGTCCCCGGCGCCAGATCGAGCAGGCGCGGCAGCAGGTAGTCCCCCCTGACCTCCGCCCGCATCGGCCAGATCGCGACCGCGGGGTGATCGGCCGAGATCCGTTGCAGCCTGCCGGAGGCCAGGGCGTAGCCGCGGGGGCGCTCCTGGAAATACCGTACCGACTCCTCCCACGAACCGAGGCGCGGCCCCTCGCCGACGAGCGGCGAGCCGGGCCACGCCCGCACCTCCAGCCGCCCCTTGTGACGCTCGGCGCTCCAATCCCACGGACCGCCGCCGTTGCGGGAAGGGCGCGGGAAGCGCAGATGGGCTCGCGCCGCCGGCTGATGCGTGATCAGCCGCACCCCGGGAGCCACCCAGGCGGGCATCAGCATCCGGCGGAACAGCACCGAGGGGACCCCCTCGTCGTCCAGCACATAGAGGCGGACGGTGAGCTGCGGATAGCCGAACTTGATCGACGGCAGGGCGGTGAGGTGGAGAGAGTCCTGATGGAAGAGCAGCGCCGAGGCGAACACATAGTCGCGCCCCTGCCAGACGTGGCGCTGATAGCGCAACGGCGAGGGCGGCGGCGGCAAGGCCTCCGCGGGGAAGGCCCAGTTGAGATAGAGACAGTCGCGTACCGTGGTTCGGAGCATGGTTCAGCCCGTCCCGGCAAACATAGCGTGGGCGGCGGCGGGGAGCAAGGTGGGGGGGCAGGCTTTACCTCCTCCGCCCGGGATTGAAATCCCGGGCGGGGAAGGTGCGGCGGACTTTGCTACAGTCCCCACGGAAGTCTTTGAACCCATGGAGGTTTCTTTCACATGAAAATCCCGAAACGACAAGCCTGGCTGGGAGCCCTCGCCACGGCCCTGGCCCTCGCCGCGATCCCGGCGCTGCTCACCGGCGCCGAAAAGAACGCTCCCGCCGCCGGCATCCAGCTCCCCACCGGCGCCGAGCGGGCCGCCAAGGCGATCGACCGCTCCTCCCTCCAGGCGCCCATCCGCTTCCTGGCCGACGACCTGCTGGAAGGGCGCGGACCGGCCAGCCGTGGCGACGAGACCGCGCAGCTCTATCTCGCCTCGACCCTCGAGTTCCTCGGCTATCAGCCGGTCCTCCCCGGGGGCGAGTGGCAGCAGCGCTTCCAGATCGTCGGTATCAAGTCCGACATGCCGAAGACTTGGGAGTTCAAGGCCGGCGGCCAGACCGTGCCCCTCAAGTGGTGGGACGACTACATCGGCGCCAGCGGCGTCCAGGGGCCGGCCTCCACAATCCAGGACGCCGAGCTGGTCTTCGTCGGCTACGGCATCCAGGCGCCCGAGTACCAGTGGGACGATTTCAAGGGGGTGGACCTCAAGGGGAAGGTCCTGGTGATGATGAACAATGACCCCGACTCCGACCCCAAGCTCTTCGAAGGCAACCGCCGGCTCTATTACGGCCGCTGGACCTACAAGTACGAGAGCGCCGCGCGCCAGGGAGCGGCGGGGGCGATCATCATCCATACGACCCCCTCGGCCGGTTACCCCTGGCAGGTGGTGCAGACCTCCTGGAGCGGCGAGCAGTTCGAGCTCCCCGCCGCCGGCGAGCCTCGCGTCCAGCTTCGGGGCTGGGCCACCGAGGACGCGGCCCGCAAGCTCCTCCAGGCCGCCGGCAAGGATCTCGCGAAGCTGATCGAGCAGGCCAGGAGCCGCGACTTCAAACCCGTCCCGCTCGGGATCACCACCTCGCTGACCTTCTCCAACCGGATCAACAAGAGCAATACGACCAATGTCCTGGGCCTGCTGCCCGGGAGCGATCCCAACCTCAAGGACGAGGTGGTGGTCTACACCGCCCACCACGACCATCTCGGGGTCGGCCAGCCGGACAAGCGCGGCGACAAGATCTACAACGGCGCCGTGGACAACGCCTCCGGCTGCGCCGAGGTGCTGGCCATCGCCAAGGCCTTCGCCACCCTGCCGCAGCGCCCGCGCCGCTCGATCCTGATCGCCTTCGTGGCGGCCGAGGAGCAGGGCCTGCTGGGCTCGCAATACCTGGCGACCCATCCGCCGGTACCGGCCGGCCGGATCGCGGCGAACCTCAACTTCGACGGCGGCAACGTTCTCGGCCGCACGCGCGACGTGACCCAGATCGGCCTCGGCAAGTCCTCGCTCGACATGATCGTGCGGGCGATCGCCGCCCGCCAGGGGCGCAAGCTGGTGGGTGACCAGTTCCCCGACCGCGGCTTCTTCTACCGCTCCGACCAGTTCAGCTTCGCCAAGGTGGGGGTCCCCGCGATCCACCCGGAAGGGGGCACCGACTACATCGGCAAGCCGGCCGGCTGGGGCAAGGAGCAGGCGAACGAGTACGAGCAGCACCGCTACCACCAGCCGAGCGACGAATTCGATCCGAAGTGGAACTACGACGGCATGATCGAGGACGCCCAACTCGGCTTCTACACCGGCCTCGTAGTGGCGACGAACTCGCAAATGCCCACCTGGAATCCCGGCGACGAATTCGAGGCGGCGCGCAAGAAGTCGCTGGCCGAGGTCAACAGGAAGGGAAAGTAACGCGGCATTCCCTCAGCAAACCGAAGCGTTCCCCAGGGGGAAAGGGATCACGACCCTGGGGAACGCCGGCCGGCTCGCCAAAGCCGCCGTGTTGCCCAGGGGAAATGACGCATCCGGTGGAAGAAATAGCGCAATCCTCGTCCCGAGTGAGGCATTCCCCGGAGGCATTGCGTCATTCCCCGCGGGGAATGACAAGGCCGTCCCTCGAACAGGGCTCTTCTTTGCCGGCGGGGCGCATTCCCCGCGTTTCGTGAGGCTTTCCCAAGAGGGAATGACTCAATGGGCTCGGGGAATGGGTTGACGGGCTGAGGACGCGTGACAGTAGGAGCGGGGAATGGCCTGTTCTCCGTCAAGGAGGAGGCATTCCCTTGCCTCGCCCTTTACTTCACCGGGTCGCGGACGACGCGGAAGCCGGTATCTGGATAGGGCACATCCATCTTCACGAGGGACAGAGAGGTCACGGAACAGTTCTTCAGAACGTTGCGATAGCTTCCTCCGCGGCGAACCTTTTTCGTTCCGGTCCCGTCATACACCCATTCCGCGACATTGCCCCGCATGTCGTAGAGACCCAGGTCATTGGGGAGATATAAACCCACTGGGGCCGTCGCCTCATAACCATCGTTCTCCTCCTTGTTCGCACAATTCGCGGTCCAGGAAGAGGCTTCGGGGGGACTCTTCTCTCCGGCCCGTGCCGCAAACTCCCATTCCGCTCCAATCGGCAGCCGGAATCGGCCGCCAGGATCACGCTTTTCCAGCCTTGCGAAAAAGGGTGCCGTACCCTCCCAGGAGATCCTCACCACCGGCAGCCCACTCCCATGCCTCTGGGTCCGCGGCTTCTTTTTCATAACTTTCGTCCAAAGGTGTTGGGTGACCTCGAAGCGACCGATACAGAACGGCCGCGAAGGTGGATCAGGAGTCACCTTGACGAAGGCAATCGAAAGCCCCGGGGGCGAGGGGCATTCTGGAGGATTGCGTAATGCAAAGACCAGATTGGGATCGAACCAACGCCTTCCCCAAAAACGGAAAGCCAGGGCAAGGAGAAACAGAAGAAGGAGAGCGACCAGCCAGCGTCTCCATTCGATCGCGATACGTTCCAGTCGATCCCACAGGATTTCCCACCAGAAAAGATCGAAGAGACGGCCGTCCGGGGACCGCATGGCCAGGACGGGGCTCCCCCATTCCGCGGAGTCCTGGCGAAACATCGCGTGTCGCGCCTTGGAGACCGCCCGGTCAACGGGCTCCCGGCGGGAGAGGGAATCGTAGAAATGCCGCGAGAAGAGAACCGCCGCGCGATCCGTCACCGCGGATCGCATGGCCACCACCGCGGGTACGCGCCCCTTGACGAGGCTCTGCGCCACTCCCGCGAAGGGATCGGAGTCATCCCCTTTCCCGCCCTGGCAGATGTTCAGGACCACGAGTCGGAGTTGTGAATGAGCCCGCAGAAGAACGCTCAGATCCTGCGCTCCGAGAGGGTCCGCTTCGCCATCCTCGCGCTCGAGCAGCACCACTCCCCCCCGGCTCGCGTCGAACGCGCCATGGCCAATGAAGTGGAGGATATGAAAGGTCTGCCCCTGGAGCTTCCGGCGCAATGCATCCAGGGTTGCCCCCTCCAGCCGGTGGAGCTCGACATGCTTCAACTCCGCCAGAGAGCGATCCAGATCCGCGAGCTCGTCCTTGATGGAAATGGGGCTGAACCTGGCTGGACAGGCAGCCACCACGAGCACCCGGATCGGTGGTCTCACCCGAAGGGGTCGGATGCGCTCCGACATCTCGATATAGCGGACGACGAGCGTCGCGGGAAAAGTAGACAGGAATCCGTGCATGGGATCGTTGAGAAACTCCCAGGGCCAATCCCAGAGCTCGGGAGAATCCAGGTGCAGACGGAGCCGGAGATCCTTTCCCGCCTGTTCCGCCTTGCGCAGCCCCGTGCGCCAGGAGACCAGGACCTCCTTGACGAAGACCGCCTCGAACAGGGCACGTCCTGCTTTCAATGCGAAATCGCCGGCCTCGGGCCGGGATAGCCGCAGGTCCCGGCAGGCCTCTCCCGCCCCGAACGCCCCTTCGAGATCCTCCGCGGAGAACGGACAGGCAAAGTTGGAGTGGGCTTCCCTGCCGCTCTCGGGCTCTCGGACCCGAGCCCGATATCCCTCAGGGGTTTTCCAGATCAGAAGATCAAAGTCTTCCGCGCTTCTAGTCTGGCCGCGTGGCTCTCTTCTGAACATTACAGGCTCAGACACGCTACCTTCCTCCCCTGTTTACAAACATCCTGTCACGCATCATGAGGCCGCGTTCTTACCAGAAACGCGAAAAGCCGGCTGAAGCCGGCTCAAAGATCGCGGTCTGCCTTGGGAGCCCCCCTACTTCCCGACCCCCTCCCCCACGCTGCTGGCCTCGATGTCGATATGAATCTTCACGGCGTCGCCGAGCATGGGGCCGGAGTCGAGGACGTTGTTCCAGGCGATCCCGTACTCCTTGCGGTCGACGGTGAAGGTAGCCTCGAAACCCGCCTTTTCGCCGCGCGGAGCCGCCATCGTGCCCAGGACCTGCACCGGAAAGGTGATCGGCCGGCTGACCCCGTGCATCGTCAGATTGCCCGTCACCTCCAGGGTGTCGGCGTCCTTGGGGACCACCTTGGCGCTGGTGAAGGTCAGGGTCGGGTACTTGTCGGTCTCGAAGAACTTCTTGGACCGCAGATCCTCGTCGCGGTCATTGTTGGCGGTGTCGATCGACGCCGCCCGCACGGTGAACTCGACGCTGCTCGCCGCCGGGTTCTGCTTGTCGTACTTGATGACGCCGTCGAAGTCCCGGAAGCGCCCCGAGACGTTGGAGACGAAGTGCCGGATGCTGAAGTTGACGCCGCTGTGGTCGGCGTCCACCTTGTAGACCGCCGGCTCGGCCAGCGCCAGGGCCGGCAGCAGGAGCGCCAACAGGAGAGTGTGCAGGGGCGTGCGTCTCTTCATGATCGGCTCCTTCGACGAAATCGAATCGACAGTTTACTACATGGCTATGTAGACCGAGGAAACCGCTGTAGGGGCGGCCCTATGTGGCCGCCCTGGGTGGGGGATGATCCCGGCCGTGTACCGCCCTCCCCCAGGGCGGCCACACAGGGCCGCCCCTACAGGATTCGTCGGATTCGTTACGCCGTTCTAGCTGCGCATCGGGTCCAGCTTCTCGGGATCGACGCCCAGCTCGTCGATCGCCCGCCGGACGACGGCGCGGTCGATCCTCCCCCAATTGGCGAGTTGGTGAAGGGCGGCGATGACGATGCACTCAGCGTCCACCTCGAAGAAGCGGCGGATCTCCTCGCGGGTTTCGCTGCGGCCGAAGCCGTCGGTGCCGAGCGGATAAAGCCGGCCGGGGAGCCAGCGCGAGATGTGCTCGGGCACCAGCTTCATGTAGTCGGTGACCGCCACGATCGGGTGGTCGTCCCCCTCGAGCAGGCCGACCACATACGGCTTGCGCGGCTCCTGGTCCGGATGCAGGAGGTTCCAGCGCTCCGCCTCCAGGGCGTCGCGGCGGAGCTCCTTGTAGCTCGTCACGCTCCAGAGCTCGGCGGCCACGCCGTAGCGCTCGGCGAGGATCTCCTGGGCCCGCATCGCCTCGAGCATCAGCGAGCCGCTGCCGAAGAGATGGAGCCGGTGGCGCTCCCCCTGCTGATCGGCCTTCGGCTCGGGCGCCGGCCGGAACTTGTACATCCCCTTGAGAATCCCCTCTTCCACCCCCTCCGGCATCGCCGGCATCGGGTAGTTCTCGTTGTAGAGGGTGATGTAGTAGAAGATGTCCTCCCGGTTGGTATACATCCTCTTCATGCCGTCGCGGATGATCACCGCCAGCTCGTAGGCGAAGGCGGGATCGTAGGCCTGCAGGTTGGGGACGACGCTCGCCAGCACATGGCTGTGGCCATCCTCGTGCTGGAGCCCCTCGCCGATCAGGGTGGTGCGTCCGGCGGTGGCGCCGAGCAGGAAGCCGCGGGTGCGCTGGTCGGCGGCGGCCCAGATCAGGTCGCCGATCCGCTGGAAGCCGAACATCGAGTAGAAGATGAAGAACGGGAGCATGTCGATCCCGTGCGTCGCGTAGGAGGTGCCGGCGGCGATGAACGACGCCATCGAGCCCGCCTCCGTGATCCCCTCTTCCAGGATCTGCCCGTCCGTGGCCTCGCGGTAGTAGAGCAGCATCGACTTGTCGACCGGCTCGTAGAGCTGCCCGACGTGGGAGTAGATGCCGAACTGGCGGAACAGCGACTCCATGCCGAAGGTGCGCGCCTCGTCCGGCACGATGGGGACGATCTTCTTGCCGATCTCCTTGTCCTTCAGGAGCTGGGTCAGGATCTGGACGAACACCATCGTCGTCGAGACGTCGCGGTCCACCCCCTCGAAGAAGCGCCCCCAGACGTTCATCTCCTGGGTGATGGGCAGCGGCTCCTTCTTCACCCGCCGCGACGGCACCGGTCCGCCCAGGGCGTGGCGGCGCTCGCGGAGGTACTGGACCTCCGGACTGTTCTCGGGCGGACAGTAGTAGGCCGCCTCGGCCAGCTCCTGGTCCGTGACCGGGATGTCGAAACGGTCGCGGAAGATGTGCAGCTCCTGCTCGGTGAGCTTCTTCTGCTGGTGGGTGACGTTCTTCCCCTCCCCCGCCTCGCCGAGGCCGTACCCCTTGACCGTCTTGGCCAGGATCACCGTCGGCGACCCCTTGTGCTCGACGGCGGCCTTGTACGCGGCGTAGACCTTGATCGGGTCGTGCCCGCCGCGCCGCAGGCCGTGGAGCTGCTCGTCCGAGTAGTTCTTGACCAGCTCCAGCAGCTCCGGATACTTGCCGAAGAAATTCTGGCGGAAGTAAGCGCCGGTCTCGACGACGTACTTCTGGAACTCGCCGTCGAGCGTCTCGTTCATGCGCTGGATCAGCAGGCCAGTGTTGTCCGCCTCGATCAGCGGGTCCCACTCACTCGACCAGATCACCTTGATGACGTTCCAGCCGGCGCCGCGGAAGGCGGTCTCCAGCTCCTGGATGATCTTGCCGTTGCCGCGCACCGGGCCGTCGAGGCGCTGGAGGTTGCAGTTGATGACGAAGATCAGGTTGTCGAGCTTCTCGCGCGAGGCGAGGGTGATCGCGCCCAGGGTCTCCGGCTCGTCCGTCTCGCCGTCGCCGAGGAACGCCCAGACCTTCCGGTTCTGCGGATCGCGCATCCCGCGGTCGCGCAGGTAGCGGTTGAACTTCGCCTGGTAGATGGCGCTGATCGGGCCGAGGCCCATCGACACCGTGGGGAACTCCCAGAAGTCCGGCATCAGCCACGGATGGGGGTAGGAGGCGAGGCCGCCCCCCGGCACCAGCTCGCGGCGGAAGGCGTCCATCTGCCCGGTGGTGATCCGCCCCTCGAGGAAGGCGTGAGCGTAGATGCCCGGCGAGCCGTGACCCTGGAAGTAGATCATGTCGCCGTCGAACCCGCCCTCCCCCCGGCCGCGGAAGAAGTGGTGGAAGCCGACCTGGTAGAGGGTGGCCGACGAGGCGAAGGTCGAGATGTGGCCGCCGAGGCCGGAGTACTTCTTGTTGGCCCGCACCACCATCGCCATGGCGTTCCAGCGGACGATGCTCTTGATGCGGCGCTCGAGGGCGCGGTCCCCTCCGTAGGGGGGCTCCTCGCTCTTCGGGATGGTATTGATGTAGGGGGTGTTGCCGGTGAAGGGGAGGACGACGTCCTTCTCATACCCCTTCTCGAGCAGCTTCTTGAGAAGGAAGCACGCCCGGTCCCTCCCCTCGATCTCGACCAACTGCTCGAACGCGGTCAGCCACTCCTCGGTCTCGTTGACGTCGCTATCCGCTTCTCCACCCGTGTACCAGTTGAGTGGAGCCTGATACGGCTTGCTCATTCCCAGTGCCTCCTCCGTTCCATGCGGGGATCACCCCCGCGCGCCGTCTCCAGAGGGTGACACGTCCACCCAAGGTGAGGCAACCCGGAAGCATATGACATGGAAGGAGGCTGTAGGGGCGACTCAGAACCCCCGACCCCAGGCAACCTGCCGCGAAGAGGCAGGCCGCACCAGCCGGAAGGAACGGTCGAGGGTGGTCCAGTCCTCGGGGCCGCCGCCCTGCTCCTGGGTGCGCAAGTCCCTCCTGGTATATCCCCCGCCACCGAACGTGGTCACCAGGAGGCTGGAAAGAGAACCGTCGGAGCTGTCCGTCCCAATCTCCCCTTCGCGATATCCATCCTGGAGCAGCGGACCGAGCTCGGCCGGATGAGTGGTGAACAGGATCTTGAGCGTCTCGAACCCCGTCACCTCCTCGCCGGGGCCGGCCGAGAGGAACGGAAACTCGCTTGGGATATAGAGATGGATCTCGCTCCCTGGACGGGTCCCCACCTCCAGGGGGCGATCTCGAAGGAGACTGTCCTTCGAGCCGGCGGGCGGATAACTGAGCATGACCCGGCCGGTGAGCCCGAGGTCCAGGACGTAGACGTACAGCGGCCGGTCGCAGCGATGGGAAATCTTCAGCGCCAGGCTGTCCCCCTCATGGAAGATCGGCCGGCCGTCGGCGCCGAGCTCCGGAGCCTCCAGACCATAGGCCGTTTTCCGCAGCAGCTCGACGTCCACCTTGCCGGCGAGCTCGCTGGCCGGGTTCTTGAGATCCAGGGTGAGGCGATATCGGGCCACCTTCTCCAGGTTGTCCAGCAGGGTTCCCACGACGCACGACTCGTGTCGAGGGTGGACCGGCGTCAGCAGGTTGCCGTCCTCGCCGACGACTGCCCAGGTCTCCTCGCGGAGCAGGTCGAGCATCGGCACGGGATCCCGCTTCCCGGCTCTGGAGCGCGGAGGCAGCAGGTAGACCCGCGCCTTGGCGTATCCCCCCCGCTCGGCCCGCCGCAGCAGCCGCGAGCGGTCGAGTCCGTCGAGGAGGGCCTCGACGTCCTTCCCGGAGGAAGCGATCACCTCGACCGGCATACGGGTCTCCAGGCAGTGGCTCTGCTCGACCGCCCGCAGGCCCGCCGCCACCGCTCCCGGCTGGACTTCCCGCAGCAGCCTCGCCTCGCTGGTGACCGCTCGCACGGCCGTCAGCGCCACCACGCCCAGCGGCTCGTCCTCCGGCGCGACCGCTTTCGTCCCCGCGGGATAGATCGCCCATTGCGATCCCTCGGTGAGCCCGCAGGCCGCCCCGCCCTCCAGGATGACCCGGTCGGCGGACCTCTGCAGGACGGGCACGAATTTCATCGGCTCGATCCAGCGGACGCCGAAGATCTCCAGGTCCCGGGCCCCCTCGAGCTGCGGGTGCTGATCCGGGAACCGCGACGACACTCGCGGCGCCATCGCCTCGAAGACATCGCGGTACGTGGCGCCGGATTTGACCCTGCGCAGCTCCTGGCTCAGGAAATAGGTCATCGCGCCCTGGCGGACCCCGGCCGGCTCCTCGATCTCGAACGACTTCTCCTTCTGGCTGCAACCGGAGATCAGGACATACCTCTCCCCGAGGGGTAGCCAGCCGCTCGGCCCGACATCCCGGCCGCCGTCCAATTGACCGCGGAACGCGAGTGGGATCGGGGAAGGAGGCAGCTCGTGCTCTAGCCTGAGATCCGGTTCGACCCAGCGGATCTCGCCGCCGAAGTCGTCGCGGACGATCGTCCCCGAGTGGCAGCAGTCGAAGATCAGGGTGACGGCGGAAGTCTTGGCCGTCAGGTCCCTGAGCCAGAGATAGATCTCGTCGTCCTTGATGTCCCGGTTCTCATGGTCGGGAGCCCGGCCGCTGTCATAGGGGACGATCGTCTCATCGAGACCATCCGGCTCGTCCCCTTCGACATCGGTCATCTGCGAGCCATGTCCGCTGAAATGGAAGACGACGACATCGTCCTGCCCTACCCGCTGAACCAGCTCCCGCATCGCCCCGAGAATGCCCTCGCGAGACGCCTGCTCATCCTTGAGCACGGCGATATGGTTCTCAGGAAAATTAAATGATTTCACCAGAACCTGCTGCATCACCTCGACATCGTTGATGCAGCCCGTGAGCTGACCTCGCGGAGCAAAGTTGGGATACCGGTTGATGCCGATCAGCAGGGCCCACTTGGGGCGGTCTTCGGCCTGATTCATGGGCGGGGACTCCTTTCAGAAGTCTCACGGGGAGAGACACCATCGGAAGAGGTTTGTTTAGCGGGAACCGCCATCCTCTCCGGCGGAAAACCCGAGTAACTGACACCATACGGCGAAACGATATGCCATTGGGAATATGGGAGACGTCGCTTCCCAGGGGGCGTAGGATTCTTGAACAGGATCTCGAGATGCACGACACGGCCCCTTACCTCGGGCGCATAGTCCTTGCCGTCGAGATACGTATAGTTCCACCAGATCCAACGCTCATCACCAAACAGGACCGACTGCCGGGTATTCGGGAGCCCCAGGATCTCCTCGACCTCGTCGGCCGTCCGGCCGTTCACCATCCCGGAGATCTGATCGAACGACTTTTCCGCGGGGCCGATGTGGCGGCACTGCGCACATACAAGCAGCAGAGCCAAGAGACAATAATTTATAGGTTTCATGATCGATCCTCCAGGAAAAGCGGGGCCAGAGCCGCAGGCCGGCAAGATGCCTGCCGGCCTGCGGCTCTGCGCAGAGGGACGAGACGAGAAGCTTCCGGCTTATGAATCGCCGTCCGGGGGGTCTCTGACAATCTGGACGTTGTCGACGGGCGGCGGCGCTGGGGGATCTTCCCGGGAAGTATCGGAGTGGTTCGACTCAGAATCCTCGGCATGAGCAAGCTTACTCTGGTCTTTCGAGCCCTGGTCCATACGTTCCTCCTTGCCAAATATCGTTGATGGACTGAGGTGCCGCCGGAGGCTGGGGACGATGACCTGGAGCCCCTCTTCACGATCGGCAGCTTCCTCGCGTTTCCATCTCGGGAAGACACGTTGGTACGGAGCTTGTTTATATTTATTTACGGAGCGCCTGCCTGGAGGGCACCACTTTCTTCCATTCCCCCTGCAAAATAAAGCCTGACCAGTAATACGGGGAGCGCCACGCCTTGCTCTCGATCATGCGCTCCTGCGCCGATTTCAGAGCCGCCGCGGGCGGAAGTCCCTCAACCAGATATCGATAGAACTGAGTCATCAACACTGCGCTGGCTCGATCGTCCACTTTCCAGAGGCTCACCAGGACCGAGGAGGATCCCCCGACGAGAAACGCCTGCGTCAGTCCCACGAGGCCCTCGCCGCGCACATCCTTCCCCAACGCTGTCTGGCAGGCGCTCAACACGACCAGATCGGCGTCCAACTTCAGATCGTCGATCTCATGGACCCGCAGCAGCCCGTCGTGCTGCTGCCCTTGCCGGTCGAACTGCGAGAGAACCAGGCCCGACAATTGTGGATAGACCTCATTGAGAACTCCGTGAGTTACGAAGTGCACGACCCGCGAATCTGACAGGTGCCCCTGCTTGACCCATTCCCGAGTCGCCCGAAATCCAGAGGCTAAGTCGACGCCGAGCGACTTGGCGAGAGCAAGGGAGCGGACTTGTCGAGCTTCTTCTCCAGATCTCAGGAGGCGAGAAAGAGGATAAGGCTCCGGTCGGCCGGGCAGCCTCTGTCTCGCCACGATCGCGGCTTCACGAGGCAACCGCTCATCACCGGGATCGTAAACAGGGTCCGTCACCATAGACAGGAAACGCTTCCATGAGTGCGGTGCCGCCCGCTGTTTCCGCAGCATGGACAGAACGGAAACCGAAGGCACGTGGACCACCTGGTGATGCAATATGAGATACGGAAGGGCTACAGCTTCGCGAGGCGCCGACTTCCTGACCGCTGGCTCGAGCAATGCTGAAAACGGAATCTTCTGGATCTCACCATGGGCCACCACCAGGACTCGTTTTCCGACGAGAAGGTGCGCAACCTTCCCCAGAACGCAACTGCTGAGACGTTCGAGATCCGCGGTGCTTTTCGGTTCACCGGCCTGCGCAACTCCATTCGCTAGACCCTGATAGACCCTCCGCGCCAATTCACGAAGATCGGAACATTCGATCTCGAAGCTCTGGAAGGATTCCGGGGTCACGGCCCATACGAAGCTCCCTTCTTCTCCCAGGTAATACTCGACGAGCACCGTATCCCGATCCAGAATTTTGTTCTGGATCTCCCGCAGGGAAAGGGCGGGAGGAAGGTTGAGACTTGGCGTCCAGCCGCCGGCGTCGCGCATCCTGGCTTCGAGGGCTTCGTTCTCCCCGATCAGACGGCGAAGACGAGAGTCGACTTCCCTCTTTTCATCCCTGGATATGTCGGGCCGCCGGAGTTGCTGATCCATCTCGTTGATCCTCTCCTGCAGCCTTTGATGCTCCTTGAGAAGCTCAGGTCTGACGAGTGGATCAGCCCTCTGCCCCTCCTCCTCAGCAAGCGCATCGTAGAGCCCTCGCGCCCGGGCTCGCTCACTGGTCTGGAACGCCTTCCAGGCGTAACCGGCCCTCGGCCGTATGGAATGCTGCGCCATCAGAAGCTCGATCTTGAGGCCGTAGAGATCCTGGCGGTCGGCGAGAAAGGACACGCGCAGATCGCGGCGCTCCGCTGCGCCGCGTAAGGACTCCGCGACGGCGATCGCCTCATCGATCCTGGCCATCGCGGCGATCGGATTTCCCCTCTTACGTTCGGCATAAGCTATGCCGTGGAGTAGCTTGGCCTCCGTAAGCTTGTTTCCCCCCTCGCGGGCTATAGGAAGGGCCTCGTTAAAAATTTTGAGAGCAAGCTCGGTTCGATCCTGAGTGGCATGGATCCAGCCCAGATTCACCAAGGAATCGGTCTCACGTTTTCGGTCTCCGATGTCCCGGAAAATCTGGGTGGACCGCTGAAACGCGTTCAAGGCATCGCCGAATCGATTGAGGCGAAAGTAGGTTGAGCCGAGACTGCTCAAGGTGACTCCCTCACCATTGGCGTCCCGGATCTGCTTGCGGAGCGCCAAGGCTTGATCGGCGGTGGAGAGCGCCTCCTCCAGCCTTCCCTGGTCCCGGTAGATCCCTGCTTTCTGCGTGAGAATGATGGCCCGGTTTTTCAGGTCCGAAGGGGCCACTAGCCTCAGCGCGAGTTCGGTGTCGTCCAGAGCCAGATCCGTCATGCCCATGTACAGATAGGTACTACCTCTTCCGTTCAAGGCTTGACTTTTTAGACTCCAGTCCTTCTGTCGATCGTAGCCTGCAATCGCTTGGCTGAAGTGATCCAGGGACCGTTCCAACTTGCCAAGGAACTGTTCAACCCGGGCAAGGTTATAGAGCGCATTGATTTCTCCGCTCTTGTCGTCGAGATGCCGCTGGATCTCCAACTCTCTGGTATAGAGAGGTTCGGCCTGCTGGAACTTGCCCTGCGCGTCGTAACTCGTCGCCATTTCTCTCAGGACATTGGCCTGCCCCTGAAAATCTCGTAAGGTGATCCGTAAGGCAGCGGATTGCTGATAGGCCTGGAGAGCCCCCTTGGAATCATGGGCCATGTCTCGCAACTGCCCCAACTGTTCGAAAGCATCCGCCTGGCGGGCCTTGTTGCCCAGATCTTGCCAGTTCTGGAGGGCGTACCGCAGATCTGACTCCCCCTCTTTCAACGAGCCCCGCCGAAAGAGCCCCTTCCCAGTATGAAAAGCTTCCTCGGCCTGAGCATTCTTGCGGTCACGATCATCGGCAACCCGAAGGTCCTCGATGCGAAGGGTATACCTTCCCGCCCTCTTTCCTCGGCTGCCGTCCTCGATGCGGACTCCATAGAGGCCTTCTGTCCGCGCCACGAAAAAGAGGTGCTCCGTCTTGAAGGGATAGAACTGGGTATCTACGCGGAACAGATCGTCCCCCACGGGACCGACCCATACGAGCACCACATCGGCATCGATTGGTTTCGCCGAGAGGTGGATGAATTGCCCTTTCTTCAGCGGTACTCGATGAACTTTTCCCGCGTCGCGCGGCAGTTCTCCCTGCTCGACGAGACCGAGGAGATGTGTGGGGGTGTCGGGCAGGTCAGGACGAGTTGGTAAGCGTCCCTGGTTTAGTGGGGGTTCGAAACCGGCCATGGGGCTCAGCGCCAGGATTCCAAGGAGAAGTAGGTTCAAGGTACGGAACATGAGGCTCCTCCCACCAAGGACGGCTCTGTAAATTCCAGGCAAGCGCCTGGCCAAGCCGAGCCGACTCGTGCTTACAATTGAATCTACTTATTGTACTCGGAGTTGCCGCCCGAAAGACAGATCATCTTTCCTGGCTTCCAGAGGAATTGGCCGTCACGCGAGCCTGGTATTGCTCAAGCAGATCCAAACTTCCAGCATGTACCCCTACCAGGCGAAATTTATGCAACCCCGGCTTCAAGTAACCCTTAATAAGAGTCATGGTTAATTGGCCATTTTCATCTTTGTGGAGGGTGCGCCTCCAGAGCGGATTGCCTTCACCGTCCATGATCAGGACTCGATATTCGTCGTACTCCTCGGGAGCTGACGTTTCGAGAGTCAACCGGACAGGACGATCCGCTGGCAGCTCGAAGGCTTCACCGCGAACGCTCCGCAGACTGATCTGCTGCAGGTTCACGAGCGGCTGTCGCAGCTCCGCCACCTGGCTTCGAAGCTCAGTCACCTCTCGCTGTAGACGAATCGCCCGCCAGGAAAGGAGCCCCGATAGGATCAGGGCCCCGATCAGAGAAGCCGCGAACAGGTATGGAAGACGCTTTCGCGACGTAGTCTGGGTCGGCTTCGGGAGGTGATCCCGCAGCCGCCGCAAATCCGCCGCGGCCTCGAAGTCGACTACAGGCTTGACCGCTGCCGGGGCCGGCTCGAGGAACTCCTCCAGATCCAGGAGCAGTTCCGTGCAGTGCTGGCAGACGGCGAGGTGGTCCTGGAGCCGCTCATCCTCCTCCAGAGTCAGCTCACCTGCCTGGTAGGCGGACAGCTCTTCCGGACTGGGATGCTCCTCAGGGTCGCGCCGGTGGCGGCCGTCCTCGGCGAGGAAGCCGAGCATCCCGTCCAGATCCTCGATTTCGTCGCTCACGATGCCCCCTTCCCCCCATCGCCGAGCTTCTCGGCGAGCCGCTTGCGGGCCTGGTGCAGGTGGGCCTTGACGGTCTCGATGGAGATCTTCATGACCGTCGCGATCTCCTGATACTTCAGCCCTCGCTCATAGCGCAGCACGCAACAGATGCGCATCTTGCGCGGCAGTTCCTGCAGTGCCGCGAGCAGCTTCGCGCGCCGCTCCTGTTCTATCATGGAGTCCAGCGCGCTCCGCTCTCCTGATGCAGGCTCCACGATCCGGCTCTTAGCTCCATCGTCCACCTGAGAGGCACTGATCGACACCTCCACAGCATCCCGCTTCTCCGCCCCTCTCCTCCGGAGCTCGTTCCGGAAGGTGTTGGCGGCGATCTCGAACAGCCACCCTTCAAACGGGGACTCCCGTCGAAAAGTGGCTATACCTTTAAAGACACGGGAAAAGACATCTTGGGTGAGATCGTGGATTTCCTCATAAGAAAATCCCCTTTTACGGAAGAAATTAATAATCTTCCGACGGTGCAGTTCGTGGAGCTGATGCCAACTCTCGTCGACGTCGATACCCGCGAGGATCTTGTCGACCAGACGGAGGCTGGGGTCTTCCTGGTCGTCCAAGGCGGGAGTCACACCGTCGGGGAGCTCAATGGGGTATCCGCGCCCATCGCTGGAGGCGTAGAGGGAGTGCGACATCGAGATGCCTGGAATCCGACCCAAGGTACAGAAGATGACGCCAAAGTATAGGAAAATCTCCTTAGTGAACATATGTCTTCCCGGCTGAATCTGTCAATCGGGATAGACTCCTCCCATGTCGTGGACTCTCCTGATGGCTGACGAAGAGGGGACCCCGCTGCAGGAGACCTTCGTGCTCCTCGACGACGAGCTGGTGGGCTATCTCTCGGGGCTGACGGGGTTTCCCGTCTTCCAGGGGCTCCGGGGTCTCGATCCCGCCGAGGAGACGTGGATCGACGCGGAGGTCCGGGGAATGTGGGAACGGGAGGTGGCGGAGCTCGCGGCGCGCGCCCGGAAGCGGGAGATCCCCGAGCCGCCGGAGTGGGTCGGCCTCGAGGGGACGGATGACATCCGACTCGGCGAGGAGCTCGGCTGGCGCGGTCTCCTCGATTTCCTGCAGAGGCTCGAGCACCTTCTCCATCTCTCCCGGACGATGGGGATGGAGCTCTGGGCCCTCCCTAACGACTAGATCCTCTAGCTCACCGGCGGCTCGACAGGCACCCCGAACATCTCTTTCCCCAGGGCGTCGCACTGCTGGCGGAAGCTCTCCGCCAGTGCCGCACGCTCGGCCTCCGGCAGGAAGGACTGCCGGAGGGCAGCCAGCGAGAAGCCGGCCAGTTCGGCCGGAGAGTAGCCGAAGGTCTGGTGCAGGCGCAGATATTCGAGGGTGAGATTGGTGTTGAAGAAGGTCGGGTCGTCCGAGTTCACGGAGAGCGCCAGGCCCGACCGGTAGAGCCGGTCGAAGGCGTGGCCCGGCAGATCCGGAAACACACCCAGGCAGACGTTGGAGGTCGGACAGACCTCGAGCGGGATCTGCGCGGCCCGCAGCTCCTCGACCAGGCTTGGATCCTCGATCGCCCGCACGCCGTGGCCGATGCGCTCGGCGCTGCAGACGTCGAGGACCGAGCGGATCGACTCCGGACCCGCGTGCTCGCCGGCGTGCGCCACGCGGCGGAGCCCCTCCCGCTTCGCCGCGGCGAAGTGCTCGCGGAACGGCTCGTTCGGGTAGAGCCGCTCGCTCCCCGAAAGGCCCAGCGCCGCTACCACCCCCCGCTTCCAGCCGGCGAGCGCCCACTCCAGCGTGCGGTCCGCGGGCTCGACGCCGACGTTGCGCACGATGTCCGGGATCAGACGCAGGGTGACGCCGTGGCGCCGCTCCCCTTCCGCGATCGCCTCGGCCAGGGCCGCGAGCACCTCGTCGCCGTTGACACCGTTGGCGAGATGGGTCGAGATCGTGAAGTGGACCTCGGTGTAGACGACGTTCTGGTACGCCTGTTCGGTCAGGAAGTCGAGCGCCAGGAGCTGGAAGTCCTCCGGGGACCGCAGCGCCCGCGAGCAGGCGAGGTAGACCTGGACGAAGTGCTCGAAGTCGGTGAAGCGGAACCAGCGCTTGAGACCCGCCTCGTCCTGGGCCGGCAGCTCGATGCCGTTGCGCCGCGCCAGCTCCAGCAGCACGGCCGGCCGCATCGAGCCTTCCAGATGGACGTGGAGCTCGACCTTGGGGAGGCGCAGCAGGAAGCGCTCGAGGCTCACGCGGTCCCCCCCGAGCCCGCCTTGGGCGGCAGCCGTTGCCGCAGCCTGGCGAGCACCGGCTCGGGGACCAGCCCGGTCAGATCGCCGCCCAGCGAGAAGACCTCTTTCACCAGCCGGCTCGAGAGGTAGGTGTAATCCTCGCGAGGCATCATGAACAGGGTCTCGACCCGCGGGTTGAGCCGCCGGTTCATCAGCGCCATCTGGAACTCGTACTCGAAGTCCGAGACGGCGCGCAGCCCGCGCACCACGGCGCGGGCGCCCACCTGATCCATGAAGTCGACCAGCAGGCCGGAGAAGCTCTCGACCCGGACTTCGCCGGTGACCATCTCGCGGATCGACTCGATCCGTTCCTCGACGGAGAACAGGGGCTGCTTGCCTTCGTTGCGCAGCACCGCCACGACCACTTCATCGAACAGCGGACGGCAACGCTCGATGATGTCGAGGTGGCCGTTGTGCATGGGGTCGAACGACCCGGGGTAGACCGCGATCCGCTTGCTCATCGCTCCTGGCTGAGGTTGAAGGTGATGACGTTATGCGCGGCATCGGTGACCCGGAGCAGCATCAGGTCCCCCGGCTTGCCGGTCTCGATCAGCAGGGTCTCGGTGCGTCCATCGAGCAGCCCGTCGGCCGCCCGCACCGGCTTCCACTCTTGCGCGTTGACGCTGACGACGGCTTCCCGCAGCGGGCTCTCGGCATCGCGCACCGTGACCCGCAGGAATTTGCCATCCTTATCCTTCTCCGTCTTCACGAGACCGGGAGCGGCGTGGTCGATCACCACCGGGTCGCTCACCCGCTCGGCCACCAGAGCGGCGTCGGGATCGTTCGACGGCAGGTCGGAGGCCCGGAGACGGAAGCGGTAGATCCCGTCGGGCAGCGACATGGCGTCGAAGCTGTAGTGGTCCTCCTTGAGATCTTTCACCACCTCGAGCCAGTCCCCCTCCCTGTCGCCGGCCGTGGAGGCCGGGCGGAAGGAGAGATCGTAGACCAGATCGTCGCCGTTGGGATCGGCCGCCGACCAGCGCAGCGTCTGGTAGCCGAGCTTCCAGAGCATTTTGCTGCGGCCGCCGGAGTCGTCGTCGGCGGCGGGAGTCAGGCTGGTGAAGATCCCATCGCGGTTGGGATGAGCCGGCTCGAAGACCTGGCTGGCCGGATTGAAATTGGCCGGCACCAGGATCTGCCCGGGATCGAGCACCTGGACGCCGCCGATCTTGGGGCTCAGGTTCTCCTGCCGGTAGGAGAGCTCGGTCTCGTAGATCCGGGGCGAGGCATGGTCGCCCTCCCGCAGCTCGGCCCGCCACTGCACGAAGCGCCCGCGGGGCAGCCCGGTCAGCGGGATCTCCCGCCCTTCGCGCGGCTCGGTCCAGGCGGACCAGGTGCGGTCCGGCTCGGCGCTGACGCCGCTGCGGAACGAGAAGCGCGCCTTGCCGCCGGGCGGCAGATCCCCCTCCCAGGAGAAGGTGCCGAAGCGCGCCACCTGCTCGGCGTCGAGCGCGGGGCTGGTATAGGTACCGGCGCGCTCAGTCCCCGCCGTCACCCGGTAGAGGGCGGCGGCGTTGGTGGTGGCAAAGGCCGGCCCCGGGTCCCCCGGCAGCGCGGCCACGATCTGCCGCTCGTCGACGTCCTTCTCCAGGAGCATCTGCTGGTCGGCCCAGCGATAGAGCTTCCCTTCGAGACCGGTCGCCACCCAGAGATTGCCGTTCTGCCAGAGGAGGCTGTAGACCGTATCCTCGGGGAAGCTCCAGAGGCTCTCCACCACGCCGGCAGGGGAGATCGAGAGCACCTGGCTGCGCGGAGCCGCCGCGGTCCCGCCCTTGCGCCCGGTGCCGACCGTCGGCGCCTCGACCTGTTCGACGGAGACGGAGACCTGCGGCTGGCTGGCGCCGCCGCCCCCCCCTCGCCGGCCCGGAGCGGCGGCGGCCGGAGCCGCCGGGGCCTGATCCTTGGCCTGGTCCACCAGGCTCGCCTCGGAGGCGATCACGGCCGCGTAGCAGGTGCCGTCCGCCGTCGCCGCCAGGGAGACGACCTCGGGCTCCTGGGCGTCATAGAGGGTGCGCGCCCGGCCATCGGGGCTGATCCGCAGGATCAAGCCCTCGCCGGCGGTGCCGGCCAGGACGTCCCCCCCGGGGAGGGGTACGAGCGTCCGGATGTGGGTGTCGTCGCTGTCGAAGAGGACCGTTCCCTTCCCCTTGGCATCGACGCGGAAGAGCTTGCCCTCGGTGCCGGTGCCGACCAGCAGGGAGCCGTCGGCGGCGCGCGCCAGGGCCCAGATGTAGGTCGCCCCGGGATTGAAGAAGGGCTCCGCCTTGGCTGCTTTCGCCCCGTGGGCCGGCGGAATCCGGTAAACCTTGCCGTTGGGCGAGGTGCCGGCGTAGACGGTGCCGTCCGGATCGGACCAGACGGCGAAGATCTCGGGCTCAGGGGCGGTGAACAGCTCGGTGACGCCCCCCTTGCGATCGATCTTCAGCACCTTGCCGGCGTTGCCGGTGCCCACCACCCAGCCGTCCGGATGAACCGCAGCGGAGAGCAGGAACGGCTCGGCGACCGAGGCCACGCGGTCGACCCTGGGGGCGAGCTGCATGCGGCCGAGCGCGTCGACGCTGATGCCGTCGAGGGTGCCGGCGAGAAAGGCCGTCTGGCTACGGGCCTGGAAGATCTTGACTTGTGTGCCGCGTGCCGGCAGGACGGCCGCGGCCGCCAGCAGCCCCGCGGCCAGAATGTTGAATCGCGCTCTCCTCATACCCTCCCCTTGTCTTTGGACGCCACGTCGTTCTCTGCCGCACCCGCACCCTGATCTTCCCCGGCCACCGGCTCGCGGCGGCGCACGTCGAGGTCGATCCGCACCAGCCCCTGGATCGGCACGTCCATGGCCTCGCGCTTCTCCTGCACGACGGCGGAACGCAGGGCGACCGCGCTCCCCGAGGCCGCGGCCCCCCAGAGCGAGCGCACGGAGCCCGGCAGCCGGGGCATCGCCTCGCCCGCCACCGACAGCCCCGCCCCGCTGTAGACCCCCAGCACGATCAGGTCGCGCCGGGAGTGGAACGAGCGCAGCAGCTCGAGCGCCTGCGGGAAGCTGACCGGCTCGGCCGGCTCGAGAGACAGACGGGCGGCGTCGACGCTCGCGCCGTCCCCTACCAGCAGCGAATAGCGGCCGGCCGGCAGGTCCCCGGGGAGGTCGAGCGGCATCGAGTGGCGGAAGCGGTCGCCGCGGTAGGGAACGAAGTCCAGGTTCAGCATCACGCGATCGCCGGGGCGGACCACGGTGCGGCTGGCGTTGGCGCCCACCAGATTGGCGAACACCGGCTGATCGGTCTGCGCGAGATCGACCTCGACGCTCTCGACGTCGACCTTCTCCAGCGGGTTCTGGGAGATGTAGGAGACGATCGCCAGCAGGAAGCTCGAGGCCTCGCTCACCGCGGTGTTGCCGTCGAAGCTCTGGCGCACCACCAGGTCGCCGTAGCCGTGAAGGCCCAGACGGGCCGTCATGTCGAGGCTCTGGGAGCCGGTCGTGTAGCTGGCGGCCTCGAGCCCGGCGACCACGCCGCTGCCCACCAGCAGCGGCACGAAGTCCGGGAGCGCCGCGAGCCGCATCTTGTACTCGCGCGGGCGCTCGCTCTTGACCCTCAGCACCATCGGGATCATCGGCGCCTCGGCGCCGATCCGCCCCTGGATGCCGGTCTTGCGGTCCTGCTCGAAGGCGCCGACGATCTTGCCGGAGTTCGAGATCTTGAACGAGCTGTTGGCGTTCGAAAGCACCGTGACCACCTCGGCGGTTGCCATCGGCACCCGCACCGGGCCGAGCCCCAGGAAGGGGTGGCCGAAGGCGAGGACCTGGTCGCCGTAGCGGTCGGTCACCGTGCCGTTGGCGGCGAGCTGAAAATCGCCGTCCATGAGCACCACGTCCACCGCCTTGCCGGGGGTGAGGTCGTCGGACACCGTGCCGGGGGTGGCTTTCCCTGACGAGGAGACGCTCCCCAGCACCTGCCGCAGCATCCCCTGGGACTTCTCGCCGAAGCCGCTCGCCGTCCACTGGACAGCCGGCGCGGCGCCGTCGGCGAAGCGGGGGAGGAGGCGCGAGAACTGCGTCGCGATCAGATCCTTGGGGAGATGGCCGGTGAGGATGTCCGACAGATTGATCGAGGGGGGCGGCGGCGAGACCGCGATCGGCTTCAGGCCCGAGAGCTGCCGCATCGAGCCGATCGGCGTGATCCCCGCGATCGCCTCGTTGGTGAACGGCCAACTGAACGCCACCGCGCCGGCCAGCCGGCCGTCGAGAAACACCGGGCTGCCGCTCATGCCCCCCGCCACGCCGCTCTTCTCGAGCCCCTTGCCGGTCAGGCGGGCGAGGATGTAACTGACGTCCGGGCTGACGTTGCGCATGATGCCGATCACCTCGACGTCGAAGCGCTCGGGCTCGGTGCCGGAGAAGACCGACAGGCCGTAGCCGCGCTGCCCGCGCTGGACCTCGGCGAGCGGGATCGTGGGCAGCGCGCCCGCCGGCACGCCTGAAGCGGCATCCACAGGAGCCAAAGGAGCTGCCGGGGCCGCCGCTCGCGAGGCGGCCGGAGCCGCGAGCAGGGCTGCCGCGGCGAGCAGAAACGCCGCCCCGGCCGAGACACCAAACGCTGGGTGCTTCATGCTTGTTCCTCTCCCGTGGATCGGCCGAGCTCTTGAATCAGGCGCTCGGAGGGAAATCTTCCTGTTCGTAGAACCACGAGCCCATCCTTTTCTATTGCCACCAGCGTCGACGGGGGCCCGCCCGGGAGCGCGCCGCCGTCCACCACCATCGCATCCTCGCCGGCGAGCAGCTCCGCGACCCCGGCCGGCTCCAGGATCGGCGGCTCGCCGCTCCGGTTGGCGCTGGTCGCCGTCAGCCCGTGGCCGATCGCGGCGAGCAGCTCCCGCAGCCGGCCGTGAGCCGGCACCCGCACGGCCAGATCCAGCCCGCCGGCCGAGGCCGGCAGCGGCCGCGCGACCGGCAGGACCGCGGTCAGCGGCGCCGGCCAGAGGGCGAGGAGGCGCTCAACTATATTGATGTCGGGATCGATCCCCAAACCGGCGAGCTGCTCCCGGCCGGCGATCACCACCGGCAGCGCCTTGCCCGCTTCCCGCTCCTTGATCCGATAGATCGTCTCGACCCCCGTCCGGTTCCAGGGATCGACCCCCAGGCCGTAGCTCGACTCGGTCGGGATCGCCAGCACGCCGCCGCGAGCGAGCAGGTCGCGGAGCGGAGCGACGGGATCGCCCCAGTGCCAGATCGGGGTGCTCATCCCCGCCGCTTGCGGGCCGAGCCGGCGATCAGCTCCCGGGCGTGGGAGAGGGAGGTGTCGGTGATCTTCTTGCCGGCCAGCATGCGGGCCACCTCTTCGACCCGGTCCCCGGCCTCCAGTTCCTCGACCTTCACGCTGGTGCGGTCGCCGTCCACCCGCTTGGCGACCTTGAAGTGGAGATCCCCGTAGCTCGCCACCTGCGGCAGATGGGTCACGGCGAGGATCTGCCCGCCTTTGGCGAGGCGCTGGAGCTTGGCGCCCAGGGCGGCGGCCTCGGCGCCGCCGATCCCGGTGTCCACCTCGTCGAAGACCAGCGTCGGATGGGCCTTCTCGGCTTCACCCCGCGAGGCGAGCTGGAGGGCGAGATGGATGCGCGACAGCTCGCCCCCCGAGGCGATGCGGGCGAGCGGCCGCGGCGGCTCCCCCGGGTTCGGGGCGAAGAGGAAGACGACCTGATCGATCCCCTCGCGGCCGAAGTCGATCTCCTCGCCATCGATCGCTAGAGGGCTCCCGGCGCGGCGGCGCCGTTCGAGCGCCACGGAAAGGCGGGCGCGGGCGAGCCCGAGCTCCTTGAGCTCCCCCTCGATCCGCTCGACCAGCGCCTTCCCCCACTCCTCGCGCGCCTTGGACAGCGCCAGCGCCCCGTCCCGATACTGGGCGAGGGCGGCGGCGACCTTCCCTTCCAGCTCGTCGCGGTTCTCGGCGTCCCCTTCGAGCTCGGCGAGCTCGGCCTCGATCCCGGCGCGGCGGGCGAGGACGGCGCCGGAATCCCCGCCATGCTTGCGGCAGAGGCGCTCGATGGTGGCCAGCCGCTCCTCGATGAAGTCGAGACGGGCCGGATCGGCCTCCAGGCCGTCCAGCCGGTGCTGCAGCGAGCGCGCCGTCTCGGTCAGGCGGATGCGCGTCTCCTCGATCTCCGCCCTCCATGCCGCGGCGGCCGGCTCCCAGGCCTCGATCTCGGCGAGCAGCACAGCGGCCTTGGCCGTCCGCTCGACCGCCGCTCCTTCTTCCTCGAAGAGCAGGGCGAAGGCGGTGCCGAGCGCGCGGGTGATCGCCTCGGCGTTGCGCAGGACGTCCCGCTCCGCCTTGAGCTCGGCCTCCTCGCCGGCGCGCAGCTTGGCGGCGTCGATCTCGGAGGCCTGGAAACGGAGGAGGTCGATCCGCTCGCGGCGCATGCGGTCGTCCCCCGAGAGGTGCCCCAGCCGCTCGGCGAGGCGCGCGTGCTGCTCGTACGCCTCGGCCACCCGGGCGAGGAGCGGCGCGGCTTCCGGGCCGCCGCTACGGTCGAGCATGGCGCGCTGGAGGTCCGGCTCGATCAGTCCGAGCTCGTCGCGCTGGCCATGGATACGGAGGAGATAGGGGGCGAGGTCGGCGAGCAGCCGGAGCGTGGTCGGCTGATCGTTGACGAAGACGCGGTTGCGGCCGCTGCGGCCGATCTCCCGGCGCACCAGGACCTCGGCGCCCTCCGCCTCCAGTCCGGCCGCCTCCAGCACCGCCCGCCAGCCGTCCCCCTCGGGCTCGAAGACGCCGGAGACGGTCAGCGCCTCGGCCCCGGTGCGCACCATCTCGGTGCTGGCCCGCGCCCCCGCGAGCAGCGAGAGCGAATCGACGACGATCGACTTGCCGGCGCCGGTCTCCCCCGAAAGCACGTTGAACCCCGCCCCGAACTCGACGGCGGCTTCGGCCAGAACGGCCAGGTTACGGACGTGGATCTCGCGCAGCACGTCAGGAAAGGGGGTCGGCTGGATTCAACGGGCGGTCACGGAATGACGATATCTCAGGACGGGGAAAGTCTATCAGAGGAGAACCGGACCGGATCGCCTCAGTCGCCGCCCGGGCATCAATGCCCGGGCGGGGCCGCCTCAACGGTCCCCTACCCTGCCGGCGGCGCCTTGTGGTAGCCTCCCGCCTCTCGCCAACCTAGTAGTGGAGACGGACCCCCCGTAGCAAGCCCGTGCAAGTGAGCAGGAAACCATGACCCCGATCCTCGGCGGCCGGCGCGAGCTGCGGGCGAGCCTGCTCATCGGGCTCTGCTGCCTGCTGGTCTACAATGCCAACCTGCGGACGATCAGCGCCGGCGACACCTACCCGGCGCGCTACCTGCCGTTCGCGATCTGGCGGTACCACACCCTCCTTCTCGATCCGATCGCGCCGCTCACCGCCCAGGGGCGAGGCGATGCGGCGTACTGGATGGTGCACGTGGCCGGCGGCCACACCATCTCGCTCTACCCCGTGGTGGCACCGGTGCTCATCGCGCCGCTCTATATCCCCGCGGTCGGTACCCTGCACCTGCGGGGTTGGACGGATGCGCGGCTGGACCACATGGCGAAGGTCATGGAGAAGCTCTCCGCCTCGCTCGTGGCGGCGCTTTCCGCGTCGCTCCTCTACCTGCTGCTGCGGCGCCGGGCGGCGGCGCCGATCGCGCTGCTGCTCACCCTGGCCTATGCCTTCGGCACCACCACCTGGATGATCGGCAGCCAGGCCCTGTGGCAGCACGGGATGGCTGAGCTCCTGGTGGTCGGCGCCCTGCTGCTCCTTACCGGGCCGTGCACCGCGCCGCGGGTGATTGCGGCGGGGCTGCTGTGCGGGCTCATCGCCGGCAACCGCCCTCCGGATGCTATCCTCGCGGCGGCGCTGGGCGCTTACGGACTGTTCTGGGCCGGCCGCCGGGCGGCGCTGCTCGCCGCCTCCGCCGCGCTGCCGATGGGCCTGGTGCTGCTCTACAACCTCGGAGTGGCCGGCCACGTCGCCGGCGGTTACGGGCTGATGGGCGACCCCGGCGTCTTCCAGTACAACCTGCTTTCCGGCCTCGGCGGATTGCTGTTCAGCCCGACGCGGGGGCTGTTCGTCTTCTCACCCTTCCTGCTCTTCCTCGTCCTGGCCTGGCGGCACCCGCCGCGTGACCGCGGCGAGCGCGGCCTCAGCCTGGCGATCAGCGCCGGCGTCGTCCTCCAGGTCCTGCTCTATGCCAAGGCCGACTGGCGAGGCGGCTCCTCCTGGGGGCCGCGCTACATGACCGACCTCCTGCCGCTGCTCCTCTGGATGCTGGCGCCGGTGGTCGCCGCTCTGCGCGGCTTCGGCCGGACGTGCTTCCTGCTCGCGGTCGGCGCCGCGGTCGCTATCGAGGCCATCGGCGCCTTCTGGTACACCGGCGCGACCGACAGAGCGATCTTCGCCGTTGCCAACGGTCCCCACCAGATGCGGGCCGCGTGGGACTGGCGGAATGCACCCTTCGTTACTTCCTTCCAGCATGGCCTCGCGCCGGCGGAGCTGATGATCGAGACGCGCGGCGGTATTGACGCCATCGAAACCAACGCCATAGAGACTGACGCCATCGAGGCCGGCGGCCGCGCGGTCTCCGCCATCACCGCCGGCCAGAAGGTCGTCGCCACCGGCTGGGCGCTGGCCGGCCACGCAACGCCCTGGCAGGTGGCGGTCATCATCGACGGCCGGCCGCCCGTCGCCTCCCACACCTTCTTCGACCGGCCCGACGTCCGCGGCGTGCTGCGCGAGGCGAGCCCCGCCGGCTGGCGCATCCCGCTCGACACGGCCGGCCTCGCTCCCGGCGAGCACTCTCTGACCGCCTTCGTCTGGGCCTCCAAAAAGGGAGAGGGATCTTACCTGGAGAAGCGCAAGCTGACCGTGCTGGCGGCACCGGCGGCGGGCGAGGATCTCGACGAAGGCTTCAGGACGGCGGCGGCGCGGCTTCGCGCGCACCAGCAGGGGCCGGGTTACTGGCTCACCGCCTACACCAGCGCGGCGCGCTTCCAGGAGCCGCGCCAGGAGATGAACACCTTCCTCACCGCTCTCCTGCTCGACCTGCTCGATCCGCTGGCAGCCACCGGCGGTCTCGGCGACAGCTTGCAGCGCGCCCGCCAGCACCTCACCGGCCAGATCGAGGCCGGCGGACTGGTGCGCTACCACGGCCTGCCAGACGCTCCCGGCATCGGCACTCTGGGATGCGCCATCACGCCTGATACCGACGACACGGCGCTCGTCTGGAGGATCGCTCCCGACCACGACCGCCGGCGGTTGCCGGCCGCCCTGGCGACCCTCGACCAATATCGCACCCGCGAGGGCCTCTACCGCACCTGGCTCGCGCCGCGTGAGGCCTACCAGTGCCTCGACCCGGGCGGCGATCCAAATCCTACCGACATTGCCATCCAGATGCACCTGCTGCTGCTGCTGGCCAAGGAGCGGCCGCCGGCCGGCCGCGCGCTCTGCGAAGCTCTCCGCCCGGTTGTCGACCAGGACCGGATCTGGGTCTACTACCGAATGGCGCCGCTGGTCCCGATCCTGCGCCTGACCGATCTCCGGCGCGCCGGCTGCGAGCTGGAGCTGCCCGAGTCGCGGCTGCGGACATCGGTGCCAGGCCAGGAGATCTGGGTGTCCGCCGTTCGGCTGCTGGGCCGTGCGCTGACGCCCGGGGGCCCACCAGCCGACGCTGCAGAAATCCAGGCGGTGCTGCGCCAACTCGCCAAGGACGACTTTGCCCTTTTGCGAAAGAATCCGCCGCTCCTCTACCACAACGATCTCACCGCGACGGTCCCCAGATACTACTGGTCGGAAGACGTCGGCTACGCGCTCTGGCTAAGGCTTGCTCACATACATGCGCACCTCCGGCAGCCCCATTCGAACGGCTAAAACTTCATCGCTATTCGCGGCCGCCGCGCCCGCCGTACCGGCCGCCATCTCGACGGCAGGCCGCCTTGGCGAGCGCCTTCGCCGCTACCTGTCCTGCCTGCGCCTGCCGGAGATCCTCGTTCTCCAGGGCTCGCCACTGCTCGGCGCCGCCTTCGCGATCCGCCATCCGGCCGTGGAGAACGTCGGGCCGCTGGCGATCCTCACCCTCGCCAACGTCTGCCTGATGGCGCACGTCTTCATCCTCAACGACTGGTCCGGCCTGACCACCGACCTCACCGACCCCAACAAGGCCGCCGGCGTCTTCACCGCCAGAGGCGCGAGCCGCAAGGAGATCGGCGGTCTGGCGGCCGGCCTGCTGGCCTTGGGCCTCCTCCTCTTCAGCCGCCTCGGCCCGAGCGCCCTCTGCCTGTCACTGGCGATCGCCACCCTGAGCGCCCTCTACTCCCTGCCCCGCTTCAATTGGAAAGGCAGACCGCTCCTCAACTCGGCGGCCCACCTGGCCGGCGGCGTCCTCCATTTCCTCCTCGGCTACTCCCTGGGGAACGTCATCGACCGTCGCGGCCTCGCCATTGCCACCTTCTTCGCCCTGACCTTCGCCGCCGGTCACCTGACCCAGGAGGTCCGCGACCACCAGGGGGACGTCCTCAACGCCATCCGGACCAACGCGGTGATCTTCGGCCCGCGCCGCACCTTCGCCGCCAGCCTGGCCCTTTTCACCCTGGCCCACGCTCTCCTTCTCCTCCTGGCCCTCCAGGGCATCCTCCCCCATCCCCTGGCAGCCCTCGTCGCCCTCTACCCCGTTCACCTGCGCTGGTCGCTCAAGACTCTGGCCGAGGGCCTCACCTACGCGAGCATCCACCGCCTGCAAGCACGTTACCGCGCGCTCTACGCCCTCATCGGCCTGGCGATGGTGGCGGCCCTATGGCTTGCCTGAAAATCTGCCTCACCGGTGCGCCGTAACCCCCACCTGCCGACACATGTCGAGCACCGGGCAGGTCGAGCACTTGGGAAGCTTCCCCGTGCAGACGTGTTTGCCGAAGGGGACCAGCAGGCGATTGATCTCCACCCAGTATTTTTTCGGAAGCTTCGCCTCCAGCGCCGCCATGGTCTTTTCCGGCGTCCGTTCCGCCACGTAGCCCCAGCGGTTGGTGACGCGATCGACGTGGACGTCCACGCCGATCCGCGCCTTGCCGCAGGCGATGCCGAGCACGAGGTTGGCGCACTTGGGGCCGACGCCCGGAAACGAGAGCAGGACGTCGTCCGCACATGGCAGCTCGCCCCCGTGGTCCGCCACGATACGCCGGGCGATCTCCCGAATCTGCCGCGCCTTGGGCTCGTGGAAGGTGCTGAGGCCGATCGCCTCGTCGATCCGCTCGACCGGCAGCCGGCTCACCGCCTCCGGCGTGCGGGCGAGCGCGAACAGCCGCCGCGCGCAGACCAGGGTGGTCTCATCACGGGTTCGGATCGAGATGATGCAGGCGACCAGCAGCTCGAACGTCGAGGCGAACCCCTCGTCCGCCAGCTTCGAACATCGCCGCCTTCGGGAACGGCTGGACGGCCTCGCCGATCCGCTCCAGGGCCCGATCGATGTCGAAAGGTCGCTTGCTCACAGATCCTCGCACCCGCGCCCGAAGAGCCGCTGCTCCAGGAGTCGCGGAACTCGAGGATTATTTTACGCCAACCGGCGCCGAGAACCTCTCCGCGTAACCGCTCTTCGCGAGGAATGCGTCGAAGTCCTTGATCTCCAGGATCTCCCGGATCGCCTGGCGCTTGTCGCCCGCCCGGTCGTAGTAGGACTTCGTGATCTTGTAGCCGACCCAGTAGCCGAGGTCCTGGGGACGGCCGGGCGAGCCACTGTAGAGCCAGCCGGAGAGCTCCTTCCCGTGCATCTTCCGCTGGAACTCCTCCCAGAGCTCGGCTTCACGGGGGGCGGCGAATTCTGCGACGTGTTGATCGCCTGGACGGCCGGAGATGAGCTCCGCAAGAAAGTCGGCGCTCCCTTCCCGGATCGCCTGACCGAGCAGAACTGGAGATTCCGGATACTTCTGCTGGAAGTGGATCAACTCGTGCGCGACGACGTGGGGGATCTCCGCGGCCGGTGCGGTCACCTGCCGCAGCCATTCGCTCAGCTCGTCCACAGGACTCTGCGGTGTCCGGCCGTGCATCTCGGCGCCAATCAACAACCCACGGTCGGAGACCGTGCCTCCGGAGTTCAGCCGTCCGATCAGGAAGAAGACGTCCGGAAAAACGGCGTCGGGATAGAGATACTTCAAGGCATAGAAGGATGCGCGGATGCCGGGTTCCATCTCACGGATCCGCAATGTGCTGTCGCGGATAGACGCATAGTACCTGGGGTGGCTCCGGACGACTCGGGCGAGTTCTTCGGCATTGCTGATCCGCAGAGAGACGAAGTCCTTGAGACCAGGAGTTCCCCGGGACAAGTAGAACGTTCCGAACGACTGGGGGGGAAACTCCGGAGCCGCCCGGTCGAACGCTTCCCAGAAATGGGCGATATCCTCGGTGACGATGCGCGCCGCATCCGGGTCCCGGCTCTGGGCCAGGGCGGCCACCGGAACCATCAAGAGCAACGCCATAAGGCAGGAACGCTTCAGGGCCTGTCGCATAGGTGTCTCTCCGACTCAAGGTCGGGTGGATGTTATCAGCTCTGTTTGTCCCTCAAGCGATCTGTTCCATCAGGGCCGTCACTCGTTGTCTGCGCAGCATGGGCGAACGGTTTCGAGCCAAAGTCGTGAGGAGATCCGCAGCCCGCTCGCAGCCGTTCAGCCTTGCGAACGCGGCGGCGTAATACCGAGAGCGCTCCTGAAAACCGGGATCTGCCAAGAGGCTCTTGATGCAGGCATGGATCCTCTCCGGCGTCCCCTCTTCAGGAGTAAGGGTCTGCGCAACGCCGACGGTCCTGCATAGCGCCGCTACGTCGGGTTGCTCACCGCCGGCGGGAATGAGCAGGGCTGGAATGCCTGCCGTCAACGCCCCGAGGACCGCTGTGGTGTTCGCGCTGGCTACGACGACCCGGGCCATGGGCAGAATCTTCCCCTGGGGAAGATGAGGCCGGACGAAGAAATTTTCCGGCAGGCTGCCGATCTCGCCGTCCAACCGCCCGGTCGACGCTGCCACCCGGTAATCTCCCCCGGCGAGCGCGTCGACGAGCCCGTGCCAGAAATTCGGGATATGGAATGACCGGCCATGCTGGACATAGATAAGAGCCGAGCCGAGCCGGATGGTTTCCTCCATCCATTCTTCCAATTCGGGATCGCAGGCTGTCGGCTCCCATAAACAGCTCCCCACCAGATGAACCCTCTCGTGCAGGTGTTTCTGAGGTTCGAGCTCGTTTACGCTCTGCAGCAGGAAAAGGTCTCCTAACAGAGGAGCCTGGAGGCTGTTCAAGAACGAATCGGGCCGGAAGAGGGCCCGAGCGTCGTTCAATGTCTGCAGCATGCCTCGATAGCGCCACGCGCGCCACTCTTCCACCGAGGAAAGAATTGAGACCTCGGAGGGTTGGCAGCCTTCCGCCTCAGCGGCATCCGCCGGCCAGAGATAGGTGCAGAACCCCAGGAGCCCGACGGGCAGATCGCGGCGAGCAGCGACCAGCAGAGGTCCATAAGTCAGTGATTGACCGACCAGAATGTCCGCCGGAAACAAATCGAGAGCGTACTCGATGTGCTTGACCTGAAGAGCGATGGAAAGGGGCTTTCCCCACTGCGCGACCTGAAAGCTGGCACCATCGGAAATGCCTCGCGGGAGTCGCCGCAACCCCACTTCGGCGAGCAGCGCCTCATGTTGCAGGTTGGTCACGAAGGCCACTTCGTGCCCCCGCGACTTCAGGACTTCGGCAATGCCAATCAGAGGATACAAGAACCCCGGGCTATCTAGAGAACAAAACAAGAATTTCATACAAGGTTACCATCGTCGAACCAGTTTCAAGAATGGCGCCCCGGCCCGAGGTGGAAAACAGTTCTCATCTGCGGCCTGCCATGCTTACCACGGATCCGCGGCGCCATCCCAGACGTGAGGAGGACAGATGTTGGACGCACCTCCCTTGAGCGATACTAAGTCGACGACGGCTGATCCGGCTGGATCCCGAAGCGGGTGCAACTGCCGCCGAACCCTTGACAGCTACCGGTGAAGTCTGTGCAATCCCCCCCAGCCACTCCCTCCAGATCTTCGGGGCTGAGCTCGTCCGCGTTGAGAACTCCCTGGTTCAAGCTCTGGACGTCATCGGACCGATTGTCTGCCATGTTGGTTACTCCTTTCAGCAAGCCAGCTCGCAGGCCTGGCAGATAAGACGATCACTGGTCGCAGACCTTTCCACCCCTCGCCTGAATCTCTCTTCCCTGCGCATAGTCGAGGTAAGCCTCGGCGACGTTTGCACGGAAGCGCGAGGCATATCCGTCACAAAAATTCGCGTGATACCTGCCTGTCTTTCCAAGTGCCAGCACGGCACAACCACCCCCGCAATGCAGAGCGTACCGGCATTTCCGGCAAGCCGGATTACTGGCGACGGTCCGGCTCTTCCAGAGATGGTTCACCGCGACATTGAGAGTTACCTTGCCATCTTCTTCTACGCGACCGATCCGCACAGTGGGATCACCCGTCTTTTCCCAGCAGGCGTAAATGTCCGCGAAAGCGTCGAATATATACATTCGGGTATGCGCGCTGCAGAAACTCTCCCGGAAACTGGGCATCGTTTTTTCCGGGCTCCTGAAGATCCGATACGCCCCCAGCTTGATAGAGTCATCTGGCCGGCTGATCAACCCTAGCCGCTGATCTTTGGAAATTAATTCAGCAAGAGTCTGGTCCAACTCCCAAGTGTCGAACGTGGTTTTGGAATCCGTCCGCTCGTTCTCTGCCCGGATAGGGGCCGCATATACGGAGAAATGAGCGTATTGATCCCAGCCGCGAGTGATAAAATCGTCCATCATGGACGGGAGATGCCCGATATTGCCGCGGTCGAGGTTGAGCCGGATGCTGATACTCACTCCCTTGTCCAAGGCCATCTGGATGTTGCGGGCAATCCGATCGTACGTTCCTGATCCATCAGCATAGATACGGCGCCGGTTGTGCTCTTCGGGCGGGCCATCGATCGTGATCTGCAGCGCTGAAATTTTCTCGGGAGAGAGAAGGTCCTCGTAGGCATGGAGATCGGTTCCGTTGGTAACCGCCCAGAAGTTCGTCGGTCCAAGCTCCAAGGCCCTGTCGACGATGTATCGCACGATCGGGCTGGAGGCTTCGAGCAGCGGCTCGCCGCCGAAGAACCCGATGGTCCGCAAGCGCTCGGCATCTTCAGGAACTCCATGCATGGCCTCGATCTCCACCATAGCGCCGAAAACTCGATCCACTACACCGGGCTGGACAGTCTTCAGGAGGTGATTGAAGCGAGCGTCGGTGCGCATATGGTCTTGGAAGCAATATGCGCAGCGGAGATTGCAGTTGTAGGTAGGCATGATCATGTACGTCGGCATCTGACGGATCTGCCGCTCATGAATCTCCGTCGCGAACTTAGCGAAGACCTCTTCCTCCTCTTCGGTAGAGAGATCTGTCAAATATCCCCTGCGCTTTAGGACTTCAAGCGTCTGGTCTGAAGGAACAAGGGTCCGGTCGTCGGCCTCGGGCTCCGGGCTCCAGGTACCGTAGAGCGGCCGAGGGGGGCGACGTGCCTCCAGAGAGCGCACGTAGGTTGCTACACGACGCGAAACCTTATCGAATGCTCCAGTGTATCCATGGACAAGAAGCATGTCCGCGTTATTTTCCGGAAGATCCACGTAGATTGTGTAGCTGCTCGTGCGAAGCATGAAGACCTCCAGTTTCACAGTTCGGCGAATCAATCTGGCATCAGTCCCCCGTCAGACGGCAAAGATTAATTCTCCATCTGCCGGGCAGAACGGTACACCTTCAGAACCAATGCTGTGACTTCGGGGAAAGAGTTACTGAGGAGGGTCTCGCATGACTACAGTTCGTTCGACGGTCAGATGTCGAAAGAACCAGGTACAGAATACCAGACCAAATCAAGCAGCGCAAGAGAGATTGATACAACTAACGTTGGCTGCGCGGCACCGCGGATCGTACCGCCAGCGGCGCCAACGAAAACGGGGGCCGAAGCCCCCGTTCCCGACATACTCGAAAGGGATGTCTTGCCCTACCGGAAGGCGGCGACCGTCGCGCGCGTGTCGTTCAGCACGCGGGCGTTGTGGTTCCTCGTGGTCGTGCCCATGGGGTGGGTGTTGTAGAGCTTGTTCGGGTTCGACCAGTAGTTCAGGCGAGGGCAGCCGCCCGAGCAGTCGTAGGCCATGACAAACTTTTACTTACGGAACCGACGCGCTCCACTTTGACCGCCCGCCCAGCTCGAAACCATCGTTGAACAGCGGCGTGGTCCGCTCGCAGTGGCCGGTGTAGTTGTAGCGGTCGCCGCCGGCCACCATCTGAAAGTCGGTCACCTGGAGGGCCCTGAGGTCGAGCGGGCCGAGGAGCCCGGCCCACTTGGCGGTGGTGAAGCGGTCGCTCTGGGCGGTGAGGGCGATGGTGCCGCCGTCGGACAGGAGGATGCCGTACTTCTGCATCGCCCGCGCGACCACCCGCGCTCCCTCGTTCGGCAGGTTCTGGAGGGGATAGTCCGCCCGCAGCCGGAGGCGGGTGCCGTAGGGGGGCGCCGCCGCGGGCCCGCTGGTAGGGTTGGTCGAGTGTGTCGCCGGGTGGACGTATACCAGCCGCCGCATGCGGCTGTTGGGAAGGATGAAACGGATGGCATGATCGATCTGCCCGGCCGCCACCTCGTCGGCATTGAACAGCAGCGGCGCGATGGGAAAGCCGGCAGCGTCGGCGCTGGTGCAATCCTGGCCGCGCCCCGCCGACGGATAGGTGAGATCCATGTTCCACACCGTAAGGCAGCCGCCGGAGTACTGCTCACCCACGACGTTGGCCCGCCACATCTCGTAGAGACGGTGGGTCGGCCGATGGACCACGATCAGGTGGCAGTCGCCGTTGCCTTCGCACTCGTAACCGCTCTCCCCCTCCAGCGCGCCACCGTTCGGCAGGGGGACGGACGTGAGGTCCAGGCGGTCGCAGTCGGGGTCGTAGAAATCGTCGGTATCGGTAAAGCCGTGGAGCGGGGTGCTGGCATCCGCCTCCAACACCTCGATGCTGAAGTCGATCTGCATCCGACCCCCGCCCCAGCCACCGACTCCAGCGAGCCAGTTGATCACCGTCGCCGACTCGGGGTCCAGCGGAGCCGAGGAGACGTCCTGGTACCAGGGGGAATCGGCGGGAAAATAGGGGCCGTGACCGGCCGCGGGAGGAGTCTGGCCTCCCGCGGTGCCTACGGAAACGGCGAGCAGCGCGCATCCACAGAGGACCGCGGTTCCGGTCGACATCCGGTTGATCATTGAAAAGATTCTATATGTTGAAGACCACAAAAGAAAAGACCACCCCAGCGGGGTGGTCCTCCAAATCATTCCTTATCTGGAGCGCCTTGCGGCGCAAAGATTACGGTCAGATCTTGCTGACGTTCTCAGCCGCCGGGCCCTTCTGGCCCTGCACGACGTCGAACTCGACACGGTCGCCCTCGGCGAGACTCTTGAATCCGGATCCCTGGATCGCCGAGTGGTGCACGAAGAGGTCCTTGCCCCCATCCTCCGGCGTGATGAAGCCGAAGCCTTTGGTGTCATTGAACCACTTCACTTTTCCTGTGTTGCGCATTGTCGTTGTCTCTCTTTCTTTCTGTTCTGGGGCCAAAAAGACAAAAAGGGACCCTTTGTCGTACCGGGGTCCCTTTCGTAATTTCTGGCTTGGGTACCGAGGAGTCACCCATTGACTCCGCAGCAGATAAAAAATCATACCTCGCGGGGTCCTCGGAGTCAAGAAGTAATTTACAAGCCGGATCTCTGCCTCTATCCTCAAGACTCGCATGATGTCTCGTTCCTGGTTCCGGAGCTGCGTTCCACTGGCTTGCCTGTTCGGCCTCCTGGCCGGGTGCGGCCGGACCGCGCCTCCACGGCCCGGCGGGACGGTTCGCGACCTGATCGCCGATCTCGATCTGGCGGAGATCCAGCGCGAGCCCGGGAGGGTCGACCTCGGGACCTCCGAAGCCCGGCCGCTGCTGCGGCAAGGGTGGTCCCAGGACGAGGATGACGGCCGGCATACCTTCGTCTGGAGCGACGGGCCGGAGTCGGAGCTGGAGTTCTTCCTCGCCGCTCCGCGAGACATTCCGCTGACCCTCCGCGGGTCGCCGTACTCGTCCCCCGGATCTCCGGAGCAGGAGGTCGCCCTCGTTCTCAACGGCGAGGCGGTGGGCCGGGTCAGTCTCTCGCCGGATCATGAAGAGGCCCGGGTGGTCCTGCCGCGGCGCGGTCTGCGAGAGGGGGAGAACCACCTCACTCTGCGCTACGCCTGGACGCGCTCCCCCTGGGAGGAGAGCGGTGGGGAGTATGGCGGGGAGAACGGCGGGGAGAACAGCGACCGCCGCCACCTCGGAGTGGCCTGGGACCTTCTCCGCTTCGAGACCGGCGTCGACGAGCAGAGCCGGGTGCGCGCGGCCGGCGACCGGCTCGCCCTCCCCTTCGGCCGGCGGCTCGACACCTTCCTGCGCCTGCCCGCCGGAGCGGTGCTGGCGATGGACGATCTCCGCTCCCGCGGCGGCCCGTCCGGAGAGCTGCGGGTAACCCTGCAGCCCGAAGGCGGCGCGGAGCGCGAGCTGGCCCGTCTCCGCCCGGACGAGGGACCGGTCGCGGTGGAGCTGGGGGACGCCGGGACCGAGCCGGCGCGGATCTCCCTCACCGCCGTGTCCAGGGAGCCGGGCGAGGCGGCAGGGAGCGGCCTCGTGCTGCGGCGGCCGGCCATAGCCGCGCCGCGCCCGGAGACCGGGCCCTCCCGGACGGCGGCCACGGCGGCCACCGCGGCGAAAACGGCTCCGGCCTCTTTCCAGACGGCTCGCCGGCCGCGCAACGTCATCGTCTATCTCGTCGACGCCCTGCGGGCGGACCACCTCGGCTGCTATGGCTACGCCCGGCCGGTCTCGCCCCGCATCGACAACTTCGCCCGCGGCGCGGTCCTCTTCCGGCACACCGTGGCCCAGTCCTCCTGGACCCGCCCCGCCGCCACCACCATCCTCACCGGCCTGCTACCCCGCACCCACGGCGTCAACGGCCGGCGGGACGTCCTCGCCGGACAGGCCGTCACCCTGGCGGAGAGACTGCGGGAGCGGGGGTATCACACCGCCGGGTTGGTCACCAACGGCAATGTGGCGCGCAGCTACGGCCTGGGCCAGGGATTCGAGACCTACCAGCTCCTCCCGCGGAAACACAGCGCGGCGACCGACGTCAACGCCGAGGCCGCCGACTGGCTGCGGACCCGGTGGAAGGGGGACGCCCCCTTCTTCCTCTATCTCCACACCGTGGAGCCGCACGCCCCGTACGCTCCCCCGCTCCCTTTCCGGCAACGTTTCGCCCCCGGCGTGCGGGACGAGGGCCTCATCCGCATGAACTTCCTGCACCGGGTCGAAGAGGGAAAGATCGCGGCCACGCCGGAGGTGCTCCGGAACTTCATGGACCTCTATGACGCCGAGATCGCCGCCAACGACGCCGCCTTCGGCGAGCTGCTCGACCTCCTCGGCCAGCGCGGGCTTCTGGAGGACACCGTGATCGTCTTCGTCTCCGATCACGGCGAGGAGTTCCTCGAGCACGGCGGCTGGGAGCACGGCAGGACGCTGCACCAGGAGATGCTGGACGTCCCCCTGATCGTGCGGGTCCCCGGGATGGGGAGCGGCAGGATCGTGCAGCGGCAGGCCCAGCAGATGGACGTGGCGCCGACGATCCTCGATCTTCTGAATCTGCCGGTTCCGCCAGACATGGACGGCCGGAGCCTCGCCCGATGGATCTCCGGCGACGGCCCGCCCGGGGATGACCCGGCGGAGTCCATGGCCTTCTCGTGGCTCGACCAGCACGGCCTGCGGGCGGCCGCGGTGACCACGCCCGGCTGGCGGCTGATCGAAGATCGCCTCCCCGTCCCCGGGCGCGCTCTTTACGATCGCCAGGCCGATCCCGGAGAGCATCGCAACCTCGCGGCGAAGCAAGCGGTGCGGGCCGGCTACCTCCGCGCCCGGCTCCGGGCCGAGGAGCGCCTCCGCCAGAGGCAGTTGCGAGCCGGCAAGACGAATCCGGACTCCGAGCTCCAGAAACAGCTCGAAGCTCTCGGCTATCTACGCTGAGTCCTACTTGAGATACCCGAGCGCCCGCAGGCTCTTCTCGAGCTCGGGATCGAGAGGCGGGGGCGCCAAGGCCCCGGCCACCGGCGGCGGATTGAACGCCACGAGATCCCGCAGCAGCGCCCGGGTCTCCCGCCTTAGCTCGCGGGAAAGATCTTCTACCTGGCCCGGATCCCGTGACACGTCGTAGAGCTCGATGCGGGTGAGCGGGAGACCGCGGACCTGGAAAGACCGGCATTCGAGCTCCGCCTGCTTCTGGCCGTCCACCAGATCGGAGCCGGCGCAGCCGTCCGTCTCCAGGAGGAGGCGCCCGGGTTGGGCCGGCGCGACCCGGACCGGTGTCCACTCGGGCGTCAGGGTAACCTGGGCCAGCCTCTTCTCCCCCTGGCGGATGACCAGAAGCCGGGGCTCCAGGGAGCGGGCCTGGAACGCCAGGGTTCCGCCGGAGGTGTCGAAGGCGACCTGCCGCGGCAGCCAGTCGCCGGCGGGAGGATCGAAGAGCAGGAGGCTCTCCTGTCGCCGCCGCTCGCCGCGGTAGACCGCCCGCCGGCCGCCCAGGGTCTCGCTCCAGGCGGTGCCGGGGAGCGGCGCCGACGAGCGCCCGACGAGCCCGGCCAGGCTGGCGCCGGACGGGGCGCGGCGCGGCCTCACCCGCGCCAGCTCGTAGAGCGTGGGCGCCAGGTCGATGAGCTGCACGACGCCGCCGTGGCGCACCGCGGCGCGATGGTCCGGATGGATCACCAGCAGCGGGACGTGCAGGCTCTCGCGGTAGAGCTGGGTGTGATTGAACAGGCCGTGGTCCAGAAACTCCTCGCCGTGATCGGCGGTGATCACCACCGTGACCTCGCCGGCGAGGCCGAGCCGCTCGAGCTCCGCGAAGAACCGCCGCAGGACGTCGTCGGTCTGCCGGATGCCGGCGTCGTAGAGCGCCTTGAGCCACTCGACCGCGGGCCGCGGCAGCCCTTCGCCGGTCATGTTGTACTGGGTGAGCGCCGGGCCCGTGCCATCGATCGCCCCGGGGGGCGGGACCCCGGGCCAGAACGGCTCCCGGTAGCGCTCGGGCGCGTCATAGGGAGTATGCACGGCGTACGTATGGAGGAAGAGGAAGAAGCGGTCTTTCGGCCCGACGCTTTTCAGGAAGTCGACGCCCCGGCCGAAGGTCCCCTCCACGGGCCGGTTGTGGTCGCGGTTGCGGCTGACGAAGACGTCGAAGCCCCGGCGGAAGCCGAAGCGACCGCTCACATACCCCCCCTCCGTGAAGCCGGCGGTGCGGAAGCCGCCGCGCTGGAACACCTCCGGCAGGGTCTCGACCTCCGGAGAGAGCACCGAGTTCGGCGGAAACACCCCATGCTCCCGCGGGTAGAGGCCGGTCAGCATCGACATGTGCGAGACCAGGGTGCTGGGGAACTGGGCGTACGCCTCCTCGAACAGGGTGGCCCGCCCGGCTAGCGAATTCAGGAACGGGCTGGTCGGACGGGGGTAGCCGTAGCAGCCGAGATGGTCGGCCCGCAGCGTATCGATCGAGATCAGGATGTAGCCGCGGGTCGCCCGCGGCACCGGGGGCTTGTCCGCGTCGGGCCGCGGGTCCGCTCCACGGCCGCAGCCGGCCGCGAGCACGGCGAGAGAGAAAACCAACATCCGAGCCGCTGGGACCGGAATCATTCCGCGAGCCATCGCCGGATCTGATCGTAAACCTCGGGCCGGCTGAGCAGATCCATGTGATTCATTCCGTGGCCCACCCACTGCCGGGATTCCGGGATCGGCAGCGACCGCCCGGCTTCCTCATGGCGGCCCAGCGCGCTGCTCACCGAGACGAGGCCGTCGCCCAAGAGCCGGTCGTTGAGGTCGCCTGGCTTTTTCCCGGTCGTCGCGGCCGCCGCGTAGCACTCGACGCCCTCGGGCAGGGGCACGGCGCGACGGTCGTCCCTCGCCGGCTCGAACCGATCACGTTTCTCCCAATCCTCATCCAGCAGATTGCCGTAGCGCAGATCGGTGATCCCCGCGCTGCGGATCTTTCCGAGACGGGCGAACCGGGCGGTGTAGGGGAGCGCTGCCAGGATGGCGTCCACGCCGTTGCCGCCGCGCTCCAGCGCTGCGCCATGGTGAGGCGTGCCCAGGAAGACGATCTTGCGCAGGCGCCGCGGCCACTCGTGCCCCGTGGCCTCAGCATAATGAAGAGCGGTGCGGGAGATCAGCCCCCCCATGCTGTGCCCGACGATCACCAGTTCCTCGACCGGCACCGGCCAGCTCCGGACCAGCGTTTCGAGCCGATCGGCAAACGCGCGACCGTTGATCGAGGTGTGAAGACCGCTGTTGTAGTGGAGATAGACGGGCGAGTAGCCGAGATCGCGGGCCAGGGCCGCGCCGTGGTCGTGCCCTCGGCGATGCCATTGCAAATCGTTCATGCACAGGCCGTGCGCCAGCACCACCACCTTGCCGCCGGCCTCCTCCAGAACCGCCGCCTTCAGGGACATGGGGATCGCCAGCGGATTGCCGCTGGCCTCCAACTGATCCCCCAGCACGCCGTTCAGAGCCGCCAGCAGAGCCTCACGCCGGCGCCACGAGCTCCGCCCGACGAGCCGCGGGGCGAGCGGCGCCAGGAGAGCGTCGACACCGCCGCCCACCAGACGGGTCATCCCGCGAACGCTGCCATACACCAGACCCGCGATCCCCCGCCGCGGCATGCCGAGAGGGCGGGCGATGTCCCGATGCACCGCTTCCACTAGATCGGTCACTCCCAGGGTCGCATCGGTGGCCATCCGGGCGAGCCCGCGGAGATCGGAGAGATAGACGGAGGCCTTCATGGTGGCAGTATAGCTAACGGAAGCTGGACCACCACTCGGACCCAGGACTCTCTTCGCCCGATCCCGCTCGAGCTCGAGGAAGAGTGAAGAGATTTCGCGACGAGATGATGCGCTACGACATTGTCCGCCGGCCTTTTCCGGCCGCGGCGACGTTTTTTCAGACGAAATCCCCTTGTACATTTGTTTTTGGGCTTGAACATTGTTTGGCGGCCTTGGAGATGGTCCGGCCGCTTTGAACATTGTTCAAGCGGCTTGGACAATGTTTTTCGGCGCCGGAGAGCGTTTCAAGCCGTAAAGCATTGTTGGAGCGCGGGGAGCCCCTAGAAAAGGCCCATGCGGATCGCGGCGGCGTTTCCTGCAGAGACAGCCCATTATAGGCATAACGAGCCCGCTGGGACTGGGGGTCAGACGATTCCGGACGGGTAGCGGGTAGTCGCGTGCGGAACTCGGAAGCGACCTTGCGCTTTTCGGAAAGTTCTCCAGTATCCTGAAACCCCCCTCGCAAACGTAAGCCGTTCTAGGCCGAAGAAGATTGGGGACCGATTTTACGTCTTATCTGGGCATGAGCCGAAGACTTCGTTTCGTCCCCGAAGGCGGATCCCTGGTCGAGGTCACCTGCCGCACCGTGCAGGGCCGCCGCCTTCTCCGCCCCAGCCCGCGTCTCAACGAGATCATCGTTGGCGTCCTCGGACGCGCCCAGAGGCTGTACTCCGTCCGGATCTGCGCCTACGTGTTCGTCTCATCACACTACCACCTGCTGCTCGACGTCGACGACGCTCGCCAACTGGCGAACTTCATGCGCTATCTCAACTCCAACCTGGCGCGGGAAGTCGGCCGGCTCGTCCGCTGGAGTGATGGCGTCTGGTCGCGACGGTACCAGTCGATCCTGGTCAGCGGCGAGGAAGGGGCGCAGATTGCGCGACTAAAATACGTCCTGAGCCACGGGGTCAAGGAAGAATTGGTGAAGCGGCCCAGGGATTGGCCGGGTCTCCATAGCGTCCGAGCTCTCACCGACGGCGAGCCGATCGAGGGCTACTGGTTCAGCCGGACCCTGGAGTATGCCGCCCGGCAACGAGGAGAGACGTTCGACCGTCTCCAGTATGCGACCCGCGAGACGGTGACCCTCTCTCCCCTTCCATCCTGGAAGGATCTTTCCACCGATGCCCGGAGAACACGAGTCCTCAGCTTGATCGGCCAGATCGAAACCGAAGCCGCCGCCCGGAGAGCCAGGACCGGCGGCGAGCCTCTGGGAGTGGCGGCAATCCTGGGCCAACATCCGCACCATCGTCCCGCGCGTCTGAAGAAATCTCCCGCGCCCCTATTTCACGCCATCAGCCATCTCGTGCGCCAGCAGTTCTACGAAGGATATGCCTGGTTCGTCGCCACCTTCCGGCAGGCCGCCGAGAAACTGAGAGCAGGTGATCGCACCGCGGCCTTCCCCGTCGGAAGCTTCCCACCAGCCCTCCCCTTCGTCGGCGGATAATCTCCCGTCCCAGGCAGTCTGACCACAGATTCACGAAGGCGCGGAATGCTCTTCCTCAGAGTTCGTGTATCCAGAGATCGGGTTTCGCAAGATTTCAGGCTCGTAAAAGGCCAGCATCTCCCGATTTTCCCGTTCAGTGGTTGGAGACCAGTGCCCAAATCTCCGAAAACCCGACTCCAGCACCTCGCTCTGGCCTACCCTGCCGGAGAAGATGAGGGCTTCTTATGGAATCGTCTGGAACCTTCTTGGCAGGCCGCGCGGCGAGGGGCGCCAGGAGAGCGTCCACCCCACCGCCCACCAGGCGGGTCACCCCGCGGACGCCGCCGTACACCAGACCCGCGATCCCCCGCCTCGGCATGCCGAGAGGACGGGCGATGTCGCGATGCACGGTCTCCACCAGGTTCGTCACCCCCAGGGTGGCGTCGGTGGCCATCCGGGCAAGCCCGCGGAGATCGGAGAGGTGAACGGAGGCCTTCATGGTGGGCAGTATAGCTAACGGAAGCTGGACCACCACTCTATATCCGGTCAGCCTACACGCATGCTCGCCGTCTCCATCTCTTGCAGGAGCCAGCCCGGCAGGCGAGCTCTTCGTATGCTCCCATCATTGATGGCATCGGATCACCTCGTCCAGGTTCGTGTGTTACCCATGAAGTCAACAGCTACATTCACCCCGCGTCCCTCGTCGGCAGCCAACTGTGCGCGGCAAATAGTGCTGTAGTCATCGCGCGCCTCAGGAGCGCGGATGAAAGTAAGCGAGGCCTGGGTCAAATCTTCTATGGTCATGCCTTCGGTGGATAGGATTTCGCGGAGCTTCGACTTTACACCTCGAAGTGAAAGTTTTAAGGGCTCGATCTCTAGACAAGCTAGTGGACATGGCTCGTCGTCCAGAAGATTGACCTCCAATGCGCTGAGACCGCGAGCCTCGCAGGCAAGCAAGACGTGCGGGTGCACCCACGAAAGCCCACTCGTGGCGTGATGGGCAATGCTGTGGCAGACACTGCGAAGTCGCTTTACTCGAACCATGACGACCACCTCAAAGCCGGCCAGCGTTCGACATAAGCGGCGGCCGCAGACGGCGAAGCGAGAAGCTCGGAAGCGACCTTGCGCTTTTCATAAGTTCTGCATAACTTCGATTTGCTTAAAGATCTGGGACATAACGCGCTTCATTGCATCCCCAGTTACCCAGACTGGGCCAAACCTAGCCTTAGAACGTACAAGCAAGCTATTGAAAAATTCTAACTCTCCTGCGTTTGGCTCGCGGCCGAAATACATACCCGCAAGTGATTCTTTGGTGCTGGAGTGGCCTCCTAAGGCATACACAGCCTCTATAGGTAAGGATTCCACTTCCAAGACCACTTCACGCTGAGATCGGCCGTACTGCCCTATGCCTTCATAATAGCCTATGACGTCTCCCTTCGCAGCCTCGCAAGCCTCCAAGAAGCGCGGATCCCTGAAGAGGGCATCGATGTTGAGAATTACTTGGCTACCCTCTGGCACAAACTCGAAGATGACTCCCTGCCACCCCTCTGCCGGTGGTCCCCCTTTAAACTCTTTGGCAACATCGGTAACCAAGGTCCAACTGGAGATATCCTCCTTAAGATGTAGCTTATCCCCAAGTTTCCAAAGAAAACCTTTGTCCAGGGAGATCTGCCTAAAGCAGCATAAAGACGTCTCACGAAATTCTGGATCGAGGGCTTCGGATAAGGCCTTCAGACGCTTCCCTCGTCGCGCCTTCTGCTTCAGGTCCCCTCCACGCTGCCAGTCGCTGATCGCTTGCAGTAGCTCAAGACTAAACATGGCTCTGTCTCGCCGGCCAACGCTTCTGGGCATAAGCGGGGCGTCAGCCATCCTCTTGATGCCCGGGGTTAGGCGTCGAGATCATCGAGCCTCGGCGGCTAAGTTGTCTGTCAGTTCCTGTGCCGCAGACAATGAGTTCACCATCTGCTCTTGGAAATCACTCAGTTTCTTGACTTCACCATCAAGCAGCGCTAGTACGCGCGTCCTCTCCTTCTTGAATCGCGGGACAGCGACAACAATCTGCTCATCAATTCTGCGGTACTCCTTAAGGAGTGGCGCCACGCGGATGTAGTGAGCATGACTTATGGCAGCCATATTGTTTTCTCGATTATGATGCGTTTGACGCCTGACGCCTAACAGCCGCAGAAGGTGAGCGAGCGGGAACCGCGCTGTTTGCAGTTTCCGTCCGCTCGACCGTGGGATTAGGCACTCTCCCAGAGCTCCCGAGCCCTTGCCTGAACGAGCTCTTGCCGCATCTTTTCGAGCTCCTCTGATTGAAGTTTGTGGTTGGCACGGATCTTTTGATAGTCAACAACAGGCGCTAATCTATTTTCATCTAAGCCAGGATTAAAGGCATAGCGAAACTGATTGCCTGAAGATCTCTCCCAAGAGCGTGCATACCCGGCGGGCTCCTCGAGAAGACCGTGATTGTTCAAAACCGCGCCCAAGTGGTTGATAGCTGTCCGGAAAACACCTGAGAAATACGACTCACCGGAATTTAAGTGCCCTGCTTTGTGGGTAGCCACCGGCTGCCTATGGGGCCAATCCTCTTCACTTCCAATTGCCTTGCCACAAAGCTCGGGCAGCCGTGCGACAAGCTTTGACAGGTCGGCCTTGAGCTTGCGAAGTGACTCGATACCCGCAGCATTTACACGCTCAGCATTCGCTTCGACCCTTCTCTTTGTCTCCGCAGCCATCCAAGCTTCGACTACAGATGAAAGATCTGACGCAAACGCCTTTATCTTATCGTCCAGTTGGGCGGTGAGTGGCACCAACTCGAGTTCAAGCTGTTGGATCTTTGTCTCAAGTTCCTTGCTGGATTTCAAGCGATCTCCTTATGTTGCCTAGGCCTCGGAAGCTCACCGTGCGGCAAGCGCGCAAAGCGCGGTTGCCGTCCGGCGCAGCGCCAGGGTTGGCCGCCTAAAAGACATATTATTGTATTGTACACAACTTCTCCTTTTCAGCGACTACCTCCAATTTACTTCAAACTTTATTCACGGCCAAGAGGTTCCGAAAATTATTGCGACGATGATGTAAGCGACCAAGAGAACAGAGTATTCATAGAGCACGAACGGTTTCGACAACTTGAGGACCTCCTTTAATTCCGATTCAAGTACCGTTTGCTGCCTCTGGAAATCGGCAGCAATCGTCTGCTCACGCTCATTCAACTTTTCCCGACCCTCCGAAAGGGGCTCCCGCCAAAGTCCGGTCTGGACCACCACGTTACCGGATGAAGCGGCGATCAACATCACCGCTCGCGAGCAATATCGATGGTAAACAACTGCAGCCATGATAGCTACGATGAAGAGCACTTCTCCCACGGAGAAGAGCACACTAAATATGATAGGACCGAGCCTCGAGATATCGCGCAGCTTAGTCACATTGGCAAGAATGCCTAACATTCCCGGGGTTGCAATTCCGACGCCCCAGGCCGAGAATTGCTGAGAAGCAGAGACTACATCCCGTAGAGCAGAAGAGCTTGCTCTATTGTCCTCCAACGTGCTCGCCAGCAGCTCCCATTTGCTACTTGCCATATCAATTTCCACTTGGTTGGCGAAAGACAAATTAGCCTATCATCTTATTCCAACGGCATAGGCCGTACCCCCAAGGGTACTGACGGCAGCAACGCGTTGAGCCTCGGCGCGCACCTGGGCGTCAGCCCAGGTGTCCGCTGCAGGCTTAGGGTTGGCCGGCCGCCTTATCCGGAACATGTGCGCGCATCTTACGGTCCGACGAACTTCATCGGCTGTATGTACTCGGTATATCTTTAATGGTTACCTTAGTCCAATGCGGCTTGGATGTCGCGCCAGATGACGCCAAAATGTGGACGTGATTAATCAGTGTGAACTTTTCAACATCGAGGTTGCCAGTTTCTTTTACAAAGGTGATTGGCACCTTCACTTTCAAACTAGGAACAAAAATTTTGCCTGCTGGCCCCTTTGTGCCACCCTTGTACGCCTTTAACATCTCCCACTTCTCGCCTTCACTGTCGATCAGCATTGTATCTTTACCATTCGCCCCGCCATTATAGATGGCCATACGGTGGTCTACATTTGTCAGGTTTTCATATGTAAGGGTTAGATCCACTTTGTATCCGGTCTTTTTAACAGATACTACTTCCACTCGAAGATATCCTTCTTCGACAAAGACGAGAGCTTCTTCTTGGGGCGCAGCGGCGCTACTATCACCGTCTTTTGTGCTTGCCACAGCAGAGGACAAGCTGAGAAGGACAAAAAGCATGAAGCTCGAAAGCAACTGGCGCATCAGCCTAACTCCTTTTATTTTACTCTCACAGAAAACATCAAGCTTGGCGCGACGGCCAACGCTCTGAAGGTGAGCGAGTGCCGGAGCGTAGCGGAGGTGCCAAGCAGCTAACACGCGTATCATTTGGCGGAGGGCCATCTTCTCTAATTCGGCTCGGTCGCTTGTGTGATCTTATGGGAGCCCAAGCGCACTTTTAGTCAGATTTGTAAGGAGTGACTTTAAGATGTCGAGAGTGATACCACCACCCTTCTCTGCGACGATGTTTTTAGCCTTCTGCCAGCGGCTATCATCGCGTGCAGCATCTATAAACTCATGCCCTTCCCATGTGAGGCTCTCGAGAATCGCCTCGGGGCCTTCGCTCCCGTGGCTGGTCACATCCGCCCCTCTTGCGAGGCCGCCATCGATGAGCAAATAGGCGTGGTAGCTCACTTGGGCATCTGTATAGCCTTCGAACTCAAGATCCGGTGCATAGCCTGAGGGTGCTTCCTCAACTGCCAGCAACATTTTACGAATAAGGTCAAGATCGCGTTTCACGGTTTCTCCTGCTTGGCCAACCTCTAGATTAACCTTTCGCGCTTTCCGCCCAGAATGCCTATCGTGGTCTCAGTCCCCCTGGGGTGCGACGTGCCCAGACTGTTGCATGTCTTTCATTCTATAAGTCCTTCAATTCTACGTCCCTTCCTAATCCACGTCAACACCGGAACCTGTCAGCGTAGATCTGCCTTGCCCTTGATGTGCCTCCCCACCTTGCCCATGCGACAGGGTTCAGGATGCATCTTGCAGAAAGGATGAATCATTCTCCCTCTCGGAGGGCCGATCAGCACGGATAAGAAGCCGGGACAGAACGTTATACGGGCACGATATGCATTCCACGCAAAGGGAGGCGGTGCCGTATCTATTTCCCACTGAGTCACTTGCAGCTCTTATAACGGAAAGGCGCGCGACTTCTACGCGCGGCCAGGCACGGATAAGGTTCCGCGCCCCATCGGCTTATACGCGGAAAAGATGGGCTCACCGCACTCCTGGTACTTCGTCAGGGCAGGACTGAACTGTAGGGCGGCCCTATGTGGGCTGCCCACGCCCTGGAAGGGCGACATTTGAAGAGCCTGGTGCTTTACCGCCAGGTCGGCCGTCTCGCATCCTCCAATCCGCCCCGAGGGGCGGTGCCTTTCAGCGACGGCCCTCAGTCCAGGAAGCGTTGGGTTCCGCCCCTTCAGGGCGGGTGGGATTGTGGGATCGCCTACCTGGCGCTGAAGCGCCAGGCTATTCAAATATCGCCCTTCCAGGGCGAGCCCCCCACGGCGCGGCGAGCTCCGTGCTTTCCGTCTTCCGTTGCATGAATCGGGTTCGATATCATCCCGAGAAGGCGGCGATTGCGCGCCGGACGCCTGCATCCCCGCGGAGTGCCCGGCGAGAAGTGCGGAATCCCTTTTTTCGCCACGCAAGATCCCCGGCGGATGGCTCGCCGGCGCCGGCGAATGTCGCAACGGGGCCGGCGAGTGTCGCAACGGGCCCGGCGAGACACAAAAAATAGCCGGCGACATCCGGAAAACCTCCGGCAAGCCTCTCGCCGGCTCCGGCGAGCCCGGAAAAATGCCCGGCGAACCGTCCGCCGGCTCCGGCGGGTCACAGCGAATGCGTTCCGCGCGTCTCGCCGGCACCGGCGAGACACAAAAAATAGATTCCACGCCTCCCGCCGGCTCCGGCGAGACACAACGAACGGGTGGCGACACACGAGAAGAGCACGGCGTCACGCGGTGCGTGCTTGCGCCACGAAGGCGCGGGGATGTTACGGGATCAGGAGAGCGCAGCGTTGCGCGATGATCCCGAAGCCCTTGGCGCGGGCCTCGGTGGCGAGATCCGCCGCGAGCTTCCTGGCTTCGCCCGTCCTGCCGCGAGCCAGCGCCAGTTGGGCCTGCAAGAGGCGATTCTGGAGCTCGTAGGTCACGAAGCCTCCCCGCCGCGCCAGCTCCAGCCCCTCGTCGATCGCGGTAGCGGCGGCGTCGAGCTGGCCGCGGGCGAGGAGCACCTGGGTTCGCACCCGCAGGACCGTGAACGAGCAGAAGGGCTGGCCCGGCGGGTGCAAAATGGCCAGCGCGCGGGCGCTCTCGCGGTCCGCTGCCGTGAGATCCCCAGCCACGAGGTCGGAGAGAGCGAGGCTGGCGCGTGAGCATCCGTTGAGGGATGGGTCGCCCTGCCGGGAGGCCATAGCGACCGCCAGGCGCGCGGACTCCAGCGCCTCGGCGCCATACCCGGCCTCGGCCAGCCAGTTCGCGAGGTCGGACCGGGCCCAGGCGATGCCTCCCGCCGTGCCGATCTCCTGCCGCAGGACCAGGACTTGGCGCTGCAGCTCGACCGCCTGCTCCAGGTCGCCGCTCCAGAAGGCGAGGTCGGGCAGGAAACCCCCGGCCTCGGCGACGCGGTTGCGGTTGCCGATCTTGAGGTTGCGCTGGATCCCCTGGTCGATCATGCGGCGGGCCTCGGCCAGCTCGCCGCGGTGGAGACGGTTGGCGCCGACGGCGGTGAGGAAACGCTCCCGGCAGGGAGTCGTCTGCGCCCCGCAACTGTCGAGCGCCTCGCGCATCAGGCTGTCCGCCCCGAACAGGTCCCCGGCGTAGAGCCGTCTGCCGCCAAGGCTATAGAGCAGAGCCGGAAGCATGCTCAGGGCACCGATCTCCCGGTAGAGGTCGATCGCTTGCCGGTAGGCCTGTTCGGAGCCGGCCGGATCTTCACATTGAGAGAGGACTCTGCCGAGGCTCTGGAGGACGCTGCCGAGGAGGAAGCGGTCGCCGGTGGCCTCGGCCTGACGGCGAGCCAGCGCGAGATCGGCGAGCGCCGGGCGGCAGTCGGCGGCGGATCCCGCGCGGAGACGCGCGAGCGCCAGGAGGAGCAGGGCGCGCGCCTCGACCTGGACCATCCCCCGGCTCCGGGCGGCGGCGAAGGCGCGCTCCGCGGCGTCTTTTTCGCCGCGGTAATCCTCCAGAACGGCACAGGCTTCCGCCTCGAACAGGGCCAGGCGGGGGTCGCCGCTCTCCGCGGGGTGCTCCCGGCGCAGCTCGGCGAGCGTTGCCAGGGCTTCCCGGCCCTGCCCAGCCCTGGTCTGGGTCTCGCACAGCGCGAGACCGGCCTCGAACGCGTGCCGCGAGAGCTCGTACGCGCGGCGCATGCGGTCGGCGGCCTCCGGCAGCCGGTGGGCGATGCGAAGGTAGGTAGCCTCGGCCGTAACCCGCTGCGGCTCCGGGAGCCCGTTCGACCGCTGGGCGGCTTTCAGGGCGGCGTCCTCGGCGCGGCGCTCGGTGCCCAGCAACTCGTAGGCTTCCGCCAGGGCGAGCCAGGCAGCGGGGAAGCCGGGGTTGGCACGGACAGCCCCTTCCAGCCGGTCGGCGGCGTTCAGCGCATCCCGGCGCTGGAGCCGTTCCAGCCCCTCGGCATAGAGCCGCTGGGCCTCGGGGGCAGTATTGGGCCGATTGGCGGATCGATCGGCAGGCCGATCGGCGATCCAGACCCCCGCTGTCGCGAGCAGGACGGCTCCGAGGCCGGCGGCCAGCCAGAGCCGCCAGGGACGGCGCCCGGGAGCGGCGAGGACTGGAGCCGCCGGCGGCAGGCTTTCAGGCACCGCATCCTCCGCATCTTCTTCGGCCGCCTCGACCGTGCCGAGGAACCGGTAGCCGAGGCCGCGGACGGTCTCGATCCAGGTCTCGGCGGATTCCTGAGCGAGGGCCTTGCGGACGGCGCTGATAGTCCAGTGGAGGTTGCCTTCCTCGACGATCGTCTCGCCCCAGACGGCGGCGATCAGCTCGTCGCGGGTGACCAGACGGCCGGGATGGCGTACGAGGTAGAGCAGCGTGTCGAAGGCCCGCCGGGTCAGCGCCACCGGCTTCCCGTGGGTCAGCAGGCTGTGCTCGGTGGCATCCAGATCGAAGGGGCCGAAGCGATAGCGGTCAGACATCAACGACAACAGTCTAACCGACCGGAACGCTCCGGCCCCCGCCGCCGCTTACGGCGCGGTGGGGATCGGCCCGCCGAGTTCCGTGAAGACGAAGCTCCAAGGACTATAGGCGTAGGAACTGCTGTCGGCGCCCCACACGATGCCCGCCAGAGTCGCTACCCCGCCACTCTGGATGAAAACCGGCGCGCCGCTGTCTCCCGAACGAGCGGCGGCCCCCGCTACGTCCTGGCAGAGCTGGGTGATGGTCGATGTACTGTCGTTGATGTCGGCGCAGGTACAGATCACCGATCCCATGGTGCCTCCCGTAGTAGAGCCGACCTTGAAGACCACTGTGCCGGAAGGCAGGTTGCCGAACAGGAATCCGCCCACCGGCAGACGCGGTGTGACCAGACTGATCTGGAGGGTGCCGGAGCCCACCCCCCAGAAGAGGGGATTGGCGATCTTCGCACCCGCGGAAAGACTGGCGGAGTTGTAGGCGACAAACGCCGCATCGGAGTGCCGGCACCGCCGCCCCGAGGGGCAGGAGCCACCGATGAGGAACGGCGGATCGACGGTCTCGACGCCAATCGGGAATCCAAGCGTGCTCTGTGCGAAGGTCGAGCCGTCGACGAAGCCGCTCGCAGGCGTGCAGTGCGAGGCGGTGATGAAGCCCTTGACGCCGACCCGGACGGCGTTGGTGCCCAGGGTGCAGAAACCGATGCTGAAGCTGTTGAGCCGCACGCTGATCTGCACGCCGGCGGGGACCGGCCGGATCGTGTCGGTGACCAGAGCCACCGGCCGGATGGGCTCGGCGGCCTGGACGATCACCGCCTCGGGCGGCACCCGGGTGTCGCGCAGGAATCTCTGCAGCTCCTCGGTGAAGCGGTCGATCGCCTCGCGCTCCACTCCGAAGACCAGGCGGTTGCGCCGCTCGTCGATGTCGAGGTACACCGCTCCCGCCACGGAGAGCTCCGGCCGCACCTGGTCTTTCCAGGCCTTGAGGTCGCGGAAATCGTAATCGCCCTGCTCGAACACCACGCGGTCGCCCAGCCCCAGCATCTCGCCGGCGCGGGTGACGTCCTGAAGATAGACATGGGTGGTGCCCCGCTCGTCGAGATAGAGCCCGCCGAAGCCGTGCACCCTCTCCGCCATCTGGGCATATTCGTCGTCCAGGCTCAGCGGCATGTCCTGAGCGCGCACTGCCGGCACCACGGCGAGCAGCACCGCCAAACAGAGGATTCGAGTCCAGAAACGCAAGGTCATCATGATGTTCGTGCTCCCTGTCTTGCCCGGCGGCGAGACTGCCGCCGGACAGCAGGACTCTGGCGGCGCGGGAGGTCCGGCCGCCTGTGAAGACCCTGAAATCTGTCTGAAATCTGTCTGAAATCTATCTGGAATCCGCCCGGCGGAGCCCCTACCGCATCGCCTCCATCGGCGACAGCCGGGCGGCGCGAATCGCCGGATACAGGCCGAAGCCGGCGGCGAGGACGAGCGCGATCCCCCAGGCGGCGGCCAGGCCGTAGGGGTTGACCACCAGGCCCCAGGGGAACTTGTCGGAGAGGGCGCGGCAGAGGGCACTGCCGGCCAGCGTGCCGATCGAGGCGCCGATCGCCGCCAGGACCAGCGCCTCGAGCAGGAACTGCACCAGGATCTGGCCGTCGTTGGCGCCGATCGCCTTGCGCAGGCCGATCTCGTAGCGCCGGTCGGAGAAGGAGATCAGCATCACCGACAGCACCCCCACCCCGCCCACCAGCAGCACCGTACCGGCGAGGCTGAGCAGCACCACGGCCCAGCCGTGCATCTGGTTCTGGAAGTCCCCCGAGGCGCGGGCCAGCTCGGCATCGAGGTTCTTGACCTCCACGTCCTCGATCCCGTGATGAGCCTGACGGGCGCGGGCGACCATCACCGCGGAGATCTCGTCGAGGTCCCGCTTCGACTTCAGCTTCACCGAAATCTGGGTGAGCTGGTGGTCGGTGTCCATGCGGTCCATGTAGGTCTCGAGCGGGATGAGGATGCCGTTGGCGTCCTGGTAGATCTCCTCATTGAAGATCTGCCCGCCCGCCAGCACGCCGACGATGCGGTAGGGGACGCCTTCGACCACGACGTCCTTCCCCACCGGGTCGCTGCCGCCGAACAGCTTCGAGGCCAGGGTCGCTCCCACCACGGCCACCGTCGAGTGCCGCCGCTGGTCGTCGGCGGTGAGGCCACGGCCGAGGCCGACCGGACGGTCCATCAGGAAGGAGTAGTCGGCGCTGACGCCGTTGACGAAGATGCGCTCGCCGCCGCTGGCCACCTGCACCACGCTCCGCTTGCTGGCGCGCGGGGAGAACCCCAGCACCTTGGGGTGCGGCACGGCCACGCGCGCCAGATCCTCGTAGCGCAGGCCGGTGCTCATCGCGAAGCGCTTCTGCTCCTCGGAGGTCTTGGCGGTCTTGGGAGCGAGCACCAGCGTGCCGTCCCAGCTCATGCCGGCGAAACCTTTCGAGACACTGTCCTTGACGCCGTCGAGCACCGAGGTCATCACCACCAGGGCGAAGACGCCGAGCATCAGCAGGGTCAGGGTGAGGATCGAGCGCAGCTTGTGCGCCCAGAGCTCGATCAGGCCGCCGGTGACGACCTCCCAGACCAGGGCCAGGCGGACGCCGAGGCCGCGGCGGCGGGCGGTGCCCGTGGGGCCGGTCACGGCGGTGGCGAAAGTGAGCAGTGCGTCACTCATAGCGCAACGCCTCCATCGGCGACTGCCGGCTGGCCTTGGCGGCCGGATAGAGCGCGAACAGGAATCCGAAGACGAGGGCCAGCAGGGTGGCCCAGAGGAAACTCATCGGCGCGATCGACAGCGGCACGCCGATGGCCTTGGTGATCACCCACGAGAAGGCGATGCCGACGACGTAGCCGGCCGCGCTGCCGAGCAGGGTGAGCAGCAGCGCCTCGGTCATGAAGGTCTTGAAGATCTCGCTCCCCGTGGCGCCGATCGCCATCTTGACCCCCACCTCGCGCACCCGCTCCTTGAGCGAGGCGAGCTGGATGTTGACGTTGACCATGCCGCCGCCGATCAGCGCCAGCACCCCCGAGAGCATGAAGATGATGTTGTAGACGTCCCCCTGGCTGCGCTGGCGCTCCTGCCGCTTGTAGACGTCGTCGAGGCGGAAATCCTGCTGCAGGCGGTGGTTGGCGCCAACCAGCGAGGTCAGCTCGCGGGAGAAGTCGGCCATCGTCTCGAGGTTGGGGATGCGGAAGGTGACGCGGTCGACACGGTTGTAGGCGTCGCCTTCCATGCGCGCGGCGATCAGCCGGGAGGGGACCGCCACGATCCTGTTCCGCCAAGCGAAGACGTTCTGCTGCCCTTCCTGAAAGTGGAAGCTCTTCTCCTCGAAGACGCCGATCACCGTCACCGGCACGTCGCCGACGCGCAGGGGCTTGCCGAGAATCTCACCGGTGGGAAAGAAGACGCCGGCCGCTTCGGCGCCGAGCACCGCCACCGGCGCGCCGGTGGCGAGCTCGTGGGCCGAGAAACCGCGCCCCTGCTCGATCTCATAGCCGTTCAGGGGGATGTAGTCGGCGCCGATGCCGTTGATGTCGCGCTCCTGGTCGGCGAACTCCGAGCGCACCCGCGCCCGGGCCTGCTTGACCACGCTGGTGCCGTCGACCGCCTTGGCCGAGGCCAGGCTCCCTCCCTCGACCGCGTCCTCCAGACGCAGGCCGAGGTTGGCGCTGCGCAGGGCGCTCGGCGTCCCCTGGTAGACGGTGTCGGCGGGCAGGACATTGAGCTTGTCGATGCCGCCGAGGCGGGCGAAGAGCCTCTCCGCCTGCTGCCGCTGGCTGTCCGAGATCGAGAAGCCGCCGAGCACCGAGGCGACGCCCAGCATCACGCCCAGGGCCTGGAGGAACGAGCGCCCGGGATTGGCGCGGAGCTCGATCCAGGACTCGAACAGGCGCTCGCGGAAGGCGCCGCTGGCGTTCATGCCGCCTCCTCCTTCCAGTCGCGGAGGAGGAGACCGTCGCGCAGCTCGACGCGGCGCTCGGCGCGGGCGGCGATCCCCGGGTCGTGGGTCACCAGCACGACGGTGTTGCCCTGGGCGTGGAGCTCGCGGAACAGCGCCAGCACCTCCTCGCCGGTCTTGGTGTCGAGGGCGCCGGTGGGCTCGTCGGCGAGCAGCAGCGCCGGCCGGTTGGCGAGGGCGCGGGCGATCGCCACGCGCTGGCGCTGGCCGCCGGAGAGCTGGCCGGGCAGGACGCCGGCCTTGTCCGGAATGCCCACCTTGGCGAGCAGATCGAGCGCCCGCTCGCGGCGCTCGCGGCGCGGCACGCCGGCGTAGAGCATCGGCAGCTCGACGTTGCGCAGGATCGTCGCCTTCGGCAGCAGGTTGTACTGCTGGAAGATGAAGCCGATCTTCTCGTTGCGGATCGCCGCGAGGTCCGCGCCGGTGAGGCCCTCGACCTGCCGGCCGTCGAGGGCGTAGGTGCCGCCGGTGGGGACGTCGAGGCAGCCGAGGATCGACATCAGCGTGCTCTTGCCGGAGCCCGAGGGGCCGATCAGGGCCACGAACTCGCCGCTCTCGATGTCCAGGTCGACGCCGCGCAGGGCGTGGACCGCATTGTTATTGCTGCCGTAGACCTTCTCCAGGCCCCTGGTTTCGATGATTCTCATGGCTCGTTCCCCCCAAGGTCTGGTCGCTAGTTGTTCTCGTCGTCCTTCTCGACCTTCTTGCGGGTCACGTCCTCGAGAGCCACCTGATCGCCGGCGCGCAGGCCGGTCATGATCTCGACCCGCTCGAGGGTCGCGATGCCGGCGTTCACCGGCACCGGCTCGAAATAATCCTTCCAATTCTCGGACAGCCAGACGAACTTGCTGCGGCCATCGAGGGCCTCGCGCGCCTTGTCGATCTCCTTCGGCGGCAGGCTCGCCTTCAGTCGGTAGACGACGGTCGCGCCGTCGCGCCGCTGCAGGGCCTCGAGCGGGATCGACAGCGTGCTGGCGCGCCGGTCGCCCAGGATCTCCACATTGGCGCTCATGCCGGTACGGAAGGACTCGTCGAGATGGTCGAGGGCGACCTCGATCTCGAAGACCTTGATCTTGTCCACCACCTTGGCGGCGGGGGCGACGAAGCGCACCTTGCCGGTGAAGACCTTCTGCGGATAGGCGTCGAGGGTGACGCGCACCGGCTGCCCCTTGCGCACTTTGGCGATGTCCACCTCGTTGAGGTTGACGCGGATGATCAGCGACTTGAGGTCGGCGACGGTGAACATCGCCGTGCCCTCGTTGAACGAGGAGACGCCGGAGGTCACGGTCTCACCGAGCTCGACGCCCTTGTTGATCACCACTCCGGACATCGGCGAGGTGACCCGCGCATGCTGGCTGTTGGAGGCGCCGGAGATCGGAATCCCGTGGTCCTCGACGATCTGATAGCGCGACCGGGCATTGGCCAGAGACTCGGCGGCGATGTCGCGCGTGGTCTGGAAGTTGCGCAGCGCCTGGCTGCCGATCAGGCCGTTGTCGAACAGCGCCTGCTGGGCGGCGAGCTCGCGCTCGGCGTCGCGCAGCTTGAGGTTGGCCTGGGTCACGCCCGACTTGACGTCGGAGAGCGACTGCGCCTGGTTGACGTCGGGCTCGACCTCGGCCAGGACCTGGCCGGTGCGCACCACGTCCCCCTCGCGGACGCGCAGAGCCTGAATCCGCCCCGACACCGCGGACTTGACGTCCACCTTGATCTCGGGGTCGACCACGCCCACCTCGCGCACGCTGACCTGCAGATCCTCGGACTGCACCTTGCCGAGGCGGAACGGCGAATCCACCACCTCGGGCTTCGACTTCGTAGTGGCGCGGGCCACGACGAGACTCCCCGCCAAGATCACCACCGCGGAACCAGCGATCACCCACTTCTTGTTCTTGCGCATGAGAGGCCCTTCTTTCTTGCCAGACGACCTCGGAGTCGTTTTATTTTGGTTCGGGGTACTGCCTTCCGAACCTCTCTACGCAGGATGGAGGGAAAAGGTTACAGGGGGATTTCGAGACAGAAACGTAAGGGCGGGGCTCGACCGGACGCGAAAAGGGCGGGGACAAGCCCTGCCGCCCGGGATTGAAATCCCGGGCTACCGACAGTCGCCCCTTCCCGGGGCTCTGCCGGAAACGGATTTGTGGGAGTCCCGGATGGGACGGCCGTGGGTAGCCCGGGATTTCAATCCCGGGCGGCGAGGCGTGTTCCTCAGGAGAAGATGCGCCTCTCCCCTACCAGACCGTGCAGACCTTCGCCGGCTCTTTGAACATCGGCTGGCCCGGCTTGCAGGCGAAGGCTTGGGCAAACTGGGGCATGTTCACCACCACGCCGTTGATCCGGAACTCGTGCGGCGAGTGGGGATTGACCCGCGCGGAGAGGCGCCGGGCCTCGGGGCGGTCGCCGCCGCAGTCCCACTGGGCGAAGCCGACGAAGAAGCGCTGCTCGGGCGTCAGGCCGTCCCGCGTCTCGAGCTTCTGGTTCTTTGTCTCCTCTTTCCAGGCGAGATAGGCGAGGAGGGTGCCGCCGAGGTCCGCCACGTCCTCGCCGAGAGTGAGCTGGCTGTTGATCTTGATGTCGTCCACCACCGTATATTGCGCGTACTGATCGGCCACGCAGGCGACGCGCTGGCGGAACTCCTTGTCATCCTTCGCCGTCCACCAGTCGCGCAGATTGCCCTGGTCATCGAACTGCCGCCCCTCGTCGTCGAAGCCGTGGGTCAACTCATGGCCGATGGTGGTGCCGGTGTTGCCGTAGTTGGGAGCGGCGTCCATCCTCGGATCGTAGAGCGGCGGCAGCAGCACCCCCGCCGGGAAGTTGATGTCGTTCATGGACGGGTTGTAATAGGCGTTGACGGTGGCCGGCGTTATCTCCCACTCGCCGCGATCGACCGGCCGGCCGATCTTGGCGAGATTCCGGCGCGACTCGAAGGCGAGCGCCCGCTCGACGTTTCCCGTGAAGTCGCCGCGCCTCACCTCGAGGGCCGAGTAGTCGCGCCAGCGCTCGGGATAGCCGACTTTGTCGCGAACGGCCTGGAGCTTGACCAGGGCCTGCTTCTTGGTCTCGGCGGTCATCCAGGGGGACTGCTCGATCCGCATCGCCATCGCCTGGCGGATCTGCCGGACCATCCGGTCGGTGTCGGTCTTGATCTCGCGCGGGAAGCTCTTGGCCACGAAGACCTCCCCCACCGCCTCGCCGAGGTCGCGGTCGATCCAGGAGGCGCAGCGCTTCCAGCGCGGCGAGATCTCCTTGGAGCCCCGCAGGTAGGCTTCGTAGAACTCGAAGTTCGCCCGCGCGAAGGGGGTGGAGAGATAGGGGGCGGCGGTGTCCGCGAGGTGGAAGCGGAGGTAGGCCCGGAGGTCGTCCAGACTGCTGGTGGACACCTGCTTCTCCATCTCCTGGAAGAACCTGGGCTCGGTGACGTTGAAGTCGGCGAGGCCCGGCTGGCCGAGCGCCTTCAGGTAGACGTCCCAGCGGAACGTGGGGGTGAGCGCCTGGAGATCCCGGCGCTTCATCACGTGGGCGGTCTTGTAGGGGTCGCGGCGCTCGACGGGGGTGAGGGACGCCTTGGCGAGGGCGGTCTCCAGGCGCAGCACCGCTTCCGTGCCGCGCGCCGGCTGCGGGTCCCCCAGCAGCTCGAGGAGCCTGCGCACGTAGGTCCGGTAGCGCTCGCGGACCTCCCTGGACCTGGCGTCGTCCTTCAGGTAGTCCTCGGGCGAGGGGAGGCTCAGGCCACCCGCCCCGGCGAAACCGATCACCTGGGAGGCGTTCTTCGGGCTCTGGCCGGAGCCGAAGCCGAAGAACATCTCACCCGATGCCCCCGCCGGGTGCAGCCGGCCGAGGAGGGTGGCCAGCTCCGCCCTGGACTCGAGGCCGTCGATGGCCGCCAGATCGCGCTTCAAGGGGTCGATCCCCGCCTTCTCGATGGCCGCCTCGTCCATGCAGGAGGCGAAATAGTCGCCGATCTTCTGGGTGTTGGCGTCGCGTCCGGGCAGCGGACGGGCGGCCTCCTCGAGCATTCCCCAGAGGAAGCGCTGGTTGTCGTTGGCCGTCTTCGAGTAGACGCTCCAGCGGGAACGGTCGGCGGGGATCGGGTTCTTGTCCAGCCACTTGCCGCAGGAGAAGGCGTAGAAGTCGACGCACGGGTCGACCGAGCGGTCCATCGCCGAGGTGTCGAGGCTCGGCGTATAGGGAAGGGCCGTGAAGGGGCGCTCCTGGGAACGGGCTGGCACGGCGGCAAGCCCGAGAAGGGGGAGGATCGAGAGGACGGCGAGACGGCGGTTCATCAAGGCTCCTTTGGTTCCGAGGCGGTTGGGACCGCCGGGAGAGAGTATCGCCGCCCGGCCATCAGGCAAAGCAGTACGGTCCGGCAGCCTGAAAGTTCCGCTACGCCGGCGGCCCTTCTGTAGAAGCTCCAATCTGATTTGTCAAGCTAGATATCCGCATTGATCTATGGGACCATGGCCCTGGTCGCGGAAGACCGGTGCTGTGTGGAAAACGATCCGCGACAGGCTGGGATTTCGCGGTCTTCGCAAACGGTGGGCGGGCGCTGGAACGGTCCGCTCCAGTTAGACAACCTAAAGAGAAGTGGAGATTTTCCATGAACAAGACCATCAAGAAGCTGACCCTCGCCAAGGAGACCCTGCGCAACCTCAACGAGGACCAGATGGCCGACGTGGCGGGTGGCGTGCCGTCGCGGAAGTACTCCGATTGTGGCTCGTGCGGCATCGCCTGCACGGTCATCGACTGCACCGCGTAAGGGCTCGCGAGAAGGGGGAGGAGAGATCCTCCCCCTTTTCCTTTTCATTTCGTCCGCGGCGCTCATTGCTGCATAATCCCCCCAGCAGGCCTCACATCCACGGCATTCCACGGCCGAGCCCGGCCGGCCCGATCGTCGGGGGAGGATTCGCATGTTCTTGCGTGCCAAGCTGGTGCCGCGGCGGGTGCGGACGGAGGCATGCTTCCGGGCGGCGGACCCCTGGAACGGGGGCGCTCCGGCCGAGTTTTCAATTGAAACGTATTATTACGTGCCCGGGCACGTGCGGGTGGTGAGCTGGCGCTGGGGGAGCACCCCGATCCACGGCCTGCGCTCGGGCATCGACGGCGTCGAGCGCTTCCTGCCCGACGCGCTGAGCCATCTCTGGAAAGTCGGGAAAGTGCCCGCTGAAGCGCTCCCCGGCCTCCTCCGGGAGATCGAGCCGGGCCTCGCCCAGACCGATTTCCAGCCGATGCTCGGAGCTCCCATGAACCAGTGGGTGACGGTCGCCCTCACCCTTCTCCTGGTCGCTATGGTCGGGCTGCTGCTGAGTTGGCCGTCGGGAGGTGGAAAGGAGATCCCCTGGCTCGCGGGGCTCTGCGGGGCGGTGGTGGCCGGGGGGATCCTCGGGGCGCTCTACACGTGCCCTTCCTACCTCGCGAGGCGCGGCCGCCGGCGCCGGCAGATGGAGTGGGTGACTCAGGGAATGCGGCAGAAATAAGAAAAAAGGGACTTGAGGGACAACAGGGACTCCAGGGACAGCAGGGCAGAGAGAGCCCCGGTCTGGTGGTTTCCTGTTGTCCCTGTTGTCCCTGTTGTCCCTGTCGTCCCTTGTGTCCCTTGTTTCCTACTGGTCGACCTCGGCCTTGACCGTCTGCGCCACGAGGGCGCCGTCGGCCCGAACGGTGCCACGGGCCTCCGCCCGCGTGGGCCGGCCGGCGTTCACCGCGGCGGCCACCTGCTGGAGCGAGAGGAGATCGCCGCGGGAGTCCCACTGCGTCTGGGCGTTCACCACGATCCGCTGGCCGCTGGCCAGGACCAGGGTTCCGGCGGCGACCGAGGTCACCGTGCCCTCGCGCTCGACGCCGGCGCGCGGCGGACGCTGCTGATTGCCGCCGTTATTGCCGCCGTTATTGCCGCCGCGGCCGCGTCCGCGTCCACCGCGATTGTCGCCGGCCGGATCGTCGTTACCGCGCCCTTGGCGGCCGCCGCGGTCGTCGCCGGCCGGATCGTCGGCGCCATGGCGCTTGTCGCCGGACACGGCGACCGCGCTGGCCGCGACGGGGGTATCGAAGCTCGCGGGCTCGGTGGGGCTCTGGCCATTCGAGCAGCCCGCCGCGCCGACGACGAGAGTGGAAAGGGAGAGCAGGGTCAGGATGCGGGGAAAGCGAAGTTTAGTCGTCATAGGACCTCCTTGGGTTGCGACCGGCCCGGGGAGTTTCCTGAGCCGTGCGGGTGTGCCTTCAGTCCTATGAGACAGGCGGGGAGGCGGGCGGGAACAACTTTTTTGCGGCCGACCGGCGGACCGTCAGCCCTGGAGCCGCTGGGCGAGCTGCTCGGTGCGCTGCTGGTTGGAGGGGACGCTCGCCGCCGGGGCCAACTCGCGGCGGACGGCGGCGGCGACCCGGTGTTCCTTCTCCGCCGGCGGCAGGGAGTTGTCGTGGACCACGTTCCAGGTCTGGCTGACCACGATGGCCTCGAGATTCTCCAGCCGCTCGAGCAGGGCGTCCCGGTCCTTGCGCAGGGTGGCGACGTCCCGCTCCAGCTCGTGGTTCGAGGCGCCCAGGACCTGCTGCTGCGTCTTCATGTGGATCCAGGACTTCAAAGTCTTTGCGAGGATCGCGGCGATCGGAATGAGGACCCAGACGGCTTGAGAACTGAAAAAGTACATATCGGAACCTCCAGGGACATTCTACGCGTCCCGGCTGCCAGAGTTTTCGCACCTTGGGATTCCTCAGTACTCCTGCACCTGCGCTTAGCGGGCTCCGGGGCACGGACGGCCTTCCGGGGCCGTCCGCAGTCCCGGATTCCTCCTCTCGGCACACCTCCCTGACAATGGATCTTCAACTTCGAGAGCGCGGGGATGGTGTGGAGGATGATGTACAGTTCCCCCTCGCCATGGCCGACTGGTCCCCCACTTCCTGGCAGGAGAGGCCGACGCTGCAGCAGCCGGTCTACCCGGATGCCGCCCGCGTCGAGGGCGTGCTGCGCGATCTCTCCAGCCTGCCGCCGCTCGTCACCTCCTGGGAGATCGAGCGGCTGAAGGCGCAGCTCGCCGAGGCGGCCCGCGGCGAGAGCTTCCTCCTCCAGGGGGGCGATTGCGCCGAGAGCTTCGGCGACTGCACCTCCGAGTCGATCACCAACAAGCTCAAGATCCTGCTGCAGATGAGCCTGGTGCTGGTGCACGGCGCCCGGCGCCGGGTGATCCGCGTCGGCCGCTTCGCCGGCCAGTACGCCAAGCCGCGCAGCGAGAACCTGGAGGAACGGGACGGCGTGACCCTCCCCTCCTACCGGGGGGATCTGATCAACCGCTCGCCGTTCACCCTCGCCGACCGCACGCCGGACCCGGCGCTGCTGCTGCGCGGCTACGAGCGGGCGGCGCTGACCATCAACTTCATCCGCGCCCTGATCGAGGGCGGCTTCGCCGACCTTCACCACCCCGAGTACTGGGACCTCTCCTGGGTAAAGCACTCGCCGCACGCCGAGGAGTACCGGCGGCGGGTGGCGGCGATCCGCGACTCGCTGCAGTTCTTCGAGTCGCTCGCCGGCAACCAGGCCGGGGAGATCCGCCGGGTCGACTACTTCACCAGCCACGAGGGTCTGCACCTTCTCTACGAGCAGGCCCAGACCCGGAGGGTGCCGCGCCGCGCCGGCTGGTACAACCTGTCGACCCACTTCCCGTGGCTCGGCATGCGCACGGCGCAGCTCGGCGGGGCTCACGTCGAGTACTTCCGCGGCATCTCCAACCCGATCGCGGTCAAGGTGGGGTCGGCCATGACGCCCGCGGGGATCGTCGAGCTCGCGGACGTGCTCGATCCCTACCGCGAGCCGGGTCGCCTCACCTTCATCCACCGCTTCGGCCACAAGAAGATCGCGGACGGGCTGCCGCCGCTGCTCGAGGCGGTCCGCCGGGCGGGGCGCACAGTGCTCTGGGTGTGCGATCCCATGCACGGCAATACCGAGGCGGTGGCGAGCGGCCTCAAGACCCGGCGCTTCGACCACATCCTCTCCGAGCTCCAGCAGGCCTTCGACCTCCACGAGGAGCTAGGGTCCTACCTCGGCGGCGTCCACTTCGAGCTCACCGGCGAGGACGTCACCGAGTGCATGGGCGGCGCCCGCGGCGTCACCGAGGAGGATCTCCAGCGCGCCTACCGCTCGCAGGTCGATCCGCGCCTCAACTACGAGCAGGCGCTGGAGATGGCGTTGCTGATCGCGCGGCGGATGGGGCGGACGAACGGCTGAGGCGAGGGCGAGGGAAGGACAGGGCCGAGGCCCCGTCCCGGGAGAGCTACGCTCCCCTTACTGGCAGGCCTGCGTCTCCGGAACGCAGGTCGGGTGGTTGCCCTGGACGCAGCAGTGATAGCCCTGGATGCAGAGCAGGGTACATGCCGTGTCAGCCGCCTCCGTCTTCGGAGTGGCAGATGCAAGAGCCGCGACGGTAACGAGCAATCCCAGGATTCGAGCTGCTGTCTTACGCATGGTGAGTACCTCCTATCGCTCAAGCCCTCCGTTCGTCAGAGGGCCATACTCATTGCTAAAAGCATATATGGTGCCAAGCGGGGCACAAGTCAGGCGTTGAGCGGAACAGGCGTCTCGACGTCTTCCCCTTCACTTCCAGAGCCTTTTCAGGAGTCTCGCCCGCCTTTTCGACAGGCTCGGAAACGTTTCACGGGCTCCTGTTTAAGTTTTCCGGGGTCTCGGAAACGTTTCAGGAGGGTCTGGAAACGTTTCACGGGCTCTTGTTTAAGTTTCTGAGAGTCTCGGAAACGTTTCAGGGAGGCCCGGAAACGTTGGCGGGACTCCAAAAAACGTTGGCGGATGTCGCGGAAACGTTTCGGGAAGGCCCGGAAACGTTTCGAGAGGGTCCGGAAACCCCCGCGAGGCCTACTTTTTCTTCCCCCTCACTTCCAGCTCGACGCCGATCTTCTCAGGGGGCAACACGCCGGTCAGCAGGAGGAGCTTGCCAGTCTCGGGAATGACGATCGGCAGCGGCTTGATGCCGCCGACCAGGCCTTGGCGGAGGACCTTCATCTCCTCGAAGGCGTCAAAATCATAGTAGGCGGGAGAGGAGCCGGTGGCGGTCATGTCGGTGATGACCATCCCATCAACGCTCAACACCGCCTGGTCGCCTCCCGAGCCGGCCCCTTCGGGGCTAGGCCTCTTTGTCACCATCCGCACGCGGCCACCCGAGGGGAGCGCCGGCCGCAGGTCGCCGGAGCGGAACCGGTAGCTGGCGCCGTCCGGCAGCAGCAGGCGCCAGCGGTGCTCCCGCACCGGCACGGCGACGCGGGGGACGTCGAGCGCCAGCTCGGAGCGCCCCACGGGGATCGCCTTCGCCTGCACGGAGACCACCTCGACGACCGCGTCCCTGCCGGTGTCGAAGCCGAGCGGCACAGAGATCTTCCCGCCCCCGCGCTCCAGCGGCCGCACCGCCACGTCGTCCACCCGCGCCGACCAGAGGGTGGCGCCCGGGGCGAGCGTCAGGTCGAGAGCGGTGCCGAGGGCCGCCGGCCGCAGGGTGATGCGGTCGCGGTGCAGGAGGGTGCCGTCGAGGGTGATCAGCGTCGTCGTCTCGCGCAGGCTCGCTACCGCCGGCAGGGACGGCGCGGCCGGCAGCGAGGAGACGGCCATCCGCAAACCGGCGGGCGTGGCCGCCAGCCGCCAGGCGGCCGCGAGGTCGACGCCGCCCAGGGCGTCGCGCAGGGTCGGCGGCAGGTCGTCGACGTCGATCCGCGACCAGGCGCCTTTCGGGAGCGGGCTCACGTCCGCCGCCACCGACGAGGCGAGAGCCACGTAGCGCGCCCGCACCGCTCCCTCGGGGATCACCGGATCGAGGGGCAGCTCGGCGCCGGCAGCCGGCGTCGAGGTCAACACCAGATAACCCACCCCACGCAACTGCTGGCGGCGCTGCACGGTCAGCCGCCGGGACTCGATCACCGGCACCATTTCCCCCTCGTCGGTGCCCACCGTCTCCACGGCAAGGCCGGATGGCAGCTCGACCGTGAAGCTGCCGAGGCCACCGCGCGAGATCTCGTAGAGCACCACGTCGTGACGCCGTGGGCCATCCGGCCGCAGTTGCACCAGGGTCAGCACCAGGCTCTTGGCGAGCAGCTTCTCGACGTCCCCATCCACCCTGCGCCGCACCTCCAGCGTCTGTGCTTGCCCGCGGCGGGAGGTCAGGCGCACCGTGCGCCGGTCTCCCGTCACCCGGTCCTCGACCACTACCATCCCCGGAGCGCTCCAGACGAGGCCGGCCGGCAGCTCGACCTCGGTCAGCGAGACCGGCGCCGCGGCCGGGGCCAAGGCAAGGCGGCTGACGCCGCCACCCGAGAGCGGCACCGGTCCCGAGATCTCGACGGCGTACCGCCCCGCGGCGGGAGCCACCAGCAGCCACTCCCCCTTCTTCGAGCTCGCGCTCAGGGCGGCTCCGGACGTCCGGACCTCCGCTTTGCGGGGGACGCCGGTCACCGGCAGGACGACTGGACCTGTGGGCTCCCCCTGGACGAGAACCTCGTAGTCGGCCGTCACCTCGGCGATATCGCCGTCTCCCAGCACGACCCGAACGCGTTGCGAGACGACCTCGGCGATCGGCGCCTCGCGGGAGGACTCCCGCCGCTGCCGCGCCTTCGCCGCCGCCTCCCCCTTCTCGAGCAGCTCGAGATAGTCCTTGACGGGGAGCGAGACCTCTTCGGGACGCGGCGGCTCGGCGGCTCCGCCGTGGGGAACCACCAGCGCCAGCGCGAGGAGCACCATGAAGATCCGGGTTTTCAGAACCATCCGCGCTTCTCCTTGTTCCCCTTGACCTCGATCTCGACGCCGATCTTCTCGGGGGGAAGGACGCCGGTCAGCAGCAGGAGCTTGCCGGACTCGGGGATGGCGATCGGCAGCGGTTTGACGCCGCCGACCAGCCCCTTCTTGAGCTCCTCGAAAGCCTCGGTCTCGGTCTTGCCCGGCCTGCGCTCGTCGAGGACGGGGGACTCGGCCATCACCGCGATGGCGTCCTCGGCGGCCGGGTTCAGCCGGATCTCGAGCGACGCGACCTGGCCGGCCCCCAGACGGATGTTGGGGTACTCCAGAGAGGAGAACCCCTCGAGCTCGGCCTTGAGGACGCAGGGCCCCGGAGGCACATCCTTGAAGCTGAAAAGGCCTTGGGTATCGGTAACCTGGACGATCGGCGCGGCCCCGGAGGGGCGCAGGGTCACCGTCACCCCCGGCAGGGCGGCGTCCCTGTCGTCGGCGACCCGGCCGCGCACGTTTCCGGTCGCCCCCGGGCCGACGTACTGCGACTGCTGGCCCGACTCGTTGCCGCCGACGTTGATGCGGTCGGTGACGACGCCGGGCGTAGTCTGCAGGATAACCCAGGGATCCCGGGCTGTGGGGATCTTCTCCAGATCCGCGCTACTAACGGTCGCTCCCGTCGCGATCCTCCTGCCGTGGCCCCTCTCCACCCTCGGAGCCCCACCCCGGAAAGTTCGGGGCTGTCTCGCCGGCCGCAGATCGCCAGTGCGGAACCGGTATTGCGCGCCGTCCGGCAGCAGCAGCCGCCAGCGGTGCTCCTGTACGGGCACGGCGACGCGCGGGACGTCGAGCGCCAGCTCGGAGCGCCCCGCCGGGATCGCCTTCTGCTGCACGGAGACGACCTCGACGACCGCGTCCTTCCCGGTGTCGAAGCCGAGCGGCACCGAGATCCTGCCGCCCCCGCGCTCCAGTGGCCGCACCGCCACCTCGTCCACCCGCGCCGACCAGAGGGTGCTCCCAGCGGCCAGCGTCAGGTCGAGGGCGGTGCCGATGGCGGCCGGCCGCAGGGTGATGCGGTCGCGGTGCAGGAGCGTGCCGTCGAGGGTGATCAGCGTCGTCGTCTCCCGCAGACTCGCCACCGCCGGCAGGGCGCGCGCGGCCGGCAGCGCGGAGACGGCCATCCGCGGATTGGGCGACTCCTTCGCCAGCCGCCAGGCCGCCGCGAGGTCGACGCCGCCGAGGGCATCTTGCAGGGTCGGCGGCAGGTCGTCGAGATCGACCCGCGTCCAGGCAGCCGCCGGGAGCGGATTCACGTCCGCCGCTATCGACGACGCCAGAGCCACGTAGCGGGCCCGCACCGTCCCTTCAGGAATCACGGGATCGAGGGGCAGCTCGGCGCCGGCGGCCGGCGTCGAAGTGAGCACAAGATAGCCCAGCCCGCGCAACTGCTGGCGGCGCTGGACGGTCAGCCGCCGGGACTCGATCGCCGGCGTCACCTCCCCCTCGTCGGTGCCCACCGTTTCCACGGCGAGGCCGGGCGGCAGCTCGACGGTGAAGCTGCCGAGGCCGCCGCGCGAGACCTCGTAGAGCACCACGTCGTGCCGCCGCGGGCCGTCCGGCCGGAGCTGGACCAGGGTCAGCACCAGGCTCTGGGCGAGCAGCTTCTCGGCATCGCCGTCCACCTTGCGCCGCACTTCCAGAGTCTGCGCCTGCCCACGGCGGGAGGTCAGGCGCACCGTGCGCCGGTCCCCCGCCACCCGGTCGTCGACCACTACCGTCCCCGGCGCGCTCCAGGCGAGACCGGCCGGCAGCTCGACCTCGGTCAGCGAGACCGGCGCCGCGGCCGGCGCCAGGACGAGGCGGCTGACGCCGCCGCCCGAGAGCAGCACCGGTCCCGAGATCTCGACAGCGTACCGCCCCGCGGCGGGAGCCACCAGCAGCCACTCCCCCTCTTTCGCGCCCGCGCTCAGGGCGGCTCCCGGCGTCTTCACCTCGGCCTTGCGGGGAACACCGGTCACCGGCAGGACGACCGGGCCCCTGGGATCCCCCTGGACGAGAACCTCATACTCGGCCGTCACCTCGGCCACGTCCCCCTCGCCCAGCGCGACTCGCACGCGCTGCGACACCACCTCGGCGACCGGCGCCTCGCGGGAGGCCTCCCGCCGCTGCCGCTCCTTCGCCGCCGCATCCCCCTTCTCGACCAGTTCGAGGTAGTCCTTGAGGACGAGGGTGATCTCCGAGCGCGGCGCCTCGGCGGCGGCGCTGTGAGGGATCGCCAGCGTCAGGATGAGGGCCGCCAGCAAAGCTCGAGGTTTCAGAACCATTCGGGCTTCTCCTTTTCCCGCTCGACGTGGACGGCGAGCGGCGGCGGGGCGGCCGAGAGGGCGCTCCAGGCAGCCTGGAGGAAGGCGAAACCGGGCGGGACGTTGTAGAGCGCCGGCGCGCCCTGCTGGGTGGCGAACGCCTGGCCGGCGTTGATCTGCGTGTTGGCCTGGACCGCGAGACCGGAGACGGCCTTGCGCGCCGCGGCGCCGGGCGGCGGGGAGACCTGGCCCGCCCGCGCCTTCTCGCCCAACTCGTAGGAGCGGCCGCCCGGCAGGACCAGCCGGACCTCGACCCGGGCCACGGGAGCCGAAAGGGCCGGCAGCGGCACCGAGAAATCGCCCTTCCCCCGCGGCAGCGGCAGCGGTACCACTCCCTCCAGGTGAACCACCTGCGCGGCGTCCTGCGTCAGCAGCGGAATGGAGAGCGAGCCGCCCGTCGATCCGGGGCCAGTCACTCCAGGAACGACCATGACTCCGTCGCGATGCCCGACCGCCAGCTCGAAGCCGGCCGGCAGGGTGAGCGTGAGCTGCTGCGCGCCGCGGTTCCGCACCTCGGCCCAGAGCTGGTAGGAGGCCTTTCCCGCCTCCCCTATCGCGACGTCCACCAGCAGGCGGTCCACCTGGGCGGCCAGCACCTCGGTGCGCTCCGCCCAGGCGGCCTCCCAGAGCGGCGGCCGGGCCGGGTCCGCCACCGCGAAGAGGCGGCCGTCGATCGCTTTCAACGAGTCCGGCAGCCGGGCCGCCTCGCGCTCGTCGGACCCGCGAGCCGCTCCGGGATCGGTCAGCGAGAGGATGCCGTCCCCCTTGAGCGCCGCCTTGGCGAGCAGGGCGGTGCGGGCGCTCCCTTCAGGGATCAGCAGCGGGGTCGCGAAGTGGTCCTTGGGATCGCCGGTCAGCACGATCTCGACCGCCAGCGCGTCCTCGACCGGCGCGAGCGGGGTGACGATCAGCGTTCCCGCCTCGACCTTCCAGCCGGCCGAGGGGCCGCGGACGTCGGCGACTTCCAGGCCCGCCGGCACCGGCACCCGCAGGGTCTCCAGGCGCCCCTGGGCGATCCGCACCTCGATCCAGCCGAGCACCTGGAGCCGGGTGCGCGAGAGGGTGGTGGCGGTGGCCGAGGTGGCCTCGAAGCGGAGCGGGAGCTGAGCCCGCTGGGGGACGGTCGCCCGGCCGGAGAGCGTCCAGCGCACCTCGGTCGCGGGCAGGGCCACGAACGTCCAGCCGCCGCCGGGAGAGATGGGGAGAATCAGGCCGGAGCCCTGGACGTCGAGCTCCTCGACCGCCGCGGGCGCCTCGATCCGCCCGCGCACCACGGCCGCCGCCGGGAAGCGCAGGCCGAAGCTCCAGGTCGGCCGGGTCGCCTTGTCGTCGCGGGCCACCGGCACGGCGGACTCCAGCCGCACCTCGCGCCGGCCGCGCCCCCGCACGTGCATCTTCAGGCCCTCGTCGGAGACCTCCACCCGCCCTTCCGAGCCCTTGAAGTCGGCGGCGATGAACGACCCCGCCTCGCCCAGCGGCACGGTCTGCCACTGGTCGTCGTAGAGCGTGAAGCGCAGCATCTGCGCGACGCGGGCGCTCTCCGGTCCCACCTTCACCTCGTACTCGGCGAGCTCCAGCGCGTAGGGCGCCGGCGGGCGAGCCGGAGTCTCCGTCTCCTGATTGGCGCGGGTGCGCAGTTGCTCGAACTTCTCCAGCGGCAGCGTGACCTGCTGCGCCCCGGCCGCGAGGGCCAGCAGCGCCAGACCCATGCCGATCGAAAATATTTTCCAGATCCGCCTCATCGCGATCCTCCCGTGAAGTTCCTCATAGGTTAGACGCAAGAGGGGCTCTTCACCTAAACCGCACAATTCGTCACGGCAGGCGGCCGGTCCGTCCCTGAAGGCCGTGTTGTCAAGGACCCATCTGCCCCCATGTACAGCAGGGGATAAGCTTGACAGCCCGGTGGCGCGGCCGGAATATGAAAATGGGTGATTTCTCCGACAATCGATCACCGGCCTGGCCAGGCGCGCTGAAGGAACGGTTCTCAACTGCGGCGAAGCCGCAAAGGAGGGTTTCTCATGTGCGCCAAGACCGTGCCCTCACGTCCATGGCTGTTGCTCATCCTGTCGTCATTATTAGTAACATTAACGTTTTCCTCGCCACCGCCGGCGCGGGCCTGCCACGGCACCACGCCACCCCCGGTATGCGGCGTCACGGGCATCAACGGCCGAATCTATGAATTGAAAGGCCTGCGGGGCGGCGAGCAGAGGCTGCTCAATGTCAGGCTCGCCATGCTGCCCGGAGACGCCAACCGGATCACCCTGCGCGGGATCGGCCCGGCGGGATCGGGCGCGACGGTGGTCATCCGGGACCGGCGGTAAGGGATCTGCTACGCCACGCGCGCCGCGGAGCCCGCCGCGGCAACCAGGGGGAGCAGGACCGTGAAGGCGGCTCCCCCTTCCGGCGCCTTGGCCGCGAGGCGGCCCCGCCCGGTGGCGAACTGGCAATAGAGCCCGCCGAGCGCCAGGAGATCCTCCTCCGTACCGGCCTCGACGATCCTCCCTCCGTCCATTACCAGGATGCGGTCGACATCCCGCAAGCCAGTCAGGCGGTGCGTCACCCGGATCGTCGTGCGGCCCGCGCGGAGCCGTTCGAGCGCCTCCCGGATCGACTCTTCGGCCAGGGGATCGACGGACGAGGTAGCCTCGTCGAGAATCAGGATGCGCGCGTCCTTGAGCACGGCGCGCGCGATCGAGAGCCGCTGGCGCTGGCCGCCGCTCAGCAGCACCCCCCGCTCGCCGATCTGGGTGTCGTAGCCTTCCGGCAACGCGGTGATGAAGTCGTGTGCGTATGCCGCCCGGGCGGCGGCTTCGATCTCCGCGTCGCTCGCCTCCAGCCGGCCGAAACGGATGTTCTCGCGGACGGAGAGGCCGAACACATAGACGTCCTGGGAGACGATGGCGATCTGCTCGCGCAACGACCGCAACTGGACGTTCCTCACGTCGGTCCCGTCGATCAGGATCCTCCCCTCGGTAGGGTCGAAGAAGCGCGGGATCAGATGCAGCAGCGTCGTCTTGCCGGTGCCGCTCGGCCCCACCAGAGCGACCGTCTCTCCGGGCTCGATCTGGATCGAGAGGTCGCGCAGCACGGGGTGCCCGGGGACATGGGCGAACGAGACCCGTTCGAAGCAGACGCGGCCCTCGCCGGCCGGGAGTGGCGAGGCTCCCGGGGCCTCGGCGACCGCCGGCCGGGTATCCAGCAGCTCGAAGACGCGCTCGGAGGCTCCCGCCGCCGCTCGCAGCGAAGCGTAGTTGGTGGCCAGCACACTGATGCACTGCGAGATGGTCTGGGAGTAGAACATGAACGCCACGAGGTCGCCCGCGGTGAGGCGGCCGCCGAGGACCTCCCGGCCGCCGAACCAGAAGAGGACGACCGACGAGACGGCGAACAGGAAGGTGATCGAAGAGCTGAAGATCGCGTTGGCCCGCGCCGACCGGCGCACGGTCTCGATCAGCGAACGCAGGGCGTCTCCGTAGCGCCGGACCTCGTACTCGGAACGCGCGAAGGCCTGGATCACCGGCAGCGCCGACAGGCCCTCCTGGGCGACCGCCGTGCAATGGGCGAAACGCTCCTGGACGGCCCGCGCGATCCGCTGCAAGGGGGGGCCCGAGAGCTTCGAGACCAGGGTGACGAACGGGGTCACCAGCAGGACGATCAGGCTCAGCCGCCAGTTGAGGACCAGCATCACCGCCATCGAGCCGAGGAGCTGGAAGAGGTTCAGCGCCAGCGAGACCAGGACGTCGGTGGCGACCGCGCGGATCGCGTCGGTGTCGCTGGCGAGGCGGGAGGAGAGGTCGCCGATCCGCTGCCGCTGGTGGTAGGCGAGATCCATCCCGTGAAGATGGCGGTAGAGGGAGAGGCGCAGCTCGGCGATGAGCCGCTCCCCCGTCATCCGCATCAGGTACTGCCCGACGAACGCGAGGAGCGAACGGATGAGGAACAGGGCGAGCAGTCCCAGCGCGAATCGGTCGAGCAGCCCTCTGCGCCCCCCCTGGAGAGCCTGATCCAGGAGCCCTTTCATCCCCAGGGGGAGTGCCAGGGTGGCCGTCGTGGCCAGCAGGATCAGAGCGATGGACGCGGCGAGCGTGTAGCGGTGAGGCCAGGAGAGCCGCCAGACGCGCCGGAGCCGGGGCCACAGGCTCATGGCACCCCCTTCACGGCCACCTTGGGCCCGGCGGGATCCCTGGTGGAGGCCACTCCCATCTCCACCAGCAGATCGCGGGCGTGCTCGACCTCGTCCAGCAGCCAGAGGACGTAGCGGATGTCGAGATGGATCGAGCGGGTCATCGCCGGGTTGTAGTCCCACGAGGAGATAATCCCTTCCTGGTTGATGTCGAACAGCAGCCCCACCAGCTCGCCCCGGCCGTTCAGCGTCGGCGCTCCGGAATTCCCGCCCGTCACGTCGACCGTGCCCAGGAAGTTGACGGGGAGGGTCGCGAGGCGCGGGTCCCGGTAGCTTCCGAAGCGCCCCTCCTTGAGCACCGCCAGAACGGGAGCGGGCGTATCGAACGGCTCCGTCCCCGTGTTCTTCGCCACCACGTCCTCCGCCTTGCTGAAGGGCGGAAAGCGGGTCCCCGCGGACGCGGTGTACCCCTTGACCTGGCCGAAGGAGACGCGGAGCGTCCCGTTGGCGTCGGGGTAGAGCGTCTCGCCCCGGCTCTCCATATAGGCGACCAGGGCGCTCATGTAGCGGGCGTAGAGCGAGCGCAGGGCGTCGGCCTCCCCCTTCTCCCGCGCCTCCTGGTCACGGTCGTAGGCGTCGAGGCGGGCGGCCAGCTCGAGGAAGGGCTCGGACGCGGCCGCGATCTCCGCCGCCGTGGCGCCGGCGAGGTCGCGGACGCGCTTGAAATCGCCGAGACCGGTCCGCGCGTACATGCCATCCAGGGCACGGTCGAGGGTCTCCCGGGAGTCGCGGCCCGGCTGGAGATCGAACCAGCGGTCGAGCGCCTCTACCCGCTGGTCCGCCGGCAGCTCCTGATAATCGAGGAGGAAGGCGCGCCAGATCGCCCGGTCCACCTGGGGATCGAAGTTGCGGGCGCTCTTTTCCAGCGATTGCAGGATCTTCTCCCGGTCCTGCTCGCGATACCCGGGCGCCTGCTCGGCCGCGGGCTTCCCGCGCTCCCTGGCGAGCCGGTAGACCTCGCGCGCGGTCTTCAGCAGCGTGGACTGGACCGCCAGGTGATACCGACGCTCGCGCTCACGGGTCTCGCGCTGGCGGGCGAACGCCCCGCGCAGCTCGCCCACGACGTCGCCGTAGGCGGCCTTCCGCCGGGAATCGGAGATCACCCAGCCGGTGAGATCCTTTTCGATCGCGAGCTTCCGCGCCAGCATCCGCGAGCCGGTGTAGCCCGCGACCAGCCCTTCGATGTACTTCAGGCTGTTGTTGATCCCCGCGTTGAAGCCGGCGTACTTGAGCGCCGCCTCCGGACGCCCGTCGATAGAGGCCTCCACCACCCGCAGCATCTTCTGATAGCTCTCGATCAGGCGCGGGTACTGCCAGAGAAAGCTGTCCTCCACCTCGGAGGAAAGCCGGTAGCGGTTGGTCGAGTTGGGATAACCCGCCACCATGACGAAGTCCCCCTCCTTGAGCGGCTTGGCGGCGATCTTCAAGTGGCTCCCGGGGTGATAAGGCCGGTTCTCCGCGGCGGGATCGGCGGGCTTGCCGTCGGGGCCCGCGTAGGCGCGGAAGAAGGCGAAATCCCCCCGCTGTTGCGGCCAGGCGAAGTTGTCCACCTCGCCGCCATAACGGCCGATCCCCTCGGGCGGGGCATAGACGAGGCGCACGTCCCGCAGCTCGAGCTGGCGCACCAGCGAGTAGCGGACGCCGCCGTAGAAAGAGGCTACCTGGCAGTGGAATCCCGGCTCCTTCTCGCAGTCGCGCACCAGGGCCCGGCGGCGCGCATCGATCTTCTCGACGCGATCCTCGCCGGCGAATTCCTGGAGGCCGTCGAGGACCCGGGAGGTCACGTCCTCCAGGCCGACGGTCACGAAGACGTGGAGGCCCGGGGAGCCGGGCAGCTCCTCGCCGCGGGAGCGGGCGAGGAAACCCTGCTTGAGAAGGTTTTTCGCGGTCGAGGAACTGAGCTGGATGCTGCTGTAGGCGCAATGATAGTTCGTGATGATCAACCCGTCGGGCGAGACGAACGAGGCCGAGCAGCCGCCGAGCCTGACGACGGCGTTCACCGGATAGGCGGCCAGATCCGTCAAGCCGCGGGGATCGATCTCGAGACCGAGCGCCTTGAGGTCCTTGGCGATCCTGGGAAGCTGGGGAGGAGGCCACATGCCTTCTTCCGCCGCCGCCGCCGCGCAGAGGGTGAAAAGCAGGAGGAAGGCGGATGAGATCCTGGTCATCGAAGCACCTCTTTCTTGAAAGGGCGACCCGGCGGCGGATCAGGAACCGCCGCCGGGCTGCTGGGGGATCGCGCGGTTACTGCGCGCTGGCGTCGGCGGCGCAGAGGCCGGCGCTGACCGACGAGCACAGACCGCCGCTGATCGAGGAGCAGAGGCCGGCGCTGACCGAGCTGTCGTCGGCGGCGGCGTCCTTGGCATAGGAGGTGGTGGTGAGGGCCTGGAGGCGAAGGATGCGGCTCATGTTTCTTCTCCTTTGAGTCGAGAGTAAATGCTCTCGGGTAGTGGTTTTTTAATCTCTCCGGTCGACGGAAAACCTTACGAGGCGTCGGCGGCGCAGAGGCCGGCGCTGACCGACGAGCACAGACCGCCGCTGATCGAGGAGCACAGGCCGGCGCTGATCGAGCTGTCGTCGGCGGCGGCGTCCTTGGCATAGGAGGTGGTGGTGAGGGCCTGGAGGCGGAGGATGCGGCTCATGTTTCTTCTCCTTTGAGTCGAGAGTAAATGCTCTCGGTAGTGGTTCTTTAATCTCTCCGGTGGACAGGAAAAACCTTACGAAGCGTCGGCGGCGCAGAGGCCGGCGCTGACCGACGAGCACAGGCCGCCGCTGATCGAGGAGCAGAGGCCGGCGCTGATCGAGCTGTCGTCGGCGGCGGCGTCCTTGGCATAGGAGGTGGTGGTGAGGGCCTGGAGGCGGAGGATGCGGCTCATGTTTCTTCTCCCTGTGTATTGAGAGTCGCTCTCGCGATCTCTCTATTTAATTTCTATGATCAGTGTAGGTCCTCGCCCCGCCATTAGCAAGGGAAAAACGTTAGCATTACTTGTCTTTCGTTAGCATGAACGGGCGTCCCGCAAGCCCGTGAACGGGAGCAAAAAATAATCTTTCTATCAGGCATTAAAAAAGGCGGCGGGCCCAAAGGCCCGCCGCCACGAAGAGACACCGAAAAGGGTGCTCAGGCCGGTCTCGCAGCCGCCAGCACCTGGCTCTCCGTCTGGCGCAAAAAGGCCGCGATCCCGCCCTCGAGCCCGGCCCCGGCCAGCACCGCCGGCCGCGCCTCGCGAGCGAACAGCTCATCGACCAGAAAATCGGCCGGCCGGCGGGTCAGATAGCGATGCAGGAAGAGGGCGACCCCGGCGCTGCCGGTGCCGATGTCGGTGCTCAGACGGAACAGCTCATAGCCCGGGAAGCCGGCCCCCTTCTCCGTCTCCACCTGGAAGAGCAGCAGGCCCGAGATGAGCCGGCGCAGGGAGGCCTCGGCCCGCTCCTCGAACCCCGGCGTGGCGGCGAGGTCGAGCAGGAATTCCCCCATCCCGGTGAGCCCGATGAAACGGCCGGGGAAGATGGCGTACTTGCGGTCGACGTCGGGGTGCATCATCTCCAGAGCCGCGCGATACTCATCTCCCCCCAGCAGCCAGTTATAGCGGACGGTGGCGAGGCCGATGCCGGCGGTGCCGTAGCGCAGGTACGGGAGCATGGTCGACGCCGGGTTCCGCCGCATCCGCCAGGTGGAGTGCCCTTCCGGGTTGCTCTCCGCCTGGGCGAGATCGAAGTCCAGGGCCCGGCGTCCGAGGTCGAGATACTGCTCGTCGCCGGTCACCATCGAGAGGTACAGGAGGAAGAGGCTGATCCCGCTGGCGCCATGGCCGAGGCCCAGGGGGATGCCGCCGTCGGCCTCCGGCCAGTAGCGGTACTCGTCCTCCTCCCGCGCGGTGCGGGCGAGCGTGGTGCCGGCGAGGATCGCCTGGTCGAGATAGCGCTCGTCCCCGGTGTTGAGGAAGAAGCGGAGCTGGGCCAGGCCCCAGCCGGCGGCGCCGTAGAACAGGTCGGCGGACTCCTCGAGGCCCGGGTGGCCGTGGCTCTCCCGCATCAGGCGCTCCGCCGGCTCGCGGAAGCCCATGTCCCACAGGGCCCAGGCGATCCCCGACAGGCCGAGGTAGAGACCGGGGGGGTAGGTCTTCGCGCCGGCGCTCTGGCGCAGGATCCAGTCCGAGATCCCCTGGGGCACGGAGCCGGTCAGGGTGTTGAGCGCATAGGCGACCCCGGAGGCCCCGTAGGCCAGGCTCAGGGGGTTGGTGACGAACAGCTTGGGATCGGAGGGGAAGAGCCGGTCGGCGCGGTCCTCGGTCGCCGTCCGCAGCCAGTGATCGGCCGAGCGCCGCAGCACCTCGCCGCACGCTGCCGGCAGATCGTCACGGAGCCGGAAAGCGGGGGGCCGGGTGATCTCCATGCGCCCGAGGGCGGCGATGACCTCGGCGGGCGTCGCCCGCTTCGACGGCTCGGGATCGAGCAGGCGGTTGATGACGTCGAGGAGCTCGCCGGGAAGCCCGAAATCCTCGCAGATCGAGCGGATGAACCGCAGGTGGACGGTGGGATCGACCGTCAGCATGCCGTTGATGGGGAGGATATAAGCGATCATCAGCGCGCCGAAGGCGTAATAATCGCTTTCGAACTGGTACTCCTGCCGCATCATGTCCTTGTAGGAGACGAACCCGGGGGTGAAGATGTAGGTGGGCTTCTCGATGGCGGGCTCGAACGCGCCCTCGAAATCGATCAGCTTGAGATCCCGCCCCTCGTCGACGAGCAGGATATTGTTCATCGACACGTCCATGAACACGATGCCGCGCTCGTGCAGCACCGCCAGCATCTCGGCGATGCGGGTGAAGATCCGCTTGTAGTCCGCCCAATAGGCGTGGACCGCTTCGGCGGACGGCTGCGTGAGCAGGACGAGGCTCCGCTTGACCGAGCCGCCGTAGAGGCGCAGGGTCGGCACGTCCCCCAGGTACTCCTCGGCCAGGTAGGAGTGCTCCCAGTCGGTGAAGAAATCGATCGGCCGCGGCGCGACGCCGGTGCCGTCGAGCTTCTGGAGCAGGCGGTACTCCTTGCGCAGCAGCGCCACCGCGTCCTCGCCGCTCGGCGTGGTGTTGACGTGGGGGCGCGCCTCCTTGATCACCACCGTATCGCCGCTCTCCCGGTCGGTCGCCAGGTAGACGCCGCCGGAGTTGGAGAAGGCGAGCACCGAGGTGATCTCGTAACGCCCGCCCTTGAGCGTGTTCTCGGCGCTCTCCTCCTCGGCCGGCGTCCCGAAGGGGTCCTCTACCCAGGAGGGGAGGACGAAATAGGGCTGCCGCTCGTCGGGGACGGTCTCCCCCTCGGGGGTAGACAGCACGAGCGTCTTCTCCCCCTTCGCCGTCAGGGTGTCGACCGGCGACAGGCCGCCATAGCGATAGAAGACCACCCGGCTGTCGCGGTAGCGGCGGTCGGAGAGGATGTAGGGCCCCTCGAACTCCGCGGTCGCCTGATGGATCTCTTCGATCAACCGGATGAAGTGGTCCTGATCGTCGGGGTAGATGGTGATGAATTTGCCCGAACCTCCCCGGTGCCAGTTCTTGCCGGTCATGATCGAAAGGATGCGGCGGTCGAGGCCGAACTTGAAAACGGTGCGCTGGCCGGTCAGGATCGGCACGACGCGGCGGAGGATCTCCTCGGCGTTCGTCTGCGTGGCCGAGACGTGGATCTTCCACCCCTGCACCGCCAGCGCCTTGGCGAACGGGACGGCGTTGAACCAGACCCCCTTGCGGACGATCTGCCAGTCGGCGGGGAGCCGTTCCTTGACAAGGTTGAAGAACGCCTGGCGGTCGGGCTCGTAACGGTCGAGCGGCTCGTAGAAGAGTTTATCCGCGATGGTGTAGGAGGCCTTCGGAACGCTGGACATTGTGGAATCCTTTCTGGTCTCGTGGGCTTTGGCGCTAGCCGCAGCGCTCGTTCTCGATCGCAAGATGCATCTTGGTTCGATAGGCTTTCGGATTTTCCGCGAAACGCGCGTTGAACGCCCGCACGAAGCTCGACGAGTGGTGATAGCCCACCGCCGAGGCGATGCACTTCACCGGATCGCCGGTGGCGGCGAGCAGGCGGGCGGCGTGCCGCAGGCGAAGCTCGGTGATGTATTCGCCGAGCCCGATGCCGGTTTCGTTCTTGAACAGGCGGCTCAGCCGCGAGGCGCTCAGGTTGACGCGGGACGCCAGCTCGCGCACGCCCTGGCGCGAGGACTGCTCCAGCGCTTCGAGCACCCGCCGCACGCGGATGTCCACCACCTGCGCTTGAATGTCGGTCGTCATGACCTCTCTCCTTTGACAGTAACCGTGAGCTCGCCTTAAGGCTGCGCCGCCTTGACCGGGCTCACCGGACCGCTCACGGGCTCATCCCGCCACCACCACAGATCGGCGATCTCCTGGCGCGCCGGCCAGATCTGCTCCAGGGTGTTGGCGCGGTATAGATTGCCGTTTTTCATGACGTAGGAAACCGCGTCGGTATTGCGGATGTCGTCGAGCGGATTCCTGTCCAGGATGACGAGATCGGCCAGCTTGCCGGTCTCGACGCTGCCCAGATCCTGGTCGTAACCGATCGCCTCGGCGCCGTTGAGGGTGGCCGCCCGGATCACCTCGAGACTCGACATCCCGCCGCTCGCCAGCGCCCACATCTCCCAGTGGGTCTGGATGCCGTGGAACTGGCCGTGCCCGCCGACGCAGACCTTGCCGCCGGCGCGGGCGATCGCCGTCGCGGCTTCGGCGAGCTTCGGGAACACGTACTCCTGCGGGTGATACCAGGAGCGGCGCAGGGTCCGCGAGTCGAGGATCTGCGGCGGCACGAAGTGCTTCAGCTTCGGATCGGCGCGCACATCCGTGCTCTCGTAGAAAAAGTTTTCGCCCAGTGGGCCGCCATAGCTCAACACCAGGGTCGGCGTGTAATAGATGCCTGACTTGGCGAACAGCTCGACCACGTCCTTGTAGAGCGGGACCACCGGCAGCGCGTGCTCGTTGCCGCTGAAACCATCGAGGGCATGCGTCAGGTTGAGCTTCAGATCCATCGCCCCCTCGGTGGTGGGCATCAGGCTCTTCTCCTTGGAGGCCTGGATGATCCATTGCCGCAACTGCCGGTCGCCCACGTTGTAGGCCTTGATCATGTTGGTCCGGTAATACTTCTGATACCGGGTGGCGACCTGCAGCACGTCGTCATAGGAGCGCAGCGGGAGCTTGGAGAAGATGCCCGGCCCGGTGGTGTACATGCGGGGGCCGAGGACCTCTCCCATCTCGACGAGATCCTGATAGAGAAAGATGTCGATGGTGCGCGACTGCGGGTCCCGGGTGGTGGTCACGCCATGCGCCAGGTCCACCAGCATCGGCCAGTTCTCCCGGTTCACCAGCCCGACCTCGAGCTCGTTCCAGTGCTCGTGGATGTCGACCAGGCCCGGAATGACGTATTTGCCCGCGACGTCGATGATGGTGGTCCCCGCCGGCGCCCTCACCTCTCCGCGCGGCCCGACGGCGGCGATGCGGTTGCCGGCGACCAGCACGTCGGCATCCGGGACCACCTCGTCGCCGCGCATGGTGATCACCGCGGCGCCGCGCAGGAGCACGGTCCCTCGCGGCACGTTGCGCGGCGCTTCCACGACGATGGCGGTCTCCTGGTAGGCCGCGGCCGCCGCCGGCTGGCGGAACAGCGAGGCGCCGAGGGACCAGACGACGCTCTTGCCGCCGTCGGCCCAGGCGAAGTAGTCGGCGCCGAGCTCGGAGAGCTGGCGCAGCTTCACTGGCGGGGCACTGACGTCCACCGTCAGCGTGTCACCGCTGGTGGGAAGGTCCATGAGATAGAGCTGGTTGTTGATCAGGGCGAGGGCCTGGCGGCCGTCCGGGCTGACGCGCAGCTCGTCTGCGACGGTCGGCGAAGGCGCGCCGGCCATCCCCTTGCCGGTGACCTTGAGGAGCGTATGGCGCTCACCGCCGTCGAGATGGAGCAGCTCCAGCCCGCGCCCCGAGGAGAGGTAGACGCGGTCACCGGCGGCGGCGAAGTGCGGATGCCCGGCGCCTTCGGCCGGCGCCAGCGTCACCGGCTCCCCTCCCCCGGCCGGCACGGCGACCAGATCCTCGGGCTCCGCCTCGGACAGCCCGTCCTGGGCCTCCAGCCGGGCCCGCGTCGCGCCCCGCAGCGCCAGGATCCGCGCGCCGTCCGGCGTCCAGACCGGGTCGTGGTAATAGCCCGCCAGGGTGGTCAGCCGCTGGGGCGCCGGCCGGCCATCGGCCCGGACCTTCCAGAGATGCCCTCCGGCGGGGGACCAGGTGACGAAGGCGATCTGGGTCCCGTCCGGCGACCAGACCGGCTGGAACTCGAAGTCGCTCACCCGCGTCAGCCGGACCGGATCGCGCCCTTCGCCGTCCGTGGTCCAGAGGTGGCCAAGCGCCGAGAAGGCCAGGCGGCGGCCGTCGGGGGAGGGTTGCAACCACTGGATCAGATGGGCGCGCACCGGCCCTTCCTCGGTCCGCGACTCATAGCGGAGACGGGGGCCCAGCTCGAGGGAGACCGCGGCCGAGAAGGGGATCTGACGCTCCTCGCCGGTCGCCACGTCGAGCCGCCGGATCTTGCCGCCGTAGGAGAGCACCAGCTCGCGATCGTCCGGGGTGAAGGCATAGCCGGGGATCACGTCGCGGGTCGACCTCGCCTCCTGGTCGTCGCGCTGGATGGGATATTTGAGCCACCGCTCCTCGCCGCTCCTGAGGTCGCGGAGGCGCAGGCCGGTCTCGCTGTTCTGCCGCGTTCCATAGACCAGCTTCGTCCCGTCGTGGGAGAGCACGGGGCTGAAGGCGCTCCCCGGCCGCGCGGTGATCACCTCCTCCTCGCCGGTCCCCTGGTCGCGGCGCACGATCTGCCAGAGCGGGAGCGTCGGAGCCCAGGAGAAGGAGCCCCGCCGCCGCGCATAGTAGAGATGGCTCTGGTCCCGCGTGGAGACCGCGCCCATGCCGTTGAGCCGTTGATCCCCGGCACTGGTCAGCCGCACTCCGCTGCCGCCCCGGACCCCATACATCCAGATCTCGTTGACGCCGACGCCGCCGGTGCCCCGCGAGACCAGCACGTACTCGCCGTCGGCGGTCCAGCTCGGGGAGGCGAAGCCGCGGTCACGATCCCGGGTGAGCGCCCGTGGCGAGGAGCCGTCGGCCTTGGCGATCCAGAGATTCTCGCTCCCCCCCGCATCGCTGGTGTAGGCGATCCACTGCCCGTCCGGCGAGTAGCGCGGCTGGGCGTCGAAGGCGGACCCCGAGGTGAGGCGCCGGGCTTGGCCGCCGCTGAACGGCACCATGTACAGATCGCCCAGCAGGTCGAAGACGACGGTCTTGCCGTCCGGCGAGACGTCGAGCGAGATCCAGGTGCCTTCGTCGGTCGAGAACTCCAGCGTGCGCTCCGCCTTGAGGGGGAGGCCGGAGCCCGGCTCGTTGGGGGCCGCCCACCCGGAAGCAGCCGCCAGGAGCGCCGTCATCCCCAGCAACAGGGCTATCTGCTTGCTTTTCATGCTCGTGTCCTCAATCGCGGAAAGGTGTCTTCACGATCGGCGGAGCGTGACCATGGCGTCCGTCGCCGCGGCCCCACGCGCCGGGAAATAGCTCGCCAGCAGCGCGACCGCGGCCAGCAGGAGAGGAGTGGCCACGAAGACCACCGGGTCGTGCGGCTGCACTCCGAACAGGAAGGTCTGGAGCAGCCGGCTGAGCGCGAACGCGCCCGGCACTCCGAGCGCGGCGCCGAGCGCGGTCAACCCGAGCGCCTTGCCCAGGACCAGCCGCATCACATCCCTCGGGCTCGCCCCCATCGCCAGCCGGATGCCGATCTCCTGGGTCCGCTGGGCCACGGAATGGGAGAGCACCCCGAAGATCCCGATGCTCACCAGCACCAGCGCCGTCAGGGCGAAAAGCCCGAGCAGAATCGCCTGGAACCGCTGCTCCTTGAGCGAGTCCCGCGCGACCTCGCGCAGCGTGCGCGCCTGCTCGACCGGCAGGTAGGGGTCGACGTCCCGCAAGGCGGACCGGAGCAGATCCAGGCTCAAGGGGGCCTCCCGCGCCGTCCGCGCCAGGAAGGTGGCCGGGAACTTGTTGGTCACGGCGACGGCAGGATCGCTCAACTGCGCGAGCGGGACGAAGACGGCCGGCCTGGGCTGGGACTGCAGCCTGGATTCGTGAATGTCGCCGGCGATCCCCACGATCTCCCGCCACCCCTCCTGGTACTCGGGGCCGAGGATGTCCCACCCGAGCAGGATGCGCTTCCCCACCGCGTCGCCGCGGGGAAAATGCTTGCGGGCGAACGTCTCGCTGACGATGGCGACCGGCAGCGATCCGGCCGAATCCGTGGCCGAGAACTCCCGGCCGCCATGCACCGGGATGCGCAGGACCTTGAAGAATTCCGGCGTCACCGGCATCCATTGCACCGTGTCCAGGTAGTGGTCGAGCGGCTTGGGATGACCGTCGACCGAGTGCAGGGGGAGCTTCAGGCCGCCCTTCAGCGGCAGGCAGGCGCACAGGGCCGCGTTCTCCACTCCGGGAATGGAGCTCAGCCGGTCCGTCACCCGGCGGGCGAAAGCATCGACCTGAGCCGCGCTGCCGTAATGGCTGCCCTTGAGCCCGGTCTGGAAGGTCATGACGCGGTCGACGTCGAACCCCGGGTCGACCCGCCACAGATTCGTCAGGCTGCGCAGGAGGAGAGAGGCGCCGACCAGCAGGATCACCGACAGCGCGAACTCCAGCACCACCACCGCCTGGCTGACGCGCTCCCGGCCGGTGCTCCCGCGATGACCGCTCTCCCGCAGGGTGGTCTGAAGCTCGGCGCGGGACGACTGCAGCGCGGGCACGAGGCCGAACAGCAGGGTGGTGAGCCCGGCGAGCCCGAGCGTGAACAGCAGCACCCGGCCGTCCAGCGCCACCTCGTCGAGCCGCGGCAGCTCCACCGGCCGGAAATGGACGACGGCCCAGATCACCAGCCGCGCCAGGCCGAGCCCGGCGAGGCTCCCCAGGAGCGACAGGCAGAGACTCTCGGTGAGGAGCTGCCGCACGATCCCGCCCCGGCCGCCTCCCAGCGCCAACCGTACGGTGAACTCGTGCCGGCGCGCCACCAGCCGGGCCATCAGGACGTTGGCCACATTGGCGCAGGCGATGAGCAGGAGAAGGCTCACCGCGCCGATCAGGATGAGGAGCCCCTTGCGGGCCTTGCCGACAGCCTTGTCCCGGTACGGCTCGATCGCGACGGTCTCGGTCTCCGACATCGCCTCCGGGCTCTCGGCCCGGAACCGCTGCCCGACGTTCTCCAGGTCGGCCTGGGCCCGCGCCAGGGTCGCGCCATCCTTCAGGCGTCCGATCACCCGCAGATTGTCCCCGGAGCCCAGCGGATCGGTCGCCGGGGCGAACGAGGTCCAGACGTCCGCCGCCAGGGTCGAGTCCATCCCGTCCGGAGCCACTCCGACGACGGTGTAATCGTGGCCGTCCAGCGACAGGGTCCGGCCGAGGACCCCCGGGTCGCGGACGAAATGGCGCTGCCAGAGCTCCTGGCTCAGCACGGCGACGGACACCGCGCCCGGGCGATCGTCGCCGGGCACGAACATCCGCCCGACGACGGGCTTGCGTCCGAGCACCTCGAAGAAGCCGGCGGTGACGGGGCGCTGCTCAAGGCGTTCCGGCCGGTCCGGGGTGTCCAGGGTGACCAGCCTGGAATCGAGGCCGGCCGCGATGCTCGCGAGCGAGCGCTGAGACTCCTTCCAGAACAGATATTTGGCCGCCGTCGTGTCCGGATCCACCGACCCCGACTTCACCGCCCGCTCCACCGCCACGATGCGATCAGGCCGCGGATACGGGAGCGGACGCAGGAGCACGCCATAGATCAGGCTGAAGATCGAGGTGGTGGCGCCGATCCCGAGGGCCAGCGTGGCGATCGAGACGAACGTCGTCGCCTTGTGCTTCCGCAGAAGCCGCAGGGCATAACGAATGTCTTGCTCCAGGGTTTCCGTCAAAACCTTCCAAGCCATGACTGCTGACCTCCTGACGTTCGATCGCTTCGAGCCATTCGTGATCGATTCGGCTAGCCGACCGGGGGGGGCGGCGGCACGTAGAGATTGCAACTGAATTCGGTACAGATCGCCGAATCCGTCACGCCCGTTCCGAGACCGCCGGTCACCCGCGCCAGGGCCTCCTCCAGCAACAGCTCCAGACCCTTTCCCCGCAGGGCCCCGGCGCCGATCCGGAACGCCGCCCGGTTGAGGGGGGTCATCTCTTGCTGCGCGCCATTCCTTTTCATCTCACCTCTCCTCAAAGGAAATTCGCCGTCACCGGCGGTCAAAGATCACAGACCCGCTCCTGCACCGCGGCCGGACCGGCCCCGGAGAGATGCTCCAGGTAGGCCTCGGCGACGCTGGCGCGGAAGCGGGCCGCGAAACCATCGCAATAATTCGAGTTGAACTCGCCGTTCTTGCCCAGAGCCAGGATGGCGCAGCCGCCGCCGCAGTGGAGGGCGAAGCGGCAGCGCCGGCAGACCGGATTGCTCGCCACGGTGCGGCCGCGCCAGATCTGCAACTGGTCTTCCTGCAGCTCGACCTCCCCCTCGGGCGTGACGTGGCCGACGCGGACGTCGCGGTCGCCCGTCCGCTCCCAGCAGGCGTAGATGTCGCCGAAGGGGTCGAAGATGTACATGCGGTCATGGGCGCCGCAGAAGCTCGGCCGCAGGTTGGGGAGGACTTCCTCGCCGGCGGCGAAGATCCGCCGGGCGCGGCCGCGCATCCCCTCGTCGGGCCTGGCCAGGACCCGCATGTTCGCGTGCTCCTCGCGCATCGCCGTCAGCGCCCGGTCGAGCTCCCAGGAGCTCAGGGTGCTGCGCGCCTCGGTCTTGCCGTTGCCGGCGCGCACCGGCGAGGTGTAGGCCGAGAAGCCCGGCCGGCGGTCCCAGCCGCGGGCCACGATCTCATCGGCCATCGCGGGGAGCTGGCCGAGGTTGTTGCGGTCGACGTTCAACCGCACGCTCACCTGGGTGCCCAGCTCGAGCGCCATCGACAGATTGCGGGCGATCCGTTCATAGGAACCGCTGCCGTCGGCGTAGACGCGCCGCGCGTCGTGCTGCTCGGGCGGACCGTCGAGGGTGATCTGCAGGCGGGCGATGCCGGCGGGCCCCAGGAGGTCGCGGTAGGCGTCGAGCTCGGTGCCGTTGGTGACCGCCCAGAGGTCCACATCGCCCAGCTCGAAAGCCTTGCCCAGGATGTGCTCGATCGCCGGCCGGTTGGCGGCGAGCAGGGGCTCGCCGCCGAAGAAGCCGATGTTCCGCCGCCGCCGCGCCGCGGGATCGAGGCCGTGGCGCTCCTCGATACGGGGCATGGCGGCGAAGATGCGATCGATCATCGGGCGGCCCATAGTGCGCAGCAGGTGCTTGAAGCTGCAGTCGCTCCGCATGTGGTCCTGATAGCAGTAGGAGCAACGGAGATTGCAGTCGTAGGTCGGCATGAAGATGTAGCCGGGAGCCTGCTGGAGCGCGCGCTGGTGGAGCTTGACGGCGAGCTGCGCGAAAAACGTTTCTTCCTCTTCCGGCGACAGCTCGGTGAGATATCCCTGATCGAGCAGGAGATCGATCGTCGCATCCGATACCCCGGCCGCTCCGGCGCCGGCGGCCTCCGGCTCAGCGCTCCAATCACCATAGAGCGGCTTGGCGGAACGCTTCGCCTCGCGTGAGCGCAGGAACCCGGCGACCTCGCGCGAGACCCGATCGTAGGCCCCGGTATAGCCATGGACCAGCAGCACGTCCTGATCGTTGTCCGGCAGATTGACGAAGATCGTGTAGCTGCTCGTGCGGAACATCTTCACCCTGCCTTTCGTAGCGTCGTCGATGCGATCGTTTTTTTGACTCGTGAGGGGTCGATTGCAAGCGATGGGCCAGGCTCGCAAACCCCAGAAAACATTGCTTTCAGGGGCCTGTCGGGGGTGGAGGACGGGGACGGTGAGTAAGCCGTTACCCACCGCCGGGTAACGGTCTACTCCAATGCGGGCCCGACGGCCGCGGAAGCCCCCGGCGGAGGCATGGCACGGGGGGTGCACTGGGCTACGGATATACTCGTCTCCGCGCAACGGGCGCAGATCGAATATGGATTGATCGAAACTCGAGGGAACTCAAGCATGGTCGGCGCAGTCGCCAGGAAAGAGCTGTTCAATCACCTCGCGAGCTTTCGCTTCTGGGTGGGAGCGCTGCTCACTCTCGTGCTCGCCGCGTCGTCGACCCGGGTGGCGGCCGGGGACTACAACCTGCGGCTGAACAGTTATCTCGATCGCGTCGCGGGGGAACAGAAGGCGCTCCGCGGCGTGTCCGTCTACTCCTATCTGCAGCCGCTGGCGGTACGCCCCCCGGAGCCGCTGAGCGTTCTCGACCAGGGCTTCGACGCCCATCTCGGAACGGACGTGGTGATCCATCTGTTCGCCATTCCATTCGAGGCCATGGGGGAGCGGCGGGGCAATGAGTTCCTGGCCGCCATCCCCTCGGTGGACCTGACGACGGTGGTGAGCGTGGTCCTGGGCCTGCTCGCGCTCCTGCTGACCTGCGACGCGGTGACCAGCGAGACGGAGGACGGTACGCTGCGGGCGGTCTTCGCCAACGGCGTGTCGCGGCGCGCGGTGCTGGCCGGCAAGCTCGCCGGCGGCCTGCTCGCGATCTCCCTCCCGCTGGCGGGAGGGCTCGCGGTGAGCCTGGCCATTCTCCGGCTCCTGATCAGGGCTCCCTTGACGCTGGATCAGTGGCTGCGCGTCGCCGGCATGGCCGGCGCGTACGGCGCTTACCTGTCGCTGATGCTCCTGCTGGGCCTCCTGATCTCCGTGGCCGCCCGCAGCACCTCCCAGGCCCTGGGCATCTCGGTCCTCCTCTGGTTCGTGCTCACCATCGTCGTTCCCGCCGCGTCGGTGGCCATGGCGAGCGATCTCGTGCCCTCCGAGGAGGTCAAGAGGAGTACCGAGAGCCAGATCGCGGAGCTGACGGCCGCCCATGACCGGCGTCTCGCCGAGGAGTTCCGGCGCGCCCCTCTGCTCGCCGCGGTGAGCGGCCACACGGCGATGACGTTCGCCAGCGGCGGGCACCGGGCGGTCCGCTACCGGCACGGCTCGGCCGCGTACTACGACGCTCTCGCCAGGTATTTCCAGTTCGAGACGGCTTCCGGTGTCCGCGAGGCGGAACGGGTGTTCGAGCTGCGGCAGCGCTACGAGCGGAGGCTGCGCACCGGCGAACGGCTGGGGACGGCACTGGCGGCGCTCTCGCCGGCGTTTCTCCTCGGCCGCCTCTCGGAGTCCTTCTCCGGCACCTCCATCGCCGAGCACGACCGCTTCCTGGCCTCGTGCCGGCGCTACCGCGGAGAGCTCCTCGCCTACCTGGAACGGCAGGGGGCGTTCGGCTCCTGGCGCTGGTTCTCGGACGATCCGCCCGGAGAGCTCCGCCCCTGGCCGCGCTACCTGGGGCTCTCTCCCGAGGCGGTCGATCCGGGGCAGGTGAACCAACTGATCAACCAGTTGAACGAGCCCGGGGTGCAGGCGCGCCTGCGCCGGGACCGGGAGGCCATGGAGAGGGATCCGTCCCGTCTCCTGCGCGCCGACGACATGCCCCGGTTCTCCTACCAGAGCCCGGATCTCGCCGGCGCCCTGCGCCGCGGAGCGCCGGCGGCGGCCGCCCTGCTGATCCTCAACGCGATCGTGGCCGCGGCGGTCTGGGCTCGCTTCCATCATTATGAGCTCGGATAACTTGAGCTTGGATAAATCGATGAAAGCCTCCGCCCGCAGCCTCGCCGCCCCGTCCTCCTCCGAGGTCCATGCCGCCCCCTGGGTCCTCATGGAATCGTCGCGCTGGAGCCCGGTGGCGGCCATCTTCCGCAATGAGATCCGCCGGGTCACCGATGGTTTCCGGTTCCCCGCGTTCGCTCTCCTGTCCATTGCCTTGATGGCACTCGCGGCGATCACGGCCGGAGCACGGTATCGGGGCGAGATGCGCGAGCAGCAGGCCCTGACCCAGGACTACGCCGGGCAGTTCGCCGGCCTCACGGTCGATCGCGCCGTCGAGATCCTTCACCCCGCCCTGAAGCCCCCCTGGAGGCTCGACCTGGTCGTGGACGGCGGCCAGACGGCGACGCCGGACGTCTACGCGCAGGCGCTCAGCGCCCTCGTCGCGCCCGAGATCCGTAGAATCCAGAGCCGCAATTACCGGCTCCCCAATCAGGAACCGCTCGATTGGATGTTCGTCATCCGGGTGGTGCTCCCCCTGGCCGCCTTCCTCCTCGGCTACGACGCGGTCTATGGAGAGCGCCGGGACGGCACCCTGAAGCTGCTGTTCTCCTATCCGGTCGCCCGCTGGAAGGTGATGACGGGCAAGCTGCTGGCCCTCTGGAGCTGCCTTGCGGCGCCCTTCCTGACGGGAGCGGCCCTGAGCCTGCTGCTCGCCCTCGGCCTGGAAGGGATCCCCCTCCAGCCCGGAGACCTGGTCAAGGCCGGCCTGGTGGTCCTCCTCGGGCTCTGGGCGGCGGGCTTCTTCGCCCTCATCTCCCTGCTGGTCTCCTCCGTGTCCCGGGAGAGCTCCACCAGCCTCAGCGTGCTGGCGTGGCTCTGGGTGATGGCGGTGATCGTGGTGCCGGCCGTGAGCGGATTGCTGGCCCACCGCCTGCGGCCGATTCCAAGCGAGGGGGAGACGGCGCTGCAGTTGCGGGCCATCAACCAGCAGATCGCCCGCGAGTACACGGGCCGGGAGGGTCACTGGCGCCGGCCGGAGTGGGCCGCGGCCGACGGCTACGCCTGGGAACGGGCGTCCGCCGCGGCGGAGAACCGGCGCCATGCCCTGGAGGAGGGAGTGCGCCGGCAGGGCCTGACGCGCAGGCTCGATCAGGTCCGCCTGGCCAGGAGCCTCGCCTCCCTCTCTCCGGTGTCGCTGGTCCAGGAACTGGCCGAGCGCCTGACCGGCTCGGGCCTCTGGCGGGACGAGAGCTTCCTCGAGCAGGCCCGGAGGTTCCGCTCGGCCCTGGCCGGACGGATCGCGGAGCTCGACCGGCGCGATCCGGAGAGCCCGCACATCCTGTTCTTCAGCGGTTACGTCTCGCGGCGTCCGATCGGGGGGGACTCTCTCCCCCGGTTCGCCTTTCGCGAGCAGCCGGTCCGCCGGGCCCTGGCCTCCGGCCTCTCCGCGCTGGGGGTCTTCGCCCTCGAGACGGCGGCGCTCGCGGCGGCCTCCCTGTTCATCTTCTCCCGCGTCGACACGGGTGATCTATGATCGAAGCCATCGACCTCAGCAAACGTTACTCCAACGGCACGCTGGCGCTGGATGCCCTGAACCTGCGGGTGGAGGCCGGCGAGATCTACTGCCTGCTGGGCGTCAAAGGCGCCGGCAAGACGACGGTCATCAACCTCCTCCTGGGCTTCCTTCAGCCCACATCCGGCACGGCCCGGATCGACGGCATCGACGTCGAGCGGGAGCCGCTCCGGGCGAAGAGCCGGGTCGCCTATCTGGCGGATACCACGGCGTTCTACCGCCGGCTCACGGCGCTGCGGAACCTGGACTTCTTCGCCCGTCTGGGCGGGCGCCGGAGCCCCTCGCGGCACGAGTGCGAGATGGCCCTGCGGGAGGTAGGGCTCCCCGAGCTGGCCTTCGACCAGCGGGTTTCGGAGCTCGGCCCCGGCGGGATCCGGAAGCTGGGCATCGCGGCGGCCCTGATGAAGGGGGCCCCGGCTCTCGTGCTCGACGAGCCGCTCTCGGGCCTCGACCCCAAAGCGGCCGCCGAGCTGGTGGAGCTGATCGAGGGGCTCCGGGACCAGGGCAAGGCCCTGCTGATCACGATGCAGGACCTCTTCTGGGCACGCCAGCTCGCCGACCGCGTGGGGATCCTCCAGGAAGGGCGCCAGGCCCTGACCCGCACCCGCGAGGAGTTGCGCTACGAGAATCTGGAGAAGCTCTATCTGGACTACATGCGCGGAGGGCTGCGCTCCGGGGGGGGAGCGAATCCAGGGCTTCCGCGCGAGGGGCGCCGGGACTAGGCCAGTCCGTCCTCACCATCCTCGGCGCCGAGGCCGTACTGGCGCATCTTGTTGAACAGCGTCTTGCGGGATACTCCCAGGCTCTCCGCGGTGGCGGTGCGGCTCCCCCGCTGCTCGGCGAGCCGGGAGAGAATCATCACCTTCTCGAGCCGCTCCGTCGCCTCCGCCACCGCCTCCGCGAGGCTCAGGCGGGAGAGGTCGGACCGGGAGAGCGCCCCCTCTCCCGTCGGCTCACCCCGTACCCTGCCGGGCAGGTCGGCGACCGTCAGGACATTCCCCTCGCAGAGGATCATCGTCCGGCAGATCATGTTCTCCAGCTCGCGCACATTGCCCGGCCACTGGTACTCGCACAGGATCTGGCGAGCGTCCGGCGCGATGGCCTCCACCGCCAGGCCCAACTCGCGGTTGAACCGATCGACGAAATGATCGATCAGCATCGGCAGGTCGGCACGCCGCTCGCGCAGCGCGGGCAGGCGGATGTGGACCACATTCAGCCGCCAGTACAGGTCTTCCCGGAAACGGCCTTCCCGCGCTTCCTTCTCCAGATCCTTGTTGGTGGCGGCGACGACCCGCACGTCCACGAGGCGTGGGGCGCGGGCGCCGATGCGATGGATCTGCCGCTCCTGGAGAGCCCGCAGGAGCTTGGCCTGGGCTTCGAGAGCGAGGTCTCCGACCTCGTCCAGGAACAGGCTGCCGCCGTCCGCCTGCTCGAACTTGCCGGGCCGGGCCTCCCGGGCGTCGGTGAAAGCCCCCTTCTCGTGGCCGAAGAACTCTGACTCGACGAGCGTCTGTGGAATGGCGCTGCAGTTGACGGCGATGAAGGGGCCCTGGACCCGTGCGCTGCGGCGATGGATGGCCCGCGCCACCAGTTCCTTGCCGGTGCCCGACTCACCGGTGATCAGGACCGTGACGTCGACCCGGACGACCTTGGCCATCATGCGAAAGACGTCCTGGATCTCCCGGCTGATGCCCACGATCTCGCTGAAGCCGTACCGCGCCTCCAGATCCTCGCGCAGCGTCTCGACCTCGGAGCTGAGCCGCCGCACCTCGAACGCGCGGTCGACGATCATCAGCAGCTCGTCGTTGTCGAAAGGCTTGGTGATGTAGTCGAAGGCTCCCCGGCGCATCGCCTCCACGGCCGACGAGATGGTGCCGTGAGCGGTCATCATCACCACGTCCAGGCGCGGCTGGAGGAGGCGCAGGCGCTTCAAGGTCTCCAGCCCGTCGATGCCGGAGAGCTTCAGGTCCAGCAGCACGAGGTCCGGTTTCGCCTCGGGCAGCACGGCCAGGCCCTCCTCCCCGGAGCCCACGCCGGTGACCTGGTGGCGGCGCTCCTGAAGGAGCACGGTCAGGATGCGCCGGATGGGGGCCTCGTCGTCGATGATCAGAATGCTTGCCATGAGTCTCCCTGGGCCAGTGGCAGGCGGATCAAAGCCACCGTGCCGGTCCCGACCTCGCTCTCGAGCTGGATCTCCCCCTCGTGCTGCTCCACGATGCCGTGACTGATCGCCAGCCCCAGGCCGGTGCCGTCGCGCTTGGTGGTATAGAACGGATCGAACGCGCGCCGCAGTTGCTCCGCGGGGATCCCCGGTCCGGTATCCGCGATCCGAATCTGCGCCCACCGCCGGTCAGGGAGCTCAGAGGGGTGCAACCATGGCGTCACCATCACCGCGATCCGCCCCCCGCCGGGCATGGACTGCAGGGCGTTGAGCAGCAGGTTCAGAAAGACCTGCTTCAGTTGGCCGGCATCTCCGAGGACCCGCAGCTCGTGATCCCCGAGGTCGCTCTCGACCTCCACCCCCTGCTCGCCGGCCTGGGCCTGGAGGAGCTGCACGGCTTTGCCGAGAGGCTCCCGGAGGTCGATGTTCAACCGCTTCAGCTCCCCCGAGCGGCTGAGGCTGAGGAGACCGCCCACCGTGCTGTTGATCCGGTCGACCTCGCTCAGCAGCTCCGCCATGAGCTGGTGCTTCGGCTCCTCGGGATCGAGCCCGCGAAGCAGGTATTGGATCGTCGAGCGGATCGCGGTCAAGGGGTTGCGGATCTCATGGGCCACACCCGCCGCGAGCTGCCCCACGGCGGCCAGGCGCTCGGCCCGGTAGAGGCGGTCGAGCCGCTCGCGCTGGGCTCTGTAGAGCGCGGCATTCTCGAGCGCCAGGCTGGCCTGGGAGGCCAGCACGTTCAGCAGCTCGATGTCGCCGCTCCCGACGCTCCAACCCGGCCGGTCCGAGCCCAGGAGCAGGATCCCGGTCAGACGGTTGAGAGAGATCATCGGAACGCAGAGGTTCAGCCGTAGCGCGTCGAGCAGATCGCGCTCGGCGGGATCGAGGTACTCGTGAATCCCGGGCTGGCGGTCGAGCACGAGACAGGTCTCGTTCACCGACAGCCAGCGCGCGAGCTTTCCCCGCGCCGCCAACTGAAGGCCGGCAAGGTTGGATTCCTGCAACCCGAAGGAGAAGCCCGGCAGGAAATTGGCGGTCGTCAGATCCGGCTCGAGAACAGCCATGCGGTCGGGGCTGAAGAGCTCCCGGATGCGCGCCGCAACGCTGGCTTCCAACGCCTCGCGATCGACGATCAGCGCCAGGGAGCGACTGAATTCCTGAACCGCCCGGTGATTCAGCCGCCGACGGTGCAAACGTCCGATGAGATCTTTGAGCCCGAGCCGCATTTCCGCGGATGATACTCCCCTCTGATAAGTGCCTACTCTGGGAAGGTGCTCCGAGGGGACCGGACTGAGCCCGTTCTCATCTTCGACAGCCCACGTTGCAACAGAGCGAGCACGGACGATCAAGGACGTCCGTGACGGTCCGTACTCGTCCGTGATCGTCCGTGTGCTTTTGAACCTACGCCACGCGCGCCGCCGCCCCCGCCAAGGCAACCAAGGGCAGCAAAACCGTAAACGCCGCCCCCCCTTCCGGCGCTTTGGCCTCGACGCGGACCTCGCCGCCGTGCGCCTGGACGAGGTTGCGCACGGTGACCAGCCCGAGGCCGGTGCCCTGCTTCTTGCCGTTGGTGGCGAACGGCTCGAAGAGGTGCTCGACCGCCTCCTCCGGCAGCCCGGAGCCGGAGTCGGCGACGCGGATGGCGAGACGCCCCTCCTCCACCCGGGCGCGGACGGCGACCCGCTTGCCCTGCTCCCAGGTGGCCAGCGCCTCGCGGGCGTTGGTGAGGAGGTTCTCGAGCACGCGCTGGATGCGGTCGCGGTCGAGGGCGACCTGCAGGGCGGGGTCGAGACGGAGGTCGATCCCGACCTCGATCCCGCGCTCGCGGAGGTCGGCGGCGAGGGGCTGCAGGACGCCGTCGAGGAAGGGGACGGCGGCGACGGTCTCGACGGCGAGGCGCGGCGCGCCGCCGCGGGCGAAGTCGAGGATCTCCTCGATCATCCGCCGCAACCGGTCGGACTGGCTGCGCACGGTCTCCAGCTCGCGGGCGATGGTAGCGGCGTCGCCGCCGCGGACGGCGAGCGCGTGGGCGAGGTCGGCGTACCCCTTGACCAGGGTCAGCGGGTTGCGCAGGTCGTGCACGACGGAGCTGGTCATCTGGCCGATGGCAGCCAGGCGGCTCTCGCGCTCGTGGAGCTGCCGCTCGGTCTCGCGGGCCCGCAGGTGGGCGGCGATGCGGGCCTCCAGCTCGCGCAGCGCGAAGGGCTTGACCACGTAGTCGTCGGCCCCGGCGTCGAGCCCCTCGGCCACGGCGTCGGTGCCCGCCCGGGCGGTCAGCAGGATCACCGGCGTGGTGACGAAGGCGGGGTCGGCCTTCAGGCGCCGGCAGAGCTCCAGGCCGTCGACGCCGGCCATCATCACGTCGGTGACCACCAGGTCGGGGCGCCACCGCCGCGCCGCCTCGAGGCCGGCGGCGCCGTCGGCGGCGGTCTCCACCCGGTAGCGGCGCGCCAGGCGGGAGGCGAGGAAGCTGCGCAGGTCGTCGTTGTCCTCGACCAGCAGGAGGCGCGGCGCGCCGGCCGGCGGCTGCGGGCGCGGTGCCTCGCTCTCCCGGCGCGGCAGGTCGACGTCGGCGAGCAGCGTCTCGCGCATCGAACGCAGGGCGTACTCGCGAGCCGCCTGGGCGTCCGACCGCGTCTGGGTGAGCTGGTCCTCGCGGCGGCGCGGACGCCGCCGGCGGTCGACCAGCGCCACGCCCGGATCGCGCGGCAGCTCGACGCGGAAGGCCGCGCCCGCCCCCAGTCGGCTCCGCACGGTGACGTTGCCGCCGTGGAGCCGCGCGAGCTCGCGGGCGAGCGCGAGCCCCAGGCCGGTGCCGCCGTGCTCGCGCGAGGAGGAGGCGTCCACCTGGTGGAAGCGATCGAAGATCCGCTCGAGCTGGTCCTCGGGGATTCCAGGGCCGTCGTCCTCGACCGTGAAGGCGACGCCGTCCGGCTCCGCTTCGGCGCGCACGGTGACCGTTCCTCCGCGGGGGGTGAACTTGAGGGCGTTCGACAGCAGGTTGGCGACGATGATCTCGGTCTTGTGGCCGTCGAAGAGCGAGTCGGGGATCTCGTCCAGCCGCTCCGTCCGCAGCCGCAACCCCCGCCGCTCCGCGAGTGGCATCGCGGCGGCGACGAGATCCGCCAGCAGCACCCCGAGGTTGCCCGGCGCCGGTTCCAGGCGCAGCCGCCCGGACTCCAGCTTGGCGCCGTCGAGCAGGGCGTTGACCTGCCGCAGCAGGCGGCGCGCGTTGGCCTCCATCGCCTCCAGAAGAGCCCGCCGCTCCCCCGTCTCCTCCTCCGCGCCGAGGAGGGTCTCGAGCGGCCCGAGGAGCAGGGTCAGCGGGGTGCGCAGCTCGTGGCTGATGTTGGCGAAGAAGCGGGTCTTGGCCTCATCGAGCTCCTTCAGCTCCTCGTTCGCCTTCTCCAGGCGCAGCCGCAGCGAGAGGTCCCGCCGCCGCGTCCGCCGGCTCGAGACGGTGGCGAGGAAGGTGAAGAGCCCGGCGCCGGCGAGGAAGAAGAGCGGCCCGATCATCTCGCGCGACGGCCCGTGGGCCGCCAGGTTGATCCCCTGGTCGATGGCCACGATCAGCGCGCACAGCACCGCCAGCACCGCCGGCTCCCAGGGGAGGAAGACGCCGATCGTGAAGATGACGATGAGGTTGCCGGCGAAGTAGTTGCTGGTGAAGCCGCCGAGCAGGGCGGTCATCAGCGTGATGCCCGCCGCCGAGGCGAGAGCGCCCGCCATCACCAGCGGCTGCGCCAGCCGCTCGGCCCACCGCGAGTAGACGCCGGCGAGACCGGCGGCATAGACCGCGGTGACGGCGAGGCGGATGAACAGGAAGTACGTCGCCTGGTCGGGCGCCACCGCCAGGTCGAGCAGCCAGAAGGTCGGATAGAGCGCGAGCACCGACCAGAGCAGGAAGCGCGACCGCTCGACGAACAGCGCACGGCTCTCCGCGCGGTACGCCGCCTCGAACCCGGGAAGCCGGAAGGCGATGGGCAAGCCTACTTCTCCGCTCGCGCCACGATCGCCGTCGGCGGCGATCCGAGCGCCTGGAAGCAGTGGACCCGCGAGAAGCCGGCCTCGGCGAGGAGGGCCTCCAGGGTTCCGGCGTCGAGGAAGCGGAAGCGGCCGTCCTCCTCCAGCTCGATCAGCCGGCTGATCGAGTTGGCGAAATGGCGCAACGCCTCCAGCTTGCCGGCCGCCCGCTCGTCCCCCGCCGCCGCCTGCCGGGAGAGGATGTCGGCGCCCTCGGTGTAGAGCTTCGAGGGGTCGAAGTTCGGCAGGATCGAGGAGACGACCAGGGTGCCGCCGGGTTTGAGCAGCCGGTGCATCTCGCGCAGGCTGGCCAGCGGATCGTAGAGATAGGGGAGCACCAGCGACGAGCCGATGCGGTCGAAGCAGCCGTCCGGCAGGTCGAGCCGGAGCCGCGGCGCCGAGTCGCCGAAGTGGAGGTGGCGCAGGCGCAGGTGGCGCGCCGTGCGGGCCCCCGGGTCGGCGGGCGCGCCGGGCTTCAGGTCTTCGGAGGTGGCGCGGCCGAGCAGGAAGCGCGCGGCGCGGCCGAGCTCCAGCGCGATCTCCACCTCCCGCTCGTCGAGCGCCGGGCAGAGCTCGCGCACCCGCCCCGGCGCCGCCGGCTCCCCCCGCAGGATGGCGTGCAGCTCCTTGCCGTACCCCTCGGCGAGCTTGCGGGCGGTGGCGTACGGCAGCCCCTCGACGCGGTGGACCAGCCCCTCCACCCCCCACAGCCGCCCGTCGAGGAAATCGGCGATCGCGGCGAAGCGCGATACCTCCAGGTCCGCCACCACCCCACGCAGCTCGGGGACGGTCAGTCCCCGCCCGGCGCAGGCCGCGAGCACCTTCTCCCGCGTGCGCTCGACCCCTTCCGGCACCAGGTCGAGGAATGTGAGCGAGGCCGGGGCGCCGCCGTCGCGGCAGGCGTCGAGCAGGGCGAGCAGAAGGTTGCCGGTGCCGCAGCCGAAGTCGGCCAGGTGGTCCCCCGGCCGCGGATCGAGCAGCTCGACCTGGCGGGCGAGGAAGCGAGGGTACTCGGGGTGCTCCAGGAAGACGTCGTAGCCGACGTCGTCCCCCGGCGCGCCGAACAGGTGCTCCTTCCAGAACCCTTCGGCGTCCGAGAGCTCCTGCCGCCTCACCCGCCCCCACTCGGCCTCGCTCTGGCGGGCGAAGCGGGCGAGGTTCGGCTCGCGCGCCGGCCGGTCGACGCCGAACAGGTGCTTGGAGATCGACTCGGCCACCAGCTTGAACAGCTCGATCGCCTCGCCGCCGCTCTTCAGCACGTGTCCGGTGGCGCACTCGAAGACCTCGCGCACGCCGCCCCCGGGAGCATCGAGCATCGCCCGCACCCGCGAGCGCGTCACCCAGCAGTCGTAGGTGCCGAGGATCCAGACCACCGGCGCCGCGATCCGCGCCAGGTCGCGCCGGCCGTCCTCCAGGAAGGCGAGCCCGGCCTCCATCGCCTGGCCGTAGAGCGAGATGCCGCGGATCGGCCGGCCGTGGATCAGGATCGTCTCCGGCCCCTCCCCCCGGCGGTAGAGGTCGAAGAGATCGAGCCCGGCGAGATAGTTGCGCAGCACGTCCTGCGCGTCCGGGCAGCCGAAGGGGGCGATCCAGAGGTCGACCGGCGCCTCCCTCTCGCACTCCAGGATCGCCTTGCGGGCCGGGATCGCCGACAGCGACACGCTCACCAGCGTCCGCCGGACCGGCCGGAAGCGGCGCTGGAGATAGCGCAGCGACGCCGCGGTGTCGTCCCCCAGATGACCGAAGGTCCAGTTGTAATAGGGGCGCCCCTGAGCCGCCAGCCGCGGGTCCATGGCGCTCTCCCCGGCGATGTAGGTGGCGTCGAAACGCAGCACCACGGCCTTGCGGCCGTCGCGGTCGAGGTCGTCCAGGATGGTGCGGGCGAGCAGGGCGAAGACCTCTTTGCGCTTGAGGATCGCCGGTGCGATCACCACCGCCACGTCGGGCCGGATCGCGGGATCCGAGGTGTCGAAGTTGGCGTCCACGATCGCCGCCACCGCGTCGCCGCGGCGGTTCTTGAAGCGGACGACCTCGACGCCATCGTGGTGGGGTTTGGGGCGGCGCACGAACGCCGCCACCTTGCCGCCGAGCAGCGAGACCGTGCGCGTGAGCTTCGCCGCGAACCCGCCGCGCACGCCGTGCACCTTGAGTTCGCGGAAGCTGTCGCGCTCCCCTTCCCCCTCGTCGAAACGGAGGCCGGCGCGCACGCCGCCGTCGTCGAGCGTCGAGAGATAGCGCACGGTGGCGCCGGCGATCTCGCGCCGCGCCCCCTCGACTTCCAGGGTGAACGCCGGCAGGCGGGCGCCCGGCACCAGCGCTGTGGCGGCGCCGAGGCGGACCGAGGCGCCCCCCTCGCCGAGATCCATCACCGGCAGCCGCAGCCGCCCCCCGGGGACGTGCGGCGCGGCGAGCTCGCAGAAAGCCGTTCGCAGGCTGGCCCGCCGCTCGGAACGGCGCTCGGTGAGGTAGACGCGCTCGGGGACCATTACCTCCGTCCCCGCGGCCGTCCCGCCGAGCACGATCGCCTCCAGGGCGTAGAAGAGCGGCGGATCGGAGAAAGCGAGATAGAGGACCCGCGTCCGCGGCGGCACCATGAGATCGAGCCGCAGGGTCGCGCCGTGCGGGCCGGCCGGCTGATAGGCGATCGCCCGGCAGACCACCGGATCGAAGCCGCGCCCCGGCCGGATGGCGGTCACCGGCAGCGCCCGCTCGACCAGGCCCTCGAGCAGCATCCGGATCTCGGAGGGCTCGCCGAGCGGCAGCAGGTTGCCGGGGACGAGGTCGCCGAGCGCCTGCTGGACGCGGACGATCGCCTCGTCCATCTCGTAGAAGCCGGCGTGGGCGCGCAGCCGGGCGCGATCGCGCGCCGAGACCTCCTCGAAGCGCAGGCCGACCCCCTCGGGCGAGGAGCGCACGGCGCGGGCGGTGACCACGATGGGCTTCGGGTCGGTGGGGATCTCCAGCGCGAGCCGGAAGCGCACGTCCGGCGCCACGGCGGCCTGCGCGCGGAGGAAGGCGCCGTCGGCCGAGAGGTCGGTGGCCACCAGCCCGCCGCCGAGATCGGGCCCTTCCAGGATGCGCACGGCGGCCAGCGTGCGGCGCCGGGGCGAGCGGCGCTCCTCGTTCGACTTGCCCATCTCCCAGCGGGCGGGCCTCTCCAATACCTTCTCCAGCACCAGCGGCTCCGCGAGCCTGTCCCCTGCGATCATCCTCGCCTCCCCGCGTCAGACGCGGACCGGATCCCCATGCGCCTGGTCCGTGAGCCGCCCACGGATCTCGGCGAACTCCCGGTGGCAGCGGAGGAAGACATCCACCAGCACCGGATCGAAGTGCGTGCCACGATCCCGGGCGATCCTGCGGACCGCTTCCTCATGATCAAAAGCGCTCTTGTAGGGCCGGCGGCTGGTGATGGTGTCGTAGGCGTCCGCGAGAGCCACGATGCGGGCAGCGAGCGGGATGTCGAGTCCTGCAAGGCCGCGCGGATATCCTGAGCCGTCCCAATGTTCGTGATGACAATAAGCAATTTCCATACCCATGCGGAGAAACCGGTGGCCGTCATAGCGCTCGATGACGTCGCGCAGGGTGTCGCCGCCGATCTCCGGGTGGCGGCGCATCACCGTCATCTCGTCGGGCGCGAGAGGCCCCGGTTTCAGCAGGATGGCGTCGGGGATGCCTACCTTTCCGATGTCATGAAGGGGGCTCGATTTGTAAAGATGCTCAACGAACTCGCCGGTGATCTTCCCCAGATGGGCTCCCGGCGTGGATTCGCGGCTCGCCGCCTGGGCCAGGCGGCGGCTGTACTCGGCCATGCGCTCCAAGTGGCGGCCGGTGGCGCTGTCGCGCGATTCGGCGAGGCGGGCGAGGGTGAGCAGGGCGATGTCCCGCGTCTGGCGGATCTCGACCGTCTGCTCCTTCACCATCCGCTCGAGATCCCGGCGGTACTCCTCATTCTGGCGGATCAGGCGGGCGCGCTCGACGGCCCGCTCGACGGTGACGAGGAGGTCGTCGACCTCGAACGGCTTGACGATGTAGTCGTAGGCGCCGGCGCGCACGCACTGGCGGACGGTGTCGATCTGCGCGACGCCGGTGACCATCACCACCTGGATGGTCTCGTCGAGCGCCTTCAGGCGCCCCAGCAGCTCGATGCCGGAGAGGCCCGGCATCTCGATGTCCGAGAGCACCAGCGACGGCCGGGGCTCCTCCGCGGCGAGGAGCAAGGCCTCGGCGGCGTTCTTCGCGGTCCGGCAATCCAGCGGGAGCGAGGAGAGGTGAGACGACAGCAGAGCCCGGATAGCGGGCTCGTCATCGACAATTACGACACGCTCTTTCATACGGCGCCAAGCTGACCCGGGGCCTCCAGACGACGAAGCCCGGCTTCCTCCTCAAAGGAATGAAATGAGGAGACAACTGCACGTAAACAGGCAACTCTCAAAAACCGCGACTGCTGCGTGGATTGTACAGGAAAGGGTGCAATCCGCAATGGTGGAAGTGCTGGGGGGAGATTCCTGGGCGTCGAGCTGGCAAGGACGTAAAGGACGGCAAGGACGCAAAGGACCCAGGAACGAGCCCCCCCCGGGTTCCTGCGGGTCTCCTGCTTGTCCTTGTCGTCCTTGCCGTCCTTTACGTCCTTTGTTGTTGCCTTTTCTTCCTACTTCTTCCGCTCTACCGTCTTCCGGATATACCCCGCCGCGTCCGGCGTCTTGCAGCCGGTCTCGCCGTGATCGACCTCCACCTTGCCGATCCGCGCCGCGGCGGCGACGGCCTTCTCTTGCAGCGCGGGATTGCGGATGCCGATCGCGATCAGCGCGTTGTTCATCTCGTGACGCACGCGGTTTTGACTTTCATCAATGTCGCGCTCGATCGTGGAAAGAAACCTTTCGAAATATTCGTCCGGCAGGGCGTCGTCGTCCATCGCGACCTGGGCGAGGACCCGCCAGCCAGCGGAGGCGGTCCACTCCTCGTCCGAGGCGATCCAGCGCGCCATGGTCTCGCGGGCGTGCGGCGATTTCGCGGCGAGGCCGCCCAGGGCGTCGGTCTCCACGTAGTTGCGCAGCCCCTTCACCCAGGTGTCGAGCGTCCTGGCATCGAGGCGCTTGGGGTCGGCGATCATCCCCGCAAGCATGCGGGCGTCGTGGTTGCCGGATTCCCACAGCGCCACAGCCAGATCGTGGTCGATCTTGATTTTCTTTTTCAGATCCTTAAGATGGGCGAAGCTGACGCCGTAGACATCCTCACCCGCGCCATGGCGCCGGTAGATTTTGCGGTTTTGCTCGGTGCCGAGCGACTTCAGGGTATCGAGAGTCTCCTGCGCGTTCATGAACGGCCTCCGTTGGATTCGGGAATTGTACCGTCCGACCCGGCCGAGGGACGAACAGACCCACGGGTCGCGGATTCCGACCCGCGGTTGCGGTTCTCCGACCCATGGGTCGCGGATTCCGACCCACGGTCCCGGCTCCTGGACCCACGGATTGCGAACTCCGACCCACGGGTCGCGGACTCCGACCCGCGGTCCCGGCTCTCCGGCTCGCGGGTCGTGGACTCCAATCCGCGGGTCCAGCGGCCGGCAGGGCGGATCTACCGCTTCATCAGCTTGAACGCGATGTCCCGTCCCTGGTTCTGGACGTACGCGAGCCGGATCCAGAGCAGCGCGAGGGGTTCTAGGAGCCGCGCCTGCTCAAGGTTGCCGGCGTCGACCGGATCGAACCCGAGGTCGGCGGCGAGCCCGGCGCCGGTGGCCTTCGCCTCCGCGTCGTCGCCGCAATAGAACATCGTCGCCGCGACGCCATGGAAGTCCGGGTTCTCCATGTTGTTGGCGCCCGTCGTGTTGAAGATCTTGACCACCCGCGCACCCGGCGCCCAGGACGCCACCTGCTCGGCAGCCGAGGTGTCGAAGCCGTGGGTCAGCCCCGAGAGCCGCGGGGCGAGCGGGTTGGTGCAGTCGAACACGATCTTGCCGGCGAGGTCGCCGGCACTCTTCACAGCATCCTGCGTGGCCTCCCAGGGGGTCGCGAACACCACCACCTCGCCAGAGGCCGCGGCCTCGGCAACAGAGGCGGCCTGCGCTCCCGTCTCCTCGCGCAGCCGGGCCGACTTCGGGTCTGACGGGTTCCGGACCCCGAACGTCACCTCGTGCCCAGCGCGCAACCAGCCGCGCCCCAACGCCCCACCGACGCTTCCCGCTCCGATGACCCCGATCCTCATTGCGTTCCCTCCTCTTTAGCGCCGTCTTTTATAGACATATCCGCTTCCCGCTGTATCTGTTTTACCTCACTTTCTTTCCGCTCACCACCTTTACTTCCTTTTCGATCCTCCTCCTCCCGGGCATCTCCCCGGCACCTGTTCAAGGTACAAATCTTGCTACATGAAAAAGGCTCTGCCGGTTTTTCATTTCGCTTGGGATGGGTCAGAGGAGGAGGTCGCAAGTTCTTTCGGGTTCCCGGATACTCGTCGTCGCGCCGCAACCGTTCTACGAAGATCGTGGGACACCCATCGCGGTATGCCAGCTCCTGCAGGCGCTGTCCCAGCTCGCCTATGAGGTGGACGTGTTGACGTATCCCATCGGGCGTTCGATCGACATCCCGCGCGTCCGCTACTTCCGCTCGCTCAATCCGCTGCGGCTGCGCCAGGTGCCGGTGGGGTTCTCGCTGCGCAAGCTGATGCTCGACACGACGCTGGTGGCCGAACTGGCGCGCCGGCTCTCCACCCGCGCCTATTTCTGCGTCCACGCGCTCGAGGAGGCGGCCTTTCCGGCGGTGGTGCTGGGGCGGCGTTTCGGCGTGCCGGTGATCTACGACATGCAATCGAGCCTGCCGGAGCAGCTCGCGCGGCTCCTCGCCTTCCGTGGCGCCACGATGCAGCGGGCCTTGTGCCGGATCGAGCGCTGGCTGCTGCAGCAGGCCGACTCGGTGGTGAGCAGCTCGGGACTGGCGGCGCGGGTGCGCGCGATGGCCCCCGCGGCGCGGCTGCGGGAGTGGGAGTACTCGGGGACGCTGCCGGCCGCATCGCCCGAGGAGACGGCCGCGCTGCGCCGGGACCTCGGCATCCCCGCGGGGCGGCCGGTGGTCCTCTATTCCGGCACCTTCGAGCCGTACCAGGGGCTGCCCACGCTGTTCGCGGCGATCCCCCAGGTGCGGGCGGAGGTGCCGGACGCCGTGTTCGTGCTGGTGGGCGCCCCGGAGACGGGCGGCGGCACCCTTGTGGAACGCGAGCACGTGGATCTGATACGCGACGGCGCCTTGCGGGTCATCAAGCGCCAGCCGCGCGAGCGGATCCCGGCGTTCCTCGCCCTGGCGGACGTGGTGGTGTCGCCGCGGGCGTACGGGGACAACCTGCCGCTCAAGATCTTCGACTATCTCGCCGCGGGCAAGCCGATCGTGGCGACCGACATCCCGGCGCACCGGTCGGCGCTGACGGCGGAGAACGCGCTGCTCACCGGCACCGGGGCGCCGGACCTCGCCCGTGGCATCGCGCGGCTGCTGCGCGATCCGGAGCTCGCCGCCCGCCTGGCCGCCGCCGGGCGCTCCTATGCCGAGGAGAAGCTCGGCTGGTTCTCGTTCGTCCGCTCGGTGGGAGATCTCTACGGGGAGATCCATCACGGGAATGGCCATCCCAGGGAAAGCCGTCCCGGGGGGAACAACCGTGGGAGCTGAGGCGCCGGTCGCTGCCGGCGCGCGGCGGGTCTCGGTGGTGATCCCGGCCCGCGACGAGGCCGCCGGTCTCGGCCGGACGCTCGCCGCGCTGTTCGCCGAAAGCCCGCCGGGGATCGAGCTGGAGGTGCTGGTGGTGGACGACGGCTCGACCGACGATACGGCGGCCGTGGCCTCCGGCGCCGGGGCGCGGGTGCTGCGGCCGCGGCCTGGAGATCCGGGGGGCTCGCCGGGCGCGGCGCGCAACCGGGGGGCCGCCGCCGCGACCGGCGATCCGCTGATCTTCCTCGACGCCGACTGCGCGCCGGCGCCGGGCTGGCTGGCGGCCCTGCTCGCCGCCCACGACGCCGGCGAGGTGGTGGTGGGGGGCGCGCTGGAGGCGCCGCCGGGCCTGCCGGCGACCGGCCGCTGCGACCACTACTGCGGCTCGTATCACCTGCACCCGGCCCGGCCGGCCGGCTACGTGCCGAGCCATACGCCGGCCAACCTCAGCGTCCGACGCGAGGCGTTCCTGGCCACCGGTGGCTTCGCCGAAAGGTCGCCGGTGGCGGACGGCCACGAGGAGCTGCGGTGGCAGGCCCAGCTCGCCCGCCGGGGGGTGCGCATCCGCTTCGAGCCCGCCGCGGTGGTCCATCACCACAACCGGGTGGGGATCGGCAATCTCCTGCGCCGGAGCTGGCGCTGGGGTTACAGCGCCATTCAGGGAAAGGCGGAGACGGGGGCCGGCCGGTGGCCCTGGCTCTACCGCCACCCCGCCCTGCTGATCGCGGCGAGCCTCCCCCTGGCCGGTGTCCACACTGTCCACACCGTCGCGACCTGGGCCCGGCACGGCAAATTCGAGCCGGTCGTGATGCTGCCGCTGATCGCCGCCTCCCGGCTGGCCTACGCCGCGGGCATGGCGACGGGCGGGGTGCGCTGGCTGCGCGGCGGGCGGGAGAGCACCAGGGGATCGCGATGGAGATGACCTCGCTCCCCCTCACCGTCGCCCTCTGCACCCGGGACCGGCCGGACCAGCTCCGCCGCGCCCTGGCCTCGCTCGCCGCTCAGACGCCGCCCCCGGCCGAGATCCTGGTGATCGACAACGCGCCGGCGGACGGCCGCACCCGCGCCGTGGCCTTGGCGACGGAGGGGGTGATGGCGGGCGTGCGCTATCTCGTCGAGCCGGTCCCGGGCCTCGACTTTGCCCGCAACCGCGCCTTGGCGGCGGCGGGCCAGGAGGTGGTCGCCTTCCTGGACGACGACGCCGTGGCCGAGCCGGGGTGGGCGGCGGCGCTGCTGGCGCCGTTCGCGGACCCCGCGGTGGGCGCCGTCACCGGCCGCGTCGAGCCGCTGGAGACGGCGACCGCCGGGCAGCGGCTGGTCGAGGCCAACGGCGGCTATTGGCGGGGCGACGAGACGATCCGCCTGCCGCGGGACGCCGGCCGCCCCCTGCATGGACGGCGGGCGCCGCGCATCGCCTGGGCGGTGAGCGTGGGGAGCGGCTGCAGCCTGGCGGTGCGCCGGCGGCTGCTGCTCGGCCTCGGCGGCTTCGACGAGGCGCTCGACCTCGGGGCCGCGCTGCCGGGGGGCGGCGATCACGACGCCCTCTGGCGGGTGCTCGAGGCCGGCGCCGACGTGGTCTACGAGCCGGCGGCGCGGGCGCGGCACGAGCACCGGCGCGATCTCGCCGCCGCCTGGTCGCAGATCGCCGGGCACCAGCGGGCGCTGGTCGCCTTTCTGGTAAAATCGCTGCCCCGCGCTCGGGGGGCGCGCCGCCGGGGCATCCTCCTCTTCCTCGCCTGGCGGCTGGTCAAGCCGGCCGTCCGCCTGGCCCGCCGCGCCGCCGGCCGCGATCCGCTGCCGGCCCGCCTGCTGCTGCGCATGCTCGGGGCCTGCTGGACCGGCCTCTGGGCCTACCCCGCCGCCCGCCGCGCCGCCCGGCGGCGGAAGGCCCTCGCCTGGGCCACGGTGTCCTGACGCCATGACGACCCTCGAGACCGCTCCCGTCCTCGTTCCCCACCGGAGCCCGTCGCTCCGCTGGTCCTGGGGGCTGCTGGCCAACCTGGTGGCGCGCAATCTGCGGGTCAAGTACCAGCGCTCGGCCCTGGGCTTCGTCTGGACCCTGCTCAACCCGCTGCTCACGGTCGGCGTGCTGATCGCGGTGTTCCACTACGTGGTGCGGATCCAGGTGCCCCACTACTGGGCGTTCCTGCTCTCCGGCTACTTCGTCTGGAGCTTCACGCTGCAGACGCTGACCGCGGCCACCACGGTGCTGCCGGAGCACGCCCACCTCGCCCGCAGCCTGCCGCTGCCGAGCGAGGTGCTGATCACCGCCACCGTCCTGTCGCGCCTGGTGGAGTTCCTGGCCGAGCTCGCGCTGGTGCTGATCCTGCTCGCGGCGTTCCACCATGGCGGCGTGCCGGCCGGGTATCTCTGGCTGCCGGCGCTGATCCTCCTGCAGGTCGCGCTGGTGCTCGGGCTGACGCTGCCGATCGCCACCCTGTCGGCCTTCTTCCACGACGTGCAGCACGCGCTGCCCCTCGGCCTGATGGTGCTCTTCTACGTCTCGCCGGTATTCTATCCGGCGAGCCTGGTGCCGGAGCGGCTGCGCCCCTGGTACCAGCTCAACCCGTTCGCCGGGCTCCTCACCGCCTACCAGAGTGCTCTCTACCAGGGGCACGCGCCGGCGCCGGGGCCGCTCGCCCTGACCGCCGCCGAGGCCCTGGTGATCGCCGGAATCGGATATGCCATCTTCCGCCGCTACCGTGCCCTCCTCCCCGAGATCGTCTGAGCGGCCGGGGGGCCACCCCCCGGCGCTCGCGACGCTCGAGCCGGCGATCGTCTGCCGGGACGTGGTCAAGCATTACTACTATTACGAGCACCGCACCACCTCGCTGCGCGAGATGTTCCGCCGCCGCGTGCTGCGCCGGCCGCTCCACGTGCGCCAGCCCCGGTTCGCCCTCTCCGGCCTCGATCTGCGGATCGGCCAGGGGGAAGGGGTGGCGCTCCTCGGCCCCAACGGCTCGGGGAAGAGCACGGTGCTGCGCCTCCTCGCCGGCATCTATCAACCCACCTCCGGGTCAATCGAGGTGCGCGGCCGGGTGGGCACGGTGATGGAGCTGGGCGCCGGTTTCCACCCCGAGCTGACCGGCGGCGAGAACGTGCGCCTCTACGGCGCCATGCTGGGATTGAGCGGGCGCGAGTTGGCGGCGCGCTACGGGCGGATCCTCGACTTCGCCGGCCTCCACGACTTCATCGCCATGCCGGTGAAGTACTACTCGTCCGGCATGCAGGCGCGGCTCGCCTTCGCGGTGGCGATCTGCGTCGATCCGGACATCCTGCTCCTCGACGAGGTGCTGGCGGTGGGGGACCAGGCGTTCCGCGAGCGCTGCATGGAGCGGCTGCACCGGTTCCGCGCGGAAGGGGGGACGCTGGTGGCGGTGTCGCACGATCCCGAGGGGATCGCGGCGCTCTGCGAGCGCGCGGTCTGGCTGCAGGACGGGCAGGTGCGGATGCAGGGGCCGACGGCCGAGGTCGCCGCCGCCTACGCGGCGAGCGCGCGCCAGGGGAGCGGATCGTGAGCCGGCATCTGGTGGTGGTCGAGGCCTACGACGGGGTGATCGAGCTGCTGTCGGCCGATCCCGCGGAGCAGCGGGCCGCCCGCGGGCTGGGCCTGCCGCTCGCGGAGCTCGCCGAGGCGCTCGAAGCGCGGTTCACCGTCCTGACCTGGGACGCCTGGAAGCGCACCGAGACGCATTTCGGCTCGCCGTTCACCTGGGATCACGTGGCCGCCACCCGGCCGGTGGCGCCGCCCCCCTCGCCCGCGGAACCTCCGGATTGGGGTTCCGAGGTGCTCTGGCGGGAGGTGCCGGCCCGAGTGCCGGGCCAGAGGCCGGACCGGGATCTCCCCCTCCACGAGATCCGCGAGAGCCCGCCGGCGCTCGGGCTGATCGCCGGCAACGATCTCCTGTTCCTCCTCTCCTGGCAGTTGAACGAGGAGCTGGCCCGGCTCTTCCAGGCCGACCCCTTCCTCGCCGTGCTGGTGCCGCAGTGGGGGGGCCTGGGCTACCTGCCGATGATGGCGCGGGCCACCGGGATCGCCGGCTTCGAGGCGCCATTCGCCGTGGTGGTGACCGACGTCTCGGCACACCGGCAGGAGGCGAACCAGGAGGGGCTGTGGACGCGGCCGGCGCAGGTCCGGCGGCAGGCCGAGGACCTTTCGCTGGCGCTCGCCGACCTCGCGCTGGTCTTTGGGCCGCGGGGGGAGGCGCTGGCGCGTGCCGGGCGGCTCCCGGATGCGGCTCCGCCGGTGCGGGCGCCGCGGCGGGTGGAGGCGGGGGTGCTGGAGCGGATCGCCGCCGCGGCCGGGACACCGGCGCGGGGAGGGGATGTCCAGGTCTTTCTCGACGAGCCGCAGGACGGGTCGTCCGGCGTTCTGGCCGCCCTCGACGCGGCGCGCCATCTCGCGGTTCCAATGATAAGCGCCGGGCCGTCCATGCTCTTCGCGCCGATGAAGCGGCCTTTTGAGGATTATTCGTTCGAAGACTACTGGGGATCGCGCGGCTGGGTCCGCGAGCTGATCGCGGCAGGGCGCTGGGCTTGGCGGGACCGGCCCCAGGGGGACACGCTCCCCCTGCGCCTGTTCCCGAGCCGGTTCGAGCATCTGCCGGACGTCTGGAGCGAGCTGGCCCGCGGCTCGGCGGTCCTGCTCTCCCCAGCCGCCGCCGAGGGGCTCGTGCCAGGGGAAGAGCCGCCGCCGGAGGCGCTGCTGGGCGGCGAGCCCGATCCCGAACGGCTGGCGGCAAGGCTGGCGGCGGTCCTGGAAACCGGGGGCGCGGAGATCGACCGCGCCCGCCGGGAGCTCTGCCGCCGGGTGGTGGCGGCGCACCGGGGGGAGGCGCGAAGGCAGCTCCTCGACGGCACCGCGGAGGCGCTGCGCGGGCTGATCGCCGGGCAGGAACCGCAGGATCTCGGACGGGCGGCGGCGCTGCTGCTGGACCGGACGCGGCCGCTGGGGGAGATGGCGTCTCCAAAGATTTTCGTAGGGGAGGGGCTTGTCCCCTCCCTCACCGTCGTCATCCCCTGCTACGAGATGGGCGCCATGCTCGCCGAGACGGTGGAGAGCGTCTGGGCCTCGGAGCGGAGGCCGGACGAGGTGATCGTGGTGGACGACGGCTCGCGGGACGAGGCGACGCGGGCCTGCCTCGCCGATCTGCAGCGGGAGGCCGCCGGCCGCGGGTTGCCGCTGACCGTGCTGCGGCAGTCCAACCGGGGGCTCGCGGGGGCTCGCAACGCCGGCCTCGCGGCGGCGCGGAGCGCCTTCATCTCCTGCCTCGACGGCGACGATCTGGTCGCGCCGGCGTTCTACCGCCTCGCCCTGGACCTCCTGGAGCGCTCTCCGGGATTGGGCGGGGTGGCCGCCTTCTCGGTCTGCTTCGGGCCGGAGGGGCCGGTGGGCTTCTGGAACCCGCCGCAGCCGGAGCTGCCGTTCCTCTTCGTCGAAAACTGCGTCTTCGTCCCCTGCGTCACCCGCACCGCCCTGCTCCGCTCGCTCGGCGGCTACGACACCGGACAGCGCTTCAATTACGAGGACTGGGAGCTCGCCGTCCGTCTGCTCGCCGCCGGCTGGCCGATCGTCACCATCCCGGCCTATCTCGCCCGCTACCGGGTGCGTCCGGACTCCCTGCTGCGAACCCTGACCCCAGTCCAGAACCAGACGATGCGCGAGCGGCTCCTCGCCACCCATCGCGAGACCGCATCCCGTTTCGCCGTCGAGATCGCGATGCAGATCGAGCACCGCTGGAAGACCCTGGAGGCCGCCACCGGAGGCGCCGCGGCCGGCGGCGGCGCCGGCTGGCGGAAGGCGGCGCGGCGAGTGCTGGCGCTCGCCCGCAAGCGAGGGCGGACGGCGCGGTGAAGCACCTGATCGTCTGCCGCGAGATGCCGCCAGCCCCATCCGGGGGGATCGGGAGGTACGTCGAGCAGATCGCCGGGCTCCTCGCCGGCGCCGGTGAGACGGTGCACGTGATCGGTCAGCTCTGGGCGGGAGCGGAGCAGCCGGTCGAGGAGCGGCACGGCGGCCGGCTGGTGATCCACCGGCTGCCGTTCGAGGACTGGCAGGCGTTGCGCGGCGGCCGGCCGCGATTCGATCCGCGGACCCGCCCCCTCGGCCCGCTCTTCCGCTCGGAGCTGCCGGCGCGATGCTTCGCTTGGCAGGCCGCGCTGCTCGCCGAGCGGCTGATCGAGAGCGAGGGGATCGACCTCGTCGAGGCCCAGGAGTACGAGGCGCCGCTCTGGTTCTTCCAGCTCCGCCGGGCGCTGGGACTGGGGCCGCGGTGCCAGCCCCCCTGCCTCGTCCATCTCCACTCCCCCACCGAATTCATCGCCCGCCACAACGGGTGGCGGCCGGACCGGCCCGGCGTCGCGATGGCCGCGCGCCTGGAGGCGGAGAGCATCCGCGGGGCCGACGCCCTCCTCTGCCCCAGCCGCTTCCTCGCCCGCCAGGCCGAGGAGCGCTACGGCCTCGCGGCGGGCACGGTCGAGGTCATCCCGCTCCCCCTCGGCGACGGCGCGCCGGTCGAGCGCGACCCGGCGGTCTGGGAGCGAGGGACGGTCTGCTACGTGGGGCGGCTCGAACGGCGCAAGGGGATCCTCGAGTGGATCGACGCCGCGGCCATGGTCGCCCCGTCCCACCCGGACGCGCGGTTCGAGCTCGTCGGCGCCAACGTGCTCGACCCCTCCGGGATCGGCGGCGCGGGATTCGTCGAACATCGGATCCCGCGCGCCGTTCGCTCCCGCTTCCACTTCCACGGCGGGCAGCCGCGCGCCGCCCTCCGCGGCTTCCTCGCCAAGGCGCGGATCGCGGTGGTGCCGTCGCGCTGGGAGAACTTCCCCAACACCTGCGTCGAGGCGATGATCTCCGGCCTGCCGGTGATCGCCACCCGCCAGGGGGGGATGGCCGAGCTGATCTCCGACGGCGAGAGCGGCTGGCTGGTCGATGAAGCGGACCCGGCGGCGCTGGCCGGGGCTCTGGAGCGGGCGCTCGCCACCCCGCCCGAGCGCCTGCGCGCCATGGGGCGGCGGGCGGCGGAAGACGTGGCGCGCCTGTGCGCCAACGACCGCGTGCTGGCCGCCCACCTCGCCTTCCGCTCCGCGGTGGCGGCCCGCGGCGCCGGCTGCTCGCCGGCGCTTCCCGGCGGCGATCCCGCCACGCTTCGCGATCTCGCCGAGGGGCGGATTCCCGATCCGCCCCGGCCGCGGATCCATCTCCTCCGTCCGCTGCGTAAGGCAGTCCGCTCCCCCCGGCGGGCCGCCGCCGACGCCATGAAGATGCTGGGCCGCCTCGCCGGGAGGATCGAGCCGTGAGTGGACCAGCCATCTCAGTCGTCGTCTGTACCCACAACCGCGCGGCGTACCTGCCGAAGGCGCTGCGCAGCCTGACCCGGCAGACGCTGCCGGGCTCCCAATTCGAGGTCGTCCTGGTGGACAACCGCTCCGCCGACGGCACGCGGGAGATCGCCGCGGCGTTCGCCGGGGAGGGGAAGATCGATCTGCGCTATCTCTACGAGCCGGCCCTCGGCCTCTCCCATGCCCGCAACGCGGGATGGCGCGCGGCGCGCGCGAGCATCGTGGCCTACCTCGACGACGACGCGGTGGCCTCCCCCGGCTGGCTCGCCGCGATCCTGGAGGTCTTCGCCAGCGTCGAGCCGCGGCCGGGGTGCGTCGGCGGCCCGGTGGCCCCGCTCTGGGAGGCGCCCCGCCCCCCCTGGCTCGGCGACGAGATCCTCACCAGCCTGACCGCCATCGACTGGTCGGCGACGCCGCATCCGCTCCCCGATCTCCGCCGGGAGTGGCTGGTAGGCGCCAACATCGCCTTCCCCCGCGAGGTGCTGGAGGCGGTCGGCGGCTTCGCGGACGGGCTCGACCGGGCGGGCAGGAACCTGCTGTCGAGCGGCGACGTCTTCCTGCAGAAGCAGATCGCCGCCCGCGGCCTCGCCTGCTGGTACCACCCGGCGGTCGCCGTCGGGCATCACGTGCCCGGCGAGCGGCTGCGCCAGCCCTGGTTCGTGCGCCGCTACTACTGGCAGGGGGTGTCGGACGCGGTGATGCAGCTCCTCGAGGAGCGTCCTTCGCCGCTGGGGCGCCTGCGCCTCGCCGGGCGGCGCGCCCTCGCCCTGGTGCGCCCGCCGGCCACGCTGGGCACGCTCCTCCTCCCCACCGACGAGCCCGCGCGCTTCACGCGGAAGTGCTGGGCCTGGATCGCGCTCGGGCACACTTTGGGGCTGCTGGGGGCGGCGCGGCGGTGAGGGAACAAGGGACGGCAGGGATACGAGTGCATGTGATCCGCACCGGCTACCCGCACTGGGGAGGACATTCGGGGATTCACCAGTTTCTTCGCTACCTGGACCCGGAGCGCTTCGAGATCGAGGAGCGCGTGGCCGCCGACGGCGACGACGATTTCCCCGTGCGCAGCCCGGCCTTCCGGCGGGGTTTGCGGACTTTGATGCGAGACGGCATGCCCTGGTACAAGCTGAGCGACCTCGACGCCGAGATGCGAGCCCTGGCGCGCTGCTGGCGCGGACGGATCGACGTCGTCCACTTCCTGGACGGCGAGCACTCGGCGCGGTTTCTGCCGGGCCTGCGCCCACGCCGGGCGGGAGTGGTGGCGACCTTCCATCAGCCGCCGGATCTGCTCGGCGGCCTGCTCTCCGAGCGGGCGCTGCGCGGGCTCGACCGGGTCACGGTGGTCTCCCCCGATCAGGCCGGCTGGTTCGCGGAGCGGCTCGGGGCCGACCGGGTGACCGTCCTGCTGCATGGGATCGACTCCGACTTCTTCCGACCGGCCGCTGGAGAGCCAGAGCACGGCGTCTTCCGCTGCATCACGGTCGGCCACTACCTGCGCGACTTCGCGGCGATCCGGGGGGTAGCGGAGCGGCTGGCCGGCGAGGCGGTGGAATTCCACGTCGTCACCGACCGGGAGACCGGGCTCGAGGACCTGCCGAACGTGCGGCGCCACAGCAAAGTGGACGACGATCGGCTGCTGGCCCTCTATCAACAGGCGGACGCCCTGCTCCTGCCCGTCTACCGGTCGACCGCCAACAATGCCCTGCTGGAGGGGATCGCCTGCGGCCTGCCGGTGATCTCCACACGGTTGCTGTCGATCGCCGCCTACGTCCCGGGCGGCGAGGCGATCCTGGTGGCGGGGAACGATCCGGACGAGTTGACCGGCGCCGTCCGCTCTCTCCAGGAAGACGCCGGAGCGGCGCGGGAGATGGGGCGCCAGGCGCGCCGGCGGGCCGAGGAGCTCTCCTGGCGCAACCTCGCGCCGCGCTACGCGGAGATCTACGCCGGGGTAGCCGGACGCTGATGGAGATCTCAGTCGTCGTCTGCACCCGCGACCGTAGCGCCTCGCTCGCCCGCTGCCTCGCCTCGCTTGCCCGGCTCGACCCTTCACCCCATGAGGTCCTGGTGGTGGACAACGCGCCCAGCGACGGCGAGACGGCCCGGGTGGTGGCGGCCACCCCGTTCCGCTATATCCGCGAGGATTCCCCCGGGCTCGACTTGGCGCGCAACCGCGGGATCGCCGAAGCCCGCCACGACCTCGTCGCCTTCACCGACGACGACGTCGAGGTCGACCCCGGCTGGCTGCGCGCTCTGATCGCGCCCTTCGCCGATCCGCGGGTGGCCGGCGTCACCGGCCGCGTCCTCCCCGTCTCTCTGAAGACGCCGGCCGAGCGGCTCTTCCAGTCCTACGGCAACGGCATGGACAAGGGGGGCTCCCCGCGGCGGTTCGATCCGGCTCTTCTGAAGCCGGCGGACCTGCTGCGGGCGCAGGCGGTGGGGGTGGGGGCGAACATGGCCTTCCGGCGGCAGGCCCTGGCGGCGGTGGGGGGCTTCGATCCCGACCTCGACGCCGGCACCCCGGCCGCGGGCGCCGGCGACCTCGACCTCTTCCATCGCCTGCTCGCCGCCGGCTTCGTGCTCCGCTACGAGCCCGCCGCCGTCGTCCATCATCACCACCGGCGGACGATGACGGAGCTGCGCCGCCAGTTGCGGGACAACGGCCGCTCGTACGTCTTCTATCTGCGGAAGGTCTGGCGCCGGCGGACCGTGCCGCGGCCGGCGGTGGCGCGCTTCGCCGCCGGCTGGGCCGCCTGGCTCGCCGGCCGCCTCGCCCGCGGCCTCCTCGGCCGGCACCGTCTGCCCGTCGGGCTCCTCTGGGCGGAGCTCGCCGGGGCGTTCACGGCTTTTTCTTCTCGTCCTCGTCGTAGCGCACGATCGGCACCTTCCAGACGACCGGAGCCTGGTTCACGCCCCAGTCCCAGAGCTCCTGGTTGAAGCGGGCAACCGGCAGGCCGAGGGCGGTGGTGATCGCCTCGTCGGTGGTCTTGCCGGCGCGGAAGGCGTCGAGCAATCGCCGGATGCCGGCCGGGCCGTAGCGGTGCTCGACGTAGTGCAGCGTCCAGCGCGACTCGTCGTAGCCGATGGCGACGAGCGCCGGTGAGTAGCTGCTGATCGCCGGCTCGATCAGCGGGAAGCCGGCGAGGTTCTCCTTGTCGCGGTAGCCGCCGATCGGATTGACGTCGTCGTCCACCATCTCGAGATGCTGCGCCAGCCCCTCCTGGAACCAGCGCGGCGCCTGGTCGGCCGTCTTCTCCGTGATCAGCGCGTGGGCCAGCTCGTGGGTCAGCAGGCTGACGATGAAGGGAACGAACTTGGGAGCATCGCCGAGCGGCACCCGGATCTTGCCGTCGTAGAGGCCGAGAACGTCCATGTCGGGGGAGTAGCCGAGCCGGAAATCGTCGTAGGGCAGGAGATGGACCTCGACCACCCGCGACGAGGCGAGCGGGATCCAGGCCTGCAGGCGCTGGCGCTCGGCCTCCAGGATGCGCGCCGTCTCGCGGGCGAACTTCTCCCCCCGCACCGGCTGGTAGCGGATGGCGAAATGCGGGCTGTGGAAAACCTCCGACGAGGCCGCCAGGCGCTTCTCCATCTGGAGCTGGCGCAGCAGGTTGCCGCTCGACTCGAAGGGGAGCTGCGAGTCGGCCTTGGCGACGAGCTTCATGGCGGTGTCGAAGCTCCCCTCGCCGGCGAGCAGATGGGCGAGGTCGTACAGCGTCGCGGGGTCGCCCCGGCGGTCCGCCGTGTTCCCCTTGGCCAGCAGGATCAGCAGGTCGCGCGCCTCGGCGTCGCGCCCGGAGCTGCGCAGGGCCTCGGCGCGCAACCGCACCAGGTTGGGAGGCAGGCTCGCCGGCTCGCCGGAGAGCGACTCGGTGAGGGCCAGCAGGTCCGGCCACCGCCGGCGCTCGGCCAGGGCCTCGGCGGCGTCCTCCGTCCTCTGCCGCACGGCGGGCTGGGCGAGCGCTCCCGGCGTGCGCGCGGCCTTGAGCAGAGTGGGCAGGCGCGCCAGCAGGCTCTCCGCGCGCTGTTGCGCCCAGACCCCCGCCGGATCGCTCGGCGTCCCCGCCGGAGCGAGATCGCAGCCGCCGGGCACCCGCAGCTCAGTCTCGCCGCGGCGGATCCGCAACGTCCCGCCGAGCAGCCGCGCCTCGAAGCCGGCCGGCAGCGTGATCGCCCGGATGGAGACCTGCGGGCAGGCGACCACCGGCTCCTCGGCGTCGCCGAGGTGGATGAGCTCGCGGATCTGGAGATCCGCCAGCAGCGCGGTGAGCAGAGTCGTGTCCAGGATCTCGGCGCGCGGACTCGGCTCGAGCTGCCAGGCGGTGCGGAAGTACTGGCCCGCGTCGCGGGACTGGTCGTCGAGCACGGCGATCCGCGCCAGCGCGTACCAGGCCGCCGCGCGCCGCGCGCCGAGCGCCCCGAGCTGATGCAGGAACTGCTTGGCGTGCTCGTGGAAGCCGAGCAGCAGGAAGGCCTCGGCGGACTCGTAGAGCAGCCCCTCATGGGCCACGCCGGTGGCCGCCGCGCGCTGGAAGCCGGTCGCCGTGGCGAGCTCTTCGAGGCGCAGGAACGCGACGCGGGCGCGCAGCAGCTCGGCGAGCGGGAAGCCACCGGGCGAGGGGAAACCCTTCAGCACCGCGTCGACGCCGCGCAGGTCCATCCCGCCGAGCAGGCTCTGAGCCCACCAGAGCTGGGCGACCTGGCCGGCAACGCCGGCCGCCCGGGTCTCCGCCGGAACCGACGCGGACACCGCCCCCTCCGCCTGGGTGAGGGCGCGCCGGAGCGGCAGCAGCGAGCGCAGCTCGGCGAAGTCCGGATCTCCGCTCTCTCCCATCGCCACCGGTCCCGGCGCCAGCACGCGGGGCAGGAGCGCGGCGGCCAGGACGCTCGCCGCGACGAGGCCGCCGGCGAGCCCCAGCGGGATCGCCAGCGCCCGCTGATGCCGCTCGAGCACGGCGGCGGCCAGGAGCAGGGCGCCGGCGGCCCCGACAACCAGGAGCAGCCAGACGGGGATTTTGGCCAGCGACCGCGCCAGCGGCACCAGCGCGGAAGGGCGCGCCGGAGCGGCGGCGGCAGTTTTCCCGTCCATCGCCTCGATGGGCCGTTGCGTTGCCACCGGCTCGGCGGCGGTCCGCAGCGAGCCGATCTTCCATCCGCCGTCCTCCTGCACCAGATCGAGCACCAGGGTGTCGTCCACCCCCGAAGGGAAGCCGAGCGTGAACACGGCGCCGCGGATCTCCCGGGGAGCGGCCTCGAGAGCCCACTCCGCTCCGGCCGGCGCGCCCGCCCGGACCTCGATCTCGGCCAGGGCGGCCTCACGGCCGAGCCGGCGCAGCGGCGAGTTGCGCGCGAGGCGGTCCCACCAGGCGGCGGGCCCCCTGTCCAGGTACTCCGCGGCGAGCACGACCGCCTGCCGCTCGGCCTCGCTCAAGGCCCGCGGCGCCTCGGGCGCCGGGGCGGGCGCGGCGAGAGCGAGCCCGGGCAGGGTCAGGAAGGCCAGGGCCACGGCCCTGGTCAGGACGGATCGGATCATCGGCACACGGCCTCCTCAGAAATACTTCCAGGGGAACGGCCAACATTATATGGTTACGGCATCACGTTCAGATCAGAAGATCGCGGACCCTTCGGGGGATCGCTGGCGATTCCCCGTATGTCGTGAGGGATGAGGAGATGAAGAGGATCACCCCATCGTGGCAGCTCCCGGCCTCCGGCCGGGCCCTGCTCGTGCTCGGCGCGCTCGGATGGATGGCGGCGGCTCTGGGCTGCGACCGTCTGCCGGGAAAATCGGCCGCCGCCGCGCTGACCGCGACGCCGCAGGCCGTCACCCTGATCCAGGAAGCCAAGACGCGCTGCGTCAAGGTCGCCAAGACAGGGCTCGAAAAGCTCCGCGACGCCGAGGAAGAGGAGAGGCGCAAGCAGGAAGAGGCTCTCGAATCGGGGAAAAACAACCAGCCCCGCCTGCGGTGGGGGGCGACGGAGACCATGGCCGAGGTGACGCTGGAGAAATACCTGAAGGACGAGGCGGCGCCGGAGCTCGCGGCGGTGGACCGGGCCGGCGATCTGATCCGCGGTTTCATGCCGGAGGTGGGCAAGGAGGCCTCGCCGGAGATCGCCCAGGCCGTTCAGGCCCTGCTCAACAGCGAGGAGCAGGTCTGCCAGCGCATCCGCGGTGCCCGGTCGACGCGATCCAGTTATCAGGAGAACCTCGACTACGTCGTCCGTGACTACGACGCCGCCGAGGCGAAGCTCCAGTTGCTCTATACGATGAGCTCCACCGACTCCCAGTTCGCCCTCAACAAGTACAAGCCGATGCTCGACCAGGTCAGCGCCAGCACGGATCGCCACTCGGGCAACCCGATGCGGCCGTTGACTCCCGACCAGCTCCGGGAGGAGCGGCGGGAGTGGGAGGCCACCCAGGAGCTCCTGCAGCAGCAGCAGGCCCAGCACGACGCCGCGGTCGTCCGCTGGCGGCAGCGCGAGGAAGGCAAGACGCCGATCATGGCGAAGATCGGCGACGCGCCCGAGCTGGCGGCCAAGGAGAACCTGTCGCCGGAGAAGCGGCAGCAGACGATGCAGACCTGGCACGCCGGCTATACGAGCAAGGCCGCTCCAGTCCGCGCGGCGTTCGCCAGCTTCATGAGCAACCGGCGGGGGCCCGACTCGCAACTGATGCCGATCTGCCAGACGCTGCTGGACGCCACGGCGGCCCTGAACGCCGATGTCGCCGCTCTCGATCCACCGGACGTGACGGTGGCCCGCACCCTGAAGAAGGCCTACACCGAGCTCCAGGAGTCAGCCCGCGCCTGCCTGAACGGCCAGTCCGCCGAGTCCGCCTTCCGCCTCTCCTATTACCAGGGAGCGATCGCCCAGGCGGCCTCGGCCATGCAGCCGTACAGCCTCACCCCTTGAAGACTCCTGTCAAAACCCCTCCCCCTTTTCAGGGGGAGGGACAAATCCGAGCTTCGACAACGATCCACAGGCCACGCAGGTCTTGATCAGCGAGATGTTTATAAGAGGGTGGGTTGAAACCCCAGGCCTTTCAAGAGTTCGCCCCTACGGGGCGACGGAGGGACGCTCCCCCGCTTCTCCGCAGAGGTTTTGATTGCGGCTCTAAAGAGGTAGAATCGCGTTTCAGCTTTCGGCAATACTGTTCTGCTCGCTCTAAAGGGGGAAGTCCGCATGGGCTGGAATGTCGTTCGGCAGGCCATCGTTGGAGGCGTAATTCTTTTCACACTGCCCGTACTTGCCGCGAATGCCGCGGCTCCCGCCGCCGGCAAGGCGGCGCGGGCCCCCGGCAACTTCGACGTGCGGGTCGGCACCAGTCACGAACTGGCCGCGGTCATCGCCGAGCGTTCCGCGCCTCCGCTCAAGCCTCCACCCACTCCCGCCCAGCTCAGCCAGCAGATCCATACCATGCAGGCGGCGCTGGGGCAGTTGCGGACGGCCTCGCCCGGCGCCACGGCCCATTTCTCGCCGGTCACGGTGGCTCCCGAGATCGTCGCGGGGGAGCGCGGCCCGCTCTCCTCGCCGGCTCCCGGCCAGTCCGGACTGGAAATCGTGCGCGCCTTCCTGCACGCCAACCGCGCCCTCTACGGCCTCACCGGCGGCGAGATCGACGCCCTGCATTTCCGTGGCGAGAGCGTGAGCCCGCGCAACGGCATGCGGATGGTGCGCGTCGAGCAGCGGATCAACGACCGCCCGGTGTTCCAGAGTGACACCCGGTTCATCCTCGACCGCTCCGGCCGCGTCTGGCGCTCCCTCGGCCTGCTGATGCCGAACGCCGCCGCGCCCGCGCTGTCGCCCAGGCTCAGCGCCCCCCAGGCCCTGGCCAGCGCGATGCGGACGGTAGGCCTGCCGGTCGACGCCGCTCGCATGACCGCCGCCGGCGCCAACGCCGAGGGCACCGTGACGCAGGTGATCGCCAACGACTCCAGGATCGTGGGCAAAGTGGCGAGCGACATCGTCTACTTCCCGGCCGGGCCCGGGGTGCTCGTCCCGGCCTGGCGGCAGATCACCTTCACCCGCTCCGGCGCCGACTGGTACACGGTGGTCGACGCCGACACCGGCATCCTCCTCTGGCGCAAGAACATCCGCGCCCACGCCTCGACGCAGGAGGCGCGGTTCAGCGTCTACGCGCAGGCCGACGGCACGACCCCGGCCGTGAGTCCGGCGCCCAACGAGCCCAGCACCGTGACGCCCGGCTCCGGCACGCAGTTCCCGGAGATCGCCCGCACCATCGTCCCGATGTCCACGGCGCAGAACCTCACGTTCAGCCCGAACGGCTGGATCCCGGACGGCGGCTCGACGACCACCGGCAACAACGTCGACGCCTACCTGGACACCGACGACACCGACACGCCGGACGCCGGCGCCCTGGACAACAACGGCCGGCCGGTGGGCAACCCCGACGCCAACACCAACAACCGCGATTTCCTCGGCGCCGCGCCCCGCGACTTCAACTACAGCCCCCCGCCAGTCGGCGGCAATCCGGACGCAGGGGACAGCCCCGGCACCGCCCCGTTCCAGCGCGGCGCCGTGACCCACCTCTTCTACCTCGCCAACTGGTACCACGACCAGCTCTACGGCTATGGCTTCGACGAGGCGGCCGGCAACTTCCAGAGCACCAATTTCAGCGGTATGGGAGCGGATGCTGACCCCGTGCTCGCCGAGGCGCAGGACGGCGCGGGGACCGACAACGCCAACTTCTCCACCCCCCCGGACGGGAACTCCGGCCGCATGCAGATGTTCCTCTTCGACTTCCCCTCTCCCGAGCGCGACGGCGCTCTCGACGCCAACATCGTGCTCCACGAGATGACCCACGGCGTTTCGAACCGGCTGATCGGCGACGCCAACGGCCTGATCTGGGACGAAGGCAGCGGCATGGGTGAGGGGTGGAGCGACTTCTACGCCCTGTCGCTGACCCACAACAGCAACGCCTTCGACCCGAACGCCACGTACGCCGCCGGGGCGTATGCCACGTACCAGTTCTTCGGGCTCACCGACAACTACCTCTACGGCATCCGCCGCTTCCCCTACTCGACGAACAACAGCGTCAACCCCCTCACCTGGGCGGACGTGGACGACGTCACCTTCGATCCGTCGGGCGGTATCACCCCGAGCCCGCTGCTGCCCCTCCTCAACGGCGGCGGCGCCCTCGAGGTCCACAACATCGGCGAGATCTGGGCGCTGACGCTGTGGGAAGTGCGCAGCCGCATCATCGCCGATCCCGCGGGGGCCAACGGCGACGTGCCGACCGGCAACGCCACCACGCTCCAGCTCGTCACCGACGCCCTCAAGATGACGCCGATCAATCCGAGCTTCGTCGACGCCCGCGATGCCCTGGTCGCCGCCGACTGCGTCACCAACGCCTGCGCCAACGAGGCCGCCATCTGGGGCGGCTTCGCCGACCGCGGCCTGGGCTACGGAGCCATCTCCCCCCTCGGCCAGTCGGGCATCCTGGGTGCCGGCGGCCACTTGGGGATCGGCGAATCCTTCAAGGTGCCCTATCTGGACGCCGGCACGGTCACCGTCGACGACAGCCTGGGCAACAACAACGGCGCCATCGATCCGGGCGAGCCGATCCGCATCAACGTCGCGCTCCTGAACCCGTGGCACAACACCGCCTTCAACGTCGCGAGCGCCACTGCCATCCTGACCTCGTCGACCCCCGGGGTGACGATCGTCGACAACGCTTCCACCTACGGCGCCATACCCGCTCAGGGCACCGGCAGTGGCGATACCTTCCTCTTCACGCTCGCGCCGTCGGCGCTCTGCGGCCAGTCGCTGAAGTTCACGCTGCAAACGGTCAGCTCCCTGGGCACCACCAGCGTCGACTTCGTGGTGCGGGTCGGCGCCGCCGCGGGCAACGGCGCGCCGGTGACCTACACCCGCACGATCCCCGGCGGCCTCGCCATTCCGGACGGCGATCTGGCCGGTGGCGCGACCGACACCTTCGCCGTCACCGACGACTTCGAGATCTCCGACCTCGACTTCCGCGTGGACAGCCTCACCCACACGTTCACCGGCGATCTCACCGTCGAGCTCAAGGCGCCGAACGGCTACGGCACCGACCTCATCTACCGGCGCGGGATCTTCATCGGCGACGACGACGGCGACAACTTCGTCAACACCCTCATCGACGACGCCTCGAGCAACGACCTCAACCTGACCGGCGAGGCCGACGCGCCTTACACGGGCGACTGGGCGCCAGCGTTCAACTCGGTGATCTGGAGCCTCTTCGGCATCCCGAACCTCAGCCCCGACCCGGTGGGCCAGCTCTCGCGCCTCAACGGCCTCAGCACGCAAGGCAACTGGCAGGTCCATCTCACGGATCAGGTTGGCATCGACTCCGGCACGCTGAACTCGTGGTCGCTCATCGTGACGCCCAAGGCCTTCTCCTGCAGCGCTTTCGTGGCCGGCGCCACCGTCACCGGCACGAAGACCGCCAGCGGCACCTTCAGCGTCGGCGGCACGGTGACCTACACCGTGACCCTAGTCAACAACGGCGCGGCCCTCCAGGCCGACAACGCGGGGCATGAATTCACCGATGTCCTCCCCGCCGGCCTCACCCTGGTGAGCGCCACCGCCACCTCCGGAACCGCCGTCGCCACCGTGGGCACGAACACCGTGACCTGGGACGGCTCGCTGGCGCTGCTCGGCGGCTCGGTGACGATCACCATCACCGCCACCGTCAACGCCGGCACCGGCGGCCAGACGATCTCCAACCAGGGGACCTTCTCGTACGACGCCGACGGCAACGGCACCAACGAGGCGTCCGGCGTCACCGACGATCCGGGCACCGCGCCGGCCGGCGACTCCACCTCATTCATCGTCGGCGCGGCACCGCTCGTCACCGGTACCAAAACCGTCAGCGGCTCGCTGGTCGAGGGCTCCAGCATCACTTATACCGTGGTGCTGACCAACTCCGGCGGGGCCACCCAGGGGGACAACCCCGGCAACGAGCTCACCGACGTCCTCCCCGCCGGCCTCACCCTGGTGAGCGCCACCGCCACCTCGGGAACTGCCGTCGCCACCGTCGGCACCAACACAGTCACCTGGAACGGCTCGCTCGCCGCCGGCGCCTCGGTGACGATCACCATCAACGCCACGATCAACGCCGGGACCGGCGGCCAGACGATCTCCAACCAGGGATCGATCTCGTACGACGCCAACGGCGACGGCACCAACGACACCAGCGGCGTCACCGACGACCCGGGCACCGCGACGGCCGGCGATCCGACGTCGCTGACCGTGACGGCGGCTCCCGTCGCAACCATTCCGACCCTCTCGGAATACGGTCTGGCCGCCCTCGCCATGGCGCTCGCCGCCGCCGCCCTGCTGCTGGTCCGGCGCCGCCGCACCGCCTGAAAATCCGTCCCTCCCACGCCCCCGGCCGCCCGGCCGGGGGCTGTTTTGCCCCCCCGCAGCCCGCTGGAACCTCAAATTCTCATTTTGCGTATAATGATGAAGTTCCCTCTCAGCAGCGCTGGCTTAGGAGATTTCCGTGCCGGGATCCGAATTGCCCCCCGAAAACGGCGAGAGCATCGGCCCCTACCGAATCGTCAGGATTCTCGGTCGCGGCGGCATGGGGGAGGTCTTCCTGGCGCGGGACGACCGTCTGAAACGGTCGGTCGCGATCAAGCGGATCCGGCACGACGGCGAGATGACCCCGACCCTGCGCCAGCGCCTGCTGCGGGAGGCCCAGGCCGTCGCCGGCCTCAGCCATCCCGCCATCGTGCACATCTACGACCTGCTGGAGGACGCCGAGGACGACTGCATCATCATGGAGTACGTCCAGGGGTCGACCTTGGCCGAGATCCTGAAAGGCGGCCCCCTGGAACCGGCGACCGCCCTGCGCCTGGCGCGGGACATCGCCTCCGGGCTCGACGCCGCCCACGCGGCGGGGATCGTCCATCGCGACCTCAAGGCCGAGAACGTGATCGTCACCCCGGCCGGGCAGGCCAAGATCCTCGATTTTGGTCTGGCGAAACCGCTCGCGCCGCCGGCGGGCGACCCCGCCCTGACCGCGGCGGGCTTCGTGGTGGGCACCTGGCGTTCGATGTCGCCCGAGCAGGCCCGCGGCGCCGAGGTCGACGAGCGGTCGGACCTCTTCTCGTTCGGCGTCCTGCTCTACGAGATGTTGACCGGCCAATCCCCCTTCCGCGGCTCGGGCGCCATGGAGATTCTCACCCGGGTGATGTCCCTGACCCCTCCCCGTGTGGACACGGTCCAGCCGGGGCTTTCGCCGCGGCTCGGCACCCTGACCGGGCGCCTGCTCGAAAAGGAGCCGGACGCGCGTCCGCAGAGCGCGGCCGAGGTCATGCGGGAGCTCGCGGCCATCGCCGCCGAGTCCGCTTCCGGCTCGCACTCCGAAGAGACCATCAGCGCTCTGCCCACCGGGTTCCTCCACCCCTCCACACCGCCCCCGTCTCAGGCGCTTCCACCATCGGCCACGGCTCCCCAGTCGACGGCGGGAATGTCGGCCATCCGCTGGCGTGGGATGAGGACGGTGGCCGGAGCGGTCCTGGCGGTGGTGCTCCTGGCGACCTTCGGCTTCCTGATCGGCAGGCGCTTCCAGCCCGCCCAGCGCCCCGCGGCGCCGGCCGTCGTCCCCGCGTCCCTGCGGGTGGTCGTGGCCCGGCCGCAGGTGAACGGCAAGGACGAGCGCCTCCAACTCGCGGCCTCGGGAATCCTGACCACCTCCCTCGGCACCTTGAGCTCACTCGTCAGCGTGGACGCGATCGGTCCGAGCGATCTCCAGGGCGTGCCGGTCCGGCAGATGGCGAAGGTCGCCGCCGCGGACGAGCTCCTGGTGGCGATCCTCGCCAAAATGGGTAACCAGGGGAAGATCACCTTGCGGCGCCAGAGCCCCGGCGGCCAGATCCTGTGGACCGAGACATTCCTCGCGCCCGTCGAGGCCGACGACCTCCTCCAGCTCGCGAAACAGGTGGACACGAGCCTGCTCCGGGGCTACAAGGAACGCCGTCTACGGCCGGGGACTCCTACCCTGGCGGCACGTACCGAAGACTACGCCGCGTTCCTTGCCGTCAAGCAGCGGCTCGACGCGGGAGCCGTCCCGTCTGAGGACGACCTGGAGCGCCTCCAGCGGGTAATGGACAAGTCTCCCGGCTTTCTGGATGCCCGCCTCCTCGCGGCCGACCTCCTGCAGAAACGCTTCGTATCGACGAAAAAGGTTGCTTACCGCGACAGGGCTCTGGACCTCGTCCGCGGAGCCCGCGAGCTGGCGCCGGACGATCCCCGTCCCCTCTTCACCCAGTTCCAGACCGAGCTGGATCAGCCGGGCGTCGCGGCCGAGACCCTGGCGCGGATCGAAAGGCTCCTCCTCCCAGGCAACCCGCGGGTCCTCGTCTTCCGGTCCAGCCTCGCGGAGCGGGAAGGCCGTCTGGACGAGGCGCTCGCGGATCTGAGGACCGCGGTCCAAAGCTCTCCCACCTGGCGCAACCTCCACAGCCTCGCCGATCTCGAGGTCCGGACCGGCCACGTCGAAGAGGCCCGCGGCCATCTCCATCAGATCCTCGAAAGCTCGCCGGGCAATGTCTACGCCCTGGACAAGCTCGCCGGAATCGAGCTCCTCTTCGGCGACCTGCATCAGGCCGAGCAGCGGTACCAGAACCTCATCGACCGGACCCCGAAACCCCAGCGTGCCCACTACACCAACCTCGGCGTGACCCGGATTCTCCTGGGCCGCTACCAGGACGCGATCACGGCCCTCCACAAGGCGCTGGAGATCGATCCGGACAACTCCGACGTCAACTTGAACCTGGCCCAGGCCGAGCTCGCCCTGGGCCGCACGCGGGACGCCGAAGCCCACTTTCGGAAGGCGTTGAGCGAGATTGAAAAGAACCCCGTCCCGGAGAACAGCCTTTCCAAAGCGGAGTGCCTGGCGTACCTTGGCCGCCGGCGGGAAGCGGTGGCGATCATCCTCAACGCGCCGGAACAGAAACGCGACGATCCTGATGTCCTCAAATCCGCGGCGCTGGTGTCCGCTCTCGTCGGAGACCACTCCACCGCGCTGGCCAAAGTCGAGAGAGCCCTCCAGAAGGGAGTCCAGCCTCGGTGGTTCCTCTTCCCTGGTTTTGATTCCCTGCGAGACGACCCGGAGTTCCGGGACCTGATCAGCAAGGCGCCGGGGGCTCATCGATGAACCCCCGGCGCCGATGGACCTAATTCCGGTCCTCGTGCCTATAATCGTTCCGCATCCGGCTCGTCCTCATCGTGCGGACGGAACGAAGGTCCCGTCGGCGGCCCGATGGTATCGATCACCAGGTAACCGCCGGACACCGCCGTCAGCGACCCATTATCGATATAGAGCGAGTAGGGCACCTCGTAAGTGGGAATCACCGAGGTGGGGGGTCTATAAGTCAAGGTCGCCTTGAGCGTTTTATTCCCTGCCGCACCCTTGAGATCAAACGAGAGATTTGGGTCCGTGGACTTGGCGACCAGTGCTTCACTGCTCTTGATCTCGTCAATCTCCCAAGTCACCAGGTCCCCGCTCGAGATGGGCTGACTCGGAGGATTAATAAAACCCTTGACCTTTGCAACTTTGATGTTTTTTAGCATGTCGGTCTCCTTTCGCTCCTTCCTGGAGGTTCCATATCCCGTGCCAGTCGCGCAGGGCACCAACTTTTTCGCACAAGTTATTGATTTTATGGATTATGAGAGGGAAGCCGGCCTTCCAGGGCCGCCGGTTACTGTCTCTGATCGGATAGGCTGTATCCAAGACAAAAGAGAGCTTTCATGAATCCGCGACTGATTGCAGCCTCCGGACCGCTGGCAGGCCAGACCTTCACCCTCGGGACGGAGCGGCTGACGCTCGGCCGCGACCACGGCAATATGGTCCACCTGCGCGACCTCGCCGCCTCGCGGCAACACTGCGTGCTGGAGGCCGAGGACGAGTTCTTCCGCCTGCGGGATCTCGACAGCCGCCAGGGCACCTTCGTCAACGGCGTCCCGATCGTCGAAAGGGTCCTGGAGCACGGCGACCTGATCACGATCGGCGGCTCGCTGTTTCTTTTTCAGACCCACATCGAAGAGCCGGAGGCCGCCCGGAAGCCGGTCTTGCTGGATGAGCGGGCCTGGGTCGCGGAGAGCACGACCCATCTGGCGGCGGGCGTATCGCATCCCGGAAACGTGCTCGCGGCGCTGCCCGCGGACGCCAGGGTGGCCCGCGACCTCCAGGCCCTGCTGCGGATCGCCAACGCTCTCCACGAGCTCCGCGCCACCGCGCCGCTCGCCCGCCGCCTTCTCGAGCTGGCCCTGGAAACCGTACCCGCCGAGCGCGCCGCTCTCCTGCTGCTGGATCCGACCGGCGATCTCAGCTTTTCCCGCGCGCTGGACCGCCAGGGCCGGACCGAGTCTTTCCCCATCTCCCGCACACTGATCGAGCGCGTCGTCGCCGAACACTCGGCCGTGCTCGCGAACGACGTGCTCCAGGGCGACGATTGGGAGGGCGTCGAAAGCGTGCGGCTGGCACGTCTTCAGTCCCTCCTCGCCGCCCCGCTGACCGGCCGCGAAGGGACGCTCGGCGTCCTCTATCTGGATACCCGCGAGGCGGGAGCCCGCTTCGACGAACGCCACCTGGAGCTGACGACGGCCGCGGCCGGCATCGCCGGGGCGGCGCTCGCCAACGTCCGCCACCTGGAGTCCCTGGAGGAGGAGAACCGGCGGATCGAGGGCGCTCTGGACGCCGGCATGGTCGGCGCGAGCGCGCGCATCCGGGAGATCCAGCGGCTGCTCGCCCGGATCGCCGCCACCGACTCGACCGTCCTGCTGCGCGGCGAGAGCGGCACCGGCAAGGAGGTGGCAGCCCGCGCTCTCCACCGCGGCAGCCCCCGGGCCGGCAAGCCGTTTGTGGCGGTCAACTGCGCCACGCTCTCCGAGACGCTCCTGCAGAGCGAGCTCTTCGGCCATGAAAGAGGAGCGTTCACCGGGGCGGTCGAACGGAAGATCGGCAGGATCGAGGCGGCCCAGGGGGGCACCCTGTTCCTCGACGAGGTGGGCGAGATCCCGGCGACGCTCCAGGCCCGGCTGCTGCGCGTCCTGCAGGAGCGGGAGTTCGAGCGAGTCGGCGCCACGCGCCCGATCAAGGCGGACGTGCGGGTGATCGCCGCCACCAATCGCGACCTGGAGAAGGGGATCCGCGAAGGGACCTTCCGGGAGGACCTCTTCTATCGCCTCAACGTCATCGCGGTGACCCTGCCCTCGCTGAGCGAGCGCCGGGAGGACATCCCCCTGCTCGCCAGCCACTTCACGGCCCTGTTCAGCCGCAAGCTCGGCCGCCGCGTCGTGGGCTTCACCCCCGAGGCCCGCACCTGCCTGCTCCGCTACGGCTGGCCGGGCAACGTCCGCGAGCTCGCCAACGCGATCGAGCGCGCGGTCGTGCTCGGCGAGGGCGAGCTGATCCGCCCCGAGGACCTGCCGGAGACCGTGCTCGAAGCCGCGCCCGCGGAGCGCGCCGGCGGTCCGGTCGGCAAGTATCACGACACGGTGAACGCCTTCAAACAGCGATTGATCCTCGACGCCATCGATCAGGCCGGCGGCAATATCACCAGGGCGGCGGATCTCCTCGAGTTGAATCCGACCTATCTGCACCGGTTGATGCGGAACTTCGATGTCAAGCCTCCGGCCAAGGGCTGACGTCCTCCCGACCTTACAACTTTTTTACCGCGCGCCCGGTACCCGCTGGAATCTCGGCCCGGCTGGCGGGGTTGAAACCTGCGGGGTGCCATGGCGTACCTATCTCTCTGCTCTCCGCAGAGGACTCCAGGGGAGAATTATTTTGAGGAAGCTCTTTAGTCTTTTTGTGCCGACTCTCGTCCTGTCGGCGTTGCTGGCGGGGTGCGGAGGGGATCCCGCGGCCGCGGGGGGGAAAGGGAAGGGGGCGGAGCAGCAGGGCGGCAAGGAAGGCAAGCTCGCCGGTCCCCCACGCGAGGTGCGCCTCGCCACAGCCGAGGAAGGGACGCTGGCGAGGACGGTCGAGGTCTCCGGCACGCTCGCCGCCGACGAGGAGACCCAGCTCGGCTTCAAGATCGCCGGCCGGCTCGAGCGGATGCAGGTGGATATCGGCTCACCCGTGCGCCGCGGCCAGGTGATCGCGCGGCTGGCGCCGACCGACTTCCAGCTCCGGGTCCGTCAGGCCGAAACCGCCCTCCAGCAGGCGCGAACCCAGCTCGGCCTCCCCCCCGGCGGCACCAGCGACGCCGTCGATCCCGGGCAGACGGCCGGCGTCAAGCAGGCCGCGGCGACCCTCAAACAGGCTCAGCTCACCCGCGACCGCATGGTCAGGCTCTTCGACGAGCAGCTCATCCCCAAGCAGGACCTCGACGCCGCCGAGGCGTCTCTCGGCGTGGCCGAGGGGCGGCACCAGGAGGCGATCGAGACCGCCCGCACCCGCCAGGCCCTGCTCTCGCAGCGCCGGAGTGAGCTCGCAATCGCCCAGCAGCAGCTCGTCGACTCGGTGCTCACGGCACCTTTCGACGGCGCCATCCGCGAGCGCCTGGTGAGCCCCGGCGATTACCTGGCGGCCGGCGCGCCGGTCGCCGTCCTGGTGCGGGTCCACCCGCTGCGGCTGAAGCTCTCGGTGCCGGAGCGCGAGGCGCTCGGCGTCCGCGTCGGCCAGCCGGTCGAGCTCACGGTCGAGGGGGTGCCCACCAAGCGCACCGGCAAGGTCGCCCGCATCAGCCCGTCGATCAGCGAGGACAACCGCACGCTGATGGTGGAGGCCGAGGTGCCCAACGCCGACGGCGCCCTGCGGCCGGGCTCGTTCGCCCGCGCGGCGATCATCGTCCAGTCGGGCGACCCGGCCGTCCTCGTCCCCGCCTCTGCCATCGTCAGTTTCGCCGGCATCCAGAAGGTGGTCGGGGTCGAGGGGGGGAAGGCGGTCGAGAAGAAGGTCCGGACCGGTCGCCACTCGGGCGACCGGGTCGAGATCGTCGAGGGGATCAAACCCGGTGAGTCGGTGGTGGTCCAGCCCGGAAACATCGTCACGGGCGAGGCCGTGCGCGTCGTTTCGTAAGCGACGGGAGTCCTAAGGAGTCGTATGCAGAAGCTCGCCGATATCTGTATCCGCCGGCCGGTGTTCGCGGCCATGATCATTCTCGCCCTGGTCGTCGTGGGCGCCGCCAGCTACAGCCGGCTGGGGGTGGACCGCTTCCCCTCGGTCGACCTGCCGACCGTCTCGGTGCGCACGTCACTGCCCGGCTCCTCGACCGAGGAGACCGAGGCCGAGATCTCGCAGAAGATCGAGGAGGCGGTCAACACCGTCGAGGGGATCGAGGAGCTGCGCTCCGTCTCCTCCGGATCCACCTCCTTCGTCATCGCCACCTTCAGCCTCAGCCGCGACATCGAAACCGCCACCCAGGACATCCGCGACCGGGTCGCGGGGGTCATCCGCAACCTGCCGCTCGACGTGCAGCCGCCAGTGGTCTCCAAGTTCGACAACGACAGCTCGCCGGTGATGTCGATCGCACTCTCGGGCAACCGCTCGCTACGCGAGCTGACCGAGTACGCCGACAAGGTGATCAAGGTCCAGCTCGAGCGTTCGGCCGGGGTCGGCGAGGTGCAGCTCGTCGGCGGTCTCGAGCGGGCGATCAACATCTGGATCGATCCCGACCGGCTGGCCGCCTTCAACATCCCGATCACCGCGGTGCGCCAGGCCATGGTGCGGCAGAACGCCGAGGCGCCGGGCGGCAACGTCACCTCCGGCGCGCGCGAGCAGACGCTGCGCACCATGGGGCGCTTCGAGAACGCGGACGAGTTCAACGACCTCGTGGTGGCCACGATCAACGGCCAGCCGGTGCGCGTGCGCGACCTCGGCGAGGCCGAGGACGGCACCAAGGAGCAGCGCTCGATCGCCCGGCTCGCCGGCGTGCCGACCGTCAGCCTCGACATCCGGCGCCAGTCGGGGACCAACACGGTCGCGGTGATCGAGGGGGTCAAGGCGGCGCTGGCGCGCGTTCAGTCGCAGCTCCCGCCGGACCTCAAGCTGAATGTCATCCGCGACCAGTCGACCTACATCTACGCCGCCCTCCACGAGATCAACCTGCACCTGCTCCTGGGCAGCATCTTCGCCTCTCTGGTGGTGTTCGCCTTCATGCGGAGCTGGCGCTCGACGGTGATCGCGGCGGTGGCGATCCCGACCTCGGTAGTCGCCACCTTCGGCATGATGAAGGCGCTCGACTTCACCCTCAACAGCGTCACCATGCTCGCCCTGGTGTTGATGGTGGGCGTGGTGATCGACGACGCCATCGTCGTGCTCGAGAACATCTTCCGCTTCATCGAGGAGAAGAAGATGGGCTCGTTCGAGGCCGCGAAGAAGGCGACGCAGGAGATCGGCCTGCCGGTGCTGGCGACGACGCTGTCGCTGGTCGTCATCTTCGTGCCGGTCTCCTTCATGTCGAGCATCTCCGGCCGGTTCCTCTACCAGTTCGGCCTGACGGCGGCGGCGGCGGTGCTGGTCTCGCTGCTGGTCTCCTTCACCCTGACGCCGATGATGAGCGCCCGCATGCTGCGCGCCGAGGACACCTCGTCCGGCCACGACCAGGGCGCCCGCTCGCGGCAGGGGTTCTACGCCCGCATCGACCGCATCTACGAGCGGCTGCTGCGGTTCACCATGGCGCACCGGCGCCCGGCGGCCCTGATCTGCCTCGGCATCATGCTCGCCTCGATCCCCCTCTTCAAGCTGGTGAAGGTGGAGTACATCCCGAGCGACGTCGACGAGTCGGAGTTCGAGGTCAACGTCCGCGCTCCCGAGGGGACGAGCCTCGCCGGCATCGACGAGGCGATGCGGGCGATCGAGGCGGAGCTGCGCCAGGTCCACGGTATCCGCGACGTGCTCGCCACGGCGGGCGGCGGCTTCCTCAGCGGCGTCAACCAGGGGAGCGTGTTCGTGCGCATCACGCCCAGCGAGGAGCGCAAGTTCTCGATCTCCCGCTTCCTGAACGGCCTGGTCCACCTCGATCCCGGCGCCGCCTTCCGCGACAACTACAGCCAGCAGGAGGTGATGACGGCGGTCCGCGGACGGCTCGCCCAATTCAAGGATCTGCGTTGCTCGGTGCGCAACCCGCGATCCTTCAACATCGGCGGCGGCGGCTATGACATCGACTTCGCCCTGCGCGGCCCGGACCTCCAGGCGCTCGCCAACTACGCCGAGCAACTGCGCGAGAAGTCCAAGGAGCTGGGCGGCATCGTCGACGCCGACACCACGCTCAAGCTCGACCGCCCCGAGCTGCGGGTCGAGGTGGACCGCGAGCGCGCCGCCGCCCTCGGGGTCGACATGTCCGACGTCGGCAGCGCCCTGCAGCTCATGGTCGGCGGCGACGCCCAGGTCTCCCGTTTCCACGACCCGGGGATCAACGACGACTACGACGTCCAGCTCCGGCTCACCGAGGGGGCGCGCAACGATCCGGAGGCGATCAAGGGGCTCTTCGTCCCGGGCCGGGACGGCAAGCTCTACCAACTCGGCAACTTCGTTTCCCTCCACGAGGAGACCACGGCCTCCCGCGTCGACCGCCTGGACCGCCAGCGGCAGGTCAGCCTGCGCGCCAGCGTCGCTCCCGGCTACGCGCTGGCGGACCGCCTGGAGGCCTTGCAGCAGGCGGTCGACGAGATGAACCTGCCGCCCACCTACTCGACGGCGATCGGCGGCAGCGGCCGCGAGCTGGCGCGCACCTCCAGGGAGTTCATCTGGGCGCTCACGCTGTCGATCATCTTCATGTACATGATCCTGGCCTCGCAGTTCGAGAGCGTGGTCCACCCGCTGACCATCCTGCTGTCGCTGCCGCTGGCGGTGCCGTTCGCCCTGCTCTCGCTGTGGGCCACGCACAACACGCTGAACCTCTACTCGGCCTTAGGGATCCTGGTGCTCTTCGGCGTGGTGAAGAAGAACGCCATTCTGCAGATCGACCACATGAACAACCTGCGGAAGCAGGGGATGGAGCGCCTGCCGGCAATCCTCCAAGGGAACCGCGACCGGCTGCGGCCGATCCTGATGACCACGCTGGCCCTGGTAGCCAGCATGCTCCCCCTCGCCCTCGGCACCGGCCCGGGAGCCGAGGAGCGGCGGGCGATCGCCGTCGTGGTCATCGGTGGCCAGAGCCTCTCACTGGTGCTGACGCTGCTCGCCACCCCGGTCTTCTACTCGCTGTTCGACGACCTGCGGGGGAAGGAGAAGGGCGGGCTGGTGCGGCGGATCCTCCCGAAGTGGGGGCCGAAGCGGGAACGGGAGATTGAGGAGGAGGCGGCGTAGCACCTCTGCTACAATGGGCGTTATGAAGACCATCGCTCAGCGTGAGCTCAGAAATCAGAGCGGCGAGATCCTTCGTCAAGCGGAAGCGGGGCAGCAGTTCACGATCACCGTGGACGGCCGCCCGGTGGCTGTTCTCGGCCCTTGCCAAAAACGGCAGTGGGTGCCGAAGGAGGATCTCCTGAAGGCTCTTCGAGGCCTACCTCCTGATCCCTCATTGATGGACGATCTTCGCGAAATGGACGTCAGGATTGTCTAGCTTCCCCCCTCCACCTCCGCCACCTTCCCATTCCCGTAAACCTTCCCCTTGTAGCTCCGCCCCGCCTCGAAGCCCCGCCAGACCTGCTCGCTCGGCGCCTGGTAGGTGACCGCCTTCCCCTCGGCGGTCTGGAAGAACACTTCGTATGTCTCCTCGCGCTTCCCCTCCCGCTCCTTGCTTCCCAGCCGGAGATCGGGCCAGACGGCCGCGTGGTCCCGTTCTTCGGCACGGGCAACGCGGTCGGGCTGCCATTTTTCGATCTCGTAGCGGACGCGCTGCCGGTAGACCGGCTGATCGCGGTAGACCGGCTGCTGGTAGGTCTCCTCGCGCGAACGGTTCTCGTAGGTGGGGCGGTCCTCGTAGACGTCCTCGAAGTAGCCGTTACCGAGATCGCGGGTGCCGACCTTGACCCGCTGGGAGCCGGTCCGCACCCGCTCGCTGACGGTGCGGGTCCGCGTCTCGCTGCCGATCTGGATGTGATCGACGTGGTGGACCTCGCGGCTTCTGCCGAGGATGCGGGCACCGCCCGGCACCTCCCCCTCCCAGGCCTGCTCGGTGACCGGCCGGAGCTCCTCGATCGCGATCGTTCGCAGCCAGTGGAAGCCGGTGACGGTGAGCGTCGTCGACTTCGGCCGGCCGAGGAAGACGGCGAGTGCGAGCAGCGCGACCAGTCCCAGGCAGCCGAGGCCGAAGCCCTTCTTCAGCCGCGATCCGCCACTCCCCTGGGGGGGAGCCGCCAGCGGCTCCGGAGCAGGAGGAGCCGGGGCGTCGAAGCGCCGCTCGACGACCTCGCGCGTCTTCGCCGCGTCACGAGGCGCGCCGCAGCCGGAGCAGAACGTGTTATCGGCGGGGTTGTCCGCGTCGCAATAGGGGCAGATCCAGTCCGCGCCGGCCGCGGCCCGCTTGAGGGCTTCAGCGTCCGTGACCTCGGGCGCGTCGTCCAGCAGATAGAACTGGACCTCGGGGCCGCGGGGGGAACCGCAGCCGCCGCAGAACTTGTCGGGTCCGCGGTTCCGTTTCCGGCCGCAGACGGGGCAATCCCAGGCACCTTCACGAATGGCCAACGTCGTCTCCTGTCAGTTGGCAGAGGATCGTACCGCAGAGCGGGCGGAGTATCCTTCCTCCCATGACAGAAGCGACGCACACGGTCTTCAACCAGCCGCCGCCGTTCGAGGACGTCAACCTCTTCACCTCCGACCGCGTTCTCGCCGAGGCGCTGCGGCGGGAGGGGGCGGGGTGGGCTGCGGAGCGGGCGCGGGCGTTCGGGGAGATCGTGGGGCGGCGGGAGACGATCGCCTGGGGGTTCCAGGCCAATGAGCATCCGCCGGTCCTGCGCACGCACGACCGCAACGGCAACCGGATCGACGAGGTGGAGTTCCACCCCGCCTGGCATGCGCTGATGGCGCTCGGGGTGGAGCAGGGGCTGCATGCCCTCCCCTGGCGCGAGCCGCGGCCCGGGGCGCACGTGGCGCGGGCAGCGATGTTCATGCTGCTGGCCGAGGTGGAGGCCGGGGTGGGATGCCCGCTCTCGATGACCTACTCGGCGGTGCCGGCCCTGCGCCTCCAGCCCGAGCTCGCCGCCGAATGGGCGCCGCGCCTCACCTCGGCGGTCTACGATCCGCGCCTCGTGCCCTCCTGGGAGAAAGCGGGCGCCCTCTGTGGCATGGCGATGACCGAGAAGCAGGGGGGCTCCGACGTACGCGCCAACACCACCCAGGCCCTGCCAGCCGGTGACGGCTACCAGATCACCGGTCACAAGTGGTTCTGCTCGGCGCCGATGTGTGACGCCTTCCTCATCCTCGCCCAAGCCCCGGGAGGGCTCTCCTGCTTCCTCCTCCCCCGCTTCACCCCGGACGGCGCGCGCAACCGCTTCCACCTCCAGCGGCTCAAGGACAAGCTCGGCAACCGCTCCAACGCCTCCAGCGAGGTGGAGTTCCGCGCCGCCTGGGCCCGCCTCATCGGCGAGGAGGGGCGCGGCGTGCAGACGATCCTGGAGATGGTGAACCACACGCGGCTCGACTGTGTGATCGGCGCCGCGGCGGGGATGCGCTGGGGGACCACGCGGGCGGTCCACCACGCGGCCCACCGCCGGACCTTCGGCAAGCGGCTGATCGATCAGCCGCTGATGCGCAACGTCCTGGCCGACCTCGCTCTCGAATCCGAGGCCGCCACCACGGCGATGATGCGCCTCGCCCGCGCCTACGATGCGGAGGAGACGCCGTTCCGGCGCCTCGCCACCGCCATGCTCAAGTACTGGACCTGCAAGCGTTCGCCGGTCCACGCCGCCGAGGCGCTGGAGTGCCTGGGCGGCAACGGCTACGTCGAGGAATGGGGGATGGCGCGGCTCTACCGGGAAGCGCCGCTCAACTCGATCTGGGAAGGGTCCGGCAACGTCCAGTGCCTCGACGTGCTGCGGGCGATCCAGAAAACCCCCGACTCGCTCCACGCCCTGTTCTCCGAGATCTGGGAGGCGAGAGGGGGCGATCACCGCCTGGATATCTACGTCAACGAGCTCCGGGCTCAGCTCGCGAAGACGGAGGATCTGGAGGTGCGGGCCCGCAGCCTGGTCGAGCGTCTGGCCCTGGCCCTCCAGGCCTCGCTGCTCGTGCGCCACGCCCCGGCGGAGGTGGCCGACGCCTTCTGCGCCAGCCGCCTGGCCGGCGACGGCGGCCGCGCCTTCGGAACCCTGCCGCCGGGGACCGATTTCAAGGCGATTCTGGAGCGGGTGCTGCCGGGTTGACGGGTCCCGGAATTGCAAAGGCCTGCCACGAGGTTTCCGGATATGGATACCCGCTTTTTTAGGAAAGGTGACCGCGAGAGGAGACGACCCCATGAAATGCCAGACCCTGGATTGCATTGGCGAGCACGAGCAGCGAGGGATCAGCCACTCGGTGATCTACCGGCAGCGGACCGTGGTCGTCCACAACGTACCGGCGCACGTCTGCCCGGAGTGCGGGGACGCCGTGCTGGTCGAGGAGACGACAATCCACCTCGAAGCCCTGCTGCGGCGCAAGGCGCGGTCGAAGGCCACGGCGTTCGCCTACGAGGTCTGACGCGATCGGCCCCGCCGCAACTAAAAGGGCGGTTCTGGCGTACTCTCCCTGTCGCCCTTGACAGGAGAGAACCCGATGCGTAACGCAGCGCTCGCCGCCCTGACCCTCGTTTTCGCCCTTCTGTTCACACCCCTGGCTCATGCCCAGGCCCCGGCGCCTGATCCGGCCCCCGCGGCCGCGGGCGTCACCGCCGCGGATGCCCCGTCGGCGTCCGTACCGGTGCCGGAACCGAGCGAAAAAGCCCTGCGTTACTACCGGAGCAGCAACGTCCTCTGGGCGATCTCCACGATCTGGGGATTGCTCGTGCCGCTGCTCCTGCTCTTTACCGGCTTCTCGGCCCGGATGCGCGACGCGGCCCGCAAGGTCGGCCGCAACTGGTTCTTCACCGTCGTCCTCTACGGCGTTCTCTTCACCCTCGTCACGGCGGTCCTCTCCCTGCCGCTGGACTACTACTCGGGCTTCGTCCGCCCGCACGCCTACGGCCTTTCGGACCAGACCGCGGCCAAGTGGTGGAGCGACGCGCTCATCGGACTGGGCATCGGCTGCGTGGCCGTCGCCCTGCTGCTCTGGATCCCCTACCTGCTGCTGCGCAGGAGCCCCCGCCGCTGGTGGCTCTACTCGGGCCTCACCGCCCTTCCCCTGCTGATCCTCCTGCTGCTCATCACTCCGACCGTGATCGAGCCGCTGTTCAACAAGTTCGGGCCCATGGAGAACAAGGCTCTGGAGTCCCAGATCCTGACCCTGGCCGACCGCGCGGGGATCGAGGGGGGGCGGGTCTACGAGGTCAACAAGAGCGTCGACACCAAGACGGTCAACGCCTACGTCACCGGCCTGGGCGGCACCAAGCGGATCGTTCTCTGGGACACCATCCTGGCCAAGCTCTCGCCCCCCGAGGTGCTGTTCGTCATGGGCCACGAGATGGGGCACTACGTGCTGGGCCACACCTGGCAGCTCGTCCTCCTCGGGACCGTCCTCGCCCTCTTCGGCGCCTGGGTGATCCATCGCACGGCGGGCGAGCTGATCGCGCGCTACCGCGCCCGCTTCGGCTTCACCGAGTTGGCGGATATCGCCTCGCTGCCGCTCATGATCCTGCTCTTCTCCATCGTCTCGCTGGTGCTGACGCCCGCCATCCTGGCCTTCGGCCGCAACGTCGAGCACGAGGCGGACCGCTTCGGCCTCGAGATCACGCGCGACAACCACGACTGCGCCACCGCCTTCGTGAAGCTGCAGCAGGAGAACCTCAGCGTGCCGCGCCCCGGCCTGCTCTACAAGCTCTGGCGCTCCGATCACCCGCCGCTCGGCGAACGCATCGACTTCTGCAACGAGTACCGCCCCTGGGAGACGGGGGCGCCGCTGAAGTACGGGGACAAGGTCCGGAGGGCGCAGGGGTAGGCCCCCTCGCAGAGCCCCCCGGACACCTGGAACTGGCGGGACTACCTCGGGCAGCAGCTCCTGAAGTTGTTGAAGGTGTATTCGGTGCACTGCATCGCGGTGGTCAGAGCTGCCCCGGAGGTCATCTTCAACTGCTCGTCCGCCAGCTCCACGGCGGCGGAGGGGTGATCCGGAAGCTGGGTCCTCTCCTCGGCGGAGAGACTGGCGCGGTAGAGCGGGTCCTTCCAGGCGCGGATGACGTCGGTCTTGTTCATGCTGAAACCTCCTGAAGACCGTGGGCCCCATCTGGACAGGGCCACGGATCACCTGAGTATAGACCTGCGGGTCAGGCGATGCCGCCGAGGACCAGCTTGCCGATCATCCGTCCGGATTCGAGCGCGGCGTGCGCCTTGCGCAGGTTCCCGGCGTTGAGCGGACCGTAATTCTCCCGCATCGTGTGGCGTAGCGTGCCCTCGTCGATGAGGCGCGCGGTCTCCTCCAGCAGGTCGTGCTGCGCCTGCATGTCCGGCGTCTGATACTGAGCCCGCGTGAACATCAGCTCCCAGCAGATCGCCACGCTCTTGCTCTGGAACAGGTTGATCGGGACCGGCTGACCGCCCTTCGTTCCGACGATCAGGCAGAGCTTCCCCTGCGGCTTGATCACGTCCGCCATGTTCTGGAGATGGGCCTCGGTGTTGGCGGCGCACAGGATGTAATCGACCTCCCCGGCGCCGATCCGCTCGAACTCGTTCTTGAACGGCTCCCGATGATTGATCACCTCGTCCGCGCCCATCTCCCGGCACCACGCCTCGGTCTCCCCGCGCGAGGCGGTCGCGATGACGCGCAGGCCCGCCAGCTTCTTCGCGATCTGGATGGCGATCGAGCCGACTCCGCCGGCGCCCGCGATCACCAGCAGGCTCTTGCCGGAGGCACCCTCGGACCGCGGGATGCCCATCCGGTCGAAGAACGCCTCCCAGGCGGTGATCGTGGTGAGCGGCATCGCGGCGGCCTCCTCGAACGACAGGCTGCGTGGCTTGCGGGCGGCGATCCGCTCGTCCACCAGGTGGTATTCACTGTCGCACCCCTGGCGCGTGATGCTCCCGGCGTAGTAGACCTCGTCACCCACCGACAGCAGCGAGACCTCCTCGCCGACGGCTTCGACCACCCCGGCGGCGTCCCAGCCGAGGATCTTCGGCTCCGTCTCTACCTTCTCCTTGGGAGAGCGGACCTTGGTGTCCACCGGATTTACGGAGACCGCCTTGACGCGGACGAGCAGATCCCGGCCGTGCGCCTCAGGTTTCGGGATCTCGACGTCGATCAGGCTTTCGGGGTTGTCGACGGGCAGGTATTTGTAGAGTCCGACGGCTTTCATGAATGCCTCTGTTCTTTAGGAGTTGTCGCGTTGAGCTTGCGCGGTATCATAGAGGACGGGCGGTCATGATGGCCTCCTCTCTGGACCTCAGCGTACCCAAGTTTCCCGGAGGCCACGACCCCCATCGGAGTGGAGCGGCCGAGTCCGCGGACCACCCGAAAGGGTGGCGATCCTCCCCGGGTAATCCTGTCTAATGTCCCCACCATGCCCGGGACCTTCAACACGGGGGCTGGAGCAGACGCTCCGTGGAGGGGTAAGTTGGCGCGACATAAGCCTCCGGCGCCTCGCGTATCCGCACGTGACGCATGTTCTCCAGCTTTGATGCAACGCAGGGCTAAGCGAAGCAACCTACCCTTATTCGATGCATCGTAAGAATTTTTGAAGCAACATAACCTTACGCTGGCGCAACGTAAGACTAAGCGAAGCAACGTAATTTTAAATGGCGCATCTTACTCTTGTGTCGCTTCAATTCTGGCCAAGATGCTCTCATTTCTCTGGATTTGAAGCGTCGTTGTCTTATTTTGATGCATCTCAGGCTCATATGAAGCAACGCAGGCCAGAATGAAGCGTCCTGAGCTTGCGATGCCCCGTTGTAAGGAAAAAACCTCCTGGCGGGCCGCGAAACAGCTCGTCGGAAGCAAATATGAAGCAACTCAGCGTTGAATCGCCCTGCCGGGCGGTACCGCAAAGCTCCTGCCGGCGGCTTGTTGCAAAGTCTCCTTAGTACCAGCCAACACTACGTGGTCACCGAATACGGCGTCGCCGGACCTCTGGGGCAAGAACATCCGCCAGCGCGCCTGAGGGTCCGCTCGCCAGCATGGATTTAGCGGCCGTTCAGGAATAGGTGTGGTTGAGAACGAGGAGTCCCAGGAGGGCCGTTCCGAGAGCGGATGCGGCGAGACAAGCCACCGCCACCCTCCCGGCGCGGCTCCCCCATCGAGGGTCCTCCGCGAGGGAGCGCAGGCCGAGCGCCGCGCAGCCCGCCATCGCCGGGAGGGAGGGGAAGAGGTAACGCCCCTGCGGCTGCCAGTCGATCCGTACCAGGTACACGACGACTAGGAGGAGGTTGGCGCCGATGACGCTCCCACAGAGCCATCGCCACCTGGAAGATGGCTCCTCCGCTCCTCCCCCGAGCCGGACGCAGCCGATCGCGACCAGGGCGGTGGGCAGCGCAAAGAAGAGGTACGCGGCCGCCGGCAGTCTGATGTTCAGCCAGCCGAACTTGCCCCAGAAGCTCATCCACAGGGAGCCGACCCAGTGAGGATTGAAGAGGCGGCCGGCTTGCGCGAGGCCGCCCCGGGAGACGGCCGGCGGTGGCGGGAAGACCACCCCGAAGCGCCACTTCGCGAGGCAGATCCAGAGCGCCGCGAGGGTGCCCATGGCGGCGGCGAGGAGAATGGCCTCGCGATGGCGTCGCCGCCTCACGAGCCCAAGGGCGACGAGGCAGAGGGGCGCCGCGAGAAGGAAACCGGAGACCTTCCCCCACGGGGCAATCCCGGCCGCGGTCCCCGCGAGCAGGGCCGTTGCCGGAGAGGGCGAATCGAGGAGCTCCACGAAGCCGAGGACCGCCAGGGCGGCGAAGGTCACCACCGCGCCGTCATTGTTGAGGGTCGCGCTCACGAAGAGAAACTGCGGCGAAAGGACGAAAGGCAGGGTCGCGGCGAGTGCCAGGTCCAGACGCCCGCCGGCGAGACGGCGCGCCGTCGCGAGGACGAGCACCGCGGTCAGGGCGGCCCACACGAGCCGCGTGATCCGCAGGAGTCGGATGTGCTCTCCCCCGGGTCCCGCGTCCGCTCCGGGGAGGTAGGCTCGCGCCCCCTGCCGGAAGAAGCTGAACCGCGGGTCCGGCTGCCAGTGGACTTCGCGGGCGCGCACGCCGAGGAGGGAGGCTGCCGCGGCGGTCGCGAGGTAATCCAGGGGCGCCTGGTAGAACTCGTAGCGGTCGCCGTAGGGCGGCGCGGCGAGCGGCGGCAAGGCGTGCCACTCCAGGAGGTAGCTCACGTAGGCGAGGTGCGCCGGCTCGTCCGGGGCCTCGCCGGCCGGCACCGCGAGCGCGTAGGCGGAGCCGAGGACGAGGACCACGAGCGCGAGGCCGAGCGCGGCGTACCTGAGAGATCCGGCGCCGCGACGCGCCCGGGCCTCAACGGTGTTCATGACAGCTTCGTCGGGCTCGACATGACCCTGACCTTCTGATCGTCAGGGTCGTGCCCGTTCCAATTCTTCCATAATCGAATTGTCCAGCTCGAGGAGAGCCGCCGCGGTGTTCTCCTCGAGGTGCTTCACCTTGGAGGTGCCGGGGATCGGAAGCATCACCGGCGACTTCCTGAGCAGCCATGCAGTCGCCACCTGCGCGGGCGCCGCGCCGAGCCGCTCCGCCACGTGCGCCAGCGGACCGCCGGGCTTCGCGAGGTCGCCGGTGGCGAGCGGGAACCAGGGGATAAAGCCGATGTTCTCACGGGCGCAGTAGTCCAGCACCTCCTCGGAGCCCCGGTCCACCATGTTGTAGCGGTTCTGCACCGAAACCACAGAAGCGAGCCGGCGGACGGCCTCTATCTCCCCGACGCTCACCTCCGACAATCCGATGTGGCGGATCTTCCCCGCGCGCTGAAGGTCGAGCAGCGCGCCGATCTGATCCTCGAGCGCCACCTTGGAATCGATCCGGTGAAGCTGGTAGAGGTCGATTCGCTCCAGCCGGAGCCGGCGGAGGCTCCCCTCACAAGCCGAGCGAAGGTGCTCGGGGCAGCCGTCCGCGACCCAGGCTCCGGGACCGGGACGCTGGAAACCGCCCTTCGTGGCGATCACCAGTCCCGCCGGATAGGGGTGGAGCGCCTCGGCGATGAGGCGCTCGGAGACCTCGGGGCCATAGGAGTCGGCGGTGTCGATCAGATCGATCCCCAATTCGACCGCGCGGCGCAGGACGGCGATCGACTCGGCGTGATCGGCCGGCTCGCCCCAGACGCCGGCGCCGGTGATCTGCATTGCGCCGAAGCCGAGCCGGTGGACGGGAAGATCGCCGCCGATCGCGAAGGTGCCGCTCCTGAGGGCCGGCTGGTCTGTTTCAGATCCAGAGGTGCTGTTCATTCAAGGAAGATACTGCAAAGGGTCCGCCAGCCGGAGGTTCGGCGATTCGGCGATGTACTCACTGAGCAGCTTCGCGTGCCCCTGGCCGATGACGAGCAGGATGCGCTCGTTGGGCGAATCGATCAGCCGGACGAGGTTGCCATAGATCAGCAGGTTCCGCTTGTACCAGCCGGCCAGCACGTCGGCCCCCTTGGGATCGGCCGCCGTCCCGACCTGCGCCAGGTAATAGTAGAAGCGGTGGTTGTTCAGCAGGGCTTCAGGGGTGTTGAACCAGTGGAAGAACGCGCCCAGCGTGCTCGCCTCGCGCTTCTGGTTGATCTCCGCGACGGCGGATTTTCCGAATCCCATGGCGTATCGATCAGCGCCTGCTGGCCGTTCTTCGCGGCGGCCGCCATGACCCCGTCGAAGTCCATGTCGAGCTTGGTGTCCGCCGCGTAGAGCTGTTTGTGGCCGAGCTCTTTGCCGAGTCGGTAGGCGATCTGGTCGATCTCGTCCGCCTTGAGCTGGTACTCCCCCTTGAGATAGGCCTGGTACTCGCCGTTGACCTTGCCGATCCCCTCCGGGGTGCTCTCGATGGCGATCTTGGTCGGCTGGAACCGCTTCAGGGCGGCGAGCATCTCGGCCAGCTCGCGCTGGCGCTTCTCGCTGAGGATGTCCGGCACCGACGGGGAGAAGAGGTCCGAGGTGGAACCTCCGAAATGAACGGTGCCGAGGACGAGGATGGACGGCTTGGCCGCGGACGCGGCTGGCGCCTGCTGAGCGGCGAGCGGCAGGGCTGCGAGAATGGCGAGCCCGGCCGCGGCGATCTTCTTCTGGATCTTCATGGTCAATTCCCTCCGGCCGACCTACGCCACGGCAGGCCGGAAGGTTTCAGCGGACCGGTTCCTTCCTCACGGTCTAACGCCGTCCGCGTTCCAGCCGGCCCATGATCCGCAGCTCGACCAGCTCTTCGGAGGAAAGATCCCGGTAACCCTCGCTCGCCGCCTTGCGGACGAACTCGGCATTGACGTCATGAATCCGGAACTCGATCAGCCGCTCCGCCGGTAGATCGCGATAGCCGGCATCCGCCATCTCGCGGATGAACTCCGGACTCACGCCGTGAATCCGGAACTCGACCAGCCGCTCCGCCGACAGGCTGCGATAGCCGGCATCCGCCATCTCACGGATGAACTCCGGGCTGACGCCATGGATCCGGAACTCGACCAGCCGCTCCTGCGACAGGTCGCGATGGCCGGCGTCCGCCATCGCACGGACGAACTCCGGGCTGACGCCATGAATCCGGAACTCGACCAGCCGCTCCGCCGACAGGTTGCGATAGCCGGCATCCACCATCTCACGGATGAACTCCGGGTTTACGCCGTGGATCCGGAATTCGACCAGCCGCTCCGCCGCGACTTTTCCGTATCCCAGACCGCGGATCTCCCGGGCGAAGGCGAGCGATACGTCGAAGAGGGCGTACTCCCGCAGACGGTCGTCCCGCATGGCGTAGCCCAGACTCGCCATCTGGCCCGTGTACGCGGGATTGCCCTCGAAGGTGAAAAAGCCGGTGCCTTGCGCGCCCTTCCCGGCACCGTCGAAACGGCCCTCGAAACGGAACGTCCCGGCATCGCGGCGAAGCTCGAAGCGGACCTCCGGACCGGCGGTGAGACCGGCGAGCTGGTTCTCGGCGATGGAAAACGAGCTCTGCGAGCGGCTCCGGCCATTGCTCCAGCTCAGGGAGAGCTCGATCTTGTCACCGCGGCGCTCCGCCGACCATGTGCCCCGGGAGGAGCGATCGGTCGTGACGGGCGTTTCGGTCCGGGCCGCAGCGGGCATTGGCCGCACGGCAGGCATCGGCGCCGGAGAGGGATCGGCAGCCCGAGTGGCCGCCACGGCACCACTGGGCGCGGCGGCCTCTCTCCGGTCCGGCGTTCCCGAGGCGTGGGAAATCTCGAGACCCGCCAGCGGCAGCAGCGACAGGGCCAGGACGCCAGCCATCCACGAGCGCCGGGGGCGGTGGACCGGGGCGCCGACAAGCCGGCGGATACGCTCCTTCAGTGAGCCGCCGGACGCCGCCAGGACCAGCGGGGACGAAGGAGCCCGCAGGCCTTCGAGGTTTGCCAGGGCGCGGGCGTAGCCCAGCCGGTCGCCGCAGACCACCACGGCCAGGTCGTCGCAGCAGTTCTCCCGCTCGCCCCGGACCTGGGCCGACACCCACCAGACCGCCGGATGATAGAAAAGCAGGGTCTCCACCGCGGTCTGGAGCAAGTTGACCAGGTAATCGTGCCGCCGCACGTGGGCCAGCTCATGGGCGAGGATGGCCGCGAGCTGGCGTGGGGAGAGACCGGTCAGAGCGCTCACCGGGACCAGCACCACGGGCTGCAGCCAGCCCACGACCATCGGCACGGAGATCGTCGAGGACTCGAGGAGAGCCACGGCGCGGCCGATCCCCAGCCGGCGGCCGAGGTCGCGCGCCAGGGCCTGCAGCTCCTCCCCAGCCGGCCGGCCCTGGCGGGGCAGGCGCCGCACCCGGCTCCAGCCGCCCAGATGAAACAGGGAAAGGGCCGCGACTCCCGCGAGCCACAGGCGAAAGATCCACGGCAGCAGGGAGACGCCGAACGTCCGCGCCTCACTCTCCGAACCCGCCCTGGCCACCATGGAGGCCGAGGCAACCGAGTCGGGAGAGCTCGCGACCGCCCGTTCCGCTCTGACTGGCGTCGCCGGCCTCAAGGGACCGGCCGCGCGATCCATGAGCCGGGAGGCGGTCGCGATCGGCAGTGCCGCCATGAGGAAGAGCGCTCCAAGGGCTACCGCGTAGCGGGTCGAGGCTCTGCCCTTGTCCAGGAGAGCCAGGAGCCCGCCGGTCACGACGCCCACCAGCGCCCCCTGCCAGAGGAAGTGCACCAGGGCCCGAGCCACGGCTTCGGCCGCGGGGCTCGCCCCGATCGTCTCTACGAGAGTCTCGATGCCGCTCATTTCGTCTCTCCTTCGAGCTGATCCAACAGTTTACGGATCTCCTCCAACTCTTCCGGCATCGCCGGCCGCGAGGAGAGGGCGCGCATCACCAGCCGTGTGGCCGAGCCGTCGAAGGCCCGATCGAGCAGATCCCGCACGAGCTGCGTCTGCGTCTGCTCCGCGGGCACGCGGGCCGTGTACAGATGCGCCCGCAGCGACTCGTCGCGGGTGACCAACCCCTTCTCCGCCATGATCTGGAGCTGCTTCAGGGTGGTGGTGTATCCGGTTGGCGTGATCCGGGCCAGCTCCTCATGGACGTCTTTGACGGTGCTCGGGCCGCGCCGCCAGAGCACGCGGAGGATAGCCAGCTCGGCATCGGTGGGTCGGGGTAGGTCAGCCATGGAAAGACCCTATACGAAGGTCATCGTATTTGTCAACGAAGACTTTCGTAGATCGCCGAAAAAGGGCGGTTTCTAGTACCAGTCCACCAGCGAGAGGCCCTCGACCCGTGCGAACTTGCTGGTGTTGTGGGTGACGAGGGTGGCACCGTGGCTCAGAGCAGTGCCCGCGATCAGAATGTCGATCGGGCCGATCGGCCTTCCCTGCTTCTCCAGACTCGCGCGCACCCGGGCCGAAGCCTTGGCCTCCAGGGGGCCGAAAGGGAGCACGGTCATCCAGGAGACCACGGATTCCAACTGCGCGCCGGTCTTCTCGGGAAACCGGGACTTCGCGACCCCAGTCTCCAACTCATATAGCGCCACCGCAGGAATCGAGATTTCCTGGGGAGGGGTCGCCAGAAGGTTCTCGGCGACTCTCCCCTGTCTCTTGAAGAAGTGGATCAGGCAGTTGGAATCGAGGACGTACATCAGTCGAAGGACTCGCGAGGGAGGTCCGGCGGAAGCCCCTTCCGGATTTCTTCGAGAGACGGAAAGTCGTCTTCAGCCCACGCCCCTGCCAACTGCGCAACCGAGGCCGGCCACTCCGCGGCGGCCTTCTCGCGGATCAGGTCCGACACCCAGCGGCTCTGCGAAACGCCCGCGGCTTTCGCCGCCGCCTTCATCTTCTCTTCCGTATCGGAGTCGAGATAGAGCGTCAACTGTCCCATGGCTCCCTCCAAGTATATGTCCAATTATACGCCCTTCTCTCCTGGTGTTCCAGGGCGTACAATCCCCCTCCCATGTGGAAGCCCGGAGACCGCGTCACCCATCGTTTTCATGCCGAGCTCGGGACCGGCCGCATCCTCGCCGTCCAGGGGCGGAGTGTGCGGGTACAGTTCCCGGAGAGCGGACAGACCCTGAGCTTCGCCGCCGGCACCGACGCCCTGGTGCCGCTGGCCATCGCACCGGGCGGACGGGCGCGGCTGGAGCCCGGGGGGGAGCTCGTCGTCGTCGAGTCCTGCGAGGACGGCCGATGCGTGCTCGCCGACGGCCGTGAGGTGGATCTCGACAATCTCTGGCCTTTGCCGGCGGAGATCTCGCCCGTCGAGCGGCTGGCGCGCGGCCAAGTGGACGGCTTCGAGGACTTCGCCAACCGCCTGGACGGCCTGAAGCTGCAGCGCATCCGCCAAGCCGGCGGGCTGGGCTCGTTCCTCGGCGGGCGGATCCAGATCTTCCCCCACCAGCTCTATGCCGCCGAGCGCGCCTGCCACAGCGATCCCGTGCGCTGGCTGCTGGCGGACGAGGTCGGCCTCGGCAAGACGGTCGAGGCCTGCCTGATCCTCAACCGCCTCCTCCATACCGGCCGGGCCGAGCGCACGCTCGTGGTGGCCCCGGAGACGCTCACCCTCCAGTGGCTGGGCGAGCTCTGGCGGAAGTACCACCAGATCTTCGTCCTGCTCGACGACAAGCGGCTGGATGACGTGATCAAGGATTATGGCGAGGGGTTCAACCCCTTCGAGGTCCACCGCCAGGCGATCGTGGGAATGGACACCCTGGTGAAGCGCCGGCGGCTGACCGAGCAGGCGGTGGAGGCCGGGATCGACCTGCTGGTGGTCGACGAGGCCCACCATCTGCGGCGCCCCAAGGGGCATCCGGGCAACGAAGCGTACCGGGCGATCGCCCCCATCGCGGGCTTGAGCCGGCACGTCCTGCTGCTCACCGCCACGCCGCTGGAGGACGACGCCCACGGCTTCTTCCGGCTGCTGCAGTTGCTGCGCCCCGAGGAGTTTCCGCAGGAGGAGTCTTTCGACGAGCGCCTCGCCCGCCGCGAGCCGCTCCCCCCCTGTACCAGCTCGACACGCCGGGTGGACATCGGCGGGCTGCCGCCGCGCGTGCCGGCGCCGGTCGACATCGGCGGCTGGGAAGCGATGGAGAGGCTGGTGCGCCATCTGCGGGCTCAGGCTGCCGACAACCCCCTGGCCAAACGGCGCAAGGCGGATCGCGTCTTTCGTGCCCTCGCCTCTCCCGCCGCCCTGCCCGCGGTGCTGGAGCGCGACGACGAGGAGACCGCCGCACTCGCGGTCCAGGCCGAGCGCGAGGATCCGCGGGTGCCCTGGCTGGTCGAGCGGGCCAGCCGCTGGACGGGGCCGGAGGAAAAGACCCTGGTCTTCGTGGCCCACCGCGAGACGCTCGACCTCCTGAAGGGGGCGATCGAGCGTCAAGGGCGGCGGACCGGCGTCTTCCACGAGGACCTCTCGCCCGAGCGGCGGGACATCGAGGTGGCCCAGTTCCGGCTTCCCGAGGGGCCATCGATCCTGATCTCCACCGAGGCGGGGGGCGAAGGGCGGAACTTTCAGTTCTGCCGCCGGCTGATCCTGTTCGACCTGCCCTGGAGCCCGGGCGTGGTCGAGCAGCGGATCGGCCGGCTCGACCGCATCGGCCGGACGATCCCCACAGAGATCGTCTACTTCCGCCCACCCACCGGGTTCGGCCGCGCGGTCGCCGGCCTCTACGAGGGAATCGGCCTGTTCAACGAGCCGCTCGGCGGGTTGGAACCGGAGCTGCGCCACGTGACGCGGGCGATCGAGCAGGCCGCGGTCGAGGGTCCGGAGGAGAGCACGGACTTCGAAAAGGTTTTGCGCGAGGCGCGGGCGGCGCACGACCGGGTGCAGCGGGCGGCCTATCACGAGCTGCACCGCGATCCGTACCGGCCGGAGATGGCCGGGGAGATCCTCGCCCGTGTGCCGCCCAATCTCGACGCCCTGAACGAGAGCGTGGTGGTGCGCGCCGCCTCCCGCTTCGGCTTCGAGGTGGAGGCGCAGAGCGGCGAGCGGACCTGGCGGATCGAGTACGGCTATGAGGCGCTGGTGGACCACTTCTTCGGGGTCCCTCTCGGCACCACTCTCCTCGGCACCTTCAGCCGCGAGCGGGGGGTGGACGAGGAGACGCTCGACTTCTTCTCCTCGGGCCATCCGCTCGTCGAGGGGATCCTCGCCGAGCTCGAGGAGGGCCCCCGCGGCCGGGTGGCCCTGCTCCAGATCCCCGGTGACGAGGAGACCTTCGGCCTGCTCGCCCTCTACCGCGACGCCCGCGACAGCGCGGACTGGCGGGCCGTGGCCGTGGACGCCAAAGGCCAGCCGCGCCCCGACCTCGCGAAGCGCCTGACCGCCGGAGTGCTCGAGACCGAGCCGATCGAGGCCAAGAAGTGGACCAGCCAGGCGAGCTGGAAAAAGGCGATCCGCAGGATGGCCGACGCCCTCCCCAAGGAGGAGAAGCCGCAGGCGGTGGCGGCGTTCCGGGTACGCCGGCAGTCTTGAGCCGCTCGGAGCCGATCGGAGAAGATGCCCCCGGCTCGTATACTGAGCCCGCTTCTTCGGGGAGAACAGCCGTGCGCGAGAAGATTCACCGCTACGAGGGGAAGAGCCTCACCGTCCTCTACGACGCCGGGCGCTGCATCCACGCCGCCGAGTGCGTCCGGGGGCTGCCGGGCGTATTCGAGGCCGGGCGCCGGCCCTGGATCGTTCCGGACGCGGCGGGCGCGGACGAGCTCGCCGAGATCATCCGGCGCTGCCCCACCGGGGCCCTCCACTACGAGCGCAAGGACGGCGGTTACGCCGAGGAGCCCGCGGAACGGAACGCGGTTACGGTGACCCCGGACGGCCCGCTCCATCTCCGCGGTTGCATCGAGATCGCCTCTCCGGCTGGCGCCGTGCTCCTCGCCGACACCCGGGTCGCGCTCTGCCGCTGCGGCGCCTCGCGGAACCAGCCGTTCTGCGACCGCTCGCACGCGGAAGCCGGATTCCGCGACCCCGGCGTCTGGTCCGGCAACGGCGCGGCGGCCACGCCCTCGATCGATCCCGTCCTGCAGGTCGTCTGCTGTCCGGACGGCCCCCTGGTCTTCCAGGGAGATTTTCAGCTCCATGAGGCTGATGGCCAGACCTCTCCCGTGCGCCGGCGGGCCCTCTGCCGCTGTGGCGGCTCCGCCGAGAAGCCGTTCTGTGACGGCTCGCACGCCCGTGTCGGGTTCAAGAGCGAGGACTTCCCGCCATGATCCGGAGCCGTTAGCCGAAAAGGCCCAACTGCTCCACCTGCCCGGGCCGCCGGAAGGCATCGGTGGAGAGCTCGGGGAAGGGCTGGTCCAGCCCGTATCGCCGCTTGAAGGTCTGGAAGGTGGCGCGGATCTGGTCGGCGAAGAGCCCTTCCCCGCGCATGCGGTTGCCGAAGCGGGGATCGTAGAGCTGTCCGCCACGCAGATCGCGGATGCGGTTCAGCACCTTCTCCTTGCGGTCCGGGAAGTGCTCCTCGAGCCAGCGCTCGAAGAGGCCGGCGACCGCCCCGGGCAGGCGCATCACCACATACCCCGCCGTGCGCGCTCCGGCGGCCGCCGCCGCTTCGAGGATTTTCGGCATCTCGTGATCGGTGATCGCCGGCACGACCGGCGCCACCATCACGCCGACCGGAATGCCGGCCGCGGCCAGCCGCTCGATCGCCTTCAGCCGGTCCCGCGGGTGGGAGGCCCGCGGCTCCATCCTGCGGGCGACCTCGGGGTCGAGTGTGGTGATCGAGAGCATGACCATGGCGGCCTGGTGCTCGTTGAGCTCCTGGAGGATGTCGATATCCCGGGTCACCAGCTCGTTTTTGGTGATGACGCCGACCGGGTTGCGGAACTCGGCGAGCACCGCGAGGCACCGGCGGGTGATCTCCAGCCGGCGCTCGGCGGGCTGATAGCAGTCGGTGACGCCGCTCATCGCCACCGTCTGCGGCTTCCACTTCGGGGAGGAGAGCTCCTTGCGGAGCAGCGCGGGGGCGTCCTCCTTGACCAGGATCCGGCTCTCGAAGTCGAGCCCGGCCGAGAAGCCCAGGTACTCGTGGAACGGGCGGGCGTAGCAATAGACGCAGCCGTGCTCACACCCACGGTAGGGGTTGACCGAGGCGCTGAAACCCACGTCCGGGCTGTCGTTGTAGGCGATGATGGACTTCGACGTGTCGCGCAGCAGCTCCGTCTCGATCCACTCGGGCCCGGGGACCTCCTCGTCCCGCTCGACCACGAGCGTCTCGAACCGGTTCTTCGGATTGCCGATCGCCCCGCGCCCCTTGAGTGCTACTTCCGCCATGGGCGTAAGTATAGCGCAAGTCGGTCCTCTCTGTGCTAATCTTTCCTCTCCCTTGAAAGGAGCTTTCATGAAAAGCAAGGACGATCTGAAGACGATCGATCCAGCCGTGCTGGAAAAGATCCTCGGTGGCGTTCAACCCGGTGGGGCCAACGACAAGAACGTCGCGGTCATCCCTCAGGGTTCCTTTAGTTCCTTCTTCCACTCCTGATCGGTTCCACCCCCCGCCCGTGCTGCTCTCGGTCTGCCTGATCACAAAGAACGAGGAGCGGTTCCTGGCGGGGTGTCTGGATTCCGTCCGCGCGGTGACCGACGAGATCGTGCTCGTGGACACGGGGTCTGCGGACCGGACCCTGGAGATCGCCGCCGACTACGGATGCCGGGTTCTGCGCCGGCCCTGGGACGAGGACTTTTCGGCGGCCCGAAACGCGGGAATCGCTGCGGCTCGGGGGCAATGGATTCTGTGCATCGACGCCGACGAGCGACTCTCGAATCCCGCCGCGCTGCCTCCCGCGCTCCTCGCCGCCGCGCCCGAAGTGGGAGGCCTTTTCATCGAACGCCATGATGTCGTCACCCACCCCGAGGAGGGTCGGACGGACGTCTACCCCATCGGGATTCTCCGGCTCTTCCGGAATCACAAGGCCGTCCGGTACGAGGGCATCGTCCACGAGCGCCCGAACGAAACCGTGATCCGAGCCGGTTTCCAGATCGGCAGCCTGGCCACCCTGAAGCTGACTCACCTGGTGAATCACCTGCCCCAGGAGCGTCTGGAGGCCAAGCAGTGGAACTACCTTCGCCTCCTGGATCTCGAGCTGGAAAGGGACGCCCGGAATTCCTGGGCCCATTACTACCGGGGAAAAACCCTCTGGTTCCTCCGCCGGCTGGAGGAGGCCGAATCGGAGTTCCGCGGGATCGTGGAAAACCCGGAGTACCCCCTCACCTTGAGGGCATCCGCCTGGTGCATGTTGGCGGCCATGCTGTCCGAGGAGGGTCTCCGGGGGCTCGCCGTGGACTGTGTGAAGGAAAGCCTGGCCCTCGTTCCGGAACAGTCCCTCGCTTACTACGTGCTCGCCGAGATCCTGTATGCGGATGGCCATTTCGCCCATGCCCTCGAGGCCTACCGGCGTGTCCGGCGCAGCATGGACCCGGAGAGCGAGATGGGTCAGGTGCTGGGAGACCTCTGCATGACCCGGGAAAAGCGTGCCTACAAACTGGGCTGCTGCCATCTGGCCCTCGGCGGGCTTGCCGAGGCCGAGGATCAATTCCGGGAGGGTCTGGAGGGGGACCCCGATCACGGCGGCTGCCACTACGGTCTGGCCCGCGTCGCTCTGCTGCGCGGCGACCGCACCGGCGCCATGGAGCGGCTGGAAGTCACGCTGAAGAGCGATCCCGTGTGGAAAGCTCCCCGGGAGTTGCTGGCCAGCCTGAGGGCAGAAGACACAGTCAGTTGACTGCGTCGCCCCCCACGAGGCCGGCCTCGATCTCCCGCGGGCTGGGGAGGGCCCCCAGTTCGAGGAGGAATCGGCGGACCTGCTCGATCAGCCCCCGCTCGAGCTCGCGCTCCTGAACGTCTTCTCCCAGGCTCAGGAAGTCGAAGATGTAGGGATCTTTCAGGGTTTCGCGGGCGAGGTCGGACTGGGGAGCGGGCAGCACGCGATCGAAGTTGTTGAGGGCCTGCCCTTGCCGGCTGTGGAGGCCGGACTCGATCTGGTGGACGAGGACGGCGCGCGACCAGCCGTGAGCGATGGTCTGGCGGATGTAGAACTCGCGCTCGGCGAAGTCCTTGAGCTTCTGTTGAATCTGGAGGATGTGCCCCCAAGGGATTTGTGCAACAAGCTGTTGCACAATTGGGGCGTCAGGAAATTCCTCGGCGAAAGTCCTCATGCATTGGAGGTTTCGGCGGGAGAGCCCGGTCATCTCCGGAAAGGAATGCCGAAGGTCGGCCACCAGACGGTCGATGACCTTGGCCCCCCATCCTTCCCGCTTCTGGCTCTCCAGAATGCGCTGCCCGAGCTCCCAGTAGAGCAGCACCAGCTCGCGATTGACGGCCAAGGCGGCCTTGACCTGGGCCGTGCGGATGCGGCTCTTCAGATCTTCGAGGAGGAGAGGGTAGTCCAAGGTCAATTGTGCAACAGCCTGTTGCACAATTCGTTTCCGGGAGACACGACCCTTTCCGGCGGCGGGAGTCCGCGAGGCACGGCGAGTTTTCGGGTTCACGATACGGATCTTAGAATGGAGTTCTCGCCAGCCGCAACCTCTCTCGAGCTGACTTCGTCGAGATCCGAGCGGCGGCGCCGAAACCCATCTACAATGGGGGGACGACGGACCACCATGGAAACGCTGAGCCCCCGGGGCAGAGAGCCCTTCCTCGCCTGGCCGGGGATCGCGAGCTTCCGGCTCACGATCCCGCTGTCCTATCTCTTCTTCAAGGTCTTTTCCTCGGTCTATGGCGGCGCCAGCCTGCTGGCGAAGCTGCGCCGGGCGCCCTCCACCGATTTCTACTTCCCGTGGGAGATGCACCTGCCGTTCGTCCCCTCCTGGTCGGTGGTCTATCTGTCGGTGCCCCTGCTGATCCTGCTGACGCCGTTCATCCTGCGGACGTGGCGCACGTTCACACCGTTCGTCCTCACCCTCACGGTCGAGACGCTGATCGCTGGCATCTTCTTCCTGGTGGTCCCGGTATCGCAGGCCTACCCCCCGCGGGTGGCGTATGGGTTCTTCGGCGGCATCTTCCACCTGGTGGACCGGCTCAATCTCGACTACAACAAGTTCCCCTCGCTCCACATCGCCTTCGCCGTGACCGCGGCGATCGTCTTCGGGCGGCGGTGCGGCTGGCTGGGGCGGACGCTCTTCTCGCTCTGGATCGTGGCGGTCGGCGCCTCGACGCTGCTGATTCACGAGCACCAGATCCTCGACCTCGCGACCGGGCTGGCCCTCGGCCTCATCGGCGTCACCACCGTGCAGCGCCGGGTGTCCGACGACCGGTTCCTCAACGATCTGCGCATCGACACGCTCTGCCTGCGCGAGCTCTCCCGCTTTGTGCGGCGGCACTCCCGCCGGCTGCTCGCCTTCTTCCGCGCCTCCCTCCCCCGCTGGCGCCAGACCCGGGCACTACGCGTCTCCTATGCCCTGGCCCAGCACGTGGATGACGTGCTGGACGGCCAACGCAAAGCGCCGGGCGATCCGGAGGCGCACATTCGGACACTCCTCGGCGTGCTCGCGGGCGGCGCGCCGGCCGACGGCAGGGTCGAGGAGCAGCTCGCGGCGTTCCTCGCGGCCGAGTTGGACGAAGGGGCGAGACGCGAGCTGGGCGAGGTGCTGGCGACGCGGATCGAGGACGGGACGTCGGCCGGAGCCCGCACCCTCTCGGCCCTCCTCTCGCGGCAGGGGTGAGACGCGGTCAGTCGCTCTCTTCCTTCTCGATCTCCTTTTCTTTCTTCTTGCGCCGGAACCGCTCCCGGGCCTCCTCGATCGGCCGCTTCTCGATGAAGTAGGCGATCGCCGCTTCGCCGAGCCCCCAGGTGCCGGCGAAGGCGACCCCCGCCGAGATGGCCAAACCGCCGCCCGGGAAGACGACCTTGGCGAGCGCTCTCGCCCCCTCCCGCAACGCGAACGCCACCCCGACGTTGGCGCCGAGCGCCACCAGGAACTCCCGCGCCGCCTTCTTCGACATCTCCCGGCCGGAGACGTAGGCGATGCCGCTGATCAGGCCGATCTGCAGCGCGGTGATGGGGAAGATGTCGGCGAGGGGGATCGGCGCCGCGGCGATGGCGCCCGCGACGGCCGACGCCGCGGCGGTCATCTTCCGGGCCAGCTTCTGCTGCACCACACGGAGCTGGGCGAGGCGGGCCATCTGCACCTGCGCGCTCCGCGGCAGCACCTCGACCAGGTAGTCGACCAGCTCCTCGATATTCCAATAGTTGTCGTAGACCCGCTGGGCGCCGTCGTACTCCGCGTAGGTGGAGACCGGGATGACCCGGGCCAGCGCGATGCCGCGCTCGGCGAGCGCCTCCTGAATCGCCAGCACGGCGGTCTCGATGTTCCGCCGCTTGGTCTCGTTCTCGTAAGGGGGCTCGACGCGCTTGGGGTCGAGCTCGTCCACCTGGGTGACCACCGCCACGACGGGAGCCTCGTAGCGGTGCTTCTCGGCGATGAATGCCCGGACCGCCTCGATGTTGGCGACGTCCTGGGCGATGTGGGAGTCGACGTCCTTGGCCTTGCAGAGAAAAAGAATGGCGTCCGGCCACTCGTCGACCAGGCCGGAGCGGATCTCGTCGAGGGCGTCCTGGAAGTTCGCCGCTTCGGGGCGCGTGCGATCGCCGAGGCCGCGGGTATCGAGGATCTTCATGTCCCCCCGCGGGCCGGAGTACGAGTACCAGGTGGGGCGCCCGGTCTCGGAGAGGACGGAGCCGACAGCCGCCATCGGCTCGCCGAAGATGGCGTTGATCAGCGACGACTTGCCGGCTCCGCGCCGCCCCAGGATCATCAGCTTCGGCGGCCTCGCGTCCATCAGGAGCTCCTTGAGGATCAGCAGCTCGTTCTTCGTCGAGCGCCCTTGAGATTCGGGGATGCGGTCGATCGCCCGCTCGGCGAGCTCCGAGATCGTCGCGAAAATGGATTTCAAGTCGGACATGTATTTTTTCGAATTGGAATCGTGGCCGCGCCAGGGGTCATCTTACCTTGTCGAGCCAGCCAGAGACTTGATCCTCGAGCCTGCTCCCGAAGAGGCGGCTCATTCCCTGGGAACCATCCTCGGCACCTTCAATCGAAATCAACCAAGGGCATCCGAACGCTGGGATACCGCGGTTTCGACTGGCAGAACGATTCCACGTAACCTGATCATTGGGCAATCTCGCCACCGTACCGTAGAGACGTCCCAGACGATGTGCGCCAACCTGGGAAGGCCATCAACGGCGGGGCGTCTCTGGTTCGATAAACGGCACCGCCCCGGTATGGCCGCCATCGGCGGGCGCCTCTTTGCCTCTGCGGGAACCCTTTCCGGAACGATAATGGCCTGCCAGCCAGAGACGCCCCGCCGGTGGTGGCCTTCCCAGGTTGGCGCACATCGTCTGCCGGGTAGACCAGGGTGGTTACCCACCCTGGTCCCCCACAGACCCGTACGTGCGGGACTACCGCATACGGTTCTTCAGGTCACGGGTTCGCTACGCAACTTCAGGCCGCAACACAGATTCTCAG